>CACRWZ010000012.1_pt1 | contig 472494 bp, 431 predicted proteins | sample 5377041 | NCBI WGS metagenome assembly CACRWZ01 (sample SAMEA6061846, study PRJEB28556) | metagenome | reverse complement strand
CCCGGGCGTGACCGCCGTCCAGCTCACCCACGACCGTGCCACCGCGCTGGCACTCCTTGCCCACTTCCAGCCCGACCTCCTCGTCCTCGGGAGCGACCACCTCGCCGAGCCACCGGACCCAGCGCTCCTTACGCTCCTCGCCCAGCAACCGAGCCTGCTCCTCGCCCGCACGCTCCAGGCCCACCTGCTCCACAGGCTCCTTTCGGCCGGGTTGCCGCTCCGTGGCCTCCTCACCTGGGCCGATCTCGACCGGGCGGCGGTGCCTGCCCTGCTCGCCGTGCTCAGCCACAGCCCGCTGCTCGTCGCCGGGCCAGCGGCGGCCGCCGAGCTGGCTGCGCTGTGGCGGGAGCAGGTGGGGCGTCCGCGGCTCAGTCCGGTGGAGCAGCGGCTCCTGCCGCTCCTGGCCGACTGGCACCTCACCGATGGGGCGATCGGGGCACGGCTGGGCATCGCTCCGGCGACGGTGAAGGGGCGGGTGCGGCGGCTGGCGGCCAAGCTGGGGGTGACGGGGGGACGGCTGGCGGTGGTGGAGGCGGCGCGGCGGCAGGGACTGCTCCCCCGCTGAGGGGGTGGAGGACAGCGGGGTGCACCCGCGGTGGACAGCGCTGTCCACCGAAGGAGTCTGGTGCAGGTACCCAGGGCGGGCCGATCCTATCCAGTGGCTGCTGGCCGACGACGGAGCCTGTGGACGCTGCCGCGCCATCGCCGAGCGGATCGTCGAGCTGGGTGGTGGTTGACTCGAAGCGCGGAGCCTGCGCGAGCCCGAGGTGGCGGCCTGGCGGGAGCGGGCGCTGGGAGCGAGGGCGCCGTGGGAACCGGTGTTGTTCGCGATCGCTGGTGACCGCCTGCGGGCGTACACCGGGCGGCGGCTGGTGCTGCAGCTGGTGCGGCTGCTCGGGGTGCGGCGGGGGCTGGCGCTGGCGAGCGAACTGGGGGCGCTCGCGAGTCCGGTGGCGGTCGGGCCGGTGTTGACGCGGCGGCGTGCGCTCGGGCGCTTGGCGGGACTCGGCACGGCGCTCGGGCTCCTGGCGAGGGGGAAGGTGGCGATCGAGCCGCAGCAGGCGGAGGCAGCACCACCTCCATTCCGGCTGAACGCCCTCACCGTCGAGCGAGTAGCCAGCGGCCAGACGATCGAGTGTTTTGCTCATGTGCCGGCCCTGGTTCAGTGGCTAGAAAGCGAGCACAAGTGGAGCCCGGATGCGATCGTGCGTTTCCGTTCGGCTGTTCACGAGAAGACCTTTTCCGGTTCGATTCTCGCTGACACTGGGCGGCGCATCGCTCTGGTGTGTCTCGAGGGAGTTGCCACCTACGCGTGGCTAGACTCACCAGCTGGAGCGCCAGTGTTCGCAGTCGAGCAGGGTGGCACCGTTCGCCTACTCAGACCTGATGAACTCGGCCTGTCGCTTGGCCCGACCGCGGATCCAGTGCTGCAGGCCAGCGCGAACTGCTGTCCCGACTGTCGGGCCTGTCTCGTCGGGAACGCGGTGTGCGCTGGCCTCGCCCTTTGCTGCTTCACTGGTAACTTGATCTGTTGCAGCGCGGCCGTGGGAACGTGTGCGAGTGTCATTATCCTGTGCTCACGACAGCTCGGTTGTGACTGCTGGCCCTGCATTCGCCCATGGTAAAGACGGCGACGTGTTCCGGAGAGTGGTGGAAACAGCGAGCAGTGGAGTCGTCTCGTAACGCAGCAGACCAGGCAGTCGTTCTGGAAGGCATCACGGTCGCCTGCCCCGGCAAGCTCATTCTCGACGCCATCGACCTGCGGGTGCCACTGGGGTGCATCTGCGGACTCCTCGGTCCGAACGGGGCTGGGAAGACATCGCTCCTGCGCTTGATCGCCGGTCTCCTGAAGCCCGGGCAGGGTAGGGCTATCGTACTGGGCATGGAGATACCGGCGCGAGCGGACGCGGTGCGTCGGCTTATCGGCTACGTTCCGGAACGGGACGGCCTCTACGACGAGATGCGCGTACGGGATCACCTCGAACATGTTGCACGCCTCGTGTTGCCGCACGATCGGCAGCGACGGCAGGCACAGCTGCGCGAGGTGATCCGGATCCTGGCTCTCGACGAGGTCCTCGACGAGTGGTGCGGCTCGCTCTCGGCCGGCTTCCGCAAAAGGGTTGCCCTGGCGCGCGCACTCCTCGGTGAACCGAAGCTCTTGCTCCTCGACGAGGTCACGAACGAACTCGATCCGCTCGCGCGCGTCGATTTCCTGACCTGGCTCCGCGAGTGGCAGCGGGCACGTCCCGACCGAACCGTGATCTTCGCAACGCACGTCCTCGGTGACGCGCTGGTCGTCTGCGACCGCTTCGTCGTTCTGGGACGCGGCAAGGTCATCGCGTCCGTGACGAGGGACGAACTCAAGACACCGGAAGGAGACGAGCGCAAACTGGAAGAGGCACTCAGAACGCTCCTTGTCCGTGCGTGAGAGGGCGCCTATGCTGGCATGCTTTTGGGAACTCTGCCGCTGGGAGCTTGCCCGGACTTTCGCCGCGCGTGAGCGCGGGCGGCGGCTTCTGGCCTTTCTCGTGATGCCGCTCCTCCTGTTCGCCATCAGCGCTCCCATCATCCCTGCGGAAAGTGTGGCCCTGCTCCTCCCAACCGGGTTCGGGGTCTTCGTCCTCATCCTGTTCCCTTTCGCCGCACTGTCCAGCTTGCTCGCCAGTGCGGTCGCTGGGGAGCGCGAGCGTGGAACCCTCGAGGTCTGGCTCCTTGCGCCCGTCCCGGACTGGATGCTCGCTCTGGCGAAGGTCGTGCCGTACTGGCTCGTCGGTTTGCTGTACGACGCTGCGCTGGTGAGTGCCGCAACAGGAGTCGCTGCTTTAGCCGGGCAGCCCGTGCCGCTCCGAGGATTGCTGCTGTCGCTGGTCTTCGCGGCGAGCGGCTCGCTCACCGTCATGGCCCTTCAGGTGAGCATCTCAGCGTGGGCAGAATCGACCGCAGTCGCGCAACAGTTCGTCGTCCTCCTGTTGCTGCTCCCAGGACTCGCTGCTTTTGCGATCGAGCCCGTGACACGGTTCCTGTTCCGCTCGTTGGATTCGTTTCCGGTCTTCTCTTTCTCGCTCGGAGCGGTTCTCATCATGCTGCTCTCGATTTTCATCGTGCTCCGGGCCGTACGGCGCGACCGACTCGTCCTGCGGTGCAGCCAGGCCTCGAACCGATCGACGCGCACCAGGAGGTGACCGTGCCCCTACCTGCGCCAGGAGAGAACGATACCGAGCGAAAGGACGGTGGGATACCAATCAAACGTAGCCAGGCGCCGGTTCGAGATGTCCCGGAGGCGGTGCGGCGGCAGGGGCTGCTCCCCCGCTGAGGGAGTGGAGGACAGCGGGATGCACCCTCGGTGGACAGCGCTGTCCACCGAAAGGGACTGGTTTCGGTCACCCGTGCGGGCCGACGCTTGGGATGACGGACCATCGGAGAAGGAGCGGACGTGGCGGCGCGCACCGCGACGACGGTCGGGAGCGAGCACGGTGCTGGCTCGGCTCGTTGGCGGGGGATGACGCGACCAGTGGCAGCACAGGAGCAGGGAGCGGGGGAGGCGCGGCCCTGGTGGGCGGTCGAGCCGGTCGAGACGACCCTGCTCGATCCGGCGGCCAGGGAGAAACTCCTGGCGGAACTCGTGGCCGGGCCTGACCTTCCGGCGGTGCTCGGTCCGGCGCAGCTGGCCGCGGTGCAGGCAGCCGAGCACCGGCTCGCCGACGGGCGGAGGCTGTGGCTGATCGTCGCAACAGTGACCGAGCAGGTTGGTATCCTGGCACTGCGCGACGATCGTGGACGCTCGGCGGCCTTCCTGATCGACGTGGGGGACCATGTGCGTCTCACTCGGTTTAGCGAGAACGGCCAGCCGGTATGGGTGAACCACTCTGAACAGGTTTTGCAGGAGTGCGGTCCCTATGAGGTGCCATGCGGCTGCTGTTGCCGGTTCGATTGGCGAGCGTTCGTAAGTTGCTGCCATGCGTGCCTCTACGTCTGTATTCCCCCTTCCTGGCGCTGTCTTGCCTGCGTGCTCATCTCCTGCGGTGCAGTCTGTCTGTGGGCATCCTGCCCGGGCGGCTGGGGTTGCACGTGCTGCTGCCTCGTCCCGCCGGGCTGAGGAAGCCCTGAGGAGGTGGATCTATGCCGTGGAGCCTGCTCGCGACCTGGTGCTGGTACACCATCGCCGTGCTCGTTGCGTGCGAAGCGTTTACGGAACTGGTCACGGGCACCTCCCTCGCAACGAGGCAGCCGCTGACCAGGCGCCGGAAGGTACTCGCTGGAGCGATCGTGCTCGTCACGCCACTGTGGCTCGTGCTCTGGTGGGATCGTGGGTGGTACCGATACTGGGCCAGCCCGGCAGCAGCGAGTACGGCCGGAGTGCTCGTGCTGTTGCATGTGTGGGCCCTGCTACGCCGGGTACGGCAGAGTGGAAGGATGCGTCTGCACGGGAGCGCAACAGCGCGTTCGGCCTAGGCCATCCGTGCATGACTACACCGTGCTGGTGGGTTAGCCCTCTGAAACGCTCGTCTGTACCCGCTGGAGTTGGCTGGTGTGTCATGACCGCACGGGACACCCCGGGTTGGGTGGCAATCTTCAGGTACCGGCTCGAGGGAAGCTGCGGTGCTGCTGGCGGCGAGCGAGGGTGGTCAGGTGACCTGGCCGGTGGCAGCCGGTGGTGCGTTCAGCCCGGCGAGCTGCCCGCCGGGCGCCTGGCCCTGCAGCGAGCGCCGCTGCTGCCAAGTCGACCTGGGCGCTGTGCTCCGCTGTTGCGCGGCCGGGACGTTTTGTGCTTGGCCCTGTTGGTCAGGCAACCTAGCGTGCATTACGTGTCTCATAGTTATCTGTGCGAGTTGCGTGCCGCTCGCGTGCGTCTGGTGGTGCAACTGTTGCTGGCAAGAGCCGCCATGGGGACCGTGAGCGAGGCGCTCAGCCAGGGTGGAGGAGGATTCTCCCATGCTCTCGGAAAGCTGGTATCCGCTCTTCTCAGCCGTCGCCTACTTCGGTAGCCTCGCGCTCCTGATCGTGGCCCACGTTCGTTGGGTCATCCGGCGCTTCCGTTCGTACCGTGTACTCGACTGGGCTTACGAACTCCTGGTCACCTGGCTCACCGCAGTGGCCCTCTGGCAGGGGATCCGCCGCGGACCGATCTGGGACACTGACCTCGCGGGAAGCCCGGTCTGGCTGCGCAGCCTCATCGCCATCGCCTTTCTCATCGGTTCGATCCTCGGGACGTGGTGCCTCGAGCGGAAGGCTACCCGCCCGGAGCAGCCGGAGAACGGGGTGCGATCATCGGAGGGATGAGAGCCAGCGTCCCGTCTCGGGGCGTCGGCTGCGAGCGCGTGGGGCACGACGGACCTGGAGAAGCGACCGCTGTCGCCCGGAACTGGGCTGTCCGGTCCCCAGGGAGTCGCAAACGCAGGCCGTCTGAGGACGAGCCTGGCTGTGTAGACGACTGCGTCGGAGGACCCGCGCGGCCAGATCGGGGAGCGAGCGCGGGAGAGACGAGCGAGCTCTCCTGGCTGTGGCAGTGTCAACCGTGGAACCCTCTGAAGACGCTCGCGCTTCGGTCGAGGATGTCCCCATGGGTTCGGGGATGCTCCCTCTCGCCGCAGGCTGGTCAGGTTGGGCTACGGCGGCAGCCCGAGCGTGGAGAGGTTTCTTCGACGATCCGTCATCGCCCTGGTGCACAAAGCTGGCCGCGCGGTATGCCTCTGCGTTGACGGTACGCGGCAGTGACCGGTACGCTTGCCCGGGAGGCCGTCCGCCGGACGGGTCGTGCTGTTCAGCCGATCGACCCCGGCCGCTCGTGCACCGTGACGACAACGTGGATGCTCGGTTCTCGGCCCCGCGATCCTGGACGTGGAGGTGGGATGCGATGACGCAGGTGGCGCATTCCGACGAACTGGCTCCAGCCTACCAGCCACAGGCGGTGGAGTCACGCTGGTACGACTGGTGGGAACAGCGGGGTTACTTCACGCCGGAGATCGACTGGAGCCGGAAGCCGTTCGTCATCATCATGCCGCCGCCGAACGTGACCGGCGAACTGCACATGGGACACGCCTTGTTCGTCGCCATCGAGGACTTGATGATCCGCTGGCGACGGATGCAGGGCTATCCGACGTTGTGGCTCCCCGGAGCGGACCACGCTGGGATCGCTGGCCAGTGGGTCGTGGAACGCGAACTTCTGAAGGAAGGTCTCACCCGGCACGACCTCGGGCGCGAGAAGTTCCTCGAACGGGTCTGGGACTGGATGAACCGCTACCGCGGCCGGATCCGCGAGCAGCTCCGGATCCTCGGTGCCTCGTGCGACTGGACACGTTTCCGCTTCACCATGGATCCGGGGCCCTCGCGGGCGGTGCGCACGGCCTTCAAGCGACTCTACGACAAGGGGCTGATCTACCGCGGCGAGCGGCTCATCAATTGGTGCCCGCGCTGCATGACGGCGCTTTCCGACCTCGAGGTCGATCACGAAGAACTCGAAGGGACGCTCTACTTCCTGCGCTATCCGGTCGAGGGGAGCGAGGAGTCGCTCGTCGTTGCGACGACGCGTCCGGAGACGATGCTCGGCGACACCGGGGTGGCGGTCCATCCGGACGACGAACGCTACCGGCATCTGATCGGTAAGACGGCGATCCTGCCGCTGCTCGGCCGGCGACTCCGGATCGTCGCGGACGAGGCGGTCGATCCGGAGTTCGGCACGGGTGCGGTCAAGGTGACGCCGGCCCATGACTTCACCGACTTCGAGATCGCGCAGCGGCACGACTTGCCACCGGTCAACATCCTCAATCCCGACGGGACGCTCAACGAGAACGCGGGGCCGTTTGCTGGGCTGACGATCCAGGAAGCGCGGCGGCGTGTGGTGGAGGAGCTCGACCGCCAGGGCTATCTGGTGCGGACAGCACCGCACCGCTACAGCCTGGGGCACTGCCAGCGCTGCGGTACAGTCGTCGAGCCGATGATCAGCAAGCAGTGGTTCGTCAAGATGGCCCCGCTGGCCCAGCCGGCCATCGAGGTGGCACGCAACGGGACGCTCCAGTTTATCCCGGAGCGGTTCCGCGCGGTCTACCTCCACTGGCTGGAAAACGTTCGCGACTGGTGCATCTCGCGACAGCTCTGGTGGGGGCATCGTATCCCGGTCTGGTATTGCCAGGACTGTGGTCAACTCACGGTGACCGCCGAGGAGACGCTCGAGCGGTGCGAGCACTGCGGCAGTACGCGGATCGAACAGGATCCCGACGTGCTCGATACCTGGTTCTCGAGCGGGCTGTGGCCCTTCAGCACGCTCGGCTGGCCGGACGACACCGAAGACCTCCGCTACTTCTATCCGGGCTCGGTGATGGAGACCGGTTACGACATCCTCTTCTTCTGGGTGGCCCGGATGGTCTTCCTCGGACTCGAGTTCATGGGCGAGGTGCCGTTCTACACCGTCTACCTCCACGGAACCGTCCGGGACGAGCGTGGGCAGCGCATGAGCAAGACGAAAGGGAACGTGATCGATCCGACCGAGGTGACGCAGCAGTACGGCGCCGATGCGCTCCGCTTCACGCTTGTCACCATGGCTGGCCCGGGGACGGACATGAAGCTCAGTCTCAACCGCGTGGAGGCGAGCCGGAACTTCGCCAACAAGATCTGGAACGCGACACGCTATACGCTCCGGGCGCTCTCCGGTGGCGAGATTGACCGTACGCCGGACGGGGCGGTGTTGCCGCCACGACGCGACGCGATGAGCCTGGCCGAGCGCTGGATCGTGAGCCGGCTCCAGCGGGTGACCGAATCGGTCACCGACCTCATGGAGCGGTACCAGTTCCACGAGGCCGGGCACGCGCTGTACGAATTCCTCTGGTCGGAGTTCTGCGATTGGTACATCGAGTCGAGCAAGGTGGCGATCAATGCCGGGGATGCCCGGGCGCAGGCTGCCCGGCAGACGTTGGCCTATGTGCTCGAACGGGCGTTGCGCCTGCTTCACCCCTTCATGCCCTTCGTGACCGAGGAACTCTGGCAACGGCTGCCGCATGCGGGCGAGAGCATCATGGTGGCGCCCTGGCCGGAACCGGAGCGCTCGCTCCTCGACGAGGAGGCCGAGCGCGAGTTCGGTTTCCTCATGGAGGCGATCCGGGCGGTGCGCAATGCCCGCGCGGAAGCGGGTGTGGAGCCAGCTCGCTGGATCCACGCGATCGTCTTCCCGGGTTCGCACCGCCAGGCTTTCCAGGATTGCGAAGGAGTCTTTCGCTTCCTCGCACGTATCGCCAACGACGGACTCAGCTACGTGGACGAACTCCTCGAGGCACCCAAGCAGGTCGTCTCGCTCATCGTCGACGATGCGGTGATCTATTTGCCCCTACGGGGCATGCTCGATATCGAGGCGGAGCGGCAACGGCTCCAGCGGGAGCTGGAAGAGCTTCTCGCCGAACGCGAGCGGACGCGGGCATTGCTCGCCAACGAGCAGTTCGTGACCCGGGCGCCTGCTCACGTTGTGGAGCGGCAGCGGACGAAGCTGGCCGATACCGAGGAGCGGGTGCGGCTGATCCAGCAGCGGCTGGAAGAACTCGCCTGAACTGTTCCGAAGGGGCAACCGCGAGCGGCCGATCCTGGTTCGCCGTTCGGTTCGTCGCTTGGTGTCCGATGGCGCAGGGTGACGCGTTTCTGAAGACAGAAGGTGCGCTGGCGCAGGTGACGTCACTGCACAGGCATGCCGTACCTAGCCGAGCCGAACAGGAGGGCCCGGAGCGCGCAGCCAATTCCGGGCGGTTCGATCCGTCCCTCGCTCTCCCTTTGGACTGGATCGCCCGGCCGACGCTGGAAGTTGCCCGCGCGTTGCTTGGGACGATCCTGGTCAGTGTCGTCGCTGGTGAGCTGGTCGCTGGTGTGCTGGTCGAGGTCGAAGCGTACGGCGGGCCCGAGGACCCGGCCTCGCACGCGGCACGCTACCGGAATGGTCTGGTGCGAGCGATGTGGGGGCCACCGGGCCATGCCTACGTGTACCGGGCGTATGGGATGTATCCCTGCTTCAACGTCGTGACCGAGCCGGAAGGGAGAGCTGGAGCCGTCTTGCTCCGTGCAGCCGCGCCCCTCATCGGCCTCGATGTGATGCGGGCGCGTCGGCGGGCGATGCGACCGGGCCAGCACCTGCTTCCGGACGAGCGGCTGGCGAGCGGGCCGGGGGCACTGGCGCTCGCCTTCGGGATCGGTCTCGAGCACAACGGTCTTCCGCTCGACCGGCCACCGATCTGGCTCCAGCCGGGCGAACCGCCGGAGCGTGTGCTGTGCACGCCACGGATCGGCATCTCGCGTGGGGAGCATCTCCCCTGGCGCTTCGTCCTGGCGGACCATCCGGCAGTCTCGCGACGCGTGCGCGTCGAGTAGACTCGAGGTGCACGGGTCGATCGGCCCGGCGAAGCTGGAACGGCCGATGATTCCGTTTCCTGCCTTCCAACTGATGAGCCTCGTCATGGCGCTCCTGTCGGCCCGAGCGCTCGGGCGGGCCTGGCGCATCCGTCACCGGCTGTTCGCCGAGCCGCTCGAGCCGGGTCAGCTCGGTGTGCTCGTCGAGCTGGCACTCTTCGTGGTCGTTCCGGTGAGCGTCCTCCTGCACGAAGCCGGCCATGCGGTCGCCGTCTGGCTGGCCGGGGGGCAGGTGACCGGTTTCGGGTATCTCCTGTTCCTCGGCTGGGTCGAATATGCGGGTGTTACGGACGAGCGAGCCCAGTTCTGGATCACGTTGAGCGGGAACCTGGTCAGCATGGGAATCGGCGTGGCAGCTGTGGTGGCTGGCTTGTTCGCTCCGTTGCGCCGACCCCTCAATGCGCTGCTGCTGGCGAGCGGCGGGTTGGTGCTGGCGACCAGCCTCGTCTTCTATCCGGTGCTGGACGTGGCGACGGGTCTGCAGGGTGATTGGGTCCAGCTCTACAGCGCTGGCTGGCCGTACGCTGCGGTGCTCGGCTTCGCACACGGCGCGGTGCTTGTGGCTGCTGTCGCGCTCTGGCGCAGTCGCTGGCTGCGCTGGCGCGTATCGGAGCGGATCGGGCTCCCCTGGCGCCTCGACGAGCGTGACCGGCGTGCGCTGGTCTGGCGACAACTGGCCGCCGCGGCGGAGCAGTTGCAAGCGGCGGAACCGACGCTCTCGCTTACGGTCGAGCTGCAGGCCGGTGCGCCGCAGCTGGCGTTGCGCTGGCACCGTGCCGATGGACAGCGGGTACTGGTGACGCGGATCGGCGAGCGGCCGGACGTGATCGAGGCCCTCGCGCTGGCTGGAGAGCCACCCGCGGTGCGCGCGAGTTGGCGCGCGCTCGTTCCCGAGCAGGCGCTTTTCCAGCGACCCTCGCCGCTCGTTCCGTTGCTCGAGCGGCTGCGGTCAGCCGCCGATGCGTTGCCGTCACCCGAGGAGGTGTGACATGGTGCGCTGGTGGCGGCGAAGGCGCGGGCAGGGGGAACCGGAGCGTCCCGACGTCGGGAGCGACCAGAGCAGTGCAGGCGCGCCGGTGATCCGCGAGGCGGAGCGGCGTCGTCTGGCACGTCTTTTGCGCCGCCGCGAGGAGCTGCGCTACGATCTCGCGCTCGCCGAGGAGGCCCAGCAGCCCGAGAACCGCTGGACGGAACGCCTGCGCGAGCTCGACGCAGCGATCGCTGAGCTCGAACGCCAGCTGGCGACGTTGGACGTACCATCCGGCCGAGATCCCGAACCGCCGCTCCCGCCGGTTCCGGTCGAGGTGACAGTGGATGCAGCGAGCGAACCGGCAATGGTCACGCTCCGGATTGCCGGTCAGGTTCTCCGCTGGGTCGAGGAAGTGGACTGGGCCGAGCGGGGGCACCAGCTCGCGCCGGCCCGGCTGCGACGCACTGCAGGCGATCCAGCCGAGGTGCTGCAGGCGGCTGGTTACCGTGCGCCGAGTTCCGCGTTACTGGAAACGCTCGAAGCCAGCCTCGATCTGATCGCAGCCGACGCGTTGGCGGCTGCGCGACGAGAGCGGATCTGGACGCCGCTGACTCTCGCCGATCTGGCACACCCGTGCGAGCAGTGCGGTGGCTGGCGGGACGTGCGCGGCCGTTGTCCGACCTGCACAGCCCGTGACTGGCAACGACAGCAGCTCCTGCTGGAACGGAATCGGCTTCGCCAGGAGCGGGACGAAGTGTTCCGCGATTGGCAGCGGGCGCGCGATCGCTTGCCGGTGATCCAGCGCCAGCTGGCGGAAGTCGAGGCGGATATCCGCCAGCTGGAGGCGAAAGGTGTGGAGCCGAGCGACGAGGGCTGACGGCTATTCGTTCCAGCCTCTTTCGGCTATACTACGGTACAGTGTTCCCCTGTGTGACTCGGGCCTTCGGTCTCGGGGAGGGAAGGGGTGCAGTGGCGGGAGCCACTCGAGCTGCTGGTGGGGAACCGGCGGTTCGCAGCGCTCTGGGTGTCCGATCTCGTCGCGACGGTCGGCGACCGCGTGCACCGCGTCGCGCTGGCAGCGCTGGTCTACGAGCTGACTGGTTCTATGACGGTCGCCGGGCTCGCCTTCCTCGCTTCCGGGTTGCCCGATCTGGTGTTGGGGCCACTGGCTGGCGTCGTCGTCGATCGGGGCGACCGCCGGCGCATCATGATCCTCTCCGATCTCGCTCGCGTCCTGCCGGTGCTTCTGCTGCCGATCGCGGGACAGTACTGGATCGGCAGCATCTATGTGCTGTTGTTCCTGATCAACGCAGCGGCGATTCTCCATCGGCCGGCCAAGATGGCGGCGATACCTGCGGTGGTGCCGCAGGGCCAGTTGACGACAGCCAACTCGCTCTCCTCTCTTGCCGAGAGCCTAGGCGACATCGGTGGCTATCCACTGGCCGGAGTGGTGGTCGGTGGGCTCGTCGCGCTCCTGGGGAACGAGCAGGGGCTCGTCTTCGCGTTCGGCGTTGCAGCGCTCGGGTATCTGCTCTCGGCGGTGGTCCTCTGGCCGCTGCGACTTCCGCCTGTGCGGCGGGAGGACGGCCGCTCGATCGGGATCGTCTGGCACGAGCTGAGCGGCGGGGTGCGTTTTCTCCTCATGAACGCACTGCTCCGGACGAACACGCTGCTGGTCGCGTTGGGAGCGATCGCGATCGGCATGGCCATGCCGCTCCTCGTCGGTTACGCCTACACGGTCTCCGCACAAGGGGAAGTGGCCTACAGTCTGCTCAACTTCGGGATCGGCGTCGGGAGCGTGGTCGGAGCGGTCCTCTTGGGGACGCTCAACGCGCGACGCCTCGGCTCGCTGGTGCTGCTGGGTCTGGTCGTGATGGGGGTGGGGCTGGCTGGGCTCGGCATAGCACCGCCGCTCTGGGTCGCGGTCGTGCTGACCGGTCTGACCGGGTTCGGGAATCTGCTCTTCCTGGTACCGAGTGTCACCATCGTCCAGCGGGTGACGCCAGCGAGCCTGATGGGGCGGATCTTCGCGCTCCGCTCGACTCTGCTCTTCACGGTGCTGATCGTCGCCAATGGCATCGGTGGCTGGCTCGGCGATCGGCTCGGTGCTGAGCGTGCGTTCCTGGCGATCGGGAGCGCGCTCGTCGTGGCGGCGCTCGTCGCTGTCGCAGTGCCGACGACGCTCCTCGCCGATCGTTTGGACGAGTGGACACTCGAACCGTCCGGTTGAGGCGGTATACTTCCTGACCGCAGTGCGGAGAGGGGCGATCGTGCCGGAACATCCGCTGGCACGCGAGGTCTATGCAGTCTTCACGGCGCGTGGACTCACCTTGGCGACGGCCGAATCGTGCACCGGTGGCCTGATCGGCCACTTGGTAACGACCGTACCGGGCAGCAGCGAGTACTACCTCGGGGGCGTTATCGCCTACAGCAATCGCGTCAAGGAGTCGTGGCTGGGTGTACCAGCGGAAATCCTCCGGACGGTCGGTGCGGTGAGCCGGGAGTGCGCCGAGGCGATGGCGCGTGGCGCGCGCGAGCGCTTCGGCACAGACTACGCGGTGGCGACGACCGGTATCGCCGGGCCGGGCGGTGCGACACCGACCAAACCGGTCGGACTCGTCTACGTCGCCTGCGCCGGCCCGCACGGGGTGACGGTCGAAGAGCACCGGTTCGCCGGGACACGGTGGGAGAACATCCAGCAGGCAGCCGAAGCGGCGCTGCGGTTGCTGCTGAGAGCTGTGGGCGAGTGAAATAAACGCACGGATGCGCCGAGAGTCCCTGGAAACGAGTGGAGCGGTATGGAATACGAGAAGACGCAACTCCCCAATGGCATTCGCGTCGTCACGAGCCGGATGCCGCATGTGCGTTCGGCGACAGTCATCGTGTACGTGGCGGTAGGTTCGCGGTACGAGAGCGACCAGGTAGCTGGCATTTCCCATTTTCTGGAGCACATGCTCTTCAAAGGGACAGAACGTCGACCGGATCCGGTCCTGATCAGCGAGGCGATCGAGGGAGTGGGTGGCATCATGAACGCCTCGACGGGCCGGGAGCACACCGATTACTGGGTCAAGGTACCGAGCCGGCACCTCGAGCTGGCGTTCGATGTCCTGGCCGACATGTTGCAGCATTCGCTGTTCGATCCGACCGAACTGGAGAAAGAGCGGCACGTGATCGTCGAGGAGATTCACGGGATCCACGATACGCCGGACGACTACGTCCACGATCTCGTCGATCAGGCGCTGTGGGATGGCCATCCGATCGGTCGACCGATCATCGGTTCCGAGGAGACCGTGCAGGCGATCACGCGCGAGGAGCTGCTCGCCTATCTGGAGCGGCACTACCGGGCGGATCGCCTGGTCGTCGCAGCGGCGGGCGACTTGACGCACGAGCAGGTCGTCGAGCTCGTCGAGCGCTACTTCGGGGATCTGGCTCCGGGAGAGCCGGCTGACCCGCATCCGGCTCGCCTGCAGGATGCACGACCGGATGCGCGGATTCTGGCCCGATCGACCGAGCAAGCGCATCTCTGCGTGGCGTTGCCGGCACTGCCGTATCGCGACGAGCGACGCTTCGTGCAGGGCATGCTCGACTCGGTGCTGAGTTCCGGTATGAGTTCGCGCTTGTTCAAGGAGATCCGCGAGCGACAAGGGTTAGCCTACGAGGTGTACGGCTACCTGCGCGAATATGCCGATGTCGGCCAGGCGGTGATCTACGCTGGAACGGACATCGAGCGGGCGGAACGTGCTCTGCGGGCCGTGCGTGGCGAGCTGGACAAGCTGGTTCGTGAGCCGGTGCCGGCTGACGAGCTGGAGCGGACCAAGGAGTTGCGGGTCGGGCGGATCGTCATGGGGCTGGAAGACAGCCGGGCGGTCGCGGGCTGGATTGGCGGTCAGGAACTCGTCTTCGGTGAGGTGCTCACGCCGGAAGAAGTGATCGCCCGTATCCGGGCGGTGACCAGCGAGGAGATCCAGGCCCTCGCCCAGGAGCTGTTTCAGCCCGAGCGCTTCGCGCTGGCAGCGATCGGCCCGTTCGAGGACGGCGAGCGACTCCTCGCGGTCGTGCGCGAGGCGTAGCGTCGACCATCCGCGCTGGGCATCGTGAAACCGGCTTGCTTCCGGTGATCGTTCCCTCTGTTATCGTATGAGCGGACAGGGGGCGTCCGGTGCCACGCGTTCGGTCCGAGTCGAGCGTGGCTCTGCTGGTTTTGCTCCTTGTCCGGATATTCGATGTCGTATACAATCGCGGTGGAACCTCAGCGGGGAGTAGGTGGACGAGGGATGAGCAAGCAGGAACTCGCGTATCGAACGATCCGCAAACGGATCATCGAAGGAGTCTACGGGCCGGGGTATCGGCTGGTCATCGACGAGCTGGCGCGCGAGCTGGGGTGCAGTGCTATCCCGGTGCGGGAGGCCTTGCGCCGGCTGGAGGCGGAGGGCTTGCTGGAGTTCGTCAAGAACGCCGGTGCGCGTGTCGTCAGTATCGATCCGCTCGAATACTGTGACGTGCTCTCCACGCTGGCGGTGCTCGAGGGGTACGCGACCGTCCTCGCAGCACCGCACATGACGCCAGAGGATTTTCAGAAGCTGCGTGCTCTCGAAGCAGAGATGGAGCGTGCGGTCGGCATCGGCGACATGCTGCGCTACAGCCAGCTGAATCGCGCGTATCACGAGGCGATCTACGAGCGTTGCCCCAATCGGTATCTCGTATCGCAGATCGAGCTGGCCTGGGCGCGGCTCGACTCGATGCGCCATTCGATCTTCGTGCTCCTGCCCGCCCGGGCGCGCTCCTCGCTCGAAGATCACCGGCGCATCACGACGTTGCTGGAGCAGGGCGGTCCGGCTGACGAGATCGAACGGGTCGTCCGCGACCACAAGCTCGCGACACTGGAGGCGTTCCGCCGGTGGTCGGTGGAGAGCGGCAAAGCGCTCGACGGTCATGAGGACAGTTACGCACCGGCGTCCATGTCGCTGAGCGAGTGACGCTCTGCGGTCGAGGTTCGGCCACAGCAGGTGTGTATGTCGCCAAGGAGGTTCGCCTATGACCTGATGATCGGCGATGTTGCGTTCGGGTGGTGTACGAGAGGGGTCGCGATGGATACCACGAAGCTGCGAGGGTCGATCGTCCCATTGGTGACGCCGTTCCGGGACGGTGCTGTCGATTTCGAGACGCTCGGTGCGTTGATCGAATGGCAGATCGCGAGTGGGAGTCATGGGATCTCAGTGACCGGATCGACCGGTGAACCGGCAGCGTTGACGCTCGCGGAACGGGAACAGGTCATCGCCTATGCCGTAGAGGTCGTCCGCGGGCGCGTGCCGGTTGTCGCTGGAACGGGCGCGCATTCGCTCGCCGACACCCTGCATCTGACCCAGTTCGCCGAACGGGCTGGTGCCGACGCCTTGCTGATCATCACGCCACCGTACAGCCGTCCCACCCAGAAAGGGCTGTACCAGTATTTCGTGACGGTAGCGAAGGCGACGTCTCTCCCGGTGATCATCTACAACATCCCTGGTCGGACGGCGGTCAATCTCGAACCGGAGACGCTGGCGCGCATTCGGGAAGCGTGCCCGAATGTCGTGGGCGTCAAAGAAGCTAACGTCGATTTTATCCAGGTGAGTCGCCTCTTCGATCGGTGCGGTATGGACCTTCTGGTCTATTCCGGTATCGAGGCGCTCTGCTTTCCGCTCCTGGCACTCGGTGGTGCCGGCTATTTCAGCGCGACGGCGAACGTCCTCCCGCGCGAGCTCGCTCGGCTCTACGATTTGACAGTGGCTGGGCAGTGGGAAGAAGCCCGTGCACTGCATTTCCAGCTGCTGGAGATGAACGAAGCGCTGTTCATCGAGACCAATCCGGGGCCGGTCAAGTACGTCCTTGGGCTGATGGGGAAGATCCGTCCGGAACTGCGTCTCCCGCTGGTCTTGCCGTCGCCGGAGAACCAGGAGCGGCTTCGGGCAGTCGCGAGACGCTACGGTCTGATCGCAGAGTGAGAGGCGAGAAATGGAGGCGAGTCGATGCGTACTGCCCGTTTCATAGCGGAGGGACGACTCCATATCGGTACGGTCCACGAGTCGTGCCTCGTCGACGAGGCGGGTCGCTGCTACCCCTTCGACGCGGTGACCTGGTTGCCCCCGGTCGAGCCGCGGAAGATCATCGGGCTGGTGCTCAACTATGCGGAGCATGCGCAGGAACTCGGCATGGAGGTGCCGACGGCACCGGTCCTGTTCTTCAAGCCGACGACCGCGCTGATCGGCCATCGGGCACCGATCGTCTACCCGACGGGAGTCCAGTCCCTGCATTACGAGGTCGAACTGGCCGTGGTCATCGGTAAACGGTGCCGGAAGGTGCCGCGCGAGCGGGCGTTCGAGGTGGTTCGGGGATATACCGTTGCGAACGATGTCACGGCGCGGGACTTCATTACGAACTACTTCCGACCCCCCGTCAAGGCGAAAGGATTCGACACGTTCTGCCCTCTCGGTCCGTGGCTCGTCGACGCCGGAGACATCGATCCGGACAGTGTGACGCTGCGTGCGTATGTGAACGGTGAGTTGCGGCAAGAGGGGCACACGAGCCGACTCATCTACAAGGTCGCTGATCTCATCGCCTACATCAGCGAGTTCATGACGCTGGAACCGGATGACGTGATCATGACCGGGACGCCGGAGGGCATCAGTTTCGTCAAGCCAGGGGATGTCGTGCGGGTCGAAGTGGAAGGGATCGGGGTGCTGGAGAATCCAATCGTGGCCGAATGACGGAGCGACGGAGGATAACGATGGCGCGTGTCGAGCAGAAAGACTACGTCGCGTTGCGTGAATCTGTCCTGCCGCGTGTGCGGACAGTCAAGCATTTCATCGCTGGAGAGTTCACGGAAGGGACCAGCGGAGCGTTCTTCGAATCGGTCGATCCGGCGACCAACGAGGTCATCGCGACAGTGCCGGCGGCGGGGCCGGACGACATCGAGCGAGCGGTGACCGCAGCGTTGCGTGCGTTTGCCGAAGGACCCTGGCCGCGCCTGCCGGCGGCTGAGCGGGCGCGCATCCTGCGGCGCATCGCCGAGCTGATTCGTGAGCGTGCCGACGAGATCGCGGTGGTGGAGAGCGCTGACACCGGTATTCCGATCGCGCAGATCCGCGATGCCCAGGTCCTGCGTGCTGCCGACAATTTCGATTTCTTCGCCGAAATGGCGACGAAGATCACCGGGGAATCCTATCCGGTCGATGATGTGTTCATCAACTTCACGATTCGCCAGCCCGTCGGCGTTGCCGGCCTCATCACCCCATGGAACACGCCGTTCATGCTCGAGACATGGAAGGTGGCACCGTGTCTGGCGGCGGGGAATACCTGCATCTTGAAGCCGGCCAGCTGGTCGCCGCTGTCGGCGTACAAGCTCGCGGAGGTTCTCCGAGATGCCGGTGTACCACCGGGGGTATTCAATCTCGTATATGGTCCCGGTGAACGTGTCGGTGAGGCGTTGGCCCGTCATCCGGCGGTGAAGCTGATTTCCTTCACCGGCGAGACGACGACCGGCAAGCGACTCATGCACGTCGGTGCGGAGACGCTCAAGCGCTTCTCGATGGAACTCGGTGGCAAGTCGCCGGTGGTCGTCTTCGCTGACGCCGATCTGGACCGGGCGCTCGATGCGACGATCTTCGGGGTGTTCTCGCTGAACGGCGAGCGGTGCACGGCTGGATCGCGCTTGTTGCTGCAGCGGGACATCTACGATGACTTCGTCGACCGATTGGTGCGGCGCGTCGAGCGGATTCGCGTTGGTCATCCGCTCGATCGGGCGACAGAAGTGGGGCCGCTCATTCACCGCAAGCATCTCGAACGAGTGCTGCGGTACGTCGAGATCGGGCAAGAGGAAGGGGCGGTACTCGCTGCCGGTGGGCGTCGCCCGGAAGATCCGGAGCTGGCGCGCGGGAACTACCTGCTGCCGACCGTCTTCGTGGATGTCGCGCCGACGATGCGGATCGCCCAGGAGGAGATTTTCGGCCCCGTTCTGAGTGTCATACCCTTCTCGACCGAGGAGGAGGCGCTCCGTGTCGCCAACGGTGTGCGGTATGGTCTGGCCGCCTATGTCTGGACGAACGACACGAGTCGGGCCTTGCGCATGGCGCGAGGGATCGAATCGGGGATGGTCTGGGTGAATTCCCAGAATGTCCGCGATCTCCGGACGCCATTCGGTGGGATGAAGGAGAGCGGGATCGGTCGGGAAGGAGGTGTCTATTCGTTCGAGTTCTATACCGAGCTGAAGACGGTCCATCTCGCGCTCGGGCGTCACCGGATCCCGCGGATGGGTACGGATGGGTGAGCGTGGACGGAAGGTGGGTGTGCAGTGGTGAGGGAACCGTCATTCACCGTTTTGAAGACCGGGCACGTCGAGTTATGCGTGACGGATCTCGAGCGAGCGCGTGCCTTCTACGTCGATGTTCTCGGCTTCATCGAGACCGAGCGGGACGCTGACCGCCTGTACCTGCGTGGTATCGAGGAGTGGGAGCACCACAGTCTCGTCCTGCGGCGGGCGGCGACGCCTGGTCTCGGTCACTTCGCCTTTCGTGTGGCTGCGGACGAAGACCTCCTGGCACTGGAGCAGCTGGCTCGCGAACGGGGGCTTCCGGTGCGGTGGATCGAGGAAGGGACGGAGCGCGGACAGGGCCGAGCGTTGCGGATACAAGACCCGCTCGGTTTTCCCGTCGAGTTCTACCATCGCGTCGAACGCGTCGAGCGGTTGCTGCAGCAGTACCATCGGCACCGCGGGACGCACGTGCTCCGAATCGACCACGTCAACGTGCATACTCCGGCGATCGATCAGGGCATCGACTGGTATCGGACGCTCGGGTTTGCCGTCTCCGAAGTCACGATCACCGAGGACGACCCGCCGCGAGTCTGGGCCATCTGGCTGCGGCGCAAGCAGACAGTGCACGATGTCGCGCTGATGACCGGCCCGGGTCCGCGGTTGCACCATATCGGCTTCTGGCTCGGGGAGGCATCGGCGGTCACGCGCGCGGCCGATGTGATCGCAGCGGCGGGATACGAGCGCTGCATCGAGCGAGGGCCGGGGCGGCACGGCATTTCCAACGCGATGTTTCTCTACCTGCGCGATCCGGACGGCAACCGTATCGAGTTGTATGCTGGAGACTATCTCATCCCCGATCCGGACTTCGAGCCGGTGGTGTGGATGCTGAACGATCCACGGCGGCAGACGCTCTGGGGACATGTCCCGCCACGGAGCTGGTTCGATGAGGCGGCACCCGTCGAGGACTTCACCGGTACCGGTTTCGTCGCGGTCGTGCCTCCCTCGGAGGCTTTTCTGCCCGCCTATGTCGACCGCTAACGCCTCGTTCGCACCGGCTGGGGTAACGAGGAGCGGGCAGTGTGCGGGGGACAGCATTTGCGGAGAAGGATCACCGGTGCGGAGTCAGTGGGCAGCACCGTGGAGCGGCATGTTGTCCCGTTGAGTGCCAATATCGGTGCAGTCGACCGGCGACTTTCCTGGTGATCAGGTGTTGACATGGTGCATGATGTCGTATATGATCCGATATGCGAGCAATCCCCGACGTGATCCGGTGAGCGAGAGGAGTAGGGATCGGCTGAACGGAGCACGCTGCAGGCGTGGCGAGTGTGTAGTGGGGAGGAACGTCGATGGCCGCCAGGGCTCGCAATCTCCAGGAACTCGTCGAGACGACCCCGAATCTCCAGCAGCTTCTCTACAACAACCCGACGGGTGGTCGCTTCTGGCCGAACGTGCCGCCGGAGTTCAGCAACTGGCGGGATGAACAGCGCGGGTGGCGGGAAACGGTCGTTCTGTTCGAGCAGTCCTACCACATGACGAATCTGTACGTGCGCGGTCCGGATGCTTTCCGCCTGCTCAACTATCTCTCGATCAACTCGTTCCAGGGTTTCCAGCCGGGGCAAGCCAAGCAGATGGTCTGTGTCTCGCCGGACGGCTATTACGTTGGGGATGCCATTCTCTTCTATCTCGACGAGCACGAGTTCGTCATCGTCGGTGTGGGGGCGATCCACAACTGGGTCGAATACCATGCCCAGGCACTCGGAGCGCAGGTGACCCTGGAGCGCGACGAATCGTCTCGCGCCGATCCCCGGCGTCCGCGAACCTGTTACCGGTTCCAGCTGCAAGGGCCGAACGCTCGTCCGCTGATGGAGAAGTTGACCGGTGGCCGGGTTCCGGACATTCCCTTCTTCCATTTCACCTACATCGACATCGCCGGCCATCGTGTCGGGTATCTGCATCACGGCATGGTCGGCGTCGAGGGCGCGGAGCTCTGGGGACCCTTTGATGAGCTGCAGGCAGTCAAGGGCGCGATTCTGGAAGCAGGGGCGGAGTTCGGCCTCCGGCAGGTGGGATCACGCACGTATGCCACCAATGCCCTCGAGTCGGGGTGGATTCCGAATCCGCTTCCAGCTGTCTACACGGGCGAGCAGCTGCGTCCGTATCGCGAATGGCTGCCGGCAACTGCTTTCGAGGCGGTGAGCTCGCTCGGCGGGAGCTTCGTGTCCGATAGGATCGAGGACTACTATCTCACTCCTTGGGATCTGGGATACGGGCGACTCGTCAAGTTCGATCACGATTTCATCGGTCGGGCGGCGCTGGAGCGGATGGCGCATCTGCCGCATCGCAAGCGCGTTACCTTCGTGTGGGACGAGCGCGACACGGTTCGCATCCTCTCGAGCGTGATCGAAAAGCCGTACGGCCACAATTACAAGTACTTCGATCTTCCCCTGGCGCAATACGCAACCTGGATGTACGACGCCGTACTGAACGATGCAGGTGAGGTCGTCGGATTCGCGATGTGGACAGGCTTTGACGTGAACGAACGGGCCGTCCTCGCCCTGGGGACAGTGCGTGCCGAGTATGCGCAACCGGGTACGCGACTGCGCTTGATCTGGGGTGAACCGAACGGTGGTTCCCGAAAGCCGTCAGTCGAGCGGCATGTCCAGACCGAGGTCCAGGTGACGGTCGGCCCGGTGCCCTACAGCGAACCGAGCCGCCGATACCGCGAGATGGTGCTCCACCGCCGCGGATGACCGGAAGCGATCTAGGGTGTGGACGGCGCACATGCACGGAAAGAGGGGGAACGCATGTCTAGGTGGAAGAGCTGGTTCTTCGGGCTGTTCGTCGTCGCATTCATCCTAGCCGGTTGTGCCCAAGGGAGTCCCACTCCGACCCCAACTGCCGCTCCCTCGCCGACGACTGCGGCAAGTCCGACCGCGCAGCCCGCAGCACCGACGGCGACCACGCCGTCCGGCGCCCAGCAGACGCCAGCAACGACACCGCAGGCCGGTGCGGAAACCGGTGAACCGTATCGCATCGGGGCCGTGCTCTCACTGACCGGTCCGGCAGCGCCGCTCGGTGTGCCGCAGCGGGACACACTGGAGCTCTTGCGCGACGAGGTGAACCGGCAGGGTGGCGTGCTCGGCCCGGACGGAAAGCGACATCCGCTCGAAGTGATTATCTACGACGACCAGAGCCAGCCGACGCAGGCCGTGCTCGCGGTGACGCGCCTCATCGAGCAGGATCGCGTCCCAGTGGTCATTTGCTGTGCGACGAGCGGTGCGTCGGTTCCCGCTGTGGACGTGGTGCAGCGGGCTCAGATCCCGATGATCGCGACGGCTTCGAGCCAGGCGATCACGCACCCACCGGAGGAACGGCAGTGGGTCTTCAAGCCGACATGGGACGGTGACCAGGTTGCTGAAGGGTTGCTCCGGAACCTGCAGCAGCGCAACGTTCGCCGGGTGGCGCTGCTCAGCGTCGCGAACGAGTTCGGCGAGAGCGGGAAGATCGCGTTCGAGCAACTCGGTTCGCAGTATGGGATCGAGCTCGTCGTGAACGATACGTTCAACGCGGGTGTGACGGATCTGACGCCGCAGCTCGTCCGGGTGCGGGCGAGCAATCCAGAAGCGCTGGTCATCTACGCCAACATTCCGGAGGTCGTGGTCGCGCTCAAGAATATGCGGGATCTCGGTATGGACATCCCGGTGTATCTCACCAACGCCGTCGCGAGCCCTGCATTTCTGGAGGCCGCTGGTGAGACGGCTGAGGGCGCGATCGTCCAGACTGGGAAAGTGTTCGTCTTCGAGGACTTGCCTGACTCCGACCCGCAGAAGCCGGTCATTGCGGAGTTCGTGCGGCTCTATGAATCGCGCTACGGTTCACGTCCGGATGCGTTCGCTGGTCACGCGTACGACGCCTTCTGGTTGATCGTCCAGGCGTTCGAGAAGGCTGGCCAGGATCCTGCGGGCATTCGTGACGCGATCGAAGGGACGTCGCGCTTCGTCGGCATCACCGGTGTTCTGACCTTCTCACCGACCAAGCACACCGGTTTCAACCTGGAGGACATGGTGCTCGCTGTCGTCGAAGGCGGTCGCTTCCGCTTGTTGCGGTGACGCGGCGGGACGAGGTGGACGATGCGTGACGTACTGGTCTGGCAGCTCCCGCAGTGGATCGTCAGCGGCGTGGTGATGGGCTGTGTGTACGCTCTCGTCGCCGTTGGACTGGTGATCGTCCACAACGTTACCCGCATCCTGAACGTCGCGCAGGGGGCGTTCGTGATGCTGGGCGCCATGCTGACGATCCAGTTCGCCAAGTGGTTGCCGCTCGCCCCGGCGGTGGTGGCTGCCGTGGTGGTGACGGTCGTCATCGGAGCTGTCACCTACGGCATCCTGATCTATCCGCGATTCGAAGCTGGGCTGCTGACGCTCATTATGTTGACATTCGGCGCGGATGTCATCTTCCGCACGGTCGCGCTGATCCTTTGGGGACCCGATCCACTAGCTCTGCGCGAATTCACCCCAGGGAAGCCGCTCATCATCGGAACGGCGGTCGTGACTCGCCAGGCGCTGTGGGTCATCGGGGTGACGGCACTCCTGGTGATTCTCCTGCAGCTGTTCTTCAAGCGGAGCTTGCTGGGCACTGCTCTGCGTGCCTGTGCGTCGAATGCGACGGCCGCGCGCCTGGTGGGCATCCGTCCGCAGCTGATGGGGCTCGTCAGCTGGATGCTGGCAGCTGCCTTGGGCGCCTTCGCTGGGGCGGTCATCGCGCCGGTGACATTTGCGACCTACTTCATGGGGCTCGAGCTGACGATTCGCGGTGTCGTACCCGCTGTGCTCGCAGGGTTGGCGAGTCCGGTCGGTGCTGTCGTCGGGGGCGTGGTCTTCGGGATCATCGAAGCGGTCGCTGCAGGTGTCTATTCGGGGCTGCGTGATGTCGCCGCCTTCGTCTGCCTCGTCGCCATCCTCGTCGTGCGAGAACTGCGGACCGGTGTCCTGACGACGCATCTGCGTGCCCGCGTGCGGGCCTGGAGGATGAGCGAGTTGGCGAGGGGGCAGCAGTGAGCGGAAGGGTCGATCTCGGGCGTGTATTGCGCGCGGATCGGGAAATCCTGACGGTACTGGGAGCGGCGGTTTTCGCCCTCGTCGCCATCCTCCTGCTGGGTGGGGCTGGCGCCTATGCGGTCACTATTCTGAACGTCGTGCTCTTGCGAGCGCTGGCTGCGACCGGTGTGGTGTTGCTGACGGGTTACTGTGGGCAGCTCTCGCTCGGGCAGGGAGCCTTCGCAGCGATCGGGGCCTACATCAGCGCAATCTTGGCGACCCAGTATGGGCTGTCACCCTGGCTTACGATCCCGCTAGCGTGCATCGCTGCTGGTGTGGCGGCGTGGGTGGTGGGATTTCCGCTCTTGCAGCTGAGAGGCCACTATCTCGCGCTCGGCACGCTGGCGCTCGCCGCGATCGTCTACCAGCTGTCGGTCGAGCTGCGTGGGATCACCGGTGGGGCGTCCGGCATCACGAGTATACCGAGTCTCACTCTCTTCGGACGTGAACTCGGCTCTCCGTGGGCCTACAGCTGGATCATCGGTCTGGTGTTCGTGCTCGGCATGTACGTGGCGGGACGGTTCGCGTTCGGGCGCATGGGCCGGCTGGCCCAAGCGGTACGCGAGGACGAGACTGCTGCCGAGGCGATCGGTATCTCGCCTTTCGGTGTGAAAAATGTCTCGTTTGTCAGCGGGGCTGTCCTGGCCGGTGTCTCGGGGGCGCTCTACGTGCACTGGGTTCGCTTCCTGGATCCGGTTCCGTTCGGATTGCAGTACTCGATTGAAGTCCTGACCATGGCGGTGTTCGGCGGAATCGGGTCGGTCTGGGGTGGTTTGCTCGGCGCGATCACCCTGACCGTCCTGACCGAGGCGCTGCGGTACGTCACGGGCGTCGCCTCGGCTGAGTACCAGGCACTCGCGTTCGGCGTCGTCTTCGTTGCTGTCTTGATGCTCTGGCCCCGTGGCCTGGCAGGGATCGCCGATGTGTGGTCCGCGCGGGGGCGGACGAGCGATCGGCGGGGAGGCGTACCCAACGTGAGCAGCGAGGGAATGGCTGAGGCGGAGGTTGGGATCGGCGGAGGAGCGTTGATCGCGGATCATCGCGTGACGGGACCGATCCGCCTGCAACACGGTGATGAGCTGGTGGTCGTGCAGCGGTTGCACTGTCGGTTCGGTGGGGTGAAAGCGCTGGAAGATGTCAACCTCGTCGTACGCGCCGGCGAGATACTCGCCGTGATCGGGCCGAACGGCGCGGGCAAGACAACTCTCTTCAATGTGATCGCTGGGGCGATCAAGCCGACGGCAGGTGCGGTGACGGTTCTCGGACGGGACATTCGCGGCCTCCGGCCGTACGAGGTGGCGCGATTGGGAGTTGCCCGCACGTTCCAGAACGTGCGGTTGTTCACCGAGATGACGTGCGTTGAGAACGTCCTGGCCGCGTTGGAGGCGCACGACGGATACGGCATGATACGCGGCTTGGTTCTGCCGGTGCGTGCCCGGCAACGCGAAGACGCGGCAGTGGACGAGGCGCACCGCTTACTTGCCGTCGTCGGTCTCGCCGAGTTTGCGCACTTCCGTGCTGGTGATCTCCCCCTGGCGAAGCAGCGTGCGCTCGAGCTCGCGCGAGCGCTGGCGCGCCGACCGACGCTGCTTCTCATGGACGAACCGGCCTCAGGGCTCAACGAAGCGGAACGCGACGAACTAGCCGCTCTGATACGCTCCCTGAACGCGTCTGGCGTCACCATCCTGCTCATCGAACACGCTGTCGATTTCGTGATGGCGCTCGCTGACCGTGTGGTCGTGCTGAGCCGCGGGATGAAGATCGCCGAGGGAACGCCCCTGGAAGTGCGGAACGACCGTCACGTCATCGAGGCTTACCTCGGTGAGGCTGCGTAAGTCGTTCGTGGGTGGAGGACGAACGCGTGTTGCGTGTCGAACAGGTCGCATCCGGTTACGGTAAAGTGCAAGTGCTCCGGGATGTCAGCCTGCACGTCGGGCGTGGCGAGCTCGTCGGCGTGGTCGGCCCCAGCGGTGCTGGCAAATCGACCCTGGCCAAAACGATCTCCGGGCTGTTGCGAGCGTACAGTGGACGCATCGTTTTCGGCGACGTCGATGTGACGCGAAGTGCCCCAGATAGTCGCATTCGACTCGGCCTGGTTCACATTCCCGAACGTCGCGAACTCTTTTGGGATCTCACAGTCGAAGAGAATCTGCGACTCGGTGCCTATCTCCGTCTGCGTGGCGCGGCAAAGCAGGAGGTCGAGCGGGACCTCGAGGAAGCGTACGGGCTTTTCCCGATTTTGCGCGAGCGGCGGAAGCAGGTCGCTGGAACCCTCTCCGGCGGTGAACAGCAGATGCTCGCGATCGCACGCGGGCTGATGGCCGGGCCGGTGCTGGCAGTCATCGACGAACCGTCTCTGGGCCTGGCTCCCCTGATCGTGCGCGAGATCTACGAGCGCTTCTCCTTGCTGCGGGAGAGAGGGCTGGGGCTGCTCCTGCTCGAGGAGAACGTGAGCCACGTTCTCAGCGTCGCGGATCGCGTCTACGTCCTGGTCGGGGGGCGGATCGTTCACGAAGGCGATCCGAAGGCGGTGAATCGCGAAGAGATCGCGAAGCTTTACATCGGCTGAGGGACGGTCGGCCCTCCAGGCGCTTGGAAAGAACCCTCGGGTTCAGGAAGGATGCACGGGATGCAGGGACCGGTCGGAGTCGTTGGGCTCGGCAACATGGGGAGCCGGATGGCACACCGGCTCGCCGGTGCAGGTTTTCGTGTCGTCGGCTTCGACGTCGCGGGAACACAGGGCAAGTTGCCAGCCCAGGCGCAAGAGGCGCGCGATGTGGCCGACGTTGCTCGTCAGGTGGAGGTCGTTTTGCTCAGCCTACCGGACGGGAACGCCTCGCGCGCCGTCGCACGGGAAATCGCAGCGTTCCTACGCTCGTCTGCCGAGCGCAGCCCGCTCCATACGGTGGTGGATCTCTCGACGATCGGTGCTCGAGCGGCGATCGAGTGTGCCGAACTGCTGCGTGAGGTGGGCATCGAGTACCTGGATGCGCCAGTGAGTGGTGGCCCGATCGCGGTCGAGGAGGGGCGGCTCACCGTCATGGTAGCTGGGGCCGCCGAGGCCTTGGAACGCGTTCGACCATGTCTTACCGCGTTCGCCGGTCGTATCTTCCACGTCGGATCGCATGCTGGGCAGGGGCAGGTGATCAAGCTGGTCAACAACTACATCGCTGCGACTGCGCTGGCTGTCACCTGCGAGGCAGTGGCGTTCGCGGTGTCACAGGGGCTGGACATGCGGACGGTGCTCGACGTGCTCAACGTCTCGACCGGCCGGACGACGGCGAGTACTGACATGTTCCCTCGCGCGGTCTTGCCAGGGACGTATGACTTTGGGTTCCGCAACAGGTTGCTGGTGAAAGATCTGCTGCTGTACGTGGACACCCTCATGCAAGAGCGGCGGTGGGGTGTCCTGCCGTCAGTCGTCACGCACCTGTGGGAAGACTTCGCCCGCGAGCACCCCGACGCCGATGCGACCTACTTTTACGAGTATGCGCGTGTGCGCTTTCTCGGCGCGTAGGCTGTCGAACCCTGGGCGTTCGTTTCCTTTCGTACCCCTGCAGTCGTTCGCCGGTGCAAAGGTACGGTGATGATGCTCGGTCTGGCATTGAAGGAAAAGTTGCGGCGCGGTGAGGCGGTGATCGGCTGTTTCGTCGGTGTGCCGTCACCGGAGCTCGTCGAGATGCTCGGGTGGCTCGGCTTCGATTTCGTCGTGATCGACGCCGAACATGGCCATATCACGCCGCAGTCGGCGTACTGGATGGTCGTTGCCGCCGAGGGGAGCGGGTTGTGCCCGCTCGTCCGCATACCGACCATCGACGAGAGCGTGATCCAGACGTACCTCGACCTCGGCGCAGCCGGACTGTTCGTGCCGCGCGTCGAGACGGTGGAGGATCTGTGGCGTCTCGAGAAGGCGGCCTTCTATCATCCTCTCGGCGAGCGTGGGCTCGGCCATGTCCGTGCCGGGCGATACGGTTACCGCCAGCCAGTGAAAGTCTTCGCGCACCAGGCGAACGAGGCTCTCGTCCTCGTCGCACAGGTGGAGACGCAGCGCGCGATCGAGCAGCTCGAGGCGCTGGTCACTGACCCGCTGATCGACGCGCTCTTCATCGGAGCGACTGACCTCGCCCAGTCACTGGGCTATCCAGGCGAAGCGCACCATCCGGCCGTCCGGGCAGCGATCGAGACCATCGTGCAGATTGCCGGCCCGCGGAAACCGTTGGGGACGAGCGCACGCGAACCGGGTGCGATCGCCGATGCGGTGACGCGCGGGTTCCGGCTGATCCTGGCGAACGTCCACGCCATCGTTCGAGCTGGTGCCACCCAGTATCTCGAGGCATTCGCCGCCGCAAAGGGGACGTAACGAGTCGTGGACTGGAATACGCCAGGCGGTGCGAGCACCGGTCTGGTGCACGGCCTCGCAACGGCCAGGAGGTGAAGGCAATGCGTGAGGGTTTGCGGTTGTTGGTTGTCGGTGGGCACGCTGCCGATTTCGTCTGGCGCGCTGGAGGGACGATCGGGAAGGTCACGATGCACGGTGGGCAGGCGAAAGTGGTGGCGCTGACGTATGGCGAACGGGGAGAATCGGGCGAGTTGTGGCGCGAGCCGGGCCAGACGCTCGAGCGCGTGAAAGACGTGCGCCAGCGGGAAGCTGAGGCTGCGGCTGCAGAGCTGGGAGCCGAGTTCGAGTGCTGGGACCTCGGCGATTGGCCACTGCGGATCACTGACGAGATCATCGAGCGGCTGGCTGCAGCGATCCGTCAGTTTCGCCCGCACGTCGTTATGACGCACACGAGCGTCGATCCCTTCAACCCGGATCACGTCGAGACCAGTCGGGCCGTCGCCACTGCGCGCGCCCTCGCGTGCGGTGCTGGGGTGCCGAGTGCATTCGAGACGGTGGAGCCGCCGAGCCTTCTGCACTTCGAGCCGCAACAACCGGAATTGTGCGCGTTCCATCCCAATGTCCTCGTGGACATTACCGAGGCGATCGATCGGAAGCGCGCCGCGATGGAAGCGATGGCGTCGCAAAAGTATCTGGTGTCGTTCTATCTCGATCTGGCACGACGGCGCGGTACGCAAGCACGGCGTTTGTCCGGCCAGAAGGGGGTCGAATACGCGGAGGCGTTTCAGTCGCTGTTCCCCTTCGTGATGGCCTTTCCACCGGCACCGTTCGTCGAGTAGCGGGCCGGGGTGGAACGAGCTGATGGCGAAAGGAGTAACGTTTCGATGACGGTAGCGCGAAACTTGCAGGAACTCATCGACTCGGTGGGGAACATCGTGCACCACCTGTCTTCCTTGCCGAAGGGCGTGTTGCCGCGCGTCACGACCCTTCAGCCGCCACCGCACGTGATGCTCGAGTACACCAATTGGCGGGACGAGCAGCGTGCGTGGCGCGAGTCGGTCGGCTTGACCGATCTCTCCTGGCATCTGACGAATCTGTACGTGCGCGGACGAGATGGCCGAAGGCTGCTCGATCGGCTCGCGACCAATCGGTTCGAGACACTACGCCCCGGGCAAGCCAAGCAGTTCCTGGCCTGTGCCCTCTCGGGCTTCGTCATCGGCGATGCGGTCGCGTATTGTCTGGACGATGAAACGTTCTTGCTCGTCGGCAACGACCTGACACTGAACTGGGTCGAGTACCATGCGCACACCGGCTCCTACGACGTCACCGTCGAGCGTGATCCGATCTTTGCGCTCAATCCGCAGAAGCGGCGGACGGTCTTCCGTTTCCAGGTCGAGGGCCCATTCGCAGCCGAGCTACTGGAAACGGTCACGCGCAAGTCGCTGCGGGATCTGGCCTTCTTCGCGTATCGCCGGTTTCGCATCGCCGGTAGTGAAGTCACGGTGCTCCGCCACAGCATGACTGGTGCCGCAGGGTTCGAGTTGTCCGGTCGTTGGGAAGCGCGCGAGAAGGTGCTCAATGAGCTCCTTACGGCTGGTGCACGGTACCAGCTGCGCCGGATCGGGTCGCTCGCCTATTTTACGAACGCACTCGAATCCGGATGGTTCCCAGGACCGATCCCGGCAATCTATACCGGGGACGACTTGCGACCGTACCGCGAGTGGCTTCCAGCGACCGGAGGAGAAGCCTCGCGGCCGCTGAGTGGGAGTTTCTATTCGGAGCGGATCGAGGATTACTACACGAGCCCGTTCGAACTCGGGTATGGGAAGCTCATCGACTGGCGACATGACTTCATCGGGCGCGATGCTCTCGCCAAGATGCGACGCTCTGAGCAGCGGCGAAAGGTCATGCTGGTGTGGGATCGCGACGATGTCGCCCGTCTCCTGCGCATGGCTGTCTGTCACGATCCGGCACCGGTCAAGTACCTGGAACTGCCGTTGGCTCAATACGGTTCGAAGTTCGATCGGGTCGAAGACGACAACGGGCGGCTCGTCGGTCTCTCGCACTGGACCGGATTCTTGTCGACCGAGGGAACAGTCGTCTCCATCGCCTTGCTCGACCGGTCGTTCGCTGTCCCTGGTACCGTCGTCACCGTGGTCTGGGGCGAGGCCGAGGAACGCCGGGCACGCGGCTGGGCTGACGAGCATACCCTGTTCCGCGTGCGGGCGCGGGTCGTGTCGCCGCCGCTCAATCCGCTCGCTCGCACCGACCGGGCACGCCGGTAGTCCGATCGCACCAGTTCCCGGCTCGACGACTAACCACGGGTTGCGCCGACCAGCTGCTCGATCCAGGAGCGTTCGCGGCCGATGGTGGTCGTCGGGCCGTGGCCGGGAAAGACAACGACGTCGTCAGGGAGTTCCAGCAGGCGGCGGAGGGTCCGGATTGTCTCGTCCATGCTCGAGCCGGGAAGATCCACGCGCCCGTACCCACCAGGAAACAGCGTATCGCCACCGAAGAGCCAGCCGCGCGCCGGTTCGTACAGCGAGATCTGCTCCGGTGTGTGGCCAGGCGTATGGATGATACGGAAGCGCAGCGGCGTGAAGTCGAGCGTGTCACCGTCCTGCACCAGCTCGTCCGGCGGGGCCGGTTCAATAGCGAACGGGAGTTCGCCGAGGAGCGACCGAGGTTGTTCCAACCTGGAAACTGCCAAGGGGTGCGCGACGATGGGTGCCCCGGTCTCGCGGCGGAGCTTGGCCGCATCGACGATATGATCCCAGTGCGTGTGCGTGATGATGATCCGCTCGAGTCGTGCTTTTCGGTGTTCGAGTTGGTCCAGGACAGGCAGACACGAATCGGGCGGGGCATCGATCAGGAGCGCTCGACGATCAGCGATGAGGAGGTAGGCGTTCGTTTCGAGCGGACCACACGGCAGGGTGACGATCTCGACGTCCACAGTTCCTCCCTCCGGTCCTCGCGACTCACCGCTCGATCATAGCGTACCGAGACCGGATTGCGTGAGCGCTAAAGATCGCGCCGTTGGAACCGCAGCATGGCCAGGCAGAGCATGACCACGGTATAGCCAACGCTGTACCAGACCGCGAGCGAACTCGGCGGAACCGTGGTTCCGAACGGCGTGGGCCCCATGAAGTTCACCGCGATCCGCGGTTGGACGAGGTAACTGGCGAGCCGCCACATGCTGTCGCTCGGTACCAGGATGGAGACGAGCACGCCGATGCGGACGAGCACGTCGTTGTCGAGTGCGGTGCCGATCTGTTCGACGAGACCACCGGTGATCGCCATACCGTAGAGCATGAAGACGATGACTCCATTGGCGACGGTCGAAAAGAGCGTGCTGCCGAGCATGGTGAGACTGAGCAGGATGAGCGCGACGAGCAGGATGAGGCCGTACGCCCGCAGCACATTCGGCGGGGTGTAGTCGCCGATTAGCCGGGCAGAGAGGACGACCGTGGCGACCATCACGCCGATGTAGACGGCAAGCATCGTCGCGTAGCCGAGCCATTTGCCGAGAACGATCTCCCAGCGCCGGATCGGCTTGGACACGATGGCGTGGAGCGTCCCCTGCTCGATCTCGCTGGCGATGGTGCCGACCGAGGCGAAGATGGTCATGACACCAGCGAGAAAGTTCACGGTCCAAAGCCCGAGCAGCACCATGGCACTGGCGAAGACTTCGTAGGGCAAGACGGTTCTCGCTCCAGCCGCGGCGCGCCGCGCTTCCATCGCACGCCAGTCCTGGACGAAGAGGTGAAAGCCCCACACGTAGAGAGCAGCGAAGATCACGCTCAGGAGCACGACACCCAGAACGAGCTTCTTGCGCAAGCCTTCCCGGAATGTCAGACGTGCGATGACGAGCGCCTTGCTCATACCGGTGACTGCTCCTGGTCCTCGACGAGCCGTACGAACAGGTCCTCCAGCGAGCGACGCTCCGGGATGACGCCGTAGACGGGTACGCCAGCCGCAACGAGCAGGTCGACTGCGCGGGCGATCGTTGTCTCGTCCGGTGCCCGGGCGATGAGAACGGGGTGCTCGCCGGAACGGACGTCCTCCACCTGAACGATCCGCTCCAGCGCGGCGAGGGTACCGTCCGGCAAGGCGCCGAGGCGGAACTCGACGACGAGCTCGCCGCGCAGGAGTTCGTCCAGTGGACCGATCGCGATGACACGTCCGTGGTTGACGAAGGCAACGCGATCACAGACGGCTTCGACCTCGCTCAAGAGATGCGAATTGAGGAAAACTGTGACGCCGTCGGCACGGAGTCGACGGATCAAGTCGCGGACGTCGCGGCGTCCGAGCGGGTCGAGCGCTGAGGTCGGCTCGTCGAGGATGACCAGGCGCGGCGCGGCCAGCAGAGCCTGAGCGATCCCGATCCGTTGCTGCATGCCCTTGGAATAGGTGCGGACACGCCGCCGTGCTGCCTCGGTCAGGCCGACCAGCTCGAGGACTTCGGAAATGCGCCGGCGCCGCTCGGCGCGACTGAGCCCGTACAGCTGTCCGTGGAGGTCGAGGAGTTCCTCCCCTGTCAACCAGTCGTGGAAACGGAAGAGTTCCGGAAGATAGCCGATCTGGCGACGTGCCCGGTGATCCCCGAGTGGGTAGCCGAGCACCCGACCGTCACCTGCCGTCGGCCGGATCAGTCCGACGAGCATCTTGACAGCGGTCGTTTTGCCGGCCCCATTGGGCCCGAGGAAGCCGAAGACTTCGCCATATCCGACGGTGATGCTGAGGTCGGCGAGTGCCACGCGGTCTCCGTAGACTTTCCGGAGACCGCGTGTCTCGATGGCCCACTGCGTCACCAGTATCTGCTGGTCGCGCCCTTCCATACTCCGGGTCACCAGCTCCTGTCAGGCTAGCGGAGCGAGCGTGCGACAGCGAGCGTCTCGTCCGCGCCCAGGTTCCCGCCGACGACGTGGAGGATGCCACGCTCCTGCCAGAGTACCGCAGTCCCGTCCGGAGACTCGATGAGCAGGCCGCTCGTTCCACGCAAGGACACGGTGCGTGACGTGGCGTTCTCAGGGAGCGGAATGATGAGTGTCTCGCGCCAGTCGCGAACGGCGCGGATTTGTGCCACGACGTCGGGCGGCAAGCCGGGGAGCATCAGGAGATCCTCACGCAGGAGTTCCGGATCGATCTCCGGCGGCAGCTCCAGCGTCGGGCTCTCCAGCTCGGCGACGACGAGCGCCTGCTGGTCACCGACTTGCCAGACCTGCGCGGCGCTCGCTGGTACCGTGAGCCCGACCGTGACGGTCGGCGTGACCGCTGGATCCGGCAGGCTCGCGAACTGCAGCCCGAGCTGGCTGAGTGCCTGCTGAGCCTGGGCGACATCGATCGTCACTTCGTGATGGCGCGCGTCACCGACCAGATAGCGCGGTTGGACCGAAGCGAACGCTTCGGGGACTGCCGACGGAACCAGCGGTGTCCGCCCGAGGTGGGCGGCGACATCGTCGAGCGACTCAACTTCACGGATACCCTCGCTCTGATCCGGTGGGCTGAACTGGAACGCCTGACTCAGGCGTTCGTGCAGTGCTGTCCGATCGCTTTCCGGAACGGTACCGAACTGCTCGCTCAGGGTACGGATCGTGTCGGCAGGAATCGTGATGGCAGCGAATTGTTGGATCCGGAAGCGCTGGACCAGCTGGTCCGCCAGCGCACCGAGCGGTGCGAGCCAGACAACGAGCGCGACAGCGAGCGTCGCGGCGAGGAGCGAGCTGACGACTCGGAGACGCGGCATGGTCCGTTCCTTTCGGGTAGGATGCGGAACGACAACATCGGCTGGCCGATCAGCCTCCAGCGATGCCAGGACTTGGGCGACGAACAGCGCGTTGGAGCGGAGTTCTTCCACTCGCTCCCGACAACGCAAGCACGTCGCGAGATGCTGACGCGTCGCCGGGTCATCCGGTTCGTCGATGAAGCGACGCAGCGTACCGATCGACGGGCACCCTCGACGACGCCATTTCATTGTGCCACCCCCTCCGTCTTCTGGACGAGCGCCTCGTAGTGCTCACGGAAGCGGCGCTCGGCACGCGCGAGGAGCGTACCGACGGAGCTCTGGCGAAGACCGAGCGTCGCTGCGATGTCTTCGTAGCTCATGCCGCAGGCCCGCAGCGCGAGTAACGCTCGATCGCGCTCGGACAACTGTTCGAGAACGTTCCGGACCAGCAGCGAGGTCTCGACGTGCGTCTCACCATCTGTGCCTGCCCGGCGGTCGAGCCAGTCCAGCCGGAACCAGCGGAGCCAGTGGAAACGGGCTCGGCGGCGGCTGCGCAGGACGTTCAACGCGGTATTCGTCGTGACGCGGGCCAGCCAGAGCTGCAAGGCTCTCGGACCCTCCAGGGCTGGTGGGCGCTCGTAGAGGCGAAGGAAGACGTCCTGGCAGATGTCCTCGGCATCATCGCGGTGACCCACGATGCGGAGCGCGATCCGGTACACGTATGCCCGGTACCGCTCGTGGAGAATCGTGAACGCACCGTCGTCACCGTGCCGGGCGGCCTCGAGCAGTTCGCCGTCGCTCACACTCGCTGTCTGGAGCACGTCGCCGACTCCACTCCCTTGCTAGATGAAAACACCGCTGAGCGGCACGGTGTGACACCACCCAGCGGTGCTGACCGAACCGGGCAGGAGAAATAGCGTCAGCTGCCCATCACGGAGTCGGGGAACCGGCTGGCGTACGACTCGGAGCTGGAGTCGCCTGCGGTGTCCGTGCTGGCGTGGACGCCGGAGTACCAGTCGGTGTGCGAGCTGGGCTCGCCGTCGGCGTGCGTGCTGGGGTCACAGCTGGTGTCCGGGCGGGTGAGGCAGCCGGTGTGGCTCGCGGCGTCTGGGCTGGTGTCGGTGTGCGTGGGGCCGCAGCTGGCGTGGCTGCCCGGGTCGGTGTCGGGGTGGCTCCACCACCACGACAGGCCGGGAGAGCCGTCACGACGAGCGCCAGTAGGACGAGCAGAGGAATGACGGAACCGATACGCGAGGCTCGCACGATCGCCACCTCCTTTCCTCTCGAGAACGGTCGCGAGCGAGGAGAGCAGGGCTCTCGTTGCTGCTCTCCATCCACCTTGAACACCGCACGGCCTGGGAAGTTTGACAGCCGCGACAGGTGGAACGCTGTGGTACAGTCGGCGCCGGTCGACGAGCACGGGAGCTCGTCCAGGAAGGGACACGACGGATGGTACGACGAGGAATCCTGCCGCTTCTCTTCGTTCTGGGCGTGGTAGTGGTTGCCTGCCGGTCGAATACGCCGACTGCGACACCGGAGCCAGCGAAGCCTGTCGCCACGGCGACCGCAGTGGCATCTCCGATCGGAGCGAGCACGCCGCCAGTGACGAGCACACCGACAGCGGGCACGGCACCGATCGTGCTGCAACCGCCCAACCTCGTGCTGCAAGGCGCAGCTGGTGAGCAGACCGCGACGTTGGGGCCGTTCTTCTGGGTTCTCGATTCCGGCTTCGCCGGCGAGACATCGGCGCCAGGTCTCGTACCGCCGAGCGATCAGCCGTTGCCGATTCAGGTCGGCGAGACCTTGCACTTCGCGTTGAGCGAAGACCGTCCACCCCAAACCGTCAAGCTCGCGGTCTATCCCCAGGAAGGAAACTTCGAGAAGATCGCGGCTGATCCGGGAGCGCCCGAGGGGTTCGTCGTCAAGACCGATCCGGTGACGGAGACGGAACCGACCGTAGAGGGATCGGGGTTCAGCTGGACCGTACCCGAGTTGCCAGCGGGCTCCTACTTCATTCGGGTCGAGATCGAATGGCCCCAGCATCCGAAGAACCCGCGTCCGGATAAGGTGCCGCGGGCGGTCTACGCGTTCTGGGTGCAGGTATCCTGAGCGACGCTCCGGCGATGGTGACGACCGGGATCCCAGCGGGGTTGCTCTTGGCCTGTCTACTCGGTAGCATGCTGGGGTTAGGCTGGCATGCCGTGTTCGGCCGGCGGCTCTGGCAGCTCCCACTGTACTGGCTCGGTGGCGTGTTCGGTTTCCTCGGCGGAATGGTCGTGAGTTCGCTGCTCGGGCTCGCTTTGTACCGGGTCGGTACGGTGCCGGTGATCGAAGGAAGCATCGGGGCGCTCCTCGTACTGGCGCTGCTGTGGCTCGTGACGACGCCGGCCGAACCACCGCGGACGCAGCGGCCGCTACGGCGGGGCCAGCGGAGAGTCGATGGCTCGACCGGGAAGGGGTAGGGAATGCGGCGAGGCTGGCTGTGGGTGATTGTCGGGGGACTCCTCATCGTCTTCGTCGCCCTCTTCGTCCTGCTCTACTTGCTCGGAGGTCCAGAACAGTCACCGCTGGAGCGCGTCCGCGACATCGCAGTAATCTTTCTTGCCTTGTCGGCCGTCCTAGTCGTGCTGCTCCTCGGCGCGCTGGTCGGGGTCGGCATCTGGCTGGCGCTCTTGATCCGCGACCACTTGATCCCGTTGCTCGGCGCAGCGACGGAGACGATGACGCGCGCCAAGGGAACGGTCGAATTCGTCGGCGAGACGATCGCGCGGCCGATCATCCGTACCTATGGGCGGGTGGCTGGCTTGCGGGCGTTGATCCGCACGCTGACTCGCGGATAGTCCGGCAGCCGGGTTCCGTGCTGCACAGTGGATTCGCGTGAAGCACGTCGCCAGGCCGGCTGTTGCGTCTCAGGAGGTGCGCGGCTGTTGGCGTTCGCATCGCACGGCCGCTAGACTGAATACATACCCGCTTCCACGGGCTGCTCCGCTCCCCCAGCGTTCCAGTTCGTCGTGGGAGTTCAGCCATGCTGACCGAAACCGAAGCGGCTATCCGGCTGGTCATCGCATTGCTGCTCGGCGGTTTGCTCGGCTTCGAACGCGAGTTGAGCGCCAAACCTGCTGGACTCCGGACGCACATGCTCGTCGCGGAGGGTGCCGCACTGTTCATGGTCTGCTCGATGCTCCTGATGGAGCAGTATTCGCGACCCGGAACGGGCGGTTTCATCGATCCGAGTCGTATCGGTTCGACGATCGTGACTGGGGTCGGATTTCTCGGTGGTGGCATGATCCTGCGCGCACGCGATCGTGTCTTCGGCCTCACGACGGCCGCAGGGATTTGGGTCGCAGCGGCCATCGGTATGCTGGTCGGCGCCGGTTACTATTTCATCGCGATCACCGGGACGTTGCTCGCAGTCGTGACGATCGTCTTCGTGCGTCGAATCGAGCACTACCTCCGTGTCCCGGAGCGGCAGCGCGAACGACCGCTCGACGAGTTGCCGGTCGAGGAGTGACAGCGATGCCGATACGGGTGAAGCGGGTCTACGAGCCGGTCGATCCGAGCGATGGTGAACGGTATTTGGTCGAGCGGCTGTGGCCACGCGGCGTGCGGCGCGAGGCACTGCAGCTGACGGCCTGGTTGCGCGACGTCGCCCCGAGCGATGCGCTCCGCCGCTGGTACGGACACGACCCGGCTAGGTGGCCGGAGTTCCAGCGACGCTATCGCGCTGAGCTTCTCGCGAATCCGGCCGCCTGGCAACCGCTGCTCGAAGCAGCTCGGCGTGGCGTGGTGACGCTGCTCTTCAGCGCCCGTGACACGGAACGGAACAGCGCCGTCGTGCTGCGCGCGTTTCTCGAGGAGCAGCTGTCGGCTGACCTCACTGCTCGCTGAGGAAGCAGCCGCGTTGCGCTGCCGCTCGTACAGCCCGCCGCGGATCGAGGACGAACGGTCCATCGGCGGAGAGGCGGACGTGGATCTCTCCTGCGCGTTCGACGTGGAGCTCGCGCTCGCCGTCGAGTGCCAGCGTGCAAGGGTGACGGTCGATTCGAAGCGAGGTGCCGAGAGGGAGCGTGCGCCACGAACGGACGGTGACAGCTCGTACCAGCCCAGGTGCGAGCGGCGCCGTCACCTGAAGGGTACCAGTGCCCAGTTCGACCACAGCGCCGTGCTGCTCGTCAGTGTGGCCGATGAGTGCGGCTGGCACAGCAGCGAGTCCGATGACACCGGGGAGAAGCCGTGCCACGACGATCAGCTCGATCGTCGTGGGGTCCCAGATGGCTCGCGAGCCGATGAAACGCTCCCGCGAGACAGCGACATCGATCAAGGCGATATCCACGAGCGTCCCATCGATCCAGACCTCGAGGCGAGGCACTCGTTCCAGGCAGTCGCCGACCTGACCGGTCGCGAGTAGACCAGCGGCGAGCCCAGCGATCGTCCCGTCGACGAAAAAGGGGAAGACGTTGTTGGTTCCGGTGGCGATCGGGACCAGCGGGAGCGCGCCGCATCCACGAGCGACGACCCGGTTCGTCCCGTCACCCCCGAGTGTCACGATACAGGCGACATCGTGCTCGGCGAGCCAGGTCGCCGCTCGTTCGGAATCGCTCGCGGTGAATTCGCACGGAACCGGTATCGGGCGGAGGTCGAGCGCGACCGTCAAGCCAGCAGCGGCACGCTCGACGATACCGAAGCTGTCGCGCAGGTACCACACCCGCTCGACACCGCTCGCGGCCAGCCCGCTCAGGATCCGGCGGACGATCCGCACTTTCTCCTGGTTGTCGAACGTGGAAGCGAGCGCGACGAGCCGTCGGACATCCTTCCCGGCGGCCGGATTGGCGATGATACCGACGCTCGCTCCTGCCTTGCTTTCCGTCACACGATCTCCCGTACTGCAGCGATGACCCGCTCGGGACTCGGGATGTAGAACTGCTCGAGCGGCGGGCTGAACGGCACCGGCGTATGCGGTGCCGTGACGAGTTTCACCGGCGCATCGAGATAATCGAACCCTTTGTCGACGGCCAAGGCCGCGATGTCAGCCGCGACCGAGCAGCGTGGATTGTCTTCGTCGACCACCACCATTCGTCTCGTCTTGGCCAGGGAACTCAGGACCGTGTCCTCGTCGAGCGGCGAGAGCGTGCGGAGGTCGACGACTTCAGCATCGATCCCTTCAACAGCCAGGCGCTCGGCAGCCTGGAGTGCCACATGCACCATGCGGGAAATCGCGACGATCGTGACGTCGGTCCCTTGTCGCTTGATATCGGCCTTGCCGAGCGGGACGATGTAGTCACCTTCGGGCACCTCGCCGGTCACGTCGTAGAGCATCTTGTGCTCGAAGAACATGACCGGATCATCGTCGCGGATGGCGGCGATGAGGAGCCCTTTGGCGTCGTACGGCGTCGCCGGGGCGACCGCCTTCAAACCGGGCATATGGGCGAACACCGAATAGTGGCATCCGGAATGTTGCCCGGCTGCGCCGAAGCCCGCACCGATCATCGTGCGGATGACCATGGGAACCTTCGCCTTACCGCCGAACATGTAGCGCAGCTTGGCACCCTGGTTGAAGATCTGGTCCATACAGACGCCGAAAAAGTCGACGAACATGAGCTCGGCGACCGGGCGGAGGCCGGTTACGGCGGCGCCGACGGCCGCACCGATGAATCCCGCTTCGCTGATCGGGGTATCGAGAACGCGCTGACGCCCGAACTCGCTCACCAGACTCTTGGTCACGCCTAGGGGGCCACCCCAAGCACCCTCTTGCTCGATATGCTCGACCGTCGCACCACCAGCGACGTCCTCACCCATCAGGATGACGGTCGGATCCCGGCGCATCTCGAGTCGCAGTGCCTCGTTGATCGCTTGCCGGTAGCTCAAGACACGGGTCGCGACGACCATCGCAGCGCTCCTTTCATCAATGGCGGAACGCCAGCTGCTCGGCTGGATAGCTGACATACACGTCGGTCAAGCACTCTTCCGGTGGTGGGTAGGGACTTGCCTCGGCGAACTGCACCGCCTCATCGATCGCGCGCTTGACGGCAGTGTCGATCGCGTCCAGTTCGTCCTCGCTGAGGAGTCCCTGGCTCAAGACGGTTTGCCGGAAGCGCTGGATCGGGTCACGCTGGCGGTAGGACGCTTCCTCCTCCGGCGTCCGGTAGGTCGCGGCATCACCCTGGAAATGGCCGTAGTACCGGAAGGCGCGGCATTCGAGCAATGTCGGCCCCTCACCGCGCCGGGCTCGCGCGATCGCTTCGCCAGCTGCTTCGTAGACAGCGAACACGTCAGTGCCGTCGACGAGGACGCCTGGCATGTCGTAAGCCGCGGCACGCGAGGCGATGTCCGGTGCCGCGCAGTGGTACGTCCATGGGGTCGATTCGGCATACAGGTTGTTCTCGCAGACGAAGACGACCGGCAGTTTCCAGATGGCCGCGAGGTTCATCGCCTCGTGCGTCGTTCCCTGCTCAGCTGCACCGTCGCCGAAGAAGCAGACCGCCACGTGGTCCGTCCCGAGCGTCTTGGCGGTGAGGCCAGCGCCGCACGCGATCGGGGGGCCACCACCGACGATCCCGTTCGCACCGAGCATCCCTTTGTCGACGTCGGCGATGTGCATCGAACCACCTTTGCCTTTGCAGACGCCGGTCGCCTTGCCGTAGAGTTCGGCCATCATCGCCTTCACGTCGACACCCTTGGCGATACAGTGCCCGTGCCCGCGGTGTGTGCTGGTGATGAAGTCCCGGTCGGTCAGATGCGCGCACACGCCGACTGCGATCGCCTCCTCGCCAGCGTAGAGGTGGACGAAGCCGGGCAACTTGCCGGCAGCGAAGAGTTGTGCGACGCGGTCCTCGAACGCGCGGATGAGTGCCATCCGCTCGTAGATCCAGAGCAGCTTCTCGCGCGGGATGTCCATCCTGCACCTCCCTCGTGCCGTTCGCTCAGGTCGCGTCCACTGCGAGCCAGTTCCCCAGCCAGGCCGTCACTTCCGCCAGCACGCGTGTGAATACCGGATGGCTCGGGTTGAGCCAGTTGAAATGCCCCATGCCATCGAGAAGAACGAGTCGCTTCGGCTCACGAGCACGTTGGAAAGCCGCGAGTGACTCGTCGGGAGCAACGAGCACGTCCTGCCGTCCATGGATGAGGAGCAGGGCGCGTGGTGCGATCCGCTCGACCTCGTGTTCGGGCTGGTATTCGAGCAGGGCTTCGGCCGAATCGAGCGTCACGTCCGGGTCAACGACGAGATCGGGGAAGCGTTTCGCGAGTTCACGGAGCGTCACCTGCGTTTCCGGATCCTGTGGCATGATGCGGGAAAGCGGAACGCGTTGCGGCGTGTCCAGACGGACGCGCTCGCGCCGGTCGCGGGCGAGTTCCTCGAGAAATAGCCGCCATTCCCATTCGGGACGCAGACTGCGGAGCCAGCGGCGGCCGTTCGTGACCGGTGCGATGGCCACGCAGGCCCGGACGCGCTCGTCGAAAGCGGCGACCGACAATGCGTGGGCGCCACCCATGCTCAGGCCGACGATCGCTAGGCGATGCGCATCGACCGCTGGGTGCGTTTCCAGCACCGTCAGCGCTGCCCGTGCGTCGCGGATCCGCTCGAAGGGGAGAAGCCTTCCGCGCGGCCCTTCACTGGCACCGAAGCCGCGGTAATCGAAGATCAGCGCCGCATAGCCTGCCTGGGCGAGTGCCTGGGCGAGGAGCGGCATCCCGAGTTCCTTGATGCCCTGAATCCCGGTGCAGAGCACGATGCCCGGGACAGGCTGGTCGACCGCGGCGGGAAGGAAGAGTTCGCCAGCCAATGCGTAGCTATCGCTCCAGAAGCGAACCGGCTCACCGCTCGGTCGAGTCGGCACGGCTCGTGCAGCGAGATACCGCTCGACATCCTCGGCGGTGATCCGGCCACCTGGCCCCGTACCGGGGACACGAGCGAGGTCGATGCCGTGGTCGCGCGCGAGTTTGCGGGCAGCCGGCGTCGCGCGCACTTCGCTCGTCGGGGGCGTTGCGCGCGCTGGACTGGTTGGGGACGCCGCTGGGCTATCCGAAGACGTGTCGGAACGCGCGACCGATGCTGCTGGGACCACGCTGGCGAGGTCGACGTCTTCGCCTGGCTCGGCGATCACCGCGACCGGTGCAGCGACCGGTAAGGTCGCGCCTTCCTCGGCAAGGACATGGCTGAGGATACCGGAAGCCGGGGCTTCGACCTCGACCGTGAGCTTTTCCGTCTCGACCTCGAGGACAGGCTCTCCAGCCTGCACCGGTTCCCCTGGGCGTTTGAGCCACCGACCGACCCGCCCCTCGGTCATCGTAAGCCCGAGCTTGGGAATGACAACGACCGTGGCCATCCTCGCCACCCATCCATTATCAGCCGCTCATCCGGAAACCTGGTTGCAGGCTAACCACCCTCTCTCCGGCTGTCAAGAGTGGTTCCTCCGGGATCTTGGCGCGATGCAGGGTGTGCTGTGCTCCTCGAACCGTGTCGAGGGCATATACTCAGCGGCAGTCGGTGACCGACCGGTCATCGGGTCGCTTTCCGTGCTGGAACCAGGGAGGAGTACGATGGGGGCGGAAGGGGCAGCAGCTGCACGGGCCCGAGCGACCGAGCGCGTGTCACTCTGGGACCCGCGTGGTGTCGCGTTGATGGCGTGGGCGCACTTCTCGCACGACTTGTATCCATCGTTCCTCGGCGTGCTCGTGCCCGCGATCCAAGCGAAGCTCGGTGTCTCGCTCTTTCTGGCGAGCGCGATGGTCCCTGCGCAGCAGCTCCCGTCGATCGTCCAGCCGCTACTCGGCTATATCGCCGATCGGACGAGCCGGCGGTGGTTCGTCGTCCTCTCGCCTGGTGTTGCTGCTCTCGCACTCTCTTCGATCGGGATCGCACCGCATTTGGCGATCGTGCTCTTACTTCTCCTCGTCTCGGGTTTGGCCTCGGCTGCCTTCCACGCACCGGCGGTCGCGCTCGTCGGAGAATTCGGGGGCCAGCGGCTGGGGCGAGCGATGGCGATCTTCATGGCCGGAGGTGAGCTGGCACGGACTGTCGCACCGGTGATCCTGACAGCGGTGATCGCGCATCTGACCCTCGACGGTATGCCACTGGTCATGGTGGTGGGGCTCGCTGCCTCGACGAGTCTGTTCTTCTTCCTGCGCACGGAAGAGAGCGATGCGATCGCGCGACGCCAGGCTGGGAGCGTGCGGATCCGCACCTTGTTGCGGGAGCGCCGTCGCCCGTTCGTCGGTCTGCTCGGTTCGGTCGTCGCCAACACAGCTGCGCTGACGCCGCCGAGCTTCTTCCTCGTCGAATACCTCCTGGAACGCGGTCGCAGCGAGTGGTATGGCGGGTTGGCGCTCTCAGCCTTCTATGCGAGTGGGATCGTCGGTGGGCTAGTCGGGGGCTCGCTGTCCGACTGGATCGGGCGCCGCGGCGCACTGCTTTTGTCTTCGCTCGGGACAGCGCCGCTCCTCGCGCTGTACCTGGCGACCGAAAACGGGAGCTGGCTGATGCTCCCGCTGCTCGTCATTATCGGCGTCTTCGCCACGCCGCCGCGTTCGGTGACGCTGGCGCTGGCCAACGATATCGCACCGGAGGCGCGCGGGCCGCTCTCTGGCTTCACGCTGGCGACGAGTTTCGTCGCCCAGAGCATCATCGCGCTCGCCTTCGGTGCTGTCGCTGATGCCGTCGGCATCGAGCGGGCGTTCTGGCTCACGGTCGGTGCGTCGCTGGCCGGTGTCCCGTTCGCCTTGCTCGTTCCAGCCCAGCTCGGTCGGATGCGGCCTGCCTCATCCTGAGACGGGCCGGTGTCCTTCGAGGCAGACCACACCCTCTGGGCCGACGATGGCACTGTGCACGGTGCCAGCGGGAAGGTCGAGACGATCGCCTGGATAGAGCGTGATGGGATCGCCCGGATGCAGCTCGAACGTGATCGAGCCTTCGACCACATACAGGACCTTGTGGTACGGGTGCGTATGCGCTGCGTAGCGATCACCCGGTCCATTCGACCACCGGTACGCAGTCAGTCCTTCGGCGGCCAGCATGGCGAGCAGTTCGGCTTCTGTGGGTGGCTCGGATCCGTCCCAGCGCGTCACCGTCGCTTGGTGCTTCATGTCGGCCCCCTCAACGGTGAAAGCTGTGCTCGTGCGTCGCATCGTCGATCAGGAAGGGGAGGTCGATGAGCCGATTACGAGGAGCGTCCCTCCCATCCGGCAATCTCGCTTCCTGGTATCGAAGGTACCGCGTTCTCATCTGGATTTCCACGATCGTCGGTATCAACCAGCTCGGTTTCGGGAGCATCGTACCGGTCGTCCCGCTGTACGCGCAGGCCTTCGGGGTTACCGAGGCGCTGATCGGGCTGGCGATCGCGGTCTACGGGCTGGCGCGCTTCACCTCCTCAGCGCCGGCTGGCTGGCTGGCCGATCGGGCTGGACGACGCTGGTCGTTGTTCGTCGGGGGGATGTTGACGGCAGTCGGGAACCTGATCTGTGCGCTCGCGCCGACGTACGGTGTCTTTCTCCTCGGGCGCTTCGTATCTGGAAGCGGCGCGGCGATGGTACTGACGGCCGGGCAGATCGTGCTGGCGGACATCACCGAACCGGCGACACGTGGTCGCACCATGGCGATCTACCAGACGGTCTTCTTCTTCGGTGTCGGCTTCGGTCCCATTCCGGGGGGACTGCTTGCCCAGTACGGCGGCCTGGCCTTGCCGTTCTGGGTGTACGCAGTCGTCGGAACACTGGTCGCGCTGCTCGCGCTCTGGCGTTTGCCCGAGACACGGCCGAGCGAAGCCGCTGCCCGGGAGCAGGAGTTCGTCTTCGGGCAGCAGTTGCTCCGGGTCTTGCGCCATCGCCCGCTCGTGCTGATCAGTCTCGTGACGTTCGGTAACTTCTTCGCCCGGACGGGGGCGCTGTTCACACTGGTGCCGTTGCGGGCCGAGCGGGAGATCGGTTTGAGTCCGTCGCAGATCGGATTCGGTCTGGCAGCGGTGAGCATCGTGTCGCTCGTGATGGCCTATCCAGCTGGGGTACTGGTCGATACCTTCGGGCGTAAGATCGTGATCGCGCCAGCGACACTGTTCAGCGGGCTCGGGCTGATCGGGTTCGCCTTCGCCCCGTCGTATCCCTGGTTTCTCATTGCGTGCGTGGTGTGGGCGATGGCCAGCGGCATCGGCGGTGGCGCACCGGCTGCCTATGCCGCCGATGTCGCCCCGCCGGGAATGACTGCTGCGGCGATGAGCGCCTACCGGATGCTCTCAGAGTTCGGGTACGTTGTCGGCCCAACGTTGCTCGGCCTCGCCGCGGAGTTTCTCGGTATCAGGCCAACGCTGATCACCACCGCGATCGGGATCGTCAGCCTGGGAGCACTCTTCTGGCTTGCCGCCCCTGAAACGTACGCTGGACGTCGCATGGCGCGCGAGTCGGAACCTTCAGAGGTTGTCTGTGGGCGCGATTGAGCGCACGAGTGCGAGCGGAAACTGCTCTCGATGCCGGAAGGATCGGCTGTATTCAGCCGTGACGATCGTGACTGTGCCGGCACCGATGACCCGGCCGACCCCTTCCGCGAAGTCGAGAAGACAGGCGGTGTGCTCGTCGAGACCGAGGATGGTCGTCTCCCGTGGCAGCAGGCGAACGAGCTGGGTGAAGCGCTCCTGGCCCATGAAGCAGCGACTGGTATCGAGTTCTTCACCACCCTCGCGGTTGTTCCAGTGCGGAACGATGGCGAGGGAAAAGCCGAGCGATCCCAGGAGATCCAATCCCTCGACCCAGTGCAGGTCAGCCCCGGCCTTGTAGATCTCGTAGACCGGTAACGCGAAACGACTGACCGCGATAGCAGCCGCACTGGCGAACGCCAGGCGCAGACCGGATTGCCAGCGCTCGACGAGGCGCTGCCAGGTCCGTGTTCCAGCGAGCTGGCGGATCATGTACGTGGGGCTGCCTGGGCCCGCGAAGACACAATCGGCCCATTCGACCGGCTCAGCGACGAGCGGCTCGTCCGGATCGAAGACGGTGCCGCGCCGGCGAGCTGGGACGTAGCGGATTTCTGGCTGCAGCTCTGGCAGGTGTTGGCGCAGGAAGTCACCGATCTTGCGCGCCACCAGCGCCGCATTGGGCTGGAATCCAGCCGGCGTCTCGAGCAAGGCGATGCGTACCGGCCGGGGGAGCGAGCCGAGCAACGCGGCGAACGCTTGCCGACCGGCCCGTGCGGTCTCGCCGGAGCCGATGAGAGCAATAGCGCCCGGTGAACCGGTGATCGGTTGTCTTTCCGGCGTTCCGGTTGACGTGGCGACGATCCTCTCGACCAGGCTGCTTCGGCCAGTCTCTCAGCGATACGCCGACCAATACAGGACGATCGTCATGCCCGCGAAGACGAGCAGCGCGGCGGCTGCGGTCTGCACGTACGGAACAGCGCGACGCACCGTGCGCACGAGCCCGAGGCGTAGGAATGCGAGGGCGAAGGTCAGGGTCACGATGACGGAAGCCATCCCCAGACTGTAGCTTCCAAGCTGGAGTGTTCCGCGCAACACGTTCCCGCTCACCAGTGCGCTGCCCGCTGCGATCATGAAGACCGGCAGCGTGCAGCTGAGCGAGCAGAGTCCATAGGCGAGACCGAAGAGGTAAAAGGCCCGAACCGAGCGCTCGCCGCCTCGCGTGAGGCGATCGGAGAGTTGCTCGAAGATCGTCGGTCGTGCCACTTTGCCGAAGAACATCGCAGCTCCGAAGACGATGAGCAGGATACCGATTGCCGTGCCGATCCAGGGCATGATCGGGAAGAGGAACGTCCCACCGAGCGAGACGACGACGCCGGCCAGAACGAAGAGGGTGGAAAAACCGAGCGAGACGCTCAGGCCGACGAGTGCGGCTCGGAAGAGTCGCTGAGAAACACCGAGCCTCGTCTCCTCGTGGTTGCCCAGAAACAGGGCCAGATAGGCGGGTAGCATCGCGAACCCGCAGGGATTGACAGCAGCAACCATCCCGGCACCGAAGCTGTAGCCGAAGGGCAGCCAGCTGGCGACTACGGACAGCCAAGAGGCGAACCAGGCTTGCAGCTCACTCATCGGTGCTTCCCGTACATGCACGTGTCGGTCGGACGTCACAGTGACTCGTTCGGCCGGTGAGCCAGGCGCCGAGCAATGAGCCGCTCAGCGGAGCGAGGACGACGAGCAGGAGGGCCCAGTGGTGGGTCGCGAAACTGTAGATCATGAGCATCGAGGCGACGAGGAGCCAGCCGATCCGACAGGGCGCGAGCAGTGCCAGCCAGCGTTCCGACATCGTCAAGTCTCCTCTAGTGGATCATGGCGTGTTGCGATCGTGCAGGAAGCGATCGCTGCGGCGTTCGGGCGAGCCAGCTCCCGTGCCAGGGCCAGCAGGGCGGGGATGCGATGGTCGGCGAGTGCGTAGTACCGGAACTTGCCGTCCTGCCGGACACGCACGAAGCCGCAGGTTCGGAGACAGCTCAGATGCGCCGAGACGCGCCCTTGTGGTTGACCGAGCCGTTCGACGAGCGCACTGACGTGGAGTTCTCCGTCACGGCTCAAATGCTCGAGGATCCGCAAGCGCGTTGGGTCGGCCAGTGCATGGAGAAAGCGCGCCAGAATCTCGCTCGGAACATCGCTGGTCGGGTCGCTACTGCGGACATGTGGAGCAGCGATCCGGGGGTGTCGAGCTCGGTTGTCCACTTGCTCGCGCGTACGCTCGGCCATGCCGCAACTCCTGACCGAAGTGTACAAGTTCCTGCCTTCTGGTGTTCCCGCCTCCCAGGAACGAAAGCGTAGCGGCCGCTCTCCAGAGCGGCCGCCACGGGTGTGTGACTCGTTCGGGTCACCGTTAGTCGGTGAATTCGGCGAGAGGCTCCTCACTGAAGGAGAAGTCGGCCCACAGTTCACGCAGTTGGGTGACGAGCGAACTCACGCTCCGGCGGAGTTGCTCGCGCTGCTCAGGACGCAAGAGGCCGAAGTAGACCAGTGCTGTCGCGGCGCCGAGCCAGAAGCCGAGGGCGGCGGTTTCCTGAGCTGCTTGACGCACGCGGGTGAGGAGACCGGGGCGCGTTGCTCGCGGTCGCTTCGCCGCCAGACGGTTCGGTACCGCCCGCGCCTGTGCGGTAGCACGCTGGAGGGCTTGTTCGGCCTTCTGGACAGCCTGGCGGGCTGCCTCTTCAGTGGCTGGGAGTACCTCGCGCTGCAGCTTTTCGACCGCAGTGCGCTCGGCCTCGAGCACGGCTTGAGCCCGGCGTGCCTGTTTCGGCAGGTTGCGTGCTGCCTCCTGCATGGCAGGTCGAACCCGTCGACGCCAGAAGGAGCGAGCGACCTCGCCGTCGTGCACCGGCAAGCGGTCGCGCAGTTCCTGGATCGACTCCCGTACGGTTTGAAGTGTCGACTCAAGATCGATCTCCTCGGCCAGACGCTGTCGCAAGGTGCGACGGCGACGGCGGCGGCTGATGAACCAGGCAACCAATCCCACGCTCGCTCCGCCGGCGAGTGCCCCCCAGAGCTTCCAGTCGTTCCCTGCCTGTACCATGACTCTCCCTCCTTTCCCGGCGGATCCGGTAGTTCTCATGGTACCACTCGAGTGTCCGAGCGGTGGCTGGGCCGGAGTCGCTCGTCAAGGGACCTGTTCTCGGGGTAGGCTGGAACGGGATGCCGCGATGCGGGTACTCGTGGTCGCTGACATCCATGGCAATCTAGCTGCACTCGAGGCCGTGCTTGCTGCTGCAGGGCCGGTCGACCGTGTCTGGTGCCTCGGCGACGTCGTCGGATACGGACCGCGGCCGCGCGAGTGCGTCGAACGGATTCGTGAGTACGCGGGGCCTGCCTGTGTGCTCGGGAATCACGATGCTGCATGTCTCGGTCGCATACCGCTCGACGGATTCAACCCGGTCGCGCGCTACGCGTTGCGCTGGACGACGCTGCAGCTCGGCCCGGAACACCGGGCCTATCTCGAGAGCTTGCCGGAGCAGTTCATTCTGCATGAGGTGACGCTCGTGCACGGGAGTCTGCGTGCGCCCATCTGGGAGTACATCTTCACGCCGGAGCAGGCACTGGCGAGCTTCGCGCTGTTGCGTACCCGCTTGTGCTTCTTCGGGCACACGCACGTTCCGTTCCTGCTCAGCGAGACGGCTGCGCACCGGGGCGAGCTGCCGATACGGCCGAGCGACGGGGAAACCATCGAGGTGCGCGACGGGCGGTATCTGATCAACCCCGGTTCGGTAGGCCAACCGCGTGATGGCGATCCGCGGGCTGCGTTCGCGATTTGGGAGCCTGAGCAGCAGCGGGTCACGTTCCGGCGCGTGCCGTACAATATCGAAGCGGTGCAGGCCGAGATGGCGGCTGCAGGGCTCCCCCGGCTGCTCATCGAACGCCTCGCGCTCGGATATTGAACGAAACGCCTACCTGCGGGCCGAGGAGGGGAGACGTGGCGCGGGTCTATCGCCGGGTGATCGTCCCGGTGAGTGGATCGCCTGACGACGAGCGGGCGATCGATCTGGCGGCAGCCGTCTGTGCGGGGAGCGATACCACGCTGATTCTCGTGTATGTCGTCGAGGTGCCGCAGCGCTACGCACTGGACGTGGAATTGCCCGAGCAAATCGAGCGCGGTTCGCAGATTCTCGAGCGTGCCTCGGAATACGCGCAGCGTGTCGCCCGCGGGAAGTGGAAGCGTGTCATGACCGAGTTGCTCCAGGCACGAGTTGCCGGGGCCGCGATCGTCGATGAAGCGATCGAGCGCGCTGCCGATGCGATCATCATGGCGACGCGGAGTCGCTGGACACTCGGAGTACTGACGCAAGGGGAAACGTTACCATATATTCTCGACAACGCACCGTGCGACGTGGTGGTTGTCCGCGTCGCAGATCAGGGTGAGGCACGAGCGTGAGGATCGTTATCGCCGGTTGCGGTCGAGTTGGAGCCAAGCTCGCGGCGGATTTCGCGGACGAGGGGCATCAGGTCTCGGTCGTCGATCTCCGGCAGACCGCGTTCCGGCGACTCCCGCAGGGATTCCGCGGTCAGCTCGTTCTCGGTACCGGTATCGACGAGGATGTTCTCCGCAATGCTGGCATTCAGGAGGCAGATGTCTTCATCGCGGTGACTGACAACGACAATACGAACATCATGGCTGCCCAGATCGCTCAGGTGATCTACCAGGTCCCGAAGGTCATTCTGCGGATCTACGATCCGGAACGAGCGGAGATTTACCGTGACCTCGGGCTCACGGTCATCTGTCCGACGCGTACGGTGTCGGAGATGATCGAGGAGGCGGTGCGGAACCATGTGGCGAGCGGGGAATCGCGCTGAGCGGGACGAGCAGCCACAGCGGAGGCGAGTTCCATGTACATCATCGTCGTTGGCGGCGGAAAGGTCGGCTACTATCTGACGAAGACGCTGGTGAACGAGGGGTACGAGGTCTTCCTCATCGAAAAGAACCCCGTGAAAGTACAGCTCTATCGAGATCGCTTTGGCGCGATCGTGATGCAGGGTGATGGAGCGGAAGTCGCGACACTCGCAGCGGCCGGTGCCGGGCGGGCCGATGTCGTCATCGCGGTGACCGGTGACGACGAAGATAACCTCGTCATCTGCCAGGTGGCCCGCGAGCGCTTCGGCGTTCGTCGGACGATCGCACGGGTCAACAATCCGAAGAACGAGGAGCTCTTCCGACGGCTCGGTATCGATGTCACAGTGAGCCAGACGAACGTGATCCTCAGTCTCATCGAGCAACAGATTCCGGAGCGGCCCTTCGTCCACTTGTTGGCTCTGAGGCATGCCGATCTGGCGATCGTCGAGGCGAAGGTTGCCGAGCAATCACCGGTCGTCCACCAACCGATCTGGCAGCTGCCGTTACCCCCGGAGTCGATCATCACGGCGATCTTGCGGCGTGGCGAAGTGATCATCCCCAGCGGTCAGACCGTCATCGAGCCGGGTGACGAGTTGATCATCGTCACCAAACAGCAGCGTGAGGCCGAGTTGCGGGAGTTGCTCTGCGCTCCAGCGACCGCGTGAACCTGTCCCCACGCGGGCATTCCCGAGCGCAAGTACAGACCGATCACAGGACAGCCTTGCGTGCGAAACGAGTAGTCTGTTAAGCTCGGGCGACAATTCGTTCGTCACTGACAGGCGCCAGACTGGCCGCGGCGAGGAGGGAAATGAGTGGCTGCGGATCGACTTTCGGACGAGCTCATCCGGCGGATCCGGGAGGATGAGGCGTTTCGCCGCGAGTTACTCGAGGTGCTCCTCAGTGAGGAGTTCCTGCACCTTCCACCGACCGTCCGTCGAATCGAAGAGTCCCTGGACCGGTTGATCCGCACGCTGGAAGAAGAGCGCCAGGCCGCGGCGGAGCGGCAGCGCAGGATCGACGAACAGATCGAGCGGCTCGGCCAGCGCATCGACGCTCTGGCGACCCGCGTGGAAGCGCAGATCGAGGCCTTGACCCAGCGGATGGATCGAGTCGAGAGCCAGATCGAAGCGCTCACCGCACGGATGGACCGGGTGGAGGCGCAGATCGAAGCTTTGACGCAGCGGATCGATGATCTCACGGTTCGCATGGAACGCGTTGAGGCGCAGATCGAGGCCCTGACCGATCGCATGGAACGCGTCGAGGCCCAAATCGAAGCCTTGACGCAGCGCATGGAGCGGGTCGAGGCGCAGATCGAGGCGCTCACCCAGCGGATGGAACGGGTCGAGGCGCAGATTGCGGCGCTGACGCAGCGGGTCGATGACCTGACGGTCCGGATGGAACGGGTCGAGGCGCAGATCGAGGCGCTCACCCAGCGGATGGAACGGGTCGAGGCCCAGATTGCGGAACTGACGCAGGAACTTCGTTTCGTACGGAGTCGCCTGGACGAGTACGTCGGCATCACGCTCGAACTGCGCTACCACCAGCGTGCCGGTGCGATCTTCGGTCGGTTTCTGCGGCGCGTTCGCCCGGGTACGGCGGGCGACGTGAGCGACCAGCTCGTCGAGCTCTTGACCGAGCGGGAAGCGGAAGAGGCGTTCGCGATCGATCTCCTCGTACGCGGTGTACCGCGGAGCATGCCTGAGCTCGGCGAGGTGTGGATCGCAATCGAAGTCTCCTCCGTGATCGACCGGTATGACGTGGAGCGGGCTTTGCGTCGTGCCGCCATCTTGCGCCGTGTGCACGCACGCGTGCTTCCCGCGGTCGCGGGAGAACGTCTCACGGAAGGGGCCGGGGAGCTGGCTGGTAACGAGGCAGTGCTTATCGTCCAGGACGGCAGGGTGAGCGGTTGGGAGGATGCTGCCACGCGCTGGCTCATCCGCAGCGAAGGCGCAGCGAGCAGCTGACCGCGGGACGATCCAGAGATCGCGCTGATGCCGGGTTGCCCTGCGGAGAATGAGAGATGAGACGAAGACGATGGAGAGCGGTCCGGGGTATCACCCGGCCGCTCTCCGTGCGAGACCTCGCTCACGGGTAGATGCCGCGGAGACGCGTGATCTCGGCGACGCGCTGAACGGCGAGCGCGAGCGCAGCCGTTCGCAGTGGTACGCGATACCGCTCGGCTGTCGCGTGGATGGCCTGGAAAGCGCGGGTCATGATAGTGCGCAGGCGCGTATTGACTTCCTCCTCGGTCCAGTAGAATTGCTGGAGTCCCTGCACCCACTCGAAGTACGACACCGTGACACCACCGGCGTTGGCGTAAATATCCGGCAGCACGATCACGCCACGATCCGCCAGGATACGGTCCGCTTCAGGAGTCGTCGGACCGTTGGCAGCTTCGGCGATGAGCCGTGCCCGAATCCGACCGGCGTTCGCCTCGGTGATCTGCTCCTCGAGCGCTGCTGGGATCAGGATGTCGCAGGGGAGCTCGAGCAGTTCCTCGTTCGTCACCGGTTCAGCTTCCGGGAAGCCGACCACTGTCCCGGTTCGGTGCTTGAAGTCGAGCACTGCCCGTACGTCGAGTCCGTTGGGGTTGTAGATCCCGCCGCGCGAATCGGAGACCGCGACGATGCGGCTACCCAGCTCGGCGAGGAGCAGAGCGGCGATCGAACCGACGTTGCCGAAACCCTGGACGACCACCCGCGCCTGTGTCAGGTCGATGCCATAGGTCCTGGCGGCTTCTTCGATGGCATAGACGACGCCGCGACCGGTCGCCTCCAGGCGTCCGGCTGAGCCGCCGAGGAGGAGCGGTTTACCGGTCACTACTGCCGGAACACTGACGCCCCCGTGCCGGTGCATACTGTATGTATCGAGAATCCACGCCATGATCTGCGGGTTGGTGTTGACATCCGGTGCGGGGATATCTTGATCTGGCCCCAGGAGCAGCGAAATCTCCGTCGCGTAGCGCCGGGTAAGGTTCTGAAGTTCGCCCGGTGAAAGCATCTTCGGATCGACGCGCACGCCACCCTTGGCGCCGCCGAACGGCAGCCCCATGATGGCGCACTTCCAGGTCATCCACATCGCCAGTGCTTTGACCTCGTCCAGGGTGACATTGGGGTGATAGCGGATACCGCCTTTAGCTGGCCCGGCGGCGACGTTGTGGTGGACCCGGTACCCCGTGAAGACTTTAATCGACCCGTCGTCCATTTCCACCGGGAAATGAACGATCAATTCGCGCTTGCAGGTTCGGAGAATTTGTCGCAGTTCGTCCTCCAGGCCGATGAGGTCGGCCGCCTGGTCGAACTGCTCGACAGCGATTGCGAAGAGACTCTGCTCCGGAACCGCGATAGCCATCGTTCGCCCCCACGGTCGATGGTACGACTCGAACCGTCTCCTCGGCTGTTCGCGAGCGCTTGCGCTTACCAGCTCGCTCACCGCCGACCACGGGGGCGAGCGGGATCACTCGACCGGTTGCTGGAGGGCTTCCTCCAGGAGCCGGCGTGCGACCGCGGGGTTGGCGCGTCCGCCGAGAGCGCGGTTCACCTGACCGAGCAGGAAACCGATGGCGGCTGTCTTGCCTTTCCGGTAATCGGCGACCGCCTTCGGGTTCTCGGCCAGCACGCGCTGGACGATCTCACGGAGCTGGGCTTCATCGCTCACCTGGGCGAGCCCGCGCTCGGCGACGAGCACCTCCGGGTCAGTTCCCGTCTCGCTGACCGCCGTGAGGACCTCCTTGGCGGTGAGCGTGCTGATGGTTCCACGCCGAACCAGTTCGATGAGCTGTCGCAGCTGGCGTGGTTGCACCCCGACCTCGGAGATGCTCCGGCCACGCTCGCGCATCAACGCGAACAGCTCGCCCGTGATCCAGTTCGCTGCATCCCGCGCGAGACTGCGATCTCCTGCGACGCAGGTCTCGAAATAGTCGGCGACGGCTCGCTCTTCGGTGAGGAGCGCCGCCTCTTGCGGCCCCAGCCCGTATTCGACCTGAAAGCGCTCCCAGCGCGCCAGGGGGAGCTCCGGCATCGCTGCGCGGATACGGGCGAGATCGTCCTCGGTCAAGAATATCGGCGGAAGATCCGGTTCGGGAAAGTACCGATAGTCGTCGGGATACTCCTTCGCGCGCTGGGTGACGGTCACTTCTTGATCCTCGAGCCAGCCGCGAGTTTCCTGGATGAGCGGTTCACCGCGCTGGATCGCCGCCCGTTGCCGTCGTTCCTCGTAGGCGAGCGCCCGCTCGACCGACCGGAAGCTGTTGAGGTTCTTGATTTCCGTCTTCGGCCACTGGCGCTGTCCATCGCGTGTCCGCTGCGAGATGTTCGCGTCGCAGCGGAAAGCCCCCTCTTCCATGTTACCGGTCGAGACACCGAGATACCGAAGAACCTGGCGCAATGCCTGCAGAAAAAGACGCGCTTCTTCGGGCGAGCGAAGATCCGGCTCGGTGACGATCTCGATGAGCGGCACACCCGATCGGTTCATGTCGATCAGGCTGTAGCTCTCGCCGGCAACGGTGCGGTGCACGAGCCGCGCCGTGTCCTCTTCCAGGTGGACACGCCGGATGCGCACACGGCGTCGTTCGCCATCGACCAAAAACTCCAGTGCTCCGTCGACGCAGAGCGGGAGATCGTACTGCGAGATCTGATAGCCCTTGGGCAAGTCCGGATACATATAGTTCTTGCGGTCGAACTTGCTATAGGGCGGGATGCGGCAGCCCAGTGCCAACCCGGTCATGACCGTCATCTCAACAGCACGCCGGTTGATGACCGGCAGCGAGCCAGGTAGTCCCAGGCAGACCGGGCAGACGTGCGTGTTCGGCGGTGCTCCCGCGTAGTCGGCCGAGCAACCGCAGAACATCTTCGACCGCGTGAGCAACTGGGCGTGGACTTCTAAGCCGATGACCGTCTCCAACTCCACAGCCACCTCCGTCCCGCTCCCGGCCCGGAGTATAGCACTGGCCGGCACGCTCCCCCCCCGCTTGGGTATGCCGCTGGTGGTAAGATGAGGCCAGGTTCGGCCCGGCAGCGGGCCAGGCGATTTCCCGACAACGAGAGGGGTCGTGTCGCATGACGGCGACCGCGGAAACCCGCCTCGTCACGGTGACGATCGACGGCCAGCAGTACACCGTGCCGGAGGGGATGACCATCCTGGAAGCCTGTCGGATGGTCGGCATCGAGGTTCCGAACCTGTGCTATCAGCCGCTTCTCCGGCCCTGGGGTTCCTGCCGCCTCTGCACGGTGGAAATCCTCGGCCGCCGCGGTGGGCTCGTCGAGTCGTGCGCGGCTCAGGTTCGGGACGGGATGGAGATCGCGACGAAGTCGCCGGCCTGTGAAGAAGCGCGGCGCTTCGTCCTGCAGCTCTACCTGATCGATCACGCACTCGATTGCCCGACGTGCGACAAGTCCGGCGAATGTTATCTCCAGGACAATACGTATTACCACAACGTGCATACGAATCCTTTCCGGCGGCCGAAGTTGGCCCGTCCGTACAAGCACCTCAGCCAATACATCGATTACAAGTGGGAGCGTTGTATCCTGTGCGCCCGCTGCACGCGCGTCTGCGACGAGATGATCGGCGTGACGGCCATCGAGGTGTTGCGCCGTGGACTAGAAGGTGAGATCGGCAGTGCGTGGGATATCGACCTGCAGCAGACGACCTGTACTTCCTGCGGTATGTGCATCGCGGTCTGCCCGGTCGGTGCCTTGACTGATCGCCGGTTTGCGCATCACCCGTGGGAGCTGGATGCAACGGAAACGATCTGTGGCTTCTGCGATGTCGGGTGCACGCTCAACGTCGAGCACAGTCGTGGTCTGGTACGGCGGATCACGCATCTCTGGGAGCGTGGCGTCAACTACGGCTACACCTGTGTCCGCGGCAAGTGGGGGTATGAGGCGGTCCAGCACCCGCTGCGCTTGGAGCAGGCGCTCGTCCGGCAGGGTGACGAGCTCGTGCCGGTCGCGTTAGCGGAAGCGTTGGATCGTGCTGCGGAACTCTTGCGCCCGTACCGTGGCCCGGCCTTCGCGCTGCTGGCTTCCCCCGATCGCACGAACGAAGATGTGTATTTCTTGCAGCGGTTCGCGCGGCAGGTGATGCAGTCGCCGAATGTCGAGCGCTTGGCAACCGCTGCGCAGCGGGCGGTCGAGGCTGCGCTCACCGCTTCCTTCGGGCTTCCGGTGAGCACGAACTCGGTACAGGAAGTCTTCACCGACGGAGAGTGTCTCTTGATCGTCGGGCCGAATATCGGGGAAAAGGCGCCAGTCGCCAGTTACTGGCACGCCTGGGCCGAACTCTACCGGGAAGCCACGCTGATCGTGGTCAGTCCGGACGAGTTCCCGCTCTTCCACCGGGCCGACGTGTGGCTGCGAATCCGACCCGGGACCGAGTCGTTCGTCTTGGCCGCGATGGCGCGGATCATCCGCGACCGTGGACTGGCGCGCCCGGTGGAGGGGGCGGACGGGCTCGATGCTGTCTCAGCTGCGCTCGATGCGGTGGATCCAGCGAGCGCAGCCGAGGCAGCGGGTGTGAGCCTGGGTGCGCTCGAGCGGGCGGCAGTGCTCTACGCCACGGGCGGTCGTGGCGAGGAGGCCGGGTCGTATCCACCGAGCCAGATACAGCACACGTTGGCCCACGCGACGAGCGGGGATGTCTACGCGGCGGCGCTCTGGGCCAACGCACTGGCGTTGCTGACGGGGAACATCGGGCGCCCCGGCGCCGGGGTGGTTGCCTTCCGGGGGCCGGCCAATGCGCAGGGGGCACTCGATATGGGCTGCCACCCGGGCTGGCTCCCTGGCTACCGACCGGTGACCGACGCGGTGGCGCGGCAAGAACTCGCTCGGTTCTGGGCCGAGACCGGTGGGAACGGGGTCGGGACGGCGGTGCTTCCCGAAACACCCGGCCTCTCGTTCGAGGAACTGGTGGAAGCGATCGAACGCGGTGAGGTGCGGGCACTGTACGTCGCCGCCAATTCCCACCCATTCGCCTCGCCGCTCGACGAGCGCTTCCTCGCGGCGCTCGAGCGGCTCGAGGTCCTGATCGTCGAGGACAGTTTCCCGAGCCCGTTGGTCGAACGTGCCCATGTCGTGCTGCCAGTCGCGATGTTCCTCGAGCAGGACGGAACGATGACGAACGCCGATCGAGCTGTCCAGCGGCTCCGCCGTGCGGTCGACCCGCCCGGCGAGGCACGACCGGGCTGGCAGCTCGTGCAGGAACTGGCGCGACGTTTGGGCTACGACTGGAACGCCCGACATGCGGTACACGTCTTCCAAGATATCGTGCATACCGTGCCGGTCTATCGCGGCATCACGTTCCCGCGGCTCGAACGTGGCCCGGTCGCCTGGCCGGCAGCACCGTCGACGGGGCCGGCCCGGCAGACGCTCCGCATCGGCCAGAAGGTGCCGGGCGGTGGTTGGGCTGTCTGGCTCGGGAGCGGTATCGCGCTGAGCGACGCGTGGCTGCGCACCGATGCGCCGCCGCTGGCGGGCCGGGTGCGCTTCTGTGCGCCTTGAACCTGGAATGTCGAGGAGGCGCACGATGGTTCTCCAAGATATCCGTGGATTCCTGGTCACGTTGCGACATTTCTTCCAGCGTCCAGTGACCATCCAGTATCCGGAAGAGAAGCGGGAGCAGGCCCCGCGTTTCCGTGGGCTCCCGGCCCTGCGCTCGGATCCTGAGACGGGCGAGGCACTCTGTGTCGCCTGCGGGCTCTGCGCGCGGATTTGTCCGACGAGCTGTTTGGAAATGCACGTCGTGCCCTCGGAGGAAGGTGACCGGGAGCTCGGAGAGTTCATCCTGCGCGCTGGTCGTTGCATGTACTGTGGCCTCTGTGCGCAGGTCTGTCCGGTGGATGCGATCACCATGAGCGGCGAGTACGAGCAAGCCGTGCTCGACCGCGAGGGTTTGATCTACGTCAAGACGGAACTCGCTGCCATCGGCTCGCAGCGTCCGAGCTGGTGGGAGGCGGACGGTGGACTGGGGCCGGAGCAGTAGGGACGGGAGGCGAAAGCGATGGCTGTCGAGACAGTACGCATCGAGCGTGACTCGCTGGGGGAGGTCGAAGTTCCGGCGGATGCGCTCTATGGCGCGCAAACAGCTCGCGCCGTCCGGAACTTTCCGATCAGCGGCTTGCGGCCGCATTCGGACTTCATCGTCGCCACGGCGCAGGTGAAGCTGGCAGCAGCTCGGGTCAACCACCGAGCGGGGCGGCTGACTGATGAGCAGGCACGGGCGATCGAGCAGGCAGCTCAGGAGATCATCGACGGTCTCTGGCACGAGCACTTCGTCGTCGACCCGTACCAGGCTGGGGCCGGTACCTCGCACAACATGAACACGAACGAGGTAATCGCCAACCGGGCCAACGAGATCCTCGGTGGGCGACGTGGCGAGTACAAACCGGTACATCCCAATGATCACGTCAACCTCGGCCAGTCCTCGAACGATGTGATCCCGACAGCCGGGCGTCTCGCGCTGTTGCGCGCGACACCGAAGCTGATCGATGCGTTCCGTCGGCTGGGGGATGCCTTCTGCCAGAAGGCGCAGGAGTTCGGCAACTTGACCAAGACCGGGCGGACGCACCTCCAGGACGCGGTGCCGATCCGGCTCGGCGACGAGTTCACCGGTTACGGCTCAGCACTCAAGCGAGCGGCTGACCGGATCGCCGAGGCGCGACTGGCGCTGACTGAGATCAACCTGGGGGCGACGGCGCTCGGGACCGGGATCAACGCCTTCCCAGGGTACCGGGCGCAGGTCGCCGAGGAGCTGAGCCGCATCACCGGCTTCGCCCTGCGTCCAGCTCGCAACACGTTCGAAATCACGCAGAGTCATGCCGATTTCGCGCATCTTTCGGGGGCCATCCGCAACGCTGCGCTGGAAGTGATCCGCATCTCGAGCGACATCCGTTTGCTCGGCTCGGGCCCGCGGGCTGGTCTCGGTGAGATCATCCTCCCACCGGTCCAGCCCGGTTCGTCGATCATGCCTGGCAAGGTCAACCCCTCGATCGCTGAAATGGTCAATATGGTCGCCTTCCAGGTGGTCGGCTACGACCACGCCGTCTCGCTCGGTGTGCTCTCTGGTCAGCTCGATCTCAACGTGTGGACGCCGCTCATCATCTACAACCTGCTCTGGGCGACCGACATCCTGACGAACGCGCTCGAGGTGTTCCGCACGCGTTGTGTCGAGGGGATTCGGGCCAACGAAGCACGGCTGGCCGAACTGGCACACGGCAGTATCGCACTGGCAACGATCCTGACGCCGCGCATCGGCTACCTCCGGGCGGCGGAGATCGCCAAGAAGGCGTGGGAGACCGGTAAGTTCGTGCGTGACGTGGTGATCGAGGAAGGGGTTCTTTCCCCGGAGGAGGCTGACGAGATCCTCGATCCGGTGAAGATGGCGTTGCCGCAGGATCCGGACGCCAACCAGTGCTGAGCAGCACGCGGTGGGTGGAGTCGCACCGGCTGGAGCGGAAAGCTCATCAGGTGTCCCGGCGATCGGAACGAACGTTGTAGCCAGCGGCATGGGAGGAGCAGTCATGGCACGCGAGTATCCGTTCTATTGCGGCGGTGAGTGGCGGACCTCGCCCAACCGGCTGGAGATCCGGAACCCGTACAACGACGAACTGGTCGGTGTAACCTACACCGCGACGGAGCAGGACTTCGAGGACGCGGTCACGGCAGCCCAGCAGGCTTTCGAAGTCACGCGACGTCTGCAGAGCTACGAGCGTGCTGAGATCCTGATGCGATTGGCCGACGGGCTGCGGCGCCGTCAGGAAGAGTTCGCGCGCCTCATCGCGCAGGAGGCTGGCAAACCGATCCGTGATGCGCGAGTCGAAGTGCAGCGCGGCATCTTCACCCTGACGACCGCGGCAGAGGAAGCCAAGCGGATCGGCGGTGAAGTGATCCCGCTCGATCTCATGGCCTACAGTCAAGGGCGCTTCGGGTTCACGCGCCGTTTCCCGATCGGCCCGATCGCCGGCATTTCTCCGTTCAATTTCCCGCTCAACCTGGCGTTGCACAAGATCGCTCCAGCGCTCGCCTCGGGAAACACGATTGTCCTCAAGCCCCCCAGCCGTGACCCGCTGACGATGCTGACGTTCGCCGAGTTGCTCGAGGAAGCGGGAGTGCCGAAGGGTGCCGTCAGCATCATGCCGATGGATCGGGTCGTGGGTGACCGGCTGGTGACCGACGAGCGCTTCAAGCTGCTGACATTTACCGGCTCGCCGGACGTCGGCTGGGATCTCAAGGCTCGTGCCGGCAAGAAGAAGGTGGTGCTCGAGCTGGGTGGGAACGCGGGCGTCATCGTCGATCGAACCGCCAACCTGGACGTCGCGATCCCGCGTATCCGTGTCGGTGCTTTCGCCTACGCTGGGCAGGTTTGCATCTCGGTGCAGCGGGTCTTCGTCCACCGGGCACGCTGGGACGAGTTCGTCGAGCGGTTCGTCGAGGAGGTCAAGAAGATCAAGATGGGCGATCCGCTGGACGAGGCGACCGATCTGGGGCCGATGATCGACGACAAGGCAGCGCGCCGGACGCAGGATTGGGTCGAATCGGCGGTCGCCGAAGGGGCCAAGGTGCTCATCGGTGGGAAGGCGGAGGGGAGGTTCTTCCAGCCGACCGTACTGGTCGATGCACCGAAGTGGCACCCGGTGTGCAGCCGCGAGGCGTTCGCGCCGCTGGTCGTGCTCTTCCCCTTCGATGACTTCGAGCAGGCGCTCGCTGAGGTCAATGACTCGGTCTATGGGCTCCAGGCCGGTGTCTTCACCGGCAGTCTCGAGCATGCCTTGCGTGCGTTCGAAGTGCTCGAGGTGGGTGGCGTCATCATCAACGACATCCCGACTTTCCGCATCGACCATATGCCGTACGGCGGCGTCAAGGACTCCGGACTGAGTCGCGAGGGATTGCGCTACGCGATCGAAGATATGACCGAGTTGCGGCTCGTGGTGTTCCATCGGGTTCCCGAGACCTCATGAGACGAAGCGGAATGAGTGCCCGTGGCGTACTCGCCACGGGCGCAGTCTGTCAGCATCGGGCGGAACGGGATACCGTGGGAGCAGGTTGCTGGCTGCTGTCCTCCCTTGTGCACCGACGACCGTTTCTCCGAGTGCAGCGCGTTCGAGTCTGTCGATCTTGCCGATAGGGGACAGAGCCGAACCGAAGACCGCCGACTCAGAGCGCGAGAGATCCGGCAGGCCGGATCGCCGTGAACGATCGACCGAGAACGTCGCGTCGGACGATAATGCCGAATGGTGGCGCTGCGTCAAGACCGAGGTGGGCGCCGCCACGGGAAGCGTGGAAGCGTCTTCGCGGTCGACCGTTGCGTCCACACCGAAATCGACGTGGTCACACCGGTTCGGGAGAGCCCTGCCACCGCGATGGGAAGGCCAGTCGCCTTCTTGTATCGCTGCTCACTGTGTCCATGGCAGGCGGTGGAGTCGCCGCTTGCGGAGACCGACTCCTCCACCGATCTCTCTCGCGTTTTCGTCTCCTGCGTTCATCCGTTTGAGCCCTCCTCACTCGGCCACGCGGTTCCGATGCTGATCGCTTCCCCACGGTCAGGCTCGGTTCGACATACCAGCGAGGACGCGTACAGATACTTCCCGGCGATACAGCGAGCCAGTCCGCCGTAGGGGGTAACTCTCTGTGCTACGCGGTGATGACTGATCGGCATCTTGAAATCTGTTGTGATGTTGACCAGATGGGAACGAAGCTTTGAAAATCTTCTCAAATACAAGTCAATGAGTAGTGAACGACGTGCATTCTCGTTCAGGTGCAGTGGTGCCTGATTCTGATCATGACTTGACTATAACCTGCACTACCCGATTCGGTGGTATCCCGCTACGGTCGTCGATGGAGCCTCCTGTCGTACTGGATTCGTGAAGGGCGCATCGACGATGACGTGGGAACTGGCGGGACAGATGCTCGAAGTCTGCAACTGCACGCTGCTCTGCCCGTGCTGGTTGGACATGACTGCACAGCCGGATCAGGGCTGGTGCGGCACCGCCATCTTGTTCGATATCGAGCGCGGGCATGTCGATGGCCTGGATCTCGCAGGGCGAAAGGTCGTGATGGCAGCGGACATTCCGGGAGCTTTCGCTGGTGGCAACTTCACGGTTCGTCTCTATATCGATGAGGGTGCCAGTGCCGAGCAGCGACAGACGCTCGAGCAGCTCTTCACCGGACAACTGGGTGGTCCGATGGCCGCGCTCGGGCCAGCGGTGACCACGCTGCTGCCGACACGCGTGACTCAGATTATGGTGCAGCATGGTGAGACCGTGACGGCGACGATCGGCGATGCTGGACGGTTGCAGTGGGCACCACGTCAGGGGCCGGGTGGCGACACGACCAGAGTCGAGGCAGCTGAAGCGATGGCCGTCTTCGCGATCGCCGATGGCCAGCCAGCCAAGACAGCGGGAAGTCAGTGGTCGGATCCCGACATGCGATCGTGGAGCGGTGATTCGGGCATGATGAGCCGCTTCGCCTGGCACGGCTAGTTTCGGCTTGACAGGCTGCGTGGGGGCACTCTGCTGCGTGCCGCACAGCGTGGTTTTCACGAACGATCGAGATGGGGGTGGTCCACCATGGATGAGAAGACAGCCCCCGGACAGCGGAGTGCTCTCCTGTCGGCAATCCCACGAGATCAGGTGCGTTGGATCGTCCTTGGGCTTTTGCTCGGTATCGCCACTGCGAGTTGGATCGTGCTGTGGGCTTGGGGCTCGCGAGCTGGGTCCATGATGGAAGGTCCCAGCATGGGGCTCGGGGCAATCGGTTTTCTGACCGCGTGGGGTGTGATGATGGTCGCCATGATGTTCCCCACCGCGGCACCGATGGTCCTCGTGTTCGCCAGGGTGCAAGCGGGTAAACGACGGCAAGGACAAGCGTTCGTTGCAACGTGGGTCTTCGTCGCGGGATACCTCATTCTCTGGATCGCGTTCGGCCTTCCCGTATACGGATTGGCGGTGGCGATCGAACGCGCCGTCGACCTGGCCGGGATTGCTGCGACTGGTCTCGCTCGTGCTGGCGGCCTTCTCATCCTCCTCGCGGGCTTGTACCAGTTGTCGCCTCTCAAGCGTGCGTGTCTCACGCACTGTCGAAGCCCACTGCACTTTGTGCTGACCCACTGGCGTGATGGTGCGCTCGGAGCTCTGGCGATGGGTACTCGGCACGGCGTGTACTGCCTCGGTTGCTGCTGGCTGCTCTTTCTGATCCTGCTCCCGATAGGCTTCATGAATATCGCTGCGATGGTGCTCCTAACGGCACTGATCTTCGCCGAAAAGGCCCTTCCGTTCAGTCGTCCGGTGCGCGTCGCAGCTGCTGGGCTGCTCGCCATGTGGGGCACGCTCGTCCTGTTCGCCCCTCATCTCTTACCGGTGACGATGGGGATGGAGCACTAACGGATGTTCCCATGCCGAATGACCAAGCGGCTGGCTTCCCCATCGGAACTGAGCTGTCGTTTGCGTCGCCGATGGAGTCGTTATCCAGTTCAACGAGTCGTGCAGTCATCGTGCGACCGCGCGGCCAGAGTGACGAGTCGCGCCCCCGTTGACGAGGCGCTGGTGCGACTGGCTCCACACTCGATCAGTCTTCAGCCGATCCAACCGTGCGCTTCCAGCCAGGGCAGCACGGCGTCCAACCCCGGAAGGACCGCATCAGCTGCGGCGAGACCATCGAGGTGGGCGGTGTGCGCATTCGGTACAGCGATGCAGCGGAGCCCGGCGGCTCGGGCTGCAAGCACGCCGAGCGGTGCGTCTTCGATCGCCACGCCAGCTGCCGGAACGATGCCCAGTTGGCTGGCTGCCAGGAGGTAACAATCGGGCGCTGGCTTGCCACGGGCGACGTCGTCGCCAGTCACCACGGCGGTGAAGGCCTCGCGCAGCCCGAGTTCGTCCAGTACGAGTTCTACGTAACGCCGGTGGCCGCTCGTCGCCAGGCCGAGCGGGAGGCCGCGCTCGCGCAGTGCCGTGACCAGCTCGCGCGCGCCGGACATCGGGCGCACGTTGCCGGGCAGACTCGCCAGGAACAGCGCATCGCGTTCGCGCGCGGCCTCTTCCGGTGCCACCGGCAAGCCGAGTTCCTCGACGATGATACGTGCCGCATCGACCAAACGCCGCCCGAACAACCGCGGCAACAGCGCCGGTGGGAGGACGCGACCCCACTGTTCGACGTACCGCTGCCAGGCTGCCAGCTGGAGCGTCTCGGAATCGACCAGCACGCCGTCGAGGTCAAAGATGACCGCGGCGATCCGTTCGCCCATCGGTCGCTCACCGTACCAGCAGTCGGACGAACCGGCCGGCCCGCTGCTGCGCGGCCTGGAAGAGTCCACGTGCGGCCATCGTGAGGTACGGCTGTCCATCGAGTGTTTCGACGAGTGCAGGCGGTAGTGCACGCACACCGAGATGCGTACCGGCCAGCGCGCCGGTGATCGCACCGCGCGTGTCGCTGGCACCGCCAGCGTTCACTGCGATCGCGACAGCGCGCAGGAAATCGTCCGGAGCAGCGACGAAAGCTGCGAAGGCACTGGCGACCACTTCGTCGACCGCCGCCGATGTGCCCAGCGTGCCGAGCTGGGCTGCCGCAGCGATCGAGTCACTGGTCGGGTGGATTCGGAGCGCTACACGGCGCAGTCGTGCCGCGACGGCGTCCTCGTCGATGAAGCGCACCACTTCGTCGGCGAGAACTTCGGGCGGGGTCGCACCCTGGGCGAGCAGCAGGACAGCGTAGGCGACAGCGAGCGCCCCGTTGACGACCTCAGGTTCAGCGTGCGTGATCACGGTCGCGCGCAGGACGTCGCGCACGAAGAGCTCGGGATTGAAGCGGCAGAGGGCGTGCAGCAGGCCGATCGGGGCCGCGCGGGCGGCTGCGCTTCCCGTCGCTGTGCCCGGGCCAGCCACACCGCGCTGGAAGTCGCCGTGGTGCGCGGCGTCCGTCAGTGCCCGGCGGGTCGGTTCGTCCAAGAAACGCGCTCCCGGTCCTTCGAGGAGCCGGAGGAAGCGGTAGCCTGCTGCGGCGATGTCGAGATAGCCGCCCGAACCGATCGCGCTCTCGACGAGGCAGAGCGCGAGTTCGGTCTCGTCAGTGAACGTTCCGGGTGGCACGTTGACCGTTCCGTCACTGGCGACTCGCGGAACGAATCGGTCGAGCCATCCGTACTGCGCAGCGATCTCGTCGCGGGCGCATCCGGCGACCGGCATACCGAGCGCGTCACCGATCGCCATACCGAGAAGACAACCCAGGAAACGGTCGAGAAGGTCGACAGGCTGGGCTTCCTGCACGATCCATGCCTCCACTCGCCGAGCGTCAAGTGAAACACGAGTCGTCAACATGCGCCACCGTTCGTCGCACCCGTGATCCTGCTTCTTGGCAGCATCGTTCGAGATCGTCGTCGTGCACAGACCGATCCGTGCATGCCAGCCAACCCCCGTGCTGGGGCAAGCGCCCGCGTTCCCGGATACCCACTGCTCGGTACGATCCTCCCAGCGACGGCACTGCAGAACTGAACCGAAAATCCCTGACCGATCGGCTTCCCGGATGCTATGCTGGCGGTATGGGCAGGGGGATGACCGGCGGATGCCCGGTGCGCGAGAGGACTCCGGCAAGCGATGCCGCGGATCGTCAGCGATCTCGTCGATGTCTACGTTTTCCGGCGACTCCCGCAGCGTCCAGCATACGATGTGCAGTTTTTGCTCTTACGCCGCCGGAGCGACGGGCCACTCGGTGGCACCTGGCATGCAGTGCATGGCCGGATCCTTCCTGAGGAACGGGCGATCGATGCAGCAGTGCGCGAGTTACTCGAGCAGACAGGGCTCGTGCCGCAGCGGCTCTACTCGGCTGACTACGTCTCGCAGTTCTACGACCACACCAGCGACGCGATCGTGCTCGCACCGGCGTTCGCGGCACTCGTTGAACCGCGCGCTGCGGTCCGTCTGTCTCCGGCACACGACGACTTCGCCTGGTGCGATCTCGAGGAAGCGGTCGCTCGCCTGCTCTGGACCAGCCAGCGCTGGGCGGTGCGCCACATCCACGCCGTGATTGCCTGTGGCGGTGAGGACGCCGAGTACTACGCGCTGACCTAGAGTTCTTCCAGGCTGTCGCGGATCACGTCGAAGTACTCGAGCGCGAGGCCGGTGCCGATCGCCACGCAACTCAAAGGATCATCGGCGACGAAGCACGGCACACCGGTCACCTCGGTGAGCAAGCGATCGAGATTGCGTAGGAGTGCGCCCCCTCCGGTTAGCACCATCCCTTTGTCGATGATGTCCGAGGCCAGTTCCGGCGGTGTTTCCTCCAGGACGGCTCGTACCGTAGCCAGGATCGCCTCGAGCGGCTCGGCGATCGCCTCGACGACCTCGTTGGCGTGGAGCTGGATCGTGCGTGGCAGTCCGGTCACCTCGTCACGCCCACGGACCTCCATCACCAGATCCTCTTCGACCGGCAGCGCCGAGCCGATCGCGATCTTGATCTCCTCGGCCGTTCGCTCGCCGATGCGCAGGTTGTGCTTGCGCTTCACGTAGGCAGCGATCGCATCGTCGAGGTGGTTGCCACCGATGCGAACCGACTTGGCGACGACGATGCCGTTGAGCGAGATGACCGCGACTTCGGTCGTTCCTCCACCGATGTCGATGACCATATTCCCGCTCGGATCGGCGATCGGGATCCGTGCGCCGATCGCTGCCGCCAGCGGCTCGGCGATGAGATACGCGCGCCGCGCGCCCGCATTGAGTGCAGCATCGCGGACCGCTCGCCGCTCGACATTCGTGACGCCGGCCGGGACCGAGATCATCACTTCCGGCCGGATCAGCGAGAATCGCCCGACCGCCTTGTTGATGAAATAACGGAGCATCTCCTGCGTCACCACGTAGTCCGCGATGACGCCGTTGCGCATCGGACGGACCACCTCGATGGTATCGCGCGGCTCACGTCCGAGCATGTTGCGCGCTTCGATGCCGACGGCCTTGACCCGCCCGTCCTTCGCGGAGATGGCCACGACGGAGGGCTCGTTGATCACGATGCCCCGGCCTCGCACGTAGACGAGCACGTTGGCGGTTCCCAAGTCGATTCCCAGCTGCTTCGGCACGGTTCCCTCACCCCACCCGACCGGTACGATCGCCCTGGAACGCCGATCGACCTTCGCTAGTGTTTCGCTCCAATTCTAGCATCGTGATGCGAGAATCTGCGGCATGCAGCCGCGCGCCATTGACCGTAACTTTTGCGTCGCTCGACTCACTCTTGACGACAGCGTGACACTCTGGTTCGATCCCGTCGACACGGGAGCCGGGTATGCCTGACTCAGCGGACGTCATCGTCGTCGGGGCAGGGATCGTCGGCGCGAGCACTGCCTACTGGCTCGCTCAGTTCGGCGTGTCGAACCTCATCGTGTTGGAGCGAGCCGTGCCAGCGAGTGGCGCGACGGGCAAGTCGGGTGCGCTCGTTCGGTTGCACTACCCGAACCCACACGAGACGCGCCTGGCCCTGGAGAGCTTGCGTTTCTTTCAGGAGTGGGAGGCCCGGGTCGGTACACCGTCGCCGTTCGTCCGTACCGGCTTTCTCCAGGTCGTGGCCCCGGAGGACGAGGAGAAGCTCCGGGCGAACGTGGCGATGCAGCGGGCGCTCGGTGCGCCGGTCGAGCTATTAGGCCCGGAGGCAGTGGCTGAGCTCGAACCGTGGCGCGACGTTACGGGGCTGACGGTCGCGGCGTACGAGCCGGAGAGCGGATATGCAGATCCGGTCGCGGCGACGTTCGCTCTGCTGCACCGGGCGCGTCAGGCCGGAGCGGAGATCCGGATCGGCGAGCGCGTGCTGGCGATCGCTGTCGACCGCGAACGAGTGGTCGGTGTTCGAACCGAGCGGGGTCGGATCGCAGCTGGCACCGTCGTCCTGGCTGTAGGGCCCTGGGCCAACCAGCTGCTGACTCCGCTGGGACTGGAGTACGGGCTCGCCCCGCGGCGCGTCCAGGTCGCGATCTTCCGCTGGCCGAGCGACCTCGCGCCCCGGCACTGCTGCGGCATCGATACGAGCGTCGGCATGTGGTACCGGCCGGAGGGGGAGACCAGCACCCTGGTCGGGCTGGAAGCGGGAGTCGTTCCAGCTGATCCGGACGAGTATGCGGAGACGGCAGATGCCAGCTTCGTGTCAGCGGCACGGGCAGCGCTCGCTCGCCGGTACCCGGGACTCGCGCACGGTATCGCTCGCGGGGGCTGGGCCGGTGTCGTGATGCAGAGTCCGGATGGCCGCCCATTGATCGGTCCGGTTCCTGGTTACACCGGCCTCTTCGCCATGCTCGGCGATTCCGGCACCTCCTTCAAGACGGCACCAGCTGTCGGACGAGCGCTGGCCGAGTGGGTCGTGCAGGGTGCTCCAGCACAGGATTTTTCAGCATTCCGGCTGACACGCTTCGCTGAAGGACAACCCTGGGTCGATCCGACGGATTATGCCCGTGCTCACCGGACCGTCTCACGCTGATGCTGTGCCTGGCCGCGCCGGTAAAGCCAGCGCTTGGTGACCTCGACCAGCGCGAGGTATGTGGTGACCGCGCTAGCGAGAAAGATGAGGTACGAGGGCGGGAGTGGTACGAACCCGAGCAGATGCGCGAGCGGGCTGTACGGCAGAACGAGCCCGACGGTGACCACTGCCAGAACGTTGAGCGCGAATGACCAGCTGGGGAGCCAGCGCCATGGTGCTCGTGCGGTTCGAATGACGAAAACGACCAGGCATTGCGTCACGAGCGACTCGACGAACCAGCCGGTATGGAAGAAAGTCTCGCTGGCGCGGAACAAAAAGAGCAGCACGCCGAACGTGAGGAAATCGAAGAGCGAGCTGACTGGTCCGAGAACGAGCATCGCGCGGCGGATGAAGCCGATGTCCCAGCGTCGGGGTAAAGCGGTGAGTTCCGGATCGACCCGATCGCGTGGAATCGCAACCTGCGCGAGGTCGTAGAGAAAGTTGTTGAGCAAGATCTGGTGTGGGAGCATCGGCAAGAAGGGGAGCAGGACCGCTGCGCCGGCCATGCTGAAGACGTTTCCGAAGTTCGAGCTCGTTTCCATGAGTAAGAACGTCATCACATTGGCGAAGGCGCGCCGGCCCTCCAGGATGCCCTCATGGAGCGTCGATAAGCGCCGATCCAGGAGCACGATGTCCGCTGCTTCGCGAGCGATATCGACCGCGTTGGCGACCGAGATGCCGACGTCCGCAGCATGCAGCGAGGGAGCATCGTTGATGCCATCGCCGAGGAAGGCAACGGCGTGACCGCGTGCTTTGAGCGCCAGCACGATGCGATGCTTCTGGGCGGGCGTCACCCGGGCGAAGATGTCCGCTTCCTCGGCGACCCGCTCGAGGGCGAGTGGGTCGAGGTGCTCGAGTTCGCTCCCGAGTACGATGCGCTGGGTGGGCAGTCCGACTGCGCGGCATACAGCGGCGGCGACGAGTTCGTTGTCGCCAGTCAGGATCTTGATGCGCACGCCATCCTGGGCGAGTTGCCGGATCGTCTCGGCTGCCTCCGGCAACGGGGGATCGGCGAAACCGAGTAGCCCAGCGAAGACGAAGTCGCACTCGGTGGAGCGATCCAGCACCTGTTCCGGGCTCCAGGAGCGCCAAGCGACAGCGAGGACGCGGTAGCCCTGCGCACTCAGCTGGCGAAACAGCGCGAGGGCCCGCTGCTGCGCGGACTGGTCGAGCGGATGGATGCCGCTCGCGTCCTCGTAGCTGGTGCAAATCGGGAGGACCGCTTCCGGCGCTCCTTTCGTGACGGCGAGGATCTCGTCGCCGAGCCGGACCGCTACCGTGACGCGCCGGCGCTCGAAATCGAACGGCAGCTCATCGAGCTTGCTGGGCTCCGCTCCGCCGGGAGGTGCCGCCGCAAGGAGCGCCTGGTCGAACGGGCTCGCGAGTCCCGACTGCATCCGGGCGTTGATCCACCCCAGCAGGAGCGGGCGTGTCGAGTCGGTGCCGTCGGGGGCCACTGCGTGCGTGAGTTGCATGGTGCCGAGCGTCAGCGTGCCGGTCTTGTCGCTACACACGATGTCGACGCTCCCGAGGTTTTCGATCGCGGGGAGCGACTTGACCAGGACGCGCTGCCGGGCCATCCGGAGCGCCCCCTGGGCGAGGGTGATCGTGACGATCATCGGGAGGAACTCCGGCGTGAGGCCGACAGCCAGAGCGACCGCGAAGAGGACGGAATCGAGCGGAGGACGACCGAAGGCGAGCGTGACGGCGAGCACGAACAACACGAGGAAGGTCACGGTCCGTGTGATGAGGAGGCTGAATTGCCGGAGTCCCCGCTGGAACGTCGTCTCCGGCGGTGGTGCCGCCAGGCGGGTGACGATGCTCCCGAAGAGTGTCGCTTGGCCGGTCGCGACGACTTCAGCGATCCCTGCGCCGGCAACGACGGACGAGCCGAGAAAGACCATGTGTGGTGCGTTCGGGTCCGCTTCCGCAGGTGCGGTCGGGTCGGCCTGCTTTTCGACCGGCAGCGACTCGCCGGTGAGCGCCGCTTGCTGGACCATCAAGTGGACTGCCTCGAGCAAGCGAGCATCGGCCGGCACGAGGTCACCGGCCGTGAGCTTGACGATATCGCCGGGAACCAGTTCTCGCCGCGGTATGTCCTGCCATCGTCCGTCGCGGAGGACCGTGGCGGTGGGAACGACACGAGAGCGGAGACGCTCGAGGGCCTGTTGTGACCGGTACGACTGCAGGAAATTCACGATCGTGCTGGCCAGGACGATGGTAACGATCAGGCTGGCATCGACGTACTCACCGAGCAGTGCCGTGATGCCGCTCGCGATCAACAGAACGAGGGTCAGCGGGTCGACGAACAGCCGTGCAAGCGTGACGAGCGACCGCGTCCGCCGTGCGTGCTCCGGTTCGTTCGGGCCGAATCGCCGGAGTCGCTCGGCCGCCTCCGTGGCACTCAGCCCCTGCCACTGGCGAGCATTCGAGTCTTGGTCAGCCATCAACGTGCTCCGTCCCGATCGCGAGTGTGGCTGGCTCGACGGGTTGGGGTGTCCTGGGTAGGACCAACCACGCGAGCACGCTCATCGCCAGCATCGTGATGACAGTACCGCCCCAGAGGAGGAGCATCGCGCCGGCTTCGAGCAGCGTTCCAGCGAGCCAAGCAGTGCCTCCCCAGCCGATCGCCCAGACAACGCTCGAGAACGCGAGATAGCGTGCACGGATAGCGGGAGGGGCCAGCGCGACGACCAGCGCGCCCGATGCTGGCATGAAGAGCAGCTCGGCGAGCGAGTAAAGGACGACGGCGAGTATCACCAGCCAGGCATGGTGGGGTGTGGCGGCGAAAAGCGCGTAGGCCAGGGCCCAAAGGACGCCGGTTGCCGCAAAGAGGCTGGCGTAGGAGCATCCCTGGATCCAGCGAGCGAACGGAACCTGCGCGAGGATGACGAAGGCGGTATTGGCAGCGAAGAGGAACCCGATGGCCTGTTCCGCGAACTGGGCTTCGCGACGGAGAAACGGCGGCACGGTGACCTGGAACTGGGTGAAGCCAGCGATCGCCAGGAGCAGGACGAGCTGGCTCGCCAGGAAGCGCCGGTCGCGCAGTACCGAGCACCAGCCGCCCTGAGTGTTCGCGACCGCTGTCGCCCGGTGGCCGGGGTGAATGTCGGGGACAGAGCGGCCGACGAGGCAAGCAGCCAGGAGAATTCCGGCCGCGCTGGCGAGGAAGAGGATGCGGTAGGCGGGTACGTCACCGCCGCTGACGATCGTGCCACCGAGCATCCCGCCCAGCCCGAGGCCAAGTGCGTTGGCCACGCGCTGTAGCGCGAAGACCTCGCCAGCCCGTGCCGCGGGGAGGAAGGCGGTCGCCAGCGTGTCCGAGGCCGGCCAGTAGACGTTGACAGCGATGCCGAACAGAGCCATCAGGGCGAGAAAACGTGTCGGTGTCTGCCCGAGCCAGAGGAGGCCATGGGCGAGCGCCAGCGCCAGGAGTGCCAGGAGCACGATGCGCCGCGCACCGTAGCGGTCGATCGTTCCGGCCAGAACGAGCGTGGCGATGACACCGAGGATCGACGAAAGCGCGATCCCTAAACCGGCCAGTCCCTCGCCGAGACCGATGACCTGGGCGAAATAGATGACCAGAAAAGGCAGCACCATCCCGCGGGCGAGGAAGAGCACGAAGGTCGCGACGGCCAGGACGAGCAGTCCCCGAGGGTACGCTCGGCTGACGGGTATCCAGCGGCGTCCGCGATCGCGCATCAGGCTGCTCCCCGAGCTTGCGCGTGCAGCGTATCGTCGAGGCGCAGCGTTGTCACCGTCCCAGAAGGGGGAACCGCGTATGGGATAGTCCGAACGAGCCACCGGTACGTGGAGCAGTCTCGGCAGGGGTGGAGAAGACGGAGGTGACGAGCGTCAGTGGTGACGAGGAGGTGTCGACCATGGTCGTCGTCGATCTGACGCACCCTTTCGATACTGACATCCCGATGTTCCCCGGGTTGCCAGCTCCGGACATCGTCGTGTACCGGAGCAGGGAAGAGATGGCGCACGCGTACGCGGAGGGGACGAGCTTCGTCATCCATCGCTACTGCTTCGTCGGCAATGCCGGTACCTACCTGGACAGCCCGTATCACCGCTATCCCGATGGTTCGGATCTCGCCAGCCTCCCGCTCGAGCGAGTGGCTGATCTGCCCGGCATCGTCATCGATGTCCGCTGGCGTGTCGCCCGCGGGAACCTGGGGATCGGTCCGGAATCGTTCGCTGGGATCGACCTGAGCGGGAAGGCAGTACTGGTCTGTACCGGTTGGGATCGCTTGTGGGGAAGCGAGCGGTACCTGGCGGCGAATCCCTTCCTCACTGCGGAGAGCGCGGTGCTGCTTGCCGAGCGCGGAGCAGCCTTGGTCGGGATCGACAGTTGGAACATCGATGACGTCGCCGACCGACGACGTCCTGTCCACAGTATCCTGCTCCGGGCGGGAATCCCGATCGTGGAGAACCTGACCGATCTCGTCCAGCTGATCGGTCGCCGCTTTCGTTTCCATGCTGCGCCGATCCCGATCCGCGCTGGCTCAGCGGTTCCCGTGCGGGCCTACGCGGTGCTCAGCGAGACGGCGGCAGGGTGAAGTCGGTCGGGACGCCGTCCTGCGACGCGAGCCCGACCAGCTGGCGGAAGCGTGCCCACAGTTCCTGTTCGGTACGGGCGGTTTCCTCATCCGCGGTGCGGCGCGCGCGTTGCCAGCGCTCACGCAACGAGGCTTCCAGCGCCCGGCGCCGTTCCGAGGAAAGGAGCGCGGCGACAGCAGCGCCGGCCGCGACACCGAGTGCGCTACTGGCCAGGAAACGGACGACACGAAGCTTCGCCATCGTTCATCTCCGTTGCTTTCGTATGCCGAACGAAAGAGCGAGTCCGGCCAGGATGCCGCCAGCGAACGCGAGCAGGAAGCCCAGGGGAACGCGCAGCAACGCGGGACCGGCGAGGTCGCGGACCAGCGCGATCGCCACGTTCCCCTGCTCGATCTCGACCCGATCCGCGCGGAGCAGGCCGATCCGAGCGCGGGCAGCACGCAGCTCCCGCACACGCGCAACAGCGAGCGCGCTCCGCAGGGCAACAGCTCGCTCGGCCTCGAGGTGACGGATCGCGCTCCGGTCCGCCTGCACGCTCCGCCCTTCGACCCGCTGCGCGTTCGAGCGCTCGAGCGTGACACGCTGACCGGTGAGCTGGTCGACCCGGCTCCCTTCGACGATGATGGTTTGCCCTTCGACACGATCGACATGCAGATCGCGGACCGCAGTCGCTTCGGTCGGCACGTTCCCGCCCGGTTGCCGATAGACGGCCGGGTGGATGCCGGGGCGATCGGATTCGTGCATCGGTCACGTCCTTTCTGCAACCTCGCCAGTCAGGATGCACGTGCGCGGGCCGACTTGGCGATCTCGGCGAGGTCTTCGAACAGGTAGCGTGTCCAGCGATCGAACTGCTGGTCACGCCACTCCTTGAGGAACGCTCGTACGGCCAGTCGCGTGTCCGGTGGCATCTCCGACCAGGGCCGGTCGACTCCCTGGAGTTCGGGGTGCTCGCGGGCGAAGGTCGCCAGTGCTTCGCGCAGTTCTTCGTCCGCTCGCTCTGGTCGCTCGACGAGAAAGCCAAGTTCCTGTAGGTCGGCATCGAGGACGACGAACGTCGGGATCGCCTGGGAGCCATCGGGCCGCCGGTAACGATCAGCCAAATCCTGGTGCTCGCTCCGTCGGAGGATGCGGACTTCGATGGTCGGGATGCGCCTGGCCAGCGCGATTACCATCGGAACGAACTGGACGGAATCGGGGCACCAGTCCTCGGTGATGACCAGGATCGCGAGTGGCTCCTGCCCGAAGGCTGCCCAGTCGCCCGGCATGACACGCGTCCGGGCGATGTTGGCCTCGAACTCCTCGCGGTACTGTTGCATCGAAGCGATGTAGTCCTCAGGCGTCATCGCCTGTTCCCACCGCTCCGCTACCAGCGTCATGGTGTTCCACCTCCGTCGATCGGTTCTGCGGATCTGAGCCAGCCGCGTGCTGCCTGTTCCCGCAATTCCGGAATCACCTCGCGCGCGCAGCGCTCCAGCACGGACCACTGCGATTCCGGCGGCATCGGGAAGACGAGATCGGTGAAGCCGCGTTCCAGGTAGGCCAGAGCGGTACGCCGGAACTGATCGATGCTTTCGAAGGGAGGCCGCCAGGTGAAGACCGAGCAGCGTAGCGTGGCTGGATCCCTGCCGGCCTCACGTGCAGCGCGCCGGACGAAGTCGGCGAGCGGTCCGACCTCCTCGGGCTCACCGCGCGTATTCCAGATGTCGGCGTAACGGGCCGCCAGGCGGAGCATGCGTGGCTTGAAGGCACCGACGATCAACGGGATACGCGGCTGCTGCACCGGCTTGGGCTCGAACGGTGTGTCCTCGAAGTGGTAGAAGCGACCATGGAAGGTGACCCGCCGTTCCCGCTGCAGGCGGTCGATGACCTGGATCGCTTCCTCGAGCATGGCGATGCGGTCGCTCGCGCTCGGGAACGGGAAAGAGTAGGCGCGGTGCTCGCGCTCCCACCAGCCGGCGCCGATCCCGAGTTCGACGCGTCCGTTCGTCGCGTGGTCGATCGTCACGGCCATCTTGGCGAGCAACCCGGGATTGCGATAGGTGTTGCCGCTCACCAGGACACCGAAGCGCAAGCGCTGGGTCTGCACGCCGAGCGCAGCGATCAAGGACCAGGCCTCGAAGTAGGGGGCGTCTTCGTTATCAGCCGCCATGAAGTGATCGACGACCCAGGCCGTATCGAAACCGAGTTCCTCGATCCACCGCCATTGGCGGAGGAGTTCAGGGAAGGGACGGCGGTTTCCCGTTCCGATGCCGAAACGAATTGGCAGGAGCACCTGCGTCATCCGTTCCGCTCCTCCTCTCCGAACTCCGCGCTGACTTGATGCAGTCGCCGCTCGTGAGCAGCGAGTGCCGCCAGGATCGTTTCAGCGACGCGCTCGGCGAAGGAGCGGAGTTCGGGATGACGCTCGACCTCGCGATCGAGATCGCGCAGCAGCAGTTCGACGAGTCGTTCGCGGTCGAGATATGCCACGCTGGCCTCCCCTCTGGGCGCTGACCGTACTCAGTATCGGCGAGGGGAGGCCGCATGACAAGGCGTCAGGCGACGAAGGCGCGATCGATGAGCCGACGGACAGACTCGAAATCGCGTCGGGCCTCCTCGACCGTCGGAACGCCGCTGCCGGCTTCGCTGACCAGCATGCTGTAGTAGGTCGCGAACGTCGGGTCGGTAACCGGTGTTTCGCGCCGTCGCAAGATGCGCAGGAATCGCTCGATGGTTCGCATCGTTCCCTCACCTCCTTAAGTGCCGTATCGGCACGCAGCACCAGGATATCACGATATCGCGATATCCGCAAGATGCGAGCACTTGCGCAGCGGTCCGTCCTGGGCTAGGCTACCGGGAGACCCATTCGACCGGGCGTGGCAGCTGCGGTCGCGCCCACGCAGGAAGGGGAGGGCCCCATGCGACAGCGATCCGGTAGGCGTTTGTGGCTGTCTTTCTGGATGGTCGTCCTGCTCGTCGCTTCGGCCGTGCCGGTCATGCCGGTCGTGGCCCAGGAGGATCTCGCCGGTTGGCGCGGATACGTCGAGGCCTGCGGGAGCGACGGCGGGTATGCCGAGCAGGACTTCGTCGCTGGCCCTGCACTGCCTCCGCACGGGTCCGGGAGTTTCCAAATCTCGATCGCCACGGTGAACGAGGGGCGTATCTGGTCCCAGCTGGTTCAGCCGTCCGTTGCCGGGGTGGCACTGGTCAATGTGGACGAGCTTCGCTACTGGACCTTCGTCACCCGCGGTGGTCCGGTCGCGCCACACCTCTTCCTCGACGTCGATCTCGATGACGACGGTGTTGCTGACGACCGGCTGATCTACCAACCTGAACTGAACGGGAGCGTGGAGTTCTTGACCTGGCAGGAGTGGGAGGCGACCAGCGGCCGCTGGTGGTCGCAACGGGGCCTCGGTGGGCTCCTTCGCGAGGCGCCGGGGCCGCTCTCGAGGTACGTCGCCGCGTTTCCAGGAGCCCGCCTGGCGGTGCCCGAGAACGGCCAGGGCGGGCTCGGCATCGGTGCGGGCTGCCTCGGTTCCGGTTGGGCTGGCTGGGCAGGGGCGGTCGATGCCCTGCTCTTCCGCTCGAGCGAGCGAACCGTGTTCTGGAACTTCGAGTCGACCGGCGTGGTCGCGACGCGCGGCGGTGGGGTGACCGAAGGACCGATCTTCCGCGACCTGACGCCGCAGCCATGGAGCACCGTCTCGCCTGGGAATGTGCGGATCGCCGTCACGGCCGAAACGCCGAGTGGGGTGCGCTCAGTCCGTCTCTGGCTGAACGATCGTGAACTTGCTGTCAGCGAGACGGGTGACCGTACCAGGAAGACTGTAAGCGCCCAGCAGACGCTTCAGCCTGGATTCTTCGTCGTCCGTGCCACCGCCAGCGACGAGCTCGGCCGGACGTTCACGGCCCAGTGGCAGTTCGTCGTGTCGACGAACGCAAACGACGGCTGGTGGTTCGCAGCGGACGGCACGCCGCGCCGGGCACAGATCGAGGCGTCGCTCCGGGCGCTGAGCGAGGCGTTCCGCTGGCACTTCTTCGGTATCTCGTGGGACGGTGCCTACCATCCCGAGATGCCGACGCACGCCGATGTCGCGTCGACACTCCGGTTCGTGACCCGTTCGCCGATGCACTTCGCGACGCTCTCACCGACGGAGCCGGTCGTCATCTCGGTCGAGGTCGTCTCGACTGGGCAGTCGCTGGAAAGCGTCGAGCTCCTGTTGAATGGCGAACCGCTCGCTGCGACAGTCAGTCCGCAGAGTCCCAACCACTGGATGGTCTCGACGACCCGGACGCTCGCTCCTGGTACGTACGGTGTCACCGCAACGGCACGCGATACAGCCGGTCATACCCTCACGACCGTGTGGGGCTTCGTTGTCTCGAGCGACCCGAACGCGAGTCCCTGGTTCAATCCCGATGGGACGATGAAGGCCGGTGTGGTCGCGCGGACACTGCGTACGCTCGTCGAGGGGATCAACTGGCATCTCTACGGAGCCTCGTGGGATGGGAATCCGCATCCCGAGTTCCCGACGCACGCGACGACTGTGAGCGGGCCACGAGCGCTGCGCAGCTGGTTCGACGAGGATGGGAATCTGGATCCGGAAGCGATCACTGCGGAGTTGCGGGAACTCGAGCGGACCTTCCGCTGGCACTTCTGGGGTATCAGCTGGGACGGCCAGCGCCATCCGGAGATTCCCACGCACGCGAGTTGAGTTCTGCAGCCCAAACGAGTGGGGCGACCGGTACGCTGCCGATCGCCCCACTGCTCTTCACTGGCAGCGCCTTCAGTGCGTTAGGCGATAGTTGGGCGCTTCCTTGGTGATGATGACGTCGTGCGGGTGCGATTCGCGCAATCCTGCGTTCGTCATCTGGATGAAGCGGGCCTTCTCCTGCAGCTCGCGGATCGTGCGTGCGCCACAGTAGCCCATCGCCGCGCGCAGGCCACCGACCAGCTGGTACACGACATTGGCCAGCGGACCCTTGTAGGGGACGCGACCTTCGATACCTTCCGGTACCAGCTTGGCGATGCTGTCGACGTCCTGCTGGAAGTAGCGGTCTTTGCTGTAGGAGCGCGCCTTCATCGCGCCGATCGAGCCCATGCCCCGGTATTCCTTGAATCGTTCGCCTTGGTAGAGGATGACCTCGCCCGGGCTCTCATCGACGCCGGCGAGCAAACTCCCCAGCATGACCGAATCCGCACCGGCAGCGATCGCCTTGGCGATATCGCCCGAGTACTGGATCCCGCCGTCGGCGATCACCGGTACCCCATAGGCACGCGCGACGCGGGCGACGTCCATGATCGCCGTGATCTGCGGCACGCCCACGCCAGCGACGACCCGCGTCGTGCAGATCGAGCCGGGCCCGACGCCCACCTTGACCGCGTCAGCACCCGCTTCGATCAACGCTCGGGCTGCTTCCCCAGTCGCGATGTTCCCGGCGATGACGTCGACGTCCCAGCGGGACTTGATCGCCCTGACCATCTCGATCACCGCACGCGAATGCCCGTGCGCGGTATCGACGACCAGGACGTCCACTCCCTCTTCGACGAGCGCGGCGGCACGCTCCAGTGCATCCGGACCGACACCGACCGCGGCGCCGACGCGCAGGCGTCCCTGTGCGTCCTTCGTCGCGTTCGGATACTGGATCCGCTTCTGGATGTCCTTGACGGTGATGAGACCTTTGAGGATACCGCGCTCGTCGACGACCGGCAGCTTCTCGATCTTGTATTTGTGCAAGATCTCGCGTGCTTCGTCGAGGGTGGTGCCGACCGGGGCGGTGATGAGGTCCTCCTTCGTCATCAGGTTCGCGACCGGCTGGTCGAGGTCGTCCTCGAAACGGAGGTCACGGTTGGTCAAGATGCCGACCAGTCGTCCCTCCTCATCGGTGATCGGTACCCCGGAAATGTGATAGCGCTCCATGACCGCCAGCGCATCTCGCACCTTGTCGGTCGGTCGCAAGGTGACCGGCTCGACGATCATCCCCGACTCGGAGCGCTTCACCTTGTCGACCTCGGCGACTTGCTCCTCGATCGACAAGTTGCGGTGGATGATGCCGATCCCACCCTCGCGGGCGAGCGCGATCGCCATGCGCGCTTCCGTCACCGTGTCCATCGCTGCGGACACGATCGGGATGTTGAGTTCGATATTTCGGGTCAACCGTGTCCGCGTATCGACGTCCTTCGGCAGGACAGCCGATTCGGCCGGCACGAGCAGGACATCGTCGAACGTGAGTCCGATGCCGACGAGCTTCTCCGCGACGACTTCTTCGAGCGTCGGGATTTCGGTCGTGGTGGTCGGTATCGGATCGGACGTTACGGTCATCGCCTGTCACCCCCCAGGACTCGCATCCTTTCGTTCAGCGTACGCCGTGCGAGGCATGGACAGCTGCGTCTCCTTCGACCGGAAGAGCCAGCCGCTCCAGAAGTTCTTTGCCGAGTTCCGCGTATGCCTGGGCTGCCCGGGACGTGGGGTCGTACTCGAAGATCGTCTGGCCGTGGCTCGGCGCCTCGGCAAGACGGACAGCACGCGGAATGACGGTTCGAAAGGCCCGGGCGCCGAACACCCGGCGGATCTCCTGCACCACCTGGACTGCGAGCCGCGTCCGCGCATCGAACATGGTGAGGACGACGCCGAGTACATCGAGCGCTGGGTTGAGTCGCCGCTTGACGAGGTCGAGTGTCGTCACCAGGTGGGCTAGGCCTTCGAGCGGGAGATATTCGCATTGGATCGGTACCAGGACGGAACGTGCAGCGACCAGCGCGTTGACAGTGAGCAGCCCGAGTGACGGCGGACAATCGACGAGGACGACCGCGTAGCGGGTCGCCAGCGGCTCGATCACCAGGCGCAAGCGCTGCTCGCGCTGCGGGGCTGCGACGAGTTCGACCTCGGCGCCGGCCAACACGCCGGATGACGGGAGGAGATCGAGACCTGGTCGCACGTCGGGGAGGACCGCATCCGTACCGTTCGCCGGGTCGAGCAGGGCATCGTAGACCGTCGCCGCGAGGCGAGTGCGATCGATCCCCAGGCTGCTCGTCGCGTTGGCTTGTGGATCGAGGTCGATCAAGAGCGTCCGATGGCCACGTTGGGCCAGAAAGGCCGCGAGCTGCACAGCGGTCGTGGTCTTCCCGACGCCACCCTTTTGGTTCGCGACCGCGATCACCCGTTCCACGCCGCCTGCCTCCGCTCGCGCGGTCGATGTTAATTACCTCAGTTTACCACATGGGCTCCAGGAACCGGACGGCGACCTCGTTGGCGACCAGGACTCCCCGTCGAGTCAGCCGGAGCCGCTCCCCGTCCCATTCCACGAGATCGAGAACGCGCAGCTCCTCGATCGCTGCACTGTAGAGTTCGAGGAGGTCGCGCCCGTGGCGCTCCCGGAAGGCACTCGCGGCGATCCCATCGGTGACGAGCCGGAGTCCCAGCAGCATCGTCTCGATCGCCTCCGTGCGCGGGTCGATCGGCTCCACCTCCTGGATCGGTAGTTCGCCGAGGTGAAGCCGCTCGATGTAGCGTTCCGGTCGTCGCTCGTTGACCGTTCGGATCCCGCCGAGGTAGCCATGTGCACCGGCCCCTGCACCGATGTACCAGCCGTTCCGCCAGTAGATCTGGTTGTGACGCGAGCGGAAAACGGAGCCGCGTGCCCAGTTGGAGATCTCGTAGTGCTCGTAACCGTGCTGAGCGAGAAGATCCATCGCCAGTTCGGCCAGCTCGGCCATCGCATCGTCGTCGAGTGGCCGCAGGACACCGCGCTGGACACCGCGCTCGTACGGTGTGCCGGGCTCGACGGTGAGCGCATAGAGCGACAGGTGCTCCGGTTCCCAGGCCAGAACCGTCGCGAGGTCGTGCAACCAATCTTCCCGTGTCTGGCCAGGCCAGCCGTAGATGAGGTCGAGATTGACGTTGTCGAACCCGGCCTGGCGAGCCGCCCGATAGGCCTGCTCTGGCATCTCGGGCCGGTGCGCCCGGCCGAGCACCTTGAGGCCGTGCGGAGCCAGCGTCTGTGCACCGATGCTCAACCGGTTGACGCCCGCCGAACGGTACCCAACGAGCTTGGCCGTGTCGACCGTTTCCGGATTGGCTTCCAGCGTGACTTCCGCTCCAGGTAGGACAACGAAGGTGCGCGCGATGGTGTCGAGGAGCGTCGCGACCTGCCCCGGCTCGAGGAGGGAAGGCGTGCCGCCACCGAGATAGATCGTCTGTACGGGGCCAGGCCCCCAGCGTGCGGCGATCAGCTCGAGCTCGCGCACCAGAGCGGCAAGGTATGCTGGGATCAACGGTTCCTGCCGCGCATAGACGTTGAAGTCGCAGTAGGGACAGACGCGTCGACAGAACGGTATGTGGATGTAGAGTCCCCACGGAGCCTCGCGGGGCTGCGGTGCAGCGAACTGTGTCGGTGTTGCGGCGAGCAGTGTCGACATCGTCCATCCATGCCGTCGTTCTATTCGGTGAAGGATAACACGCGGCGCCGAGTGCCCCGTTGCTGGGCTGTTGCAGCGACCGTGCCGGCCGTGGAACCGGTAGCCGACGTCAGTGGCGGCCGAAGGCGGTGCGCCGCCGGTGGGTCAGCAGAGCCTGGACGAGGCCGAGCGCAGCGAACTGCGTCCAGATCGCGCTCCCGCCGAGACTGATGAACGGCAGGGGGACGCCAGTGACCGGCAGGAGCCCGACGTTCATCCCCATGTTCACGAACGCCTGGAAGAAGAGCAGAGCCGTGATGCCGGTCGCCAGCGCCCGCCCGAAAAGGTCGTTCGTCAGGAGCGCGACCCGACTGGTTCGCCAGAGCAAGATGAGATACGCGGCGACCAGTGCCACGCCACCGACGAAGCCGACCATCCCCATCGCGTGTGCGAAGATGAAGTCAGTATGCCGCACGCGGAGGAGCCCGAGCTGGCTCTGCAGGCTCCCGGCCAGCCCGTTCCCGAAGAGTCCGCCCGTCCCGATCGCGATCTGGGCCTGGATGATGTTGAATCCCTCGCCGAAGTAGTCGCGTTCCGGCTGGTACGAGATGAGCAGGCGCTCGCGCATATAGTCGTGCAGCACGAAGTGCCAGGCGAAGAGCGCGACCAGCGGACTGGCAGCGATGACCGCCAGGAGATGGAGCCGGCGGATCGGACTCACCAGCATCACGGCGAGCCAGATCGCAGCGAAACAGCCAGCTGTACCGAGATCCGGCTGTTGGTAGACGAGTGCCATCGGCACGAGGACGATCAGTCCGCCGATCACGAAGTTCACCAGGCGGCGCATCTCCGGTCCGCGATCAGCGATGAACGCAGCCAGCGCGATCAGGACGGCAACCTTCGCTGGTTCCGACGGCTGGATCGTGATCGGACCGAGATCGATCCAGCGCCGCGCACCCCCGATCGTCACGCCGATGAGGTCGACTGCGACCAGACCAATCAAGGCGACGGCATAGATCGCCCAAGCGAGCGCCTTGATGTACCGGGGATCGATCCAGCTCAGTGCTGCCATCAGCGCGAGGCCGAGGAGGATGGCGATCGCCTGCCGGACGACAGGGCTGCCCGCTCCGATCGGGCCGGCTCCGTCAGCGCTCCAGATAGCGACCAGGCCGAAGCCACAGAGCACGAGTGCGGTGACGAGCGCTGCCCAGTCGAAGTTCCGCAGGTTGGCCTGCCGTTCGTGTCCGCGGAGCGAGGTAGCGAGAAGACTCATCGGCCTGTTATCCTCCGGCGAGACGTTCGGGTGTGCCAGCGCTCCCCAGCCGAGTATACGGGCAGCGTCGTGCGTCGGGCGAACGCTCCGTTCCACATCGAAGCGGGAACCGACACCGGCGCGGCACTGGTGCGTTGGGTCGTCGGGCGGCCAGTGCCGGCGTGGCTGCTGCGCCGTGTGGGGCATCGGCTCCTGACCCAGGCACCGCTCGGCTGGATGCTCGTCGTTCTCGTGCTCCTCGCACTGCGGCGAACGCACCGTCAGCCAGGGTCGGTCCCGGAGCGGCTCGCACTCGGGCTGTCAGCGAGCGGATACTCGCTGGCTGCCATCGCCCGGTGCCTCGGCGTCGAGAGCGACGCAGCACTGGAAACGCTGCTCTCCGCGCGGCGGGCGCGTGGTCTCCCTGAGCCGTGCGCGATCGGCCGTGACGCGCTCGCGGTGGAGGCACCGGAGACGAGCTGGCACGTGCATGCCGCCGCTTGTGCCACCTGCCAGAGAGTGCGCGAAGCCTGGCAGCGGGATGACGCGCGTCTACGCGAGGAAATCGCGCTGGCGGCCGAGAGCGAAAGCGGCAAAACGGACCGGCGAAGCCGCGTAGGTTGGAGGATCGCTTGGCTGCTGCTTCTCCTCGGCGTGTCTGCGCTCGCGATGGTCGGCCAGTACCCGGGTCGCGGTCTGCAGCCGAGCACTGCAGGTTTGGACGAGCAGGAATCCCGCTGGGTTGTCATGGTGGCCGCCGACGGGAGCGTCGCCGCGCAGGATCTCGTCACCGGTCGTTGGCGCGAGCTGTTGCCAGCAACCGGCTTACCGGAGAACGACGTGTTTCTCTCTCCCGATCGACAGCTGCTCGCGCGCGTATCGCGGAACTGGCCTGGGCTGGCTCCGGCGCTGGTGCAGCTCGAGGTCATGGCTGTCGAATCCGGCGAGATCGTGCGCGTGCAGACGCGTTTCGATGAGGCGACGATCGACTACCCGGTCGGCTGGCTCGACGCACGCCGGTTTCTCTTCGCTCGGGCGAGCTTTCCTGTGTCAGCCGAGGATGTCGAGCGCGATGAACCACTCGTGACGCTCGAAGTGTTGGATATACCGACGGGTGTCACGTACTCGCTCGGCCGTTTCGCCCTGCAGCACGTCTTCGTACCATGGCCTGGAACGATCGTGGTCGCTGAGCAGCGACCGACCGGTCGTACGGTTCGGGTCATCGACGTCGCGGAGGGCAGTGCGGTGTCCGAGCGTCCGTTGCCGCCCGGCACCGCTGACGAGACGCTCCTCGGCCTCTGCGTGCTCGACGACGGTCGGTGGCTTGCTCTCTGGCATACGAACTCCGGTGCGGCCCGGCTCGTCGCGGTCGGCGACGAAGAAGTCTTGCTGTGGCGTGGGGCTGGGGCGATCGAGTTGCTCTGCGACCGGGTGCACGTCCCGTTGCTCGTCACCCAGACGGCTGGGCAGACGACGCTCTGGCGCATCGAGCGGAACGGTGCGAGGCCCCTGTGGACGCTGCCGCAAGAACTGGAACCGCTCGCTATCGAGTGGACGCCTGAGGGGTATCCGGAACTCCTGCTGATCGGTCGCGGGAGAGACCTGTTCCGTCCACCGCTGATGGGTGATGCCCGGTGGGGCCCGCCTCTGCCGGAGGCAACGGTGCTCTACCGTTCGTCGGCGGGCGGGCTCGAGCCGCTCCTCGCAGTGAGCGGACGATGGCGACTCGTCGGCCGCGTGTCGGAAGTCGCGCGTACAAGCACCCCGGTCGCGGCGCTGGAGTCGACCGTGCGGGAGTACGGAGCAGGCGGCGAGCCCTATCTCGTGTCACCCCAGGGGAGCGTCGTCGTGCATCGGGATCCGGTCGGAGACCTGTTCGTTATCCGTGATCTCGCTAGTGGGCGCACGCACACGCTTCCCGCGGCGTTCGAGAATCTGGCCTGGCTTCCCAGCGGCGAGGCACTGGTAGCCGTCGGGGCTCCGGCCGGGTCGGGTACGGTGCCGGGAAAGTCGCGCGAGGTACCGAGTTGTATCGTCCTCACGCTCGATCCCGCGGGTGTGCTCGGCCGGAGTGTCCCAGAACGGTTGGGACGGATCGACCTCGATCCGCTCGACTTCGGGCTGGACCCGGAGCGTCGCTATCTGGCCGTCGCACCGTCCCCGACGGGCATCGCGCTGGCGCTGTTGACCTGCGATCGGGCGCGGGGTGTGGTCGAGCTGTGGTTCGAGCGAGTGGACAGAGAGCAGCCGGAGCGGCAAGCGACCTGGAAGGTCGAGGACTGCGATGCGGCTCAGGGCGGTTCGGCACTCGCCTGGGTGAGTCCGACTCGGTTCGTCCTCATCGTCCCGGTGGAACGTGCAGCGGAAGGGCCGCGGGAACTCCTGGTGCAATCGTTCGAGGTCGAGGATGCATCGCCGCGCGAGCTGGCGCGGCACTGGGTGCGGGGAGCGGAACGTGCCATTTTCCCTGTCGAGCTCGCCAGCGACGGCACCACACTCGTCTACCGGTTGCGGGTCGAGGGAGATGACACCACGGAGGATCGCGTCGTGGCGCTCGACCTCGACGATGGTTCTTCACTCATGCTGGCTGAAGGAGAACCGGCACAGGGTCTCTGCTGGGGACAGGAGGAACGCGGTGTCGTCGTTCGCCTGGGGCGGAGCCTGGCCTGGTACGGGTGGAACGGGCGCGTCCGGTCACTGGCTGGCTCAGTAGTGGCAGTTGCATGCCTTCCCGATCGTCGTGTGCTCGCTTTGGTCGAGGAGCGTGGTAGCGCGCGTACCGTGTTGCTCGGCCCCGCGGCGTGAAGGGCCTGCATCGACTAGGCTCGCTCGAGCAATGAGAGCATGATTCAGTCAGATCGAGTCGGCTCCCTTGACACGAGTCGTGCAGATGTGTATATATACACATGGAAGCTGATCTGAGGCGATCGGTTGCCAGGGCGACTCGGAGCGACGCGAAAGGAGGCGAGCCATGCTGGAGCGGTGGAGCCCGATCGCGGAGTTCGAGCGACTCTGGAACGAGATGGATCGCCTGATGAGCGAGACCTTCGGCCGCACGGCGCGACCGATCCTGGCACGAGCGTTCACAGTGCGACCGGCGATCGACCTCTTCGACAATGGTGAAGCGCTCGTGGTCAAGGTGGCCGTGCCGGGTGCGAAGCCGGAGGATCTCGAGGTGAGCATCGAGCAGAACACGCTGACGATCCGTGGCCGGTACGGGTACGTGCTCGACGAGGAGACGGCGAAGCATGCGACCTGGTACCGCCGCGAGATCGGGTACGGTGAGTTCAGCGAGACGCTGACCTTGCCGGCACCGGTCGACGCCGAGGCGGCCCAGGCGCAGGTCGAGCACGGGATCTTGACGCTGACCTTGCCGAAGACGACCGAGGCGCGCGTCAAGCGGATCCCGGTGCAGGAGCCGAAGGCGCTGGCCAGCTCGGTGAGCTGAAACCAGCTCACGGAGGCGCCAGCACCTGAAGAGGCCCGGGCGAGAAGCCCGGGCTTTTGGCTTCTCCGGGGAATCGGTCGTGGAGCGAGGCCCATCGCGCTCCTACCGATGCTGTGACGGGGTTTCGGCAGACGTGATGACTGGCTGCTCGGTGAAGCGGAGGTGACGTGTCTCCGGCACGAACATGACCAGCATGCCGGCCGAGAGCGCGCCGAGCACGGAACAGAGCCCGGCGGTCAGCGCGATGCCGAGTGCATCGGCAACGAAGCCGACAGCGAGCGGGGCGACCGCTTGTCCTCCGTCGCCGATCAGCCGCCAGAGACCGAGGAACTCGCCGGTGCGACCAGGCGGCGCGAGGTCGGCGCCGAGCGTCATCATCGTCCCGGAGCCGAGCCCATTCGCGAAGCCGATCAGTAGGCCGACGAGCAAGAGTTCCGTGTAGCTCGAGGTCAGCGGGACGAGTCCCATCCCGAGGCCGAGTAGTAGGAAGGAGGGAACCGCTGCGGCCTTCCGGCCCCACCGGTCCATGATCCAGCCGGCTGGCCAGAAGAGTCCCATGTCGACCAGAGCGGAGAGGCTGACGATCTGGCCGATCGCAGCAGCGCTCAACCCGAGCGCATCGGCGCCATAGAGCGGGATCGCCACCTGGCGAGTCTGCCGGAGCATCTGTCCGAACAGCTGGGCGGTGCCGGCACTCGCCAGCGCACGCCAGCGCATCCGCAGCACAGCACCGACCGTGGCGAGCGGAGCGTGACGGCTCGGTGCAGCATGACCGACCGGCTCGAAGGCCGCTCCCGCGACGACCAGCGCGACGAGTGCGACGACAGCGGTCACCACGATCGCCCACTGGAGCCCCAGGACCGTGCCGATCCAGCCGCCGAGAGCTGGCCCCAGGAACCAACCGATGCGATTGATGCCGCCGAAAACGGCGATGGCGCGCCCCCGATGCTCGACCGGAACGACTGTCGCGAGATAGGCGTGGCGCGACAGGCCCCAGAGCGCGATGCCGATACCCGTGACGAAGCGGAAGAGAATGAGCAGTGGCGGCACGGTGCCGGCCAGTGCGACACCGAGCGTCGCCAGGGCGTAGACGACACAACCGAGGAGAAAGGCGCGGCGGTGACCGATACGTCCCAGGAGCGTGCCCACCGGCACGTCGGCGAGGAGTGTCCCGACCCAGGCTGCTGCAATGGCGATCCCAGTGACGGAGTAGCTGGCTCCCTGTTCGCGTAGGAAGAGCGGGAGCACCGGTACCATGACCCCCTGGCCGAAGGCGAGCAGGATGGTCGGCAGATAGACCGGCAAGACGAGATCGCGCGTCGTGCGCACCACAGCCCCCGTACTCCCGAGGAATGGTCGCACCCTCTCCTCTGGGCTGCAAGCGATCGGTCGGTCGGCGACCGACTGATGGCCCAGTTCGTTCGTGCCGGCCGCGGAACTGCACCGTGCATGTCTTGCAGGGGCGAGGAAGGAGGGCGGGTGCGTCCACGCCTGGCTGTCCCATGCTCTGTACCGGTGGTCACACTGACTGCCGGAGCCGAGGTGGGTGGAGCCTGGGGGCGCGCTGTCGGCGTGTCGCATGGTACCGGTCCGGTTCTTCACGCTGCGCCTTCGAGAGCGAGAACGCAGCGTCGAGCAGGGCGCGCGCCCGCCAGCGGGGCGGGCTGGACTTTACAGAAAGCACATGCTACACTATTCGCTGCGGAACGGTCACGAGTCGACTCTCTGGGGAGATGCCCGAGCGGTTCAAGGGGCCGGTCTGTAAAATCGGTGCGCTGATGCGCGTCGGGGGTTCGAATCCCTCTCTCCCCACTGCACACGAGTTGCCTGTGCGGTCCCGCACGAGCGGCGGTCGTTCGCGACACGCGGGAAGCGTGAGCAACCAGGACGACCGGGGCGAGTCCCGACACTCGCCCGGTCGCCCGTGTCGAACGTCCGTGTGGGGTCGCAGAGGAGTCGCGTGACGGTCGATCGCGAGCGCGCCGTTGCGCGTCCTTTTCCCGAAGACGGATCGCCAAAGGGATCTCGAGCACGGTGCCGTTCGCCGGGCGGTGGGCACTCGTGCACTGGGGGGCCGCCGTTACCGGAGCGCGGTCGCGGCCTCACCGATGGAGATGGCCAGTTCCCTCGGGAGGCCAGCGTCGACGAGGAAGTCATGCAAGTCGCCTGGCGTCGAGACGTGCCCGCGCCGGACCCGGAGACGCTGGTGCTCGGCCGGATCTTCCAGGATCCAGAGGCGTGCTTCGACTGCCCAACCCACACCATCCCGCCGGACGATGATCCGCCCGGCCAGTGCCTGGCCGATCGTCGCGGCACGCCGGTCGATGCGACGTGCTGCCAGCTCGAGCCGGTTCGGGCTCGTCTCCCACAGGCATTCCCACCCAGCGATCTCGCGCGGAAGCTGTGCTGGCGCATCAGTGATGCCGGTCATGGTCGTTTCCTTCCGAAGACTCGCCTGGACAGGTCGGACAACTCTGGGAGTCCTACTCCCTCATCGGAGAACACCTGGGCCAGCATCGCTGAGAAGCTCGACCAAGAGCGCTTTGTGCAGGTGTAAGCGATTCTCGGCCTGGTCGTAGATCACCGATTGCGGCCCGTCGGCGACCTCGGCCGTCACCTCTTGTCCACGGAACATCGGGAGACAGTGCATGAAGATCGCGTGCGGTGCGGCTGCGCTCATGAGCGCTGGTGTCACGCGGTAGGCTTCCAGCTCGCGCAGGGTCTCTTCTGGAACGTTCTGCCCCATCGAGACCCAGACGTCGGTATAGACGATGTCGACGCCACGAACGGCTTCGAGCGGGTCGCTCAGGAGTTCCACCGTCGCACCGGTCCGGTTGGCGATCGTGCGCGCACGCTCGATGATTGCCGGGTCAGGCCGGCAGCTCGGCGGGGTGGCGATCCGGACCGACAGACCGACCAGCGCACCGGAGAGGGCGAGCGAGTGCGCCATATTGTTCGCGCAGCCGAGGTAGGTGAGCACCCGACCGCTCCAGCCGCCGAACCGCTCTTTGATGGTCAGCATGTCGGCCAATCCCTGCGTCGGATGCGCGAGATCGGAGAGGCCGTTGATCACCGGAACGCTGGCGTGCGTGGCCAGTTCGACGACGTCGATATGCCGGAAGACGCGGGCCATGATGGCATCGACGTAGCGCGAGAGGACGCGCGCCGTGTCGGCGATGGTTTCGCCGCGCCCGAGCTGGAGGTCGTTGGTCGAGAGGTAGAGCGCGTGGCCACCGAGCTGGGCCATCCCAGCCTCGAAGGCGACGCGCGTGCGTGTCGACGGCTTCTGGAAGATCATGGCGAGGGTTTTGCCACGCAGGAGATGATGCTGCGGTTCACCGGCACGATGCTGGGCCTTGAGCTGGGCGGCGAAATCGATCAACGCGACCGCTTGCTCGGGGGAGAGATCGTCGTCGGTCAGGAGATGGAACTGCTTGCGGACAACCGGGACAGCCATGGCATCCTCCTCGTCATGCAGCACACGATCCAGCCGCGGACGAACCCCTGAGACCTCGACCTGGACCTGTGCCTCATGCGGAGGTGCACTGTCCCTTCCTCCTGCTGCGTCCCAACGACTCCCCATTATCGCTGCCACTATCGCACAAGCCGCTTCACGTGTCAAGCGCGCGTTGCCGTGACGCTTCCAGCCGGATCTTGACAGGGAACAAGCGCTCGGTTAGAGTGAAGGTGTCCTGATGAACCGAGGAATGCGTACCCGGCTGTGCTCGTCCGGGGCGCACAGGTGGGAGTGCGCGAGAACGCAGTGCGTCGCTCTCACAGGAGTCCTTCGTTGTGGGGAAGCAGGGTCTCGTGAAAGGGGGAGATCGTGCACACGGTCGGTGATGGTGGTGCGGTCCGCGAAGCAGTCCAGCTCGGAACCGGCCGTCCGCCTCTTCCGCTGGTCGACCTACCGGAACCGGAAGAGGTGTTCAAAGTCCCGCGTATCGGCGTGAAAGAAGCGATTACGGCAGTCATCGGCCCCAGCCTGATCGCGCTCGGTCTTTCCATCGGATCGGGCGAGTGGTTGCTGGGGCCGCTCGCGGTCGCGCAGTACGGCTTCGTCGGGATCGGTTGGGTGATTCTGCTTTCGGCGTTGCTCCAGACCTTTTACAACGTCGAGATCACCCGCTACATCATGGCCACCGGTGAGGTGCCGGTTCTGGGCTGGGCACGCGTGCCGCCCGGCTGGTGGCTGTGGGTGCCGGTCGCCTTGCTCATGGTCTACTTCGCCAATATCTGGGGTGGTTGGGCCGCCGGAGCTGGCGAAGGGCTCTACGTCCTGCTGACGGGGAGCCTGGTCGACGAGCCCGGTGAGCGGACAGCCGCTCGCTGGTTGGCCGTGCTGCTGATGGTGGTCGTGTTCTTGATCGTGTTGTTCGGGGGCAAGATTGCCCGGACGCTCGAGTTGGCAAACTGGGCAATGGTCGGCTTTATCCTGCTGACCTTGCTCATCGTCAATATCGTGATCGTCCCATTGGATGTCTGGTGGACCGCGTTGCGCGGACTGCTGACACCCGCCCTGCCCCCGTCAGGCGTCGACGCAACGCTGCTCGGAGGACTGGCCGGGTACACGGCACTGGCGTCCGGACTCAACTGGTACAACATGAACTACTATCGCGATCACGGCTACGGGATGGGCGCGCGGGTCGGCTTCATCGCTGGCCTTGTCGGTGGTAAGCAAGAGGAGATACGCGCCAGTGGTGTCACGTTCCCCGACACTCCGGAGAACGAGCGTCGCTGGAAGCGCTGGTTCCGCCTCTTGCTGCTTGACCAGTGGGTCGTGTTCCTCGGTGGTGCGCTCCTGGGCATGTTCTTCACGACCACGCTCATCTACCACCTGGTCAACCTTCCGGGCATCGAGAAGCCGACACGGGCGACGATGCCGACTTTCGCGGCTGACGTGCTGAGTCGGCAGTACAACTCGCTGCTGTACTACTGGGCCTTGATCGTCGGTTTCTTCATTCTCTTCAGTACGCAGCTCGGCATTTTCGAGTCGCTCGTCCGCAACATGTCGGACGCACTGTACGGGCTGAGCCCGCGCTTCCGGGAGGCGATTGCTGGTGATCCGCGCCGCTTCTACTACCCGTTCATGCTCGTGCTCCTGGTTGTGATCAGTTTCCTCATCTTCCAGGCCTTGCCGACTGATCTGATCCTCATCTCGTCCAATATGTCGAATCTCGGTGCACTCGTCTTCCCGTTCTTGCTGATGTATCTGAACCGGCGCCTGCCGCGTCCGGCCCGCCTCCGCTGGTGGTCGTACTTGGTGCTGGTTGGGAACACGCTGTTCTTCGGCTTCTTCTTCCTGAACTTCCTCTGGGTGCAGCTCTTCGACCAGCCGCTGGTGCGGTTCTGAGTCGAGGCGGTCAGGCCGTTTCGGCCCGGGATCACGATGATCCCGGGCCAGTTTCGCTCGGGAGACCAGCATCGTCCCGGTTTGACGGCGTGGCGCGTTCGCGCTAGGCTTACCAGCTGTGGGTGCGTGACCCACGAGTGATGTATCTTGCCCGCGATCCGAGAAAGGACGTGACGTGTACGCGGTCGTCCGAACCGGAAGCAAACAGTACCGAGTGCGCGTCGGTGACATCATCGAAGTCGAGAAGCTCCCGGTCGAACCGGGTCAGTCGGTCACGCTGGACGATGTCCTGCTGGTGGAGCAGGACGGTTCGGTGACGGTCGGGACTCCGACTGTACCTGGTGCACGCGTGGTGGCGCGCGTGCTCGACCAAGTGAAAGGGCCGAAGCTGATCGTCTTCAAGATGAAGCCGAAAACGCGCTATCGCCGCAAGACCGGGCACCGGCAGCGCTACACCCGCTTGCAGGTCGAAGCGATCGAAGCCGGTGCGACCCCGTGAGTGCGGAGGGAGGCTGAGCGATGGCACACAAAAAGGGCGGTGGTTCGACGCGGAACGGGCGCGACAGCCACGCGAAGCGCCTGGGCGTCAAGCGGTTCGACGGACAGTTCGTGCGCGCTGGCAACATTCTCGTCCGGCAGCGGGGAACGGTCTTCCGCCCCGGGCGGAACGTGGGGATGGGGCGTGATTTCACGCTGTTCGCGCTGATCGATGGGTACGTGAAGTTCGAGCCGATCTCGCGAGACAAGCGGCGCGTCAGCGTCTATCCCGAGCCGGTCGGGCGGACGCTGCCGGCAGCTGCTGGGAGTGTCGGAGTATGAAGAAGGGTATTCATCCACAGTACTATCCGCAGGCGACGGTCATCTGCACCTGCGGAAACACCTGGACGACCGGCTCGACCAAGCCGGTGCTGCGGATCGAGCTGTGTCCGAACTGCCATCCGTTCTTCACGGGCGAGCAGAAGATCGTGGACACGGCCGGGCAGGTCGAGCGGTTCATGCGTCGCCTCGAGAAAGCGCAGGCGCAGCCGCGGAAGAAGCGCGAGGAGCGGCGGCGCAAGCGGCTGGAGCGCCGGGCCTTGCTCGTCGAGGAAGCAGGCGAAGAGGCGGCCGAGGCTTCCGAGAACGGCGAGAGCTGATTCTGCGGCGAGCTGCGGCATGCTATACTTTCGGTGCGGGCTGTCCGATCGTCTCGATCGGATGTGTCGCGACACCGCCCAGAGGGGCGCGTGAACTGAGGGAGGCGGTCATGACCGGTTCGAAGGCACTGACGCCGCGCCCCGAAGAGCAGGCCGAGTTGCTGCGGCTCGAGCAGCTCGGGTTCACACCCGAGCAGATCGCTCGGTTGCGCGAGCTGCGGGACATGTATCCCTACATCGAATACATGGATTCCCGGAAGCAGTGGCATCGACTGCGCTTCGTGAAGTGGCTCTACTCGCGGGGCGCGATTCCGCGCTGAGAAAGCGCAGAACGGAGCGGGGCGCACGCAGCGCCCCGCTTTGCGGTTCCTTTGCGATCGGTATACTTGCGACGCAACCAACGGCGGTTGGCGAGCGCCCGCGAAGGCGCCGGTGAAGCTGAGGGAGGAACTGGATGACGTACGTGATCGCTGAACCCTGCATCGGGGTGAAGGACGCGTCCTGCGTCGAGGTGTGCCCGGTCGACTGCATCAAGTCGGATCCCGAGGCGGACCAGTACTTCATCAATCCGGACGAGTGCATCGACTGCGGCGTCTGTGCTGAGGTCTGCCCGGTCGAGGCGATCTACTTCGAAGACGATCTCCCGGAGCAGTGGCGGCACTATCTCCAGAAGAACCGCGAGTACTTCCAGAAGCAGCGAGCCTAACCGCGCGTCTTCGGTTGGAATGAGCGAAAGCGGGCGGGTTGTCCCGCCCGCTTCGTCGTTTGCCCGATCTCTCACTGCGCGATGCCTGGCATCGCGAGGTCAGCTGGGTCAGCGGTCGGCTGTTGCCGAAGCGAGCGCGCGACTTCGAGCGCTGCGTCGTGTGCTGCCTCGAGCGTGGCTCGCACGTCCGCCTCGCTGTGCGCGGTCGAGATGAACCAGCGTTCGAGATGATAGGGATGGAAGTAGACGCCGCGCTTGAGCATCGCCCGGTTGAACCGGTCGTAGATATCGATGCTCGCGTAGGCGTGTGCCTCCCGGTAGTTGCGGATACGGTCGAGTGCCGGGGCATCCGGTTTGGCGAAGTAGATGTGCCAGACCGGTCCGATGCCCTGGACGATGCAGCGCAGTCCAGCTGCCTCGCAGGCTTCGCGCAGTCCTTCGCGCACCCGTTCACCGAAACCGTCGAGTACGGCCCACAGCTCGTCCCGCCGGGTCTTCATCTCACTGAGTACAGCACGGGCCGCAGCCAACGCGACGACGTTTGCGGTGTAGGTGCCGCCGTGCATGACTTGGTTCGTCGCTTCGAGCTGCATCACCTCGCGCGAGCCGCCGAACGCGGCGATCGGGAAGCCGGCACCCAGCGCTTTGGCATAGGTCGCGATATCGGGGATGACGCCGAACCGCTCTTGTGCCCCACCGGGCGCCAACCGGAAGCCGGTGATGACTTCATCGAAGATGAGCAGTGCACCGTAGGCCCGGGTGATCTCTCGCAGGAACTCCAGGTACCCGGGTTCCGGCAGGATCACGCCGGAGTTGCACTGCACCGGCTCGACGAGGACCGCAGCGATCTCCTGGCCGTACTCGGCGAACAAGCGTTCCACGCTGGCCCGGTCGTTGTACTGCGCGATAAGCAATGCCTCGCCATAGACCTCCGGGATGCCGCGCGAGCCCGGGATCGGCCGCGGACTGTAGGGTCGCAGCTGCGGCCGCCAGACGTCCGGATGGCTCGACCAGAAGTGCGTGTCGGCCCAGCCGTGATAGGCTCCCTCCATCTGGACGATCTTCGGTCGACCGGTGTAGGCGCGGGCCAGTCGCGCGGCAGCCATCGTCGCCTCGGTGCCGGAGTTGGCGAACCGCAGGAGATCGACTCCTGGGACGAGTTCCGTGAACAGCTCGCCGACTTCGGCATCGAGTTCGTACGGGAAGGTCGAAATCGTCCCGTACCGTTCGATCGCTTCCATGACCGCCTGGATCACGCGTCGCGGCTTGTGTCCGAAGATCAGCGGGCCGTAGCCGAGAGAGTAGTCGATGTACTCGTGACCATCGACGTCCCAGAAGTGGGAGCCTTCACCGTGGTCGAAGCAGAGTTCGAGGCCCTTCTTGAGTCGTGCGTACGAGCTTTCTCCACCCGCGATCGTACGGCTGATCCGCTCGAACAGCTGCCGACTACGGGCGAAGTACGCATCGCCCGCCAAAAGATCGGTACTCATACAGTCCCTCCAGTGTCACACCGATGGCTGCGCAGTGACGGGGGCAGCCACGCCCGGGCGTATCCGACCTGACGGTGGGTGAGACGGTGGGGCACCGTCACGAGTGGACCGCACGTCTGGAGTCTAAGCGAGCCCCCCGGGGGCCTGTCAAGGGGCCGATTACAGTTTTCTCGGTTCTCGATCGCGCCGATCCGGCGACTTTATGACGGAACCGTTGTCTCGGAAAGGATCCGTGGGTATCCAAAGAGATAGCCTTGTAAATAGTCCACGCCTACCTCGGCCGCAGCTGCCGCATCCTCGGATGTTTCGATCCCTTCCGCGATCACCTGTGCGCCGATCGTCCGGCACAGCTCGACGATTTTCGTCACAACTGCCCGTTTGATCGGTTCCGCGCTGAGGCCGTGCGTCAGGTGGCGATCGATCTTGACGAGGTCTGGGCGCAATGCAGTGAACCATGCCAAGCTCGAATAGCCGGAACCGACATCGTCGAGCGCGACCCGAAACCCGCGCTCACGATACGCAGCTAGCACGTCATGCACGTGCTTGAGGTTCGGCAGCGACTCGCTCTCGATCACTTCGAACACCACACGACGAGGGTCGATGCCGTGTCGTCTCGCTGCGTTCCAGGTCGACTGGAGACATGTCTTGGGATCGTAGACTGCCGTCGGTGTGAAGTTCACGAAAACCAATCCCTCGAGCTTGTGCGTGGCGAACTCTTCGAGAGCTGTGATCCGTGCCTGGACATCCAGTTGTACGAGTTTGTCGAGGACTTTGGCTGCGGAGAGGAGTTGCGCAGCGGTCACGATCGTTCCGTCCGAGCGACGTGCCCGGAGCAGTGCCTCGTGCCCAACGATGTCCCGCTGGACAGCCGAGACGATGGGTTGGAACGCGCAGGTCAGCGAACCGTTCGTCAGGATGTCGGTGAACCACGCACTCTGTGTCGCCGCGATGAGCTTGCGCAGGCTCCGGATCGCTGGTATTTCGCGAGGAGTCGGGCTGGTATCTGTGCCGACGAGCGCGAGAGTGCTCTCGAGTTCTTTTTCAGTGAGGTGCTGGCTCCTCAGCCCGAGGAAGCGGTCGAGCGCATCACGTTCCGGCACCCGCACGCTGAGCCAGGTGCGATCGCTGCCCCACTCGACGTGCAGTGCCAGCTCCTCTGCGACACTGGCGAGCTTGCCAGCAGTGTGGACGATCGGCGGCCACAAGAGAACGCGATCACCAGCAAGACCAGCGGCTGGTTCGGTGATCGGCTGCTGGCAGGGGCAGACGTGCTGTGGGTGACCCATTCGACTCTCCCTCCGTGGTTGCACCGTGCCGTGCATGTCCTCAATCGAATTTCGGCTGCGGTCGTTGTGGACATGAGTCGACACGGCCGCGATGACTGACCGTGCACGGTGCGATGGCTCGTGCGACCGGTGCAGCGCATCAGCGAGTCGCTACGACCGCGGGCTCGCATATCGTGGGAAAACCGAAGGTACAGTGGACAACGCGTGCTCGCAGGGTTCTCGTGTTCGTTGGGCAGCAGTGGTGCCGGTCGCTAGGATTACCACTGCCGGTGTGACTCACCGGAAAGGAGGCTTTCGTGCAGCGCCGGGACGATCCCTATGGACCGATCCGGGCCCCCGATTTCCCACCTGGACTCGTCTGGTTCAACGTGCAGCGGCCGCTCCGGCTCGCTGACCTCGCCGGTCGGCTGGTGATTCTCGACTTCTGGACCTACTGCTGAATCAACTGCTTGCATGTCGTGCCCGCGTTGCGGGCGGTCGAGGAGCGGTATCCGACTCAGGTGGTGGTCATCGGGGTGCACTCGCCCAAGTTTCCGAACGAGCGCGAGCCGGCGAACGTGCGCCAGGCCGTCATGCGCGAGGGGATCACCCATCCGGTCGTGCACGATCCGGAGTTGCTGCTGTGGCGCACCTACGCCGTCCGGGCCTGGCCGACACTGGTCTTCGTCGGGCCGGACGGGCGGATCCTCGGCGTGCATGAGGGGGAGATTCCTCCGGAAAGCCTGGTCCGCGCTGTCGAGCGGTTTCTCGAGCGCACCGGGGTCACGACGACCGTGTTGCCCGTGTGGCTCGCGCCGGAGCGCCGTCCCGCTGCTGCGCTGGCGTTCCCCGGAAAACTGGCTGCCGATCCGGCGCAGGACCTCCTCGTCGTCAGCGATACCGGGCACCATCGGCTGGTACTCGCGCGACCCGACGGGGCGGTGATCGCGGTGATCGGTGACGGGACGCCTGGCCTTCGGGACGGTCGCTTCGCGGAGGCGCGCTTCTGCGAACCGCAAGGGGTCGTCGTAGCGGGCGATGTTGTCTATGTCGCCGACCGCGGGAATCACGCGATCCGGCGCATCGCGCTGCGCACACAGACAGTCGAGACGATCGCTGGAACCGGACGGCTCGGCCACAGCTACCCGCAGGCAGGGCCGGCCCGTCAGCTCGATCTCCGCTCGCCCTGGGCACTCTGGTATCGCGAGGGGCTGCTCTTCATCGCGATGGCCGGGAGCCATCAGATCTGGGTGCTCGATCTTGCGAGCGGCATCCTGCAGCCGTACGCGGGTTCGGGCATGGAGGGTATCCAGGGAGGGCCGCTGGAGCGGGCCTGGTTCGCCCAGCCGTCGGGGCTGACGAGTGACGGACGCGTGCTGTACGTGGCCTGTCCGGAGGCGAGTGCCGTGCGGACGGTCGATCTGCCGGGTACCCCGAACCCCAAGGTGGGTCGGCTCGTCGGTACCGGGCTGTTCGACTTCGGCGATCGTGACGGTGTCGGTGATCTGGTCCGGCTGCAGCACCCGCTGGATGTCGCCTGGACGGGCAGCGAGTTGCTCGTGGCCGATACCTACAATCACAAGGTCAAGCGGCTCGATCCGACAACCAGAACCTGCACGACGTGGGCCGGTGCTGGGCGACCGGGCCACGAGGACGGGCCGGTCGATCGCGCCCGCTTTTGGGAACCCGGCGGGCTCGCTGTCACCGCCGATACGATCTTTGTAGCTGACACGAACAACCACGCGGTGCGGGTCGTCGATCGAACGAGTGGGACGGTCTCGACACTCGAATTGCGGGGCCTGGCTCCGCCAGCGCCTTGATCGAGTCGTGTGCCATGTCCAGCAGTCGCTCCCGTATCGTCTTCGTCGGTGACGTCATGCTGGGGCGGCTCGTCAATCGTGTCCTCCAGACAGCGCCCCCAGCCTCTGTCTGGAGTGACGTCCTCCCAGTCCTGATGGACGCCGATGCGCGTTTCGCCAACCTGGAGTGTGTGCTCTCCGATCGGGGCGAGCCGTGGCCCGGGAAGCGTTTCGTCTTTCGGAGCGACCGCAAGAACGTCGCGGTACTGGAGGCTGCCCGCATCACGGCTGTCTCGCTCGCCAACAACCACGTGCTCGACTTCGGCGATGCTGCCCTGCGTGACATGCTCGAAACGCTCGCTGCGGCCGGGATCGCCTACGCCGGCGCTGGGCGGAATCTCGAGGAGGCACGTCGGCCAGTCACGCTCGCTGTCGCCGGATTGCACTGTGCGTTCGTCGCTGTCACCGATAACGAGCCGGAGTGGGAAGCTGGCCCGAGCGAGCCCGGTATCTTTTACGCTCCGTGTGACCTCGCCGATGCGCGGTTTCGTGCTCTGCTGGAGATCGTGGCCGGTGCCGCGGCGACGCATGACCTCGTCATCGTCTCGTACCACTGGGGGCCGAACTGGGGTGAACGACCGTTACCGGAGCACGTCCGTGCTGGGCGAGCGCTTCTGGACGCTGGCGCGCGGATCGTCTACGGGCACAGCGCCCACGTGACGCGTGGCATCGAGTTCTACCAGGGCGGAGCCATTCTCTACAGTTGCGGCGACTTCGTCGATGACTATGCGGTCGACGAAGTGGAGCGCAACGACGAGTCGTTCGTGTTCATCGCCGTGCTCGACGGCAGGACGCTCGTGGAGTTCGTGCTGGTTCCCACGGTGATCGCCGACTTCCAGGCTCGCCGCTCCGATCCGCTCCGGGCAGCTCGCCAGTGCGAGCGGATGCGGCGACTCTGCGCCGAACTCGGCACCCGTTCCGCTTTCGTTCCCGAAGGGCTGCGTGTCTTCCCCTGAGCACGGCTCTCGGTCGTCCATCGCGTGGCTTCTCGGAGTGCCGTCAGCCCAGGCAACGCGACGGTGCGTCCAGCCTTGCCGGGCGAAGCTCGATGATGTATGCTTGCCTTGCATACCCGGGAGGGGTATATGGAGGGCGCGATGGACGAGCGAATGGACGAGGCTCGTTGCGAGCGGCGGGTCGATTCCTATCGGGCCGATAAAGCGCGTATCCTCGCGCGCCTGCGCCGGATGGAAGGACAGGTGCGCGGGATCATCCGGATGGTCGAGGAGGACCGTTACTGCGTCGATATCCTGATTCAGCTCTCCTCGGTCATCGCCGCCGCGCGCAGCGTGGGGCTCGTGCTGCTGGAAGACCACATCCGTGGCTGTGTCCTCAACGCGGAGGACAAGGAAGCGGCCATCCAGGAGCTGACCGAGGCGATCGAGCGCTTCACGCGGAGCGTTGGGTGATCGGACGTATGGCGAAGACGAGGAGCGAGCAAACAGCACAGGAGCAGGCGGTGGAGACAGGGTCGGTCGTTCGCCTGGCGATCGAGGGAATGACCTGTGCCTCGTGCGTGCGCCGCGTCGAGCGGGCGCTGACCAGGGTGCCGGGTGTCGTGGCGGCGGAGGTGAACCTGGCGACCGAGGAGGCCCGGGTTAGGCTGGCGCGACCGGACATCGCGGTCGAGGAGCTCGCGGCAGCGGTGGAGCGGGCAGGCTATCAGGCCCGGCCGCTCGACCGCGAGCCTGCCGCGGAGCAGGAGGGCGCGGCGACGGTCGAGCTGGCGATCGAGGGGATGACCTGCGCCTCGTGCGTGCGCCGCGTGGAACGCGCTTTGATGCGCGTACCGGGTGTCGCCGAGGCGAGCGTCAACCTGGCGACCGAGCAGGCGCTGGTGCACTACGACCCTCGGAAGGCGAGTCTCGATGCGCTCCTGCGTGCCGTGGAGGAGGCAGGGTATCGAGCGCACGTCCTCGTTCGCGATGCGGCCGAGGAGGACGAGACACGAGACGAAGCCGAGCAGCGCCGGATCGTTGCGTTGCAGCGGCTGCGCCGTGAGGTACTACTGGCCTGGCTCCTCGCCGTACCGGTCGTCGTGCTCAACATGTTCCTGCCAGTGTCCTGGTGGTCTGGACTCCTGCTGCTCGCGCTTACCCTGCCGGTGTGGGGTTGGTTCGGCCGGCGCTTCCACCTCGTCGCGCTGCGTAACCTCCGTCACCGGCAGTTCACGATGGATACGCTGGTGAGCCTGGGTACGAGCGCAGCGTTCTTCTCCTCGCTCGTCGCCACGCTGCAAGTCTGGCTCTCGCCGCACGCGCACACCGCGCACTACTACTACGATGTCGCTGCGGTGGTGATCGCGGCGATCTTGCTCGGCCGGTACCTCGAAGGGCGCGCTCGTGGCCAGACCTCGGCGGCCGTACGCCGCTTGCTCGGTCTCCAGCCGAAAACCGCGCGCGTGCGGCGAGGCGGGGTCGAACAGGAGATTCCGCTGCGTGCGGTGCTCCCGGGTGACCTCGTGATCGTGCGGCCGGGCGAGCGGATTCCGGTCGATGGCGTCGTCGTCGAAGGCTACTCGGCTGTCGACGAGAGCATGCTGACCGGCGAGAGCGTGCCGGTCGAGAAGGGGCCGGGTGACCGCGTCTGGGGCGGCACGCTCAACACGACCGGCTCGTTCGTGTTGCAGGCGACCGCAGTCGGACAGGCGACGGTCCTCGCCCAGATCGTGCGGCTCGTCCAGCAGGCTCAGGGCTCGAAGGCGCCGATCCAGTCGCTGGTCGACCGGGTGGCGAGCGTCTTCGTCCAGGCGGTCATCGTCGTCGCGTTGGTCACCTTCGCTGGCTGGTGGCTGGCGACCGGTGATCCGGTCCGTGGTCTCTTGCCAGCAGTCGCGGTGCTGGTGATCGCCTGCCCGTGTGCGATGGGCCTGGCGACGCCGACAGCGGTCATGGTGGGAACCGGTCGTGGCGCTGAGCTGGGGATCCTCGTCAAGCGGGCGGACGTGTTCGAGCGTCTGGAGCGACTGACGACCGTCGTCTTCGACAAGACCGGGACGGTCACGGTCGGTCGTCCGACCGTGACCGATATCGTGCCGCTGACTGGTTGGCTGCGCGATGATCTCGTTGCGCTCGCCGCGGCAGCCGAGTCACGCAGCGAGCACCCGCTCGCCCGGGCGATCGTGGAAGCTGCTGGCAAGGTTGGCTCGCTTCCTCCGGTGGAGCGTTTCGAGGCGGTGCCCGGTGGCGGAGTCGAGGCAGTCGTCGCTGGCCGGACCGTGCTCGTCGGAACCGCTCGTTACCTGACCGGGCGCGGTGTCGTGCTGGAGTCGGTCAGAAACCGTGCCGCGGAGCTGGAGAGCGAGGGGAAGACCGTCGTCTTCGTGGCGGTCAACGGCGCGGTCGCGGGGCTGATCGCGCTGGCTGATCGACCGCGGCCGGAAGCGCAGGCGGTGGTGCAGGCACTGCGGGCACGCGGTCTGCGGGTCGTGCTGTTGACGGGTGACAACGCGAGGACAGCGCACGCTGTTGCACGTGCAGTCGGTATCGACGACGTGCAGGCCGAGGTGCTGCCGGACCAGAAGGCGTCGGTCGTCCGTGCCTTGCAGGAGGACGGTCAGATCGTCGCGATGGTGGGCGATGGGATCAACGACGCACCGGCACTTGCCCAGGCAGATGTCGGTATCGCGATGGGCAGCGGGACGGACGTCGCGCTGGAAGCGGGCGATGTGGTTCTGGTGCGGCCGGACTTGCGCGGCGTGCTGGCTGCGCTGGAGCTGGCCCACCGCACGCTCGCGACCATCCGCTGGAACCTGTTCTGGGCGTTCGCCTATAACACCGTCCTCATTCCGGTCGCTGCCGCGGGGTTCCTGAACCCGATGCTGGCAGGATTGGCCATGGCGATGAGTTCGGTCTTCGTCGTCTCCAATTCGCTCCGCCTGCGGCGTTTCCAGCCGTCGGTCGCGGCCCGTGACAGTGGGGCGACGGTGCCGGTTCGCGGTGAGGTACAACCGGCAGGCATGCGCTGAGGCGGGCGTGCGGCTGACCGCTCTTACGCAGTCGCGGCGTGCAACGGGAGTTCCAGTCCGTTCGCGCGGAGGAACTCCGCCACATCGGTGAACGCATTGAAGAAGAGCGGTGTCCCAGCGAACGAGAGCGGCGAGACCGGGCCGACCGTCATGAACGAGTAGACGCGGCTGGCGGGATCGAAACTCGAGTGGGGATCGCGGAAGAGGCGGTAGAGGGCGAGCGCGTGTGCATCGCCACCGGCGAAGCTCTCGAGCGCGCGGTATTCCTGCCCGAGGCCGAGCCCGTACCCGAAAAAGGCGATGCGGAGCTGCGCGATGATTTCCGGATGGAGGCTGGCCAGGGTCTGGCTGATGACCAGCCAACCGACCCCATACTTCCGTGTCGTGCGCACGGCGTCCTTGAGGAGATCGCGTATCTGGGCACGGACCGAATTCGGTTCGAGGTAGCCGGCGGGTGCGAGGCGGTGTGCCTCGTCGATGAGGATCAGCGTATTGAGGTTCTCCGACTGCTGGTAGGCCTGCTCGGCTGCTGCCCGGATGCCTTCGAGCAGCCGGCGGATGACGATCTCCTGGATGGTCTCGTCCCACAGCACTGGGGTTTGGCTGGACGAGCCGGTCTCGCTGCCGGAAAGGTTCAAGGCGATGATCAGCCGATCCTGTGGCCGGAAGAGCCCGCGCAGCGTCCGCTCGATCGTGCGGGCTCGCGGATTGTTGCGCTCGTTGAACAAGAGGCCGAGCGGGCGCCAGTGCTCGCTATAAAGCGCGCCAGGGTCGGCACGCTGGATCATCCATTGCAGGCGGGCTCGTGCCGACTCCGAGCGGTAGAAGATGCGCTGGACGTTCGGATCGCTCAATGTCTCCCAGGCGAGGTTGAACGCGGGGCGGTCATGCACGCTCTCGAGCGCCAGGCCATGCTTGCGCAGCCGCTGCACGATCTCGCGAGCTGCCAGCTGCCGATTCTCCGCAGCACCGAACGAGAGCTTGTCGAAGAGTTGCGACGTGCTCAGGAGTTCCTCGAACAATTCCCACGTGTCGAGAATGAGATCCCGGACCGACAGGACGACGACGGTTCGGCCGAGAGCCTGCTCGAGAACCGCGCGGAGCGGCAACGCGAAACCGCCTGGCGCTGGCTGGCCGCGCAGGTCCTTGCTGAATTCGCCCTGTGGGTCGATGACGAGGATCGCCATCTCGCGATGTCGCGCGTAGGCGACCAACAGCATTTTGGCGAGGACCGATTTCCCCGATCCGGTTTTTCCGAAAATGCCGATGTGATAGGCTTCGCCCGCGCCACCTGGACCGATGCCGAAATGCTTGAACCAGAGCGGCAGCTTCGGCCCTGATCCATAGACTCGACCGAGGTAGAACAGTTCGGTCGCTGCATGTCGGAGGAGCCGGTCGAGTACCGCGTCGCTGACTGCGTAGATCGGTGTCCCGGTCGGTGGGACGGTGCCGAGAACACCGGGGCGTATGCCGCTCTGATCGGCGGCGAAGACCGCACTGATCTCGAGCATCCCCTGGTGCGTATCTTGTCGTTCGCTCACCGCATCGATCCGCCCGCGCTGGCGGACGAGGCTGCGGATCGTCGGGTCTTCGTGCCAGACGTTGCGCAGCACGACTTCGGTAATCTGCCCGAGTGCATAGTGTCTAATGCCGTCCTGCGAGAACGGCAGCACGACGAGCTCGCCGACCAGCTTGCGCCGGGTCGCCGCATCGAGCAGCTCCAAGGTGATGCGGCCGGTCGACGAGGGTGACCCGACGACACCGATCGGCTCGAGTCCGTCATCGAGCATGAGCAGACCGTCGTTCATGGTGCGCGATATGCCTCGCTCCGGTAACTCTCGAGCAGCAAGAACACGTCATCGAATACTGGGTACTCGCGGGCAGCCGCTTCCCGAATCGCATGGCGCAGGGCGCGAGTCGCGCGCCGCAGGTGCCGCACCATACGATCGGCCAGGAACAGCGGGAAGGGTTCGAGGAGCGCTCCAGTCGCGCACTGGAAACGAATCGCCTCGAGAACGCACGCGATCCGGCTCGGGTCGGCAGCGATCGTCTGGTGGATCTCGAGGCGGAGTGCCGGGAGCCAGCGATGCGGTCGCACGTAGATGACCCGCAAAGCGGCGACCGCCGCGAGAAGGCGTGTGACCACCGTCGTCACTTCCGCGCGCCTGTCCGGCGGGAAGAGCGCGATGCCGAAACCGTGTGGCCGGCGAGCGTGCAACGGCACCGGATAGGTGAACTCCCCTTCCTCCAAGAGTGCTGTCAGGAGCGCACGATCGTCGATCGGATCGTCGACATCCAGCAGACTCGCGATCTCGCGGCGGGACGTGTATTTGGGAACACCGACCCAGCATTGACGGGGTGGGGTTGCTTCCAGGATCTGCAGGAGGGCAGCGAGCCATTCCGGTAAGCGCGAGAGGAAGAACGTACTGCTCTTCGTCGGTTCGACGAGTTCAGCGATGCCGCGCAATGCCTGATCGAACGCGATGAGCGGCGTTGCGAGCGAACCGTCGAGAAAGACCACATCGTGCGGCGCGCGGACGGCGAGTTCGATTTCGAGCCCAGCCATCACTGCCCGTGCCACGACATCGTTGGCATCGGTGTGGTGTTCGAGCTCGACCCAGACCTCGTGGCGCGGTTCCGGCCAGAACCGCAGTTCGGAGGGGGGCGTCAAACCCTCCACGGCCAGTGCGCCGGCGACGAGGAGGTCGTGGGCCAGGAGTCGCTCGACCGCGACCGACCCGTCGATGCCGCAGCTCGTCGGGGTGGGCACGCGCGGGAGCGCAGCGAGGTCGCCGAGCAGACCGAGCGAGCGCAAGCGCTCGCGCAGTCGTTCCCGTTGGGTGCGGCGGGCGGCGAGCTGGGCGACGACGGTGAAGCTGAGTTCCGGCGTCTTGCCGAGCAGATCCTCGACCAGTGCGGCCGGGAGATCGGTGAAGGTGTCGCGTGCCACGTCGCGCTCCGGTTCCCACGTTCGCGTAGAGAGATCATAGCAGAACTATCGGAAGAGTCGTCAGAACGTAACAGGGGTAGCCCGCTGTGCCAACTGGCACACCGTTCACCGTGCGGCATTGCTCCATCGGAGGCCGCGGAGAACGACGAACCGGGGACATGCTGGAACATCTTGTCGGTGCGCAGCTTGCTGCGTACACTGTCGGTGCGACCACGAGATGTAGTGGTGTTGACTGAACCGGAGCTCTATATCTCGTGGTCAGGCCGCAGGACAGGTGCCGGGAAGTCCGGTGGGAATCCGGCGCTGCCCCGCAGCGGTGAGCGGGGACGAATGCTGCACCGGCCGAGGCGTGCGAGGCCGGCAAAGCCACTGGCGGCAGGGCCGCTGGGAAGGCGCAGCGAGTAGGACGATCCGCGAGCCCGAAGACCGACCTGTCCTGCACGAGCGGTTCCGTGCCTCGCGGGTGGGTGCGGGCCGGAGCGACGTGTCGGGCTGCGGTCGGCGCAGCTCGTCTGGAAGGTGCTTGACCCCGGGGGGCACCGCCGTCGTCGCGTTCCGTCCTCGCACCCGGCCGCGGGCGATGTGGATGCGGAGGGTGGCACGATGGCGACGGTGGTTACCGGGACACTCGAGCTTCGACACGACGAGCTGGCGACGCTGGACGCTCGTATCCTCGCAACGTTGCAGCAGCTTCCCGAGCGACCGGAGGCGGAGCGAGAGGCGGCGGCGCTCCTCCTCGAGAAGATCGCGTACGAGGCGGACGGCGGGCAGATTCTGCCGTATCAGGAGCACTTCCTTCGCTTCATCGAGCGCGGCATCGCTTGCGGCGCGCTCGATCCCCGGTTGCGCGAATTCGATCTGACGTACCTGGCGAGGGCGCTCGATCCCGCGCGCGATCGCTTGCTCGGGTACACGGCGCTCGCGACCCTGGCTGACCGGTATCTCGTGCGCCATCCCGAAACGCGGCAGATCCTGGAACGACCGCAAGCGCTCTTCATGCGTGTCGCGATGGGGCTGGCGCTCGCCGAGCCACCGGAGACGCGGACGCTGTGGGCGTGCCGCTGGTACGAGCTGATGAGCAGTCTCCGCTACCTCCCGAGCACGCCCACGCTCTTCAATGCCGGAACGCCGCATCATCAGCTGGCCTCGTGCTATCTGGCCGACGTCGAGGACAGCCTGGAAAGCATTCTGGGTTCGGCCTACGAGTTCGGCATGCTGGCCAAATATGCCGGCGGGATCGGTGCCGCGGTCAGCCGCATCCGTGCGGTCGGCGCGCCGGTGCGCGGGATCAACGGGACGAGCGGCGGGTTGATACCGTTCCTCCACCTCTACGATGCGCTGATCGCCTCGATCAGCCAGGGCGGGCGACGGCGTGGGACGATGTGCGTCTACCTGGAACCGTGGCACCTGGAGGTCGAAGCGTTCCTCGACCTGCGCCGCAATGCGGGCGATCCGTATCGGCGAACGCACCAGCTCAATACGGCGCTCTGGATGCCCGACGAGTTCTTCCGGCGGGTCGAGGCGGACGAGTACTGGTACCTCTTCGACCCGGCGGTCGCTCCCGAGCTGCCTGACCTCTACGGACAGGAGTTCGCGCGGCGCTATCGTGATCTCTGCGCCCAGGCGGAGGCTGGTCTCCTCCCCCGGCGGGCCTGGCGTCGCCTGCCAGCTCGTGAACTGTGGTTGGCCATCCTGGCCAGCCTCATGGAGACCGGCCATCCGTGGATCACCTTCAAGGACGCCGGGAATCTCCGCTCGCAGTTGCGCGGCGTCGGTGTCATCCATTCGAGCAACCTCTGCACCGAGATCTTCTTGCCGACAAGCCACGAAGAGGTCGCGGTTTGCAACTTGGGAAGCGTCAACCTGGCTCGCCACTGCACGGTGGACGGTCAACTCGAGTGGGAGAAACTGGCCGAGACCGTCCATCTCGCGTTGCGAGCGCTCGACAATGTGATCGACGTCAACCTCTATCCGTCGGAGCGGGCAGCGCGCGCCAACCAGCGCAACCGGCCGGTCGGTCTGGGGCTGATGGGGTTCGCCGAGTTGCTCGCCCGCCGCAGGCTCTCCTACGCCGATCCGCGAGCGGCGGAACTGGCCGATCGGGTCACCGAGTTCCTGAGCTATCACGCGATCCTGGCCAGCACGGAGCTGGCAGACGAGCGTGGCACCTTCCCCACGTTCGCGCGTTCCCGCTGGGCGAATGGTGTCTTGCCGATCGATACGCTCGAGGAGCTGGCACGGGAGCGCGGTTTCCCGGTGGACGTCGATCGTTCGACGACACTCGATTGGGGGGGCCTGCGAGAACGAGTGCGACGCGGTATGCGGAACGGGGCCGTCATGGCGATCGCACCGACGGCGACGATCGCCCTGATCGCTGGGACGACGCCGAGCCTGGATCCGTATTATGCGAACGTCTTCAGCCGCCAGACGCTTTCCGGCAAATTCCTCGAGGTCAATCCGGTGCTGGTCGAGGAGTTGCAGCGCCGGGGGCTGTGGGAACGGTTGCTCCCCGATCTGATCGCCGCCCGGGGTGACCTCCGTGCCGTGCCGGATTGCCCACCGGATCTCGTGGAGCGCTTCCCGACCGCGTACCAGATTCCGCCGGAGGCCTACGTCGAGGTGGCTGCCCGGGTGCAGAAGTGGGTCGACATGGGTGTGAGCCGCAACCTCTACCACGCGGCCGATCGACCTGGCCAGCTGAGCGCGGTGTATCTCGCTGCCTGGCGGAAGGGCCTCAAGAGTACCTACTACTGCTTCGTCCGGCCACGGATGGAGGTCGAGCAGTCGACGGTCGCGGTGAACAAGGCGCGACGTCGCCCGCAGTGGGTGCAACTAGTCGAGCAGGAAGTGTTGGCGCGTGAAGGGGCTACCTGCGCACTCGACAGTGGGTGCGAGAGCTGCCAGTAGGATCGGGAAGGGGGAACGGGATGGGACGGAAGCTTCTCGGTGGTGATCCGCTCGCTGCGGTCGAACTGTTTCCGCTCAGTCATCCCTGGGCGTATGCGCACGTGCAGCAGGCGAAACACAACACCTGGTTCCCGGAGGAAGTACCGCTGCACGATGACGTGCGTGACTGGCACGAGCGGCTGAGCGAGGAAGAGCGGCAGGCTGTCGAGATGTTCCTCGGCTTCTTCAATCCCATGGAGTCGCTGGTGACGACCAACCTCCTGTTGAGCCTCTACCGGGTCGTCACCGCGCCCGAGGCTCGCCTGTACCTAGCACGTCAGGCGTGGGAAGAGGCCAACCATGTGATGGCCTTCGAATACGTCATCAAGACGCTCCCGCTCGACCGCGAACGGGTCTTCGGCCTGCACCGGGAGCACCCGGCGGTCGCAGCCAAGGAAGCGTTCCAGCGGCGTTTGACCGAGGCCTGGCTGGTGGCGCCGGAGATCGAGACGGTCGAGGGACTGCAGCGACTCGTGCGCAATCTCGTCGGGTACTTCGTCGTCCTGGAAGGGATTTTCTTCTACTCTGGGTTTGCCCTAGCCTTGGCCTTCCGCCAGCGCAATCTCTTGCGCGGGTTGTGCAGTATCGTTGACTGGGTGCTGAAGGATGAGTCGCTGCACCTCTCGTTCGGCATCCACCTCATCACGACGATCCTGGAAGAGCATCCCGAGCTGATGACACCCGAGTTCGGCCACGAGTTGCGCGAGCTGATTCTCGAGGCGGTACGTCTGGAGGAAGCCTACAACCGGGCGGTCCTGCCGCGGCCGTTGATCGGTCTGGATGCCGAATCGCTCAATGGGTATGTCCGGTATATCGCTGACCGGCGCCTGGAAGAGCTGGGGTTGCCGATCGCATTCGGCGATCCCAATCCGCTGCGGTGGATGGCGACACAGATCGACGTACCGGAGATCGTCAACTTCTTCGAAGCGCGCAACGTGCACTACGAGGTCGGTCGCGAGCGGGTGTGATGCTGCCGGAACAGGAGAAAGAGAACCAGGGGACGGGAACGCGTCCCCCGGTTCCCGGTACCCGCACGGGTCAGCTCTTCCAGTTCGGCTTGGGGACGACCGGTTCGGCTCCAGACCGGTCGCGCGGCATGATTGCGACGAACTCGAGCTTACCGTCCGGCTGGCGTTGCCACTGCCCGACGAGCCAGTTACCGCGGAAAACGTTGTTGGTCAGTTTGACCGAGCCCATGATGGTGTCGAACGTGCCGTTCTTCATCTCCTCGGCGATCGCCTTCCGGTCGACCTTTCCGACCCGCTCGAGCGCCTGCTGGATCACCTGGCCGACCATGTAGTAGACGTGACCGCCCCAGCGGTCAGCTTCCTCGTTTGTAAAGGCGTGGAAGCGCTTGTAGTAATCGACGATCTTTTGGTTGCGTACGTCGATACCGCCGAGTCCCATGATTCCTTCGACATCGTCACCGTACGTACTGTAGAACGGCACCGTGTAGCTCGTCCCATTGGCGAGGAAGAGGAGCTTGGGGTTGTAGCTCAGCACCTTCATCGCCGGAACGTAGAGCATCGTATCGTTCGGGTAGGTGATGCCGACGACGGCATCCGGATCGAGCCGCATAATTTCGGTCACGACGGACTGGAGGTCGCTGACGTCCTGCGGATAGCCCTGGTCGTAGACGACGTCGAAGCCAGCGTCCTTGAGTGCAGGCCGGAGGGGCTTGACGAAGTCGAGCGCGAACTCGGCATCGACGTACGGCATCGCGATCCGCTTCCCGATCTTGCCCTGTTGGTTGAGCAGCTTGAGAAGCGCCACGATCCCGTCGACTGCATACTGGTCGGGGCTACCCAGAAAACTGAAGAAGTACGGGAAGCGTTGGGTATCCTCCTGTGTGACCCAGGTGGCGACGGCCGGTTGCGGATAGCCATTCTGATGATAAATCGGTGCGACGGCGTGGTTGATGCCGGTGGAATAGGGTGGGATGAGGAGGTCGACCTTTTCCTGGGTGATCAGGCGCTGGGTCTGGCGGATGCATTCTTCCGGATTGCTCTGGTCGTCCGCCCAGATGATGTCGACCATATACCGGCCGTCGCTGAGCTGGATACCGCCAGCGTCGTTGACGTCCTTCTGCCAGAGCTTGTAGTTGGTCTCGATCGTGATGTGCGCGCCCGCCGCCAGCGGTCCGCTGAGCGAGACAGCGCAACCGATGCGGAGCGTCTTCGTCGGCTTGGTCGAGACGACTGTGGGCGATGCGGCGGGCGAAGCAGCCGGCGTTGCACCCCGTGTCGGACTCGCAGCCGGCTGCTGCCCGCTGGGTGCGGTCGTCGGGGTCGCTCGTGGAGCTGGAGTCGGCGTCGCCTGGCTGCCCCCACAGGCGGCGAGCAGGGCGGAGGCACCGAGCGCTGCAGCCGTCACGAGAAAGTGCCGTCGTGAAACGGGCATGACCTTCTCCTCCCCGTTTCAGTTGCGTGACACCTCTGAGTCAGAACGTAGAGTGCGCTGGGAAGGCTTCGGATACGTTCTTCGACACCCCCTCTCGTGCCAGCGGCTGTGTCGACTCCTGTACCGCCCTTTCGGCAGAGCGGAGAATTCTGAAGATACTCTGTGTTACTGACATCACAGTTTAATCGAAAACCATCACTCGCGCAACGAGTTGTTCTGATATGCTGAACGTACCGTGTCGCGGCGCACGAAGCGGCCCTGCTCGTTTCCGCGACCTCACTCGCTTCCCAGATACGCTGCGCGAACCGCAGGGTCATCGCGGAGTTCGGCCGCGCTCGCCGCATGGACGAGGTGGCCATTGCTCAGCACCGCGCCGCGTTGGGCGACCGAGAGGCTCAGCTGGGCGTTCTGCTCGACGAGCAGGATCCCGATCCCCTCAGCGGCGATCTGCGGCAGCACGCGGAGGAGCTGCTTGGCGAGCACCGGAGCCAGACCGAGCGTCGGTTCGTCGAGGAGCAGGAATCGTGGTGCCGAGAGCAACGCCCGGGCCACTGCGACCATCCGCTGTTCACCACCGCTCATGGTGCCGACGCGCTGGTGGAGTCGCTCCTTGAGCCGCGGGAATAGCTCCAACGCGAACGCGCGCAGCTCGGCCTCGCGCGCCCGGGCGCGACGTGGGAAAGCGCCGAGTGTCAAGTTCTCCTGGACGGTCAGATCGGTGAACGTGCCGCCGCGTTCCGGGACGAGCACCAGCCCCTGCTCGACGATCTGGTGCGTCAGGCGGCGACGGATGAGGCTGGTGAGATCGAGCCCGTCGAGCGTAACGTGGCCCCGTGTCGGTCGCACCATGCCCATCGTCGCCTTGAGGAGCGTCGACTTTCCCGCGCCGTTCGCGCCCAGCACGACGACGATTTCCCCCGGTGCGACGGCGATCGAGACCTCGTGCAGCGCTTCGTGCAACCCGTAGTGGACAGTGAGTTCGCGGATCTCAAGCATCGTCAGCCTCTCCGAGGTAGACGCGAACGACTTCCGGATCCCGCAACACGTCGTCGGGGACACCTTCAGCGATTTTCTGGCCGAAGCTCATCACGATGCAGCGGTCGCAGAGCCGGCGCACCGCTTGCATCAAATGCTCGATCAGGACGATGGTCATGCCACGGCCGCGCAGCGACTCGATGAGTTCCATGCCGATGACCATTTCCGAGGGATTGAGGCCGGCGAGCCACTCGTCGAGGAGGAGGAGCTTGGGACGCAGGGCGAGCGCGCGGGCCAGTTCGAGTCGCTTCTGATCGATGAAATTGAGCTGACCGGCCGGGACATGCAGGAATGCGCCCATGCCCAGCTCCTCGAGGATGTGCACAGCATGATCCCGCGCTTCCGTGAGTGCCCGGGCATGGCCACCGAAGAGAGCTGCCGGAATCACGTGGTCGAGACAGGTCAGCGCGGGGTAGATGCGAACGAGCTGGAAGGTGCGTGCGATGCCTAGTCGGGCGATATCCTCGGGAGGCTTGCCGGTGATCGGCCGCCCCAGAAAGACGATCTCGCCGCGATCCGGTTCGTACACTCCCGAGATCAGGTTGAGGACGGTCGTTTTGCCGGAGCCGTTGGGGCCGATGATACCGAAGACCTCGCCTTCGCGAATCTCGAACGAGAGTCCGTCGACGGCGACGATCCCGCCGAACGCCTTGCGGAGGTCACGCACCGCGAGCAGTGTCGTGCCGGTGGCGGAGGCTGTCGTGACGACACCGCTGGTTCCGTCGACACCCGGACTGGCCTGCCGAGCTGGCGCGGCTGGGGTGACCGGCTCGCTGAGCGTTCCGGCGCCTGGTGCTGGTGTCACCGCCGGTGCTGCCGGCGCGCGCAGGCGCTGCAACTTGGGGAGCAACCCCAGGATCCCGTCCGGGAGGACGAAGACGATGACCATGAAGAGCAGTCCGAGGATCAAGGTATAGCTGGTCGGGTAGCGGGCATTGAGCTGGTCGAACAGGATGACGAGGGGAATGGCACCGGCGAGCGGACCCCAGAAGCGCTGCATCCCACCGAGGAGGGCGATGACGGCCGGCATGAAGGAGAGCGTCGGGTTGAACGCGATGTTCGGATCCAGATACGTCCAGCGTGGCGCGACGATGGCGCCCACCACCGACATCACCGCCGAGGTGGCCGCGAGCGTGATCACCTTGACGGCCGTGGACCGTACGCCGCTGTGGCGAGCGGCCAGCTCGTCCTCGCCGATCATCAAGAGCGCGAGCCCCCAGCGGGACCGGCTCAGAAGCCAGCTGCCGAGCAGCGTGAGGGCGAGGAGCGCAGTGAGACTCCAATAGATCTGTCGCGCCGAGATGTCCGTCAAGATGTACAACCCGACCGAACCGCTCACGTTCCGCTGGTACCAGGTCATCAGCTGGCGGATCAGCTCGGCCAGGCCGAAGGTGAAGATCGTGAAGTACATCCCTTGGACGCGGAGTGTCGTGAGACCGACGAGGGTCGCGAGCACAGCGCCGATAACGGCTGCCAGCAGATAGAGGAGGAGCATCGGTACCTTCTCGTAGAGGAGACCGACGGTATACGCGCCGACGCCGAAGAACGCAGCGGTCGCCAGGCTGATGTACTTGGTTGGCCCAGCGAACACGCCCCACGCAGTCGCCAATGTGGCGTACATGACGATGGAAACACCGAGCGCCACGTAGAAGTCATTGTTAGTGAACGGGACGAGTGCGGCCAGGATCAAGAGAAGCGGCAGAGCTGCCGTGCGTGCGATCGATGCCATCACCGGAGTGCCCTCCCGAGAATCCCTGTGCGCATGGTGAGAACAGCGAGGATGAAGAGGCCGTAAACGGCAGCGAGGGTCAGGCCGGGGCTCACATAGCGGGCGACGAACGACTCGGTCACGCCGAGGATGAGTCCGGCCACCAGGGCCCCCACGGCGTTCCCGATGCCACCCATGATGACCACGACGAGCGCCTTCAGGGTAAAGGACACACCCATCGGCACGTTGAACGTTTGGAACATGCTGATCAGGACACCGCCAGCGGCACAGATGATGCCGCCGAAGGCGAAGGTGATACCGGCCCAGCGCCGGACGTCGATTCCGGCGAGCGGCGCACCGTCCGGATCGACCGCGATGGCGCGGATCGCCGTACCGATGCGGGTGCGGACCAGCAGGAGATACGCGATGCCGCCGAAGACGAGCGCGAGCACGAAGGCGAGCAGTCGATTGGCTGGCACGACGCTCCCGAGGATCTGTACCGGCACGAGGAGATAGGAATAGGAGAAGAGCTTGCCGCCGAAAACAGCCAGCATCGCACCGGAGACGACGAAGGAGAGTCCGAAGGCGAGCAGGATGCTCGAGGCTTCCATCGCGCGCCATGAGCCACTGCGGCGCTCGAGCTGGACGAACACCAGATGGTAGACCAGCAAGTGGACCAGGAAGCTGATAGGAGCCACCAGAACGAGCGAGACGAGCGGGCTGAGCTGGTAATGCTGGTAGAGGAGCGTCGCGAACACTGCAGCGGCGATGAGGAAGTCACCGTACGCGAGGTTGAGAATGCGCGCGACGCCGTACTGCAGCGTCAACCCCAGGGCCAGCAGCGCATAGACGCCACCGTAGACGAGCCCGGTGACCAGGGCATCGAGTAACGAGGTCATTCTCCCTCCCTTGCCATCGGTCGTGCTCTCTGGCCAGTGTGTCCGATTCGGCAAAATTGGCGGAAGTTTAGCTGTCAAGCAGATTGTAATCGCAACGGTGCTCGTCCGCAAGGCATGATTTGCGCGATCGGTTATCGGTTTCGGTTATCGCTGCGATCAGCAATGCAGAGAACCAGCGTTCATCCGCTGGATCGGCTACCCGTAGCCCGGTCGCTCGCCACAGCGGGCGAACACACCCGGATAGCACCGAGCGGAACGTCACGAGCTTGGTCATGCGAGAGAGGGCCGCTCAGTGAGCGAGGTGTGTTCCGTGGAGTGTAGTCGTCGGTGGGCTGTCCTGTATTATCCCGAAACCAGCGTCCGTTCCCCTTCGCCTGCGGCGACTGGCGGCCAGGCCGACAGGTCGAAGGGGAAGTCGGAGCCGGGGACGATGCGCTCCGGACCGACGATGACCCGCAGGTAGGCGAGTGTCTCCTGCCGCCACAGGACGGTGTCGTACCAGAAGCGGCGCAGATACGCGCTCGGTGGGGCCGCCAGCTGCCGTCGGACTGCTTCCCACACTTCGTAGCCCTTCTCCAGGCGGCCGATCTGGTACGGCAGGTAACCACCCCCATGCGCCAGCAGGATGCGGACCTGCGGGTAGCGATCAAGTACACCCCCGAAGATGAGGTCGACCGCAGCGACGGTCGTCTCCCAGGGCACGCCGACCAGGTTGGGAAGCTGCGGCCGTGCCAGTCGCGAATCGCGGCTGAGGAGCGGATGCAGGAAGACGATCGCCTGTCGCTCGTCAGCAGCTTGCCAGAACGGTTCGAAGGCAGGATCGCTCAGGAGCTTCTCGCCCACACCCGGCCCGATGATCGCACCGCGCATCCCGCGATCCATTGCCCAGCGGAGTTCCGCTGCGGCCTGTTCCGGTGTCCCCAGCGGCACCGTCGCCAGGAGTTCGACCCGCTCGGGTGCTGCGGTTCGCCAGGCGAGCAGCGCCTCGTTGTACGCACGTGCCGCCTCCGCGGCGAGCCCCGGATCGGCCTCGTAGAAGAACAGTTGCGGGATCGGCGAGAGGAGTGCACGGTCGACACCCGCCTCGTCCATCTGCCGTAGGAAGAGATCACGGTCGTGAAACACCGGCTTCAGCTCGAACGGCCAGCGTCCCCCGACCACCAGAAACGGGGCCTTGGTCGGGTCGCGCTGTTCGAAGCGCGCATCAGCCCGTTCGGCATTGCCACGGAGCCAGGCGAGCATCCCTTCCGGAATCGCGTGAATATGGCAGTCGATCGTCACGCCGCGTTCTCCTTCCCGTTCTCCTGGAGCGTAGCCGTCCATGCTTTCAGCATAGAAAACGGGAGACCGAGGTGCGGTCTCCCGTTCCGGTATGTCGGACGCAGTGTTCGACTCAGCTGTCTGACCACTGCCGGCGCACACGGCGGACGAGGAGCTCCCACGCTGCCTGTACTTGCGGCGGGCTGTAGCAGTGGTCGCGCTTCGCCAGCGCCTCCTCGTCGCTCGACCAGCTGTGCGGGCCACCGGCCGCCATCGCCAGGAGCTGCTTCTGGCAGGCCTGTTCCAGGGGCAGCGCGCGAAAGACGGCGGTCGGAACGTCCGGTCCCACGGTCACGATGCCGTGATTGACGAGGAAGATGGCCGGACGGTCACCGAGCGCCTCGGCCAGGGCCCGGCCGAGGTCGGCGGTGGTGATGAGATCGCCGGTGAGCGTGAAGCGCGGGACGTCCGGCGGTACGAAGACAGTCGCCTCGTGGCTGATCGGCCGAAGCGGTACGCCGAGCGAAGCGAAGGCGAGCGCATGCACCGGATGGCTGTGAACGACGGCGTTGACGTCCGAGCGCTGGCGCATGATTTCGGTATGGATCGGGTATTCCGAGTGTCGTTTCCCTGATCCTACCAGGACGACCCCGTCCCAACCGACAAGCAGCACGTCGTCGGGGGTGACCTCCTCGAAGCCGCGCCCGCCCGCCTTCATCCACACCCCGCGACCGTCCGGGTCGCGAGCCGAAACGTGTCCCCAGATGTAGTCGTCCTGTCCTTCGAGCGCCAGAACGCGGCAGCCGAGGGAGACGAGTTCTCGCAGGTCGCACATCGATCGCTCCTGAACTCGAATCCCGCTACAGCGTTACAGAGCACCGCCTGAACCGGCCACGTTCTCGTCCGATCCCGAGCGTCCTCAGGAACCATCGTCGCGAACCCTGCATGGCTCTCCTCCCGTCACAGTTTGCCCGGCCTGGATCGGCGTTCCTGCTCTACCGTAGTGAGTCATGGCGCGCGGAACAAGCAGCCAGTTCGGTATAGCGGAAAGCTTGAGTCATGAAGAACTGCGTCGAGCTGGTTGGGGCGCGGAGAAGACGGCACGCGAGGCTGGCCGGTCGGGTATCGCCGCCGGCTTTAGATGACGAACCCTTCGAGGGTGGAGGGAGCGAAGAGTTCTTCTACAGCGAAATGCTGGCGGATCAGCCCCTGTTCGACGGCATACCGGATCGCTGTCTCCAGGACGTGTCGGTTGGCATCGACGCCGTACGGCCAGTAGTCGTCGCCGAGAATGGCGCAGGTGCGCTCCAGTTCGGCCGGAAGCCAGGGCAGCATGGCCGCAAGCGCGGCTGTCTGCCGAAGTTCGGCGAACGCCAGTTGCCGTGCCTGCTCGAATGCCTCGTAGAGGTTCCGGGCGACCCAGGGAAAGCGTTCCAGGATGTCGTCGCGGATCACGACGACGTGCATGATCGGGAAGATGCCAGTCCGGCGATAGTAGTCGGCTTCGACTTCCGGGTAGTTCGGGAAGAGGCGTGTCACCGCTGGGTGTCCCTGCAGGAAGACCGATGGAGCCCGTGGGGCGATGAGCGCATCGAGCGCACCGCTCACCAGAAGGTCATTGAGCGTCGTCCCTTCCGGGATAGCCTGGAGGCGAATGGTGGGAGGGAGGTGCAGCGGGAGCTTCTCGCGTCGTCCCGCTCGTTCCTCCCCTCCCACGAACCACTCGATATCCTCAGGGCGTACACCGTAGTCGTCGGCCAGAATGCCACGTACCCAGAGGAGTGCCGTGAGCTGGTACTCGGGAATGCCGACGCGGCGACCGATCAGGTCACGCGGTTCGCGGATCCCAGCGCGCGTGTTCACGTAGATCGCGGAATGACGGAACATGCGTGAAGGGAAGACGGGAATCGCCGTCACGCGCGGTTCGCCGCGGTCGCGAGCGATGAGGTAGGAAGAAAGCGAAAACTCCGCGACATCGTACTCCTGGTAGCGAGCCATGCGCCAGAACGTTTCCTCGACGACCTGTGGCAGGTAGATGAGGTCGATCCCCCGTGGGGAAACGCGTCCGTCGACCAACGGCATGATGCGATCGTAGGGCGCTGCAGCGAAACTGAGCCGCAAACGTGTCACGCTGTCTCCTCCTCTCGCCGGTCATTCCTGCGACGGGGCGATCCCGCCCATGCCTGACCGCTGCTGGCACGTGCAGCGAGCTCGAGGTGACACTCCCGGACGGGTCAAACCTCGACGCGCAGGCCGAGGTACGTTTCCTGCAGGTCGCGATTCGCCAGGAGTTCCTGCTTCGGGCCGTGCCAAATGACGCGGCCTTCCTCGATGATGTAGGCCACGTCGATCACCGAAAGAGCGAGATCGAGGTTTTGCTCGGCGAGCAAGATCGAGAGACCTGCCTGCTTGAGCCGCTGCAGGATTTCGCCGACACGCTGGACCATGACCGGTGCGAGACCTTCCGAAGGCTCGTCGCAAAGCAGAACGAGGGGCTGCGTCATGAGCGAGCGTGCGATCGTGAGCATCTGTTGCTCGCCACCGCTCAGGAGCGTCCCACGGATCTTACCCCGTTCCTTGAGAATCGGGAACAGCTGGTAGATCTCTTCGAGCGTCCAGCGGACCGGCTGGTCGGGACGCGGTGCTCGTGCACCGATCAGGAGATTCTCAGTCACGGTGAGCGAGGGGAAGATGCGTCGCCCTTGCGGCACGAGTGCCAGGCCCTTGCTCGAGATGACGTAGGGTGGGAGCCCGACCAGGGATTCCCCGCGCAAGGTAATCTCTCCAGCTAAGCGTGGCAAGAGTCCCATGATCGCCCGCATCGTCGTGGTCTTGCCTGCGCCATTGCGTCCGAGCAGACCGACGACTTGTCCTTCATCGACCTTCAAGGAAAGGCCGTTCAGGATGAACTCTTCGCCGTAGCCGCCGTAGACGTCACGCAGCTCCAGCATCTCGACCTCGCATCGCTCCAGCGAGATACGCCGCTTGCACTTCCTCGTTTGCCTGGATTTCCTCGGGCGTGCCGTCGGCCAGGACGGCACCGTGGTGGAGGACCGTGATCCGGTCGGCGAAGGAGAAGACTACCCGCATACTGTGTTCGACGAGCACGATCGTCATATCGCGCGGGAGCTGTTTGAGCCGCTCGATGAAGGCAGGAATCTCGTCGACGGCCAGACCGGCGGCGGGCTCGTCGAGGAGGAGAAGCTTGGGCCGTAGTGCGAAGCGGGCAGCTAACTCGACGCGCCGCTGGTAGCCATGGGGCAGGTGCTTGACTTCGACATCTGCGACGTCGAGCAATCCCCATTCCTCGAGCACCTGCTCGGCTCGCCGCTGGACCTCCCGGTCGCGCTCGACCAGTCCGGCCAGCCCGAGCAACGGGTGGCGACCACGCAGGAGGGCGAGCAGGACGTTTTGGCGAGTCGTGAGTTCCTGGAAGACGGCCGGCTGCTGGTTGGTCTTCAGGAGCCCTACATCGACGCGGCGATGGGCAGGTAGGCGGGTCACATCGCGGCCGAAGACGAGGACGCGCCCCCGTGTCGCTGGGAGGAAGCCAGCGATCACGTTGAGAAGCGTCGTCTTCCCCGCGCCGTTCGGGCCGATGACTGCCCGTCGCTCGCCTGGTTGGACAGTGAGCGAGATATCTTCCAGGATGGTGAGACCACCGATGACCTTGCTGACATGCTCGAGTTGGAGTGCCGGCGTTGCCATCGTCATGACCTTTCGACGACTCGCTCGACAGACCGTTCCGCCGAAGCCGAGGCTTCCCGAATGGGTGGAACGAGTGTCGTTTCACGGCGGAGCCGAGCACGAATCTCACGGATGCGCTGCGGCAAGCGGACGATGCCTTGCGGCAGCAAGAGCACGTTCAGGATGAAGACGATGCCGAGGATCATCACCCACCGCTGGGTGAACGCGCTCACCTCGTAGCGCAGCAACAGGACGAGCAGTGCACCGACCGCTGGCCCCCAGAAGGTGCCGGCACCGCCGAGGATGACCATGATCATGCCTTCACCGGCGAGAAGCCAGCTGATCTGCCCGGGGCCGACGAACCCTTTGAAGTAGGCGAACAGTCCACCGGCCAGGGCACCGAAACCACCGGCGATGGCATAGGCGACGTACTTGAGTCGCCAGGTGGGGTAGCCGAGTCCTTCGAGATAGCGCTCGTTCTCGCGGATACCGACGAGTGCCAGGCCGAAGGGCGAGCGAACGATCCAGGCGATTGCCGCCGTCGCCAGACCGACGATGAGGAGCGCCAGGTAGTAGAAGTTGGCCGTGTCGGAGATCCGTCCGACGAGGAACGGGATTTTCGGCGTCGGGATACCGGGTAGTCCGTCGTCTCCGCCGGTCACATCGCGCCAGAGCCAGACCACGCCGAACAGAACTTGGGTGAGCGAGAGCGTCAGGATGAGGAAGTAGGCACCGTGTGTCCGGAGGACGAAGGGGCCGGTCACGAGTGCCACGATGATTCCGGCGATGATCGCGATGAGGAGAGCGGCGGCCATGGGGACACCGTAGTACTTGGCGAGCAGTCCGACCGCATACCCCCCGGTACCGAAGAAGGCCGAGTGACCGAGCGAGGGCAAGCCTGCGTAGCCGAGCAGCAAGTTGAGCGACATCGCGAAGAGGGTGAAGATCAGGATCTCGGTGAGGACGCTGAGAGGATACGTCGGCAGGAGTGCCGGCGCGACGAGGAGAAAGACGGCCAACGCTGCGACGGCAACAGCCCGCCAGTGCTTACTGAGCGCGGTTGCCTTCATTACCTGCCCCCTGTCACCACGCTGTGCGGCCGAGCAACCCTTGTGGCCGGACGATCAGCACGAAAGCGGCGAGCGCCCAGACGGCGAAGAACGAGGCTTCCGGCCAGAAGGTGCGGACCATCGTATCGACGAGCGCGACGACGATACTCGCGATGATCGCACCCGTGACCGACCCGAGGCCCCCCAAGACGACGACGATGAGCGCCATGAGAAGCAGCTGGACATCGGTACCGGGAGCGACGCCAGTGACGGGGGTGCCGAGTGCACCTCCCAAACCTGAGAGGAAGGCGCCCAGGGCGAAGACGACTGCGAAAATGCGGCGGGCGTTGATGCCGAGGCATTGCACCATCTCGAGGTCGTCGACGCCAGCACGGACGTAGGCACCCCATTTGGTCCGCTCGAGGAGATACCACACCGTGATCGCCAGGATCGCACCGATACCGATCAGGGCGACACGGTACGTGGGAACGATGGCCCCGAAGAGTTCCATCGACCCGCGGAAGATTTCAGGGGGACGCAAGCGGAGGGGGTCTCCGCCCCAGATCCAGCGTGTCACGTCCTGGACGATATAGGCGATACCGAGCGTCAACGCGACTTGAAGCAATTCCTGCCGGTGAAGACGCTGGAGAAAGCCCCGCTCGATGAAGACACCGAGCAGCAGCGCTGCGAGTGCCCCGACCAGCAGCGCGAGAACGAAGCTGTCGGTGCGACGGGCGACCGACCAAGCGACGTAGCCGCCGACGAGGTACAAGGAGCCGGTCGCCAGGTTCACGAAGCGCATCAAGCCGAAAACGACCGACAGACCGACCGAGACGAGGAAGAGCAAGCTGGCATAGGAGAGCCCGATGACCAGGCTAGCAGTGTTGACCGGCACCGATCCTCCCTTTCCTGTCGATGCACCTGCTCTCCGGTTCGATGACGGTACCGTGACGCGGCGTTCGTGTCACAACGATACTTGTTCGCTGGCTTGAGTGCCAAATCGGGAACGCACGTCGCGTCCGGAGGTGCCCGAACGCGACGCGCGAAAGCGGTCAGAACGAGAGATCGTCGACGTTCTCGTGCTTGCCGATCACGACGTTCCCGAGGCTCCCATCCGGAAGACGCTCGACACGCCGGAAGTAGACTGTCAGGATCACGTTCTGGGTCTCCGGATGGAACCGGAACGGCCCAGCTGGACCGACGAACTGCACGTCCTTCAAGGCCCGCAGGAACGCCTGCTTGTCCTCGACCCGGCCCTGCACTTTGGCGAGCGCCTCGGCTGCGACGCGACCGGCGATGTAACCCTGGTAGGCGAACTGGTTCGGAATCCGTCCGAACTGTGCACGGTAGGCATCGACGAACGCCTTGTTCTCGGGTGAATCGATGTACGGCGAGTAATGCAACGATGTCACGACGCCGAGCGCAGCGTCTCCTTGCTGGTCGAGATAGGCCTCGTCGACCAGGTCGCCGACACCGATGAGCGGGAACTGGTCTTTGAGACCGAAGTCGTTATATTGCTGCACGAACCGCACTGCATCGGCCCCAGCAAAGAAGGCCCACACCGCATCCGCTTGCATCTGCTGGATGCGCTGGAGGAACGGGGCGAAGTCGGCTGTATCGAGGGGTGGGTAGACCTCGCCGGCGATCTCACCGCCAGCGTCCTGGAACGCCTTCTTGATCGCATCGGCCTTTTCGTGACCAGCAACGAAGTCGGACGCGGTGAAAATGAGCCGCTTGTAGCCGAGCTGCTCGACCGCATAGGGGCCGAGCGGCCACTCGTACTGACCGTTGGCGAACGAGACGCGGAAGATATAGGGACTGCGCCGTTGCGGGTCGCGCGTGAGTGCCGCTGCGCCGGCGTTGTCGATGATCGTCGGAACGCCCGCCTCGTGAATGAAGTCTCGACAGGCCAGCGCAACGCCGCTATGGTTGTACCCGATGATGAGGTGCACGCGGTCGCGCTCGACCAGTTGCTTCGTCTTGGTCAGTCCTTGCTCGGGGTTGGAGGCATCGTCCTCCTGCACGAACTCGACTTTCCGGCCCGCGACCGTGTTGTCGATGGAGTCGAAGTGCAAGCGAATGCCGTTGGTCAGGTTTTCGGCCAGGGCTGCGAAGACGCCGGTATACCCATGAATGAGGCCGATACGGATGGGCTCGGCTGCAGCAGCTGGCGAGCTGATGATCGTCGGCGTGGCCGCTGCCGCCGGTGTCGACGCACTCGCTGGCGTCGGTGTCGCTTGAGCCGGTGTCGGTGTGGGCGGTGCGCTCGTCGGGGTGGGCGTGGCACCACCGCCGCCGCAGGCTGCCAGGAGGCCGCTCAACGCTGCACCGCCGAGCGCAGCCAAGAACGTTCGCCGATGCAGCCGGATCCCCGCCAGCTGGATACGATCGGCTCGACTCATCGCTCTCCTCCTCACCCCATGAGCGACTCACCCGACCCTCAGTCGACTCGTGGCTCGGGGTCAGGTGGAATCGTCCACCTGACCCCGAGAAGCGATCACACGCCGACTGTCACCTTCTCCGGCGTGCCGTAGGTATAGAACGACTCCGGCATCGTCGGGGCACCGAGCCACACCGTGCTCGCGTAGAGGTCGGCCTCGTGCGAGACGTCCCAGACGATCGTCTGCCAGTTCGGGTCAAAGATGAGATATCCGGCGTCGCCCCACAGTTCGACGCGGTTCCCGCCCGGCTCGAAGACGTAGAGGAACATCGCCTGCGTGGTGCCGTGCTTGGCTGGCCCGGCTTCGATCTTCACTCCCCAGTCGCGGCAGGCGTCCGCACAGTCATAGCAGTGCTGCGGGTAGCCGTACCAGAAGGCGATGTGGTGGAGGCGGTTCCCCTGGCCGGTGCCGTCCCGCATCGTCGCGATCTCGTGGACGAGCGGGCTCACCGACAGCCAGGAACCGACCTTCCTACCGTTCTCGTCGATCTTGGTCTCGCGGAGCTTGAAGCCGAGGTACTCCCGCAAGAACGCCTCGTGCGTCTCCACGTCGCTCACGAAGCAGTTGATGTGGTCGAGGCGGCGCACCGGCACGCCATCGAGCGGACGGCGCTGCGGGCGGTTCTTGAGCGGGCTCTTCTGGTCCTCCGGTGCCTGGTAGTACTCGAGCTCCCAGATCAGCTCCATCCGGTGACCGTCGGGCATCCGGAACCGGAAGGCACGCCCGCCGCCATACTCGCTCTCCTGCCAGCCGAGCCCGTAGCCTGCGGCCTCGAGCTTGGCAGCTGCTTCATCGAGGAGTTCCGGCGCCGAAACCCGCCAGGCAGCGTGCCCGAGCCCCGGTTGCGGCGCCTCGGTCAGCTTGAGCGTCCACAGGTACCAGTCCTCGTACCCGCGCAGGTAGACCGACTGGCCCTCGCGGTGGACGACGCTCATGCCGAGAATCTTGGTGAAGAACCAAAGACTTTCCTCCGGTTTCGGCGTATACAGCTCGACGTGCGCGAGCTGGGCGACGACGGGAACACGCGTGTCAGCCATGACTCCACCTCCCAACCGTAGAGTCGGAACCCCCACACCTCACCGGTCGCGACCGTTCGGTTCCCACACCCAGGTCGAGTCGCGCCAGCCCTCCAGATCGTACTGGCTCAGGCACTCGTCGACGAGCGCCTTCCACTGCTTGAGGAAGCCCCGCCGCTCGGCCCACTGCAAGGGGTCGAGGAACTTCTGCTCGTGGTTCCCCGCGTAGTTCAGCTCGTAGAGCCCATGCCGGCCACCGAACTCGGAGTAGACAGCATCCCAGACCAGCTTGTAGAGCTTGGAGCGCTCCTCGGCGGTCATCCCGGTCCCGCGGAGATAGCGGTCCAGAATCGGGCGCACCTCGGGATTGAGGAAGTCGCGGTAGCTCGACACGTTGATGATCGGTGCGCCACCCAGGATCCGCTCGTAGATCTGACGAATGCGGTCCCAGGCGAAGTTGGTGTAGACGCGGGCGGCGGCAGCGTACTCCAGGCGCGGCACCACCGAGCCGCCGAGGCTGGGCTCCGGATCGTGCACCATCGCCGTCACGATCGCCCACAAGAGGTGCCGGAGTGCGACCAGTTCACCGACCAGCACCTGGTTACCGCGGAAGTCGGCGGTGCCGTTGCACTCCAGCCCCTTCTGGAGGAGCCCGATCATGAACTCGAGCTTGATCATGAAGCGGATCGTCGTCTGCAGGTTGAAGCGGTTGAAGAAGCCGGAGTCGGCATAGAACCGCTTGCACTTGGCGACGTCGCGGTAGATCAGCACGTCCTCCCAGGGGATGAAGGCCTCGTCGAGCACGAGGAAGGCGTCGTTCTCGTCGAAGCGGCTGGAGAGCGGGTTGTCGAACGGGCTCTCGGCGTTCAGCTCGTACGAGGCGCGGGAGATAAGGTACTGGCGCGGGTTGTCCATGCGGACGAAGAAGACCAGCGCCACATCCTCGTCGCGCCCTTCCTGGAGACGGGCGGCGCTGCCGCTGTTGACCCCGACGAAGGTGCCGTGGGTCAACGCCGAGGCGGTGGCCACTTGCTTGGCCCCGCTGACGACGATGCCGCCGTCGGTCTCCTTGACCACATGGATGTAGACGTCCCGCACCTCGCTCGGTGGCCGGTTGCGGTCGATCGGGGGATCGACGATGACGTGGTTCATGAACAGCACCCGCGACGCGTACTCGCGGTACCAGCGGCGGGCGGTCTCGCCGAACGGCGCGTAATAGTCCGGATCCGCGCCGAGCGTGGCCATGAAGGCGGCCTTGTACTCCGGCGTGCGCCCCATCCAGCCGAAGCTCATCCGCTGCCAAACTGCGATCGCCTCGGCTGCCTCCTTGAGGTCCTGGGGCGAGTAGGCAGGCGCGAAGAACTTGTGCGTCAGAATCCCGTGGCGATCGACCTTGGTCAGGGTGTCGCGGGTCTCCGGTGCGTGGAGTGCGTCGTAGAGCCGAGCGACCGAGCGTGCGGCATTGCGGAACGCCGGGTGCGTGGTGACATCCTTGACCCACTCCCCGCGGAAGAACACCTTCCGGCCGTCGCGCAGGCTCTCCAAATACTCCTCACCCGTCATCGGGCGAGCCGGTGACTGGACCGTCTGGGTCATCGGTCATCTCCTCGCGATCTGTCCCGACTCCTCGAGCTCAGTACATCTCTCTGCCGCCAACGTAGCGCTCCGACGCATCGTTGTCAATCGTGGTGTTCAGGTATACTGAACCTGCTGCGCCTGCTCGTGAAGGGAGGGCAAAACCGGGGGCGGTGGTTCGTGCATTCTGAACGGCGTCCTTGTTAGTTTGGCAACGTGCTGGTATCGTCAGGGCATGGAGGGCGCGATGCTCCAGACGGTGCAGAAGGCAGCGCAGGTACTCCGCCTCTTCACCCCGCGGCAGCCGGAGTGGGGCGTGACCGAGGTCGCAGCAGCGCTGGCTATCCCGAAGTCTGGCGCGCACGCATTGCTCCGCACGCTGGCAGCCGAGGGGTTGCTGCAGCGGACGCCGAACGGGCGCTACCGGCTTGGTTGGTCGCTGTTCGAGCTCTCCCAGACGCTGCTCGATTCGAGCGCACTCCTGCGTGCAGCGCGGCCGGTCATGGAGCGTCTGGTGGCCGGCTGGGGCGAAACGACGCATCTCGCGGTGCTGGTCGACGGGCAAGTCCTATACGTCGAGAAGCTGCAAGGTGATCGCGCGCTGGAGATCGTGCTCTCCGGTGTGGGGAAGCGCCTGCCGGCGCACTGTTCCGGTGTCGGCAAGGTGTTGCTCGCCCACCAGCCGTGGGAGACGGTTCTCCAGATCGTCCAGCGGACGGGTTTGGTGAGCTTCACGCCGAACACGATCCGGACCGTCGAGCAGTTGCGCGAGGAGCTAGAGCGTGTGCGCCAGCAGGGTTTCGCCTACGACCAGGAAGAGGTGATGGTGGGGCTCTGCTGTGCCGCGGCGCCGATCTACGACGAGAGCGGGCAGGTGATCGCGGCGATGAGCCTCTCGGTGCCGGCGTATCGCTTCTATCCCAACCGGCAGCGGCTCACCACCGCGATCGTCGATGCCGCGCGACGGGTCTCGGAAGAACTCGGGTATTACCAGGAGGCATGGCCATGGGAGAACGGCAAGCAGTCAAGGTCGCGATCCTCGGAACTGGCAACATCGGCACCGACTTGATGTACAAGTTGCTCCGCAATCCGGGGCACATGGAACTGGCGATGTTCGCGGGAATCGACCCGCAGTCGGAGGGGATCGCCCGCGCGAAAAAGCTTGGCGTGCCGACGAGTTACGAGGGGATCAAGGCGATCCTCGACGACCCGGAGATCAAGATCGTCTTCGATGCCACCAGCGCGAAGGCGCACGTCCGGCACGCCAAGATGCTCCGCGAGGCCGGCAAGATCGCCATCGACCTCACGCCGGCCGCGCGCGGGCCGTACGTGGTGCCACCGGTGAACCTCGGGGCGCATCTCGACAAGGACAACGTCAACCTGATCACCTGCGGTGGGCAGGCGACGATTCCGCTGGTCTATGCCGTCAGCCGGGTCGTGCCGGTCCGCTACGCCGAGATCGTTTCGACCGTCGCCAGCAAGTCGGCGGGGCCGGGGACGCGGCAGAACATCGACGAGTTCACGTTCACGACGGCGCACGGGCTGGAGGCGATCGGCGGTGCCGAGCAGGGGAAGGCGATCATCATCCTGAATCCGGCCGAGCCGCCGATCATCATGCGCAACACCGTCTACGTCATCCCGGCCACCGAGGAGTTCGATCAGGCGGCGATCGTCGCCTCCGTCGACCAGATGGTGGCCGAGGTGCAGCAGTACGTGCCAGGATACCGGCTCAAGGACGCGCCGGTGTTCGACCGGCGGCGCACGCCGTGGGGCGAGCGAACCGTGATCGCCATGCTGCTGGAGGTCGAGGGTGCCGGCGACTTCTTGCCGCCCTATGCCGGCAATCTCGACATCATGACGTCGGCAGCCTGGCGGGTCGGTGAACTCTTCGCCCGGCACTTGCTCGGCATTCGGGAGGAGGTGGCGGCATGAACGCGAAGGCGCTTAAACCACCGCGGGTGACCGATACGACGCTGCGTGATGGTTCGCATGCCATGCGGCACCAGTTCACCCGCGAGCAGGTGCGGGCGATCGTCGCCGCGCTCGACGAAGCTGGTGTCCCGGTCATCGAGGTGACGCACGGCGACGGGCTCGGTGGGAGCTCGATCCAGTACGGCTTTTCGGGAACGAGCGAGCTCGATTTGATCGAGGAAGCGGCCAAGACGGCCAAGCGCGCCAAGATCGCGGCGCTGCTCTTGCCGGGGATCGGAACGCGCAAGGAACTCGCGGCCGCTATCGAACGGGGCATCAAGGTCGTGCGGATCGCCACGCAGTGCACGGAGGCGGATATTTCCGAGCAGCACTTCGGCATGGCCAAGGAGATGGGGCTGGAGACGGTCGGCTTCCTCATGATGGCCCACATGCGGCCACCGGAGTTCCTCGCCGAACAGGCGGCCATGATGGAGTCGTATGGTGCGGACTGCGTCTACATCGTCGACTCGGCAGGGGCGATGCTGCCCGACGATGTGCGGCGACGGGTGGCAGCGCTGAAGGAGCGGCTCAGCGTCCAGGTCGGATTCCACGCCCACAACAATTTGGGGCTGGCGATCGGAAACACCTTGGCCGCCATCGAGGAGGGAGCCGATCAGGTCGACGGGTGCTTGCGCGGGCTGGGTGCCGGCGCCGGAAACGCGGCGACGGAGCTGATCGCAGCGGTCCTCGACAAGATGGGGATCAACCCCGGACTGGACGTGTTCAAGTTGATGGACGCTGCCGAGTACATCGTGGCGCCGATCATGCCGTACCAGCCGATTCCAGATCGCGATGCGATCACGATCGGCTACGCGGGGGTGTACTCGACGTTCCTGCTCCACGCCCGGCACATCGCGGCGGAGTTCGGTCTCGACCCGCGGGAGATCCTGGTCGAACTCGGGCGGCGCCAGGCGGTGGCCGGACAGGAAGACTGGATCTTGGACGTCGCGCTCGACATCGTCCGCAAGAAGCGCGGCGTGGAAGGAGCTGGCGATGCACGCGAACCGGCCGCAGCTGAGCGAACCGCAGACTGAGGGTGATGCGCCGGCTATCGATCCCAAGCATTTTCGCCGGACGCTCGGTCGCTTCGCGACCGGGGTGACGGTGGTGACGGTGGCGCGGCCGGAGGGACCACATGGCATGACGGCCAACGCGTTTCTCTCGGTCTCGCTCGATCCACCGCTGGTGCTGGTTTCGGTCGATCGCCGGGCGCGGATGCACGCCTATTTGGAGGAAGCGCAGCGGTACGGAGTGAGCGTGCTGGCGCGCGACCAGGAGGTGGCAGCTCGCCACTTCGCCGGCAAGCCGCAGGCCGGGTTCGTACCGCAGTTCCGGTGGGTCGAGGGGGTACCGCTCCTGGACGGTGCGGTCGCCCAGATCGTCTGCGACGTGTGGGAGCGCATTCCGGCTGGTGACCACACGCTGGTGCTGGGCCGGGTGCGCTGGCTCGATTACTGGGAACGGGAACCGCTTGTCTTCTTCGGTGGCGATTTCTGCTGCCTGGAAGTGCAGCTCCACGATACCAGCATGTGGTGGTGGTGAGGCCGGGTACCACGCGGGAAGGAAGGGGACGTGTCGGGTACGGTACAGGAACTGACCGTTCAGGCAGGGCGCTGGCCGACGCACCTTCATCGTGCCGGGAGCGGCCAGCCGGTCATTTTCCTGCACGGTTCTGGACCAGGGGTGACTGCTTGGGCGAACTGGCGCTTTGCGGTGCCGGCGCTGGCCAGCGAATTCGACTGCATCGCGCCGGATCTCTGGGGCTTTGCCCGGAGCGGGCATCCTGACCCGCCGCCGGTCGGGGCGCGGGCCTGGATGGACCTCTGGGTCGAGCAGGTGATCGCGCTCATGGACCATCTCGGCATCGAGCGGGCGCACCTGGTCGGTAACTCCATGGGTGGTGCGATCGCGCTGCACCTCTTGCATCGTCAGCGGGAGCGATTCGAGCGCGCGGTCCTGATGGGCACGGTCGGTGCACCGCATCGGATCACTCACCAGCTGGACGTCGCCTGGGGATTCTACGAGGAGCCGACCGCCGAACGGCTCGCGCAGATCATTCGCTGGTTCGTCTACGATCCGGCGACGGTGGGCGGAGACCTCGATGCGATCGCACGCGACCGCCTGCAGGCTGCGCTCGATCCTGACGTCCGACGCAGTTACGAGGCGATGTTCCCAGCACCGCGCCAGCAACATCTCGACGCGCTGGTGCTGCCGGAAGAGGCGTACGGTCAGCTGGACCGGCCGATCCTGCTCGTCCATGGGCGTGACGACGTGATCGTGCCGCTGGAAACGAGCCTCTGGCTCTTGCCACGGTTGCCGCGGGTGCAGCTCCACGTTTTCGGGCAGTGCAGTCACTGGGTGCAGATCGAGAAGCGCGACAGCTTCAACGCGCTGATCCGTGCTTTCCTGCGTGGCGACCTGTGATCGAGGTGCGACCATGCTCGTCTTGAAGGTTACGATGGTCGAGGGTCGGACGCCGGAACAGAAGGCTGCACTCATCCGCCGCCTCGCCGAGGCGGCGGCGCAGCATTTCGCTGTGCCCGTCGATGAAGTGCGGACGATCATCTACGAAGTCGGCCGAGACGAATGGGGTATCGGGACGATCACCATGGCTGAGCGTGATCGGGCTGCCTCGTCTCAACCCAAGGTATGAGGAGGGATGGGGTGACGATGCTGAGCGAAGCAGAGAAAAAACTGCTCGACGCCATTCGAGCAGCGCGGCGGGAGCGCCGGCCACGCACGCCACTCGCAGAAGACCTCGGCGTGGATCTGGCCGGCGCCTATCGTGTCCAGGAGGCCTCCTTCGCCGGCCAGGACGTCATCGGCTACAAACTCGGTCTCGTCAGCCCGGCCAAGCAACGGCAGATGGCGGTGTCCAGCCCGATCTACGGACGCATCACCCGGTCGATGCTGCGCGAGGGGACGCTCTCGCTCAGCGAGTTCGTCCAACCACGCATCGAGCCGGAACTCGCGGTCGTCCTGCGCGACAGCGTGCCGGCGGGCTCGTCTCCCGGATCGGTCGCACTCGCCATCGGCGCGGTGTTTCTCGGCATCGATCTCCTCGACAGTGTGTGGGAGGGGTATCGTTTCAGCGCGGCAGACGTGGTTGCCGACAATGCGTCCGGTGGCGCCTTCTTGCTCGGTGAACGGGCCTTGCCCTGGCCGGTCGATGGAGAACTTGCGCTCTACCTGGACGGTGAACTCGTAGCGGCTGGGCCGGTCGCAGCGCTCGAGCCGGTCGTCGAGCACCTCGCCTGGCTCGCCTCGGCGGTGGGTGGGCTGGCGGCTGGTCAGGTTGTCTATTTGGGGTCACCAGCAGCGGCGGTGCCGGCGAAGCCGGGTCTCCTCGAGCTGCGTGGCCCGTGTGGTTCGCTGCTCCTGGCGCGACTGGAGGCGTGAAATGGCAGAGCAGGTCGTCACGATCGACACCGAAGCGATCGCCCGACAACTGGAGGCGGCGCTGACGACGAGGCAGACGATTCCACCGCTGACCGAAACGCTGGGGCCGCTCACGCCCGAGCAAGCGTATGCGATCCAGACTCACTGGACGGAGCTGCGTGTCGCCAGCGGCGAACGCATTATCGGGCGGAAGATCGGCCTGACGAGTCGTGCGATGCAGGAACAGCTTGGCGTGCGAGAGCCGGATTACGGCAGCCTCTGGGCCTCGCGCTACTTCCCGGCCAGCGGTGGGCGTGTCGAGATACCGATGGATATCTTGATCCAGCCGCGTCTAGAGGGGGAGATTGCGTTTCTCCTCGGTCGGCGCCTGGCTGGACCGGGTGTGACGCTGCAGCAGGTTCTGGCCGCGACCGAGGCGGTCGCGCTCTCGGTCGAGATCGTTGACAGCCGGATCGAAGCGTGGCGCATCAAGCTGGCCGACACCATTGCCGACGACGCTTCTTTCGGTGCCTTCACGGTCGGTCCATGGAGCCGGGCGCTGCTGCACGAGGATCTCCGGACGGTCGGGATGATCATCCACAAGAACGGCGAAGTGGCGACGGAAGGGATCGGTGCGGCTGCCCTGGGCCACCCGGCTCGTTGCGTCGCCTGGCTGGCCAACAAGCTGGCAGAGTTCGGTGTCGCGCTCGAGCCCGGCGATATCGTCCTCTCGGGATCGCTGGCCCGCGCGCTGCCAGCCGAGCGAGGCGACGTCTTCGTCATCGAGCTGCACGGGCAGCCACCGTTGACGGTGCGATTCGTGTGACCGTGCTCACCAGCTCCTCGGTGGGCAACCGGCCTCGTCGGGGAGGAGCGGGCGAACCACCAGCCAGAAATGTTCGCCGTCGCTCTGCCAGTGGGTGAAGAGATTGGCCGTTCGGAGTGCTCTGAGGAGCTCCGACAGCTCGCTCGGTTCAGCGATCACTGCACAGCGAGCGCGAGCCCCCGCCCACGGTGCGGCGGCGCCGAGGTCAGCGAGCGGAGTGGCGAGTGGCCACGGTCGCGTGTTCCGGAACTGCTCCTCGGCTGGCTGCGGTACTTCCGGAGCATCGGCCGGGAATATGACGAGCTGCAGGCGCGTGATCGGGTACGGGGCTTCCCGTTCGCGGATCGTCTCCGGTGGGAGCCAGGTCAGGAAGTCCTGGGCTTTTCTCGCGAACTCGGCAAGCTTCCGGCGCGCTTCGCGCTGCTCTGGTGCGAGACGCGGATCATCGGGCTCTTCGATGCCCAACGCGTAGACGCTCACCCGGCTGGTGCGACCGCCAGCGTTGACTGTGAAAAAGGTCGTCGGCGCGTCGTAGACACCCGTGAGCGGATAGTCGGCATCGCCTGCCAGGAGGCCGGCAGCGGCTGCCTCCTGCAGCAGGATCTGGAGCCCTTCCTCACTGATCCGAGTCTGCACCAGATTCGGGAGCACGGGCGGCGGGTAGATCGTGATCTGCGGGCCGAGCGTGACGATCGTCCCGTCTCCATACACCGAGAGTTCTGGGAGTTCGTTGAGGAGCCGTGGAACCAACCCACCGCTCGTCTCGATGCGTAAGACGAGTTCGTTCGGCCCGGTTGGATGCGGAATCGGGGTAGGGGTCGGGCTCGCCGCTGGCATCGTGCCTCCCGTCGTACAGGCTCCGAGGACGAGGCTCGAGAGGAGCAGAAGGAGCTCGATGCGACCAGTGGAGCGATACCGTGGTGCTCGCTTGCCCATCTGATGACCAGCCTCCTGCCCGGGCACCTGCGCTGTCTCTATCGAAGACGTTGTGCCCGGGCAGGAGGTTCCAGGCGGGCATCACTCCGCAGCCACGAGCATCGCCTGGCGGACGGGGCGGCCGGTCGCTTCTGCCGGGTGATACGTCGAGAATGCACTGGCTGCCTGACTGAGCGTTGCAGCCTGCGCGTCGATGAGGCTTGCCAGACGCCCGACTTCGCGTGCGACTTCGGCGAGGATATCGCTGTCGGCTGCTAGTTGCGTCGTCTGCTCCGCATTGGCACGGAGGTGCGCTTCCAGTTCGCGCCACTGCTCGTGCACCGAACGCATCGTCGCCTGGAGTTCCTCGGCAGCGGCAGCATGCTCCCGCGTGACGGTCGACACCGACTCGAGCAACCGGTTGACCTGTTCTGTCGATTCCCGGACGAGTTGTCCTTCGCGATCGATCGCTGCGATCGCTTCCCCGAGCGAGCGAACCCTGGTCACGATGGCGTTGAGCGCTCGTTCCGCGTCACCGGCGAGCTGCGTCCCTTGCTCGGCGCGCTGGGCGCTTTCGCGGGCGGTTTCGGCCGCTTCGGCGATCGACCCGGTAATCGTGCCGACGAGCGAGAGGATCTCGGTCGTGGCGTGCTTGGCCCGTTCGGCGAGTTTGCGTACTTCTTCGGCCACGACAGCAAAGCCTTTGCCCGCCTCGCCAGCTCGTGCGGCTTCGATCGCCGCGTTGAGCGCGAGCAGGTTGGTCTGCTCGGCGATCTCTTCGATCGCACGGCCCATCGTGCCGACTTGTCCAGCGAGTTCGGTGAGCCGCTCCACCTGTTCGGCCAGATGACGCATGCCGACGGCGAGCGAACGGAGTTCGTGCAGCGTCGCGGTCACGACCCGGGTGCCCTCCTCGGCAGTGGTGAGGGCATCCTTCCCTTCAGCTGCTCCTGCGCCGGCTGCGCGGACGATCGCCTCGATCCGACCAGCGAGCTCCCGCATCGCGTCGTGCAGCGTCCGGGTAGCGGCTTCTTGCTCTCCGGCTCCTCGAGCGATCGCCGTACCGGCTTGGTCGATTTGGGCATGGGCTGCAGCGACGCGGTCGATGAGCTGCTGGTCGTGGCTCACGGTGTGCGCGAGCGCCCGACTCGCCTCGGTCACGCGTTCGGTGATCCGCGTGAGGTCGTCACTCGTTTGCGCGAGCGAGTGGCCCAAGGTGACGGCGTTCTGGCAGCTCGTGGTGAGACCGGTGACTGCTGCGGCTACTCGTCGCCGCAGTTCTGCGTGCTGGTCAGTCAGATCCTCGCGAGCAGCGTGGACCGGTATGGCGTCGAGGTCGAGGCCGATCGTGCGGAGATAGTCGAGAAAGAACGCGTCGGTGACGGCCTGGAGATCGTACTGGAAGACAGTGAACAGGGCGCGTTCGGCACGCGCCCGCAGGCGCGGTCGGAACCGGAATGCTTTGCGCAGCTCCTCGCGGACCAGATCGCAGTAGAGCGCATAGCTCCCGAGGTACCACTTGAGGGGGAGATCGATACGGTTGTGGACCGCACCGATCTGCAGGCGCATAGCGTAATAGTCCGGGCCGAAATCGCCGCCACGCGCAGCTTCGTCGAAAATGGAGCGGAAGTAGGCTGCCTGCGTCCGCTCGAGGCTCCGGCGGAGTTCCTCGAGGCCGATCCCTTTGTTGCGAGCATAGCGCTCGAAGAACCGCCGTGTTTCGGAAAAGCCGAACTGGTGGTCATAAAAACGACGGGCGATACGGTCGGCGACACGGTTGGCCCAGGGGGCGAGGCGAGCGAGTATCGCGAAATCCTGGGGGGTGAGCTGGAGGAACATGCGCCGCAGCGCGAGGTTTTCCTGCGTAATTCGGAGCATCCGAGCGAGGTTGTGTCCTGCCTCGATCCAGCGCTCTCGATACGTGCTGTTTCTCTCGCCCTGCACCGTTCTACTCCTTTCTCCTTCGGAGTGATCGGCACCGGATCGCCAAAAGCGGATAGCCGACGTCTCCTACACCGTGAGTGGTGAGTACTAGTTCGCTGATGCGCAGTGGTAGACTCTGCAAGAAAACGGAGTGCCTGAAGTGCCGCAGCAGGACGAGCATCCTGCGTGCCAGGCTGCCGGAGACGGGAGCACAGAATGGGAGATTCTCGGTTCCTCCAGGCCTGCCGGCGTCGGCCGACCGACAGGACGCCGGTGTGGCTCATGCGGCAAGCTGGCCGGTATCTACCGGAGTACCGGCGCTTGCGGGAACGCTACAGCTTGCTCGACCTCTGTCGGCAGCCGGAACTCGCTGCAGAAGTGACCCTGCAACCGCTGCGTCGTTTTCCGTTGGATGCCGCGATCATCTTTGCCGATATTCTCTGGCCTCTCGGGGCGCTCGGCATCCACGTCACGTTCGCCTCTGGCGAAGGGCCGGTCATCGCCGAGCCGCTGCGGACGCCAGGCCAAATCGATCGCCTGCCGGCTGAGCCGGACGAAGCTGCCTTCCAGGTGACCGGCGAAGCGATTCGCATCGTCCGGCGCGAGCTTCCGTCCAGTGTGGCGGTCATCGGCTTCGCGGGGGCGCCGTTCACGCTGGCGAGCTATCTGATCGAGGGAGGAAGTTCCCGCACCTATCTCGCGACGAAGCGGTTCCTGCTCGAGCACCGGTCAGCCTGGGAACGCTTGCTCGATCGGTTGTGCGATCTTACGGTGCGCTATTTGCACATGCAGGTCGCTGCCGGGGCGGATGCCGTCCAGCTCTTCGACAGCTGGGCAGGGGCTCTGGCGCCTGACCTCTATCGCACGGCGGTACTCCCGTGGACGCGCCGGATCGTGCACGCGGTGCAGATGCTCGGCGTGCCGGTCATCGTGTTCAGTACGGGGACTGCTGGCTTCCTCAATCTCGTCGCTGAGACCGGGGCCGACGTCATCGGGGTCGAGTGGCGCATCGACCTCGATCGGGCCTGGCAGCTGATCGGGGAACGGGCCATTCAGGGGAATCTCGATCCTGCCTGGCTGCTGGCGCCGCGCGAGGAACTGCGTGCCGCGGTGCGCCAGGTGCTGGAGCGTGCTGGTGGTCGTCCCGGGCATATCTTCAATCTCGGTCATGGCGTTCTTCCGGAAACGTCGCCGGATGCGGTCGCGACGCTCGTCGCGGAGGTGGAGGCCTGGTCGGGCCGCCGCTCGGTGGCGTGAAGGTGGCAGGAGGAAAGGGAGATCGCGATGGTTCCGGAACGCGTTGCGGTACTGCTGATGGCCTACGGCGGGCCGAACAGTTTGGACGATTTGCCCGCCTATCTGGCCGATGTGCGCCATGGTCGTCCCTACTCGGCAGAACTCTTGGCCGACTTGACCGAACGGTACCGGGCGATCGGCGGTCGTTCGCCCATTCTGGAACTGACCCGTGCGCAGGCAGCGGGTGTCCAGCGGGTACTCGAGTCGGTCCAATCCGAGGACGGTGTCCGATACCGTGTCTACGTGGGCATGCGGCACTGGCACCCCTACATCCGCGAAGTGGTTCCGGAGATCCTGGCCGATGGTGCCGACCGTCTCGTGGCGGTGGTGATGGCGCCACACTACTCGCGCATGAGCGTGGGGGCCTACCTCGCGCGCCTGGAGGAGGCGCTGCAGGAGCAGGGGGCAACGCTCCCGGTGCATGCTGTCGAGAGCTGGAAGGACGAGCCGGATTTCATCGCCGCCTGGGTCGATCGGATCGGGCGCGCGCTCGAGGCGATACCGGCGGCGGAGCGCGATACGACCGTCCTGCTCTTCACGGCGCACAGCTTGCCGACACGGATTCTCGAGTGGGGCGATCCGTACGAGCAGGAGATTCTCACCTCCGTTCGGTTGATTGCCCAGCACTTCCCCCACCTGCGCTGGCGCTTCGCGTTCCAGAGCCAGGGAGCGAGCGAGGAGCCGTGGCTCGGGCCGACGGTGGAGGAAACGCTCGATGCGCTGGCTGCCGAAGGGGTGCGTCGTGTCCTCCTCGTCCCGGTCGGCTTTGTCTGCGACCACGTCGAGGTGCTCTACGATGTCGATATCGCGCACAAGGCGTACGCGGCGGAGCGCGGTATCGTGTTGGAACGTCCAGCGATGCTGAACGATCATCCCCTCCTCTGTCGTGCGCTCGCCAATGCGGTCCGACGGGCGCTTCGACAGGCACGCAGCGTAGCAGGTTGATTCGATGACCGCGCACATCGTCGTCGTCGGCGGTGGCATCAGTGGTCTGGCAGCGTGCTGGAGGCTCGAACGATCGTGCTCCAGCCTGGCGATCACGCTGGTGGAAGCGAAGGAGCGACTCGGCGGCTGGATCCGCACCGAACGGTGGAACGGGGTGCTGATCGAGCACGGGCCCGATTCCTGGGTCGCGTCCAAGTCGGCCGCGACCGAGCTGGCTTGTGCACTCGGGCTGGAAACGGAGCTCATCGGACTGCGTACTGAGCGCGCCGGAACCGGTATCGTCCGTGATGGCCGTCTCTTCCCGTTACCGGAGGGGCTCTCGCTCCTCGTTCCGACCCGGCTGGGGCCGATCGTGCGGAGTCCGCTGCTCTCGATTCAGGGGAAGATCCGGGTGCTCGGAGAATTCTTCCTGTCCGGGCGCTGCGACGAGCAGGACGAGTCGGTTGCTGCTTTCGTGCGACGGCGGTTCGGGCGCGAGTTCTACGAGCGGCTCGCCGAGCCATTACTGGCTGGCATCTACGCCGGTGATGCCGAGCGGCTCAGTCTCCTCGCGACCTACCCGCAGTTCCGCGCGCTGGAGTGCGAGGCGGGCAGCGTGCTCCGGGCCGTGCGGCGGCGCGGGACCGCTGGAGCCCGAACGCCCGCACCGGTCGCTTCACCGTTTCTGACGCTGCGCGACGGGATGCAGCGACTGGTCGACTGTCTCGCGGCCACCTTGCAGCGGACGGTAGGGAGACTGGGGGTGAGGGCCGTCGCGCTCGAACCTGGGCAGCCGGGTGGCTTCCGGATCGTGCTCAGCGACGGGACGAGGCTCGAGGCGGACGGCGTGGTGATCGCGGCGCCAGCAGCGAGTGCGGCGATACTCCTCCAGTCGCTCCTCGCAGCGGAGAGCGAGTGGCTGCGCGCGCTTCCCTACGCCTCCAGCGCAGCGGTGACGCTCGTCTACCGCGATGCGGATCTCGAACCGGTGGCCCGTGGTCGCGGTTTTCTCGTGCCGGCACGCGAGCGACGCCCCATTTCGGCCGTGACCTGGGTGACGAACAAGTTTCCAGCTCGCGCACCGGAGGGCTTCGCCGTGGCGCGAGTCTTCTTCCGATCGGACGGCAACGGGTTGCATGACGAGGAACCGCCCGAGCGCCTGGTGGCGCTGGCGCTGCACGAACTGCGGACCCTGACCGGTCTCCGGGCACAACCGCTCCATGCGGTCGTGTCGCGGCACGACCGGGCCTTGCCACAGTATCCGGTGGGGCATCGCGAGCGGGTAACCCGGCTGCGTGCGGCGCTGGCGCAGTGGCCAGGACTGGCAGTGGCCGGCGCGGCGTTCGACGGTGTGGGCGTTCCGGACTGTATCGCCAGCGGTTGGCGCGCAGCCGTGGCAGTGATGGATGGGCTCGGAATAGCGGACGGTCTACACCCCGACCCAGCTGCGCAGTCGTTCCAGGAACGTCGGTGAGGCCTCGAGTGTCGCGAGGTCGGGTTCGGGGACGGGAATGTCCTCGCCCCGCACGACAGCGTGGGCGTTCCGGTGCAGGCGTGTCGCGATCTCGTCGCCGGCCAGATCCCGAACACGCTGGAAAGCGGCGTGCAAGCGTGGTGCACGCCAATCCGCCTTGTGGGCATCGCTGGCCAAGACACTGACCGCGCCAGCGCGGAGCAACTGGGCCGCGACGCGTTGCGCGGCGTAGCCGTTCTGGCCGAAGAGCGAGTCGGCATTGACCTGGATGCGTGCACCGGCAGCGATGGCTTCCAGAATGCGGGCCGGCTCCTGCTGAACGGGCACGTACCGCTCCACGTGGGCCAGGATCGGCCGGTAATCCAGCGCGCGGAGGGCAGCGAGCTGGTCAGCGAGATCCTCGGGCCACACTGTCCAGTCGGGAAGTTCGACCAGGAGCCAGCGTGTCTCGCCGATCGGCAGAGCCTCGCCGGCGAGGAGGCGATCGGGCAGATCGGGCAGCAGTTGCTCTTCCATCCCGAGCAGGAGCGTTACCGGGATCTCTGCACGCAAAAGGTGCTCGCGAACGAGTTCAGCGGCGCTCCGGGCAGCTGCTGCAGTACAGCGACGCGCGTGCGGTGTCGCGACGAGGATGCCGGTCCCGTCCTCGGCGGCGACGCGGAGCATGGCCAACGATTCGGCGAGGTCCCGGGCACCGTCGTCGAGCCCGGGCAAGACATGCGTGTGGAGATCGACTCGTGGAGCTGGTTCCAGGATCGTCACCGTTCTCACCCCTTCCCGCTCGATTCTACTGCGACCCTCTCCCCAACTCGTGACCGAAGTGTGACGAGAGGCGCGGAATCGTTCTGCCCACACGGCATCGAGCGGAGCACTCGCACAGGGGGCGCGGAGACCGGGCGACCGATGGATTCCCTCAAGCGCAGGAACGTCCTGTGTAGTCGCACCTGCGATAGGGCGACGAGTGACCCCGCTCGTGCGCAGGGCTGGACTGTTCTTGCTCCTGGCCGGTTGCGATGACGCGGTCGGCCGGGGTACGAGCAGCAACTGGTATTGTGCGAGTGACGGAGTTCCGTTCTTCACTGCAAAGGGAACCGGTCGAACACCGGGTGCTTGCCAACGATCCACCGAGGGTGTTGAATTGCACTGGACGGGCGTTCCGACTCGTCGAAGGAGGCGAAGGCGAGCGATGCCGCAACTTGGTTGGCAAGAGCTCCTGATCATTCTCTTCATCGTCGTCATCATTTTCGGCGCCAGCAAGCTGCCGGAGATCGGGCGCGGGCTCGGCCAGAGCATCCGCGAGTTCCGGCAGGCAGCGCGTGAGGCGCAGGAGGCGCAGCAAGCCGAGCAAGCGCAGTCCAACCTTCCCGACAAGACTGCCTGAAGCAGCATCCAGGTCTCGGCTCGGCATGAACCTCGCACTGGGGAATGAAGTTGGGCGTGCATAGGCTCCTCGGTTCAGAGGGGCCTCTCTTTTGTTCGGTTCGTCGAGCGAAGGGCAGGGGACGCAAGCGCATGCAGGTGTTGCTGGTCGCGCTCGGCGGTGCGCTCGGCGCGACGCTTCGGTATCTGGTGACGAGCTGGGTGCAGCAGCGTGTCGACTTCTTTCCCTGGGGTACACTCGTGGTGAATCTCCTCGGTAGCTTTCTGATCGGGGTCGTGCTGGAGTTGACCGTGCGCGGTTTTCTTTCCAGTCAGGCGCGCCTCTTCCTCGCGGTTGGCCTCCTCGGTGGCTTCACCACATTTTCTTCCTTCAGCTGGGAGACACTCGCTTTGCTCGAGGACGGCGATGTCCTGCCCGCACTGCTCTACGCTGGTGGCTCGCTCGTCGTCGGAATCGTTCTCGCGTGGCTGGGAAGTGTGACCGTTCGGTGGCTGTGGACCGTCTGAGGTGACGAGGGGGCGCCCATGCGGTTGGCCGGCCCGGCGAAATGGCTGCGTATCTATGTCGGCGAGCGCGATCACTGGCACGGCAAACCGCTGTACGTGGCGATCCTGGATCTCTTGCGCCATGAAGGCATTGCCGGTGCGACAGTTTTCCGGGGCATCGCCGGGTATGGCGCGAGTGGGTTGCTCCATACGACGCGCATCGTGCAATTGTCGATCGACCTGCCTGTCGTCATCGAGGTCATCGACAGTGCCGAGCGCATCGCTGCCGTCTTGCCCAAGATCGACGAAATGGTCAGCGAGGGGCTGATCATCCTAGCCGACTGTGAGGTTGTCGCGTACCGGACACACCGAACGAGAGGCCAGGACGACTGAGTCGCCGAGCGATGACTGTACCTCGCAGTCTGAACGTGTGCGACAATTGGACTGCGTCGGGCCTCCGGCAGGAGATGGCGAGCGACAGGGGGCAGAGGCGCGTGGCGGACGAAGTCCAGCGGTTGTTGCACTATCTCGCGGAACACTATACGGGGCGCGAGGAAGCGAAAGATCTCGAGCGCAGTTCGGCCGGGCTGGAGGAACACGAGATCGCGGTCGAGCAGCGGCGCGTCATGCGTCGCGAGCATCAGCTGGCCGATAAATTGGCTCGAGCGTTCCAGCGCGGTCTTCGCCGGGCATACGAGGCCTCACGTGCTGGTGGCAATGCGATCACCCTGGACGACCGCAAACGCGATGAAAACGAGATGGCGGAAGCGTTGATTCACTTTCTGGTCGGACCGGGTTTAGCGAAGTCGACCTCCCGCGAAACGGAACCGATGCACTACCAGTACATCATCTCGATCGACTGGGATGCCCTGGCGCGTGTCGCGCAGGAAGCGCAGGTAGATCTCGCTGCGCTCCTCGAGGATCGTTGAGCGATGACGACACAGGAGATGCAGCGACCTGGGGCGTTGTCCGATGCGGAGCGTCTCGAACGAGCGATGCTCGCCGTGGGCGTTCGGTTCCGCCGCCCGCGCCTTCTCCGGCAGGCGTTGACGCATCTTTCCTACGTCTACGAACGCAGTCGCAGTGTCGAGGCTGCGATCGCTGAGTCGAACGAACGACTGGAGTTCCTCGGTGATGCCGTCCTCGAGTTGTTGGTGAGCGAGTTTCTCTATCGACGCTTCCCCAGCGCGAGCGAAGGAGAGTTGACAGCCTATCGGGCAGCGCTCGTTCGGACGCCGACGCTGGCGCGGTGGGCGCAGCGCCTCGGGCTCGCTGAGTTCCTCTACTTGGGGCGCGGTGAGCAGCCGCGACCGGATCGGCCGGTGCGCGAGCGGATCCTGGCCGGCGCGTTCGAGGCGATCCTAGCAGCCATCTATCTCGACCGCGGCCTGCGAGTCGCTCGGTCGTTCCTGCAGCGACTACTCGAAGAGGAGGCGGAGAATCTGATCGCGCTCGGGCAGAACGAGAACTACAAAGGGAGACTGCAGGAGCTGACGCAGGAGTATTTGCATGTGACGCCCGTATACCGCACCATTGCAGTGACAGGGCCGGCGCACCAGCGTACGTTCACGGCCGAGGTGTTGGTCGGGGACCGTGCGCTGGGGGTCGGGCATGGGCCCAGCAAGCGCGCTGCCGAGCAGGAAGCCGCACGCCGTGCCCTGGAAAAGCTGCGGGCGGAGGGGATCGGCTGAGCGTATGGGCGGGCTCTACGACCAGTTGACGATCTTCGGTGGCAACTCCAACCCGGAACTGACACGTGCCATCTGCGCCTACATCGACATCCCACCGGGACGCATCGAAGTCTTCAAGTTCAGTAACGAGAACATCTTCGTTCGGATCGGCGAGAGCGTGCGCGAGAACGACGTGTTCGTGATCCAGTCGTTCTCGAGCCCGGTGAATGAGAGCATCATGGAACTCCTCATCATCATCGATGCGTTGAAGCGGGCCTCCGCTGGGCGCATCACCGCGGTCATTCCCTACTATGCGTACGGGCGCACGGACAAGAAGGATCAGCCACGCGTACCGATTACGGCACGGCTGATCGCCGACATGATCACCGTCGCGGGTGCCGACCGCATCCTGACGGTCGACCTCCATGCCGGGCAGATTCAGGGATTCTTCAACATCCCGGTCGACGAGATGACGGCTTTGCCGATCCTGGCGCGCTACTTCCAGGAAAAGCGGTTGGAGAATCCGGTGGTCGTCTCACCGGATCTCGGCAGTACCAAGCGAGCGCGGAACTTTGCGGAAGAATTGAACGCGCCGTTGGCTATTATCGAGAAGCGCCGGCTCGGCAACGACGATCGGACGGAAGTGCTCAATCTGATCGGTTCGGTCGACGATGCGCAGGTGATCCTGATCGACGACGAGATCGACACAGCCGGATCGATCACGCAGGCAGCCGAGCTGTGCATCGCACGAGGCGCTCGCGAGGTGTATGCTGCCTGCACGCATCCGGTGCTGAGCGGTCCGGCGGTCGAGCGACTGGCGCTCAGCCCGATCAAAGAGGTCGTGGTGACCGATACGATCCCGCTCCCGCCGCACAAGCGGCTGGACAAGATCACTGTACTCTCGGTTGCTCCCTTGCTCGGCGAGTCGATCCAGCGCATCCACACCGGTGCGAGCGTGAGTCTCGCCTACCGGAGCGCCGGGCGCCTTCCGCTCCGCTGACGAGTGCTGCACGCCGCGTCCCTCGCCTCGGACCACGCTGGACGATTCCACGCGGCAGTACGACCAGCGTTCCCGCGTGGGAGCGGCAACGGGAGTCTCTCCCTTGACGACCCTCTCCGGGCCGTGGAACGCTTCTCGCGCTCGAATGGGAGTCCCTCGGTAGGGGTGGCGACCGATGTCCTATCCGTCCTTCGGTGCCCGACGCCGTCGTCCGCTCGGCTCGCTCTTCGCCGGTTTCGCGGTCTTCCTGGTCGTCACGGGCGGTATCGTCGCTCTCGCCGTCCAGTATGGGCTGCAGGAACCGAGTGGCGAGCAGTCTGGTACGGTGGCGACCGCGCCAGCGACGACCGAGGCGCTCCGGCCGGCGCCGCGTACGGCTCGCGAGGCGGCTGAGCAGTTCGTCCGGGCCTGGGAGGCCGGCGACTACCAGAGCATGTACGACCTCCTCTCCAGCGCAGCGCGCGAACGGATCGACGAGCGCTCGTTCGTCGCGCGGTACCAGGGTATCGCTGAGGAGATGGGGCAGCAGGCGATCCGGATCACGCTCGGTGAACCGCTCCCTGGCACGTTGCGCTTCCCGATCCATGTAGTGCGCGAAACCTCGCGCGTCGGCAGGCTCGAGGAGGACAATGCGATCCCGGTCGTCCGCGAGGGTGATGGGTACTGGGTCGACTGGACACCGTCGCTGATCCTCGCTGATCTCGGCGATGGTCGCGTGCAGTGGATCCCGACCGTCCCGCAGCGTGGTCGTATCCTCGACCGGAATGGGCGGCCGCTCGCCGAACTGGGGCTCGTGAACAAAGTCGGGGTGATCCCGGGCCAGATCCAGAACGAGCAGCAGTTGCTCGAGCGGTTGAGCCAGCTCTTGAACCTTCCGCAGGAGACGATCCGCCAGCGCTACGCCAACGGCCAGCCGGACTGGTTCATGCCGGTCGCGACGCTGCCCGACCCGATCGATCCGGCCTTGCTTGAGCAGCTGGCAGGCATCCCCGGTGTCGTCGTCCGGCAGTGGCCCGAGCGGGTGTATCCTCTCGGCCCTGCCGCAGCCCACGTGACCGGGTATCTTTCCGAAATCTCGGCAGAGGAACTCCAGCAGCGTGCGAGCGAAGGTTATGAGCCAGGCGATCGCATCGGGCGTACCGGGATCGAGGCCTGGGCGGAGCAGTTCCTGCGTGGGCGGCGCGGCGGGCGGCTGGTCATCGTCGGCCCAGATGGGCGCGAGCGTCGCGTTCTCGCCGAGGTTCCAGCGGAACCAGCTGCCGATGTCGTGACGACGATCGATGCGGATCTGCAACGGGCCGCCTACGAGGCGCTCGGCGATCGCGTCGGAAGCGTCGTGGCGATCGATCCGCGGAACGGGGCGATTCGTGCCCTGGTAAGCAGCCCCAGTTTCGACCCCAATCGCTTCATCCTCGGGCTGCGTCCCGAGGAGTGGCAGGCGCTCAACGACGAGCAACGCCGACCGCTGCTCGATCGGGCGACGCAGGTCGGCTATCCGACCGGTTCGACGTTCAAGGTCGTGACGATGGCAGCTGGGATGGAATATCTCGGCCTCGACGCGCAGAGTACCTTCGACTGCCCACCGACATTCACGTTGCCAGGGAGTTCCGTGGTGTGGCGCGACTGGAACCCGCAGGGGCAAGGGCGCCTGACGTTGCACAACGCGCTGGTGCAGTCCTGCAATACGGTCTTCTTCCAGATCGGTGCCCAGCTCGACGAACGCGACCCGAATCTCCTTCCACAGATGGCCCGCGGCTTCGGTTTCGGTTCCGAAACCGGTCTCCCCGAACTCCCCGAATCGCCGGGGCTTGTTCCTGACCCGAATTGGAAGCTCCGTGAGCGTGGCGACTACTGGGCGCGCGGTGACGCGGTCAACCTGTCGATCGGGCAAGGGTTCTTTCTCGCTACGCCGATCCAGCTCGCCGATGCCTACGCGGCGCTGGCCAACGGGGGCACGTTGTGGCGACCGTATCTCGTCGATCGGGTGGTGGCGCTCGACGGGAGCGAGCGCGCGAAGTCCGAGCCGAGCCAGCGCGGCACGCTACCGGTTTCCGCCGAGCCTATCGCCGCGATCCGGGCTGCATTGCGCGACGTGGTGGCACGACCGAATGGGACAGCGTTCAGTGCCTTCCAAGGCTTCTCGCTGCCGGTGGCTGGCAAGACCGGTACTGCCGAATCGGGCCAGGAGACTCCGCACGCCTGGTTCGTGGCCATCGCACCGGCGGACAACCCGCAGCTTGTCCTCGTGGTGATGGTCGAGCACGGGGGCGAAGGTTCGCGCGTGGCCGCGCCGATCGCGCGACAGATCCTCGAGGCGGCGGTGCGGAATGGGTTCTTCCAGTGAAGCTGCGGCTATGTGGTCGGATGCGTTACAGGGTCGACCAGCCCGGGTTCAGCAGGCTCGATCGTGAGCGATGTGCCGAGCGAACCAAGAATGCGTGCAGCAACTCGTAACCCGGCGAGTGCGACAGCGGGGATCGATTGGCCTGGAAAGACGCTGTCTCCAACGAGATCGAGTCCTGGTACGATCTCGCTGGGCCAAGAGACGAACGGGTGACGCTGTGGGAAGCCGCCGACCCACCCACACGGCCGGCGCACGAAACGCTGGATCGCAAACGGGCTGCCGGGCAGCACGAACCGTACCGCTTTCGGGAACCACTCCAGTGCAGTCGCGGTGGTTTCGAGCATCCGCTCGGTGTAGGTGGCAACTGCAGACTCGTACGCCGAGCGATCCTGTGTCACGAGTGCCCACCAGTCCTCGTACCGCGTGTGGGTACTCAACGTCGCTGCCCGACACCCGGTCGGTGCTCGCGCACGATCCCACTCCGGACTGAGCGACAGGAAGACGGAACGTGCTTCGCCGAGTAGCCCTGGCCCAACGATCTGGTGGTGAGTCGGCGTGCCTGGGGGTATCGCGCTCGCATCGAGACTCACGTAGAGCAGAAAGGCACTCCAGCCGCGCGGTGGGCGCCGGATCCGGTCGCGAAACCATTTAGGTGCCTCCGGCCAGATTCGCCCGAGCTGCCAGGGAGTCAAGTTGGCGATCACGATATCGGCTTCGACCGCCAAGTCGCGGTTGGTGCGCACGAGCCAACGGCGTCCGCGCTGTGCGATCGTCACGACTTGTTGGCGGAGCAGGACCGTTCCGCCGTAGCGCTGTACCGCGTCCGACAGGAGACGAGCGACCGCCCCGGTCCCACCAGCGAGTTCTGCGACGCCTTGTCGAGGAAGATCGAGCGCGGCTGCACCATAGAGGGCATAGACAGCGTCAGCAGTTGCTTGGGCGGCGATGAGGAGCTGCGCATCGATGAAACGTCGGAAAACCGGGTCGGCTGGCAAGCGGGATGCGAGCGGCCGTACGAGGTCGGCGACGAGGGAGAGTGATGGGCGGGTTCGGTGCAACCAGCTCGCTACCGCGGACAGGAGAGAACCGAAGGTGGACAGAGTGCGCGGCTGGAGTTCAGGTAGACGCAATGCGAAGTCCCACAGGAGGTCAGCGGTCCGTTCTTGCCACTGCCAGAATCGTTGACTCGCTGGGAAGAGGGTCTCGTAGACGCTGTGACGCTGCTCCCTACCGAAGCGCGGGATGCGCAGCCCCTCGTTGACGAGATGGACGACCATCGCCGGTTCGATCAGTTTCGCTGGCCACCACTCGATACCGGTAGCGCGGGCAACGAGCTGCAAGGCTCCCCCTGGAGCGAGTCCAGCGACCAGAGTCGCGCCGGCGTCGAACCAGTGTCCGCGATGGCGAAAGGTCGCGGCGCAGCCACCGGGATAGACATGGGCGTCCAACACCGTCACCGGGAGCCCGGCACGGGCGAGTACGGCAGCCGCGGTCAGCCCGCCGATCCCAGCACCGATCACGATGACGTTAGGGAGCGGACGCTTCGGCATCGCGGATTCCCACATCCGGTCGATCGAGGATGCGCCGGAACCACGCGAGGGCACGCTCGCGAGCAGCGGCATAGTCGACGATGGGAGCTGGGTAATCCGTGCCGATCACGCAGCGAGCAGCTCGTTGGACGAGGGGTGGCATGCGCCAGGGAGCGAAGAGGTAGTCGCGCGGGACGTCGGCCAGCTCCGGAACCCAGCGGCGGATCCATGTGCCCTCTGCATCGTAGCGTTCACCTTGTAAGATGGGATTGAAAATGCGGAAGTACGGTGCGGCATCGGTCCCGGTACCGGCTGACCATTGCCAGCCTCCGGCGTTCGCAGCCAGGTCCCCGTCGAGCAGCTGCTGACGAAAGAAGCGTTCGCCGTGCCGCCAGTCGACGAGCAGGAGCTTACTGAGAAAGTTGGCGACGATCATCCGAGCCCGGTTGCTGATCCAACCCTCCGTCAGGAGCTGGCGCATGGCGGCGTCGACGACCGGGTAGCCAGTGGCACCGTGTTGCCAGGCGATGAGAGCCTCCCGATCGCCTGGCCAGTCGACGTCGTGGAACACCCGCCGCATGCTCGTGCGAGCGAACTCGGGATGGAGTGCGAGGAGATGGTGATAGAACTCGCGCCAGAGCAGCTCGGTGATCCACGCCCGAGCGCCGGAAGCAGTCTCAGCGGTCTCGAGCGAACGAGTGGCACGACAGAACGCCTCACGGACGCTCACAAGGCCAAAGCGGAAATAGGGTGAAAGCTGCGAACCACCGCTCCCATCGAGGCGGTTTCGCTCTTCGTGGTACGTGGCGAGCCCTTGACGCAGGAACTGGTCGAGTCGGTGCCGCGCGGCACCCTCGCTCGCCGGGAAGCGGGATCCGCCTGCCGAGCCTTCTGGGAGCGGCTGTCGTTCGATAGAGGGCGGCAGCGGCGGCAGAGCTTGCGGTGCGGGCAGGAGGTCGGCCGAGGTCGGTGGCGAGAGCAGATACCAGGCACGCACGAATTGCGAGTAGACCCCATATGCTGTGCCACTCGGCGTGCGGACTGACCCGAGTGGCTGAATCGTCAGGCCGGGCACGAGGAGAAGGGGACACCGGGCAGCGACGGCGCGGTCACGCTGACGGGCGTAGGGTGTGGCGTCCTCCTCGGCGACGACGAGTTCGGCCGCGACCTGCTTCGCCAGTGAAGGGACGACAACGACCGGATCACCGCGTGCGACAACCAACGCGCTGCCGCGCTTCCGAAGCTCTTCGTCGAGCGACCGGAGCGCAGCGAAGAGAAAGGCATTCCGCCGAGGAGAGCGGGCCGGTCCGTCCAGGAGTCGAGGGTCGAGGACGAAAAGCGGCAACAACTGGTCAGCTCGCGTGCGAGCTGTCTCGAGTGCCTGATTGTCATGGAGGCGCAGATCGCGACGGATCCACCAGATCGCTGTCACCATCCGGCCGCCGGCTCGTCCGCAACGCACACGCAATGGCCGAAACGCAGTCAAAAACGAGCTCCGGTGAGGCCAATGTGCCAAATTTCCGTCATCGAGAGGCCATTCGCTCAGTAGTGAATGCTCACGACCGATCCGATATCCAGGAAGTTCCAGAACCACTCCGCGTCGCTATTGAGGAGCCCGACGCAGCCGTTCGACGTGAACCCTCCGAACTGCGACGGCGGTGTCCAGTAATTGCCGTGGATCGCGTATCCACCGGCCTTGAAGTACTGCGTGAATTGCACGTTCGTCAAGTAGTAGTACCCCGGTGATCCAGGCGGGATACCCACGGTCGCAGCGTCCATCGTCTCGTTGCGGACGCGGTAGAAGATCTGGTAGACGCCAGTCGGTGTCTTGCCGTCACGTCCGGCGGTGATGATCGCGACGTAGACCGGCCGGTCACCGTCGTAGGCGACGGCGTAGAAGGAACGCAGGCTCACATCGACCCAGTGTCCACCGAACCGCTGCGGCGGCAGGTCGGGCACCAGCGGCTCGACCCAGGCTGCCGCGACGTACCGGCCGTCGCCGAGTTCGTACCAGATCGGGTTCCCTTCGACGGGATCGCCCAGTGTCAAGCCACGAATTGCCACGGGGTGGCGCGCGTACGTCCAGGCAACGACTGGGGCGCTGCTGCTGGGTGCGCTCCGGATCGCCAGGGTCGAAGCGGTTACCTTGCCGAAAATCGCCCCATCATCGGTCGCCACGGCGCGCGACCAGCGGTAATCCAGAAGTTGCGGTGGCACCTCGATCGCGTCGGGGCGCTTGGGAACGGGGCTGGTATCGACGCCGCGTGCCTGGGCGTACTGCACGCCCAAGCGACCCAGCAAGACTTCGAACGGCGTCCCCTTGTTCTCCGGGTGGTACTCGAACCGGGCCCGCTCGAAGTACTGCACCGTGTAGTACTCGCCGGTGTCCGGATTCCATTCGGTGAATTCCTCCGAAATCGGGTAGCCGAAGGTATAGAGCCCGCCGTTCGCCTCCCAGTAGGCCTTGAAGCCGTACGCCAGCGTGTGGCCGGTTTCGGGGAAATACCGTCGCTCGGGATCGTTGTTTGCCACGTTCGGATCGAGCTGAACCGGCCGGAACGCAGCGTCGTTCCGCCGCCCCTCAGCGATCCAATTGCCGAGGAGCGTGGCGAGGACGGTATAACGTGTGCCCTGATTCTCCGGGTGGTACTCGAAGCGGGCGCGTTCGAAGTACTGCACCACCATGCCGTCCTGCGTGAAGGGTTCGGTGATCGGGTACCCGAAGGTCATCAGCCCGCCGTTGCTGATCCACGCCCACAGGAAGTCGCCGCTGAGATGGTGCCCAGTTTGTGGAAAGTAGAGCACGAGCCCGTGCCAGTTCGCGGCATGCGTGCTGCGGGTGAGCGGCGCGAGCGACACCAACAAGAGTGCGAGCGCGAGGAACACACCGAAGGAGAGCTGGAAACGGCGAGGCATCCGCGACCCCTTCCCTACCCTGCGGTTTGTCGCCACGCACGGTGACGACCTCCTCCTAAGAGTCTAACGCACGATCGTGCCGATCGGTTCCACTCTGCTCAGGCGGGTGGGGTGAAGGTCCGCAGTTGGGCGGCGTATCGATCCGCGGTCCACTGGACGATACCGAGATTCGGGCTGAACCAGAGCGTACTGTCGAGATACGAGAGAGGACGAGGGTGGGTGGGTCGCTCGTCTCGAACGTGAGACGCCAGGCAGGAACGACACCATATGGTGTGCCGACGAGCGCTTGTTCGTCCACGCTGACGTGCAACGTGATGGTGTGCGCACCGACTCGAGTCGACAGATACGTCGCAGTCGATTCCCACGACTGTCCTTCCTGCAGTCGATCAGGCGCGAGGATGTCTAACGCTGGCCAGAACACGACTGTCTCGATGAAGGTGCCAGCACGCGTGAAGCGCTCCCAGCCAGCGAGGGCGAGGCCGCTTTCCGTGACGGCCCAGTAGGTGTACCAGCGACTCGATCCACGCAGTTCCTCACGCACGATCAGCTGCGAGCCAGCAATGAAACTCGTCTCGGGACCCGACACCTGCCAGGTCTCGTCGAGCCGGCTCGACGACGAGTAGACCGCACGCGTGCCCGGAGCCAGACCATAGAAACCGGGCTCCCCTGTCACCGCCTGTGGTGGGGTCTGGGCGTAACGCCAGCGCAGGTAGTGCTGACCGATATTGCCCATCTCGACTCGCCAGCCTGGGGGATTGCTCGGTGTATAGGTGAGAATGCGCCGTTCGAACGGCTGCACTAGTACCCAGGTGGGTTCGCCACGCAGGCGAACCTGTACCCAAAAGGGATCAGCAATAGGATAGCCAAGTACGAACAGCCAGTCGAACAAGGGGTCGGCCGCGACGACCTGGTCGTCTTGCCAGATGAGCCCTGGCTGGGTCATGAACGTCCAGAATGCGCGCGGGATGTTGTAGCCGACCGGTTCACCGACTGGGCCGGTGTACGACACGTAGTGCACGAACTGTGCCTCCGGGTCGTCGGCTGCGTCGGGGCGCTCGGCCCACCCGTCAGGGGTGAGTACGGCAGTCGCTGCCTGACCGGTACGATCGGGCTGCGATCGATCGATGATGCTCGCGAGATCGGCGTAGGTCGGAAAGCCGGTGTCCGGGTCGCCCGCGACCGGCACAGCTGCGCCGCGACCGGCGTCCAGAAACAACTGGTCGCCGAGCTGGATGCGTCCGCTGACGAGTTCCCGGGTGAGCAACCCGCCGGTCACGAACCACTCGGCATTCGGATCACCGTCGGGATGTGTCAGTTCCATGCGACCTTTATCGAAGTACTGGACGAGTCGCGAGCGTGCGGGAGATTCCTGGTACCGCTCCGTGAGACCGTCGGTCAGCGGGCTCGGTCCCCAGATCCAGGAGCGTTGCACCGCACCAGCCGCGACCGGACGATCGACACGTTCCCAGCGTTCGGCGAAGGCTGAGTCAGCGAACGCGTTCGTCTCAGCCTGTGCCTGCGATGTGGGGTTGGAGCTCGCTGTCAGCGTCACCACGAGAGTCACGACTATGAGCCATCGCCGGGCTGCTGCCACAGTACCGTTCCTCCTCATTTTCACAGCCACACCTGGAGCCCATCGTATGCGAGCATGACATGTTTCGGCAGGCGCTCGCTCCAGTCGGTGTGGAACACTTCATGGCTGACGTGTGTCAAATAGGTTCGCTTCGGGCGGAGTTGCTCGACAATGGCGAGCGCTTCCGCCAGACTCAAATGTGTCGGATGCGGGCGATCGCGCAACGCGTTGAGCACGAGGACTTCGACACCGCTGAGGAGTTCGAGCGACGAAGCCGGGATCGTTTTGGCGTCGGTCACGTACGCGAGCGGCCCACAACGGAATCCATAGACCGTCCAGTTGCCGTGCCGCACCGGGATCGGGACGATCCGGCACCCGAACAGTTCGAAAGGCCCGGTGAATTCATGCAACTCGATGTCAGGCTTCCCACCGTAAAAGGGGAGCGGGTCGCTGAAGGCGTACCCGAACCGTGTCCGAAGTTCGCGGGCTGTCTCCGGATCGGCGAACACCGGAATGGGAGCTTGCCGGAGATAGTTGAACTGACGCAGATCGTCAAACCCACCGACGTGATCGGCATGCGCGTGCGTGAACAGGACGGCGTCGAGGCGCGTCAAGCCCACTGCGAGCGCCTGGAGGCGCAACTCCGGTGCAGTGTCGATCAGAATCGTGCGATCGCCGAGGTGCAAGACGGCGGAACAACGAGTCCGGCGGTCGCGCGGGTCGATCGACGTGCACGTACGGCACCGGCAACCGATCACCGGTATCCCGTTCGATGTCCCAGTACCCAAGAATGTCAGCCCCAACACGGTAGCGGTTCGTTCTCCTGGTTTCACTGGCGACCATTCGGGTGGTCGCTCGGGGACCAGCCTCCCGCACGGACCGGTACCGATGATACTCCTCCAGCGAACGTTCACTGTCGATGGTTTCGATGGGTGTGCCGGGCCGGGGTCGGGAAGACGCGATGACTGACGGGCGCCTGCGCTGGCTCACGAGAGACAAGACGAAGTCGGCACCGGTCACGACGACTGGTGATCGAGCCGTGCCAGCATGGCTCGAGGAGTTCCTCGAGACTATCGAACGCTCGACCCCGGAGTCTCTCGATTGGCAGGCGATCGCTGCTGCAGTGCAGCGTGCCGTACCGGCGGATCTCGTGCGTATCTGGCGCGTCATGCCTGAGCGACAGCTGCGCCTGGTCGTGGCGCGGGGCCAGGCTGCCGAACCAGTAGGTACCCGCACGCTGCCCGCCGGTTTCGAGCGCCTCGACCGTCGTGACGTGGTAGCTGGGACGATCTCTCGTCTCGGACCCGGGCCGCTCCTTTCGACACAGGATATCGCGGAGTTTCAGCGCGACGGTGTTCGGGAACTGCTCGTCCTCCCGCTGGCCGCCGGCGACCGGATCGTCGGCCGTCTCGACCTCGCGCGGCGCCACGGCGAGCCGTTTACCCATGAGGAACGAACGATCGCCTCGCTGCTCGCGCCGATCTTGGCGCTCGTCCTCTTGGCCGGCGAGAAGCAACCCGCGGATCGATCGTGGGTGAACACGCTTATCGCGGAGGCACTCGCCTCCGTGTCGAAAGCTCGAGAGGCACTTCTTCGTGTGCTGGAGGCGGTGCGCTGGCGAACACGGGCTGATGCGGCGCTCCTCGTCCGCTGGGCGGCAGGCGATCGCCCCGAACTCGTGATCACCCAGGGGGAACCCTCCCTCTTTCCCGATCCCGCAGTGCTGGCGACGACGCGCGTCGCCGCACTCCTGCGCGGCGTGCTCGAGCGTGGCAGGGGCGAGCGCCTGCAGGTATCGGACGGCATCGATCTCCTCTTCCCGCGGGAAGTGACGAGCGTCATTGCCGTACCGCTACCGGTCAGCGTAGAAAGGGCGCGTGGCCTCGTCCTTCTCGCGTGGCGGAGCGCGCTTCCCGAAGCGGAAGAGGAAGCGCTGCGTGCACTCGAAGGCATCGCGCCTGTGCTCGTCGGTCTGCTCGCCTGGCTCGGCGACGAGGAACGAGCGAGTGCCGCGCACGACCGCGCGCGGCAGTTCGAAGAAGCGCTCACCGCACTGTGTGCGGTCAGCGATCCTGCGAGCCTGAGTGCGTTTCTCTGGCGTCTCCTGAGCCGCGAGCCGGATGTCGTCGCCGTAGCGCTGGTACTCCGCGACAGTGAGCGACTGGTCTGGTTCTGGGTGGCCGGCGGCACGCCGCTGCCGGTGCGTGCTTCGCCGGCCCAGGGTGCGTTCGCAGCTGCTCTGCAGGCTGCGGGCCCGGTTCGCTTGGGGAGCCCACAGCGCGAGCAGTGGCAGGCAGTGGTGCCGGAAGAAATACGTGCCCGCTCATTACTCGTCGCTCCCCTGCAATCGGGGGCGGGAGCGCTGGTGGCCGCCTGCGCAGCGGAGGAACCGGGTTCCACTGTCGAGCTGGTCCTGCGGTGGTTGGCCGGGCTGATCGAGCCAGCTGGAGCGGAGTTGCGCCGTCGTGCGCTGTCGGTCGCTGAACCGCATCGTCTCGGGCGGGCGTTGCTGGATGCGCTGGCAACGGAGGAGAGCGAGCGACGGCGGCTCGTCGAGACGATCCACACGAACGTGTTGCAAGGACTCGCCTCGACGTTGTACCGGATCGAGCTCACGTTGCGCCGGGCCGACCAACAGCCGGTCGAGCACACGGTGCTCGAGCTGGAGCAGGTGCGCGATCGACTGGCCGAGCATATCGCGACGTTGCGCGATGCGATTTTCCGGTTGCGGCCAGCCTCGCTCGAGCATCTCGGCCTCGTCGCCGCGCTGCGGGATTTCCTGACCCAGCTCGAACGGACGACGGGCATCGCCGTCGACTTTCTCGGCGAGTTGCCGGAACGCCCGCAACCGGATCTCGAGGAAAAGCTCTATCGGATCGCGCAAACGCTGATCGAGCGAGCGCGACTCCCTGCTGGGATCACGCGACTCGTCCTGCGCGTGCGGCAGCAGCGTGACGGGACGATCCTGCTCGTCATCGCCGATGATGGGAAGTGGGGTGGATACGAAGCGTGGGTGCAGTTGCCTGGCGTGGCCCTAGTCGAGGAGTGGATCCGTTTGCTCGGAGGCACGATCCGGGTCACAGGTCTACCGGACGGTGGGACGACCGTCGCGATCTCGGTACGGCCCGATATCCTCGTTGCGCAGACGGAAGTCCCGATTAGGACGAACCGGTGATGACGAAACGGCTAGGGATGGAGTTGAATGGAGCAGGAGACAGGCAGTCTCCGATCGGTGGCAATGGGACGCTAGGAGCGCAAGATGGCAGGCGAACGCCGCATTCGGGTGCTGATCGTGGACGACCACGATCTGTTTCGCGAAGGGTTGCGCCAGCTCATCGAGACGGATGAGACGATCGAAGTGGTCGGCGAAGCGGCCTCGGGCCAGGAAGCTTTGCAGCTCGTCGAGCAGCTTCGACCGGACGTCGTGCTCATGGATATCAACATGCCAGGGATGGATGGCATCCGGGCGACGGAGGCGATCGCTCACCAGTATCGAGACGTGCACGTCATCATGCTGACGATGTACGACGATGAAGAGTACGTGCTCCACGCTATCCGGGCGGGTGCCCGCAGTTATCTGGTCAAGAACAGCAAGCCCGACGAGCTCCTGCGCGCGATTCACGTGGCGGCTGAGGGAGGCGCGACGATCGATCCCGACCTGGCGCCGATCCTGATGCGCGAGTACCAGCGGCTTCTCGCGAAGGCACCGACGCGCGGCCAGGAACTCTCGGATCGTGAGCTGACCATGCTGCGGCTGCTCGCGCAGGGCTACAGTAACAAGCAGATCGCTGATGCCTTGCATCTGGCCGAGAGCACGGTCAAGAACAATCTCTCGGCGCTCTTCCAGAAGCTCGGCGTCCGTGATCGCACGCAGGCCGTGATCTACGCGATTTCGCATGGCCTGGTGCCGCGGCCGACTGACGTACCACGGCGATAGACCGTCTCGCATCCGCGAGCGAGCTGTGCGACTATGAATGTGCCACCGGGATCGGTGGCGTTCGTCGTTGTGTCGGTTCGGGTGGGAGGCGAAGGACGATGGCGCAGCTGCCGCTGAGCGGTGTCCGCGTGGTCGATCTCACGCGGGTGATGGCAGGCCCGTACTGTACCATGCTCCTGGGCGATCTCGGAGCGGACGTGATCAAGATCGAGCGCCCGGGTACCGGAGACGACACCCGATCCTGGGGGCCTCCCTTCATCGACGGCATCAGCGCCTACTACCTTTCGGTCAACCGTAACAAGCGGAGTATCACGCTCGATCTCAAGCATCCAGCCGGGCAGGAAGTCTTCTGGCGACTGGTCGATCGCGCCGACGTGATCGTCGAGAACTTCAGTCCGGGCACCGTCGATCGGCTCGGTATCGGCTACGAAGCGGTGCGCGGGCGCCGGCCGCAGATCATTTACTGTTCGATCTCCGGTTTCGGGCAGACCGGTCCCGGGAAGGATCGCACAGCCTACGACCTCATCGTTCAGGGGATGTCGGGGTTGATGAGTGTGACTGGTTTCCCGGACGGCGAACCGGTGCGCTTCGGCGTGCCAATCGCTGACATCGGCGCCGGCATGTTCGCGGCCCTGGCGATCGTGGCAGCACTGTACCACCGTGCCCAGACCGGCGAAGGACAGTACATCGATACCTCGATGCTCGGCGGGCAGGTCGCCCTGCTCACCTATCAGGCCGGTATCTACTTCGCGACCGGTGAGGCTCCGAAGCGAACCGGGAACGCGCACCCGATCGTCGCACCGTACCAGACGTTCCGCAGTGCCGATGGACACGTCAATATCGCAGCGGGGAACGATGCCATCTTCGCGCGTATGTGCCGGGCGCTCGGTCTCGATGATCTCCTCGGGGATCCCCGCTTTGCTGACAACGCGGGACGGATCACGCATCTCCCGGAACTGGTCGAACGGATCGAGGCGGTGACGCGGACCTTGACGACTGCCGAGATCGTGCAGCGTCTCGATGCTGCACAGGTTCCCTGCGGCCCGATCTACACCGTGCCAGAGGTCTTCGCCGATCCCCAGGTCCAGCATCTGGAGCTGCACCGGAGGATCCCGCATCCGACACTCGGTACAGTCGATCAAACCGGCTTCCCGTGGCGCTTTTCCCGCACACCGGCGGATATCCGCCGCCACCCGCCGCTGCTCGGTGAGCACACCGAGGAGATCCTGTCCGAGCTCGGGTACGCGGCCGATCAGATCGCAGCGATGCGCGAGGCTGGAGCTATTTAGCCGGTCTCGTCGAGCGGTTGCCAGGGGTACCAGCTCAGGCGTAGACGCCAGCGCTCCAGTATGACGCAGAGCGGGTCGCCGAGCAGCAGGAGGAGCACCGCGTTGCCGATCGCTCGCGTGCCGTCGAAGAGGAGCGAGGTCGCGAGATAGAAACGGGCATAGGCGCGCACGGTCTCGACGAGCGACATGCCTGGTGTCCAGTACAGACCAGCGCTCTCGGTGACGCCAGGAGCGACGAAGGGCCAGAACCAGAGGTTCATCAAGGCTCCGAACAGGAAGCCCCACGTGGCACCGAACGCGACGAGCAGGAGCCGCCGCGGCCAACCCTGGCGTTTCGGGAGCCATCCGGCTGACTGACCGATCCAGCCAGCGCAGAGCATCTGATAGGGGAGCCATGGGCCGATCCCACCTGTCAGGATCGCGGAGACGAGCAAGGTGAGGGCTCCCATCGCGAAGCCGAAACGTGCACCGAACACGTAGCCGCTGAGGATGATCAGAGGAAAGATCGGGCTCGCGCCGATGAAGCTCGGGACGAAGCGGAGAGCAGCATCCAGCGCTACCAGAACGGCGAGGAGCGCGACGAAGCGCGCTGCATCGCCGCGGTGCTGCTCTGCCTGGAGCACCTCGCTCACCAGCACCGCGACCGAGAGCAGCGCGAGCACGGCGAAGAGGAGCGGTACAGCCAGTTGGTTCCCCCGTGCTGGTTCGATCCCGAAAGCAGGAAGCAGAAAGGGATAGAGGAACGCGGCGAGGCCGCCGAGTGAGGCTAGGACCAGGCTCAACGGACCGGAGAGACGCACGAGCTGACGCATCAGGAGACGAGCGACGAGAGCGGTCGGACCGGTGCGGCCCGGTCTTGCATGTCAGTCGAACAGCGTTCGGGATGGAGCAGCGCAGCCAGGATTTCGACGCCAGCGACCACGCGCGGTCCAGGACGGCTGAAGTAGCTCGAGGCATCGACGGCCCAGACTGCCCCGTGCGAGACTGCCGGGACATCCCGGATCGCGGGATCGGCCAGCAACTGCTGGCCGAGTTCCTGCACCCCGGCGAGGTCGTATCCGCACGGCATCAGAACGAGCACCTCGGGGTCAGCTGCGGCGACGTGCTCCCAGGTCACCGTGAACGAGGGTTTCCCAGCGATTCCGAGGACGTCGTGCCCACCGGCGAGTTCGACCATTTCCGGCACCCAGTGACCGGCCACGATCGGCGGAGCGAGCCACTCGAGACAGACGACGCGCGGCCGGTTCCGCGTGCCAGCCAGCCGTTGCTGTATCCAGGCGAGCCGCTGGCGTAACGCGGTCACGACTGCTCGTGCGGTTTCCCGGCGACCGGTCGCCTCGCCCACCGTCTCGATAGAGTCGAAGATCTCGTCGAGCGTCGTCGGTTCGACCGAGACGACGCGTGGTGGTCTGGGAAGCGCGGCCGCGAGCCGGCACACGTCGTCGACCGAGACCGCGCAGACCGGACAGAGGGCCTGCGTCAGGATCAGGTCGGGAGCCAGCGCAGCGAGCTGCTCGGTATCCAGCTCGTAGAGCGGGAGTCCGGCTGCGACGCGCTGCCGCACTGCGGCATCGATCTCCGCATGGCCGAGCCCGGGCGGCAGCAAGCTCCGGGTAATCCGTGGTTTGGCGCGAACGGCGGGAGGATAGTCGCACTCGTGCGTGACGGCGACGAGATCGTCAGCGAGCCCGAGAGCCCAGCAGATTTCGGTGAGGCTCGGTAGGAGCGAGACGATGCGCACGCTCGTTTCCGATCGTTCTCACACTTCGGCCACGGTCGGCTCGTCGGACGGCACTGCCGTATCCTCAGGTGGCTCCGGTGTCAGCCAGCGCTCGCCGTACTCGCGCAGCTGCTCGATGAGCGGCAGCGCAGCACGTCCCTTTTCCGTGAGCGCGTACTCGACGCGTGGCGGAACTTCCGCGTAGGCGTGCCGGGAAATCAACCCCTCGGCCTCCAGGTAACGCAGGCGCTGCGACAGCACGGCTGGACTGATGCCGGTACCGTCGAGCAACTCGTGAAATCGCCGGTTCCCCTGGCCGAGTTCACGCAGGATCAGCAAGACCCAGTGATCACCGAGGAGCCGCGCTGCACGTGCGATCGGACAGCTTGCCTCGTGATGTGCATCGCGTCGCATCATCCATCCTCGCCACTGCCATTGTACCCGGAGCGACCGCCCGCTCGCGACTCGCTCGTCCGAACGCCTGTCCGACCATGGTCCTCGCATCGAGCGGACGGGAGCCACAAGCGTACCGTGCTCTGGATGCGACCGAGTACCTCCTACGGCGGGCCAGGCGTGCAGGATCGGTGCGGAACTCCTCCACGAGCGACCGCTCCCCGTGCGCTCGGATCGGTCCCCTGGCGCACGGCTCGGACAGCATGAGCATCGTTCCCCTTGACAACTCTGTGTCCTAATACTACGCTATCCGTAGTTGCTACGGAAGGCGTAGCAAAGGCCTATGGAAGGAGGCACGTCGTGACCTCGGTGGCACCGGAACTGACAGGACTGGCTCGGTGGGAGATCGATCCGACGCATAGCCAGATCACCTTTGCCGTTCGTCACCTCATGGTGACGACGGTGCGCGGTCAGTTCAAGAACTTCTCCGGTTGGGTCGAGTTCGATCCGGCGCATCCGGAGAACGGCAAGGTCGAAGTGACGATCGATGCTGCCAGCATCGATACACGTGAGGAGCGGCGCGATGCGCACCTCCGTTCGGCCGACTTCCTGGACGTCGAGCACTATCCGACGATTACTTTCGTCAGCAAGCGCATCGAGCCGTTGGGCGGCAATCGCTACCGCGTGATCGGCGACCTCACCATCCGCGGTGTCACCAAGGAAGTCGCGCTGGATGCCGAGTTCCACGGTGTCGCCAAGGATCCGTGGGGTGGCGTGCGAGCTGGCTTCGAGGCGCGCACGAAGATTAACCGACACGACTTCGGCGCGAGCTGGAACGTCGCGCTCGAGGCCGGTGGCTGGTTAGTCGGCGACACGGTCGACGTGTTCATCGAGGTCGAGTTAGTCCGCAAGGATGCAGCCTGACAGCCCGGCGGGGCAGGAGCGCTCCTGCCCCGCCTCGGCACGCTCCGAAGAGGGGGTTTGGAGAGGAGGGGCAGCGATGGACTGGGCGTTCCTTGTCGGGCGCATCGTATTCGGTCTTTTCTTCGTCTTCAACGGCATCAATCACTTCGCCAATGTGCGCGCCTTGAGCATGTACGCGGCTTCGAAAGGGGTTCCAGCGCCGCAGGCAGCAGTCATCGTGACCGGGATCATGTTGCTGCTCGGCGGGGCCAGCGTGGCGACCGGCTACCAGCCGGTGATCGGCAATATCCTGTTGATCGTGTTCCTGGTGCCAGTCGCATTTTGGATGCACAACTTCTGGGCTGAGACCGATCCGATGGCTCGGGCGAACCAGATGGCACACTTCCTGAAGAATCTCGCGCTGGCTGGAGCGGCACTGGCGCTGCTGGGCGTGCCGACGCCGTGGCCGCTCAGTCTCGGCGGATGAAGTCTCCCGGCGTTCGGTGTCCCCGGTGTGGTGGTATCGTCGCCGCTGCGCCGGGTGGGCGGATGGGTAGTGTCGTCGGTTCGTTCCGGTCTCGCCGCGAGATCGGGTGCCACGACCGCCGTTGCGCACGGGCTGCATGACACCTGCAGCGCGAGTCTTCGATCACTCAGGTTCGAGGTTGGGGCAGCCCGCTGACCCTGCTGGCGGGCCGATCACCGGACGGTAGACGAGCGCAGGGGCGCTGCCAGCGGTTGCAGCACGCGTTTCGTCGCACAGTCGTCGGTCGTTCGCCAGCGCTCGGGTGCTTTGTACTGGACAGCTGATGCGGCGCTGACGAGGCGACTGGCGATGGACAGTGAGTATGCTCTCTCGGTTGTGCGGGATGCTCCCGCACGTGCCCCTGGCGTGCGAGCTGTGCCGGCTTGCATCGCTCCTGGTGACGGTGATTCCGGCGGTCCAGGAGCAGGCCAACCGTGACTGCGGAGCCCTTTGCGCTCGTACCACCATTGCAAAAAGGGGGAGACGAGAGGCGACGGATATGGATTACGGGCATTCGCTGCTTTTCGGTGTCTTTCTGACCCCATCAGCGGCCGATCCGGAACGTCTGGTTCAGCTCGCCGAGTGGTGCGACACGCTCGGGCTCGATCTCGTCACGTTTCAGGACCACCCGTATCAACCGGGATTTCTCGAAACGTGGACGCTGCTCTCCTACATCGCTGCGCGCACGAAGCGCGTGCGGCTCGCTCCGAACGTGGCGAATCTCCCGCTGCGGCACCCAGCCATGCTGGCTCGCTCGGTCGCCAGCCTGGACCGGCTTTGCGGCGGTCGTGTCGAACTCGGGCTCGGTGCCGGCTACTTTTGGGACGCGATCGAGGGTATGGGTGGGCGTCGCCTGCGGCCCAGCGAGGCGGTCAAGGCTTTGAGCGAGGCGCTCGATATTCTGCGCGGACTCTGGGATACGCGCCGGGCCTTTTTCAGTCACGAAGGCACGTTCTACACCGTGCCGGGTACCCAACCGGGGCCGGAGCCTGCTCATCCGATCAGCATCTGGATCGGTGCCTACCGACCACGCCTGCTTCGCCTCATCGGACAAAAGGGAGACGGCTGGATTCCCTCCGTCGCCTATCTGGAAAGCCTGGCCGATCTGTCGACCGGCAACCGGATCATCGACGAGGCAGCACGCGAGGCCGGTCGAGATCCGGCGGAGATTCGCCGCCTGCTCAACATCGCCGGGCGCTTCACCAGCCGGTCGGGGGGCTTCCTCATCGGGCCAGTTGCGCAGTGGATCGAGCAGCTGACCGAGCTCGCACTCGAGGAGGGTATTTCGGCTTTCATCCTGGCAAGCGACGATCGGGCAACGCTCGAGCGGTTCGCACGCGAGGTCGCGCCGGCAGTCCGCGAACGCGTCGCTGCGGAACGTGCCCGGCGTCGTCCTCACCGATCGAGCCGCGAACCGCTTCCCCTGGTCGTGGGTGGGCGCTGGCTCCGGTACCGCAGCGTTCCACTCAGCCCGCTCATCGATTACGCGGCGATACCCCGCGAGCTCGCTGGCAAGGTGGTCACGCCCCGTGACGAGCGCTACGACGAGCTTCGTTCTGTCTACATGGCGCGCGGGCGGCCCGGTCTGATCGTCCTTTGCGAGTCGAGCGACGACGTTGCCGCGGCACTGGCTTTCGCGCAGACGCAAGCGGACGCGCCGCTCTCGGTACGCTCAGGCGGTCACGGTATCGCGGGGCTCGCGACCAACGACGGTGGTATCGTCATCGATCTGCGCAAGCTGAATGCGATCGAGGTGCTCGATCCAGCGCAACGACTCGTGCGGATCGGCGCGGGGGCGACCTGGGGCGAGGTGGCGCGAGCGCTCGCACCGTACGGATGGGCGATGACGTCCGGGAACTACGGGGACGTCGGTGTCGGCGGGCTGGCCACCGCTGGAGGACTCGGCTGGATGGTCCGGAAGCATGGCTTGACGATCGACCACATCGTCGCGGTCGAGGTCGTCCTGGCTGACGGACGGATCGTACGGGCAGACGAGCAGTCCTACCCCGACCTCTTCTGGGGCATGCGGGGTGCGGGATTCATGCTCGGTGTGGCGACGGCTTTCGAGTTCCGGGTCTTCGAGCTTCCGCGGGTGGTCTTCGCGACGATCGTGCTCGATGCCACCGAGACGGCAGCGGTCGTGCAGCAGTGGGCGGAGGTCATGGCGCAGGCCCCACGCGAACTGACGACGTTTCTCTGGCTGGTTCCAGGCCGCCGGGGACAGCCTCCGCTCGGCCAGCTCTACGCGGTTTTCGCGAGCGACGATGTGGAGCGGGCTGCGGATGCGCTGTCACCGTTCTTGCGCATCGCGCCGGTGCTCCAAGAGCGGGCAGTCCTGATCCGTTATGCGTCGCTCGTTCCGCCGTCGCATGACCTGCATATCGGGCAGCAGACAGTGAAGATCCGCAACGGTTTTCTCCAGCGGATGTCGTCCGACGATGCACGCGCGATCGCCGCGCTCCTGTCTGAGGAGCCGACGGTGCTGGTCGAACTCCGCTCGATGGGTGGTGCGAATGCCGAGGTCGATCCGCTGGCGACTGCCTTCGCGCACCGGACGCAGGACGTGTTCGTGGCAGCCTGGTTCCAGCCCGTTTCGGTGGAAGAGCAGGACCGCGCGTGGTTCGTCATCGCGCCGCGCCTCGGCGGCCTTTATGCGGCCTACACATCGGATGTGCGGCCCGAACGGGTTCCGGAGGCGTTCCCTGGCGAGACGTTCGTGCGTCTCCAGGAACTCAAGCGTCGGTACGATCCTGCTCACCTGTTCCGTCGCGGTCTGGTCGTGACTCCCGAGAGCGTGCCCTCAGCCGACGCCCGACTGCCAACCGGACGGTAATGTGAAAGGAACCGGAGGAGCGAGGTCGATGCAGCGCGCGATTCAGTTCGGACTCAACATCGATCCGGTCGTCGATCGTCCCGAGGAAGTGACGGCACTCGCGACGCTCGCGGACCGTGCCGGCCTGGCGCTGGTCGCCATGCAGGACCACGCGTACAATCCCCGCTTCGGCGAAACGTGGACGTTGCTGACCGCGGTCGCGCTCCGGACGGAACGGGTCCATGTGCTCACCAATGTGGCGACGCTCGCCTTGCGTGCACCGGCCATGCTCGCGAAAGCCGCCGTGACGCTCGACCGCCTAACCGGTGGACGAGTCGAACTCGGCCTCGGTGCCGGTGCGTTCTGGGATGGGATCGCAGCGATGGGCGGTCCACGCTGGACGCCGGCTGAAGCGCTGGCTGCACTCGAAGATGCGCTCCGGCTCTGTCGACTCCTCTGGGAGAAGGCAGGAACGGGTGAGCCGGTGACGTACGCCGGGCGGCTGTTTCGGGTGCAAGAGCTCGCGTTCGGACCCAAGCCGGTTCGGCCGATCCCGCTCTGGGTCGGCGCGATCCGGCCACGTGCGCTGCGGCTGACCGGCATGCTTGCCGATGGGCTGACGATTTCGACACCGTATGTCCCTCCGGAACGTTTGCCGGAGGTCAATCGACTGGTCGATGAAGGGGCTCGTGTTGCCGGGCGCGATCCGCAGAGCATTCGCCGGCTCTATAACCTGCTCGGTGTCCTGGACGTGCCGGGCGCGCGCCCCCTACGGGTGAACCGGCCCGGATTTCTCAGTGGTCCAGCGGAGGCGTGGGTCGAGGCGATCGTCCGCTTCGCGGAGCTGGGGATGGATACCTTCGTCTTCTGGCCAGTCGCGGGAGACTACGTCGCGCAAGCCCAGCATTTCGTCGAAGTGGTGGTGCCGGAGGTACAGCGCCAGCTCGGTAGGGCGTGAGGGTCACTCGAGGTCGACCCAGAGAAAGGCCTCGGCGTACTCCAGTCCGACCGGCGTGGCGGCCTCGCGCGCGCGACTGCGGACGCGCGTCTCCAGGCCGCCCGGGAAAGCACTCGCTTGACTGACGTGGCAGCGGAGCGCCGCAAGTTTCCGTTCCAGCACCGGGGCAATATCGACGAACGTGTCGGGACGCTCGGTTCCGAACAGCAGCGCTGTGCGGACGACGTGCGGCTGTAAGCCAGCTGCCAGTTGCTCGGGGAAGAAGGTCGCCAGTCGGCTGGCTGGAAAGGCGGCAGCCAGCGCAGCTGCTCCGACGGCGCGGTGATCGGGATGCTGGCGATAGAGCCGGGTGAACGGGTCGTGAGTGAGCACGATATCGGGACGGAAGCGGCGAATCTCGGCAGTGAGCTGGGCGCGCAGGGAGAGCGTGTCGAAGACTTCCCCATCAGGGAGCCGCAGGAAGGTGACCCCTTGGACGCCCAGGAGCTGGGCAGCGGCCAGTTGCTCGGCTTCGCGGACCGCAGCGAACGATTCGTTCTCGTTCCAGTCAACCGGCTGTCCCTTGTCGCCGGAGGTGACGACCACGTAGTGCACGATCGTCCCGGCTGCGACCCAACGGGCGACCGTCCCAGCACAGAAGAATTCCGGGTCGTCCGGGTGCGCGCCGACGATCAGGACACGCTCGGCAAGCGGTGGGTCGCCGATGTGTCGAACGGAGAGATTCGTCATCGTACTCGCTCCCGATCGATAGTGCAGCACTGCGAGGTGCACCGCGCGCAGATCGCGCTGTCACGAACGATTGTCGGTCATGGCTATCGAGCGTCCAAGTCGTCGCCAAAGCGAGGGCGGAGACATGCCCGCTCGACACCTGAGCGCAGCAGCGCCCGCGCAACGGTACTGGTCTCGACACCGCTCGCGCCCCGTCCCGTGGCAGTATAAGCCGCAACGGGTCGGGTGGGTGGCCGAGGAGGGCGAGCACGATGCGCGTACGAGCCGTCACGATCGGTTGGACGGTCGAGTGGCGCGAGGGAAAGATCGCCAACGCCGCGGAGATCGCGCGGGTACCCGAGAGGATACGAGACCACTTCGCGCAGGTCGGGATCGAGCTGCAAACGGTGCGCCTCGCCACGCAGCCATTCCCTGCGGTCGTCGCACCGGAGGAGGTCACCACCTTCGCGCGGGCGCTCTGTGCGGCGGCCGAGGCGGCTGGCTTCGACTACGTCTCGATGGGGCCGGCCGGTCCGGAACAGCTCGCGTGGGCGTCCTCCATCGTCCCGGCACTGGTGGAGAACGAGACGCTGTTCGCTGCTGTCTCGGTCACGACGGACGATGATCGGGTCGCACTGCCAGCGGTCGAGGCTGCTGGGAGGGTCATCAGCGAGCTGGCGAGGCGGACCGCGGGAGGGTTCGGCAACCTCCGGTTCGCCGCACTGGCGCTGTGTCCGCCTGGTATCCCGTTCTTCCCAGCGGCCTATCACGATGGCGGGGAGGTCGCGCTTTCCGTGGCGTGGGAAGTGGCGGATGAAGCGCTCGCGGCGGTGACCGGCGCACAGTCGCTCGGCGAGGCTGAACGGCGTCTGGAAGACCGCCTGAGTCAGGTGGCCGAGCGACTCTGGGCGGTCGTCAAGGCGCTGGCGAGCCAGCTGGGGGCGCGGGCCCTCGGTCTCGACTGCTCGCTCGCTCCGTACCCGGACGAGACGCGGAGCGTTGCGGCTGCGTTCGAACGCCTCGGGCTCCAGCCATTCGGTGCGCCGGGGACACTGGCTGTCGCTGCGTCGATCACCAGTGTGCTGCAACGGCTGCCGGTGCAGCGAACCGGCTTCTGCGGCCTGATGCTCCCGGTGCTCGAGGACGCCAGACTCGGTGCCCTCGCACAGGCTGGTCAGCTCCAGTTGTCGACGCTGCTGGTCGCCTCGGCTGTCTGCGGAGTCGGTCTGGACGTGATCCCGCTCCCCGGTGAGACCACCGCAGCACAGCTGAGCGGTCTTGTTCTGGATGTGGCCACACTGGCGACGCGCCTGAAGAAGCCACTCCTCGCTCGACTGATGCCGATCCCCAGCCTGCAGCCTGGCGAGGCAGTCCGGTTCGACTTCTCGTTCTTCGCCCCTGCAGCAGTGGTTCCGCTGGCAGGAGCGACGCCACAGCAGTGGTTCACGAGCGAACCTGGACAGAATACTGGTGAAGATGAGCTGTAGAGCTCCGCCCACAGAGAGGTGGTTGCCTGAATTGTGGAGAAGGAGTACCATTCGTGTGGTGACAGTGTTTCGGCTGTTGTAGGAGGGCGACGATGGCGCGAATCGTCATCACGATCGAGGGTGATTCGCAGGAGATCGGCGCGATTCAGGAAGTGCTGCAGCGACTGGCTGGATTGACGAGTGCTGAGTTCGAAGCCGGTGAAGCGGTGCGGGGGCCGGGAGAGCGCGAGCCGTGGACGTTCGAAGAGTTCCGGCAGTTCTGGAGCCGCTTGCAGGACGGTGCACGGCAGATCCTGGCTGAGATCGCGAAGCGGCCGGAAGGTTACCCGATGGTCGAGCTCGAGCGGGCTCTCGGGGTTCCCGCGCGCGTCATCGGAGGTCGTCTGAGTTCGGTCGGGCATGCGATGCGCCGGTTCCCTCAGAAGGAGGAGCCCGTCGAGTTCCGGACTGGTGGCGACGAGGCGCCTGGGCGGCGGATCTACTTCATGAAGCCAGAAATCGCCCGAATGATCCGTCGCCTCGTCAGTGAAGGTGCCGCGGAGGAGGCAGCTGACGACTGATCTGCCGCGTTGCCTGCCCATTGGTGGGAGCATGGGCCACGGTGGGGCTGTCCGGTGGCTGTTTCTGGAGGTTCGTGTCTTTTGACGCGATCCCAGCTGCCGTGTTATGGTCGCTTGCCACCGGCGGGGGCGTTCAGGCCGGCTGAACGCTGGTGTAGGGGAGGGTGTGGCGAGCGATGGCACGGAGTTCAGTTCTCGGGTATCCGCGCATCGGAAAGCGGCGGGAACTCAAGCGGGCACTCGAGCGCTACTGGGCAGGCGAGAGCGACGAGGCAACGCTCCTCGAGACGGCGCGCGCGGTGCGACGAGCAGCCTGGGAGGTCCAGCGCGCGGCTGGCATCGATCTCATCCCGTGCAACGACTTCAGCCTCTACGATCATGTCCTGGACACGATCTGTCTCGTGGGGCTGGTGCCGGAGCGTTTCGGCCCGCCGGAGCCCGAAGTCAGCCTGCCCACCTATTTCGCGATGGCACGAGGGAGGCCCGGTGTCCCTGCTCTCGAACTGACCAAGTGGTTCGATACGAACTATCACTACCTGGTGCCGGAGTTCGATGCGGCAACGCCACGCCTGGCGAGCGCCAAACCGTTCGAGGAATTCGCCGAGGCGACCGAGTTCCTAGGGCGACCGGCGAAGCCGGTGTTGCTCGGGCCGTTGTCCTTGCTGCTTCTCGGCAAACGGCACCGGAAGTCGCTAGCTGATCATCTGGAAGAGCTCTTGCCGGTGTACCGCGAGGTGCTGGAGCGTCTGGCGGTTGCCGGAGCCGAATGGGTGCAGATCGATGAACCCGTGCTGGTGCAAGAGCGCAGCGAAGACGATTTGCGGTTGCTGCGGCACGCGTACGACGTACTCGGCCGCGCCGACAGGCGGCCCAAGATCATGCTGCAGACCTACTACGGGAGCCTCGACGAGACCAGCTGGGATGTCGTGATGAGCCTGCCGGTCGACGGTATCGGGCTCGACTTCGCTCGTGACGATGGCAACCGCGCGCTCCTCAATCGGCACGGCTTCCCTGAGGACAAGGTGTTCGGAGCTGGTGTCATCGATGGGCGCAACGTCTGGCGCACGAACCTCGTCGAGGCACTGGAGAAACTGGAAGAGATTGCCGAACACGTGTCGGTCGATCGCATCTGGGTGCAACCGACCTGTTCGCTGCTGCACCTCCCACACGACGTTCGGCTGGAAACGAAGCTCCCGGAGCCGCTCCGTGCGCTCCTGGCTTTCGCCGAACAACGGCTCGAGGAGCTCGTCGTGCTGACCCGGGCCCTGAACGAGGGACGTGGCGCGATTCTCGACGAACTCGAGCGGAATGCCGAAGCGTTCCGGGTGGCGCTCGATGGCCTGCCTGTCGTGCGGCCTGAGGTACGCGAGCGTCTGGCTCGCTTGACCGAAGACGACTTCCGCCGGCATTCGTCCTACGAAGTCCGGCAGGCATTGCACCGGGAACGGTTCCGACTGCCCCTGTTCCCGACTACCACGATCGGGAGCTTTCCCCAAACCGCCGATGTGCGACGTACTCGGGCCCAGTGGCGGGCCGGGAAGCTCGACGACGCAACGTACTGGGCCTTCATCCACGAGCGGATCGCGGAGGTGATCCGCCGGCAGGAGGAGATCGGCCTCGACGTTCTGGTGCACGGTGAGTTCGAGCGAGCCGACATGGTCGAGTACTTCGCCGAACAGCTCGACGGCTTCATCGTGACCGAGCACGGCTGGGTCCAGTCGTACGGGAGCCGGGTGGTCAAGCCGCCGATCATCTTCGGTGACGTCGCGCGGCCGAAGCCGATGACGGTCGAGGTGATTCGCTACGCCCAGTCGCTCACGCAGAAGCCGGTGAAGGGGATGCTCACCGGCCCAGTGACGATCCTCAACTGGTCGTTCGTACGGCAGGATATCCCGCGTCACGAGGTCGCGTTCCAGATCGCCCTGGCACTCCGCGATGAGGTGCGTGACCTGGAAGCTGCTGGCATCGGCATGATCCAGATCGACGAGCCGGCGCTCCGCGAAGGATTACCGCTGCGGCGAGCGGAGTGGGACGAGTACCTCGACTGGGCGGTGCGTGCCTTCCGGCTCGCCAGTTCCGTCGTTGGAGACGAGACGCAGATCCACACGCACATGTGTTACAGCGAGTTCAACGACATCATCGAGGCGATCGATGCGCTCGATGCGGACGTCATCTCGATCGAAAACAGCCGGAGTCATGGCGAGCTGCTCCAGGCGTTCCAGTCCTACCGCTACGAACGTCAGATCGGACCGGGCGTCTACGACGTGCATTCGGCTCGCATCCCGAGCGTCGAGGAGATCCTCGAGCAGCTCGAGCGCGCGCTCGCGTTCTTGCGTCCCGAGCAACTGTGGGTGAATCCCGACTGCGGACTGAAGACCCGGCGCCCGGAGGAGGCGTGGCCGTCGCTCCAGAACATGGTCGAGGCGGCCCGGCGCTTGCGCGAGCGGTACAGCCAGCACTGAACCCCAACTGGGTGGGACGAGCTTCCTCGGCGTCGAGCCTGAGCGGCCCCGCCAGCGGTGGACCCGACGGCGGGGCCGTCGCGTTCCACTGCAAGGTTGGCTCGGTATTGCAGTCCCCTCGCTTCTCCGTCGCAGGTCCAGTATGGCAGGAATACCAGAGTTCCTCCTCGGACCGGAAGATGGTGCTCGTTGGCTGGTTGTGCTGAGTCCGAGGAGGTCGAACCATGTCGATGACCCTCGTGCGAGAGCTGGTCGCGCGCCTGGCGCCCCTCATCGATCGCGACATCTGCCGGATGATGCTCGACTTCACCGCCGACATGTATCAGGAGGCTGGTGGATTCTGCGACCCGCACATTTGGGATGCGATCAAGTGGTGGCTCCCCGGTATCACCGGAGTGGCTGGACCGCGGAATCCCTTCTCGGACTTACCAGCCTGGGACGATCTGGAGGAGTGGGAGTCGATCCGGCGCTATCTCGGGGACTTTCCCCTCGTGCGGACGCACCACTACTTCGGCTCGCTCGGTGCGATCGGCTGGGACGCTGCTGAAGCGCTCGGGATCGTGGACTGGTTGGGCTATGCGGTCGAATATCCGGCAGCACCGCGTCCCGGGTCCGGTGGGCCACTCGGCTGGTACGACCCAGCCGGAGGCCCGTGGGACCGCCCCGGGCTCGGTATCGTCTACGAACATGGAGTGGTGGAGGGGCCGGAGATCACGCTCGAGGAAGCGCGTGGCTGCTACCTGTGGATGGTTACGATCCTCTCGATCCTCCTCGAGGCATGGGATCGCCTCTCTGAGCTTTGCGCACTCGTCGACGCTGATCCACTGGACTGGTCGGACCTCGAGGACGCGAGCCCGCTCGAACGCGCCCGTGTCGCGCTGCCGGCCTGTGACGCGGTCCTGGCAGGATTACGCGAAGGGCGTGTGCCGAAGCTGGACGGAGCTGAGGAGTGGTTCCAAGAACTCAAGCTCGTGATCGCGGTCGCCGCGATCGTTCCAGAGGAAGTCCGTGCAGTCCAGACGAAGTACGATGCCGGCCTCCTACTGCGCGGCCACTTTCGGGATGCGCTCGACCTGGATGCGCTGGTGAAGGCAGGCCTCGCTGACGACCTCGACGACCTGCTGCGCGACATGGAGTGGTCGCTCATCGAAGTCCGTCCCTGGATCGAGCGACTGCCAGAACCCGGCTCTCCGGCAGCCATCGTCCGGCTCGTCCGCTGGTGGGAGATACCGAGCACCCCGCAGTGGCTGGTCTGGCAGGCGGTGTATGGCGACGACGAGATTCCGATCAATCCGTATTCCATCTGGTTGTGAAAGCTGGGCCACAAGAAGTCTGCCATGACGGGTGACTGCTGAGCGAACGTTCACGAGGTGGCTGCCCTCGCCACTGCTGGCCGGCGGAACACGCCGACCGGTATCGCCCAGCAGAGGGCGAGGGCGGCCAGGAGAGGGATAGTGGTGCTGGCGAGTGCGAGCTGGAGCCCGAACCGGTCGGCGATCCAACCGGTCACCGGAGCACCGATCCCGCCGGTGACGAACCCCATGCCCAGGATGAAGCCGGAGGCGACACCGGCCCGGCCAGGGAGCAAGCGCTGGGCGGCGACGAGCGTGACCGAGATCGAGGCGTCGGCGAGCAGCCCGAACAACGCGGCTGCCAGGAGGCCGAACCGGTTCGGCAAGACCGTGAAGAGTAGCAGCGCCGGAAGAGCGAGCGTGAGCGAGCCGATCAACACGCGCCAGGAGCCGATCCGGTCGGCCAGATAACCGCCGAGCAAGGTGCCGACGGCACCGCTGGCGACGATGACCGTCGCGACCACACCATACAGGACTTCGTACCCGAGCTCGCGGTACCAGACCGGCGCGAAGGTTGCCACGGTCATGAAGGCCCAGCTCCGGAGCATCACCACCAGGAGCACCGGGCCCAGCGCTCGCCAGTCGATCGCCCCGCGTCGCTCGCTCGCCGCGCGCGCATCGGCGACTGTCAGCTGCTCCTGGTAGCGGCGCAGTGCCCAGCGGACGAGCGCTGCCGCGAGCAGGCCGAGCGGCAGCGCGGCGAGCGTTCCGGCCAGCCCGAAAGTGCGGAACAGGACCACTCCAGCCAGTGGGCCGAGCGCGTACCCGACTGTCCCGCTCACCGTGTAGATCGACATCGTCGTGTTCCGGTGCCGCTCGTCCGCCAGCAGCGCGGCCCGCGAGGCACCGATCGGATGGTATGCTCCCGAGCCGAGCCCGGCGCAGAAGGCGAACGGATAGAGGAGCACCGGATCGCGGACGAATCCGTAGAGTCCGAGGAAGATGCCCGACCAGAGCAGGCTGAGCGGAGCGAGCCGCTGCACACCCCAGCGGTCGGCCAGGTACCCGAACACCGGCTGCGTGAGCGAGACGGCAGCGGTGTAGGCAAACGCGAGGCTACCCACCTGGTTGTAGTCGAAGCCGAGCTCGAGAACCAGCAGCGGGTAGAGCGCAGGGAGAAGCCCGCTCATGAAATCGACGCTGAAGTGTCCGAGCATGAAGGTTGCCAGTCGCGCGTGACGGCGCAATGCGGTGACCAGGCCCATCCGAACCCCCCGGTGACATCCTAGCCCAAAAGCCCAGTTCGTAAAGAGTGCCGCCGACTGCGTCGCCGGGACCGGTCGACAAGGTCGCGGTCACATCGCGCGGGCCGAGGTCCCAGGAGCACCGGCTGCCTCTCTTGCACGGCCGGTGCCCTTCCGCCGGTGTCCCTGCTGCCCGCACTCGTGACCAGCGACCGGAATCTCGTTGGTCGGCCAGGGTAACCGCTTGCTCGTTCGGCCACGATCGGCGAAGGTAATGTCGGATCGTGAGGGTCACCGGGAGGACCGCCGATGGGGACGAACGGACGCAGGCGCCCGCTCGAAGTCGGTATTCTCGTGCCGCAGGGTGAGTATCGCTGGAACGGCCGGTTACCGCGTTGGAGCGACCTGGCCGCCATGGCACGACTGGCTGAGGACATCGGGCTCGACTCGCTCTGGGTGGTCGATCATCTTCTGTACCGCACACCGGATGGTGACCCCGAGGGGATGTGGGAGTGCTGGTCACTCCTCGCCGCGCTGGCCGCCGTCACTGAGCGGGTCAAGCTCGGGACGCTGGTCGTCTGCACCAATTGGCGCAATCCGGCCCTCATTGCCAAGATGGCCGAGACGGTTGACGAGATCTGCGGTGGACGGCTCATTCTCGGTCTGGGTGCGGGCAATACCGAACACGAGTTCCGCCGCTTCGGTTTCCCCTGGGAGCGGCGGGTCAGCCGCTTCGCCGAAGCGTTGCACATCATCCACGGGCTCCTGCGGAACGGCTGGATCGATTTCGCGGGGGAGTTCTATGAGGTCCGCGATTGCCTCTTGCGACCGCGTGGGCCCCGGCCGCAGGGACCACCGATCCTGGTGGGTGGCAACGGTCCCCGGTTGCTGCGCCTTGCCGCACGGTACGCCGATATCTGGAACACCTATTACGACTTCACGGGTAATCGAGCCAGTGGTGTCGGCCAGCAGATCGCAGCGTTTCATGCAGCGTGCCAGGACGTGGGGCGAGATCCAGCGACCGTTGACCTCTCGGCATCCGCACTGGTTGCCTTTCCTGGCCACGGGCGGATCTACGGGGTGGTGGCCGATCCGGTGCGAGGCTCGCCAGAGGAGATCGCCGAGGAGTTCCGTGCCTACGCACGAGCCGGCGTGCGGCACCTGCAACTCCGCATCGAACCGAACACACTGGAAGGCCTCGAGCAGTTAGGCAAGGTGCTCGAAGTGCTCGACCGCGGTTGACCGCGAGCCAGCTGGATACCCGCGCAAGACTCTAGGCGCGCTCGGTGCTCTCACCGGAACGACGAGGAGACCCGACGCGCTCCCGCTGGAGTCGGCGTCGTCGCACGATGCCGTAGAGCAGGCCAGTGAGAACGACTAGGCTGCCGAGCGCGACGACCGCCGACGTGTACCGCTCGACCCAGACCGTTACCCGTTCCCAGTGTTCGCCGAGGAGCCAGCCGCTTCCGATGAGGAGCGTGTTCCAAGCGCTACTGCCGATCAGCGTCAGCAGGCTGAAGCGCCAGAGCGGCATACGGAATGTCCCTGCTGGCACCGAGACCACACTCCGCGCCACGGGCACGAGGCGGCCCCAGAGGACGATCTGGGAACCCCATCGGCGAAACCAGCGGTCAGCGTTCTCGAGCGTTTCCGGACCGAGACGGAGGATGCGGCCGTAGCGAAGCAAGAACGAGCGACCGCCGTAGCGGCCAGCGAGGTAGAGCACGAGCGCACCCGTGTACGAACCGAGGGTGGCGACGCCGACCGCGACGAGCGGGTTCAGGTGGCCGCGGCTGACGAGAAAGCCAGCCAGTGGCAGCACGACCTCCGATGGGATGGGGGGAAACACGGTCTCGGCGATGAGGAGGACGAAGAGTCCGATGTAACCGAGCGTCACGAGAATATCTTGAACCCAGCTCTCCACGCTGTCGTCCTCTCCGAGCGGGGCGGCGCGCGTCCAGCCTGATTGAGGATACAGGTCGCGACACGGTTCGGTACGTGCCGGGGAAGGACGAGCGCATGCCGATCGATCGCTGAGCAGAACGGAGCAGTGCTCGATCGACATTCGCATGTTTTGCCAAAAGGGCTGGACTGTGCGTGACGGGTGATCGGGAGGGCCGGTCAGGGCGCATCAGCTCCAGCGAGGGAGGCTCGTGCCCGCAGCATCTTAGTCCGTCCAGATCAGTTCGCGCTCCTCCTCGATCTTGCTTTCGTCGAGCTCGACACCCATACCCGGATTCTCAGGGACACGGATGATGCCGTTCTTCGGCTGGATCGGCTCCTTGAAGAAGAACTGGAGCAACTCGTTCCACTTCAGAAGATATTCGACCCAGGGGGCGACCGGCTCGGGGAGCGCGGCGAGCAGCTGAACCGTTGCTGGAACCGAGTGACCGTGCGGGATCATGGGACTGCTGTAGGTGCTCGCGAGAGCAGCGATTTTGAGCGTCTCGCTGATACCTCCGGCCCAGTAGATGTCGGGTTGGAGGACATCCAGGGCGTTCCGCTGCAGCCAGGCGAGAAAACCCCAGCGGGTGTATTCGTGCTCCCCGCCTGCGATCGGGATCGGCGACCGCGCGCGGAGCGCAGCGTAGGCGTCGAGCTGGTCAGGCAGGAACGGCTCCTCGATCCAACGCAGGCGGTACGGTGCTAGTTCGTTCACCGCCGCGACCGCATAAGGCCAGTCCCAGCTCATCCAGGCGTCGAGCATCAGTTCGACGTCGTCGCCCACGGCGGCACGCAGCGCCGCGAAGAGTGCGACGGTGCGGCGGAGGGCTTCACGCCCCTTCGAGGGCGCCCAGCGCGGGAACCACTTCTGGGCGCGGAAGCCCTGGGCGACCAGGTCACGAGCCAGGCGCGTGGCCGCGTCGAGTTCGAGCGAGTAACCCAACGTGCTGGCGTAGGCGGGAAGTTCCGTCCGTACTGGCCCGCCGAGGAGCCGATGCACCGGATCCCCATTCCAGCGTCCACGGAGGTCCCACAGTGCGCAGTCGACAGCTGAGAGGGCCATCATGACGACGCCCTTGCGCCCGTGGACGAACGAGCGGTACAGCTCGTCCCAGATCCGTTCCGTGGCGAGAGGGTTCGCGCCGATGAGCCGAGGACGCAGTTCCGTGCCGATAATCCGAGCGACATCGCGGGTGAGCGGTCCGGCCAGTCCGATTGCTCCCTGGTCGCTCTCGATCTGCAGGAAGATCTGGCGCAGCCGGTAGGGGCCAGGCCCGTCCTGCTCCGGTAGCCACCACTCGCGCGGATCGCTGCGGTGTTCGGGGTAGATATCGATCGGCCGTGCCAGCCGCTCTTCCCAGAAGTGACCAGCGTAGGGGAATGTGCCGGTGAGTTCGCGCAGCCGGACAGCGACGATCCGCATCGACGTCCTCCTAGTCCTGGAGCAGAGCGATCACCCGATCGGCGACGCGTTCGGTCGTCGCGGTACCCCCGAGGTCTGGCGTGAGCGTTTTCCCTTCCGCGGTCAGCCGCTCGATCGCCCGCAGCACACGTGCCGCGGCCTCGGCGAGTCCGAGGTGTTCGAGCAGCATCGCGCCGGCCCAGATGGTGCCGATCGGGTTGGCGATGCCGCGGCCAGCGATGTCCGGCGCGCTGCCGTGCACCGGCTCGAACAGCGACGGTACGCCTGGAGCGTACGCCAGATTGGCGCTCGGCGCGAGGCCGAGACTGCCCATGAGCGCTGCGCCGAGATCGGTCAGGATATCAGCGAAGAGGTTGCTGCCGACCACGACGTCGAACCGTTCGGGAGCGCGGACCATGAGAGCAGCGGCGGCATCGACGAGGAGCGACGTCACGGTGACGTCCGGATAGTCGCGCGCGACTGTTTGCACCACCTCGTCCCAAAGCACCATGCCGAACCGCTGGGCATTGCTCTTGGTGATGCTCGTGAGGTGCTTTCGCCGCTTCCGGGCGAGCTCGAAGGCGTAGCGCACGACGCGCTCGACGTTGAAGCGCGAGAAGACGGCCGTCTCCAGCGCCACCTCGTGCGGTGTGCCGACGTGCACGCGTCCGCCGACACCGGCATATTCCCCCTCGGTGTTCTCGCGGACGAAGATCATGTCGATGTCCGCTGGACCTTTGTCGCGGAGCGGCCCGGCAATTCCCGGCAGGAGGCGGATGGGGCGCACGTTGACGAAGAGATCGAGTTGTTTGCGGATCGGCAGGAGCAGACCCCACAGCGTCACGTGATCGGGAACATGAGGCGGGTCGCCGACGGCACCGAAGTAGATCGCATCGTACCTCCGCAGTTGGTCGACACCGTCCGGGGGCATGAGCGCTCCGGTCTGCCGGTAGTAGTCGGAACCCCAGGGAAAGTGGTGCCACTCGAGTTCGGCCTCGCCGGCGACGGCTGCTTCGAGCACCCGCTGACCGGCTGGAATGACCTCCTTGCCGACCCCGTCACCGGGAATAACGGCGATGCGAAACCGCTGCACGGTCATCGTCTCCTCCAACAAGGGCGACAACGAGTCCTCTCGTCGGCCGACGATCATAACCGTGCTACGTCCGTTGTGTGAAGAGCTGTTCGACCCGCAAAGGTGTCGATCGCGACACGATGCGCGACCTTCCGAGCAAATGGTCAGCAAGCCAGTGATGTTGGCCGCCTACTGGCACAGTCCCCGCAGGTGCGTCGCTTCTGTGGCGGGTCGGGTCCGATGACATGGGCGCTCAAGCAAATCCTCCCGGTTCGTCAGCACTGGTGTACTCGCGTCGCTGGACACCCGTCGTGTGGCTCCTGGCGCCAGCGAGGAACAGGAGCAAGGCCAGGCCCCAGGATCGCGCGTCGCTCCCCGTATGCAGCGCGAGGTTCCACCACGGTTGCTGATAACCCGGATGGAGGAACGCGTACGACCCAACCGTCACGATAGCCAGGAGAAGTGGTGGTATCCACCCGAACCGGGAGCCAAGCACGGTGGTGGTGAAACTTCCTGTACCCGCGAGGGCCAGGATTGCCCGCAGAGCAGCTTGCCTATCCAACGGGGTGAGATCGGCTCCCTGGACGGCGAGCAGGAAGAGTCCTGCCGTGGCAAGCACGAGCGTGGAGAGCGTGGCGAGTCGGTATGGCCAGAGTGGTCGAGCAGCGATTCGTTCCCACGACGCCATGTCGGAGTGGAGAGCTAGCGCGATAACGACTCCGAGGAAGGGGCTGTAGAGGAACGCTTCCGAGAGGAGGACAGGATTACCTCCAAGTAACGCGGGAAGAACAACCGTGCTCTCAGACCGAAGCCGGATGAGAGCGGCAATCACCGTCACAATGACTGCGCTCTGGACAACTCGCCGGCAGCGAAGGAAGAGCCAAAGACAACGCATACAGAGGCACGGCTCCTTCTAAGGCACGAGCGGGGGTAATGGTTGGGAACAATCTCGAAGCGCGTCGGCTTGCTGCCAGAACCACGCACGCTGCTGCTCGTCGGGAAGAGCGAGGAGAGGCATGAGCGCCTCGTACCCGGCGGAACCGAAGGTGCTGACTGGTCGACCGATGATGCGGAACTCGAGCCAGGCTCGCAGCAGTGCCCACCGCTCGAAGTGCTCAGGATAGCGCGCTCGCCGCTGGAGCAAGGTCTCCACCGATTTACTCGTGGGTTCGCTGCCAGATTCACAGATCTGTGTCGGATCGACCGGTAAGACCCCAGCGAGGAGACCGGACAGGAGTTCTGGCGAAGGCGAACCGGTTTCGTAACCGCTGACCCGGACGAGTGGCGCTCCCTGCTGCGGCGCTTGCGGGAGATACTGCTCATAGAGCACCTCGGGAATGACGTAGCGGTCACCGAGCAGGTTCCGAAGCTCGGTGACCGTCGTGCGCGTCACTGGAATCGCCCAGCGATGTTCTGGCCAGACGCAGATGGTCGGGGCTGTCCCGTCACACCAAGGTGTGGGGACATCTGCGACGAACTCGACGGCAGGTACACGTGCGCGAGCGACCGCTGCAGCAAGGAGAACTGTCATTGAGAAACTGATTGCCAACCACACGATACGTCGCGAGAGAGGGGAGCGTCCATGGGCGACGATCAGACAGCCAGCTCCAGCAAGACCGAGCACCCACGTGGTCATCAAAGCGAGAAACTCGGGACTGGAACGGAGCCAGGGTTGCATTTCGTGTCCGAATGGCACCAGCAAGAGCGCTTGAAGACCTGGATCCAAGCGACCTGACGAGAGCAGTACCAACCACAGCAGGCGCACTGCGCTTATGACCAAGGCAGTGCCGATCGGAGCGACGGGGGATGCAGGGAGCAGTTCACCGAGGACCGCGCCGATGATCACCGCTTGGACTACCGCGAGCAGTGCCACGACGATGTAGCTCGGCCATGGATGCCAGAGAGTGAGCCGGAGAGTGGTAAAGAGGAGAAGGCCGAAGGCGATTGCACAGACGAGAGCGAGCAACCAGAGGAGCGTTGCAGTCAGCTCCACTCCGAGGATCACAGCCCACGGGCGCGCCATGGTGCGAAGCAGCGAATCAAGACCAGAACGCCGCCTCCGTCCCGACGCCCACGTCGCAACACCCCCCGCTATCGGGGCGGCAAAGAAGAGTGCCACGATGCCGATCAGCGAACTCGCGCGTTTCCAGTCGTCCAGAAATGGCGGGTTGGCCTGTCCGACGACAAGCGCCACTCCCAACAGTATCGGAGCGAGCACAAACGCCACGGAGCGGGCTGGATTACGTCTCACGTGGATGCTGATCGTGAGATCCATCGAGCTGGCTCCCATGGTCGCGCAGCTGTACGAGTACAGCGTGATAACCACGCTCGATCGGTGTATCGCCGAGTTCGCTGTCCTGCCCGAGTGCCGCGAGCTCTTCTGGTGTGCCCTGGAAGACAACTCGCCCCGCAGAGAGGACGATGACTTTCGTGCACACAGTGGTCACATCTTCGACCAGATGTGTCGCAATCAGGGCCAGATGCTGCGTACCAACCTGTTTCAAGAGAGAACGGAAGGCCGAGCGTTGTTCAGGATCCAAAGCGACGGTGGGCTCATCGAGGAGTAAGATCGCCGGTCGATTGACGAGAGCGCATGCGAGTCCCGCCCGGCGGAGCTGTCCACCCGAGAGTTCGCGAAGGGGTTTCCGGGCATGATGGAGAAGGTCAACACTGGCCAGCGCTTCCTCGACAGCTCGGGATCGCTCCGAACCAGGAACCTCACGCAGCCAAGCGACATACTCGACGAACTCGAAGACGGTAAAGTCCGGATAGTAGCCGAATCGTTGTGGCAGGTATCCGATTTGGCGCCGCACGCTACGAAGCGTTGCCCGATTGCGCAGGTCCTGCCCCAAGATGCGGATGGAGCCCTGTTGCAACGGTAGCTCGGTCGCAAGCAAGCGGATGAGTGTCGATTTGCCAGAACCGTTCGGCCCGAGTACACCGATCACCCCTGTTGTTGCCGAGAGTGAGACGTCGACCAGTGCAGGACCCCGGCGAGCGTAGGAGAACGACACGTGATGGACCTCGAGACTCACGTTGCAACTCCAAGAGACACGATCCAGCGATGTCCCGGTCTGTGTTGTGTCAATCGCGTGCTTCAATGATCGGAGAGCCCCCGAAGCCGAACGGGCAGATGCCAGTCCACAGCACCCATGTACCGACGCCTACCCAGCCTGAGTATTGGTCTGGCCAGAGTCGGCAATCTGCTCGTAACCGTACTTGCCCGCTGAACACGTCGCACAGTGCGTGTGCGCGGTTGTCGTCTCCATTCCAAGCTGTGCAGCTGAACGATGCCATGACCTGGAACTCTCTGCCGGACTGGTCAGAGGAGACCGATCCGGAACTCTCGGTGATCGAGGACCCGTCAGGAGATAGAACGGTTGGCGTCAGAGATACCGGGCTTTCAGCTCGGAGTGGCGATGGGACGAAAAGTACCAACAAAACGACAAGGACCATACCGACAATGCTCGTCTGCCTCTGCATGCCCCCCCTTTCGGGATTCGCGAACCGGTCGTATACGTATACAGTACTCATCGGACGGACATTTTGCAAGCTGGAGGGGGTGCGACATCAGTCGCTGCGGAACGGCCGGTTACTCGCTCGAGACCGTTCGATAAAACCAATTCCGCCTGAAGGGCACGACGGCAGATCACCAGCAAACTGCCGGCTGGGAGTTCCGGCGCCTGTGCGAGGTTCCTGAGCATCAAGGCAAGCGATTCGAAGCAAGACAGAAGGGAACGAAGCCTCGGCTCGCACCGTATCTCAGCCCGGAGTCCCGAGAGAAGAGAAAGAGAATGGCACAAACTGGCGAGGGTATAGCCAAGAGGCATCGACGATGCGAGAATCCAGCCTTCGCGCGGTGCGGTCGACCTCTCCCCCCAGACGGGGAGCACCGACTCTTCTGTAAAACCTGGGTGCGAGTCGGACACTGTACTCGTCATGTGCCGGTAGCTCGCCGGAAGGGCTGCGCCGCCTCTTCGTTCCGCAGCACGAAAACCACCCGTTCCGGGAACTGGGCCCCGCTGGCGGCATGGTCGCGTACGGCTTGCACCATCGCCTGGGCACAGGTGTCGAGATCGAGCCCACCGACACCGGTGCCGAGCGCCGGGAAGGCGACCGACCGCAGCTGCCGCTCCTGGCAGCGAGCGAGCGCAGCGCGCGTGGCGGCATAGACGGTCTCGCGAGTGGCTGGAATCATGCGGCCGTGTTCGTCGTACCCCATCGCTGCAGCGTGGATGACGGCCTTGTGTGGCAGGCGGCCGGCCCCGGTAACCACCGCCTCGCCGACCGCGATCGGCCCCTGCGCGACGGCCTCGCGCTCGATCTCTTCACCGCCGGCTCGCTTGATCGCACCAGCCACGCCCGAACCCATCCAGAGCTGATTATTCGCCGCGTTCACGATCGCCTCCGTGTCAGCGGCCGTGATATCGCCGATCTGCACCTCGATCCTCGGCTGTGCCATCGTGCACCCCCTGTCCTGCTTCGACTGCGATCGCTCACGACAAGCGTAGCGCGGAGTCTTCCACTGTGATGAGCGTGCTTGGACGGCGGCAGTGTGCTGGTGGACGTGCTCCCCGCTGCCGGTGTCGAAGCGAACACGCTCGCGCGGTAGCGGACGATGGATGACGCTTCGCCATCAGTCGTGTCGCGGGCTCGAGCGGCAGTCACGAGTAGGCTCGACAGAGATGGCCTGAGTATGCCTAAATCTTTCGGTTGGAGGGATGGTGTGTGGATCAGGGGGGGTGACTCGTGGACTTCACGCTGACGCCTGAACAGGAGGCACTCCGGGAACGAGCGCGCCGCTTCGCCGAGACGGTGGTCAAGCCGGTCGCTGCGTTCTACGATCAAGAAGAACGGCATCCCCACGAACTGATCGTCCAGGCTCGCCAGGAAGGCTTGACGGAGATCACGATCCCAGCGGAATACGGCGGTCGCGGGCTGGGGGTGCTGGAACTAGTACTGGTCGCCGAACAGCTCGCCTGGGCCTGCGCCGGCTTCACGGCTGCCGCCTGTTCGAGCTGTCTCGCCGGTGAACCGATCGTCATCGCGGGGACGGAGGAGCAGAAGCGGCGCTGGCTGCCGCGCCTGACGGCTGGCGAGTACGCGAGCTTCGCGCTCACCGAGCCGGATGCTGGTTCGGATGTGGCAGCCTTGAGCACGCGTGCCGAGCGGCGCGGAGATGTCTATATCCTGAACGGACACAAGCGGTGGATCGGTAACGCACCGATCGCCAGCTTCTTCGTCGTCTTCGCGAAAACCGATCCGGAAGCCGGTCGGCGCGGCATCAGCGTCTTCGTCGTCGAACGGGAATCAGACGGCATCGTGACCCGACCGCTGCGCAAGCTCGGTCAGCGAGCCATTTCCAACGGCGAGATCGAATTCCATGACGTGGTCGTTCCCGCCAGCAATCGGATCGGCCAGGAAGGTGACGGGTTCGCGATCGCGATGCGCACGCTGCGCCGGACGCGCCCGATGGCAGCGGCGTTCGGGGCCGGTATCATCCAGCGCTGCCTGGACGAGTCACTGGCGTATGCCCAGCAGCGCCGGACGATGGGACAACCGATCGTCAAGCATCAGGCGATCGGGCACAAGCTGGCCGAAATGCGCATTCGCCTCGATGCCGCGCGCCAACTCACCTACCTGGCTGCCTGGCTGGCGGACCGCGGTGAGGACAACACACTGGCGGCAGCCGTCGCCAAGGCGTTCGCGGCCGACAGCGCGATGTGGGCGGCGACGGAGGCGGTCCAGGTGTTCGGTGGCAACGGCTACAGTCCGGACTATCCGGTCGAGAAGTTGTTCCGCGACGCCAAGCTCTTGCAGATCTACGAGGGCACGAGCGAAATCCAGCGCAATATCATCGTCCGGGAACTCGTTCGGCTCAGTGGAAACCGCCGTGCTGTCAGTTGAGCGAGCCCCCTTCCCGACTCGCCTGCCGTCGTTCGGTGAGGCGCGACCCAGTGACCTGCGCGGAGTCGGGAACCTTTTGTCCTGGTGGTGACGGCGCGCGATGGGAATCGGACGAGGAGCGCGCGATGTTCAGGTGGTCATTCCACTGTACGCGCTGTGGTGCATCGTTTGCGCCCGAGACGCTCGTCTGGCGTTGCCTGCGCTGTCAGGGCGTGCTCGTGGTCGATCCACCGCTGCTGTTCGATCCCGGAGCGATCGCGGCGTCGACCTCGACGCTGTGGCGATATGCGCGGGCGCTCCCGATCGATCCGCCAGCATGGACGCTCGGAGAGGGGATGACGCCGCTCGTCCCCGGCCAGCTCGACGGCGAACCGGTCTGGTTCAAGCTGGATTTCCTGCTCCCGACGGGGTCCTTCAAGGACCGCGGTGCGAGCGTGTTGGTCGCCTTCCTGGTCGGAGCCGGTGTCCGGCGAATTGCAGTCGACTCATCTGGCAATGCAGCTGCGGCTTTCGCCGCGTACGCTGCCCTGCATGGGCTGGAGGCGCTGGTCTACGCACCGACGGATACTGCACCGGAGAAGCTGTTCCAGTCGCGCGCCTACGGCGCACGAGTCGAGCTGGTGCCCGGCCCGCGGGAGGCGGTCGCTGCCGCTGCCCAGGCAGCTGCACAGGAACCAGGAACGGCTTATGCGAGCCACAACTGGCATCCGTTGTTCGCTGAAGGAACGAAGACCTGGTTGCTGGAGGTCTGGGAGCAGCTGGGCGGACTGTGGCCGGCTGCTTGCTTCGTTCCAGCCGGGGGCGGAAGCCTGGTGCTCGGTGCTGCGCTCGCGGTGCAGGCAGCCGGTGTTCGCGGGCCGGTCATCGTCGCTGCCCAGCCGGAGGCTTGTGCTCCGCTCGTGCGAGCGTGGGAACGGAACGCTCGGGAAGTGGAACCGCTTGTACCAGCTCCGACGCTGGCGGAGGGAGCACGGATCGGTGCGCCGCCACGAGGCACCTTGTTGCTGGAGATACTCCGCCAGTGTGGTGGGTGGCCGGAAGCGGTTCCCGAACCGCAGCTCGTCGAGACCGTGCGTCTCCTCTGGCGTCAGGGGCTCTACGTGGAGCCGACGGCAGCGCTGGGTGCAGCAGCGTATCGCCTGGCTCGTCGCCGGGGCTGGGTACCGGATGGTCCAGTCGTGATCCTTCTGACCGGCAGTGGGCTCAAGACCGGTGCTGCGGCGCGGCAAGCGATCGAGCAGGTATGAGGTGCCCGGTCACACACGAACGACCGGGTGGGGCACGGAGTCGTGCACAGTCGCCGCATGAGTCGATCGTTCAGCACCGGGCGACCCGGCCTAAAGCGAAGGACAGAAGAAATTTGAAGGAAAGCGGTTCCGACGAGCCATCCGTTCACCGCTCCCCCGTAAGCCGTGACGAGGTTTCACCTCCCCACTCGGCGCCGGTCTTGACCGCCTCCGCACACGTTCCAGGGCCATGTGCGGTACGTGTCGATCCGGTTGTCCGGGGCGATCGTCCGGCTTTCTCCGGACGTCTCCGAGCGGGTCGTCGTCGACTCCTCGGAACCGCACCTCCAGTACAGCACATCGAAGGCCGGTTGTCAAGTGGTTCGGACAGTGTCCCGTTCCGCTCATCGAACGCTCGTGGACACGGTCGTGAGTCGCGTTCTTCACGGTAACGCTAACCGCTGCGGAACGTACGAATGTAGGCGAGGAGGGCCTCGAGGTCGGCGTCGGAGAGGAGTTCAGGAGGGTAGGCAGGCATCCCTTCCTCGGTACCTTCGCGAAGAGCGCGGACAGCACGCCGGTCGGTTGCACGAAGCTGGAGTAACCCGGGTGCGTTGCCCCCAGCACCGTGGCAGTACATGCAGCCGAGAGAGAAGTAGAGTGCAGCCCCGCGAGCTGCTCCGCTCGCTGCTGGATCGGCTGGCCGGAGATCGTCGGTGGAGGGCGTGGGAACGACCGGGAGTGGCTGCGCAGTACTGGATCGCAGCGTTCGCAGGTAGGCGATGACGACCCAAATCTGCTCGTCGCTCAGGCGATCGGCGAAACCCGGCATGCCGGTGAAACTGAGACCGTGTGCGATGATCCAGTAGAGCTCCGCATCGCTGCGTGCCTGCGTGTCCTCATCACCGAGCGGGCTGGCTGGCGGATAGCTCAGTGTCCCGAACCATCCCTTGCCATCGGCATCCGCACCGTGGCACGGCGCACAGGCTCCGATATAGACGATCCGTCCGGCCTCGGCGGCCCGGGCATCCAGCGCCGGCGGCGGAGAAACGGTTCGGCTCCCAGCTGCAGCGATGCGATCGATCGCCCAGCGGCTTGATGCCCGTTCGAGCGGCCATTCGCTTCGATGGGCGAGTAACGCCGGTGCCGCGAACCACAAGATGATCGGCACGAGCAGCATCGCGGTGAACATTCCGGTGACGAACCAGAGCAACCGGCTGCGCCAGCGACTGTTCGACCACCGATTTCGCTCGGCCTTGCTTGTCCAATCCATCGCAGCGCTCCTCCTGCCGTTGCGAGCTCGCGGGAGGCGACCCCCAGCGTCTGCTTCGGTCGATGCTCTCAGATCAGCGGGTACTAGTTCACCGGGCGAGCCGCAGTGACCCGCGAATGCATCGTACGGCAGGGAAGTCCGGTCGCGTGCATCGAGATCTCCTGTCCACCCGAGCGACGGGTCGTCACGGCGGACGACCCGTCGCCCCGTGCCGCACCTTCAGCGAGGTGGCCGCTGTGAGCCGGAGCGACGCCGCCGGGCGGTCAGGCCTGCGGTGAGGGCTCCGGCGAGGAGGACCGCAGCGAGCAGTGCGAAAGATCGGATGCCAGTGCGCTCGTGCGGCTGTCCGGTCGCTGGCGCGAGTTGAGCTGGTGGTGTGGGCGTCGTGGCGGCACGCGGTGTCGGTGTCGCTGGCCGGGCTGTCGTCGGAGACGGAGCGACTGTCGGGGGTGCGGTCGTGGTCGGCATGGCAGGGGCGGTCGTCGGCGACGGTGTCGGAGCAGCTGTCGGTGTCGCGGCAGCAGCGACGAGGATCGTGCCCTGCATACCGAGTGTGCGGTGATTCCCGACCGGGCAGTACATCTCCCACTCGCCGGGTTCAGTGAACGTAAACGTGGCCTGTCGTGTCTCGCCGGGCATGAGGTTCGTGGCGAAGAGTCGCTGTTCGATGCCCCGGTCTTCCAGCTCCACTTCGAGGTTGTGCTGCGCACCGCCCGCATCGGTCACGACGAACGTCACCGGCTCGCCGAGGGGTACGGTGATGGTCGCAGGGGTGATGGAGAATTCAGTGAGCGTGATCGTGACCGTGATGTCCGGCGCAGCCGCGCTCACGACCGGGTGGAAGCGCATCCGCGAGCGAGCGGCGAGGGCATGGCTCGGGAGGAGAGAGAGCAGAGCGACGAACGTCACGAGGGCAACAGACCTGGCTCGCTTCGCCATTTCTGGCCTCCCCGTCCTTCAGTGGCTCGCACGGTTGGCGGGTGTACCCGTAGGCATTACGTGTGGGGAGACCGTGGGGATTTAGGGGGCTCAGCGAGCGCCCGGCACCGGGACCCCGAGCGCCTGGAGGAGTAGCGTCGTTGCGAGATAGAGGAGAATGAGCACGAGGATGCGTCGTAGCCATGAGCCGTGGACGTGTCGTCCGAGGTGCGAGCCGACCTGTGCACCGAGGAAGACTCCGAGGACAGCCGGCACGGCGACCCGGGGGACGAGGAGATCGTTGGCGTAGTACAAGAGGGCACTTCCGACCACAGTCACGCCGATCATATACGTACTGGTCGCTGCTGCGGCCTTCACGGGCACACGCATCAGCACATTCATGAGCGGAACCTGAATGACACCGCCGCCGATGCCCAGAAGCCCCGACATGAAACCAGCCACCGTACTGGACAGGGCACCGATGCCAACGAGTTGCGGAACGTACTGAACAGTCCCACCGACTGCTGGATCGTAGAAACTGCTTCGCAGCCCGAGGCGATCGGGACCGGTCGTGACTGGCTGTGCGCTCGCGCGCCGGAGACTCATGAGGACGATCATCGCATAGAGGGCGAGTGCGAACGCTGCTCGCAGGATCGTAGTTGGTGCGGTGGCCACCAACAGCGCACCACCGATCGCACCGAGCGTCGTCGCGATCAGGAGTACGAGTGCGAGCCGAAGGTTGACCATCCGGTGCTGGAGATACACGGTAGCACTCCCCATCGAACCGACGATGACGGCGAGACCGCTCGCTGCGATCGCGGTCTTGATCGGGACCCCCAGGAAGGCGGAAAAGATCGGAACCATGAACACGCCGCCACCGAGCCCGACCATCGCGCCGAGCGCTCCAGCGAACGCTGCGAAGACGAGGATACCGATTTCCACCTAACGACCCCCGACGAGACGGGCAATCGGTAACGCGGCAACCACGAGGAGGACGACGCCAACCAGAGCGGTCGTCCGGCGATCGCCGTGGCGCGCGCACGCGCTGAACATCACCAGGAGACCAACAACCGGCCCCAGGGCGGCGAAGAGCAGGGCAGCTGTTTCGAGGGCGACCGGTTGCCCGTCCATCAGCGCAGTGGGGAGGTCCGTCAAGGGAACGGTGGCCTGTTCCAGTTTGCCGTCTTCGAACAGGTCGAGAACGAGGCCGAGAGTGAGGAGTGCGAGGGCAAGCCCCAGCCACAGCCGGTAGAGTCGCGCGAGCAGTTGCGAGAGTTGGCCGAGATGCGCCTCGCCACAGTCGATTTGTTCAGCCGGTGTGACTGTCGATTCTGTCCGTGGCATCGTCTAGCGGCGACCATCCCGATACGAGACACTACGGCCGCTGCTGCGGAGCCGCGTGCCTCATCATACCATTTGTCGCCAGCAGCCTCGACCCCGGCTGGGAACAGCCTAACCACCGACGAGACCAGCGAGGCCGAGCAGCAAAATGACCAACACGACGAGGGCGATGACGACGAACACGAAGTCGCGTTCCAGCGCGAACAGTACGAGCGTCAGTGCCACCCGAGCAGTCGGGGTAAGAATCAGGACGAGCAGGCCGAGCCGCATCACGTCATCCGGCTGACCACTGAGGACGCCGATCGCGATCGCATGCAAACTCGTCCGGAGGGTACCACTCTGGAGGGTCAGCAGCTCGTGTAACGTCTGCGGGTCGCCAGGCTGCGGTCCTCGCACGAAGAACAGCAGGAGACCGATGGCGCCGATCGCGGCTGCGACGAGTACCCCGAATCGCAAGACGCGACTGATCAAGAGGTCGATGCGTTCCTGGACCGGGTTCAGGGTCGCGGTGTCGGGCAGTCCGGAGCGGATCGCGCGATCGTGCATGTCACCACACCCCCAATCCACGCAGCAGCATCTGGAAGGCGATCACCAGCAGGATGGGAATGAAGAGCTGGCGCACCCGACGGTTCGTCAGGCGGAGCAACAGCTGCGCACCGACGAGCGAGCCAGCCAGCACGCCGAGCATGACCGGTGTCGCGATCAACGGCACGACGTCGCCGCGCCAGAAGTAAATGCCAGCGCTGGCCGCTGCCGTGACGCCGATCATGAAGTTGCTGGTCGCTGTCGAGACCTTCATCGGCATCCGCATGCCCCAGTCCATCGCCAGGACCTTGAGAGCACCGGCACCGAGTCCGAGTAGTGCTGAGGCCAATCCGGCCACGAACATCATGGCGAAGCCGATCGGGACACGCGTGACTTCGTAGGTCACGACCCGGCCGAGCGCACGGTCTGGGTAGGCGCCGCCGAGCCGGAGGTGCCGAGCCAGCCAGTCGGGCTGGACACCGGAGGGAACTTCTTCACTGAGACGACGCGCCATCGGACCGAGCGACGCCAGGAGAAACGCGGCGAAGAGGAAGTACAGCGCTCTCCCTGGGAGGAAAGGAACGAGCAACGCGCCGAGCACGGCGCCGGTACTCGTCGCCAATTCGAGGAAGATCCCGGCTCGCACGTTCGTCAAGTGGTCGCGCACATAGGCAGCGGCAGCTCCGCTGGAGGTCGCGATGATCGACACAATGCTGGCACCGACGGCGAGGTGGATGTCCAGGTGAAATCCGAGCGTCAGGAGCGGAACGATGAGAATGCCGCCACCCAGTCCGATGAGCGAGCCGAGCAAACCGGCGAGAAAGGAAAAGAGAAATAGACCCACAACGAATAGTTCGATGCCGACCACAGCCGTACCCTTTCGTCTGCCGACCCTGCCTTTCCTGCCCGAACCGGTCGGCTGGCCGGCGGTGGCAAGTCGATCGTGTGCAGCGGCCTATCGATCCAGACTGATCGCCGCTCCTGGATAGTACGGGTTCGTACCGCCGTGCAGGATTCCCTCATGGTCACGCAAGATTCCTCCTGGGCTGGCGAACGGGACATCAGCGAAGTCTTCGCGCACGACCTGAAGCCGATGTCCCCGCTCTTCGAGAGCAGCGATGACCGCAGGATCGATCCGGCTGCTCACCACCGTCGGTTCGACGCTGCAGTCGATTCGCGCTGCGGAAATGGCCGCCTGGATACCGAGCCCATGGTCGATGACGTTGCTCACCACCTGCACCACTGCGTCGATGATCCGCCGTCCCCCCATCGCGCCGAGGATGAGAAACAGCCCATGGTCGGCGAACACGAGCGTCGGTGCCATGTTGGCGAGCGGCCGTTTGCCTGGCTCGATCGAGTTGGCTCGCCCGGGTTCCGGGTCGAACCAGAACATGCCGTTGTTCATGAGGATCCCGGTACCCGGTGCGACCACCCGCGAACCCCAGGCGGAGAGGAGCGTTTGCGTCAGGGCGACGGCATTGCCCCAGCGATCCACCACATTGATGTGGGTCGTCGAACCAGCTCCGTAGTTGGGAAGCGAACGAGCGTAGAGGCGTTGGACGCCGAGACGCTGCGGATCTCCCGGCTCGATCCGTGCCCGTGCCTGCTCGCCGATCTCGCTCGCCCGCTCGCGCGCATAGGCCGGATCGGTGAGGGCAGCCACCGGCACGGGGACGAAGGCGGGATCGGCCAGATAGGCGAACCGATCGACGAATGCCTGCCGGAACGCTTCGATCAGGACATGGAGGGTGCGACTCGAATTGTGCCCGTAGTCGGCGAGCGGGAAACAATCGAGGAGATGCAGGGATTCGAGCACCGTCGGCCCGCCGCTCGGTGCCGGAGCAACGGCGATGCGGTACCCGCGGTACTCCCCCCAGAGCGGTGCGGACAAGCGGACAGTGTAGCGCTCGAGGTCCTCCATCGTTAGGAGCGCACCCAGGTCACGCAACCCTTCGACCAGCTGCCGTCCGAGCTCACCGCGATAGAACGCATCGGCACCATCGCGCGCGATCGCTTCCAGCGAGCGGGCGAGATCCGGCTGCCGGAGGATGGTCGGCTCGAGCCCGGTCTGGACCGGCAAGGGAAGGCCGTCACGAGTGAAGACCGCACGGGCCGAGGGATACCGGGCGAGCAGGGCGGCATCTTGCGCCATTTCGAGACTGGTATGCCAACTCACCGGGAAGCCGTCGCGGGCGAGCCGGATGGCGGGCTGGAGGAGTTCCGCCAGCGGTCGCGTTCCGTAGCGTTCGAGTGCAGTCACCAGTCCTGCGACCATGCCGGGCTCCGCGATCGCGAGCGGCCCGTGCACGTTGGCATCGCCCTCGACGGCGCGCCAGCCGAACCGTGTTGCGCTGGTTCCCGGGAGGAGTGCGTAGAGATCTGGGCGTGCCGCGAGCGGTGCGCACATCCCGAAATCGATCGCGACGGTCTCCTGGGTTTCAGCCAGGTAGACCAGCATGAGGCCGCCCCCGCCGATCCCACTCATGAACGGCTCGACGACTCCGATCGCGAACGCTGTGGCGACGGCAGCATCGATCGCGTTGCCGCCGTCGGCGAGCACGGCGACTCCGACCTCGGCCGCCAGCTCGTGTTGCGCGACCACCATGCCGAGGCGGCCGGTCGCCTCGGTGCGGTCGATGATCCAGACGCTGCGGTGCATCCCGGCCCTCCAACTCCGACTGCCCGTCACCGTGCACAGCCTATGCCCGGTACCGCCGGTGGGCAAGATGGACGGTCGGCGGTCCGGAACGCGTTACCGGCCAGCAGCGAGCCGCGGCACGGGTTTCGTGGGGCTGGTGTCGCTTTCACACGCTATGCTCGCAGGCACAGGATGGAACTTGACAGCTTGCCGAGCGATCGGTACGCTCCGGGTGGGCAGAACATTTGTGCGTCACAGGGGGCGAGCATGCGAGAACGGCCGCAGGAGGACGAGCGGGGACAGGCGATCCAGCCGCCGCTCTTCGAGCTGGGGCGAGACGGCAAGCTCCGCGGTACCGTCGGTCTCCTCCCGGTCCTGACCGCCGAATCGTCCCTCGATGTGGCCCGCTTCTGGTTCCGGCGCTATCTGGAGCAGTCCGGCCATCCAGTCAATACGGTCAAGTCCTACAGCTACGACCTCGCGGTGTTCGAATCGGTCGTGGGACCGAAACCGATCCGGGAGATCGACGAGCGGGATGTCGCGACCTTCCTGGAGCAAAGCCGTGGCCGTTCCACGCGCAAGCGACGGCTGACGACGCTGTCGACGTTCTTCAAGTTCCTGATCACCCGCGCGAAGGTGCTGGAACACGATCCGACAGCAGCGTTCTACTCGGATCGGATCCCGCTCAAGACGCCGCAGCCGTTGTTCCCGGAGGAACAGGAGCGGCTGCTGGCGGCTGCAGCAGCGGAAGGGCCGCGGACGCACCTCGCGATCTGGCTGATGCTGCGACTCGGGCTGTCGCGGCACGAGGTGCTGGCCTTGCGGGCGTCGCACATCGACTGGGCGGATCCGGAGAGGCCGATCGTGTATGTCTTCGCTGAGGGAGAGAAGCGACGCCTGCGCGAACGCAAGCTCGCCGGCAACCGTGAACTGACCGAGATCTACCAGCGCTTGCTCGAGGAAGAGGGGCCACAAGATCGTCTCGTTCCCATCCTCCCGCAGTCGCTCAACAAGCTGGTCGAGCGTGTCGCCGCCGCTGCTGGTATCAGCAAGCCGGTGTCACCCCAGACGTTGCGTCACACCTTCGCAGTCGAGCAGGCGAAGCGCGGCGCGAGCGAGGACGAGCTCCTGGAACTCCTGGGGCTCGCTGACGATGCGCGGAACCGGCTCAGCGTGCAACGGTACATACGCCTTGCGGCGCCACCACTCGATCCGCTGGCCGCGCCACGATCAGGCGGGGCGTCGTAGCGGTGCTCACAACCGTTCGCGCAGCGGCAGCCAGCTGAGCACGACATCGAGGACGAGCGGAAGCGGCTGGGCGGTATCGACGGTACGGTGCTCGAGCCCGGCGATGGGCTCCATCGCCTCGCCGTAGCGTGCGCGCTGCTCGAGGTAAATCGGCCAGGTGGCTTCGCTCGCTTGCCCCGGCTCCTGGGCGCGATAGCGCAACCGTTCGGCCACGATCTCGGCCGGGCAGCAGCACTCGACGAGCATCGGCCGAGCACCGTACTGGGCAGCGAGCGCGCGGGCCGCTTCCCGCCATTCTCGGTCGAGGAACGTCGCATCGAGCACGACTGACCGGCCAGCGGCGAGTTCCGCGGCGGCACGATCGAGGAGCGTGCGGTATGTGGCCCGTGTCAGTTCCGGCCCGTAGATGTCGGCACCGTACGGGAGTTCGGCGCGTCGCTCGCGTGCTACACCAGCCAGTTCCTTGCGAATGATATCGGACGAATAGACCGGGATACTGAGACAGCGCGCCAGTCGACGCGCGAGTGCGCTCTTGCCTGTTCCCGAAAGGCCACCGACGAGGATCAAGAGCGGTTCGGCCGGTTCGACCAAGTACGATGTCGCGAGGTCAATATAGCGCTCGGCCTGCGTGCGGACAGCAGCGAACTCGTCGCTCTCCGGCGCGAGCTCGTCCAGGCGGAAGCAGTTGACCTTGTTCCGGACGTGAGCACGGTAGACGCTGTAGAAATGCACGAGCAGGGGTAGTTCCGGATCGTCGAGTGCATCGCTGGCGCGGAGCGTCAACCAGCGTGCCCAATCGCTCCGGCCGTGGTGGTCGAAGTCCATGCTGAGGAAGGCGAGATCGACTGCCACGTCGCCGCAGCGTAGTCGCGGGTTGAATTCGATACAGTCGACGATCTGGAAGCGTGGCGGCGAGTCGGACTCGACGAAGACGTGCGCGAGGTGCAGATCGCCGTGCCCTTCAACGATCCGTCCTTCGGCGATGCGGCGCTGGAACAGGTCGAGTCGCTCGCGCAGGAACCGCTCGCTGATCGACGCGATCCAGCGGTGCTGGAGAGGAGCCAGGACGACACCGATGTACGGCTCCGTCTGGTCGAGGTTCTCGCGGATGTTGAACCAGACGGCTTCCGGGGTTCCCCAGCGGTCGATCTCCGGACTGCGTGCAGCCACGCGATAGAACTCCGCGAGTCGATCGGCCAGAGCGGCGAGGAGTTCCATCGAGACTGCGTCGCGTTGCAGTCGCCTGAGGAGCGTCTGCTCGAAATCGAGTCGCCGCATCTTGACAGCGTACTCGACGACCTCTCCCGGCGCTTCGACGCGGAGATGCGAGCCGATGCGCGCGATCGGCACCACGCCGAGGTAGACGCCGTCGGTCAGGCGCTGGTTGAGGAGCACTTCCTGCTCGCAGAAAAACCGCCGCTGTTCCAGCGTGCTGAAGTCGAGAAACCCGAAGTTGACGGGCTTCTTGACCTTGTACACGTACTCACCGGCGAGAAAGACGAGCGAGATGTGCGTTTCTTCCACGTCGATGCGCTCGACCGGAAACGGATACGCTTCCGGGCGACTGAGTTCGCTGAGAATCAATGCGCGATGGGCTCGCGCGAGATCGTCGTGCACCGTCATGCTGTACCCTCACCCGGCGCCAACGCTAGCGCAAGCGGAGCGATCCGGCAACCTCCGGTGGCAGGATGACGTAGCGTATGATGGGGTGGAAGGGGCAGTTGGGGAGGTGGTGAATGCGGCGGGCAGTGGGAATCGTTACGTTGCTGGGTGCTCTGGTCGCTTTTGTCTTTTGGGCACCAGGTGCCCGGGCGGCGCAACTCGTTGCGGGTCCATCGGTGACGATTGGTGCGGACGAGCGGCTGGACGATGAGCTGTACGCGACCGGCAACGCGATCGAGATCGAGGGGGACGTCACGCGTGATGTCTTCGCGGCTGGAGCGACGGTCGCGATTTCCGGACGAGCTGGTGGTGATGTCACTGCGGCGGCCGGCTCGGTCAAGGTGAGTGGTCCGATCGCGGGAAGCTTGCGTGTCGCTGCCGGTACCGTCGAGGTGACCGGGCCTATCGGGTGGGATCTCGTGGTGCTGGGTGCCGAGTCGGTGACGGTCGGACGGACGGCGACGATCGCGCACGACGTGGCGACGATCGGAGCCGAAACCCTCACGATCGACGGCACGATTCGCGGGAATGTCCGCGGAAACGTTGGGACACTCGTCGTGAGCGGTCGCATCTTCGGTGATGTAGACGTGAATGCGAATCGTGTGGAGATCCGTGACGGGGCGCAGATCGACGGGGTTTTCCGGTACCGAGCTCCGCAGCCAGCGACGATCGCGCCTGGTGCCCGGATCGTTGGACCGCAAGAGTATACGCCATCGCCGGGTACGACGGGTGGACCACAGACGACGCTGGATCGGGTGCTCAGCTGGCTCTCGACGGTCTTACTGCGGCTCGGCTGGGCACTCGTCGCTGGTACCTTGCTCGTGCTGGCACTACCGCGTCAGACAGCCCAGGTCGCTGACACGTTCCGTTGCGCACCGCTTTGGACGATCGTGTGGGGTGTCGTGGCCTTGGTCGTCGTGCCGGTCGTTGCGCTCGTGCTCGCGGTGACGGTGGTCGGCTTGTCGGCAGCGCTCCTGCTGCTCGGCCTCTACGTTGCTGTGCTGTATCTCAGTCAGGTGCTGGTCGGTATCGCGCTGGTACGCCTCGTGCCACTGCGTGCGTTCCGGAGCGAGCGTCGGCTCGCTCTGTGGCTCGTGATGGTGGTCGGAACCACACTCGTGCTGGTCTTCCGGATGCTGCCGATCCCCTTCGGCTGGACGTTCTGGTGGAGTCTACTCATCGGTGCCCTCGGGCTCGGTATGGTCTGGACTGCGCTGTCCGGCTGGGGACTGCGGCGCGTCGTTCCCGCTGCAGCAGCACCGGCCCCGTCGCCTGTTTTCGAGGAAGCGATACCCGCTCAGCCGATGACGACGCCGCCGACCGAAGCACACGAGGAGGTGGAAGAGAGACGCGAGGAGCACTGAATGGCCGACCGGATTCTGCTCGAGGGGCTCCAGTTCTACGGGTATCACGGGGTACATTCGGAGGAGCGCCGACTCGGCCAGCGGTTCGCGGTTGATCTCGAGGTCGAGCTGGACCTCGCACCGGCTGCGCTGCGCGATGCGCTCGAGGAGACGGTCAATTACGGGGCGCTGTACCAGACCGTGCGGCGTATCGTGGAAGGTGAGCCACGGCACCTTCTCGAAGCCGTCGCGGCGGACATCGTGCGCGCGATCTTCGCTGAGTATCCACGCGTCGATGCCGTGCGGGTGCGTCTCTGGAAACTGATGCCGCCGATCGCTGGCGCTGCGCTCGGTCGTGTCGGCGTCGAACTCCGGCGCACGCGGCAGGATATCGAGAACGGAGAAGGAGGCGGAGTGCGATGACCGGGACAGTCAGCGCGGTGCCACGAGTCGACTACCCGCCGTTCGACCGGTGGCCCTGGGGACGGCGGACGTTCGTGATGGGCATCATCAACGTCACGCCGGACTCGTTCAGCGGCGATGGCTTGCTCGGGCAACTGGACGAGGTCGTCCGTCGTGCGCGCGCAATGGTCGAAGCTGGTGCCGATATCCTCGATGTCGGGGGTGAATCGACCCGCCCTGGCCATGTGCCCGTACCAGCTGAGGAGGAGTTGCAGCGAGTCATTCCGGCGATCCGGGCGATCCGCGCGGCGTTGCCGGACGTGCCGATTTCGATCGATACCAACAAGGCGGTGGTGGCCGAGGCCGCGCTGGCTGCAGGCGCGACGATGATCAACGATGTCCGCGGACTGGCTGGCGACCCGGACATGCCCGCTGTTGCGGCACGGTCTGGGGTACCGGTCGTGATCATGCACGACCTGCCGATCGAGCGGGCCGAGGATCTCATCCCACGGCTCGTGCGCGACCTCGCGCAACGGATCGAGCGGGCCCTGGCCGCCGGCGTCGCGTGGGAGCGCATCATCATCGACCCTGGTTTTGGTTTCGGCAAGGAACCGGAGTTGAATCTGCTCATGCTGCGGCGCTTGCGCGACCTCACGGTGTTCGGGCGGCCGATTCTGGTCGGAACGTCGCGCAAGCGCACGATCGGCTACGTCCTCGGTACCCCGCCCGATGAACGGCTGGAGGGGACCGCGGCGACGGTCGCGATTTCCATCGCGAATGGCGCGGACATCGTGCGCGTCCACGACGTCAAAGAGATGGTGCGGGTGGTCCGGATGACTGATGCGATCGTGCGGGGCACGTGGTGATCGCGTATATCGGCCTCGGCAGTAACCTCGGCGACCGGCAGGCCACCTTGCGCCAGGCGGTCCGGCGTCTCGGCACGTACGGGCGAGTGGTCGCGGTTTCCTCGCTCTACGAGACGGAGCCGGTCGGGTATCGCGACCAGCCGTGGTTCCTGAATGCGGTCGTAGCGTTGGAGACGACCCTCGGCCCACGCGAGCTGTTGGCGGCACTCCTCGCGATCGAGCGCGATTTCGGGCGTGAACGAACGTTCCGCAATGCGCCGCGTACGCTCGATCTCGACCTCCTCCTGTACGATGGGCTCGTCGAGCAGTCGGAGGACCTCTCGATTCCCCACCCACGCCTGCACGAACGTTCCTTCGTGCTGGTACCGCTGGCCGAGATCGCCCCGGAACTGAGCCATCCGCTCTTCGCTGTTCCGGTGCGTGTCCTGCTCGAGCGTCTCGGCGATCGTGCGACCGAGGTGCGGCGTGTCGCCGGACCGGAGTGGGTGAGCGAGGATGCGACGGCATGATCACGGGCAGCGCTGCGAGCAGCATTCTGGCCATCGACATCGGGAGCTCGTCGGCACGTGCCGCCCTGTTCGACGAGGGTGGGAATCCGGTCGAAGGAACGTTGTGTCGCGTCACCTACCGGCTCGACACTGGGTCTGACGGACGGGCCGAATTCGACCCGGAGCAGCTCGCTGATCGCATCGACGCCCTGCTCGATCGCGTCCATCAGGCAGCTGCGGCACCGGTTCAGGCAGTCGGTGTCAGCTGCTTTTGGCACAGCTTGCTCGGGCTGGATGCGAGCGGTCGGCCAGGCACGCGCGTATCGATGTGGGCTGATACCCGGGCGCGCGAGACGACGCACCGGTTGCGCGAGCGGCTGGATGCGATGGTCCACCACCAGCGCACGGGAGCGTATCTCCATCCCAGCTACCCGGTCGCACGGTATGCCTGGCTGGTCGAACGTTTCCCCGAGCTTCGCAACGTGGTACGACACTGGTGCGCCTTCCCCGACTATCTTTTCGCCCGTTGGACCGGAGCGTACCGTACGTCGGTCTCGATGGCGTCGGGGACCGGGCTGTTCGACACCTGGCATCTCCGCTGGGACGACGAAACGTGCGCTGCTGTCGGACTCGATCCGCAGCTGTTGCCGGCGATCGGTGATGGCGGGGCAGAGCTGGTGCCTCGGTACGCTGCACGCTGGCCGCGGTTCGCCGCTGCCGTCTGGTATCCCGCCTGGGGCGATGGGGCGTGCAGCAACGTCGGAAGCGGTGCGATCGGATCGGACCGTGCGACCATCATGATCGGTACCTCGTCGGCGATCCGCACGCTCTGGCGCGGTGAACCGCTCGTCGTACCCTGGGGTTTGTGGCTCTACCGGTTGGATCGGGAACTCGTCCTCGCTGGCGGCGCCCTCAGCGAGGGCGGAGACCTGATCGACTGGATCCGGCAGCGCTTCGTGCTCCCTCCCGAGCCAGCGCTCTGGGAGCGTGTGCAGGCACTCGAACCGGGATCGACCGGTCTGCTCTGGCTGCCGACGATCGCGGGGGAACGCAGCCCGGGATGGCCGGTCGATGCGCGTGCTGCGCTGGTCGGCCTCCGACTGAGCCACGACGGCGTCGCGGTGCTGCGCGCTGCGCTGGAGGCAGTCGCTTGCCGGATCGCCGACGTGGTCGACCTGCTGCTCGCGGTGCGTCCGGAGGTCGAGGTGTTCATCGGCAGCGGCAACGGCCTGCTGGGTGTCCCAGGCTGGACGCAGATCGTGGCAGACGCGATCGGCCGGCCGCTGGTGCTGGCAACCGATCCCGAGGCGTCGCTGCGCGGTGCTGCACTGGTTGCGTCGGCACGGCTGCGCGGGGCCCCGGTCGAGCAGCTGGCCCGGTCAGACGTCAGGTCGTGGGCACGTGTGACGCCCGTTGCCGGTGCAACGGTGGTGTACCGGCAGCTGCGCGAAGCGATACAGTCGTTGCGTACGGCGCTCGAACCACGTCGTTGACGAGGGGGAAGGAGTGCAAGCGGGATGGAACGGCAGGGTCGGGTCGTTGCCGTCTGTTCGAGTCCACAAGGCGGGGTGCCGAAGTACCGGCGGCTCGAGATCGTCGTGGGTCCGGACGGCGTGATCGGTGACTACCACGCAGGGCCGTACAACCGGCACAAGAAGCGCGGCGAGCCGGAACCGAATACCCGGCAGCTGACGATCGTCGCCCAGGAAGTACTGGACGACGTCAACGAGGAACTCGGTATACGACTAGAGCCGGGCTTCCTGGGCGAGAATCTCACCGTCGTCGGACTGGGTGACCTGAGCGATCTCGAACCCGGCGATCTCCTGATCGCCGGAACCGTCGTGCTCGAGGTCACCGCGCAGAACAAGCCATGCAGTACGGTGGCCGTCTATCACTCGCAGCTCGTCAAGCTGCTGCACGGCCGGCGCGGGGTCTGTGCGATCGTTCGTCAGCCCGGTGTCATCCGACCGGGAGATCGGGTATCGGTCCAGCGCCGCGGGCGTTAGCCATTGGCTGCTCGTGACTCGGTATTCTGCCACGGGAGCCGCTCACCAGACTCACGGAGGGCGCGGACCTTCCGTCGCTGGGCGCGATCCAGCTTCATGAGGAGATGCAGGAGTTCCTCCTGCTCCTCGAGCGTGAGGCCAGCGAACTGCTGGATATGCAGCTGTTCCTGCTTGGGCAGCAGCTTCTCGCAGTATTCCTGTCCCTTCTCGGTCAGGTACAGCCGTTTGGCGCGCCCTTCGGGCACCCGCTGGATCAGCCCCTGCCGTTCCATCCGCTGGAGGAGCTGGGTGACGTTCCCCGGGGTCACCAGCATGCGCTCGGAGAGTTCCTGCTGGGTGATGCCCGGGCACTTCGCGATGTGAAAGATGACGTCGAGCTGGGCGAATGTGAGCCCGTGCTCGTAGGCGTGCGCGGCCGACTCCCGCTCGGTGCGGTAGGCGATCCGCATGAGATAGATCCAGGCCCGTACCGCCGGATGTCGCGTCCGCGTCGGGATCGGTGAGCAAGGATTCTGCTTCTTCTCCATCTCCTCTATCCCACTTGTCAGAACCGTGAAATCACTGCTGAAGCTATTCTACCGTGTGCGCTGTTCCTGCGGAAGACTGCTGGCACTGCTTTGCTTTCCTCGGTCAGCGCACCGCTCCCAGGCGAGCGCCCGTCCCTCCGGGGAGGATTGTACGATCCTCGTTTCGGGCACGCAGCAGGCGTGCCCGGGGCGATCGAAGCTGGAGAGAGCCGCTCGCCAGCCACGTGCACATAGCCGGTAGTCCGTGTGGTGTTGTGAGCCGTCGAGCGCGGATCGTCAAGCGGTACACTCCATTGGTACGGACATACGGAAGGACTGGACCATGACGGATCTCGTACTCTCCGGTATCCATCACATCACAGCGGTTACCGCGCGTGCGCCGGAACACCTGCGGTTCTACACGCGGGTGCTCGGCATGCGGCTCGTCAAGAAGACAGTCAACCAGGACGACGTCTCGGCCTATCACCTGTTCTATGCTGATCGCGTCGGCACGCCAGGAACCGAGGTGACCTTCTTCGACTGGCCGCATCTCCCGCCCAACCAGCCAGGGCACGGTGAGATCGCCCGGATGGCCTTGCGCGTCGGTAGTCGTCAAGCGCTCGATTGGTGGGTGGGGTGGCTCGACCGTCACGGTGTACCGGGCATCGAGCGTGGGAGCTACGCTGGGCACGAGGCGGTCTTCTTCGCCGATTTCGAGGGACAACGACTCGCGCTCGTCGACGACGGTGGTGTACCCGGTGGGGTGCCGTGGGAACGCTCACCCGTGCCGCCGGAATATCAGGTCAAGGGCATCTTCGCGGTGACGCTCGTCGTGCGCGCTCTCGAACCGACTGCTCGCGTGCTCGTCGATGTGCTCGGTTTCCGGCTCCGTGCCGGGGAGTCCGGCACGCCTCGCTCGACGCTGTTCGAGACAGGGCCCGGCGGTCCCGGAGCGCTCGTCCTCGTCGAGGAGCGTCCGGACCTGCCACGGGCGCACCTGGGTGCTGGTGGCGTGCACCACGTCGCTTTCCGCGTACCGGACGATCTGACGCATCGTGCTTGGCGCGAGCGCATCGCGCAGGCCGGCATCCCGGTCACGCCGCAGATCGACCGGTTCTACTTCCGCTCGCTCTACTTCCGCGAGCCGGGAGGGGTGCTGTACGAGCTGGCGACCGACGGGCCGGGTTTTGCGGTCGACGAGGATGTCGAGCACCTGGGTGAGAAGCTGTCGCTTCCGCCATTTCTGGAGCCACGGCGTGCTGAGATCGAGGCACGCTTGCGCCCGCTCGAGCCGGTGGAGGCGGAAAATCGCTGAAAACACGAGAGCGCCGGGGTATCGACCCCGGCGCTCTCTCGCCATCCCGTTTCGGCGGCTCAGCGCTTCAGCCCCTCGCGGTAGCGCTGGGCGACCGCATCCCAGTTGACGACGTTCCACCAGTTGGCGATGTACTCGGGCCGCCGGTTCTGGTACTTCAGGTAATAGGCATGCTCCCAGACGTCGATCCCCATCACCGGGTAGAGATTGTCCATGTACGGGCTATCCTGGTTGGGACGCGTGATGATTTGGAGCTTGCCGTTCTGGTCGAGGACCAGCCAGGCCCAGCCGGAGCCGAACACGCCAGCCGCAGCGGCCGAGAACTGCTCCTTGAACTGCTGGAAGCTGCCGAACGTTTCGGCGATCGCCTGAGCGAGATCGCCGGTCGGCTCGCCGCCCGCGTTGGGTCCCATGATCTGCCAGAAGATCGTGTGGTTGGCATGGCCACCACCGTTGTTGCGGACGGCCGTCCGGATGTCCTCCGGGATCTCGTTGATCCGCCGCAGCAGTTCCTCGATCGGCATGGCCGGGATTTCCGGATGCTTCTCGAGCGCGGCGTTCACGTTGCGGACATACGCGCCGTGGTGACCGGTGTGGTGGATCTCCATGGTGCGCGCGTCGATGTACGGCTCGAGCGCATCGTACGGGTACGGCAACGGTGGGAGTTCGTACGGCATCAGGACCCTCCCTTTCCCTCGTCAGGCCGACCAGCGAGCGGTGCACTCTCCGGAGAGGCTTCACCCATTCGGATATCGCACCGCTCGGTTGAAGTATGACGCAGAACGCGTGCGAAGGAAAGGTCGCGCAGCGAGAGCGACGTGCAAAACCGACTCGAGCGGTGCCGGCTCGTACCGTACGCGAGGACACCGGCTCGCTCTCCCGTGCGGTGGCCGTGGCGCTGCTACGTTGCGCTCGCTGCTGGCTGGGCTCGTTCGACGATACTCGCCGCTGCCACCACGAGATCCTCGCGCCACGGGTGGGCGACCAGCTGCAGTCCGACAGGGAGCCCGTCGCTGGTCGTACCGGCCGGCACGCTGATCGCTGGCCAGCCGAGGAGATTGAACGGGGACGTCAACCAGCTCGAGCGAGGCGACCACTGGCCGAGTGGCGGAGCGGTATTCGGTGCCGTGGGCAGCGCGAGCAGTTCGCAGCCATGTTCAGCCAGTCTCGCGGCGAAGCGGTCGCGCGCGCGGGCGGCCAGTCGCTGCGCCACGACGTAGGCCCAACTCGGGTAGGCGAAGCAGCCAAGCAGGCGGAGACGGAAGAACTCGCCGTAACATTCCCACCACGCGCGTGCCAGCGGCCCGTGCAGGGCAGCGATTTCCATCTGGGCGACCGCTGCGCTCAGGACACGGAGTTCCAGAAGCTCCGGCAGGTCGAGCGGCACGAGCGTGGCACCAGCCTGGGCGAGACTGTGCAGCGCGGGTACGAGCGCACGCTGGATGTCCGGATCCGCCGGCGGCTCGCCGTTAGCGAGCGAACGCACGACGGCGATGCGGTGGAGCAGGCGCTCGGCCTGAGCGGCGGAGGCGAGATCGGGGAGCGGTACCGAACGCGTCCGCGGATCGCGCGGATCGACACCGGTGATCGCGGCCAGGGAGACGGCGGCATCAGCCACAGTACGCGTGATCGGCCCGAGATGGTCGAGCGACCAGGCGAGCGGGAAGACTCCGACTAGACTCACCCGGCCGAAGGTCGGCTTGAGGCCGACCAGCCCGCAGTAGGCAGCCGGGATACGGATGGAGCCACCGGTATCGGAGCCGATCGCCATGACGACCATACCGGCCCCCACAGCTGCTGCCGATCCGCTCGACGACCCGCCGGTGTCGTAATCCGGTGCACGCGGGTTGCGCACCGGTCCGTAGTGCGGATTCGTCGAGGAACCGGCGTAGGCGAACTCCGGGAGGCGCGTCTTGCCGACGATGATCGCGCCGGCCGCTCGCAGACGTTCGACGACCGCTGCATCGTGTTGCGCGACACGACCGGCCAGGACGGCCGAGCCGGCAGTTGTCGGGACACCGGCCACGTCGACCAGGTCCTTGAGGGCGACCGGAAGACCGTGGAGCGGTCCGCGGTCGATGCCGCGTGCCAGCTCGGCGTCAGCAGCCTCGGCTTCGGCCAGCGCCTGGTCGGCGAAGACGACCTGAAAGGCGTTCAGTGTCGTGTCGTGTTCGGCGATCCGCTGGAGTGCCTGCTCGACGAGCTGGCGACTCGTCGTCTCGCCGCGGCGCAGCTGACGGGCGAGCGCGAGGATATCGGGCGGGTCAGCGGTATGCGCAGCCTTGGTGGGTGGTATCTCCGCTGGCGGCGGCAAGCGATCGCGCAGGAAGTCGGGAACTGCCTCGGGCGAGAGATCGCCCTCGAGCAGCGCCTGGAAGGCGAGTGCTGTCGCAAGATATCCCTCGGTGCGTGCGCGCTCGAGTTCCTCGTCCGCCGGAACGATGCCGAGCGCGGCAAGATTCTGGCGTACCAGGACGAGCGGATCGAATGTGGTCATCGTTGTCCCCCGTTGATCGGTCGGAGACCGCTCCGTGCGCGAGCATCGTACCGGAGTGCGCGACGGAAGACCAGCTGCGCGGATCGCTCATCTCCGCTATGATGCGCCGTGCGGCGAAGGGGAACGTGTGAGGAGGGTGAACGATGGCGAAGGCACCGCTGGCACCGGAAGTACTCAAGGCGCTCCAGACGCTGACCACACCGACCGTCGCCAACGCGATCGAGACGTTCGATATCCGGCCACGCAATGTCGGCTTCATGGATGCCAGCATCAAGTGCATGTTCCCACACCTCGGCACGATGGTCGGTTACGCGGTCACGGCCAAGATCCGGGCGGCGCAACCCCCGCGACCCGGCGAGGCGGTACCCCGGCGGGCGATGTGGGAGTACATCCTGACAATTCCCGAGCCGCGGATCGTCGTGATCCAAGATCTCGACGATCCACCGGTCGGTTCTTTCTGGGGCGAGGTGAACGCGAACATCCACCGGGCGCTCGGCTGCATCGGGACGGTGACCAACGGCGGTGTGCGCGACCTCGACGAAGTGGAACGCTTGGGGTTCCATTTCTTCGCGAGTCAGGTGCAGGTCTCGCACGCCTACGTGCACGTCGTCGAGTTCGGGACGCCGGTCACCGTCGGCGGGTTGACCGTCCAGCCGGGCGATCTTCTGCACGGTGATAAGCACGGTGTGATCCAGATTCCGCTCGAGATCGCGCCGGAACTGTACCGGGCCGCCAAGGAAGTCGAAGCACGCGAGCGGCGGATCATCGAGGCCTGCCAGGCACCAGGCTTTACGATCGACCGTTTGGCGGAACTCTACGGCTGAGCATCGACTTGCGACCACTGAACGGTCACCGCAGGTGGCTGGCGAAGCGTCTGGTAGATCACGCAGAACTGCTCGGTCTTCTCCCGCAAGTTGGCGAGCTGCTCCGGTGTCGCCTCCGGCGCGTCGATCTCGACCAGCAGGCGGATCGCCTGGAAACCGACCGGTACCTCGCGAGAGACACCGAGCGTCCCGCGCAGGTCGAGATCACCCTCAGCCGCCACGCTGATGCGGCGATAGGGAATGCCGAGCGCAGTCGCGACCATCTGGCAGGTGATCTGCGCGCAGGCAGCGAGCGCGGCCAGCAGGAGATCGCCGGAGCAGCTCGCGGTCCCAGGACCGCCGACGCCAGGGTGTGCCTCGCTGACGATGGTACCCCCGGTCGTCTCGATGACGCAGCGCAGCGGGCTCTCGAACTGACGGGCGACCGCGCGCAGCGTGATCCGAGCAGCTTCCGGCTCTTCGCGGTACCGCTGCTTGAGCGGGCGTTGGAGCGTCCGTAGATCCATCGCGACCCTTCCTTTCGCTATACCCCACGGGGGTATACTGGTCATGCGTGCCGCGCAGCGCTCGGCGGGTGAAGGATAGCCGTCGCATGCACCTGATGCGAGGTCCAGCGACGGTCGATGCCGGTCGATTCTGCGGCCAGGCGGGATGACACGATCGGGAGGTGTTCGGATGCGTCACCAGGAAGCACGTCACCCCCGGCTGCAGACGGTCCTCGTTTTCGCAGCCGTGTTCGTACTGCTGTTGCTCGGTTACTGGTTCGCCTACGTGCACGATCCGCGCTTCCGGTTGCCGCCCATCGATGCGCTCTCGCTTGTCGCCTTGGCGCTGCTCGCCGGGCTGGCCAGTCTTCTCTCCCCCTGCTCATTCCCGCTCTTCCTGGCGACCTTGGCGCGTCGTGCGAGTCGCGAAGGTGAGGGAAACGCGCGCCAGTTGATCGGTGTGGGACTGGGTGCCAGCAGTGTGTTCCTGCTGCTCGGTGGAGCGATCGCAGCAGGCGTCGCGCCCCTGATCGCCGGTGTGACGTTCCCGAGTGCAGCTGGGCGCATTCTCCGGTTTGCCGTCGCACTGGCGCTCGTTGCACTTGCGGCGGCGCAGCGCGGCTGGTGGAGTCTGCCGGGAACGCTCGTGAGCCGCACCGGGCGACGTCTCCTGCGTGCCGGAGAGCAGCCGTCCGTCCTCCGTTCGGTAGCAGCCGGTACCGGTTATGTCCTGGCTGGATTCGGCTGAACCGGGCCGATCATGGCCGGTCTGGCCATGCACGCCCTGGCATACAACCCGATCTTTGCGCCTATCGGTTTCACTGTTGCAGCGGTGAGCTTCGTCGGTGGGCTCTTCGCGTTCTCGTCGCTCACGGAGCGAGCTGGTGCCGCGCTCCGGACGCGTGCACGCTCGGCCTTCGGCTTCGTACGCTCGGCTTCGTTCGTCCTCCTCATCGGGCTCGCTGTCTACTACCTCGCGACGGCACTGTGGCCGGAGCCGTTCACCCGCCTGTTCCCAATCACCTCACCGGTTGACTGATCGGATAGGGAGCCCGTTCGGATGCCTCCGGACCGTCGAGTGCGATGCGTGCCAGCGTGACGTCGATCAGCGCCTCGCGCGTGATGGCCTGGAGTGTCTCGACAGCTGTCCGGATAACTGGCAGGTCGTCCGTCGGCACCATGAAGTCCGGCAGGACTTTGCCGCCGGGCAGGGTAAAGCGCCGGACGAGTCGGTCGACCAGCTGGTCGATCGTCGCGCGCAGCTCGTTCACCGTCGCTGCCTGAGCCTGACGCAGCTGCACGAGCTGTACGACTGCCTCCCGGTCGGTCACCCCCAGCGCTCGACTGAAATCATCGACGGCCGGCACGCTGCGCAGTGCGGCGAGCTCCTCCAGCGCGGCGCGCACGGCGTCCGGTAGCGTGCGGATGTCCGGTAGCGGTGGGACTCGCTCGTCGATCATCCGCGGGAGCTCAGCTGGGCGTACTGGGACGGGTTCCTCTTCCGGCAGCGTCGTGCCCAGCGGCGGTGCGGATTCGGTGTGGCGCCCGCGCAATCCGACTGCGAACGCGGTGAGCATGAGCAGGATCTTCGGCAGGAGCTCGTGCTCGCGCAGGACGTACGCACGGGCCCGCGCGAACTGTTCGCTTCGGAGCGTCGCGGCGAGGCTGCGAGCGGCGGCAGTGCGGAGCGTCTCGGCCGCTGCCTCGAAGGCGAGCGAACGCACGAACGGGCTGAACTGGCGGACCGCGAACGCGAGGTACGGTGGCCAATTGGCCAGCACGCGGAACGGAAACGGTACGTCGGGTATCCGGAGCGCAGTACGGAGGTCGTCGTAGACCGGCTGGATCCGGTTGGGGGCTTCGTTCGGCCAGATTTCGACCAGTCGTTCCAACAACTGCTCTCCAGGCAGCTCGAGGTACTCTGTCATCGGTGTGAATCCTCCCCGTCTGGCGTGTCGTCAGTATCCCTTTCTGCACGATACGATACACGCCGACGTGCTCGCCCGCAGCCGGGAGCGAAAGGTAATGAAGGACGGTCCGACCGTTCGAATCGACCGATCGCCGGTTTGGCCGTTGATGGTCGGTTGTCTCGCCTCGCTGTCGCTGGTTGGTCTCTGTTGCCTGTTTCTCGTCGTGCTCGTGGGAACCTCGCCGGTCGCTGTCGTTGTCGGTGGACTGCTCGCGGTTGTCCTGGCACCAGCCTATCTGGTGTTTCTCCTCGCTCTCGACCCGCTGGAGCACGAGCCACCGTGGCTGCTCGGGCTCGCGTTCGGGTGGGGTGCCGGCGTGGCGACGCTCGGTGGGGGACTGGCGACGGCCGCGCTCGAATCCTCGTCCGGCGCACTACTGGGCCTGTCCGCCGGGGCACGCGATGCGATCGGGACAGTGCTCTTCGCACCGCTGACGGAAGAAGTGGCCAAAGGTGTGTTCCCGTTCGCGCTGTTCCTGCTGGCGCGCCACGAATTCGCCGATGCTACTGACGGCATCGTCTACGGTGGGCTGGTGGGTCTGGGATTCGCCGTCGCCGAAGATCTCTTTTACTACGCCGCTGGGTTCCTGGAGGGAGGACTGGCGTGGGCGGGTGCCCTGTTCGTCTTTCGTGGCATTCTGACCGGTTTCGGCCATCCGCTCTACACCGCGGTGACTGGCCTGGGTATCGGGCTGGCGGTGCAGGTGCGGTCACGGCTCGCGCGCTGGCTGCTCGTGCCGTCTGGGCTGGTTGTGGCTGTGCTGCTCCATGCGCTCTGGAACGGAGCGGTGACACTGGCGCAAGCCGAGGAGAGTGGCGCGCTCGCGGCCGTTGTGCTCTTCGTTTACCCGGTCTTCGTGCTCCTTCCTGGTGCGGTGGGATTAGCGGTCATCGCCTTCGTCCAGGCTTATCGGCGGTCGCGCGATGTCCGGCGCTTTCTCGCGGAAGCTGTGCAGCGCGGTCTGGCCGATCCGGAGGATCTCGAAACCTTGACTCGTCCCTGGCGCCGTCGGGAGCGCCAGCTCAGCTACCTCGTGCGGTACGGCTTGCGAGCCTTCTGGCTGCGCCGAAGGCTCGACATCGCGCTCGTCGATTGGGCGTACCGTTGCTGGCACCAGTCACGCGGAGAGCGCCTGCCCAGGTACCTGGCTGTCTTCGAGGCTGAGGCGCTCGAAGCTCGGATTCGTCAGTACCGAGCTGCGCTCGACGGCGTCATCAGCCGGCCAGCACGTTGATACACTTAACCGGATGAGCGAACGACGTGAAGGAATCTCGGGCAGTATGCACGACAGCCGATCGACGACACCAGAGCGTTTCCGGACCGGGCGCCTGCGGACGCTCCATGACTTCCAACTGGTCGAGCTGGAGGCGTGGGTCGTCGCGCGTGGGTACCCGCGGTATCGCGCGCGGCAGCTGTTCCACTGGGCTTACCAGCAACTCGCGCTCGACTACGAGGTCATGAGCGTCCTCCCCAAGGCGATGCGGCAGGAACTCGAGGAGGCCTTGCCGGTCACGAACCTGGTCGAGGTGCGGCGGCGGGCGACGGACGACGGGGAGACGATCAAGTTCCTCTTCCGGACGGAGGACGAGCACTTCGTCGAGACTGTCCTCATGTTCTATCCGGATCGCACGACGGTCTGCGTCTCGTGTCAGATCGGCTGTGCGATCGGCTGCAGCTTCTGTGCGACCGGGCTTTCCGGGCTGATCCGTAACCTGACGGCTGGCGAGATGGTGAGCCAGGTCGTGTATGCGGCGCGGGTCGCTCGCGAGCGGGGACGGCGCCTCTCGAACATCGTTGTGATGGGCATGGGCGAGCCGTTCCAGAACTACGATGCGGTATTGCGGCTCGTCGCGATCGTCAACCATCGGCAGGGGTTGGGCATCGGTGCCCGTCACATCACGCTCTCGACCGCCGGGATGGTGCCGTTCATCGACCGGCTCGCCGACGAGCCCTACCAGGTCAAGCTGGCTGTCTCGCTCCACGCGCCGAACGACGGGCTGCGCTCGCAGCTCGTACCGCTCAACCGGCGCTGGCCGGTCGACGAGTTGCTGGCGGCCTGTCGCCGCTACGTGGCGAAGACCGGGCGGCGCGTGACATTCGAGTATGTCCTGATCGAAGGGCTGAACGACGACGAAAAGACCGCTGCGGAACTCGCCCGCAAGCTGCGCGGGCTGCTCTGTCACGTGAACCTCATCCCCTACAACCCGACCCCGGCAGCACCGCTCTATCGACGCCCGTCACCGGAGCGGATCGAGCGCTTCCGCGCTGTGCTCGAGCACTACGGGATCCCCGCGACGGTACGCTACTCGCGTGGTGTGGAGATCGCGGCGGCCTGCGGGCAGCTCCGGGCACAGGAGGAAGTCCGGCGAGGTCGCCGGCACCCCATCGTGGCGGCAAGCTGAAAGGTGCGCGCATGCGCGTTGCGGTCATCGACCCGTTCTCGGGCGCGAGCGGCGACATGCTGCTCGGTGCTCTGATCGATGTCGGTCTTGCGGTCGACGAGGTGGCGATGCGGCTCGCCGCTTCGCTCGACCTCGCGGGATACCGGATCGTTGCCGAGACGGTCGTCCGGCAGGGATTGCGCGGTACCCGCGTGCAGGTCGCCGTCGAAAGCGACCAGCCGTCGCGTGACTGGGCCGAGATCCGTACGTTGCTCCACGAATCGGCCCTTCCTCCGCGCGTCAAGGAGCGTGCCCTCACCGTCTTCCAGCGGTTGGCCGAGGCGGAGGCGCGTGTCCACGGTGTCCCGGTCGAGCGCGTGCATTTCCACGAGGTCGGAGCCGTCGATTCGATCGTCGACATCGTCGGTGTCGTCTGGGGCTTCGAACTGCTGGGGGTGGAAGCGATCGCCTGTGGGCCGTTGCCACTGAGCCGGGGCTGGGTCGAGACGGCCCACGGCAAACTGCCAGTACCGGCCCCGGCGACGGCGGCGCTCCTGGCCGAAGCGGCAGTTCCCACTGTGCCGCTGGACATCGAGGCGGAGCTGGTCACCCCGACCGGAGCAGCGTTACTGGTGACTCTGGCGCGCTTCGAACGGCCAGCCTTCCGTCCCGAGCGAGTCGGGTACGGTTTCGGTGCACGCGAGCTTCCCTGGCCGAATGCGCTCCGGCTGTGGATCGGCGAGGCCACGAGCCTGCCGCCGGAACCGGAGGCGGCCGAACTGCTCCTGCAGGCGAACCTCGACGATATGAACCCGCAGTTCGTCGAACCGCTCATCGAACGGCTCTTCGCAGCGGGGGCGCTCGATGTCTATCTCACCCCGATCGTGATGAAACGATCGCGCCCGGCAGTCGAGGTGAGCGTCATCTGCCGGGCGAGCGACCGGCCGCGGATCGAGCAGGTCTTCTTCGAGCACTCCACGACGTTCGGGGTCCGGGCTGTGCCGCTCGACCGGACCAAACTGGAACGCCGGATTGTCCGGGTTGCCACGCGCTGGGGAGAGATTTCCGTGAAACTCAAGATCCTCGGCGACCGTATCATCGACGCGGTGCCCGAATATCGGGACTGCCTGGCTGTCCACGAGTCTACCGGCATCCCGATCCGCGAGGTCTGGGACGAAGCACATCGGATCGCCGGTGCGTGGATCGGTCGGACGCTGGCCGACGAGGTCTCCGGGTCGCGGTGACGCTCGTTCCGTCGCGATGGCGTACGCGGGTCGCTTGCGCCACTTGTCGTCGCGCTGCTAGAGTTAGGCGCAGCTAATTCTGCATTTTGCCGCGTCTGACACGACGGTGAGGAGCGGTGATGCTGGACTGGTTCTTCGCGTTGGATCCGTTGCTGCAGGCGCTGCTCGGGGGACTGCTGACCTGGGGAGCGACCGCTGGAGCGGCAGCGCTCGTGTTGCTGCACCGCGGAATGGCCCGCTGGCTGCTGGACATGATGCTCGGCTTCGCAGCTGGGGTGATGATCGCGGCGAGCGTCTGGTCGCTCCTCATCCCGGCGATGGAGGTGACCGAGCAGAACGGTGGCATCCCCTGGGTGCCCGCGGCGACTGGTCTCGTGCTCGGTGCGCTGGCGCTGCGCGTGATCGACCGGTATCTTCCGCACCTGCACTTGTTTCTCCCTCGTGAGGCGGCTGAAGGGATTTCGACGACCTGGCGGCGGACCACGCTGCTCATCCTGGCGGTCACGCTCCACAACGTACCGGAGGGGCTGGCTGTCGGCGTCGCCTTCGGTGCGGCAGCGCAGGTGCTCGACCCGGCGCTGGCGTTGTCGCTGGCGAGCGGTGCCGTGGCTTTGTCCATCGGCATCGCGCTCCAGAACGTGCCGGAGGGGTTGGCGATCGCCATGCCGCTGCGGCGGGAGGGGTTCAGCCCGTTCCGGTCGTTCTGGTACGGGCAACTTTCGGCGATCGTCGAACCGGTGGCAGCGTTGATCGGCGCGGCGGCCGTCATTCTCGTCCAGCCGATCCTGCCGTATGCCTTGGCCTTCGCTGCTGGTGCCATGCTCTATGTCGTCGTCGAAGAGCTGATCCCCGAATCGCAGCGTGGTGACCACAGCGATCTCGCGACGACGGGAACCATTCTCGGCTTCACCGTGATGATGGTGCTCGATACGGCATTGGGGTGAGGGAATTCGGAGCAGGGAGAGGTGCAGGAAAGAGTACGACGCATGACGACTTTATGCCGCCATCGCAGTCCAACCGGTCGGAACCGTAGGTACCGTGACTCGACGGCGACAGAAGTCCGCACGTGTAATCGAAACGAGCACCGTGAGCTGCCCACTCACGTTAGCATGATACGCTGCCCGGTGTCCATTCCTCGAAATGAACGATCTGGAAATCGGGGCCCGTCGAGCGAGTCGACTAGGTGGTGAGCTGTACAACAGTAACCCCATAGGGAGGGAGCTGGATCGGTTGATCGATCGTCGCACCGGTCTCGATGTTGCGAAGAGAGCTACCAGGCGGAACCTCGAGCTTAGCGACAGCAGGTGACTCCCGCTCGCTGATGACCCAGAGAAACTCGCTGCCATCGTCCCGGACAAGCCGATCGCACCAGATGTCCGACTCCGGTGTGGAAACGGGAGGTATCGCGCCGGCGACGTGCGCCAGCGCGCGATAGAACGTGATCGTCGCCTCGTCGGGATTCGCCCACGCTCGGCTGGCCGCGAAGTATTCGATCGGAGTCGTCGCGAGTATGAGCTGCCCCTTCCCGACAGGTCGGACGAGCAAAGCTGGACGGCCACGCTGATCGCGCGCGATGACTATCGCGTCGGTCGGCTCGACCGGCAGCCACGCTCTCCCGTGCTGGTTGCCTTCGACGCGAAAGCGCAGCCGAGTGCCTTCGGATAGCTCTCCGAACGACTGCTCGAACGTCCATACGACTTCCTCGTCTTGGATCGGCTCGACCAGACCGTACCGCAGTCGATGTCGCACACCGAAGCGCTTGTCTAGTTGCGGCCACCAGGGACCGCGCTGCGTCGCGGTCGCGCCAGCAAAGTAGGAGACGTAGACCGTACCGCCCCCGGCAGCGAAGGCTTCGAGCCGATCCCAGCTCGGTGCCGTCAGAGCCTTGGTCGAAGGGCAGAGGAGAAGGCGCAGGTTGGGCCACGGATCGAGTTCGCGGATGACGATGGGAGCGAGGTCGGAGAGTCGGGCCGTACAGTAGGCCTGGAGCAAGATCTGACGGATCACCGGGCGTTCGTCCGGATTCGTGAAGGGATAGGGTGTATCGAAATACGAGGGCACGAGAAGGCCGGTGTCGGTAGGAGCCCGATCGCAGCGAGCGAAGTCGATGCGCTCGAGGAGCGTGCGGAAATGCTGGAGTTCGTAAAGCGGAGCTTTGGGTGTACCATCAACGCGCGTTAGCCCGAAATGCTGTTCGAACGGATGATGACGGTAGGGATCCTGAGTAGGGAGGTCGAAGTCGGTATTGTTCCATGCGATCCAACCGACAGCACCGGCGAGCAGCGTACTGTGCAGAACCTGTCGGTAGTAGATGGCAGCGTTATCTTCCGAAACGAAGTCGGTCGTACAGCCGAACTCTTCCAGGATGACCGGCTTTCCGAAGTGGCAGAGTTCGCAGATCGCGGCGGCGGTGAGATGTTGGCGAACCGGATCGTCGCTCATCGGGTAGACGTGCGGTCCAACAAAATCCACGGTTGGGACAATGTCGCGGAGTCGGAAACCGTTCTCGTTGCCCGTGACCTCGATACCCCATGCACCATCGCCGAGCGACACGGGATGGCGGGATCCAGCCGCGCGGATGGCTTGTACGGTGAGTTCGGCCCAGCTTTTCCCGTACCGCGGGTCGGTGCTACCGCCATAAATGGGAACCTCGTTCGAGATCAGCCAGCCGACGACTGCCGGGTGATCCTTGAAGCGACGGACCAGTTCGCGGATATAGAAAGCTTGCTGGGCGAGCAGCCAGCCATCGCGATACAGGTCGCGATTGCCCCGCCAAACCGGATCCCAGTTTTCTCCCGACATGTGGCCGACAATGAAGGTCGGAATGGTGCCGATACCTTCATCAGAGCAGAGATCGAGAAATCTCGCAAAGCGGGCCACGTACTCCTCGTCCAGGTGGTCAGGCCCTGGCATGAAGTCCGGCCAGAAGAAAAACGAGCGTGTGACAGTGAGTCCATGACGGGCAAGGATGCGGAGTTCCTCACGCACGGTATCCGGGTCGAAGCGGCGCCACATGAACGGTCCGCCGCTGCGTGACCAGTAATTGGCACCAACCCAAAGAGCGGTTTTCCCGTCGATCTGCAACTTTGGTGCTGGCCGTGGAACACCCATCGAAACCGACCCTTTCCCGACAAGACACCTCCGGTTCCGCTGTGCACGTCGTTCAGCTGGTCGACTGCAGTTCCTCGCGTACCGCACGGTGGGACGTTCGAGTAGCTGTGCGCCCCTCACCGAGCCGCGGTACGTCCCTTAGGAGTCGCTGAGTGTACGGGTGGCGGGGAGCACGAAGGACTGCCTCGACCGGCCCGTGCTCGACGATTTCGCCCTGGTACATGACGAGTAACCGATCGGCCAAATAGAAAGCCTGCCCGAGGTCGTGGGTGATGAAGAGAATCGACGTTCCGCGCTGGCGTAGGTCGGCTAGCAAGTTGAGTACCGTAACGCGGAGCGAGGCGTCGAGCATCGAAGTCGGTTCGTCAGCGATCACGAGGCTCGGTTGCAGGAGCAATGTTCGGGCAATCATGAGGCGCTGACGCTGACCGCCAGAGAGCTGGTGCGGCCACTTCGCCAAGACATCGCTCGGATCGAGACCGACCGCCTGGAGTGCAGAGGCGAGTGCCACTTCGCGCGCAGCCCCCTGAGGAGGGTCATCGAGGATACCGAGCGACCGTTGTAAAAATCTTCGTACAGTGAAGAATTGATTGAAGGTCGCAAAGGGATCTTGGAAGACCGCCTGGACGTGCTGCCAGTACCGGCGGAGTTGCCTGCCCTTGAGGCGGGTGACGTCCCCTAAGCCGGAGAAGTGAATCGATCCGGCCGTCGGTTGCAACAACCGGAGGATGAGGCGGGCGAGCGTACTCTTGCCGCTCCCACTCTCGCCGACGACAGCGACGATCTCGGCTGGAGCTATCGTAAAGCTCACGTTCTTGACAGCAGTGATAACAGCGCGCCCACTGCCAAACTGCCGCGTCAATCCTTCGACTTCGAGTAAGGGGGTTCCGACAGTCACGCTTCCGCCCTTTCCGTACTCGGCAGAACCTCGAGGCGCTGGAAAGCCCACCAGCAGGCGACCTTCTGGTCACCGATCGGCTCGAGTGGTGGTCGCTCTCGTTTGCATCGTTCCATCGCGTACGGGCAGCGTGGGTGGAAACGACAGCCAGAGGGCGGCTTGCGCAAGTCTGGCGGTTGACCTGGGATGCCCTCGATGCGGCGTCCACGCACCGTCTGTTCGGGAACGAGCGTCGCGCTGATGAGCGCCTGCGTATAGGGATGAAGCGGTGTCCGGACAATCTGCGAGGTAGTGCCGATTTCGACGATCTCGCCCGCATACATGACGGCAATACGATCCGCGACGGTGCTCAGGAGCGGGAGGTCGTGACTGATGAAGAGGATGCTGGTGATGATGCCGCGGTCCAGGAGTTCGAGCAGCAGGTTGACCAGTGCGCGTTGAGACGAGACATCGAGCGCTGAGGTCGGTTCGTCAGCGACGAGTATTCGCGGATTCAAGAGCGTCGATAGGACTGCTACGACGCGCTGCTTCATGCCTCCAGAAAGCTGATGTGGGTACGAATCGAGGGCGCGAGGTGGTAACGACAGTTGCTCCAGGCGCTCGCGAGCGCGTTCGATAGCGATCTGCCGATCGATCGATGGTTCGTGAGCGCGGAGGACATCGACGGCGAAGTCGCGAACGCGGAGAGTCGGATTGAGCGAGTTCATGGCCCCCTGAGGGAGCAGGGCGATCGCTCGACCACGCCAGCCACGGGGAACGAGGTGACTGTCCGTCAGCGGGATGCGCCGCTCATCGAACGTGAGCGTACCCTTCTTGATACGAAGGGGTGGACGGGCGGTAAAGGAGAGAATAGAAGCCAGGGTGGACTTGCCGCAGCCCGATTCGCCAACGATACCCAGCACCTCCCCGGGCATGACCGTGAGCGACACGTGGTCGACCGCATGCACTTCCTGCCCATCGATGAGCTGATAGACCGCTTCGACCTCTTCGATCGTCAGGACCGGATGCATCGTATTCGCTCCGCTTCTACTTCCTCCGGAGACGCGGATTGAAGAGTTCATCGAGACTTGACTGCAGGAGAAGTAAGGCGAAAGCGATCGTAGTCAAGAACACGGTCGGCGGAAAGAATGCCCACCATGCCCCCGTTCGGACAGCTTCCCACAGGAGAGACCAGTGCAACATAATGCCGAGCGAGATCGTGTTACTCGGCCCGAGCCCGAGGAGACTGAGAGCGGCTTCTTGCAAGATACCACTCGCAAACTGAAGAACGAAGGCCATGAAAATGTAGGAGAACATGTACGGTATGATGTCCCAGAGGATCAACGAGAGTGTACTGGCTCCAGAAAGGCGCGCGATGTCGAGATGTTCTCGGGCGCGCAGGCTCGCAGTTTGCGCGCGGACTGCGCGCGCCGTCCACGGCCAACTCGTGATACCGATGATGAGTCCCATAACGGGGATGGAGCGCGACTCGATAGCGATGGAAAGCAAAATCAGGATGACGATCGAGGGAATCGTAATGACCACATTGGTGATCCCCATCAGGACTTCTTCGAGTGTACCTCCGCGGAATCCGGCGATCGTCCCGATACAGACCCCGATCGAAACGGCCACCGCTCCCGCGATCAGTCCGATGGTCAGCGATGTTCGGGTACCGTACATGAGCTGCGCGAAGATATCGCGACCGAAATTGTCCGTACCGAGCCAGACTTTGCTCGAAGGCGGGTCGTACAGTCCTCCCACGATGCGAAGCGGGTCGTCTTTGCCGAAAACGGTCGGCCCAACTAAGCCGAAGATCAGGATCGTACCGAGAAGGCCGATACTGATCCAGAAGCGTGCATTGACTCCGAGTCCGCCGAGACGGAGTACGTTCATGACGAGCGCAAGCGGATGTCGCCGAACAGCGTTAGCCGGGTGTGGGGTCGTCGCGATATCCATCGTTCGCTCCTATCGCTCTCCGGTCTGGACCGCCCGGATACGCGGGTCGATGAAACCGTAGGCAACATCCACCAGATAGTTCGCCACGAGTATCCCGATAACGATGAGCAACGTGACACCTTGAATCAGGGGATAATCGTTCTGCCGGATCGCACTGAAGAGCAGCGTGCCGATACCCGGATACCCGAAAACGATCTCCGTGATGAGCGCACCACCCACGAGCGAACCGATCGATAAGGCGAGCCCCGTCACTTGGGGAAGCATCGCGTTGCGGAAAATATACGCCACGATGCGGCGGTCAGGGATACCCAAGCTCCGCGCATAATTGACATAATCAGAATTCAGTTCGTAGATCGCCATCGATCGCATACCAACGGCCTGACCCCCGATGAAAATGAGGACGAGCGAGAGGAACGGAAGCCAGTAGTGGCGGAGGGCGTCGAGAAAGAACGCCCAACTAAGGCTCGGCAATCGCCCGTACGAGTAGCCGCCACCGGGCGGGAAAATCGGCAGGGCGACAGCGAGACCGTACAAGAGCATGATCGCCAGGCAGTAATATGGAATGCTGGAGACGAAGAGGGAAGTGACGAAGGCTCCCCGGTCGAACCATCCACCGCGATAGGCAGCCACCGCACCGAGGGCATTACCGATGATCCAGCCGAGCAGGATAGCCGGGAGTTGAAGCGCGATCGTCCACGGCAGGGCATGCAGGATGAGATCGCTGACTTTCGCGGGAAAGACCGAGAACGACGTCCCGAGGTCGCCCCGTGCGAGGTTTCCCAAATACAGAAGGAACTGCTCCCACATCGGCCGATCGAGTCCGAACTCACTGATATAGTGTTGGTAGATGCGGCGGAGCGCTTCGCCCTCCGCTCCGCCGCCTGCTGCCATCCGTGCGACGAGCGCATCGACGGGGTTCCCCGGGATGAGGCGCGGGAGATAGAAGTTGGCAGCGATGGCCAAGAAGAACGCGACCACATACCAGGCGGTTTTCGTCAGAAGATACCGCTGGAACGGTGTCATACGAGCCGGAACCTCTCAACTCTTCGGCTTGATCACGTACAGGATCTTGATACCTGCACCGCCCTGCTGCGGGGGTGCGACCGGATTGTCGGCGTTCGGAAAACCGGTCCAGACCGACTCATTGTACTCGTAGAACTCGAGTGGCCGATACATCAATGGAATAGCCGGTGCATCCTTCATGAAGATGCGGTCGAGTTCCGTGAAAAGTTCCTTCTGTTCTGCTTCATTCTGCGAGGCTGCCGCCCGGTCCAGCCGATCGGCGACTGCCGGATTGCTGTAGCGATTGTAATTCCAGAAGGCCTGTTGCCCGACGGGCGGGACACCACGGCTGTCCAGCACGTCGCGGAAGCGGATCCACGGACTCGCGGGGCTCACGCCGTTCACGAACCACAGAGCAAGCTCGAAATCGCCATTCGGGATCCGAGTGAACAAGACGGGCGCATCAGGAAATTCGGTATTGATCTCGATTCCCACACTCTTGGCACTCTGCGCGACTAGCTCGAGCGCCGTTTGCCAGTCGGTCCACCCGTACGGGCACTCGACCTTGAACGGACCGAGCCTGGTCCCGTCCGGCAAGACGTATATACCGTCACTGCCCTTCTTCGCGCCGAGTTCCTGCTCGAGGATCAAAACGGCACGCTGCGGGTCATACTTCCACCCGTTCTGCTCGACGTTGGCTTGGTCGAAGAACTTCTTCTCCGCTCCGTCCGGAATGATGAGGCTCGAGTTCACGACGATGGAGTAGCGCGACATGGCGAGTTCCGCGATCTGTGCGTAAGTGATCGGGTAGGCCAGCGCACGGCGCAGTACCGGGTTGTCCCAGGGCTTCTTGTTCACGTTGATGAAGAGCAGCGGTATCGAACCCGGAACGTGATAGGGAGGCTGCTTGAACCAGGTGCCGACGGGCAGGTTCTTCTTCTCCCACATCTCCCAGATCTTTGGAGTAAATTGCTGGGAGATGTCGATGCGCCCCTGCTCGAGCGCTAGGTTGCCTTCGTCGTTGGACTTGAAGATCGGGTGCACGATGTACTTCGGAGCCGGTGTACCGAAGACGCTCTTCCCCCAGTAGTTGTCGTCCCGTTGCAACGCGACGCGTTCGGGCGAAAAGCCCACGAGCTTGTACGGGCCTGAGCCGACCGGCTCCGTATCGACGATTTCGGTGAGCGTTTGTCCGGATCTGGCCCGTTCCTCCCAGATGTGCTTGGGGAGAATCTTCACAGTGGCGAGGAATTGCTTCACGAGTCCAGGATTGAGCCGTTGCTTGTTCAGCTCGAGCCGGATCGTGCGGTCATCGACTTTGCTGATGGTACTGACGTAGTCGAAAAAGGTATTGTACGGGACCTCTGAATGATCCTTCGCGAGTTCGAACGTAAAGATCACGTCGTCAGCTGTCAGCGGCTTGCCGTCCTGCCAGGCAGTTCCCGGGTGCAGTGTGATCACCATCGTCGCGGGGTCGGGCTGGTCGAGCTTCTGCCCCAGTTGAGGTTCGAGCCCACCAGTGAGCAGGTTGAAGGCGAACAATGTCTCGTACAGGTGCTGGAAGTCATCGCCAGCTGGCCAACCGGTACCAGGCGTCATCGGGTTGAACGTCGTCGGGGGACCCCACTGGAACCCAGCGACGAAAAGCGTCTCGTTGCGCGGGAACTCGGTGACAGCGCCGGGAGAAGCGACGATCGTGGGGCTCGCAGCGGGCGTCTCGGTAACCGGCGTCGGTGTTGCTGCTCCTTGTCGACAGCTCGCCAGCAATCCGACCGCTCCGACCGCAAGAATACCTCGCAGGAAGCGCCGCCGCGTGAGCGAGGAAGTGGCGCGAACACCGCTCGACTGCTCATGCAGGTTCATGGCTCCTCCTCCTCAGAAACTTCGGAGCGACCAGACGTCCCCTCTGACCGCGGCCCGCTACGCGGCGGCCGGCTCGCCGCTCACGACCCAGTCCCTCGGGTGACGAGGTGACTCAAAAACCCAACTGACCCAGCCCAGTCACTGTAGCACTCGTACCTGCCCATGTCAAGGCCGCCCTGTGATAGGGTCTCGGTATCCCATGCGACCCTTGCCGTGACAATCGCCGTGACGTTTCAACGCTCCTGGCGTCACTGGGCTACTGGCACTTTCCATCCGAGTGGTGGCAAGAAGGCTCCTTCACGCAAGTCAGCGGTCGCCTCAGCCTGCTTGCAGCTCGACCGAAGCGACTCACTAGTCGAGTCAGTCGACGAGCGAACGCTCACAGTGGCGCGCAAGTTGCCATTCCTCGGCATGCTCATACCGCGGGAGTGCGATTTCAGTCGTAAAACTGCTGGTGATGGGATGCGCTGCTTCCAATCGGGATCAGTGGAGGCTCCTGAGCAGCGGACCGTATCCAGGGCACTGGCAGCAGCCTGCGCCCGACACCCGGTGAAGAGTCAGTAGCTGGCTCGACCACCAGTTGTGCTCATGCTATCATGTGCAGCTCGATCGTTCGATTCGGGAAGGGAAGGGTCATGGAAAACCGGCGTGACATAGAGCAGCTGCTCACCGAGCTGACGCTCGAGGAGAAGGTAGCGCTCCTCGCTGGGGATAGCCTGTGGACGGTACCGGGAGTCGCACGCCTCGGTATCCGTCCGCTGAAGGTGAGCGATGGTCCAGCCGGGGTACGGGGGAATCGCATCCTACCTGCTGCTGCGTTCCCCGCGCCGGTTCTCCTCGGTGCAACCTGGGATCCGCAGCTGGTGGAGCGGATCGGCGAAGCGCTCGCAGAAGAAGCGGAAACGAAGGGAGCCCATGTTGTCCTCGCACCGACCATCAATATCCAACGTACTGCTCTCGGGGGGCGGAATTTCGAGTGTTTCTCGGAAGATCCGTGGTTGACTGCCCAGCTCGCGGTTGCATACGTGCGTGGTCTGCAGTCGCGCGGTATCGGGGCCTGTATCAAGCATTTTGTCGCGAACGATCAGGAATTCGAGCGGATGACCGTTTCGGTCGAAGTCGACGAACGGTCGCTCCGTGAGATCTACCTGTTTCCGTTTGCGGTTGCGATTGCGGAAGCCGATCCGTGGTGCGTCATGGCCGCCTATAACAAGCTGGGCGGAACCTACTGCTCCGAGCATCCCTGGCTCCTGACGAGAGTGCTCCGCGAGGAACTCGGCTACACTGGGGTCGTCATGTCCGATTGGTTCGCTACCCACAGCACGGTCGAGGCGCTCCTCGCTGGGCTGGACCTGGAGATGCCCGGGCCGCCGCAGTGGCGCGGAGAAAAGCTGCGGGTAGCGGTCGAGCAGGGCCAAGTGTCCCCCGAAGCGATCGACCGCAGCGTTCGTCGCGTGCTTCAACTCTACCAGCGAGCTGGCCGGCTCGAGCCGGGCGTCGAGACGACTCCGGAGCGATCAGTCGACCGACCTGAGCATCGTGCGCTGATCCGCGAAGCGGCAGCGACTGGCATCGTGCTGCTCCGCAACGAGGGCATTCTCCCGCTCGATCTGGCGTCCTATCGTCGTATCGCAGTGATCGGCCCGCATGCGACGCGGCCGGCGGTGGGTGGAGGCGGGAGCGCCTTCGTGCGCTCGCATCGGATCGTCACGCCGATCGAAGCGTTGCGCGCGGCAGCTCCGGAGACGGAGTTTCTCGTGGAGGAAGGTGCAGCGATTTACAAGCTGATCCCGCCGCTCGATGCCTCACAGCTCGGTGAGGAAGGTGTGGAACTGTCCTTCTATGCGGATACGGAGTTCCGTGGCGAGCCAGTGGCGACGGCACGGGTCGACACCACCGATCTTATCTGGCTCGGGGATATCGTACCTGGCGTCGACCCGACGGCCTTTTCCGCAAGGGTTCGCGTTGTTTTGCGTCCCACCGAATCTGGTCGCTATACGCTGGGGGCGACAGCGGTCGGACAGGTTCGCTTACTCCTCGATGGTGCGCTCGTCCTGGATAACTGGACAGCGCCGCAGCCAGGGCGGACGTACTTCGGCTTCGGCAGCGCCGAGGTACGCGCGGATGTCAATCTGGAAGCGGGGCGGACGTACGAACTTGTCGCCGAGTATCGCAAGGTGCAACCGGGAATGCCGTTAGCGGGCTTGCGTCTCGGGGTCGTGCAAGCCCTGAGCGAAGGAGAGCGTCTCGCCCGCGCCGTGCGCGCAGCGCGCGAGGCCGATCTCGCACTCGTTTTCGTGGGACTCAATCCCGAATGGGAAAGCGAGGGGTTCGACCGTGAGTCGTTCGATCTCCCAGGAACCCAGAACGAGCTGGTGCGCGCGGTCGCGGCGGTCAATCCGAATACCGTCGTGGTGCTGACAGCCGGTTCGCCAGTGCGACTGCCGTGGATCGATGCGGTACGTGGGCTCCTGCTTGCCTGGTATGCCGGGGAAGAGGTGGGGCATGCGATCACCGACGTCCTCGCGGGACGACGAGAACCGGGCGGGCGCCTTCCCTTCTCCTACCCGCGGCGACTAGAGGACACACCACCGTTCCACAGTTATCCGGGAGCGTTCGGGCGGCTTCACTACTCCGAGGAGGTGTTCGTCGGGTACCGCTGGTACGATGCGCGCGATATCGCGCCACTTTTCCCGTTCGGTTACGGGCTCAGTTATACGCAGTTCGCGTATCGTGATTTGACGCTCGACCGGGCCACGCTTGGACCAGGTGAAACCCTACAGGTTTCTTGTACGGTCGAGAATATTGGACGGCGGGAGGGGAGCGAGGTGGTCCAGCTCTACATCGGTTTCCCTGCCAGCCCGGTACGGCGGCCACCGAAGGAGCTGCGGCGGTTCCAGCGTGTACGGCTGAGTCCTGGTGAGGCGATAACCGTGACGTTCGTGCTCGATGCCCGCGATCTCGCGTACTTCGACGAAGCAGCAGCGGCGTGGGTTGCGCCGGCTGGTTCGTACGAAGTGCTCGTGGGTGCCCATTCCCGCGATATCCGCTTGCGTGGTCTGTTCGAACTCCGCTCCGAGCGGCGCTGGGGACCAGGTGACCGCTTCCGGCACTAGGCCACCAGTGTCCGAAACCGGGTTCGATCGCGAGCGTACCGATTCGGCGAGAAGTCGCGGGGGCTCGTGCCGCAGAGATCGATCACGAGGGTGGTTCCGCTATCGAGAACAGGGCGGTTGAAGTGCTTCCCCGAGCCTGTCTACGATGACGACAGGCTCGGGGAGTAGCTGCGTGATCTGTTCGATCGTCTCGAGTCGTGACGGAGCGGAGGAATCGATGCACGATGCGCTGAGGGAGCGGGGCGCTGGATCGACCGCGCACCGTGACGTCGTCGTGCGCGTGACGGATGTCGTCAAGCACTTCCAGCATGGGCGACGCCAGCTGCGCGCGCTCGACCGCGTCAGCTTCGAGCTGCGCGAGGGGCGCTTCCTGGTTATCGTCGGCCCGAGTGGCTGTGGGAAGACGACGCTCCTGCGGATCCTGGCTGGACTGGAGCACCAGGACAGCGGCGAGGTCTGGATGCGGCCGAGCCGGGACGGTCATCCGCCGTTCGCGATGGTCTTCCAGGAGCAGTCGGTCTTCCCCTGGATGACCGTGCGCGACAACGTTGCCTACGGTCTCAAGCTGCGGCGGGTGCCGGGGCGCACGGTCGAGGAGCGGGCCGGGCACTGGATCCGCAAGGTCGGGCTGGCCGGGTTCGAGCGGGCCTATCCGCATCAGCTCTCGGGCGGCATGAAGCAGCGCGTCTCGATCGCCCGGGCGTTTGCGGTCGATCCGGACGTGCTCCTCATGGACGAGCCGTTCTCGGCCCTCGACGAGCAGATGCGGACGATCCTGCAGCAGGAAGTGTCGACGCTCTGCGAGGAGCAGCAGAAGACGGTGATCTTCGTGACCCATTCGATCGACGAGGCGATCACGCTGGGGGACGAGGTGCTGGTGATGACGCACCGGCCCGGGCAGGTGAAGCGGCTGATCCCGATTCCGTTTCCGCGGCCGCGCGATGTCGTCGAGGTGCGGGCCGACCCGCGCTACGGAGAGCTCTACGAAGAGATCTGGGGGTTGATCGCGGAAGAAGTGCGACGCGGGCCACGGGAGGATTGAGATGGCGGAGCGAGGCGCGACACTGGAACAGGTAGTGCCGCGGCGTCGGCGCTGGGTGCCGCGGGCGGGGGCCAAGACGGAAGCGGCAGCGCAAATCCTCTCCCCGATCGCGCTGCTCCTGCTGTGGGAAGTGGCGGCGCGGGCGGGTTGGGTCGACCAGCGGTTCTTCCCAGCGCCGAGCGCGATCGTCCGGGCCTTCTGGGAAGCCGTGACGACGGGGGTCTTGCTGCATCACCTGAAGATCACGCTCTGGCGGGTGATTTTGGGGACGCTCATCGGCGGGGTACCGGCAGTGCTCATCGGACTGGCGATGGGCTTGTGGCGCTGGCTCCGGTTGACGCTCGACCCGATCATCGCGGCGACCTACCCGCTGCCGAAGAGCGCGCTCTTCCCCTTGCTGCTCCTGATCTTCGGTCTGGGCGAGGGATCGAAGGTGTCGATGGTGGCGATCGGCGTCTTCTATCTCGCCGTGACGAATGCGATGGAGGGGGTGCTGGCGATCAGCCCGGTCTACTTCGACGTGGCCAAGACGTTCGGGGCGAAGCGGTGGGACGTGATCCGGACGGTCGCGCTGCCGGGGGCGATGCCGCTGGTGCTGGCGGGGCTCCGGCTCGGGGTCGGGACCGGGTTGATTCTCGGGGTCTTGGCGGAGATGCTGGGTGCACGCGATGGACTCGGCTACCTCCTGTGGAGCGCCTGGCAGACGTTCTCGGTGTCGTCGCTGTGGGCGACGCTGTTCGTGACGGCGATCCTGGGGTTCGTGAGCGTGCAACTCGTCGATTTCCTGCGCAAAGTGCTGGTGCCCTGGCAGCGGACGAGTGGTCGCGCGTAGCTGGAGAGGCCGGTGGAAGAGCCACCGGCCTCGTTCTTTCCTCGTTCGGCGGTCGGATGACACGGTCAGCGATGATTGCCGTGTAAGGGTGAGGAGGAGAACCGATGCGCAGGAGGATGACCCGACGAGCGCTGCTACGTACCGGTCTCGGCCTCGCTTCGGTCGCTCCGGTGAGCGCCCTGCTCGCCGCCTGCGGCGGGGGTGGGGCGACACCGACGCCAACGAGTGCACCTGCGGCAACGCCAACGGAGGCTCCGGCTGCTGCGATCCCTACTGCGGTGCCCAGCCCGACAGTTGTACCAACTCCGTCACCGACACGCCAGCTGACAACGTTCAAGTTCGGTACGGCGCGACAGATCGCTTCGCTTACGGCGTATATCGGGATCGAAAAGGGGTTCTTCCGCGACGAGGGAATCGACCACGAGATCGTCGAGATCCAGACACTCGGCCAGATGGTGCCGTTCCTCGGCACTGGTGAGATCCTCGCTGCTGGTGGAGCGCTCTCGGCTGCTCTCTTCAATGCGATTCGTCAGGGGATCGCTCTCAAGGCCGTTGCCTGTCGTACTGCATTGCTCCGCGGTTATACCTTCCACTGCGTGATGGCTGCCAAGCAGCGATACGATGCGGGCGAGATACGATCACTCGCCGATCTCCGGGGCAAAACGATCGCCAATACCAATACGGAAGGGCTCGTCGCTTGGGAAAATGCGAAGATACTCGCGAGCGTCGGTCTCACGCTCGACGATGTCCAACTCGTCGGGATGGCAGTGCCGGACATGCCGACGGCTCTGGCGAACGCGGCCGTCGATGCAGCGCTGTTGATCGAACCGTTCTGCGTGGTGGCACGTCGGCTGGAGGCGGGAGTCGCGCTCGTCGAGGGAGACGGTATTCGCGATCTGCTCGGCATTGACTTGCCGATCGGTCTCGTTCTCTTCGCACCGAAACTCTTGAATGACCGTGAGCTTGCCATCGCGTTTCTCCGTGCTCACGTGCGGGCAGCACGCTTCTACAATGAAGCACTGTCCGACCCGAATCGAAAGGGTGAAGTCATTGATATCGCGAGTAAGTATCTGCCGCTCCAGGATCGTTCCCTCTACGAAGAGATGATTTGGCCTGGTATCCCGCCGGATGGTCGCTTCGATCCGGCGTTCGTCCAAGAGCTGCAGCAGTTCATGCTCGGTCGAGGGGAAATTCAGGAAGCACTTCCGGTCGAGCAGGTAGTCGATCTAAACCTCCTGGAAGAGGCACTTCGTACGTTGTGACGGAAAGCGAAAAGCGATACATAGGCAAGGAAGGATCGTGATGAGGGGCTTCGTAACGGAACGGTTGACTCGGCGCCGTTTCACCAGCTTGATCGCTGGTTCCGTCGCCAGTGCCCTGCTCGCCGCCTGCGGCGGGGATGGGGCGACACCGACGCCGACGAGTGCACCTGCTGGGACGACACAACCGAGTGGGGTGACTCCAACGCCGACCGTCGTCAGTGCCACGCCTGCTGGTACCCCGACGGTGGCAGCCAGCCCACCGCGCGCAACCCAGGCGACTCGGACGCTGCGGATTACGACGATCGGTGCGGTCTCGGACGCTGGCATCTACATCGCTATGGCCAAGGGCTACTTCGCTGAAGTCGGGATCGAGATCGAACTCGACACGGCTGCGCGGACTGCCGGGGAGACTATTCCCTTGCTGAGTGCTGGACAGCTCGATATCTCGGGCGGATCGTTTTCGGCAGCGCACGCGAATGCTGTCCTGCAGGGGATCCATGTTCCTGCTGTGGCGACGAAGGGGAGCCTGAGCAAGGGATTCGGTTTCCACGCTATCGGTGTACCGAAGCAGGCTTACGATCGCGGTGAAATCACCCAGGTGAGTGATCTCCGCGGCAAGAAGTTCGCCGTCACGAACGATTCTGGTATGGACATCCTGGAAGCGGAACGCGTGCTGGCGAGCGGTGGCTTGACACTGGATGATGTCGAACTCGTCGTGATGCGGGTTCCGGACATGCCGGCAGCACTGCAAAATGAGGCGATTCACGCGGCCGAGCTCGTTGAGCCGACTGCCACCATCGCAATCGATCAACGGGGTATCGCGACCGCGCTGCTGCGCGGCGACTCGCTTGTCGAGGTGATCGGCGATGACTTCCCGATCGCCGGGATCTTCTACGGCCCTCATGTAGCGAAGGATCGCTCGCTCGCTATCGCTTGGATGGTGGCCTACCTCCGAGGGCTCCGGTTCTACAACGAAGCACAGCAGGATCCGGAAAAGCGTCGCGAGGTCATCGAGATCCTGAAGCAGTACACACCGCTGAAGGACGACGAACTCTACGAGAAGATGGTCTGGCCCGGACTCCGTGCCGACGGGCGATTCGACACGTCCTATCTGGAAGCGGTGCAGGAGATCTGGCTACGCCGGAAGAGTATTCAGCAGAAGGTACCGGTCGAGCAGCTCGTGGACTTCAGCTTCCTCGAAGAGGCCAGCAACCAGTTGTAGAAGAACAGCACAGACGCGACGCAGAAAGGGGTACGAACTCGTGTTGAAGATCGATATCTTCTGTCATATTTTCCCTCCGCGGTACTGGGAGGCGATGACGGAGGCAGTAGCGGGCTCGGCGTACATGCAGAAGCGGGTTCGCGGTATCCGGGCACTGCACGATCTCGACCACCGCTTCCGCTTGATGGAACGGTGCCACGACTACGTGCAGGTCCTCTCGCTGGCCGCACCGCCGATCGAAGCGCTCGGCGAACCAGCACGAGCCCGTGAGCTCGCCCGCATCGCCAACGAGGGGTTGGCCGAGCTGTGCCAGCGGTACCCCGACCGTTTCGTCGGCTTCATCGCCTCGTTGCCGATGAACGACCCAGACGGCGCGGTCGAGGAGGCACGCTACGCCATCGACCAACTGGGCGCGACCGGCGTGCAGATCTACACCAACGTCAACGGAGCACCGCTCGACCAGCCCATCTACGAGCCGCTCTTCGCTTTCATGGCGGAGCGTGATCTGCCGATCTGGGTGCATCCTTCGCGGGAGCCGGAGTTCGCTGATTACCGAACGGAGGATCGCTCGAAGTACGACATCTGGTGGTGCTTCGGTTGGCCCTACGAGACGAGCGTCTTCATGGCGCGCATGGTGTTCTGGGGCCTCTTCGACCGCTACCCGAACATCAAGATCGTCACGCACCACATGGGCGGGATGGTGCCCTATTTCGAGGGACGGGTCGGCTGGGGCCTCGACTCGCTCGGCCGGCGCACTGACGATCCGGAGGACCTCGCGGCCAAGGAGCGCCTCCGCGAGCGCCCCTACGAGTATTTCCGCCGGTTCTATGCCGATACAGCGCTCTTCGGTGCACTGCCGGCGACGGAGTGCGGACTCGCGTTCTTCGGTGCTGAGCGTGTGCTCTTCGCAACCGATTTCCCGTTCGATCCCCAAGGTGGTGCGCTGTTCATCGGCGAGACGATTCGGGTCATCGACAACATCACGGCTTCGCGCGAGGACAAGGAGCGGATCTACGAGGGGAACGCGCGTCGGCTGTTGCGCCTCAAGCTGCCGTCGTAAGCACGTCCGGCGCGGAGCGGGAGGGAAAAGGGATGGGTGCCTACCGGTTCATGGAGCCGCTTTACCGGCCGGAACTCCTGGGACGTGAGCCGCCACGTCCCAGCCGGATCGTCGAAGGAGACCTCGTGATCGAGCGCGACGTCGCCATCCCGCTCCGCGACGGCACGCGTATCTACGCGGATATCTTCCGGCCGGCTTCGCAGGAGCCGGTGCCGGCCCTCCTGGCCTGGGGCCCGTACGGGAAGCACGAGGGCACGCTGCAGTATCTGGTTCGCGCTTTCCCCGCGGCAGGAGTCCGCGAAGAGGATGTCGGACCCTACGCGATGTTCGAAGGGCCGGATCCGCACTTTTGGGTGCCGCGTGGGTATGCGGTGGTGAATGTGGATCCGCGCGGTGTCTGGTATTCCGGCGGCGTTGCGACCTTCATTTCGGAGGAAGAGGCACTGGACTGCTACGACACGATCGAGTGGATCGCCCGCCAGCCCTGGTGCAACGGCCGGGTCGGTATGACGGGAGTCTCGTATCTGGCTAACATCCAGTGGCGAGTCGCTGCACTCGAACCACCGCATCTCGCGGCCATCAATCCCTGGGAAGGTTGGTCGGATACCTACCGTGAATTCGCCTTCCATGGCGGCATACCCGAGACCTGGTTCTGGCCGTACTGGACGCTGCAGCGGTTGCCTGTCGGTACGAACCTGGTCGAGGACCTCTTTACCGAGTCGCTCGAGCATCCGCTCTTCGACGATTTCTGGGCATCCAAGGTGGCAGCGCTCGAGCGAATCCGTGTGCCGGCCTATGTGGTGGCCAGCTGGACCGACCACGGGTTACACACGCGCGGTACGCTGGAGGGATTCAAGCGGATCCGCTCGGAGCTGAAGTGGCTCGAAATCCACGGTGACAAGAAGTGGGCATACTACTATCGTCCTGAGAGTCGGGAGCGGCAGTTCGCGTTCTTCGAGCGGTTCCTCAGAGGGCGACCCACGGAGGTCGAGGACTGGCCGCGCGTGCGGGCGTTCGTCCGCCAGGCCGGTACCGCAGGGCGCTGGCGCACGTTCGACCACTGGCCGGTTCCGGAGGTACGAGGGCTCCGGCTGTACCTGGACCTCGAGCGGGGAACGCTGACCGAGACGCTGCCAGGTTCGGTGACCTCGCGCTGGTACCTGGCGACGAGTGCCGGTGTCGATCGGTTGCGGCGGCCGCTCGGTCGGCTCGTTTGCGACTACCGCTTCGCTGAGCCGGTCGACGTCGTCGGACCGATGCGCCTGCACCTCTGGGTCGCGCCGCTCGATGCCGACGACGCTGACCTCTTCGTCGGGATCCAGAAAATCGATCGCGAGGGGCAGCTCGTCACGTTCCCGCATTACGCGCAGTACGATGACGGGCCCGTCGCGCTCGGGTGGCTGCGCCTCTCCCACCGGGCGCTCGATCCGCTACGTTCGACCGACTTCCAGCCGTACCACCGCCACGATCGCGAGGAGAAGGTCCGACCGGGCGAGCCTGTCCCAGTCGACATCGAGATCTGGCCGTCCGGAACGCGGTTCGAGGCCGGCGACACGCTGCGGCTCATCGTGCAGGGTCGGGACATCCAGGAATACCCGCCGGGTCGCGTCTACGCGCGGCATGAATCGACGGTCAATCGCGGTCGCCATCTGGTGCTGAGTGGTGGGCAGTACGACTCGTATCTCGTCGTGCCGGTTCTCGCACAGTGAGCATGGCAAAGCCACCCACGGCTGAGCTGGGCGTCGAGACGGATGCGCCCGTGGCTGGCGGTCAGTCGCGCCGGAGGGGCGGAACCCGGTGGTGACGAGACCTGGCGGCGTTTCAGCCGCGGTGTTCGCTGGTGGCGGACTCCCCGCTGGACTCGTCGAGGACGGCTAGGGTATCCTCCGGCTTCAGTTCATAGAAGACGAGGCGCAGGCGGCCGGGCTGGGTACCGAGTACCTCCCGGAAGATCTCGACTGCCTCGCGGGCGAAGGCGCGTTTCGTCTCCACCGGTAGCGGCTCGTCTCGGGCAATCAGGACCTCGAGCATCGGCATCGGTCGTCCCCCTTCCTTCGCAACTCTAGCGTACTCGCAGCGCGCTGTCCGCAGCGGGCGAGCGGAGGTCTCCATCAGGCGAACGTCAGCTCGACCGCGCCGAGCGGGCCGAAGTCAGCGCGGAACCGGTCACCACGGTGGGCGGGGTGCGCTCGCGTGAGGCCACCGGTCAGAACGATCGCATCGGCTGGAAGCGCTGCACCTCGCCGGGCGAGTTGCGCGACGAGCCAGCAGACGAGCGCTACCGGATCCTGTTCCAGCGTGGCCAGCGTCCCTGCATCGATCGGCTGCTCGTTTCGCACCAGATACACCGTGAGGCCGGGTAGATGGGATAGTACGCTGGGATCGTACGCTGGCCCGAGTCGGTATCCGGCTGCCGAGCTGTTGTCGGCGGTGTTCTCGAGCGGGCGGAAGCGGTAGTCAACGTAGCGGGAATCGACGACCTCGAGTGCTGGATAGACAGCGGCGACCGCGCGCTGCACCGTCGCCGGGTCACACGGTGCGGCGAGCGCGCGCGAGAGGCGCACGGCGATCTCCGGCTCGACGCGGGGGTGGATGAAGCGGTCCAGGGGAACTCTCTCCTTCGATCGCCATCCAGTCGAAAAGCCGACCGTAATTGGGATGCTCGACCCCGAACTGCTCGCGCATGGCCGGCGAGGTGAAACCGAGCTTGAATCCGGTCACGCGGCCGGGAAGTCGGGCTACCAGTGCCTCTTGGATCCGATAGGCGTCGTCCTCGCTGCACTCGTCCGGGAGGAAGGGCGAGGAAAGCGGCGTCCGCGTCGCCCAGGCGCGGTAGAGTGCTTCAGCGCACGCATCGCTGTGGATCATGAACCGACTGTGCATCGAGTGGTCTCCCTCCGCGGGAACCACACCCTACCCATACGACTGCCGAGCCGCATGATTCGGATGACGGACACGAGGCCGCCAGGTGGGGTCCTGGCGGCCTCGCGGTGGTTCAATCGTCGGCGCGGGCGGGTTCGGCGGCCTCGACTGGTGGGGTGCCGTAGAGGAAGAACTCGGCCGGCAGCGGGGAGCCGAACCAGATGATCCCCTTGTCCAGCTCTTCCTCCCGCCAGGTGATCGGCTGCCAGGCCGGGTCGAAGATCAAGTATCCAGCATCGCCGAAGAGCTCGACGCGGTTGCCGCCCGGCTCGATGACGTACATGAAGTAGGCCTGCGAGATCCCGTGCTTACCCGGCCCCGCTTCGATCTTGATCCCGACCTCGCTGAAGACGTCGGCGATGTCGGAGAGGTGCTGCGGGTAGCCGTACCAGTAGCAGACGTGGTGAAGCCGGCCGCGAGCGCCGGCCTGGTCCATCATGAAGGCGATCTCGTGGACGAGCGGGCTGACCGAGAGCCAGGCACCGGCCTCCCGGCCGTTATTGAGGAGGATATGCTCGCGCAAGCGGAAGCCGAGCAGGTCCATCAAGAACTGCTTGTTCTGGGTCACGTCGCTGGCCAGGAGGTTGACGTGGTCGATGCGGCGCACCGGGACACCGCGCAAGGGGCGCCGCTGCGGCCGGTTAATGAGCTTGGTCTTGGCCTCGGCCGGCGTCTTGTAGTACTCCACCTCCCAGAGGAGCTCCATCGGGTGGCCATCGGGGGTGTGGAAGCGGTAGGCGCGGCCGTGGCCGCGGTCTCCCTCGATCCAGCCCTCGCCGAAACCGCTGGCCTCCAGGGCCTTGACGCGGCGCTCGAGGGCCTGGGGCGAGGTGGTGCGCCAGGCGACGTGGCCGAGGCCGGGCTTCTCGCGGCGGGTCACCTTGAGGGTGTGGTGGTACCAGTCCTCGTAGGCGCGCAGGTAGACCGAGTCGCCGACCCGCTCGGTCTCCTCGAGACCGAGAAGGTCCTTGAAGAACCAGAGGGTACCGTCGAGATCGGGTGTGTAGATCTCGACGTGGGCCAGCTGCGCCACATCGAAGATCGGTTCCGGATAGCCGTTCGTGCTCATGGGACTCCCTCCCACTGCAGCGTGCTGCTGACCGACTCCTGGGGCGTTTCCGCCCGCGTGGGTGCCGACCCCTGCGTTCGGCTCGTTGCTCCTCCTGCCGGAACGACCGACCGGACGGGAGACCCGCCGGAACCGTCCGGCCGGTCGTTACGGTCATCCTTGCTGCTCGAGGAAGCGTTTGAGGACCCAGCTCACATCGTCGTTGTTCACGAGATCCGGTGCGAGCCAACCGTCCAGGTCGTACTCGGCCATGCACTGCTCGGCGAGCCCACGCATCCGCTCGGCGGTGCCGACCGCTTCGGCGACGACGAGGCACTCCAGGCGGATGTTCTCGTGGTTGCCGGCGTAGTTGCGCTCGTACAACTCGTGCCGCCCAGCGAACTCCGAGATCGTCGCGTCGTAGAGGAGCTTCATCAGCTTGACGCGGTCATGGGCGTCGATCCCGCCGGACCCGCGCACGTACTTCTCGATGTAGGGCCGCTCGGCCGGGTTCTTGAAGTCGAGGGCATGGCTCGGCAGGTAGACGAGTCCGCTGGCGATGTTGTCGAGGATGATCTGGCGGACGCGCGACCAGGCGGTCGGCGCGAGTGCCCGGTAGGCCATCCCGTACTCGAGGTTCGGGTGCACGTAGCCGTCCGTCCAGGGGATCGGGTTCCGGCACATCGCATCGGTGAGAGCCCAGAAGATGTTGCGCCAGGCGATCACCTCGCCGACCTGGGCCTGGACGCCACGGTATTCCTTGACGCCGGTCGTCGCGATCGCCTTGAGGAGGACCCCAGCGATGAAGTCGAGCTTGACGGCGAAGCGCGTGCACCCGTGGAGCGTGAAGCGCGGGATGAACCCCGACACCGGGAAGAAGTTGTTCACTTTCTCGACGTCGCCGTAGACGAAGATGTTTTCCCACGGGACGAAGACGTTGTCGAAGATGAAGATGGCATCGTTCTCGTCGAGGCGGCTGGAGAGCGGGTAGTCCCAGGGGCTGCCCATCACCGCCGCCGTGTACTCGTAGCTCGGGCGGCTGATGAGCTTGACACCGGGGACGTCCATCGGCACGGTGAAGATGAGCGCGAACTTCTTGTCCTTGATCGGCAAAGGGCCGTAGTGGGCGATGAAGTTGTAGTGCGTCAGGACCGAACCGGTGGCGACTACCTTGGCGCCGGAGACGTAGATGCCGCCGTCCGTCTCCCGCTCGACGTGCATGTAGACGTCGCCCACCTCGTCGGGCGGACGGTTGCGGTCGACCGGCGGGTTGATGATAGCATGGTTCCAGTAGAGAACCCGCTCCTGCCCGAGCCGGTACCAGCGGCGCGCGTTCTCGCTGAACGGCTCGTAGAAGGCGGCGTTGGCGCCGAGCGTGCCAAGGAAACTGGCTTTGTAGTCGGGACTCCGTCCGAGCCACCCGTACGTCATGCGCGCCCACTCGGCGATCGCGTCGCGGGCCTTGACGAGGTCCTCGGCGGACCGTGGTGCGCGAAAGAACGGATGGGTGAAGCCGCCGTTGCCCGTATCGGTCTCGACTGTCAGCACGTCCTTCTTCGCCGGGTCGTGCAAGGCGTCGTAGAGGCGTGCCACCATCCGGGCGGCGTTGCGGAAGGCCGGATGCGTGGTGACGTCCTTGACGCGCTCACCGTATACATAGATTTCGCGTCCGTCCCGGAGGCTTTCGAGGTACTCCTCGCCGGTAAACGGCCGCGTTGCGACCGTCTGTGCCATGCTGCACCTCCGCGGCCTACTCGTCCTCTGTCTGCACTCGTTTGTCCGGCGGGTCCCGTTGTGTAGTGTACGGGTGGTCAGATAACTTTCGCAAGTGGAAAGTTCCGGTATCCTGAACGAGAGGGCGCAGAGTGTGCCGAAACGACCGCAACGACAACTTGAGTGATGAACGAACAGCGTCGCGAACGTTGCGACAAGTGGCCGAATAGAGCAAGGTCGAACACATTCGGAAGCAGCTGCCCGCCGCGGAAGGGGGTGAAAATGCTCAGCCCTCGCCGAGGTTGGGAGCCAGGCGTCGCTGCAGGGAGGCGATATCGACGGTGGCGAAGTCTCGTCCGCTCAGCAGGGCCAGATCAGCGGCGTGGGCAGCTGCGACGCCCATGGCCGCGCACGGACCCATCACGCGGACGCTCGACAGCGCGACCGGATCGGCATCGATGCACCGGCCGATGGCCAGGGCGTTACGGAGTTCCGCCGGGAGCAGCGCCCCATACGGGACGGTGTAGGAATGGCCGTCGGGGAGCGGCTGCCAGCGGTAGTCAGTGGCCGAGTCATGCAGTTCGACCGGCCAGGCGGCTCGGGCGACGGCATCGGGAAACCGTCGCCCAGCGAGGACGTCGTCCGCGCTCAGACTCGTCCGGCCGACGATGGTGCGCGTCTGCCGGATACCGGGATAGCCCAGCCGGCGGAGACGAGCCTGGCCGAAGACCTCCGGATAGCGGTCGCGCAGCAACTGTGCGGCGCGCTCCGCTTCCGCACGCGCCGGCCAGGCAGCCTGCCAGAAGGCGACGGGATGCAGCGGGGTCGCGAGGTGCGTGGCGTTGAGGATGGCCAGCCCGCGCTGGGGAAGGAGGAAGACACGCGATTCGCGGCGCGTCAGCCCGTAGCGGTCCGCATACGTCTGCAGAAGTTCTTCGGCGCGGCGTGCGATCGCCGTCACGTCCGTATCGGGCGGCAAGGCAACGTGCTCGAGGACGGCCATTTGCGTGCCGTAGACAGGCGGATCGCTGACGCGGTAGGGGGCTCCGGCTAGCCAGCTCAGAACGGCGTCACCCGAAGCGTCGACGAAGAGCGGGGCTCGGACGACCAGGGAGCCGAAGCGGGTGGCGCAGGAGACCGCCATGAGGCGATCTCCTGCGCGTTCCACTGCGACCGCGATCGCGCCAGGAACGATCTGGACACCGGCTTCGAGGAGCAGCGTCTCGAACACGCGCTCGAGTTCGGCCTCATCGTAGACGACAATGAGTGTGCGGGCCCGTCGCGAGTACATCGGCCAGGCGGCAGCGCGCTCCTCGAGGCGGCGGAGCAGCTCCTCCCCAAAGAGCGGCGACAGCAGCCGTTGCTCCTCGCGGGGCCCACAGCTGTAAAGACCGGCGATGGTGCCGATCGGTACCCCGACCGCCTGTCCACCGACCCACGGTGCGGCATCGAGGAGCGCGACGCGTCGGCCGAGTCGTGCCGCCGTGACGGCGCAGGCGACACCACTCATCCCGGCACCCACCACGCAGAGGTCCACCTCGATCGTGACCGGGTCGAAAGTCGTGCGGCGCTCGGTGCGCGTGCCGATCGACAGGGTCATCGAGCATCCCTCTCGATGGTGCCTCAAACCTGGCGAGCTGCTTCGTCGAGATAGCTGAAGTCAACCAGCTTGTCCACCGGCAGTGGCGCCTTGATCTGACCGCGTTCGCTCCACAATGCCTGATATTCGTCGAGGAATTTCGGCTCGAAGCGACCGTCGCGTGCGACCGGCGGCCAAGTCATGCGCGCGTAGAGCTGGTCGTCCTTGAGCGGCGTGTACTTCTTGAGCACCTCGGCGATTTCCTGCCGGCGAGCGGAATCACCGATCCGCTCGTAGTACCAGGCGACACCGCGGAGATAGGCGGTGAGTAACGCGACGGCGAGCGGGCGGTCGTCGAGGAGTCGCGGGCCGAAGGAGAGCACGTTGATCGGCAGGCCGATGCCCGCTGCTTGTGCGATTGCCGGCCCGTCGACCAGGGCCACCGCCGCACCCAGCTGCTCGAGTGCGATCGTCACGTACGGCTCGATCAGGAAACCGGCGGCGACAGCGGCGTTCTGGAGCGCGGCGGGAACGTCCGGCGCCCGCAACGTCTGGACTTGCACGTCGTCGAGCGTCAGGCCGTGCTGGGCCAGCACCTTCTTGGTTTCCAGAACATCGCCGCCGGAACTCGTCACCAACGCGATCTGCTTGCCGCGCAGGTCAGTGACCGAGCGGACCTCACCGGAGTCCCAGAGCGACTTGGAGACGCCGATGACGTGGTAGTTTCCGAAGTCTTCGGTGATCACGGTCTCGGCGACGACGATCTTGAGAGCGACCCCTTGCTGGATGCCGTTGACGAGAGCCGCGCTGATACCCCCGCCGACGAGATCGAGCTGGCCAGCGCCGAGGAGGGAGATCGCCTGACCGGGGTCGAGCGTTGCCGTGATGAGGTCGACCGTGATACCAGCGTCCTGGAACATCCCCTGGTCGAGGGCGATCAGGAACGCTGCATCGCTCGCCGTGAGCGCGATACGCGCCTTGACCGTGCTGGCAACTCCCGTGGTCGGCGTAGCGGCGGCAGCGGCGGTCGGTGAGGCGGCTGCTGGGGTCTCGGCAGCTGTCGCCGCAGCGGTCGGTGAAGCGGCAGCGGCCGGGGTCGGTGTCGGTGCGGTTCCCGCGGTCGGGGTCGGTGTGCTCTCCGTGCTGCCGCAGCTCGCGAGGAGCGCGCTTGCCGAAACCGTCATCGTCCCCACGAGAAGCCCCAGCCATCGGCGTCGCGTCATCGACGTCATCGCGTTTTCCCACCCTTCCCTTGTCGAGGTTTCGTTCCAGCAGTGGCCGCGACCGCAGGCTCGTTGCGGCCGAACGCTGGCGAGTGTACGAGACGAGCGGTGCACCGCCAAGACTGGCGGGGTGTGTCTTGCGCACGAGAGAGCCCTTTTGCTGGGCGCTCGCCGCACCGAAAGAAAAACGGTAGGATGGGTGCCTGGGCTCGATGCGCCATCGAGGAGCGGACGCCGGTACCAGCCAGGTTCCCCCAGGCAGGGGTTGACAACGGGGGGATACCATGCTATCGTGATATCGCGATATCGAGGAGGCCGGGCCAGCGGAGCGATGGGTGAGTTGCTGGTTGGCCGGCCGGCGCTCAAGCTCGAGGTCGCGATATCGGTACCGCTCGATCTGACCTCGGTCATCTCGCTGGTCTTTCGAGCGACGGATGCGCGCCGGTTCGAGCGCTGGCTGGTCGAAGCGCGAAAAGCGCTGGGTGCTGAATGGGAACATGATCTCGACACGCTGCTCGGGTTCTCGGGCCGGTTGCTGTACTACGTCGAAGAGCTCTTGATGTCGTTCGACCCGTTCCGGCCCGAGCACCGCGAGGCGGGGTTCGAGGAGTTCCTGGCGCATCTCCAGCGGCTCCCGGCCTGGGCCTACCGGAGCATGGCGATTCAGTCCATGCTGCGGGTGTACCTCGATCGCGGGGCGCTGGAAGCGCCCCCCGAGTCGGATGACCCGGCGGTCTGGCGGGCCTTCTTCGAGCCCGGTATCACGCGGGCAGATATCGACGAGGTCGTCCGGCTCGTGCAAGCACCTGAACAACTCAAGGAGCGGACCGTTCGCTTGCTGGAGCGGTTCTGGCGGGAGCTCTACGCGGCCGAGTTCGAGCGAGTCCTGCCGGTGATGCGCCGGGCGGTCCGGCAAGCTCGGGCGACCACCTTCACGAGCGTTGCGATCGCCTTCGAGGAATTGAGCGGGCACCGGCTGCCGGACGAGGTGCAGATGGCGCTGCCGCGTGTCGAGCGTGTGACGTTCTGCCCGTCCTACTATCTCGGCAATTTCGTGCAGTTCATCCTGTACCCGCCGGAACTGATCCTGTACTTCAACTGTCAGCGGACGAGCGCGGCGACGCAGCCGGAGCCGGAATCGGTGATTTCGCCCGATCTGTTGCCCGGGCTGCGGGCGCTCGGGGATGGGACACGATTGCGCATCATCGAGTTTCTTCGTAACGGCGAACGGTACGCCCAAGAGATCGTTGGTATGCTGGGCATCAGCCAGTCGGCGGTGTCGCGCCATCTGGCGATGCTCGAGGCCGCCGGAATCGTGACGGTGCGGCCTGCCAACGGGATGAAATACTACGCGATCAACTCCCAGCGGCTTCGGCAGATTGCCGAGGAGCTGGAGCGGATCGGTTCGGTCGAACGGATGTCGGCCGAACAGGACAATTCAAATGGGTCTCGTGCGGCCCTGGTGCCGCACGCCGCGGGTCGGTCGCTGCTGGCCGAGGACAAGCCACCTCACTCCGCCGTTGAGTGAGGCCAGGCACCTCCTCTGTCTGTCCCCTACCGCGGTCCTTTTCAGGATCGCGTTCCCCCTTGACGACCCGCACCCAGTCCGGTCGGTCTCGGCCACGGTCGGACTGTGATCGCCCTCCTTCGGCGATCGACCCGTGTGACGACGGGGACACACGTCCCCTTCGTCTTTTTCGGAGGGGCGGTGGCACGAACCACCGCCCTTCTTCATTTGGCGATGACCCCACGACAGCCGCGAGAACGGGGCCGTCGGGTGACGGCCCCGGGTACAGGGAGGGAGGGAGAAGTGGTCGAACGGGAGAACCGAAAAGGAACGACTGGAACCTGTTCGTCTACCGCGCCCCGCCCGAACGCTGTACGTACGGGTACCGTTGCACATGATAACGCGATGACGCGCGCGTGTCAACCTCGAAGAATGCGGCATTTCTAGCCCGAAGGTACGGAACTTTCCGCCAGCATGCCCGGCTCGCAGAGGTCGACCGACTGAAGGTGTCGTGGGTCGGAGGCGGGTGTCGCCGCAACAAGAAAATGTGGCGATTGCGAGGCGGTGCGGAGAGGGCTATACTAGCATTTGGACCGTGCTAGGCGGGGAGCTAGCGGTGCCCTGTACCCGCAATCCGCTTCAGCGGGGCTGAATCCCCTCCCGAGGTCCGGTCCTGTGGGACTGCCTGGACCACGTGGCGTTGATGGCCGGGTCCCACGCGGCGAGGGACCGTGAACCTGGTCAGGGCCGGAAGGCAGCAGCCATAAGCGGTTACCCTCGGGCGACGTGGGAGTGCCTAGCCGGAGCCGGCGAGTCCAGTGCAAGCTGGAGGACCGTGATCGACGGAGGGTGCACGGTCCGTTTTTTGTCGGGCCGCCCGGCTGCATGCCGCGGCGGCCCGCTCGCTTCTCTCACCGTGTCGTTAGCGTGGCTGCTTGGACGTCGGCGAATCAGTTCTGACGTAGCGACGGGCTGCGCGCTTGGGTATCCGCGCGTATTGCTTGCGGCGCAACTCCTCCTGGCGCTGCCGTGCCAACGGTCGGTACACACGGTAGAGCACATGTCCGGCATAGAGCAGCCAGACGAGGAACGAGAGCGCCGACAGGTAGAGCCAGATGCGCATGGAGAGATTGAAAGCGCTGATCCGACCGAGCCGGAACAGAAAGAAGAACAGCCCGATCCCGAAAACCACCAGTCCCCAGCCAGCGATCCGCTGGAGGAAGTTCGCCAGGAGCGGATCGCGCTTGCGGATGAGCCGACGCGGATCGTTGTAGATCCACAAGCATGCGAGGAAACCGATGACGTAGACCGTCACGAAAGCGACCGAGAACGGTCCCCAGGTCGGTGTTTGCCAGAGCGGGGCCGTCAGATAGTCCCAATCGAATGGGTTGCGCATCACCGGCTCCCGTCAGCTCTGCTCGAAAAGGATGCGACGCTTGACCTGTTCGATCGCGTTGGTGACCTGGATGCCGCGTGGGCAGGCCTCGGTACAGTTGAAAATGGTTCGGCAACGCCAGACACCGAACTTCTGGTTGAGGATGGCCAGGCGCTCTTCGGTCGCCCGATCGCGCGAGTCGAAGAGAAAGCGATGGGCGTTGACGATGGCTGCGGGACCCAGCCACTCGGTCGTCCAGAAGATCGGACAGGCCGAGGTACAGCAGGCGCAGAGGATGCACTTGGTCGTGTCGTCGTAGCGCTCGCGCTCTTCCGGCGACTGCAGGCGCTCACGCACTGGGGGCGGCTCGTCGTTGATCAGGTAGGGCATGATGGCCCGGTACTGGGCGAAGAATGGCTCCATGTCGACGACGAGATCGCGGATGATGCGGAAGCCGAGCAAGGGCTCGACCGTGATCTTGGGCCCGAGGTCCTTGATGAGCACCTTGCAGGCGAGCCGGTTCCGCCCGTTGATGCGCATGGCATCAGAGCCGCACACGCCGTGTGCGCAGCTCCGCCGGAACGTGAGTGTCCCGTCGTGGTACCACTTGATGTAGTTCAAGGCATCGAGCACCCGGTCGGTCGGCTCGACCTCGGCCGTGTACTCCTGGTAGTATGGCTTCGTATCCTTCTCCGGATTGAACCGCTGGACGCGTACTGTTACCTGCATGTCAGTACACCCGCTCCTTCGGCTCGAATCGGGTGATCACGACCGGCTTGTACGAGAGCTGCAGACCGCCCGAAGTCCGCGTGATCAAGGTGTGCTTCAGCCAGTTCGCGTCGTCCCGCGCCGGGAAGTCCTCCCGGTAATGGGCGCCGCGGCTTTCCTCGCGGGCGAGAGCAGAGGCGGCGATCGCCTCGGCGCAGTCCAGGAGGAAACCCAGTTCCAGTGCCTCGACCAGCTCCATGTTGAACGTCCGGCTCTTGTCGTCGATCCGGATCCGGGTGTAGCGGTTGCGGAGTTCGCCGAGCTTCTGCTGCAGGCGCTTGAGCCCGTCACCCGTTCGGAAGACTCCCGCATCGGTCATCATCGCTTCTTGCAGCTCGGCACGGATCTGCGCGACGCGTTCGTTCCCCTCGTTCTCGAGGATCCATTCGACCTCGGCCCGGGCGCGGTAGTCCGGCTCCTTCGGCAAGGGGTGGAAGTCATTCTCTCGGACGAACTGGAGCATGTGCCGTCCAGCACGCCGGCCGAAGACGACGAGGTCGACGAGCGAGTTGGTACCCAGCCGGTTCGCGCCGTGCACGCTGACGCAGGCGCACTCGCCCGCGGCGTAGAGACCGGGGATCGGCGTATTCTGCGCGTCGACCGTGACACGACCATCGACGTCGGTGGGAATCCCACCCATCGCGTAGTGCGCGGTCGGCTGGATCGGGATAAGATCCTTGACCGGGTCGAGGCCGAGATAGGTGCGCACGAAATCGGTGATGTCCGGCAGCTTGGTCTCGATCACTTCGGCCGGCAGGTGGGTCAGGTCGAGCCAGACGTAGTCTTTCCCGTCCACGCCCCGGCCCGCCCGGATTTCCTGGTAGATGGCGCGCGACACCATATCGCGCGGGGCGAGATCGAGGAGCGTCGGTGCGTAGCGTTCCATGAAGCGTTCGCCGAGCCCGTTGCGCAGGATGCCACCCTCGCCGCGGCAGGCCTCGGAAAGGAGAATGCCCATCTTGTAGATACCGGTCGGGTGGAACTGGTAGAACTCCATGTCCTCGAGCGGGATCCCGCGACGGAAAGCGATGGCTACTCCGTCGCCGGTCGCGGCCAGCGCGTTGCTGGTGACCTTGTAGACGCGGCCAAAACCGCCAGTGGCCAGCAGCACAGCCTTGGCGTGGAAGACATGGATCTCACCCGTTTCGATATCCATCGCCACCACGCCGGTGCAGACCCCGTCGTCGGTGAGCAGGAGGTCGAGCATCATGAACTCGTCGAAGAAGGTGACTTGCCGCTTGAGCGCGGTTTGGTAGAGCGTCTGCAGGATCATGTGTCCGGTCCGGTCGGCTGCGTAACAGGCGCGCCGGACCGGTCCTTCGCCGAAGTTGCGGGTGTGGCCACCGAAGCGCCGCTGGTCGATCCGGCCGTCCGGTGTCCGGTTGAAGGGGAAGCCCCAGTGCTCGAGCTCGATGATGGCGTCGATCGCCTCGCGGGCCAATACCTCCGCTGCATCCTGGTCGACGAGGTAATCGCCGCCCTTGACGGTATCGAACATGTGCCAGATCCAGTGGTCTTCCTCGACGTTGCCGAGCGCGGCAGCGATACCGCCCTGGGCGGCTCCGGTGTGCGAGCGCACCGGATAGAGCTTGCTGATGACGGCGACGTTGCACCGACCAGCCAGCTGGGCGGCTGCCATCAGCCCAGCACCACCAGCACCGACGATGACAGCATCGAAGCGGTGATACATGGTCAACCCCCTGCTTGCGCGACTGCCTGGAAGCGGGCCGGATCGAAGGTCAGGATCGCGATCGAGCCGATGATGAGGAAAACGATCGCCAAGGTCCAGAGGATCGAGTGTGCCAGAACGCGCCAGCCCTGTGGCCGGATGTAATCGTCGACTGCCAACCGCGCACCGTTGAGCCCGTGCAGGAGCGCCAAGAAGAGCATCAGCCAATCGTAGGCGCGCCAGAACGGCGAGTGCCAGCGATCGGCCACGAACTGCCAGTCGATCTCGTCGACCGTGTTAATGACGTGCATGATCACAACGTGGCCGATGGCCAGGAAGATCAGCAGCAGGCCACTCAGCCGGAAGAAGTACCAAGAGTAGAGTTCGAAGCCGCCGGCTGGACGCTCGCGGCCGACATGCGGGCGAACACTCGTCATCGCGCGCTCCTCGTCACGTCAGCATGGCCCGAACCATCAGGATCGCCGTCGGAATGAATCCGAGAAGGAAGACGGCGATGACCCCGTAGAACAGCTGTCGCTCGTAGCGATATGCCTGGGGCCAAAAATCGATCAGGATGATCCGTACACCGTTCGCGGCATGATAATACAGACCGGCGACCAGAATGATCTCGCCGATCCGGAAGACCGGGTGCCGGTACAAGAACAAGAGTTCGTTGAATACGTCCGGCCCATAATTGACGAGGAAAATATCGACGATGTGGAGCAGCAAGAAGAGCAACACACCGAGTCCGGTAACGCGGTGCAGCGCCCAGGAAATCATCCCCGGTGGAGGACGGTACCCACGGTAGGCACTGATCCCCCGGCTCGTTACCGCCCGTGCATCGCGTGCCGTCTCGGTCGTCACCCGTACGCCTCCTCACTCGATCGGCGAGCAGAACGGGAACGAGAACGCGTGCAGTGATGCCGTGGGAAGTGTACGCCGTACGGAGATTCCTCACAAGTCGGCTGGTTCGACCATTCGGAACGAACGTACAGACAGTTGCTTTTGCGATGCACTACCGGCACGATAGACCGCGCGAGGTGGCACTCAGCGACTGTAAGGAGATGCACGCATGCAGGCTTTGCCGAGCGAAACAGTAGAACGAACTGTTGCTCTCGCCTGTGCCATCGCTGCCATTCCTGCACCGACGTTCGAAGAAGAGGAGCGTGCTCGTTTCGTGGCGCAGTGGCTTGCCGAACGGGGTGCCCAAGTCGAAATCGACGACGTCGGCAATGTGATCACGCGCTGGCGCGGTCGCGGGCGTGCGAAGAGCCTGCTCCTCGCTGCCCATCTCGACACCGTCTTCCCCCGTGAGACACCGCTCTCGTTCGAGCGGGGTGACGGGTGGATCCGCGGGCCGGGGATCGGCGACAACGCGCTCGGCGTCGCCGCTCTGCTGACGCTGTGGGAGCTTCTGTCCATGCGTGGACTCCCGACGCCGGGTGATGTCATTCTCGCCGCCAACGTGGGTGAGGAGGGGCTCGGGAATCTGCGCGGGATGCGCGCGCTCATCGCTCGCTACGGTGGGGAAATCGGAGGAGTCATCGCTGTCGAGGGGCACAACCTCGGCCGCGTGACCCATGTCGCGGTCGGTTCGATCCGCCTCCGCATCGTCGTTCGTGGTCCTGGTGGCCACAGCTGGGGCAATTTCGGCACGCCGAGCGCGATTCACGAGCTCGCCCGCATCATCGCTGCTTTGACTGCGATTCCTGTGCCGCGGACGCCCAAGACGACGTACAATGTGGGCACGATCGCCGGGGGCGTCTCCGTCAACACGATCGCACCGGTGGCGCAGGCGGTGGTCGACCTCCGTTCGATCGACCGGCGGGAACTGGATCGACTCTATCGTGCGGTCGAGGCGATTTGTGCCCGGCACCGTTGTGGTTCGGTCACGGTCGACGTGGAGTTGCTCGGTGAGCGGCCAGCTGGGGAAACACCGGCCGGTGCCGTGCTGGTCCAGCAGGCGGTGCGGATCCTTCGGGAGCTGGGTGTCGAGCCAATCCTGGATGCCTCCAGCACCGACGCCAACGCGGCGATCGCCGCGGGGATCCCGGCCATCTGTATCGGTTTGACGCGGGGGCGTGGGAGTCACACGCTCGACGAGACGATCGAACTGCCGCCGCTCGAGCGCGGATTGCTCCAGCTGATTCGCTTGGTCGAGGCGTTTCCCGTGTCGTAGCGACAAACGAGCGAGAGGTGACTGGAACGATGCCGCGGATCTACGTCGCGCTCGATATCGAGGCGACGGGCATGGATCCGGAACGAGACGAGATCATCGAGGTCGCGGCACTCAAGTTCCGCGACGAAGAGGTGCTCGAGCGGTTCGAGACGCTCGTCCAGCCGCGTCGTCCGCTGCCGCTGGCAGTCTCCAGTCTGACCGGCTTGACGATGCGCGATCTCCGTCGTGCGCCGAGCTTCGGGCAGATCGCGCCGCGCCTGCGGCAGTTCGTCCGCAACTACCCGATCGTCGGTCAGTCACCGGAATACGATCTCCAGATGCTGGCTGCGCACGGCCTGGAGCTGCGCAACCCGGTGTACGATACGTTCCGCCTGGCGACGATCCTGCTGCCCGATCTTCCAGCTTATTCGCTTGCCACGATCGCTGCCCGACTCGGGATTTCGGTGACCCAGCAGCATCGCGCGATGGCCGATGTCGAGACGACGATGGCGGTCTTTCTCGGCCTGTGCGACCTCCTGCGCGAGTACGACCTGGAGACGCTGCGTCGTCTCGCCGATTACACCGCGCAGGCAGGCTTGCCTGAGTCCGAGGTTTTCGAGGCGATCTATCAGGAATTGGCAGGGCAGGGGATCGGTGCGCTCGGTGGCGCCCTGGCCGAGCGGTTACGTTCGGCGGTGCCGGGAGCGAGCCATGCAGCGGAACTCGTCTTCCTGCTGCCGCGCGAACGGCCACCGCGCCTGGAACCGACCGGCGAGGCACCCGTCATCGATCCGCAATGGGTGGCTGGCTTGTACGGGTCCGACGGCCCGTTCGCACAGGTACTACCGGGCTACGAGTTCCGATCCGGCCAGGTGGCTATGGCGGAGGCGGTCGCGCGCACGTTCAACCAGGGTGGCCAGCTCTTCGTGGAGGCGGGAACCGGTACGGGGAAGTCGCTCGCCTATCTCCTGCCGGCCATCCTCCATGCGGTCGAACGCGGCGAGACGGTAGTCGTTTCCACCGAAACGCTGGCCTTGCAGGACCAGCTCTACGCGAAGGACTTGCCGCTGCTGCGTCGCGCACTCGAAGCAGCGGCCGAGCGTGATCCCCGCCTGGCTCGTGCGGCGCAATTCCGCGCGACCGTGCTCAAGGGTCGGGCGAATTACCTGTGTCTGCGCCGCTGGTTCCTGCGGCAGCGGGAGCCGTTCCAGAACCGTGCCGAGGCCTTGCTCGCGGCCAAGATCACGGCGTGGCTCCCCCAGACCGAGACCGGTGACCGAGCCGAGCTGCACCTCACCAGCGAAGAGCAGCAGGCCTGGGCGCAGGTCGCCGAGTCGGAAGGCGCGTGCTTGCCCAACCGGTGCCTGTTCCACCGTCGCAACCAGTGCTTCCTCTATCGGGCTCGCGCCACGGCCGAAGGGGCGCATGTCGTGATCGTCAATCACGCGCTCTTGCTCTCGGATCTGCTCGCTGAGAGCCGTGTGCTGCCGCCGTACCGGCATCTCGTCGTCGATGAAGCGCATCATCTGGTCGACGAGGCGACGCAGCAGTTCGGCTTCCAGGTGACGCAAGACGATCTCCGCGAACTCGTGCGCCGGACGCTGGCGCTCGACCATCTCGGGCGGTTCGCCGGAGCGCTGGGTGAGCTCTGGGCGGCGCTCGCGGCGATCCCCGAGGCGCGGGCTCGGGCGCTTGCCCAGGAACTCGGTGGCAAACTGCCGGAATGGTGGCCGCGTGTTGAGGGGCTGCAGCAGCAGGCCGAGACGTTGTTCCTCCTGCTCAGCGATATCGCGCAGCGGCATCCGGTCGAGAACGGTGGATACGATCGCCAAATCCGGATTACGGAGGCGCTCCGCCACGAAACGGCCTGGGCAACTGTCGAAGAGATCGGCCAGAACTTGACGACCCATCTCCGGACGCTCGTCAACGCCCTGCACTGGACGAGTCTGCGCCTGGAGGAGCTGCCTGAAGCAGTGCGTGACGAGTTGAGCGAGTTGACGACCGAACTGGACGTCCTCGAGCGTCGTGCTCGCGACATGCATGAGCGACTGCAGGAAGTCCTGTTCCGACCACGAGCCGAGCGGGTGTACTGGTTGTCCTGGCGTCCGCAGCCGCCAGCGGTGAGCCTGAACATGGCGCCGCTCGAGGTCGCCTCGTTGCTGAACGAGCTGCTCTTTTCGCGCTTGGAGACCTGTATCCTCACCTCGGCGACGTTGACAGTGGATCGCTCCTTCGGGTATATCCGCCAACAGCTGGGGCTTTCGGATGCGGACGAGCTGGTCGTCGAGTCGCCGTTCGATTACGCGACGTCGACGCTGCTCTGTCTCGCCGAGGACGTGGCCGAACCTGGCGAGCCGGGTTACCAGCGGCAAGTCAGCGAGGCGTTGATCAGTTTGCTGCGGGCGACGCGTGGTCGTGCCCTGGTGTTGTTCACCTCGCACAGTGCGCTGCAGGCGGCCTACCGGGCGATCAAGCGACCGCTCGAGCAGGAGGGGATTCTCGTGCTCGGGCAACGGCTGGACGGCAGCCCGCGTCAGCTCGTCGAACGGCTCAAGGCGCGACCGGAAACGGTGGTCCTGGGGACGAACGCGGTCTGGGAAGGCGTCGATGTGCCTGGCGAGGCCTTGAGCGTGCTCGTCATCGTCAAACTGCCGTTCGCCGTGCCGAGCGACCCGGTCTTCGCGGCGCGCTGCGAGGCCTATGCGGATCCCTTCCACGAGTATGCGGTGCCACAGGCAGTGTTGCGCTTCAAGCAGGGGTTCGGTCGCCTCATCAGGAGCACGCGCGACTACGGTGTGTGTGTCGTGTTGGACCGGCGCATCGTGACTCGACGGTACGGCCAGCTGTTCGTGCAGTCGTTGCCTCCCTGCACGGTCCGACGCACCTCGGTCGTGCAGATTCCACGTCTCGCGCAGGAGTGGTTGCTGCGCCACCAGGAGCGGTTTGCAGCGAGTACCGCTGCGAGGGAAGGAGGGTGAGCCGTGGAACAGCTCGATCGCAACCTGGCTTTGGAGCTGGTGCGCACGACGGAAGCGGCGGCGCTGGCCGCGGCGCAATGGGTGGGGCGCGGTGACAAGAACGCCGCCGATGCGGCGGCGGTGCGGGCGATGCGCCGCATGCTCTCCACGGTCCACATGAAGGGAATCGTCGTCATTGGCGAAGGCGAGAAGGATCAGGCGCCGATGCTCTACATCGGCGAGGAAGTCGGTACTGGGGAGCCGCCGGAAGGGGATCTCGCCGTCGACCCGATCGACGGGACGCGGCTCTGCGCGAACGGCATGCCTGGTGCGGTGTCGGTGGTCGCGCTCGCCGAGCGGGGCTCGATGTACTACCCGCCAGGGATCGTGTACATGAACAAGATCGCCGTCGGCCCGGAGGCGGCGCAGGCGATCGATATCCGGCTGTCGCCGACCGAGAATCTCCATCGGATCGCCGAGGCCAAGCGGATGAGCGTGCGGCTGCTCACGGTGGTCATCCTCGATCGTCCTCGCCATCAGGATCTCATCGAGGAAGTGCGGCGTGCGGGGGCTCGCATCCGGCTGATCACCGACGGTGACGTGGCCGGTGCGATCATGACGGCCTTCCCGGAGTCGGGCGTCGACGTATTGATGGGAATCGGTGGTTCGCCGGAGGCGGTCGTGGCTGCAGCGGCACTCAAGTGCATCGGTGGGGCGATTCAGTGCACGCTGTATCCGCGCGACGAGGAGGAACGGCGACGCGCGCAGGAGCAGGGGCTGGAGCTCGACAAGGTGTTCACCGCTGACGATCTGGTGCGTTCCGACAACGTCTTCTTCGCGATGACCGGTATCACGACCGGCGACCTCGTGGAGGGAGTCCGGTTCACGCGGAACGGTGCGCGGACACACTCGATCGTGATGCGCTCCCGAACCGGAACCATCCGACGGATCGTGGCCGAGCATCGGCTGACCAAGGTGCAGGAGTACGAGACGGTCGCGTTTGACACCGGCGAACGAGCTGTGGTATAGTGACAGGGCGCGGAGATTCCCGCGCCCTGTACCTCTCCGTGGCATCCTGGTCTCGTCCGATTCCATTACACTCCGGAGACCAGAGCATCTCACGCGAAACGCTATCGAGCGTCGAGGTTCCTGATTGTCCGCCTATCGTTCGACATATCTCATCGTGACCGTTGGTCGGGATGGCCATCTCGCTGCTGCCTCGAGCGTGCGTAGCGCGCACCATCGAGCGGCAGTAGAGGGGCTGTAGTTCTATCGTGTGACAGTAAGGGAGAACTGCTCAGTGGCCAGACGAGCCGCTTCGAGGAGGACAGAAACCATGGAGACCATCGTACCGAGCAATCCGACGACAGTCGAAGAAGTGAAGGAAGCACCAGCGCTCACTGCCGCCGAGCTCCAGGAGAAGAGTCTGGAAGAACTCCAGGCGATCGCACGTGATCTCGGTGTCCCCAACGCCAGCCGACTCCGCAAGATGGAGCTCGTGAACAAGATCCTCCGCGCGCAGATCGAGCGCGAGGGGGGTATCTTCGGCGAGGGCGTGCTCGAGATCACCGAGGACGGCTTCGGCTTCCTGCGCGGCGAGCGCTACTTGCCCGGGCCGAACGATGTGTACGTCTCCCAGTCGCAGATCCGTCGCTTCGGCCTGCGCCAGGGTGACTGGGTCGCTGGGCAGGTGCGGCCGCCGAAGGAGAACGAGAAGTACTACAGCCTGCTCCGGGTCGATGCTGTGAACGGCATGGATCCGGAACTGGCGCGGCGACGCCCGAGTTTCGACAGTCTCACGCCGATCTTCCCGATGGAACTCATCAACCTGGAGACGGAGCCGCACATTCTCTCGACCCGGCTCGTCAACCTGGTGGCGCCGATCGGGCGCGGCCAGCGCGGTCTCATCGTGTCGCCGCCGAAGGCCGGCAAGACGGTGCTCCTCAAGCACATCGCGAACGGCATCACGACCAACTACAAGGACATCCACCTCATCGTCCTCCTGATCGGCGAGCGACCGGAAGAAGTGACCGACATGCGGCGCTCGGTCGACGGCGAGGTGATCTCTTCGACCTTCGACGAGCCGGTGGAGGATCACATTCGTGTGGCCGAGATGACGCTGGAGCGAGCCAAGCGCCTGGTCGAGTGCGGGATGGATGTTGTGATCCTGCTCGACTCGATCACCCGTCTCGCGCGTGCCTACAACTTGAGTGTCCCGCCCAGCGGCCGGACGCTCTCCGGCGGTATCGATCCGGTCGCGCTCTACCCGCCCAAGCGCTTCTTCGGTGCAGCGCGGAATATCGAGGGCGGCGGGAGCCTGACAATCATCGCGACCTGTCTCGTCGATACCGGTTCCCGGATGGACGATGTCATCTACGAGGAGTTCAAGGGTACCGGGAACATGGAGCTGCACCTCGACCGCAAGCTGGCCGAGCGGCGCATCTTCCCGGCGATCGATATCCAGCGCTCCGGTACCCGGCGTGAGGAGCTGCTTCTGGACGAGCAGACGCTGCGGCAGGTCTGGACGATGCGCCGGATGGTGTCGATGCTCGGTGGCACCGACGGGACGGAGCTGGTACTCGGCCGCTTGGCCCGTACCCAGAACAACGCGGAGTTCCTGGCGACGTTGCACAAGGATCTGTGAGAGAGCTCCGAGTGATGCGGAGTCCCTGTCGTGATGCAGCATCAGTCACTGCCGTCGCACGATGCGTCACAGCGCGAGTGGACTGACCAGGATTTCCTGACTGCCGTCGCGGTCGGCGCGACCGCTGTCCTCTGGCCGGTCGGCGTGCTGCTGGCCTGGGCGAACCCGCGCTGGCGGCTCGTCGATAAGGTGGTCGCCACGATGCTCCCGCTGGCCGGGTTGATCCTCTCGGTCGTCGTGCTCCCGGCCGGGGCACGCGGCTTCGGTCTGAGCGCACCGAGCGGGGTGGGCGCTGCTGTCGAAGTCGCGCACTATGCAGCGCTGATGGGTGCACCGCTGGTGGCTGCGCTTTATCTCGGGATCCGCGCGGGATTGTCGCGGCGGTTGCTCGCCGTCCTGCTCGCGGTCGCGCTGGTCGTCCTCGCCCTGGGACAAGTCGCCTTCATCCTCGGCGAGCGCCTGCGCCCGGGTGGGATGTGAGGTGAGCGTCAAGGGGTGACTTCCCGTTCGGTTCGGAGCAAGAAGTCGAGGAGCACTCCGCCGGCGAGGTGGGGTACGCTCCGGTGCGGGAAGTGGCCAGCGCGCGGAAGCAGGCAGATTTCGCCGCGGGACAGCCGACCGGCGAACGCGACGAGCCAGGAGGCTGGTGAGACCGGATCGTTGTCACCAGCCATGAGGAGGATCGGGCAGGTGAGCTGCTCGAGTCCCACGTCCCAGGTCTGCATCTCGTGCGGTCGATCGGTGGCGTCTTGGACGAAGTTGTCGAGCAGCCGCCGGCGTGCGTGATCAGGCCCGTGGGCGCGGTGCAGGTGCGCGAATTCGTCCTCGTTGGCTGGAAACATTTCTTGGATCACTGACCAGGTATAGGCGTCCGTCGACGGTGCCGCGAAGTTCGGGGCGCCGATCAGCGTCAGCGAGCGGACGCGCAGCGACCCGGTGAGGGCGAGCCGCGCAGCGACCATCGCACCGAGACTCGCGCCGACCAGGTGTGCCTCGTCGATCGCGAGTGCCCGCACGAGCTCGACCATGTCCTCGGTGAACCCACCGAGCGTCAGGCGCCCGCCGGGGTCGCTCGTTCGGCCGTGGGCACGGAGATCAGGAGCGACCACATCGAAGAAGCGCCGGAGGAGGTCGAAGATCGCGATCCAGCTCTCGCTCGTCCCGAAATACTGGTGCAACAGCAGTACCGGAGTTCCGGAGCCAGCTCGCAGGTAATGGATGCGAACCGTGCTTCCCGACCAGTAGGGCATCGTTCCCCTCGCTTTCCCGCTCGCTGAACGCAACGGCGGTGCCGCCCAGCTTTCGGGCAGCCACTATACTCGGGTGCAGGTGCTCAAGGGGAGGGGGAGTCCGTGCGGGACATCGGGGTGCTCCGTTCCACCTTGCGACGTATCGACCGACGGGGGTACAAGGCGTACGAGGAGATCAGGGGACTCTACCGGGCGGCCGATGTCGTGCTCGCGATCGATCATGTCCAGGGGGATCCGTATGCGCCACCGTCGCGAGTCCGGCTGATCGTCGAGCGCCAGCGCCTCACGCTCCCCGACGTCTCCAGTCGAGTGCGTCGCATCGCCCTCGAAGACTTCCTGGCCCGGCGGGCTCAGCGGATCATCGATCGCCTGGGGCGGCGACGTGCTGGCACCGGACGCTCCGGACTCATCGCGATCGACGCCGGTGGGCAGGAAGTGCTCGAACGGACCGCCTGCCGGATCACCGACGAGCGCGTCGAGCTGCGTCTGTCCGTCGGGCTTCCGGCTGCCGGACGCACGATTCTGGGCGATCGCGCCGAGGAGATCCTGGCCGATCTCTTGCCGGAAATCGCGCGGACGACCCTCTACCTGGATCGCGTGGCGCTCGCCGAAGCGGAACAGTTCATCGCGGTCGTCGAGGATGCCGAAGCGTTGCGGGCGCAACTCCCAGAACAGCGGCTCGTCGCCTTCGTCGGACGTGGTGCCATTCTGCCGCGCCGATCCGGGGTCAGTCAGGAGCCGTTGCGGGAAGGTGCGATCCCGTTTGAGGCCCCACCGAGTCTCGAAGTGGAGCTGGCGACGCCTCACAGCGGGCGGGTCCGCGGCATGGGTATCCCGGAGGGGGTGACCCTCATCGTCGGTGGCGGGTTCCACGGCAAATCGACGCTGCTGGAGGCGCTGGCGCGCGGCGTCTACAACCACATCCCGGGTGACGGGCGGGAGCGGGTCGTCACGCGGAGCGATGCCGTCGTCATCCGTGCCGAGGACGGCCGGCGGGTCGTCGGCGTCGACCTTTCCGCGTTCATCCGCAATCTGCCGCTCGGCCGATCGACGGAATGCTTCACCAGCGACGATGCAAGCGGCTCGACATCACAGGCGGCCAACATTCTCGAGGCGCTCGAGGTCGGTGCCCGCGTGCTGCTGATGGACGAAGATACCTGCGCGACCAACTTCATGATCCGCGATCACCTGATGCGCGAACTCGTTCCGGCCGATGCCGAACCAATCGTTCCCTTCATCGACCGGGTACGGCAGCTGTATCGCAGCGCGGGTGTCTCGACGGTGCTGGTGATGGGCGGCGCCGGTGACTATCTCCATGTCGCCGACACTGTCATCTGGATGCGCTCCTACCGACCGGAGGATGTGACCGAGCGGGCCCGTGCGCTCGCCCAGCGACACGGCGACGGCGCGTTCGAACCGCCGGACCCCTGGCCCGGAGTCGTGGCGCGGGTGCCCGTGCCGGAGAGCATCGACCCTCGGCGGCGGGATCGAACACGCGTTAAGGCATACGGGACGGAGGAGGTCGCTTTCGGGTACGAGTCGATCGATCTCAGTCACGTCGAGCAGATCGTTGACCCCAGCCAAACGCGTGCCATCGGACTTGCGCTCGTCTATGCGCTGGAGCAGGGATTCATCGATGGTCGCCGGCCGCTGGCGGCGATCCTCGATGCCTTGGAGGCAGCGATGGATCGACACGGGCTCGACGTGCTCTCGCCGTTTCGTGGACATCCTGGGGACTTCGCACGCCCGCGGCGCTTCGAACTCGCCGCCGCGCTCAACCGTCTGCGCACGCTCGAGGTCCGCCAGCTCCGGCCGAGCCGCTGACAGGCGCTGCGGCCTGCTCGGTGCGTGCCCGGACCGCCGCGATGCCAGCGATTGCCGCCGTCTCGGCACGCAGGATCAGTGGGCCGAGGGAACATGGTTCAGCACCGTGAGCGCGCAGGAACGCGACTTCCTCCTCGGTCCAGCCACCCTCGGGTCCGACGAACACGACGAGCGGTGTCGCGGGAGCGAACGATTCCTCAGCGACGGCTGGGATGCCGTCCGCCTCCCAGAACAGGACCAGCCGGTGCGCGCGATGCCGTTCGAGCGCTTCGACCAGCGTGCAGGGCGTCTCGATAGTCGGCAGAACGCCGCGTCCGCACTGCTCGCTCGCCTCGATCGCGATCCGCTGCCAGCGGGCCAGCCGGTTCCGCACGCCTCGCTCGTCGAGCTGCACCACCACGCGTTGCGTTCGTAAGGGGACGATGCGTTCCACCCCGAGCTCGGTCGCCTTTTCCACCACGAGATCGAAGTGGTCGAAACGGAGCAGGGCGACCGCGAGCGTGATCGGCGGTGGTGGGATCGGCCGTGCTGGTCGGGCTTCGGCCACCTCGGCAACGACCAGCGCAGGACGCACCGTCACCAGCACTGCTCGGTAGTCGAGGCCCTGCCCATCGAAGAGTACGATCTCGTCGCCGGCGCGCAGCCGGAGCACCCGCGTGACCTGGTGGTGGATCCGCTCGGGCAGCTCGACGCGTGCGCCGAGTTCCAGTGGCTGTGGGAGGTAGAAACGATGACCGCGGCGGCTCATGGCCGGGTGCGCTCCAGGAGCAGACTCACCCAGTCGCCGTCCTGCTTCCGGTCGACGAGCTCGGTGCCGAGCGCCCGGAAGCGAGAGCGGACGGCTGACTCGTGCTGCTCGATGATCCCACTGAGGACGAGCCGGGCTCCCGGGCGCGCGGCGCGGACGAGCCGTGGTGCCGCCTCGATCAGCACGCGTGCGACGATGTTCGCGAGGACGAGATCGAACGCCTCGTGTTCCTCCAGGTCGCGCGTCACGTCTCCTAGCCGGACGGTGGCGCGATCCAGCACCGCATTGCGCGCGAGGTTTTCCCGGAGCACCTCGACGGCCACCTGATCGATCTCGTACGCCGTGACGTGTGCGGCACCCAGCTTGAGCGCGGCGATGGAGAGAATGCCGGAGCCGGCGCCAGCGTCGAGCACCCGCGTACCACTGAGCGTCAGCTCCTCGATCCAGAGGAGACAGTGCTGGGTGGTCGGATGGAGTCCGGTACCGAAGGCCATGCCGGGGTCGAGATCGATGACGACGTCGTCGGCTGATGGCTGGTATGGTAACCAGGACGGCCGGATGACCAGTCGTCGACCGATCCGGGTAATCGGGAAGTGCTGCTTCCAGGCTTCCTGCCAGTCTTCTTCAGCAATGGTGCGCAGCTGGAGCTCACCGACTGTCCCCAGCTGACCGAGGTGCCAGAGACCGCGCCGCAACGCTTCGATCGTCTCGTCGACGCCTTCGTCCAACGGCAGGTACGTGACGACGCGCACTGGCGCGGTTGGGTCGATCGTGGCGTGCTCGCCGTCTGGGTCCTGCGTCACCGGGTGGAAGACGGCGACCCCGTGCTGGTAGCCGAAACGTGCGAAAAGCTCGCCGACGGCATCCGCCGACTCCGCGTCCGCCTCGACCGAGACTTCCAGCCAGCGGTGTCGCATCGTTCAACCCTCGTCCTGGCGTGCGAACGCGATCTCGGAGGAGTCGCCGACGTTGACGCGCAGGAAGTCGCCAATCACCCGTGCGCCGCGACCGACGATCGAGCGGTGGAGCATCACGCCGTTGATCGTCGCGCCTTCGTCGATGATCGAGTCGGTGACGATCGCGTGGGAGACGACCGCGCCGGCGCCGATGCTGACGTAGGGTCCGACGACCGCGCGCTCGATCGTCGCGCTGGGGTCGATGACGACCGGTGGGATGACGACGCTGGTCGGGAAGGTCGGGTGTTCTTGGGATTGGCGCTCCAGGAGGAAGCGGTTGGTTTGCAGCAGTGCTTCGACCGTGCCGCAGTCCTCCCACACCGAAACCGGTTGTGCCACGATCGTTCGACCACGGTCGATCAGGATCTGGATCGCCTCCGCGAGGTAATACTCGTTCCCGCGTCGACGGTCCTCGGCGATCTGCTGCTCGATCGCCGCGATGAGATCGGCGAAATCACGGAAGTAGTAGACCCCGACCACGGCGAGGTTGCTGACCGGCGTCTGTGGCTTTTCCACGAGCCGGACGATGCGGCCGTCCTCGACGACGACCACACCGAAGCGACGCGGATCGTCGACTTCCTTGACGTAGACCACACCGTCCCACGGGCAAGAAACCAGCGACTCGAGGTCGGCATCGAAGATCAGGTCGGGAAAGACGACGAGCGTCGGACCGGCGATGAGTCCCTTGGCTTGCAGGAGGGCATGCGATTGCCCGAGTGGTTCGGGTTGTTCGACGAAAACGGCATCGAAGTGGTAGTGCGAGCGCACGTAGTCCTCGATCTGTTCGCCGAGATAACCGGTGATGAAGACGACGCGCTCGAGGGGGAGCGAGAGGAGCCGGTCGAGGACGTGGCCGAGGATCGGCTTGCCGGCGACCGTGACGAGCGGCTTCGGCTTGCTCCAGGTATGGGGGCGAAGCCGTGTCCCCAGGCCCGCAACCGGAATGACGACATGCATCCGTCCACCTCCTCGGTCAGACAGCCGGCCGTTTGCCGTCGCCGGCACGAGGTCATCGCGTATCAGGAGTATGCTGGAGGAAGCGTGCTTCGTAACAACATGGTTCCGCGATGACAGCCTTTTGGAAGGCAGAGCCCTGCTACAGCTTCTGGTTCAGTGACACCGACGCCTTTCGGTACTGTATGAGGAGTTCGCCTGCCACAACTGCACGCCTGAATGAGCGCCCGTGGGATGCCTTCACCACGCGCCAGCAGGGGCAATTGCGAGGTGTACTGTCGTACAACGGCAAGACTTCCGACGCGACGAATAGCCGGTACCTCGCGTGTCTTCTCCGCATGCCTCTTCGTTTGCATGATGTGCCCCCGGCGAGGTGAGGGAACTGTCCGTGACGATTCGGTCCCATTAGGGCGCACCGGTGCTCGAGGTGCCCGATGCAGTGGAGAGAAACCTGTCCGCTCGAGATCCCCTGCGATGCTGGGCGGGTTTCCGTGGGCGGCGACAGGTTCGGTGACTGCGATTAGGTTCACCTTTGGTGGGAAGCCGGTGCAACGCTGTGGCGAGGGACGGCACACAGCACTCCTCCGAGACGGCCGCGGCAATGTCTTGGTGTACAGGAATCACCGAATGGCCGAATCATGTCTTCTATCGCTGACACTCCTGTGATCGCGAGGATCATGCATCGGCGTTATCGGACAGGGCTTGCTCATACAGTGCTCAAGGCGCTGAAACGGCTGCACCGTTGACATGCTGATGGCACTCCTCTATCGATACTCATGTCCGTCGGCCACAGCAGCAACCGTCGCTGAGATCTGGGACTGCCTGATCAACCGGCCACGAGACGGCTGGCGGCGTGGCAAGGGCTCGGAGGATTGTCGTGGCAACGTCGTGGGCCCGCGTTGGTACCAGTTGTCGCGTCCACCCCGGCCCATTGGACCGGTCGGCCCTCCTCGCTTCCAGGTATGGGGCGCAGCGCGATCCCCACAACAGGGCACCTCAGTCCGCCAGCGCTTTGAGGAGCGCCTCGCGGACGTCCGCGTAGAACAAGATGGCGATTTTGGTCGCCATCTCGTCCGAGAGTTCGTTAAGCTGGCGACGGGCGGAGATTGGCATCAACAGCGTCTCGGCTCCCTTCTCGATCGCAAGCTCCGCGACGCTCACCGCGTTGTAGACCGGATCCAGCGTCCCACCGAGGTTCAGTCCGCCGACAGCGATTAGTCCACCTTTCAAGCTCTTGCCCAGGAGCGCGCTGCACAGCGCTAACAAAACTGGTAGTCCCAGCCCGGCACCACTCCGCGATGTGTCGAAGGCTCGGAGCTGCACCGTAAACTCGTGCTGACGGGGATCGCGGTCACCGACGAGTTCGCGTGCCCGGCTGTAGAGGTTCTGCTGCGCGGTGGTAACGCTCTCGCGGAACGGACCCGGAACCGGAACGTTGATGATCTTCACCCCGGATCCCGGTCCCTCGTTGACTTCGATACGATACAGCCCCGGATGCTCATCCAGGCCACCTGGGCTGATCGCCCACACCTGCCCTGGCGGCAGCGGATCGCTGCCGATGGTGCCCTCGCTCTGCAACTCCGGCGTGGTCACAAACTTCTCGACACCTTCCTGGCTAAGCACGTAGCTGAAATGGGTATTCCGAAACTCGGCCGGACCGATCCGCTTCTGCTGCTCTTTCACCCGCCGACGGCACTCCAGCGCGAGCCGCACCGCCCATTCCAGATCCTCGTCTGAGATCGGCATGTTGCGGTTGGGATAGAGGAGCTTGAGCAGCCCATTCACCGTCTTGTTGACGGCGGTGACGTCTCGACCGCTTAGCGCGCTCCCGTAACGCACCCGACCCTGAATCTCCTGCAGCCGGTTCTCGTTGCGGAGTTGGGTCCAGGCCTCGGAAAGGAAATCACTGACTAGTCCGAAGTGATCGGTGAAGTGCGATGCATCGAGTTTGGGGACGTCCCAACCCGGCAGGTAGGCGTGGATGCGGTCCATAAAGGCAGTATCATTGCGCATCTCCGGCGGCAGCGGGCCGAAGAGGTGACTGACCCGCTGCTGGTGCTCCACATCGACCTCGAAGTTTCCGACCAGCACGATGCTACCGCTCGCCCGGATACTCTCTCGTCCCCGGCTGAACTCACCCGACTCCATATAGCCTTTCATGATGTTGACGCCGTCCTTCTGATCGAACGAGATGCCCGAGATCTCGTCGAAGCAGACGACGTCGTACTGGGCAACGAGGCCACGCCGTCCGGTGCTCAGGTCGACGAACATGCGTGCTACTGTCGTCTTACCGCCAGAGACGAGGTGCGAGTAGGGGGAGATCTGCTGGAACAGATGCGACTTGCCGGTGCCCCTCGGCCCCAACTCCACCATGTTGTAGTTGCGTTCGACGAACGGCACCATGCGGAGCAGCAGGATATCCTGAGCGCGCGGTGAGAAGCGATCGGGCTCGAAGCCCACGCTCCGGAGCAGGAAGCGCTTCCACTGCTCGGTCGTGAAGGCCTCCCGCCCGCGCGCCAAGTCCTCGAGTGCGCTGCGCTTGGAGAGCTGGATCGGTCGCAGCGCCACAATGGCGAAGGGGCGCCCGAATTTCTCCTGGGCAATCTGCGGGTCGTACTCGAGCGTTACCTCTGCGTAGAAGCCGCCGGTCAAGAGGCGTTCGTGTGCTGCGACCAGGCTGTCGTCGATCCGCACGTCGTTGAGCCGCAGGCTCGGGAGGGTGGCCAAGTAGGAATCCGTGCGCGGGTCGAGCCGGGCACTCACGAGGTCGATCAGCTTCACCGAGCCGCGTTCCCTGGCCCGTGACTTGAACAGCTCTTCCTCGCCCGGCCGCACCGCCCGCTCGCGCATCTGGAACTCGACGATGCGCAGGCCCTCCTCGATCTCGGCCTCGTTCACGCTGGCGCAGTAGCGGCCGAGCAGGAACTCGACGACGTAGGTCGGTACCGGGTACTGGCCTTTGAATCGCCGGACCAGATCTTTGCGGACGATATAGCCGTCGAATGCTTTGGCAGCCAATGCGTCGAGTTCGTCGAACTTCATCGCCTCACCCACCGATGACCGTCTCTTGCTGTGCAAGGATCGTGCCGTTCGGTCCGACAACGACGATTGTTGCCGTCTCGCCCTCACACTCGGGGTCACGCACATACAGCGCGACTCGGCCTTCGCTCACCGCTTTTGGTTCCATGACGAGCGAAGTGCTCGAGTCTCCCGGCCTCCTGCGGATGTCGACGAGGATACCTTCGCCCGCACCTGCAATAACCACGTTGCACAACAATCGGCGCCAGGACACCTCCTCGATGCATACCTGCTTCGACCGAGTCGGTCGGGTCACGGTGAGGACTGGTACCACGCACTCCTGCGGACTGAGCCCGCCATGCTCGTACTCTTTACCCGCCTCAAAGCATGCGATGCCTGGCGCCACAGCAAAGTAAACCGACGGATCCCAGTGCCAGGGCACAGTCTGATACGTGGTCTGCGCGGTCGACTTCAGTCGGGCGCAGCGGCCCTTGCGCACCTCGGCGAGGTGCGTCGAGAGCTCTACCTTGGGCAGCCCGCCGGGCAGCAGCAGCCAGCCATGGTCGGTGATGACCACTACCTTCCCCCAGCCAGCGTCGAGTAACGCGCGGATCCGCTCGGCCAGCCGTGCGAGCTCGCCCGCCACGTGCTGTGCCACCCGCCAGCCGTGGTCGTGCCCATAGCGGTCGATCGCTCCCAGCTCGGTCCAGGCGCGACCGGCTGGGTCACCGGTCTCGTCTCCGAGGAGCACTTGGAACCCAGCCTCGACGAGCACGCGGCGCAGCGACTCGCTGCTCAACGGCGTGCCGCTGGAGCGCACTGCCGGCCCCAGCCCGGGGCCAGGCCCCAGACGGTCCACCACCGGTGTCACGGCCGGCTTGGCCGTCGGCGTGACTGGCGGCAGCGCGGCCAGCCGCCATCCAGTGTGCACCACGCACCCGCTCTGCTCCAGCGCCTGCGCCAGACGCATCGCCAGGTCGAACCGGAGGGCATCGCTGAAGAGGAGACAGGTGCCGGGCTCGGGCTGCTCCAGCGGTTCCCAGGGATACGTATCGGTGCTCACTCCCTGTGCGATGCTCCGCTGGAAGGTCTCCGCCGCCGACTGGAGCCAAGGCCGGTAGAGCGCTGTGACTGCCCGTTTCACCGTATCGAGGTCTGGCCCGGCGGTGACAGCACTCAGCGCCGCCAGCGCCGCGTCGTCGGCTCGCCAACCCCGCTCGGCGTAGGACGACGCGATCTCGGCTACGGTCTTGCCGCCCAAACTCCACTCGGTCGCCTCGGCCAGGGCGACCAGGTGCGCCAGGGCCTGGGCCAGTGGCGCCTTACCGAGCCGGGCCCAGACCGAGTCGCGCCGGGGGCCGTGGGCAGCGTCCAGTTCCCGAAGCGCCGCTCGTGCCTCGTCCGGGTGACGGTCGGCGAGTGCAGCGAGCTGGCGGCGGAGATCATCCTCGGCGGTCTCGTTGTCCTGCGGCCAGGTCAGCGCTGGCGACTCGAGCAGCGAGACCTGCAGGGGTCGGGCCGCCCGCAGGCGATCGGGGATGCGCGGGTAGTTCTGCGGCGCCTCGGCGAAGCGCTGCCACACACGGATCCACTCGCCCTGACGCAGCCCCAGGAGTCGAGCAGCGTGGATCGGTCCATCACGCTCGGGATCGAAGCCGTACCGCTCGCGGGCTAGGTCAGAGAAGGCGGCCCAGACCTCGGACGGGACGCGCTTTGGATAGCCTTCCGGGTCATCGAGCCAGAGGAGCAGGTCGCGCACCTCGTCCGGGGCGAGCAGCGCGTTGAAGAAGGCGGCACGCAGCGGTGCCTCCCGGCGCAGGTGCTCCACCTGCTCGGCTGCCAGCATGTCCAGGGCACGCCGCATCGCCTCACGGGTCTCGTTGTCCGTACCCACCTCGATCCCGAGGCCGCCCTCGCGACTCTGCAGGAAGGCAGCGATAGTCCAGTCGCGGCCGCTCTTCTGTGTCCAGACCACACCGCGGTACTGCAGCTCGGCGAGGGGTTGGAGCGGGCGCGGGCAATCCTCGCTCGCGCGGACATCCTGCCGGCTGTAGCCGGGCAGGTAGATGACGGGCGTCGCGTGCTCGGGGAGCTCAATCTCCGGCAAGGCGCGGGCCAGCACGCAGCGGATCCAGTAGGCCGGACCGGTCCAGTTCGCCGGGTCGTAGGGGCCGAGCGTCAAGATGGGCAAATGGGCCCGCAGCCGGGGGAGCAGCGGTTCCCACTGGCGGTCCTTATCCGGCCAGAGTACCGCTGCTGGCGCCACCTGGTCGTTGCGGTCGTAGCGACCGGCGGCCCGTAGTGCCTCGATCAGCGCATCGAGAACGGTCATTGTCTCGCTCTTCATCGCCCTCTTCCCGATGCAGCATGCAGGGTGCTCGGAGCGCTCAGCTATTGTGTCGCTGGCGAGCGTGCGGCGGTGTCGTTCGTGGCCAGGCGGGACGGCGCTCATCGACGATCACCGGCCCGGATCCTCGTCTCTGCCGCCACGCGCTCCCGGCCTTCAGCGCCGGCCGAGACGCCGGTCTGCACCCCCTGGCGCGCCGCCCGCTTCTCGGCGTTGGTGTAGTGCAAATCGTTGCGCCGCTCGCTGCCGTCCGGGTTCCGGCCCCGGTCCTTGTTCCAGTTGATCGAGAACCGACTCCGCAACACACCGGCTGTGACGAACGGTCGAATGTTCACCCGTACGCCGTCGTTGAGGTCCGGGTTCCAGCCGATCGGCTGCTCGTGCAGCGGCTTCCAGCGCACGTAAATATCGTAGGGCGGCTCGCCCTCGCGGATCAACTCGAGCTTCTTCTGCAGCTCCTGCGCGGCGAGCAGTCGGCCCTCCGCCCCCGGTATTCCCTGCTCGTACTCGGCCCGCTGTCGGGCGATCCAGTCTCCCAGATAGGTATAGGTCAGCCGGTTGAGGGTGTTGTAGTCGAGTTTGTGGTAGTTGACGAGGGCCGAGAAGCCGTCCCGCCGGCCGTCCCAGATGTGCCAGATGAACGGTCGGTTATGGAACAGCCTGCAGTGCTGGGCGAAGAAGCCATCGCGCAGCCACTCCTCGAGCGTCTTGCCGACGAAGCCGACCTCGGCCAGGAGCTGTGCTTGCAGCTGCGGTGACCACTCGTCGCCGTAGGCCGCAGCCAGGAGCGCCCGAAGCCGCTCGGCGGCGGGCAGCTCGCCGGCGACTGCCGGCAGGCAGACGATACCGTCCGGGTCAGCGTAGGCGTCGAGGCCGTCCGGCTCCTGCTCCGGCCAGCGGTAGCCGAGGAGCCGAGCGACCGCAACCTGGAGCGGCGCGGTCGAGCCGGCCGGGTGGCCTTTGAAGAGCCACTGGGTGGGGTCGTTGGAGTGGGGCGCCGGCAGGCCGTTGGGGTAGCGCTCCTGGGCGACTTTCGTCCAGTGCTCGAGGTCGAAGGGGACCTTGACCAGCGTCGCATTCGTGACGTTCAGCTTCTGGTCGATCTTCCGCACTTCCCGGTTGAACTCGGGCGAGCTGCAGAAGGCCCAGATCGCTGGCAGGTCTTCCGGCTTCTTCGGCAGGATGACGGCGGTGTTGTTGTCGAACAGCTCACCGGTGTAGAGCGTGCAGGGCAGCTCCCGCATCTGGCTAACGGCGACGCCGTACTTGCCCCAGGCGCTACTCCCTCTAATGTACGCCCCAGGGAATTGTGCCAACTCTCCTCGTCCATCTTCCCACCACAAGACATGCTCGCGGCCGCCGTATGCGACCGTCGATTCTACCGTGCTCTGCTGGTAGGCCCAGCCGCCCTCGACACGCGGCAGTTCCCAGAAGCACCGGCCGAAGCGGGGGTAGTCTGCTGTGGCGATACCCTGGAGGCCATCGGCGAATTCTGACAGAACCCTGCCTGGTATCAGCTCCCAAGATAGTCTCGCATCCGGGTTCTCGAGCTGCCGCGCTTGTGCGGTTACCCGGATGTCAGCGGTCTGGAGCAGCGCGGCCTTCTCGGCCGGGGAGCGGGGCGCGGAGGCGTCGATGCCGGTCATGGCGTGGTCGGCCGCTGGCGCGCGGTTCGTGAGGATGAGCAGCGCAACGTTGACTACTTCGCCACCGATCATCTCGAATGCCCCAGTGCCGAGCCGACTGACATGCTCCCACGTCTGCTGGCGGAGCAACTTCTCCCGCAGCCGGCGATAGCTGGTCAGGAAGAGCCAGTTCTGCGGCGTCACCAGCGCGTAGGTACCCCCCTCCACCGCAAACGCCCGGCAGCGCTCGAGGAAGACCGTCGCCAGGTCCGCCTTGGAGTCGGGATAGTGCTGCTGGCAGAACTTCTTCAGCTCATCTGCCTGCTTGCCCCGCGCCAGATAGGGCACGTTGGTGGCGACCAGCGTATAGCGCCGGGCCAGCAGCCGGGCCGCGCGGGCCACGCCGCGCGCGGCCTCGCCGAAGAGGGCCGTCGCCGGGTCGTCCGCCGCCCGCTCGCGCGCCAGCGCCCGCTCCAGCAGCGGCTCCACCTCCGCGAAGTCGACCATGAAGAGCCGGTCCCGCGCCGCGACGGCGCGGGGGTCGATCAGGCTGCCCAGCGTGGGCGCATCTCTAAAGAGCGCGTGAAGCTGTGCCAGCGCGTTCGCGAGCCGAGCGTCCTCGCCCGCCAGGCGCCGCCAGGCGTCCAGCTGCCCCTGGACCGGGATGCCCGAGCAGGCGATGTTCGGTACCGGGAGTGGCCGGTAGCCATCGGCTTTCCAGGCCGCGAAGACGAGCGCGAAGGCGGCGATCTGCGTGCAACGCGGATCCAGCTCCAGGCCGAACAGGTTGTCGCGCAGCACGGCCTCACCGGCCTCGGCGCCGGAGAGCCCCTCCTCTTCCATGCGCATCTTCCGCAGCAGGTGGAAGGCTTCGACGAGGAAGTGTCCAGAGCCGCAGCAGGGATCCAGCACGGTCACCTCGGCGGCGCGGTCCGGCCAGTCGGGGAAGGTGCCGGCCGCTGGCGTGCCGTCGTCGCGGACGCGGAGGTAGGACAGTTCCTCCCGGAGTGGACTCTCGGGGTGGCGGGTGATCCACCAGGCACCGAGCGTGTTCTCGAGCAGGAAGCGGACCATGTAGTGCTCGGTGAAGAGCTGGGTGACGGCAGGGAGCTCCTTTCCCCCGATCCTCCGCTCGCTGCGGTTCACCTCCGCCTTCTTCTTCGTCTGCCAGAACTGGTAGCACCAGCCGAGCGCGTCCTCCGCGTGGAAGACGGTTGCCGGGAGGCCCATGAGCAGGCGCTCGAGCGTGATCCGGCCCTCCGGGGCGAAGCGGACCTGCACCGCCGGGTCGTCGGCCCGGAAGATACCGGGCAGCATCTGGCTGGCGTAGCGAGCTGCCAACGCCCAGGCATCCGGCTCGCCCTCCTCGGGCGCCAGCTCCTCACACTCCGCGATCGTTACCGGCACGCCGAGCGGGTGTACCAAGAGCCCGTTCTCGGCCAGGAAGCGGGCGAACAGCATCCGGTGCCACTGCTCATAGGCGATCTCCTCGATGAGGGGCTGCAGCCCGTCGCTCACGATGCCGTTTCCGAGCTGACGCGCGCGAGAGCGCAGCGCGTTGCGCAGCCGGCGCTCGTCCGGGCCGATCCCGCGCGGCGCCTCCGGCCGGTCTACCGCTAGCCGGCGTACAACCTCACGGGCTGCGTCCTCGGCTGCCTCCCGCGCCTGGACGACCGTCCGCTCGAGCAGGTTGCGTAGCTCGTTCGAGAGCGGCGCCATCGTCCCCTCCTCTCCAGCCTCTCAGCCGACGATCACCGGTCGTCCGGTCCGCACGTGCTCCAGCAGCTCTGCACGCAGCGAGGCGACGTAGTCCTCCACCTCGGCCTCGGTCTTGAGCGTGGCCCGGCGGGGCCGCACCGCTACCGCCTGCGGCTCCAACAGCTTCGCCACCTGCTGCCGTGCGTCGGCGAGCCGACCCTGCACCGCTGCGATCTTGTCCTCCCAGGCGCGTAGCGGCGTGTGGTCGAGCGTGCGCAGGAGGGCGTCTGGCGAACTGAGGTCGATAGGTGGCGCGTCCGCCAGCCCGGCCTGGGCGAGCAGATGCTGCCGCTCACCTTCCGAGAGTTGCTCCCAACCAGGGGTAGCCTCGAGTTCGGCACGAGCCCGTTGCTGCGCTTCGACCAGCCGCTCCTGGGCAACCCGGACTGCGTCGCGGAGTTCTTCCGTCAGACGGTCCAGCAGCGACGAGACCGGATCGGGGTCCTCGAGCAGGGCCCGGTTGTCTCGGATCGCCTGCACCTGCGTCGTGATCTCGGCAGCGACTGGGAGTTCTTGTGCATGGCGGAGCAGGCGCTCGAGCTGTTGCCAGCGCGGCAGACGCTCGGCGATCCGATCGGCCGTTGCGGACCAGACACGGTAGGCGTCGCGCAGCTGCTCGCGAGCCTCGGCGACGGCCTTGACCTGCCGGTTACCCGAGAGTCCCTGGAGGTCGCGGATACGCTCCGTGTCCGGTGGAAGCGGGAGCGGTGGATCGCCACCGGCCCGTTTGGCGCACTCGAGAAGGTGCTGGAGTAGCTCCGGGATCTTCGTGGCCTCTTGACCCGGCGGGGACGCGATGCCGACCTCCTGCAGGAGTTGACGGACGACGATTCGATCCTGCGCCGTGACCATGGCCGTTTCTCTGGCAAAGGTAGCGCCCGAGATATCGGTTCGATTCATCTGAGCTGTGAGAGGCTGGCCGTTGCGCTCGGCTCGCACCAGGCCGGCCTGGACGAGGGTGAGGAGCGCGCCGTCAATCGCGTCCTGCGGCCAACCGTACGGTGGCATTTTGAAGTGTGCGCGGATCTCTTGGCCTCGTTTCCCTGATGCGCCGAGGAAGTCGAGCAGCGCGCGGCAGACCGGGTGATCGGCCGGCTCACCGGTGTATCCCAGCGCCTGGAGGGGGGATGGCGCTCCTTGCTGCGCTCGGCGGATCACCGTATCCCACTCTGTGTGGTCAGCCTGGGCAAAGGAGGGGAAAAGGCGATCGAGCGCCGCGTTGACGGCTGCCTCGAGGGAAGCGGCGAACGATGTCTCGGCAACTTCACTACCGCCGCCAAGGTAGACCCGAGCGCTGGTCAGGATCTGGTCGACCAGTTCCCGCACCCGCTGCTTCTCGAGCTCCAGTCGCGAGCGCATCGCCTCTCTGGCATCCGCGCCGCCCTGGGTGGTCGGCTGTGGCCGAGTCGCGAGGCATTCCTCGGCAGCGGCAGCCCGCGCCAGTGCCTGGCGCAGGTTCTCGGACTCGACTCTGGGCAAGAAGACGAATACGATTGGGCTCTCGGGCCCAGCCTGACGGGCGTCTTCCTGCACGGTACGCTCCTGCACCGACCAGCCGTCGCGGACCCACACCGGCACATCCGACGTATTGGAGTCTGGGCGGTCGATCCCGAAGTGGAGGCGAAGCTCTCGCGGAGTCCGGCTCTGACCGTGCGTGAGCCGAATGCCCTTCTTAACTTGCTCGAGTGCCTCTTGCAGGTGACGGACGCGCAGCTCGGCGATCTTCTGCGGATCGTTCGCGATGCGGCTGACTCGGGCACGAAAGTCTTGGTCCCACTCCCTGCCTTCCGCCGTCTGGAGGCGGTACTCGCCATCGACGAGCATGAGGATTCCATCTTCGACTAGTTGGTCGAGCAGATCCGGGATCTTCCGGCGCAAGTCGGCACTACCCACATTGAGGTCTTCAACGAGCAGGTCGGCAAAGGTGTCGGTAGTCGCCTTGACGCCAGCGGCGAGCGGCCCTTCGGTGGGAAGCTTCCCGATCAGGAAGGCCAGCGCGAGAATTCGGGAGCGGAGCTGGCCTTCAGGCGTCCCGTCGTCTGCGCCCCTGATGATCAGGTGCAACTCCCGCTGCAGGACGCCGCTCTGGAGCATGTCCGGCTCGATCAGTCGGTAGATAGCGTCGCCGGGGATGACGCAGCCGACCGGCTTGTCTGCCACCTGTCGATTCGCCTCGTGGATCAGCATGAGCTGCGTGCGGAGCTGCCCGGCCTTGCCAGCGGTATCGACGGCGCGCAAGACGCGTTCCCAGAAGCGTCGGCGTACAGGCAGGAGCGGGTAATCCGCGATGAGATCATCCTGGTCGGCTTGCGTGGCGCCGATCCTCGTGCCGACGAGGTGCCGGTCGATCTCGCCACTGACGCGCTCAAGGGCGGTCCGCAGGGTCGGAACCATGTCGGGGCGCTTGCGCAGCACGACCTCGCGGACCACCCGGTCGATGTCGGTCTCGGAGAGCCGGACGCGGACGGTGAAGCGGCCCTGAAGCTTCTGGAGTTGGGGGCTCGATCCGAGATCCTCCTGGCCGGTGGCGACGAGGAGGATGCGGGAACGGAATCGGGACGAACAGCTCTCGACGATGCTCTGCACCTAGAGGGCGCGTTCGGGGTCATCGCCGATGAACTGCTGCAGCTCGTCCAGGACTAGGAGGGTACACGGGAGCTTGTCGGGAGCCGTCGACTGGAGGGAGAGGATTTCCTCGACGGTCGCGATCACCTCGTCTTCGGAGACGTCGGTTCGGTTGGGGAACTGCTCGCGCAGTATCTTCCGGCCCTCCTGCGAATTCGGGGCGAAGTCGGGGTAGACCGCGAGCAGGCTCTCCATCAGCACCGGTGAAACATAGAGGTTAGCGAGTTCAGAGGAGAAGTTGCGCCCCTGCGCCTCCACCCGGGCCTTCACCGCGTCGTAGAGGCCCTCACTCTTGAGCCAGAGCGCGAAGCGGGCTGAAGGGTACAGGCTGGGCAGCCCCGCGCTCTGGAAGAGGATTCCCAGGAATGTCAGCCGCACGTTCTCGCTCGTCCCCGCGCTCAGCGTGCCGGCCGCCGACCAGAGGCCCCCGTTACGGCGCCCGGTGGTGGAGAGTGCCGTTAAGAGCGCCTTGATGTCGTTGGGGAGATGCACCAACCCCCGAGCCGTCGCGCCATCGGGAAAGGTAGTGTCTCTCCACAGGTGCTCGAGGACGCGAACCAGGTGGGACTTGCCGCTCCCATAGAAGCCGCTGACCCAGACCGCTGGTTGCGAAGGCTTGTCGAGATACTCGAGGAATGTCGAGAGGATACGCTCGAGCCCGGCGTGGTACTCGCCATCACACACGAACGACCTTAGCTCGTAGCGAAGAACCTCCCACTCCTCCGCCGTCTCCGGCTGTCTGACCTTGGTCACACCGAGGTTCGGGATCGTGGTCTCGAGCGGGTCTTTGACAAAGAGGTCGCGATTCCGTGTCATACACTTATACCTCCGAGTCCGCGGTGATCACGATGGCGTGGTAGTCCCAACCGTCGCGCGCGTCGAGCAGGCGAAAATTCCTGCCACGGCGTGGATTGTCTCCGTTGAAGGTCACCTCACCCGGAAAGAAGACGAGCAACCGTCCGCGGATGGCGGGCGCCACACGGTCGACCAGCACCGAGACGCGAGCCAGGCCGAACAGTGCGCCAACGCCGGAGACAGCGACGACAGTGTTGTTGTCCACGCCAGGGGCGGTGAGAACGGCACGCAGGCGCTGGGCGAGGAACGGTAGGAACTGATCGCGCAACGGGAGATCCAGCGCCTCGGGATCCTCGAAATAGGCCTCGCGGTACTCCTGTGCGGCCATCCACTCTGCGAACGCGTCGGTGAGGTCGAGATGGAACCACCCGTGTCCGGCATTCCGCGTGGCGATCTCGAATTCCGGGATTCGAAGCCGGAGGCGACGCTCCTGTGCCTTGTCGTAGACGACGAACCAGACCTTCTGCGGCCCCGCCAGGTTTTGGTCCCACGGCAACTGGACGAAGCGCTCGTAGTTCTTGATCAGGCGGTTCAGCTCGCTCACGCTCGCGCTCCCTCCGACGTGATGTCGCGGAGCAGGTAGCGGAAGCCGACCTCGGTCATCCCGCCGGCATGTCGGTAGTCGATCCAGCCAGCCTGTGAAGCAGTAGCTGCCTGTGACCGGAGGATATGCTCGGGCGCGTCCAGCAGCCGAGCCCAGAGGGTCTGAAAGAGGGCATTACCGCTCGCGCCGCAGAGATGTCCGAGCAGGAGAGCGTAGGCCACGGCGACCGGCCGGGATTTGGCGCGTGAGCGCACCTTGTGCGTTCGCCCGGCGAGGTGGCCGGACTGTTGCCAGGAAGAGACGGTATTGCGGCCGATGACATGCAGGACCGTGGGCTTATAGTGGCCTGGGAATGCCATGTCCACTGCGGTTGCCAGCATCTCAGGCGTCACCGCCTCTCCTGGAGAGGTGCTGAGGATCGTCTCGGCGGTTGCCCGGAGTAGCGGGTCCCGCGCGACTGCGCAGAGGAGCGCGAGGAGAGGTTGCGCGTCCTCGTCGGCATCCCAGAGATCCCGGAGCGCCCGGAAGAGTAGGACTTGTGGATCGAGGGCATAGAGTTCCCGGAGCTGCCGCAGGGAAGCCCGGCGCGTGGTAACCGTGCCCTTCTGTAGCACGTTATCGTCGATCACCGCCTGCCGGTAGTCCTCGGGCGTTGCGTGACGTGCACAGGTTCCGAGAAGTATTCGGAGTTCACGGAGCATGATCGTCCGGCTGGTGTGGGAGCCGACGAGTGAGTTAACGAAGCCTGAGGTGAGTGCCTCGGTTGAAACGAACAGCACACGACCTCCCTCGGTGACCACGTGAGGCAATCGGATTCGCTGTCATTGCTACAGTATAGCGCGTTCCTGCTGGCAGGTGCAGGTGAGTCGATGTGATCAGTCGGGCGTCGCGCTCTGTGCTCTTTGCGTAGAGACGAACCGGTCGAAGTCGCTGACCTACTGGTGTGCGGGTTGCCCCTATCGATCGGCCGACTCTGCGTGGAGCCCCAACAACCTGACGAGTTCATCGATGAGCGGTCGATAGACTGAGTTGTTGATATGCTGCGTGTACCAGGTCATGTATCGTCCGGCAGCGAGGTGTGTTTCGATAAGATGGGCTTCCTCGAGCACTGTCCAGAGGTTGTGTGTCGCGCGGTGACAGAAGCCCTGGAGCCCGGGGGCACGCAACCCTTCGAGCCCCCAGCGCTGGCACGCCGGGCACTGGCACTGCGCGAGTAGTTCCCACTCCAGTGGGTCCGGCTCACGACCTCGCCAGCTACCCAGGTTGGCGACCATGCGCTCGCCTCTCCCGAGCAGTTGAACGATCCCGCGAGCTGCGCGGTTGCGCCAGCCACTGGAGTCCACGGAGTCGAAACCGAGTAATGCCGCAAGGTGGAGGGTTGCCGTTCCTCCGACGCCGAAGAGGTGGAGCTGCTTCTTCTGGAAGGTGCGGCGGGTACGGAAGAGCCCGGCCAGCACTTCACGATAGGGTCTCGCCTTCGGCTTCCGCAACAAATTTGGAACGATGCCGCCCAGGCCGATTGCTGGTTTCGCAGCGAGTCGCTCATCCGCCAGAAGGGCAGCGATATAGTCGTCGAGAAGCTCACCGACATGGATGATAGGGACGTAACCATCGTGCAGGTAGGTACGATTAACGGCCATTGTGCGCTCGAAACACTGGAGTTGCCTCGCTTTGGGCATCGAAGGGAGGGGGATATAGTCGCGCGGGATAGGCCACCAGTCAGGGCACGCCTGGGCGACGAACTCCTCATAGTCCTGGTACGAGGTGTGGCCATCCTGGTGCAGAAAGGAAAATGCACCATTGTCGAGGTACACTTTGACATGGTCTGGCACACCCAAGTAGGCGCGCAGACCGCGTTCCATGGCCGCACGCCGACGACCTGGCATGCGGTGAAAGTCGGCGTATGAGACCATCACAGCGTGGAGATTCGGCAGGTAGAAAGGGGAATCGGGATCCCAGACTCGAGGATGCAGGTTTCTCAGACTGAGGCCTGCTACCACGAGCATTTCTCGCCTTACCTCCCCCGCAAGGGCAAAGACGACACCCGTGCCCCCGTCGGCACGTTGCAGTAGCATGGAGTAGGAATCTATTGGGGTCAAGGTGCGGTTGGGGTGGGCCTGCTGGGAAGTGCATCTGCCGCTTGGTCGCAGGGCGGTTGTTATCAGGGGGCAATGCGTGAGCAAGACATTGGTCATCGTGCCCTGCGGTGCTCGCAAGATTTGGGACGTTCAGCCTCACCGGGGGCCGACGGCGGCTCGTGACGCGTATATCGGGACTCCGTTCAAGGTGAACCGGGGATTTGCGGAGGTAGTTGGTGATCGGTGGGTGATCCTAAGCGCAAAGTATGGTTTTATCGAGCCGGATTTTGTCATTACTGGACCGTACAATGTGACCTTCAACCGGAAGGCGTCCAGGCCGGTCACTGTCGAGTACCTACGCCAGCAGATCAGTGAACTCGGGCTCGATCAATGTAAGTGCGTCGTCGTGCTCGGCGGCCAGGCATACCGCGAGATCGTTGAAGCGGCCTTTCGGGGTCTCGGGGTCCAGCTGTGCTTCCCCTTCGCTGGGCTTCCCTTAGGGAAGGCGCTTCAGGCCACCAAGCAGGCAGCCTTGGCGTTTCGGGAGCTGGTTTCTGCTACGAAGGCTTCCACCTTTCGAGAGTCGCAACGCGTTTCTCCTGTGAAGACGGAAATTGAGGGGGACACGCCTTGATAGTTGTATCGGGACTGCTGGAAAGTGGTTGTCCAAGTGTCGTGATTAAGGAACTATCTGATCGAAGGTCGTGATCGCCAGGTACGGACTGCTAGACGGTGTCTTCGCAGGTGTTCTTCGTGCTGGAGAGGATCCATTTGTCTCTAAGCAGCCACAGTCCGGAGGTGGCGCGACCCGCCGGAAGTCGCTAGCCACAGTGGCGGACGTGGTCGATCATGCAGCTTATGGCCACTGTTTGAGACTCTCGGATCCCCGCGAGCTCGCTGCCGCTCCATTCTCCACAGACGTTGCTGCAATGGGCACTTCAGTGCGAGTGGGTCGCTTCACTCCGGACCGGGAACGCTCCTAACACTCTCTCATCGTAACTGGAAAAAGCGGCGATCCACCCCGGCCATACGACGATCGCGACAACGGTCGACCGCTACGGGCACTTGACGCTCCGAGAGACTGCTCCGGCGCTCGACCGACTGGCCGGTGCGCTCCGCCCATTGCAGTAAGATTGCAGTAAATCGGAGGTATACAACTTCCCAACCGCGTCACAGATATGCGTCGTGACGCGGATTTTGCGGGATCTTGGTGGTGCCCCCAGCGGGATTCGAACCCGCGATCTCCACCTTGAAAGGGTGGTGTCCTAGGCCTCTAGACGATGGGGGCCTGCACCCGCACAATCCCTCTGAGTATAAACTGCGCAGCAGTGCTTCGTCAAAGGCCGCCCACCGATCCGGGAGGCGCCGCATGCAGGACAGCCGAGCCTCAACCAGCACACCAGCAGCGAGGCGGCAGCTCCGCTTCGAGCGCGCGGTCGATCGGCTGATCGGTGCCTGGGCCCGGCACTGGCTGGCAGTGCTCAACCTGTTCACCGGTCTCTTCGCCGGTTTGCCGCTGCTCGCACCGTGGTTGGTGGCGACCGGACATCCGAAGCTTGCGGCGCCCATTTACTTTGCCTACCGGTTCGTCTGCCACCAGCGTCCGGATCGCAGTTTCTTCCTCTTCGGGGAGCAAGTCGCGTACTGCCAGCGTGACCTCGCGATTTACGTGGGCGTCTTCGTGCTCGGGCTTGTCTTCGCGCTGGTGCGTCATCGTCTGCGTCCACTCTCCTGGCGCGGTGCCTTCGTGCTCGCTGTCCCGATGGCGCTCGACGGTACGACCCAGCTCGTCGGGCTGCGGGAGAGCACCTGGCAGTTGCGCCTGCTCACCGGCACGCTGTTCGCGCTCGCCGTGGTGTGGTTCGTTTATCCTCGGCTGGAGGAAGGTTTCGCGGAGATCCGCGCCGCCCTGGCGCGCCGCGAGCGGGCGGGCACTCTGCGAGCGGCGGACACAGGAGCTGCACCGTGCCGAGAGTACTACGAGACAAGCGCATCGTCGTCGGAGTGACCGGGGGTATCGCTGCCTACAAGGTCCCCGAACTGGTCCGGCGCTTGCTGCAAGGCGGTGCCGTCGTCGACGTCGTCATGACGCCGGCTGCCACCGAGTTCGTCGGTCCGCTGACGTTCCAGGCGCTCACCCGGCGACCCGTACAGGTGTCGACGGTGGGAGTCTGGCAGGGTGAGCAAGCAGGGCATGTCACGCTGGGAGCGCAGGCCGATCTCATGATCGTCGCCCCGGCTACTGCCGACGCGCTGGCCAAGCTCGCTCATGGTATCGCCGACGACGCAGTGACGCTGACGGCGCTGGCCTGTCCGGCACCGCTCATCGTCGCGCCAGCGATGGACCACTACATGTACCGTCATCCGGCCACGCAAGCGAACGTGGAGGTGCTCCGGGCGCGTGGCGTCACGATCGTCGGGCCCCATCACGGACCGCTCGCCTCCGGGATGATCGGCGAAGGACGGATGGCCGAGCCGGACGAACTCGTGGGCGCGATCCGGCAGGTGCTCGGGCGACGGGGGCCGTTGCGCGAGTACACGGTCGTGGTGACCGCCGGTCCGACCCGGGAGCCGGTCGATCCGGTCCGCTTTTTGAGCAACCATTCGAGTGGCAAGATGGGATACGCACTCGCGGAGGTCGCCCGTGACCGCGGTGCCGCCACGACGCTCGTCAGCGGGCCGACGTGCCTGGCTCCTCCGTACGGTGTGCGCCGGATCGACGTGGAAACGGCAGCGGAGATGGCCCAGGCGGTGCGCGAAGCGGTTGCCGATGCCGACGTCCTGGTCATGTGTGCCGCGGTGGCCGATTTCCGGCCGCGGGCTCCGGCGAGCGAGAAGATCAAGAAGCAGACCGCATCGCTCGTGCTGGAACTCGAGCCGACCGAGGATATTCTCGCTAGCATTCAGCGTCCCGGTCTGGTGAAGGTTGGGTTCGCCGCCGAAACCGAGCGCCTGCTCGAGCATGCACGGGAGAAGCTGGAACGAAAAGGGCTCGATCTCCTGGTGTTGAACGATGCTCGGCGGACGATGGGGGCTGATACAGCACAGGTGACCCTGCTCCGTCCGGGGCAAGCGCCCGATGTACTGCCCGAACTGCCGAAGGACGAGGTCGCCGAGCGCATCTGGGACGCGATCCAGCTGCTCCTCGAGTCGCGGAAGGACTCTGCGTTAGGATGAGTAGGCCGCTGCTGCCGGTCCGAACCCGTCGTCCGCGGCGGCGAGGACGTCTGGCCGCGCGGCTGGCCACCTGGACGATGTATACAGTTTCGGTCTATTGGGCGCTCGTGGTCGGGCGCTGGTGCCTCTGGGTGTACACGAGGGTCATGGGTGACGAGTCGGGTGCGCTGACTGCGCTCCATCGCTGGCTCGGCTTTCCGTTCACGGCGCTTCCGGTGATCGGTGCGCTGCCGTTTCTCCCCGATCTGCTCGCCGTGCTGGTGTCCGGTCTCCTGGCGCTGAGCGTGCTCGGGATCCTGGCTGGCTGGTCGCGCGAGCGAGCTGGACGGTGAAGCCATGAGGGGCGAAACACTGCTGGGTGACATGGTAGACTGCTGACAAAACGGGATGTCGCGGGCTGGAGTGTCGTCGTGCGGAAGAGGGGTAGAGGGTCGATGGTCAGGAATCTCGTGCGGGGCATCTTGAACCTCGTTCTCGCAGCTGCGGCCACCTGGCTCGCGAACTACATCGTCGAGCGTTTGTTCGGCCCAGAGGAGACTGCGGAGGACTGAACTACGAGCACGATGGCGGATGCGTTCGTCGGGTATGGGGAGGGTAGAGCGTGGAGATTACGCGACGCGATGTCGAGGGTCTGGGTGCACTGCGCAGTGATGAGTGGCCGATCATCAGTCTCTATCTGCGTATCGACAAGGAACATATCACGGATGATCACTACTCGATCCGCTTGAAGAACCTGCTGCGCGACCTCGACCGGGCCAAGGAGCAGCTCGGTCTGACGCGCGCGCAGAGTCAGGCGGTCGACGAGGATGTCGAGCGGATCCGCGCGTTCTTTCGCGATCATGGTGACGAGTTCGGGCAAGGGGTAGCACTCTTCGCGAGTGGCCGGGCCGGTATCTGGCAGGTCTATCATGTGCCGCGCGAGGTGGGGAACGAAGTCGACCTCGACTTCCGACCGGTCATCGGGCCGCTGGTTCGCGTGGTTGAGATGTTCGAGCCGGTGTGTACCTGTCTGATTTCCCGCGATCGTGCACGGATCTTCCGTGGACATCTCGTCAATTTCCAAGAAGTAGCGGTCCGCCTGGACGAAGAAGTGCCCGGCCAGCACGGGCAGGGAGGCTGGTCGCAAGCGCGTTTCGCCCGTCACATCGAGGATCACGTGCGCCAGCACTTCCAGCGCGTCGGTCAGGTGCTCTTCGAGCTCTTCGAACAAGATCCCTTCCGCTTTCTGGTCGTCGCCGGACCGGACGAGGTCGTCGCTGACTTCGTCGACGGGTTGCACCCGTACCTCCGCGAGCGCTACGTGGGTTCTTTCAACAGCTTGATGGAAGCGAACGCGAAGCAGGTACTGGAAGAAACCCGGCGGATCATCGAGGCGTGGCAGCAACAGGAAAAGCAACGGTACGTGGAACTGGTGCTGGCCGAAGCGCTGAGCCAGGATATGGCGGTCACCGGTCTCGACCGTGTGGTCGAGGTCGTGCAGATGCAGAACGTGAACGCGCTAGTGGTCGACGATCAGCTGCGAGCACCGGGTCAGTACTGTCTCCGCTGCGGTGCGTTACAGCCGATCGGCAGCGAAGCGCGCGAGTGTGCGTTCTGCAGCGGGCCGGTGCGTCAACGCGAGAACATCGTCCCTGAGGTCTATGCCGAGGCGTATCGGCAAAACGCGAATCTCGTGTTCATCACCGAGCCGGCCCTGCGGGCGCAACTCGAGCCATACGGTGGCATTGGGGCGATCCTCCGCTACCGGATCGGAGCACCGACGACGACATGAGGGCGCACCCGTCACTCGCCATGATCGCGAATGCCGGCGCAGGACGCGTGCGACCGAGCGTCATCGAGCGCGTCGCGCGCGTCCTCGCGCACCGGTTCGCGGTGTCCGTCGAGGTCGGCTCCTCGCCGGAGGAGGTGCTGGAGCTGGCGCGTCGCTGGGCTGGACGGGCGGAACTGGTGGTGGCGTTCGGTGGTGATGGGACGGCCAGTCGCGTCGCCGCTGCAGTGGCCGGTTCCGACTCGTTCTTCAGCGTGTTGCCGGGAGGCTCGACGAACCATGTGGCGCGACTGCTCGGCCTGCCGGCCGATCCGATCCGGGCAGCGCACGTGCTGACCGGCCCGGTGCGCTACCGGCGGCTCGATGTGGGACGGGTCTCCGCGGATCGTGTTCTGCTCTTCCTCGGAGGCGTCGGCATCGATGCCGAGATCGTGGCGGATGCCCCACCGGGGGTCAAGCGTTTTTTCGCCTGGCGAAGCTACCTCGTGCCTGGTCTCCGGCACCTCGGCGATGGCCCCTGGTCGTTCGAGGTCGAGGTCGACGGCGAGCGTCATGCGGTGAGGGCACGTACGGTACTGGTCGCCAATGGTTCGTTCCTCGTTCACCCGTACTTTCGACTCGGTCCGGACATCGATCCGAGCGACGGGTATCTCGATGTCCTCGCTCTCACTCCGGGTAGCCTGATCGGTTGGGCCGAGGTGTTCGCCTGGACGGCACTCGGCCGACTCTGGCGGGCACGGCATGTCCGGCGCTGGCGTGGCCAGCGCGTCGCGATTCGCACGCAGGAACGCGCGCCGGTGGAGATCGACGGTGATCCCTGCCGGGAGCTTTCGACCCTCTCGGTCACGATCGAACCGGCAGCGCTGACGGCCGTCGTGCCGGCGTTCAGTCGTGGGGTCGGCGAGGAGCGAGCGAGCCGTCACGGATAGGTCGCGGATGCATCCCAGCGCTGACCGAGGATTCCGCGATCTTCGCCGTCGACGATGACGCGCACGAGCGGTGCGTTGCCAGACGACACGGTCATCGTCTGCCCGCGGAACGTTCGCCTCGTGCCGGGCTCGAGCACTTCGGCCAAAACGGTTTGGCCATCGACAGTGGCCTCCACCCAGACACGGCCTTCCGCAACGATTTCGAACGTATGCTCCTGGTTCGCGGTCGATGGGGGTTCGGTTGCCTCGGCTGGTACCGGTGTCGTTGGCGCGGGTTGCTGCGTCGGCTGGGTGGTGGGTTCACCCGTCGCTCCATCCGCGCTCGTCGGGGTCGGAGCGGGTACGGTCACCGTTGTCGTTCGTGTCGCGGCAGCGGGAGCGAACGCGGTGGGCGTGGAGGGTACGGCCGGGGGCTCCGCCGTCTCGGCGACAGCAGGCAGGGTGGGTGTGGGTTGCTCGCGAGGGGCGAGATACGTGGTGTAGACGAGAGCGAAGACGATGGCGGAGATCGCCAGCATGAAGACGATGACGGCGAAGTTGGGTGCCCAGTGTGCCACCGGTTCGCGAACCGGCCGAACAGCGGGGACGACGCGGAACCCCATGCTCCGCTGGCCGTGAGCCTCCTCGAACTTGGCGAGCACGGTCAGCGGATCGAGTCCGAGATACTGTGCGTAGATGCGCACGATGCCACGCGCGTAGGTCAGGGGTGGTAGCTGGTCGAACGCTTCCTGCTCGAGCGCGGCCAGATACCGGCGGTTGATACGCGTTGCGCGCTCGGCGTCCGCGAGGGAGACTCCCCGGTAGGCTCGGGCGTTGCGCAGCAGTTCACCGAACTCGCCCATCGGTCACTGCCTCACGAACTCGCCCGCCGGCGGCGTAGCTGCCGTTCGCTGAGGAGTTGACGGAGAAACTCGTCGACATGCGGGGTCGGCTGGCCATGATGCGAGATGTCGGCTTGTTGGAGCCACCAGTCGTCGCTGGGCAGCCACCACGACCCGAGCGTGCTGGCACAGGCCAACGTGTCTGCGCTGACTTGGCGGCGCTCGGGGAAGGCGTAGGGGTTCGCACACCAGCCGGTCCGGCCGTCGCCGGCTGGACGGAAATCGCGGCAGGTACGACAGATTCGCGGAAGCGCTGCGAGGATTTCTTGTGCATCGGGCGGCACGTCGTCGACAGGAGGTTCGGCCACGAACTCCTCTTCCACCTGACTGGGTGGTGCGACTGGTGCGGCTGTTCTGTATTCGTCGACAAGCGGGAACGGTTCCGTCTCACCGCTTCGCCCGTTGACCGCAGGGCCTGGCACCGGTTCGCGGGCAGACGGCTCGTACGTGTCATCTCCCGTTTGTACGCGAGGAGGAACCGCCTGCTCGAAAGTCGTTGCGATGTCTTCGGTCGACGGCCGATCGGTATGCCAGACCCAGGATCCCGCCAGCGTGGGCGTGCTCGTGCGCTCGGCATGCTCACGCGGTTCCCAGAGATCCTCGTCCCAGCCGGTGCGGCAAGCCAGTTCGCCGCGTCGAACGAACACCATGTGCTGGAGGCCCTGGCGCTTCGGGTGCCGGCACCATCCGGATCCGGCGAGCCCACCCTCTTCGAAATACCGGCAGGTACCGCAGCGTCGCTGTGTCATGCAGACCTCCTCCGGGCATGGCTCGGGTGCGGTTCCCGGCGCCGCGGAGCGCTCGGTTCGTCGGCCACCCCCTCGACCGAGTATCCTAGCACAGGCATGCGGCAGAGCTGCTGCGGATGCCCGTTTTCCCGGTGTTCAGCTATACTGATAGACTGTATCGAGGACACGGGCGCTGTGCGCCTGTGGAGGGAGACTCCATGCAGCTCGTGCAGCTACAACCACGGTCGACGCTGGTAACGGACGAAATTCCCGGCGTCAAGCGTTTCCACATTTGGACGATCGGCTGCCAGATGAACGAGGCCGAATCGGCGAAAGCGGCGGCCCTACTGCGCCAGGCAGGGTACCTGCCAGCTGCACGTGAGTGGGATGCGGACGTCGTGATCGTCAATACCTGTGTCGTTCGCCAGCAGGCGGAAGACAAGGCGCTCGGTTACATCGGCGCGCTGGCGAGGCTCAAGCGGCGGAAACCGCAGGTCCGCATCGCGGTTACCGGGTGTCTGGTCACCGGTCAGGAGCGACGCCTCGCCGAGCGGTACCCGTGGGTCGATTTGTGGTACGGGCCGTCCGAGTTCGAGCGTCTCGTCGAGATCGTGCCCGAACTGGCTGACGTCGATGTCGACCTCGTCGAGTTGCCGCACTACTACGACGAGGGGCAGTCCGATCCGGAGGTGACGGCTTTCGTACCCGTCATCTACGGATGCAACTTTGTCTGTTCGTACTGCATCGTGCCGTATCGGCGCGGGCGCGAACGGAGTCGTCCAGTCGAACAAGTGGTGGCTGAGGTGGAACGCCTGGCCGCGCGCGGAGTCCGCGAAGTGACGCTGCTCGGCCAGACCGTGAATGCGTACGGCCATGACCTACCCGGCCAGCCGGATCTCGCAGACCTCCTCGCGCGGGTGCACGAGGTGCCGGGGATCGAGCGTATCCGCTTCCTGACTTCGCATCCGAAGTATTTCAGTGACAAGTTGATTCGTGCGATTGCCGAGTTGCCGAAGGTCTGCGAGCATGTCAATCTCCCCGTGCAGGCGGGTGACGATGAGGTGCTGCGCCGCATGCGACGCAACTACACGGTCGACGAGTACCGTGAACGGATCGCGCGCATTCGCGAACTGATCCCGAACGTGACGCTGTCGACCGACATTATCGTCGGATTCCCCGGCGAGACGGAAGCGCAGTTCATGAACACGTACCGCCTGCTCGAGGAGATTCGCTTCGACAAGGTGCATGTCGCGATGTATTCCCCGCGACCGGGAACGCTCTCGGCGCGGTGGGTCGACGACGTGCCGCGCGAGGAGAAGCGGCGGCGTCATCGCGCGATCGAGGAATTGCAGGAGCGTATCGCGCGTGAGCGGAACGCCCGGTACGTGGGGCAGACGGTCGAGATCCTGGTGGACGGGATGGCGCGTGGTCGCTGGCGCGGTCGGACACGTGGAAACACGCTCGTCTTCTTCGAGGCGCCGGGGAATTGGAAAGGCCGCTTCGTCCAGGTACGGATCACGCAGACGAGCCCGTGGTATCTGCTCGGTGAACCAGTGGCGGTCGAAACACCGGTCGCCGCTGGTACAGCGAGGTGACCGAGACGGAGGTCGAGGAGAGCGATGTCAGCGCTGGTGAACCAGGGTGGTCACGAACGCCGGCTCTTGCGACGACTGACGCAAGCGGCCAAGCAGGCGGCATTCCAGGGTAATTGGGAGCGGGCGGTCGAGCTGAATCGGAAGATCACGGAGCTGGCGCCGCGCGATGTGGCAGCCTGGAATCGGCTGGGCCATGCGTACGCCGAGCTCGGCCGGGTCGCCGATGCGCGTGCTGCCTACCAGCGTGCCCTGGAGATCGAGCCGGGGAATGCGATCGCCCAACGGAACGTTGCGCGTCTCGAGTGGCTGGCGAGTCAAACGACGGATGGCGTGATTCCCATACCGACCGGTCGGCCAGCACCGCGGCATGATGTCTTCATGGAAGAGATGGGGCGCACCTACGTGACGGATCTCCTGCGCCCTGCCCCGCCGGTCGTTCTGGCCCGTCTCTTCCCTGGCCAGGAGGTCTTCCTCGATGTCCTCGAGAACGCGGTGTTCGTCGTCGATGCAGACGGCACGCGGCTCGGTCAACTCGAGGGACGCATCGCCCGGCGGCTCATCGACCTCACGCGGCAGGGTAACGTCTATCGCGCCTACGTGGTGCAGCTGACCGGTGACACGCTCCGCATCATCCTGCGCGAGGTCTTCCGCGCACCGCACCTTCTCGACACACCGTCCTTCCCGCCGCAGCCGAAGATCGCGCCGCCTCGTCCTTACCTGCCGGAGACATTCGGCCGGGAAGAGGAAGTGCTGGAAGAGGAAGAGGAGCTGCTGGAAGAAGCCGAGGCACTCGAGGAGGAAGTCGAAGAGGAAGCAGTCGTCGAGGTCGAAGAGTCGGTCGGCGACGAGTTGCTGAGCACGGTCGACGAGGAGACGCTGATCTCCGACTTCGATCTCGACGACTCGCTGGAGACGTGATCGTCCTGTCGAACGCACGAAAAGGCCGGGCACGAGCAGCCTGAGCCCGGCCTTTTCTGTTATGTGGAACGTTCCTGCTCAGCGGAGGAAATACGTCAGCACCACGAGCACGAGCATGAGAAGGCTCGTCACCCACGCGAGACGCTTGAGATCCGCCTTGATCAGCGCGTACTCTTCGTCGACTCGCCCCCACGGGCTGATGATGCCGCTGCCAGCATCCGTCGATGAGGCACCTGCCAACCGTGCCGAAGGCGGGGCTGGCGCGGACGGCGTCGTCGATCGGGTGGCGCGCTTCGTCGTCTTGCGTCGCGGTTTTCGTGTGTTCACACGTCCCATGCTGGCCTGCTCCACAGCCCGACGCTCGTCAGCGCAGTATACCATCACAACGCGGACCGGCGTACCTCGACCAGCATGCCGCGCTGGAGCTGCCAGGCCCGAGCAGCGTTTCCATTGCGTACAGCGATTTCGAGGCCGCCATGACTGCCGAAGTAGGCGACCGGCTCGCCTGGCGCCACGTCGGCGAAGGTACGGGAGATCCCTCGTATGTGGAGCGAACCGCAGGTAACCACGAGGTGTTCAGGCGCAGCTGGCAGGTGGTCAGGGCGAATCAGTGTCCGAGCGTTACCGAAATGGTCGACCGACACGATCGGGGCGCGTACGGCTTCTTGCGCCAGCTCGAGTGCGGGAACGGGCAGGCGTTCGAGCGTCCCTGGGTCGACCGGCGTGCCGATCCGGTCCGGCGGCGTGCCGGAGGCGAGCGCCGCAGCGACCGGCCCGAAAATGTCCCGGCCATGGAAGGTCGCCGAGACGGGATGCCGGTGGAACTCGCTGCGATCGAGCGACCAGGCCTGCACGGAACGGGCCTCGTCGAGGATGAAGGTCACGAGTCCGTTGTCCGGCAGTACGAAGAACTGCCCGTCGGCGAGTACAGCGACCGCTCGACGCGTCGTACCCACGCCTGGATCGACGACCGCAAGGTGCACGGTTCCCAATGGGAAGACGTGCCAGACCGTGGCGAGCTGGAACGCTCCTTCGAGAATATCCTGTGGCGGAACGAGGTGCGTCACATCGATGAGCGTGAGGGCGGGATTCCGAGCGAGCATCACACCCTTGACCTGCGCGACATAACTATCCTCGATCCCGTAGTCGCTGAGGAAGCTGACGATACCGTTCGCTCGCCAGGATCGCTCCATCGGACCAGCTCCTCGTCAGCGGGCGAGTGCGTACGCATCGCTCCGAGGATCGGCGGCCGCCTCGAGCACGACGCCCCCGTCGTCACGGCGGACCACGAGCTGGCAGGAGCCGATCGGGCCCCAGCGGGGCAGCCGTTGCACTCGATGCCGACGTGCCTGCAATCCCTCGATCGTGACGTTCGGGAGGCGCCCCTCGACGTCGACCAGTCCGCCTGTTTCGGCTGGCCACTGTGCTGCTCGGCCGGCGGTACGGTAGCGCCAGCGCGGGAGTTCCACCGCTTCCTGTGGCGAAAAGCCGAACTCGAGCAGGTGGACGAGAACATGCACGAGAATCTGCGTTTGCGCCGAGCCACCCGATGAACCGAGTCCGATGAGCCTCTCCTTGCTCCTGACGACGATCGGGATCGATGTCTGCCGAACAGGCGCACCGGCTTCCAGGCGTTCTAACGCCTGTGGATCGAGGGTTCTGGCGGCCAGGGCGTTGTTGAGGAGCAGCCCGGTGTCGCCAGCGACGAAGCCGGAACCGAACACCTCGTGCAGGGTAGCGGTCACGACGATGCCGAGGCCGTCGCGGTCGACGACCGTGAACGCGGTCGTCGCCGCTGGTTCACGCGCTCCTGAGGCGTGGTGAGGCCGGGCCCGGCGCAAGTCGATCGCCTGGGCGAGTTCTCTCACGCGCACCGGATCGAACAACTCCACCAGTGCCGGCGCGGCAAGGTGCGTGCCGGCTGCCCAGCGCTGACACGCAGCGTCGGCCAGCTTCGTGGCCTCGATCATGACATGCAGGAGGTCGGCCGAGAGCGGCTTCCACTCCGTGACGGAAAAGTGCTCGAGGATGCCGAGTGCGAGGAGCAGGGCGTGCCCGCCCGAGTTCAGTGGCGGTGTCCACACGGTCCATCCTCGATAGCTGTGCTGGAGCGGTTGGACCAGCTCAGCACGCGCGCGGGCGAGGCTTTCGGTGGAAAGGAGGCCGCCGGCTTGCCGTACAGCCCGCACGAGACGTTCCGCCAACTGTCCCTGATACAGTGCTGAGAACCCGGTCGTGGCAAGCGTCTCGAGCGTTCGGGCCAATGTCGGCTGGCGGAGCACATCACCTGGCTGGGGCAGACGCCCTTGGGGCAAGAATGTTCGGGCGGTCGCCTCGTACCGTGAGAGGCGATCGAGGTGGGCAGCGAGGTACGCGGCCAAGTTCTGGCTCACTGGAAAGCCGTCGGCTGCGAGCTCGATCGCTGGTGCGAGAAGCTCGTGCAGGGGAAGCCTCCCCCAGCGAGCATGGAGCAGTTCCCAGGCCCGCGCGGCGCCGGGCACCGCGATGGACAGCGGTCCGTCCGCCGGAACTCCGTGGTGCAACCGATCGGGAGTCGCCTCCAGGGGAACCAGCCCGGTTCCGTCGATAGCCCAGACCTCCCCGGTACGGGTGTCGACGACCAGGGCGAAGAGGTCGCCACCGAGACCGGACATATGCGGTTCAACGACGTTCAGTGCGACAGCGATGGCGACAGCGGCATCGATGGCGCTCCCGCCACGTTCCAGAATGCACGTCCCTGCCCAGGACGCTACCGGGTGGCCGCTGGCGATCGCCCAGCGTCGCCCCATGACCACCGGTCGCCCAGCTCGTTCGGCGAAGACCGCGATGCTGTGACTGCTCATGACGAGCCTACCTCGCCGCGATCCAGGATGCGACGCGCGTACTCGAGCGCTCGAGTGTAGGACTCCGGGGTGTTCGCGTTCAGGAATGACAGGAGATCGGGGTCATACTGGCGGAGGAACGCTTCGTCGACCCGACGGACCCGGACGTACGGGAAGAAGCTCACGATCTTGTAGTGACCCTCTGCCAGGCAGCGTTCGATCGCCGGGCGGGCAGTTTTCGCGTAGACCGCGTGCAGCGTTTCGTACGTTTCGTCCCCGCCTTGATCGGTACGGATCGACCGCACAGGAACGAGGACATCGTAGTCGCGTGGAATCGCCAGCAACGCGGCGAGCAAATCGGGATGCACGAAGGGAAGGTCGCAAGAGAGAACGAGGCAATAGTCGTGGCGGGCCACGTGGAGTGCCGTGTCGATACCACCGAGTGGGCCGCAGCCGGGGATGCGGTCGGGAACCACGGGGATGCCGAACTGCTCGTATTCGGGCCGGTCCGTCGCGACGATGAACAGGTCATCGGTCAGCGGTCGAACGCGGCGGATAATCCGAGCGAGCAACGGCTCGCCCAGGAAGTCGAGGAGCGCTTTGTCGCGACCCATGCGACGACTTTGTCCACCAGCGAGCAGAGCGATACTCGCCTGCATGTGTTCCTCCTGGCTCGAGTGTAGCGCAGCGTGCGTGGAGACGGGCGCCACAGGCGTCACCGGCAGCGATGATTGTCCGGGCGCGAGGTGGTCGGCTATACTGGAGCCAGCGCTTCCCAGGCGAAAGGGCCTCAGGATGGTGAGAGGTCCATCATTCCAGGCGTTGCCGGGTACGGGGTCAGGTGCCTCAGCGTGCCTGGTGCTGCGTCGGCACCGGTGATCTAGGCGCGAGGGGCGAAAGGAGCGGAGCGATGAACTCGAGCCTGATCAGCAAGATCGAAAAGGCCCGCCGGTACGCCGCGGAACCGGATCGAGCTCGGATCGAGTCCCTCCATATCCGGTTCCGCGGCGATCATGACGTCTACGACGTGCGGTTCGATCGCGGAGTCTGGTCCTGCACCTGCCACTCGTTCGAAGCCCTGGGGCTCGGAACATGCAGCCACATCATGGCGATCGAGCGTTTGCTCGGCATTCTCGCTCCGCGTCCAGCTGAACCTGCCGAACCGCTCCTGTGATACGCTGAGCGTCGCTGAAGTCGGTGGGCCCGTCAGGCGGTGCCTAACGTATCGTCGCTGCCAGTGGATGACGGGAGAATGCCCTGAAGTAGCGACGAGTGAGATCGGACGGCTCCGACGAGGAGCGTCCGACTCCGTCGTGCGTCACCAGAGGGTAGCACACAGGGGGGCGGGATGACCTTCGACGTGACCTGGTACGCGCAGTCTGCGTTTCGGATCGAGGTCGATGGCGTGCGGATTTATCATGATCCGTTCCGTATTCCGGACGGCGAACCGAAGGCCGATATCATCCTGATCAGTCATGAGCACTTCGATCACTGCTCGCCCGTGGATATCGCGAAGGTCCGCGACATGAAGCGAACAGTCGTCATCGCCAATCCGACAGCCGCCCAGGCGGACGGAGTCATCCCGCCGGTACGAGTCATTCGGCCTGGCGAAGAGGTCGAAGAGGGGAAACTGCGTATCCGGGCGGTGCCAGCGTACAACCTGAACAAGTTCCGCAGCCCAGGCGTGCCGTTCCATCCCCGCGAGCGCGAGCATGTCGGGTATATCTGCCGAGTCGGCTCGGTGACCTGGTACTTCGCTGGCGATACGGACGCGATTCCGGAGATGGCTGGGTTCGGACCGGTCGATTACGCGTTCCTCCCGGTGAGCGGAACGTACGTCATGACGGCCGAGGAAGCGGCAGAAGCGGTACGGATGCTGAAGCCACGCGTCGTGATCCCGATGCACTACGGGGCGATCGTCGGCTCCGTCGAGGATGCACACCGACTCGCTGCACTCGTCGGGGAGCTCGCCGAAGTCAGGATCTACCAACCGCGCGGAGCACCGGCGTGAACTCAGTGAGTCGCGGTGAGTAAGGCGGCGAATTCCGCGAGACTCATCTCACCCCGAACTCGCAAGCGTGGCAGGGCGAGCCAATCGTCAGCGGCTCCTGACCATCCTGGCTGGGTTGTCACGGCGATACGGTATCCCGCTTGCGCCGTGGCGGCCTCGACACGGCTGTCGAACTTGCCAGCCGGATAGGCGAACGAGACCACCGAATGACCGAGCGCTTCGCTCAGCGCACGCTGACAGTCGGTCAGTTCCTGCACGAGATCCTTATCGGACGCTTGCGTGAGATCGACGTGATGCACGGTATGGCCACCGATCTCGACGAGGCCAGAACGATCCAGCTCCCGCACCATGTCCCAGGTGAGGTAACGCGGTGTGTCGAGGAACCCGGTAATGACGAACACGGTCGCGTGGAAGCCATAGGAGCGAAGGAGCGGCCAGGCGTTCTCGTAAAAATCGCGGTAGCCGTCATCGAAGGTCAGCACGACCGGCTTCGCCGGTGCTGGGAGCGTACCCTGCCGGATCGCAGCGAGTTCCGAAAGCGTAATGGGCGTATAGCCGTGGGTCGCCAGCCAGTGCAGCTGCGCGCGGAACGACTCCGGATCGACCGAAAGGCCCCGCCCGATCGGGTCTTCCGGGCCGGGGAGCGGCCGGATGTAGTGATACATGAGGATCGGTACGGGATCCGTGAAGGGGTGCGGGACGGGTGTCGGCGTAGTGGCACGTGATTCGGGAGTGGGTGGTACAGGAGTGGGGCGCCCACGGAGAGAAGTGGTTGCGGCTTGGTTCCTCGTGGGGTGCGTGATTCGATGGCTCCTGAATGCACTCGCTGCCCGCCGCTGGTTGAGTGGCCTCGGTGCGTTCACCGCCAGTCGCTCTGGACGAGCGATCCGCACGGGAGCCGAGGCGGCTGGTGACACGAGAACGGCTGCCGAGAAAAACAGGACGAGGAGATGCGTGATGCGCCGCACGGCCTTCCGGTCTCCCACGAGCTTATCCGTCTACCCCAAACCTCCGGTTGACTCGAGCGACGTATGCTGCCGCTCGTCCGGATTCTATAATCGCGACGCTGATCGGCGTAGGGATGGTTGGGGGATCCGATGCGTGTTCATGGCGGCGAAGCAGTCGTCCGCACACTCGAGCGGTTGGGCGTCGAGGTCGTCTTCGGTATTCCCGGAGTGCACACACTGGCGATCTATGACGCGCTGTATTCGTCACCGATCCGGCACATTCTGGCCCGGCATGAGCAAGGAGCTGGATTCATGGCGGATGGCTACGCGCGGGTCTCCGGCAAGCCGGGTGTGGCCATCGTCATCACGGGGCCGGGCGTGACGAACATCGCCACCGCGGTCGGAGAAGCCTACGCGGACTCCTCGCCAGTGGTGGTCATCGCCTCCAACGTCGAGCAAGCCTGGCAGGGGCAGATGCTGGGGCACTTGCACGACTGCAAGGATCAGCTCGGCATCATGCGCGCGCTGACGAAGTGGGCCGAGCGCGCCCAGCGGGTCGATGAGGTGCCGGCTCTGCTGCGTGAAGCGTTCGCGCGGGCGGTCAGTGGCCGCCCTCGGCCGACGCATGTCGAAGTCCCGCTCGACGTGCTCCGAGGTACGGGCGAGATCGATCTTGTGCAGCTCGAACTGCCGACGCAGATTACACCACAACCGAGCCCAGCAGCGATCGAGCTTGCGGTCGCTGCGATCGAGGCTTCCGAGCGTATCGTCCTCTACTGCGGTGGCGGGGCAGTGGCGAGCGGTGCCAGTACCGAACTCGTCGAACTCGCCGAACGTCTGGGCGCGGCAGTGCTCACGACGATCCAGGGTAAGGGGGCCGTGCCGGAGGACCACCCGCGCTGCCTCGGAAATCTCTGGGAGGCCGGTAATCCGGTCGATCGCCTGCTGCGCCAGGCTGACCTAGCCATCGTATTCGGATCCAAGCTCGGGGCACAGGACACCGAGAACGGCAAGCTGCCCTTGCCGGAACGCCGTATCCGCGTCGATATCGATGCGAGCGAGGTGCTGCGTCAGTATCCGCCGAGCCTCGCCATGGTGGCGGACGTGCGCGCAGCCGCGCGTGCCTTGCTCGAGGCACTGGAAGCACGTGGCGTGTGGCGTCCTGGTTGGTCAGTCGAGGAACTCGCAGCGTGCAAGCGCGCAGCGCTCGAACAGGCCTGGGGTGCCGAGCACGCGACTTGGCTGCAGGCACTCCGTGCGGCGCTTCCGCGCGACGGGGTCTTGGTCAACGATATGACGATGATGGCGTACGTCGGCAACCGCCACTATCCGGTCTACGAACCGCGCACCTACCTCTTCCCGACCGGTTACGGTACGCTCGGCTTCGCCTTGCCGGCCGCGATCGGTGCGAAGATCGCACGACCGGACGCTGCGGTCGTCGCGCTGGTCGGTGACGGGGGGTTCCAGTTCACCATGCAGGAGCTTGCGACGGCCGTGCAGTTCGAGCTGGGTATCCCGATCGTCCTCTTCAACGATGCGAGCTACACTGCCGTGAAGGACGAACAGGCGCGCTCGTACGGACGGCGCTTCATCGCGGTCGACCTCGTGAATCCTGATTTTCAACACCTGGCCGAGGCCTATCGCATTCCAGCTGTGCGAGTGACGTCTCCAGACATGCTGGCCGAGGAGATCAGCGCGGCGCTCGGCCGATCGCTGCCGACGCTGATCGAGGTGCCGATCGAGTTCCCGGTGTGACGCACGACGAAGGAGAGACCAACCGTCCGGCGATCGAGTGCCTTGACAAACGGCGGAGCCTGGTTTAGGCTACGAAACAGCACCGGAGGGTGTGGCGCCGATGGCTCGCTGGCCCGACCTGACGATCGCGATTATTTCGATTATTCGGTCCCGCGTGGCGGGGCATGCGGCGTTGGGGAGGGTCGAGCCCTAGGCGTGTGAAAGACCGATCAGCGTGAAATGGAATGACGGCGGCCTCCCCAACGCGGGGAGGCCGCCGAGTGTCTGGAGGGGTCTATGGGTGCGCAGGATGTCCGTCAGGTGGCGATCTACGATACGACGTTGCGCGATGGGACACAGGGTTCAGGCGTGTCGCTTACGACGGAGGACAAACTGAAGATCGCGCGTGCGCTCGACGAGCTGGGTGTGGCCTACATCGAAGGAGGGTGGCCTGGTTCGAATCCGAAGGACATGGCGTTTTTCGAGCGTGCCCGCCACGAACACTGGAAGCATGCGCGCATCGCCGCCTTCGGCAGCACGCGGCGTGCCGGTATCACCGTGGAGGAGGACACGAACCTCCGGCTCCTGCTCGCGGCGGACACGCCGACCGTGACGATCGTCGGGAAAGCATCGCCGTTCCAGGTGCGCGAAATCCTGGGAACGACGCTCGAGGAAAACCTCCGAATGGTGGCGGAATCGGTTGCGTTCCTCAAGCGTGCTGGGCGCGAGGTGATCTTCGATGCGGAGCACTTCTTCGACGGGTATGCCGAGGATCGCGAGTACGCGCTGGCAGTCCTCCGCGCAGCCTACGATGCTGGTGCTGACGCGGTCGTGCTCTGCGACACCAACGGTGGTACGCTGACCGATCCGCTCGTCCGGGCAGTCCGTGATGCGATCGCCACGGTTTCGTGCACGGTCGGGATTCACACGCACAACGACTGCGAGTTCGCCGTCGCGAACAGTATTGCGGCAGTACTGGCTGGCGCGACGCATGTCCAGGGAACGATCAATGGGCTCGGTGAGCGGGTGGGCAACGCCAACCTCTGCTCGATCATCCCGATCCTCGAGTACAAGCTCGGTTACCGGTGTTTGCCACCGGGACACCTGCGCAAGCTAACGGAGACGTCACGCTACGTTGCCGAGGTCGCGAACTTGACGCACGATCCGCGCCTGCCGTTCGTCGGTGCGTTCGCGTTCACCCACAAGGCAGGACTGCACGTCAACGCGATCGCCAAGCATCCGTCGGCGTACGAGCACATTCCGCCGGAGGTCGTCGGGAATACCCGGCACGTTTTGGTCAGTGAACTGAGCGGGCGCAGTAACATCGTCGTCAAGGCGCGCAGTTTCGGTATCGACCTTTCCGACAAGCCGGAGGTCGTGCGGCGTGTCCTGGAACAGATCAAGGAACTGGAGTTTCAGGGTTACTGGTTCGAAGACGCCGATGCTTCACTCGAGCTGTTGATCCGGCGCAACTTGCCCGACTATCGACCGCCGTTCGAGGTGCTGGACTACACCGTGTTGACCGAGTACCGCAACGGACGCGGTATGCTCGCCGAGGCGATGGTCAAGTTGCGGGTCGGCGATCAGGTGTTCCATACCGCGGCAGAAGGGAACGGGCCGGTCAATGCGCTCGACCGGGCCACGCGCAAGGCGCTGCAGGAGTTCTACCCGGAGATCGCTGCGGTCGAGCTCGAGGACTACAAGGTCCGGGTGCTGGATGACCACCACGGGACGGGAGCCAAAGTACGTGTCTGGATCCGGTCCGGGGACGCGCAGGGCAGCTGGAATACGGTCGGATCATCGGAAAACATCATCGAGGCGTCGTGGCTGGCGCTCGCGGACAGTCTCGCCTATCCACTGGTGACGCGACCCGAGATCGCGGCGAGGATCCCGCAGCTGGTACCGGTCGTCTCGTGAGACCCGGGAATGGCGGGGCAGGTGTCGGACGATTGCCCGCTGCCCCGCCTTCCCTACTGGTTCTGTGTCAGAGCCAACCTTCGCGATAGAACAGTTCAGCGTTGAGCACCGAGGCTCCGGCAGCGCCGCGGATCGTGTTGTGTCCCAGCACGACGAAGCGGATGTCGAACACCGGGCAGGTGCGGACACGGCCGACGACCGAGGCCATGCCGCGCTCGGCGTCGCGGTCCAGTACCGGCTGCGGGCGATCCGGCTCGTCGAGCACGATCACCGGGTGACGCGGCGCGCTGGGGAGCTCGAGTTCCTGCGGGCGAGCGCGGAACGAGCGAAGCACATCGACCACCTCGGCCGGGGATGCCTGCTGGCGGAGCTTGAGGCTGACGGTTTCGAGATGTCCGTCGCGGACCGGCACGCGATTGCAGTGCGCGCTGAGCGTCAGCGGTGCATCCTGGAACTGGCCGTCGACCCACTGGCCGAGGATCTTGCGGGATTCCGCCTCGATCTTCTCCTCCTCGCCACCGATGTACGGGATGACGTTGTCGATGAGATCGAGCGATGGCACGCCGGGATAACCGGCTCCCGACGCCGCCTGCAACGTGGTCACGATTCCCTGTTCGATACCGAACGCATCGTAGATCGGCTTGAGCGCGAGAACGAGATGGATCGTCGAGCAATTGGGGTTGGCGACGATGAACCCGTCGCGCCAGCCGCGGAGTTGTCGTTGTCGCTCGATCGCGCGGGCGTGATCGGGATTGACCTCCGGAATGAGGAGCGGTACGTCGGGATCCATCCGGTGATCGCGCGCATTGGTGAAGACCTTCTTCCCCTCGCGAGCCAGTGCTTCCTCGATCGCACCCGCGACGCCACCGGGCAGAGCGGAGAAGACGACCGGGCTCTCGATCGGTTCCTCGATGTGCTTGACGACGATATCGCGTACTTCCTCTGGTGGCGCGGCGCTGATGCGCCAGTTCACTGCGTCCGCGTAGCGTTTGCCTGCGGAGCGGTCGCTCGCCACCAGCTCGGCGATGCGGAACCAGGGATGGCCAGCGAGCAACTGCACGAAGCGCTGCCCGACGCTCCCGGTTGCCGCGAGAATCGCGACATCGATCCGTTCGGCCACGACACCCTCCTTTCCACTGAGGCAGCCTCGATACAACAAAACCGGCAGAGGCCAGAGCCCCTGCCGGCGTCCGCTCGAGGTGCGCCACGCGTCACGGGCTTCCCGAGCGCACGCCGGCACGACGAGTCGCTGTTGTCGTAGTCGTAACGCGACCAGTCGTGCGCACGGCGTCCACTCCTCCGATCACCCTTCCCGTTGCGCGAGGCGCCAGGGCTCACCTACCCTGTCAGCGCCTGGCGTCACTGTACCAGGCGGGAAGTTGTCGGTCAAGGAACGAGTGGAGAGGGTCGCAGATGCAGACGATCGGTATCGCGTTGCTCGGGGTCGGCACGGTCGGTTCGGCTGTCGCAAAGACACTCCAGGAAAAGGGGGACGAACTCGCCCGGCAGACAGGACTGCAGCTCGTGGTGCGTTGGGGTATGGCGCGTCATCCGGAACGAGTGATCGCAGCTGGTCTTCCGGAACAGGCTGCGACGACGAGTCTCGATCCGATACTGGAGGATCCAGACGTCGTCGTCATCGTCGAGGCACTCGGTGGCGAGGAGCCGGCTGCGACCTACATGAAACGCGCGCTGCAGGCGGGGAAACACGTGGTCACGGCGAACAAGGAAGCGCTGAGCAAGCATTTCGCGGAGCTGGTCGCTGTGGCCCGGGAGCAGCAGCGGGCACTGCTCTTCGAGGCGAGCGTCGGTGCTGGTATCCCGCTGATGGCGAGCCTCCGTCAGCTCCTGTCAGTCAACCGGATCGAACGTATCCGGGGTATCGTCAATGGCACGACGAATTTCATCCTTACCCTCATGGCCGAGGAAGGTGTCCCATATCACGATGCTTTGCGCGAGGCACAACGGCTGGGGTACGCAGAACCGGACCCGACCGCTGATGTGGAGGGGCTCGATGCCGCGTACAAGCTCAGTATCCTCGCCTCGCTCGCGGCTGGCCGGCATCTCCATCCCGACCGGATCGATCGTCGCGGGATTACGAGTGTCACGCCGGATCAGATCCTCGACGCGCGGACCCGCGGTGGTGCGGTGAAGTTGATCGCCGAGGCACTGCGGAAGGACGAGGAGTGGGAACTCCGGGTGCATCCGATCTTCGTTCCGGGCAGCGATCTCCTCGCGCATGTGCGCCTGAACCTCAACGCGATCGAGCTGACCTGTGATCGCGTCGGCACGGTGGTGCTCTACGGACCAGGAGCAGGGCCGGCACCGACCGCCGCCGCGCTGCTGGCGGATGTCATCGACGCCGTGCGGTTCGGCCCCGCCTTGCTTCCGGAGGTCGAAGCGGCACACTGAGCAACAGTGCTCGTGGTTGCCGCAGGGGATCGGGCAGGTGCCGATCCCCTGCGCAGGACCTTCTGTTTCGGACGAGACGCTCAGGGCTCGGCGAGGAAGTCGGCGATGACCGGGCCGATCTGGTCGAAGTCCTTGAGGAAAGCGTCGTGGCCGTTCGGCGAGTCGAGTTCCCAGTACCGTGCATCGGTACCGAAGGTGCGCAGATGCTCAGCGAGCTGGCGCACCTGGCTCGGCCAGAAGAGAATGTCAGATCGGATGCCGATACACAGCGTTCGGGCGCGGATCGCCGCCAGACCGGCCGGATAACCGCCACGGCCACGTCCGAGGTCGTGCGAATCCATGGCGCGGGTCAGATAGAGATAGCAGTTGGCGTCGAAGCGCCGGACGAGCTTATCTCCCTGGTAATGGAGATAGCCTTCGACATCGTAGCGACCGAGGAACTCGGGCCAGGCCGTATAGCGGGCCTCCGTTCGGCGCTGGAACCGGGCGGTCATCAGCTCGTCCGACTGGTAGGTGATCATGCCGAGCATGCGTGCGATTGCCAGGCCCCGCTGCGGACCCTCACCGTCCTCGTACTCGCCGTTCTGCCAGGCCGGATCGAGCATGATCGCGCGTCGCTGTACCTCGTTGTAGGCGATGCCCTGGTCGGAAAACTGGCCGCCGACCGCGATCGGCACGATCCGCTCGACGCGGTCCGGATACATCGCGGCCCATTCGAGAACCTGCATGCCACCGAGCGAGCCACCGATCACGGCGTAAAGGCGATCGATGCCGAGCTGGTCGAGCAGGAGTGCTTGGGTGCGGACGATGTCGCGGATGGTAATCAGCGGGAACCGAAGGTTGTAGCGCCGTCCGGTACGTGGATCGATCGACCGTGGACCGGTGGAGCCGTAACAACTGCCGAGCACATTGGCGCAGACCACGAAGTACCGGTCGGTATCGATGAACCGACCAGGGCCGACCATCGGTTCCCACCAGCCCGGCTGATCGTCCGGTGCGTGGGAGGCGACGTGGCTGCTTCCGGTCAACGCGTGACAAATGAGGACGACGTTGTCCCGCGTCGGACTCAGCGTTCCCCACGTTTCGTACGCGATATCGACGACCGGCAGGATGTCGCCATGTTCAGTCACGAACGGTTGCTCTGGTGTCGCGATACGCGCGATGCGATAGGTACACGGCACGGTCGTCGTCACAGTCGTCCCTCCGCTCATGGTCACACCCCCCGGAGCGCATCACCCCGCAGGAATGCGCCTTTGCCATAGCTCATCTGCTCGCGTGGAGGGATTACGAAGAAGCCCTCCACATCATGGTGGAGGGTCCTGCATCGCTGCATGGACCGCGCTCATCGTGCGGAGCGCTCTCGCTCCGCCGGCATTGGCACCTGGCGCAGTGGCCTGCGCTGGTTGCCGGGCTTCGTCGGGCCGTTCCCTCCACCGCTCTGGATGAGCGCCGGCCTCTCGATTGTTGACGCTTATTCTAGGTTGCAGTCAGCCAGTTGTCAAGGTTGACCGCACTGGGAGGCCACTTGTCGGTATCCGGGCGGCGGGTGCTGCGTAGCCGGTCAGTTCGACATACCCCTGTCCCCCGATGCGCGCTCCAGCACGCTGGGCCTGGAGGTCGACCGCGCCCTCCCAGTAGATCACCGCGGTCGAACGTACGGTCTGCAGCTCTTGGTCGAGGACCAGTGGTGTCACGGTGACGGTGAGATCGATCGATGGTATGGCTATTTCCCAGCCGCTCGGGTAGGTCGCGCCGGAGTGCGGGCTCGTCCAGGTGTTCGTGGCGCGGATGTCGATATCGGCTGCTTCCAACGCGCGGGTGGTGCCGTCCGGCACGACGACCGTGCCGCGTCGTTCGATCGGCCGTTGCTGGCTATCGCGTGATTGCCAGAGCATGAGGTCGGTTCCATCGTCGAGTTGCAACGCGAACCAGTCCCATCCGCCCGGACCGAGGAGGAAGTTGCCCCACTGGTGATCGTTCCAGGCCAGTCCAGAGACCGCCAGCTGCTCTCCTGCGACTTCGAGTCGGCCTTCGACAATCAGGCGCGTCCGGGAGTAGTAAAAGGACCCGGTTGCCGGAGCCCATTCGAAATAACCCCCGTGGTGGAGGACCGGCGCTCGGGTCGATCGGAGGCTGAGGTCGAACGCGAACGGTACGCTCCGCGTCGTGATCCGGTCGGACTCGCCGTCGCTCACGAGAGTCCAATCGCCGACGTGGAGTTCGAGTGGCCAGCTGGCTTGCCGTTGCGGGAGCGAGACGAGGCGCTCGCCCCAGTGGAATGCCTGTCGATCGATCAGCGTGACAGCGGCGTGCGCGGCATACACGACCGGGTAGCCGAAGCGCTGGACTTGGAAGATCACGAACTCGAAGCCGAAGTGCTCGGCCGTTGCTGCGTGGAGATGTCCGGTGTAGTACCACCACTCGGTCAGTACGTCGTGCGAGCCGAAGTCGCGTGGAAACACGAGCGGGCCGGGAGGAGGTGGTGGTGTCAGAAACAAACTCACCGGGCGAGGGCTCGGTTCCAGGGTCGACGATGCTTCAGAAGCGGTCTGGGCTCGACAGGCAGCGAGCAGGAGACCGAGCCCGGTCAGGAACGCGCGCCGTCGCATCAATGACCCATGCGCACGGTTTCGAGCGCGCGCGCCATGCGCCGCGGCACCCACCAGTTCCACTGGCCGAGGAGGCGCATCGTCGCCGGCACCAGCAGCGTCCGCACGATGCTCGCATCCAGGGCGATCGCCAGGGCGATGCCGAGCCCCAGCGCTTTGATCAAGACAACATCGGCTGTCACGAACGCGGCGGCGACGACCACGAGGATGAGGGCCGCGCCGGTGATGATGCGACCGCTCCGGGCGAGCCCGGTCGCGACGGCGAGGCGATTGTCGTGCGTCTGGTCCCAGACCTCACGCATTCGGCTGAGCAGGAACACCTCGTAGTCCATCGAGACACCGAAGAGAATGCAGAACATCACGATCGGCAGCGAGGCCTCCGTGAACCCGAGCGGTGAGAAACGCAAGAGCGAGCTGAAGTGACCCTCTTGGAACACGAAGACGAGAGCGCCGTAGCTCGCGGTCAGGCTCAGCACGTTCAGCACGATCGCTTTGAGCGGGAGGAAGACCGACCGCAGCAGCATGAACAAGACGACATAGGTGGCGAGGACGACGGTCAGTGCTGCAAGGGGAAATTCGCTGTACATTCGGTTGACGACATCGACGATTTCAGCGGTACCGCCGTCGACCCAGAGTTTTAGCCCAGGGCCGGGATCCATCGCCCGGATATCGTGCAGGAGCTGTTTCGCGCGGTCGCTGGCCGGAAGCGCGTCGGTATACACATAGACGGCGGTGAGATGATCTCCAGCGAGTTGGGCGTAGACACGCCGGAGGAGCGGGTCAGGGATGCGGCTGGGATCGGCGTACAGGAACTGATACTGCTCGAGCGAGATGCGGGGATCGATGGTCACGATGCTGGTGACGCGTGTCACGCGCGGGTCGGCTGCCAGGTGGCGGGTGAACTCGTAGAGCGCAGCGATCGTGGCCGGGTCGTTGACGGGTCGCTCGGTTTCCACGGCGATGACGAGGGGTGAGAGGGCGCCGTCACCGAAAGCGCGCCGGAAGGTGTCGAGCGCCTGGCGTGAAGGTGTCGAGGTCGGCAGGATCGTCGCATCGGGCGAACTCAGTTCGACATGGCGGAAGGGCAAGCCCAGAACGACGAGCAACGTGACGACGGGGATGGCGATCTGCCAGGGGCGGCGCATGACGAAATCGGAAATCCAGTGCCAGAACCGACCCGTTTCAGCACCACGGCGGATGACGCGGAGGGCGTCGATCCGCCGGCCGAGAATGCCGAGTAGGGCTGGGAGGAGCGTGAGGCTCGCGCTCACCGCGACCAAGACGACGAGGACGCCAGCGATGCCGACCGAACGCATGAACAGGAATTCGAAGAAGCCGAGCCCGGAAAGCCCGATCAGCACGGTCAAACCGGAAAAGAACACGGCTCGACCTGCCGTGGCGGTCGTCCGCGCGACTGCGTCTTCCAGCCCATTCTGCGCGAGTTCCTCACGGAAGCGACTGACCAGGAAGAGCGAGTAGTCGATCGAGAGACCGAGGCCCAGCAGCGAGGCCACGTTCAGCGTGAAGATCGACAGTTCGGTAACGTGCGTCAGGCCGTAGACGATACCGAGCACGAGGGCGACCGTCACCCCGCCGATGAACAGCGGGACCGCAGCAGCGACGGCTGATCCGAAGACGTACAGCAAGGCGACGAGGGCGAACGGGAAGGCGATCAGCTCAGCACGACGGAGGTCACGCTCGGTGACACGTTCGAGATCCGCGTAGAAGGCCGGTGCGCCAGCCAGCTGAATGGTGAGGTCGGTCGGCTGGATCGCTGCCTGGATCTCGTCGAGCACGCGCTGTGCTTCCTCGGGCTGGAGATCGAGCTCGATGAGCGCATAGGCGAGCGAGCCGTCCGGTGCGATTTGCGTCGGATTGTCGGTGAACCATTGGATACCGGTGACATGGGGTACCGATGGAACCGCGTGGAGTGCTTCCTGTGCTTGCTGGACGAAGGCAGGATCGGTTGGACGTAAGGTAGGATGGGAAAACAGAACGATGATCGAGCTCGGACTGTATCCAGGGATCCGTTGCTGGAGCAGCTCGCGCGTGCGAGCTGCCTCCGTATGCGGACTCGAGAAGCCGCCGACTTCCAGCGCGCCGGTGACACGCGGAAGAAACGGCAACGCGATGAGGACAGCGACGAGCCAAAAGGCCAGTACCCACCAGCGGTAGCGGAACGAGAACCGGCCGATTCGCTCGAACACGGTTACCCTCCCGGGTCGGCCCCGACTACACCGGGAGAGTTGTACCAAACCATCCGGTAAGCGGCTGCGCGTCGACGACTCACGATGGGGCGATTACGTGGTCACGCTCGCGCTCCGCCCGGAGTTCGGCGATGTCCTGGAGTTGATCGATCAGCCAGCGGCGCAGGTCGTGCTCGAGCACGTGCTGGCGGAGTTGCTCGGCGCGCCAGGCGCGCTCTGCTTCCGGCATGGTCAGACCGCGCCAGAGTGCTTCGGCCGTGCCTTCGATGTCGGTTGGGGAGACCGTGAGAGCCCAAGGGCCGAGTTGCTGATAAGCACCAGCGCCTTCAGACAGGATCAAGACGCCGTTCCGCTCGTTGAGCAAGGCACCTTCTTTGGCGACGAGATTCATCCCGTCGAAGATCGCATTCACGAGCAGTACGTCGTAAAACTTCATCGCCGCCAGCGCGCGCGGATAATCGTCCCCGACGAACAAGTGCACCGGCTCCCAGTTGATTCCTTCGATTTGCGCCATGTTTGCGTACTTCGCGTTGATCCGCCCGACGACCGCATTGATCTCGTCGAGGTAGTTGATGTATTCTGCGACTTCCATCCGCGTGGGAACGAGGAAGGCGAGGAAATTGACCCGGCCGATCAGCTCAGGATGCGCCTCCAACAGGCGATCGTAGGCCAGAAAGCCGCGGACGACATTCTTGCTGGGCTCGGCACGATCGACCCGGATGATCGTGTACTCGTTCCGGAAAGCTTGAAGGTGTTCCTCGTGGCGTCGTGCGTCCTCGCTGGCGGCGACCGCTCGTACCAGGTCCGGGTCGATCGAGATGGGATACACGCGTACCCGCGTCGTGCGACCTCGGTAGATCACCTCGCGGCGCCGGTAATCGACCTCAGCGTCCGGCAGGTTGGCGTCGACCGTGTTGAGGAAGCTGCGGGCGTGACGCGGCGTTTGAAAGCCGACGATGTCGTTGGCAAGGAGCCCTTCGCAGATCGCCCGGCGCATCTCGATCGGCAGGAGTCGCCAGTAATCCTGGTCGGGCCAGGGGATGTGAATGAAGTGATAGAGCAGAAGGTCAGGGCGCTGCTCCCGGATGAACGTGGGCGTCAAATAGAGATGGTAGTCCTGGAGAAGGACGATCGGTTCACGCGGTGCCGCATCCGCGGCGGCGACGATCTCCTCGGCGAAGAGACGGTTGACGACGACATAGCCGTTGTGCCACGCCTGCCAGGTTTGATAGTCGATATCAGGCGCCCGTGGCGTGTCCCAGAGATAGTGCTGGAGGAACCACAGGAGGGGGTTGGCGATCCGGTTGTAATAGCCACGATATGCCTCGGGGTCGGGCAGGACGAAACGGACATGAAACCCCTCGAGGTCAGGATGATCGATGAACGGTTCCTGCCGTTGCCGCATCTGCTCGGCGAGGAGCCGGTCGGTGGGCGTCATCGCGCAGGCCACCCAGATCGCTTCAGCGTAGCGGGCGGCAGCACTCATCGCAGTGATGACGCCCCCAGTCCCGCGCTTGGAGACGATTTCGCCGTCGCTCGTCTGGTGAAACTCGATCGGGCCACGGTTCGAGGCGATGATGAGCGTTGAGCGATCGAGCATGTCGCGGATCGAGCTGGGCAGCGGCATCGCGATCTGCCCGTCCCGGTTACTCCCAGCCTGGAGGGGTGCCATCGCGATCCTCCTCTCCCTGCCTGTACGTTCCTTCGTCGAGCCTGAAGTGGGTGGAAGCGACCGTACCCGAGGCGGCCCCGATGACGACCGGTTCCGAGGCAGACGCGCTCCCGTGCGTGACCGGGGACATCGTAGCACACGGTCGAGTGGTCGTGCAGGACCGAAAAAGAGAAAACCGGCGGTTCGCTCGTGAACCGCCGGTTCGGAATATCGAACGAGTGCCCTTCTTACTTGACCTCGAGCTTGCCGACCATGCCCAGTTCCTTGTGGCCAGGTACGGTGCACCAGAAATCGTACGTACCGGCCTGGCTCGGAGCAGTGAAGGTAAAGTCGGTTGACTTGCCGGGGTCGACGAGCGGTGAAGTCTGCGGATTGATCTGATCGCAGTGGAAGTCATGCTGGAGGGTGCCAGCGTTCTTGAGCGTCACCGTCACACTAGCACCAGGTGAGACGGTAATCGTCGATGGATTGAATTTATACTCACTCATCTCAATCGTGATCTTTCCGCCGCCGCCACCGCTCGAGGTGCCCCCACCGCCACCTCCACCGCCACCACAGGCGGCCAGGAGCAGGCTCGCGGCCGGCAGCGCGATCGCCAGACCCGTTGCACGCCGCAGGAGCGTGCGCCGTGTAACACGCTCACCGTGTCGTTCGGTCATCGTCGTGGCCTCCTCACTCGGCAGGGTTCTACCGAATCCCTGCATAGAACGAACCCGTTACCGACAACCTCACTCTACGCTGCGCACGACGCGCAGCCCGTTGCGTAGTATGCCAAAGTATCGCGTCCACCGTGGCTTTCGGTGAGAGGATGTCAAAATTTCCCCGACAGTTATTGCGTCACAGAACATCCCGAACGGTGACGAACCGATAGCCCGCTGCCTCCAGCGTGTCGAGCAATCCCGGAAGTGCCGCAGCATCGGTGGATTGGGCACCGACGTGCAACAGGACGATGGTGCCAGGTTCGGCAGCAGCGCTGACACGCTGCACGATGTCTTCAGGCGGAATACCACGCCAGCCGAGCGAATCGATGGTCCACAGCAGGAGGAAGTCGTAACCGAGCTGCGGCAATAGTTCGAGCAACGCATCGTCATAGTCACCGTACGGGGGACGGAAGAACGGTCGCATGGTTTCCAGGCTGCCGGAGACGGAAGCGACTGCTTCCTCAGCTGCGCGGATCTCGCTCGCCCGCTCCTCGGGAGACAGCGCTGCCGAACCGGTCGAATAGCCTGTAAAGGAGGGGTGTGCATCACTGTGATTTACGAGGACGTGTCCCTCGCGCAGCATCCGAGCGACCAGATCGGGGTTCGCTCGTGCCCAGGCACCGGTCATACCGAACGTGGCCTGGATGCCGCGACCGGCCAATTCGTCGAGGATCTGCTCCGCATACCCACGGTCAGCGCCGCAATCGAAGGTCAGCGCGATCACTGGCTCGGTGGTCGGAAGCTGGGTGACCACGCGCGCGGTTTTGACCGGCGCAGTGGGCATCGCGGTCGGAGACGCTGGGGGCGGCGCGGGAGTCGGCGGTACCTGGGTCGGCGTCGGTGTCGGTACCGCAGTGGGCACCAGCGTGGGTGACGGTGTGGGATGGACGATCGGAGACGGAGCTGGCGACTGCGTCAGCACGGCGCCGTCAGGCGTGCCTGGCAGCCCGGCGGTTGGGCTCGGGTAGAGGCTCGGCCCGCGACAGCCGAGGAGCAGGAGCCCGAACAGGAACGCGCAGAGCCACCGGCTGCCGCAGCCATTCACCATATGCCGAGGGCGTCCTTGGCTTCCTCGCTCATCATGTCCGGCGTCCACGGTGGACTCCAGACGAGGTTGATATCGACTGTCCCGAGATCGGGCAGATCACGGAGCGCGTAGTTGACCTCTTCGGTCAGGATCGGCCCGAGTGGACAACCGAACGTGGTGAGCGTCATCGTGATGATGACGTCGGTCTTACCGTCCTCCCGATCGACGAGGTCGATGCCGTAGATCAAGCCCAAGTTGACGACGTCGACGCCCAGTTCGGGATCGATGACTTGCTTGAGTCGTTCGCGGACATCGTCTTCGGTGAACTTCGCCATTTGACCCTCCTGTGCGCGATCGAAGAGCCGCTTGAGAAGATGTTCCTGTCGCTCGTTCTTCATCGTGTTCGCTCATTTCCGGTTCAACTTGGCCACTCGTTCAGCCCGTAGGCTGCCGCCTTGAGCACCTTGAGGCTCAGCAGCGCGCACTTCCGTCGCGCGGGACTGATCGGTACGCCCAATTCCTCGAGGAGGTCCTGGGCACCGAGTTGCTTGACTTCCTCGAGCGATTTGCCTTTCACCATCTCGGTGAGGATGGAAGCCGCTGCCTGGCTGATCGCGCAACCACGGCCCGTGAAGCGGATATCCGCGATCCGATCGTCTGCCAGCTTGAGGTCGATTCGGATCCGGTCGCCACAGAGCGGATTGGAGTCCTCGAACGATCGGTCCGGATTCTCCAGGGTTCCGTAATTGCGCGGATGCTGGTAATGGTCCAGGATATGCTCGCGATAGAGATCGGACACGCTCGTGCCTCCGCTGGAAGGGTTAGCCGGCGACGCCGAAGACCCGCCGGGCCTCTTCGAGCGCCTCGATGAGTCGGTCGACATCTCCCTCATGATTGTAGAGGTAGAAGCTCGCCCGTGTGGTCGCGACGACACCGAGACGCCGCATGAGCGGCTGCGTACAGTGGTGACCGGCTCGCACGGCGACCCCGTGTTGATCGAGGATGGCCGCGACGTCGTGCGGATGGACGTCGCCGAGCGTGAAGCTGATGACACCCGCACGATCGTCACCGACCGGGCCGAAGAGGCGGATCCCAGGAATCTCCTCGAGACGCGGCAAGGCGTACGCGAGCAGCGAACGCTCGTGCTGGCGAATCTCAGCCATCCCGATCGCTTCGAGATAGTCGATCGCGGCACCGAGCGCGACCGCGTCGGCAACACTCGGCGTGCCGGCCTCGAAGCGTGCTGGGACATCGCCCGGCGTGAACCCTTCGGTGGTGACCGTGCGGATCATCCCACCACCGCCGAGGAACGGGGGAAGCGCTTGAAGGAGCTCGTAGCGAGCCCAAAGGACCCCGATCCCGAACGGCCCCAGCATCTTGTGACCGGAGAAGGCGAGGAAGTCCGCCCCGAGTTCCCGTACGTTTACCGGCAGATGCGGGACACTCTGTGCTCCGTCGACGAGCAGCAACGCACCGGCTTCGTGCGCCAAGCGCGCGATCTCGCGAATCGGGTTGATCGTTCCGAGGGCGTTCGAGACATGGGTCACGGTGACGAGCCTGACCGGTTCGTTGCGGAGCAGCTGTTCCAGCTGGTCCAGCCGGAGACGCCCATCGTCATCGATGTCGACGAAGCGGACGGTGATGCCGCGCTCGGCAGCGAGCTGGTGCCAGGGAACGATGTTCGAGTGGTGCTCGAGGATCGTCGTGACAACCACGTCACCGGGCCGGAGCTGGGTCGTACCCCAGACGCGGGCGACCAGATTGATCGCCTCGGTCGTGTTTCGGACAAAGATGACCTCCTCGGCTCGGGCGGCGCCGATGAAGCGGGCGACCTTCGCTCGCGCCTCCTCGTACAGGACCGACGCTTCCTCGCTCAGCTCGTAGATGCCGCGATGGATATTCGCGTTGCTGGTGCGATAGAAGCCAGCGAGCGCCTCGATGACGCTCGCTGGCTTCTGGGAAGTCGCGGCACTATCCAGATAGACGAGCGGCTTGCCCCCGCGTACGGTCCGCTGCAGGATCGGGAAATCGGCCCGGATCCGTTCGACATCGAGTGGCTGCGCGCTCGCTCGTGCGTTCATAGCCCGATCTTCCGTGCGATAGCCGCGCGCACCGTCTCCTGGACTTCGGTGACAGGCACGCGCTCGATGACTTCGTCGAAGAACCCGTCGACGATCAGCTTGACGGCTTCCGACCGGCTGATGCCCCGGCTCATCAGGTAGAAGATGTACTCTTCCTCCACCTGGCCGACCGTCGCACCGTGGGTGCAGCGCACGTCGTTGGCACCGATCTCCAGGTTCGGGATCGTATCGGCCCGCGCATTGGGCGAGAGAATCAGGTTCCGATTCGCCTGGTAGGCGTCGGTCCGTTGCGCCTGTGGGAACACCTTGATCAGACCACTGAAGACCGTACGGGCACGGTCCTTGAGCGCTCCCTTGTAGAGGAGGTCGCTCGTCGCGTACGGCGCGACGTGCCACTGTCGCGTCTGGTGATCCAGGTGCTGTGCGTCGTCCGCGAAGTAGAGGCCGAGCATTTCAGCTGTCGCGCCGGGACCGACCAAGTTGCTCGCGATGAAGGCCTTGCTCAACTTGGAGCCCAGGCTCACGTTGAGCGTGTTGACCACCGCGTCCTGGTGCAGCAGTGCCCGCTGGGTCGTGAAGTTCCAGAGGCTTCGTCCCCAGTCCTGCAGCTGGATGTAGCGGACCTGGGCGCCTTCCTTCGCGATGACCTCGACGACGTTGGACGCGATGAGCGGTTCCTCGACTGTCGGCGAGGCCCACGTATCGATGAGCACGACAGTCGAGCCGGGCTCGGCGACCAGCAGGGTATGTGCGAAGATACCAGCACCCGGGGTTTCGGCCCAGACGAAGCTCCGCAACGGGAGTGTGACCTCGACGTTCTCAGGCACGTACAGGAAGGTGCCACCGCTCCAGAAGGCTCCGTGCAACGCCGCGAACTTGTTGTCCTGCGGCGTCACCGCCTCCGTCATGAAGTACTGCTGGACGAGTTCCGGAACCTCGCGGGCGGCGGTGAGGAGATCGGTGAAAATCACCCCCTGCCCGGCGATTCCCGGATCGAGCTGCGCGTAAACGACCGAGCCGTCGACCTGCGTCAAGAGGCCAGACCGGAGTGCCGCATCACCGAGAATCTCGAAGAGCGCCTGCGGCAGTGCGTCCGGACTGCTGACACGATCGCGCAGGTCAGCGAACGGCAGTACCTCGTTGATCGGCAGGCGGCGAATATCGGTGCGCCGCCACTCCTCGTCGGTTCGGCTCGGCATCGGCGTACGCTCGTAGATCTCCCAGGCGGCGAGCCGTCGCTCGCGCAGCCAGTCCGGCTCGCCCAGGAGGTGAGACAGCTCTTCGACTGCTTCGCGTGTGAAGCCGCGTGTTCGCTCGGCTACCCTGGTGCTCATAGACTCCCCTCGAAAACGGTACGCAGCGTGGGCCCGGGGTCATACCCCGAGCCCACGACTCGTCATCCGACCGAACCCTCCATCTCGAGCGCGATCAAGCGGTTGAGCTCGACGGCATACTCGAGCGGGAGTTCCTTGGTGATCGGCTCGATGAAGCCATTGACGATCATGCTCATCGCTTCGGCCTCGGTCAGCCCGCGGCTCTGCAGGTAGAAGAGCTGTTCCTCAGCCACCTTGCTCACCGTGGCCTCGTGGCCGATGGAGACCTGTTCTTCCTCGATCTCCATGTACGGGTAGGTGTCGGTGCGGCTCTGCTCGTCGAGCAGCAGCGCGTCGCAGACGACGTTGGCACGGACGTGATGCGCGCCACGGTGCACCTTCACCAGCCCGCGGTAGCTGGCGCGACCAGTACCCTTGGAGATCGACTTCGAGATGATCTGCGACGAGGTGTACGGTGCCACGTGCACCATCTTGCCGCCAGCATCCTGGTGCTGCCCGTCACCGGCGAAGGCGACGGAGAGCACCTCGCCGCGGGCACCCGGCTCCATCAGCCAGACGGCTGGATACTTCATCGTCACCTTGGAGCCGAGGTTCCCGTCGACCCACTCCATCGTCGCGTCGCGGTAGGCCGCTGCCCGCTTGGTGACCAGGTTGTAGACGTTCTTCGACCAGTTCTGGATGGTGGTGTAGCGGCAGCGGGCGCCTTCCTTGACGATGATCTCGACGACCGCGCTGTGCAGCGAGGCCGCGCTGTAGATCGGTGCCGTGCAGCCCTCGACGTAGTGCACGTAGGCACCCGGCTCGACGATGATCAGCGTCCGCTCGAACTGGCCCACGTTCTCGGCGTTGATCCGGAAGTACGCCTGCAGCGGCACCTCGACGCGCACACCCTCCGGGACGTAGACGAAGGAACCACCCGACCAGACCGCCGAGTTGAGAGCCGCGAACTTGTTATCGTTCGGTGGTACGATCGTCCCGAAGTACTGCTTGACCAGGTCCGGGTACTCGCGGACTGCGGTGTCCATATCGCAGAAGATGACACCCAGGCGCTTGAGCTCCTCGCGGAGCGAGTGATAGACGACCTCCGACTCGTACTGGGCTCCCACGCCTGCCAGGAAGCGCCGCTCGGCCTCGGGGATTCCCAGTCGGTCGAAGGTGCGGCGGATATGCTCGGGGAGCTCGTCCCAGCTCGAGCCCTTCCGCTCGGTCGGCTTGATGTAGTACACGATCTCATCGAAGTTCAGCTCCGAGAGATCGGCGCCCCAGGTAGGCATCGGCCGGCGCTGGAAGTACTCGAGCGCCTTGAGCCGGAACTCGCGCATCCAGTCCGGCTCGTTCTTGATCCAGGAGATCTGTTCTACGACCTCCCGATCGAGCCCCTTGCGGGCCTTGAAGACGTACTGCTCGGGGTCGCGGAATCCGTACTTCTCCGCGTACTCGCTACCCAATCGCTTGAGTTCGACTTCTGGCGTTGCCATGCTTTCGCCTCCTTCCGCGGCGCGTCCTCAGGACGCAGCCTCGGCGTACTGTCCCTTGACCCAGTCGTAGCCCTTCTCCTCGAGCTCCTGTGCCAGCTCGGGGCCACCGGACACAGCGATCTTCCCATCCAGCATCACGTGGACGAAGTGCGGCTTGATGTAGTTCAGGATCCGCTGGTAGTGGGTGATGACGAGCAGCGCCATGTTCGGGTTGAACAGCCGGTTGACACCCTCGGAAACCGTGCGGAGCGCGTCGATGTCCAAGCCCGAGTCGGTCTCGTCCAGAACGGCGAACTCCGGCTCGAGCATCGCCATCTGCAGAATTTCCGCCCGCTTCTTCTCACCGCCGGAGAAGCCCTCGTTGAGATACCGGCTGGCGAACGACTCGTCCATGCGCAGGAGTTCCAACTTCTCCCGCAGCAGGCGCCGGAACTCGCGCGGGCTGAGCGCCTTGTCCTCGCCGTAGCGCGCCTTGCGCACCGAGTTGACGGCGAGTCGCAGGAAGTTCGCCATCGTCACGCCGGGGATCGCGGTCGGGTACTGGAACGCGAGGAACATCCCCAGGCGGGCGCGTTCGTCCGGCGAGAGTTCGAGCACGTTCTCACCCTTGTAGAGAATGCGTCCCTCGTAGACCTCGTAGTTCGGGTGCCCGGCGATGACGTAAGCGAGCGTGCTCTTCCCGGAGCCATTCGGCCCCATGAGCGCATGGATCTCGCCCCGCTCGATCGTCAGATTCACCCCGCGCAGGATCTCCTTGCCCTCGATCCCGGCACGGAGATTCTCGATCACGAAAAGTGGCGTGTGCTCAGCCATCCTGTTGTGTCCCTCCTTCGTCCTGCCCTCGTGGGCGACCGCCAGTCCAACTTACTCTACCACACCGTTTCGAAACATGCTCGCCGCACCAACCGTGTATATCGGCCCACGCTCATCGGCTCGCAGTGGCGCGGCTCCGTTCCGCTTCCCGTTCCTGCTTCTCCTGGCAGGTCGGGCAGATTCCGGTGAAGACCGTCTGGTGGTCGATGATCTGAAAGCCGGTCTGCTCGGCCGCTACCTGGCGAGCCAGCAGCGCGATCGGCACCTCGACATCGACCAGCTCACCGCACACGATGCAGTGCACGTGATCGTGGCGGTCGGTGCGCCGGTCGAAGCGGCTGGCATTGTCGCCGAACGGGAATTCCTGGATCAGGCCATGCTTGGCCAAAAGGTGCAGCGTCCGGTACACCGTTCCGTAGGCGATGGTCGGGTACTTGCGCCGCACCCGCTCGTAGATTTCGGCCGCCGTGAGGTGCCGTTCGGCATTCTGCACCTCGGCCAAAATGGCCATCCGCTGTGGCGTCATCCGGAATCCGGCTGGCAACATAGTCGGTGACTCGCTCCCACTTGAGAATGATTCTCGTTCTCACCTGTGCTATACCTTACTGCGTCACTCGGAATTCGTCAACCGTCGAAGGGGTCGGTATGGACAAGCAAGAGTTGATGGAACAGATCGTCGAGCATTACCGGCGGCCACGCCACCGTCATTCGATGCCCGACGCCGACGTCGTGCTGCCAGGCGGAAACCCCGGCTGCGGTGACATCGTGACCATCTATCTGAAAGTCGATCCCGAGAGACGAGTCGTCGCCCAGGCGTCGTTCGAAGGTGAGGGGTGCACGATCAGCCAAGCTGCAGCCGATATCCTGCTCGATGTCGTCAACGAGGAGGGCTGGACGCTCGAGCAGGTGCTCGAGACTGATTACCACCTGATGGAAGAACTGATCGGCGAGGAAGCAGTCAAGATGCGCCCACGCTGCGCCACTCTGGCGCTGGGAACGCTCAAGGCTGCCGTCACCAAGTATCTCCGCGACCGTCTGCGTCGCGAAGCAGGGCTCGATCAGGTCGAGGCGGAGAACGCTCGCTTCGGTATCGTCACCGGTGAGGTACCCACTGATCCGCCGAAGCGGGATCACTGATCCGCCGGCGAACGGCGCTCGCGTCGCAGTTCTTGCACGAACGCCGCCAGGTGCTCGCGGAGCTGGGGGCCGAAACCGCTCACTGTCACCAGGGTCACACCGCCGCGTCCGACATTCGGCTGGACGAGAATTTCAGCCGTGACACGCGGGAGGATTCCCTCCCGTTTCCCGAGCACATACACTTGGTTCGGTCGCCCGGTGCGGCCTGCCCGGTAACCCCGCTCGGAGAAGAAAGCGATCGCCCGCTCGAGCACGGCATCCGGGCTCGCGCGTGTCACGACGCGCCGCTGGAACGCGGTACGGGTCATCTCGGCAGTGAGTTCGTCGCGTTCAGGTCGTCCGGCGGGTGCGCTCGGTCGTTCGCTACTCATGCCCCTCGCTCCGCTCGGTCTCTCGCTCCTGTGGATGATACGTCGGCGTCGTGCTCAGAAGCGTAGCGGGCGACCGGCTGCCATGCCGTGAATCAATCTCCGGCAGGCCTCGGCATCAGCCGCAGCACGGTGGGCGCCGGGATGAACGAGGCCGAGGCGCTGGAGCGCCTCGGCCAGTCGGTGATACGCACGCCACGAATTGACGACCGGTCGGCCAGCGTAATCAGCGAAGCGGCGCATCGCGCAGTGCCAGTCGAGTTGCGGGGGTGGCAGCCCATGGCGGCTACAGGTTTGCTCGAGGAGCCGGCGATCGAACGACGCGTTGTACGTCACGGCACAGCGACTGTGTCGCAGGATGCTGAGCAGCTCGCGATAGACCAACGGCCACTCGGGTGCGCTGGCGAGGATCGCCTCGGTGAGCCCGTGAACGCGGGCTGCACCGGGATCGATCGGACAGGTCGGGCGCACGAGCGTGTCGAGGAGGACACGCCCGTGCGCGTCGAGTACTGCAAGCTCGATCACCTCGTCGCAGGAACCGATACCGGTCGTTTCGGTATCGAGAATCACGATGCCGGGAGTCGAAACGACCCACCGTGCCCACTCGCGTGCCTGCCGCTGTCGGCCCATGACGCTCACTGCAGCGTCAACTGCTCGCCGGGCTGGAGCACGATGCACCGAGCACTGGTTTGCGCCATGACCGCTTGCGCGAAGGCGACCGGATCCTGCTCGATCAACGGGAACGTGTTGTAGTGACACGGCACGACGATCTGTGGCTTGAGCAGTTTGACGGCCTTGACGGCGTCGGCCGGTCCCATCGTGAAGTGGTCACCGATCGGCAGGGCGGCGAAGTCGAGCCCTTCCTCGCCGATGAGTGCCATGTCGCCGAACAGACAGGTATCGCCCGCGAAGTAGAGCGTCTTGCCGCCCATCCGCACGACGAGGCCGGCCGGAACACCCGGCGCCAGGAACTGCTCGCCGTACGAGGAGGTGTGCCAGGCTGGAACCAGCTTGACTGTCCCACCGTCGAAGCGAACCGTTCCCCCGTGGTTCGCCGGGATCGCCTCAGCACCTTGCTGCTGGAGGTATGTCGCCAGTTCGAAGGTGGCGATGACCGGCGCCTTCGTCCGCTTGGAAATGGCGACGGCATCCCCCACGTGGTCGGCGTGCGCGTGCGTGACGAGGATCGCGACCGGGTTGAGTTCGTCGGGGCGTGCTGCAGCCTTGGGGTTCCCGGTCAGGAAGGGGTCGATGACGACCTGTTTCCCGTCCGCTTCGAGGGCAAACGCTGCATGCCCGAGATACCGCACCGTCACTGCCATCGCAGTCGTCCCTCCCTTCGCACTCGCCGTAACCTGCTCGAGGACAGCATACTGCGTTTCAGGCTTCCCAGGCGACTCGTCCGTCCACGATGGTCATGAGCGTCCGGATCGTCGTCAACTCCTCCGGGTCCACGGAGAGTGGATCACGGTCGACCACGACGAGGTCGGCGAGAAATCCCGGCGCGATGCGCCCCTTCCGGTTCTCCTCGAAGTGCGCGTAGGCCCCACCGCTGGTGTAGAGGCGGAGCGCGTCCAGGACGCCGACGCGTTGCGCTGGCCCGAACGGCTGGCCGGTTCGTGTGCGTCGGAGCACCGCCGCTTGAATGCCGACCCAGGGATCAGGCGGAATGACCGGTGCGTCGGAGCTGAAGGCGACCGGGATACCGCGTTCCAGCCAGGCGCGTGTCGGGTAGGCGAGCGCGAGCCAGTCGTCGCTGAAGTTACGCAGGTAGGCATCGCCGAGGTAATAACCGAAGCCAGGTTGCGGAACAGCCACGACGCCGAGCCGCGCCATCCGGTCGAGCAGATCCGGCCGCAGCATGCCGCAATGCTCGATGCGCCAGCGGTGATCAGGAAGGGGGTAGTCTGCCAGCGCCCGCTCGTAGGCAGTCAGAACCATCTCGATGGCGCGATCGCCGATGGCATGCGCGGCTGCCTGGCAGCCGAGCCGGGCGACGCGCCGGAATGCCTCGTCCAGCTGCTCCTGCGTGTAATAGGCGATACCGTAGTTTTCCGGTTCGCCAGGGTAGGGGATGCTCATGGCGGCCGTACGCGCACCACCGGCGCCGTCCTGGAACAGCTTGAACGGGCCGATCCGCAGCCAGTCGTCACCGAAGCCGGTGCGGAGGCCGAGTCGTTCGGCCGGCTCCAGCAACTGATCGATGAGCAGCATCACGCGTGCGCGCACTGGTAGCGCACCACGCTGATGGAGATTCTGGTAAGCCTGGAGCTCCTCGGGACGACTGATTCCTGCTTCGGTGACCGAGGTGATGCCGAGTGCCAGGAATCGCTCGCCAGCGCGGCGCAGAGCGCGCTCGAGGTCGGCTACTGTCGGCTCGGGAATCAGCTGGCGTACGAGTTCCTGGGCGCGCTCTTGCAAGAGTCCGGTCGGCTCGCCGGTTGCGTCGCGCACGATGCGGCCACCTTCCGGGTCAGGGGTCTGGCGAGTGATGCCGGCACGGGCGAGCGCGGCGCTGTTGGCGACCAGCATATGGCCGCAGGTACGGATCACGATCGTCGGTCGGTCACCGGTCACCGTGTCGAGTTCCCAGCGCGTGGGATGCCGCCGCACATCGAGGCGCGAGTCGTCATAGCCGCGTGCCAAAAGCCAGCGGTCGGGCGGCGTTTCGCGCGCTGCTTCGGCGAGGCGCGCCAGCAGTGTCTCCAGCGTCGGGGCAACGTCGGGCGAAACGTCGGCCCATTCGAGCGAGAGACCGAAGCCGATCGGATGGCAGTGCGCGTCGTCGAACGCCGGCAGCACGGTCGCCCCCGCGAGGTCGAGGATGCGCGTCGCTGGGCCAGCGTCCTGCAGCACGGTCTGCTCATCGCCGACTGCCAGGATGCGACCGCGCCAGATACTCAGTGCGCGCGCCAGCGGTCGAGCTGGATCGAGAGTGCGAACGGTCGCGTTGCGTAGGATGAGGTCAGCTGCCATCCCCTACCTCCAGCGTGCTCACGCGGCACCGGGCCGCGCGTAGGCGATCCGTCCGTCGACGATGGTGTAGTCGACGCGTACCTGACCGAGGCCATCGGGAGGCACGGTACGGAGATCGGCCTCCAGGACAGCGAGGTCGGCCAGTTTCCCCGGTTCGAGCGTTCCCTTCTCGTGCTCGCTGAAGCTCGCGTAGGCCCCATTGACGGTGTAGACGCGGATCGCTTCCTCGAGCGTGATGCATTCTTCCGGCCAGGTTACCTGCCCGTCGGCGTCCTTGCGCGTCACCATCGTCTGGATGCCGAGCAGCGCGTTCGGCGAACAGACCGGTGTATCGCTGCTTGCAGCCGCCACGATGCCGCAGTCGAGGAACGTACGGAGCGCGTAGGCGTACCGCAACCGCTCGAGCCCGAGACCGCTCAGGTAGACAGCGCGGAAGTCGTGGAGGAATGACGTGCCGGGAATCGGAACCGCGCCGAGACGCGCGATACGGTCGATCAGGTCGGGACGGAGAATGCTGCAATGTTCGATCCGGTGGCGGTGATCGTGTCGTGGCTGGACACGCAGCGCTTCCTCGAAGGCGTCCAGAAGCAGTTCGATGGCTGCATCGCCGATCGCGTGGGCACAGCATTGGAAACCGGCGCAGTGTGCCTCGACGATTTTCCGCTTCATCACCTCCGGATCGTCCATCCAGAGGCCCAGCGTGTCCCGGTCGAGGTACGGTTCCGACATGCGTGCGGTGCGGCCGCCGATACTGCCATCCAGGAAGAGCTTGGCCGGGCCGATCCGGAGCCAGCTGTCACCGAAGCCGGTGCGGAGGCCCAGGGCGCGACATGGCTCGAGGAGCGGGTCGATGAGGATCATGAGCGTGCTGCGCACAGGCAGGCGCCGGTCGCGAGCCAGTCGCTGGTAGGCGAGAAACTCTTCAGCGCGCCGGATTCCGGCCTCCTGAACACTGGTCACGCCGAAGCGGAGGAACAGCGTTCCGGCTTCCTCGAGCGCTGCGACGAGGTCATCGACCGTTGGCTCGGGCAGGGCTGCACGAACAAGCTGCAAAGCGGCCTCGCGCAGGACCCCGGTCGGCATACCGTCAGCGGAACGATCGATCGTCCCACCCGGCGGATCGGGCGTGCCCGGCCCGATGCCAGCACGTTCCAGTGCCTGGCTGTTGGCGACACCGATGTGGCCGCAGGCCCGGATCAGCAAGACCGGATGCTGGCTCGTCGCCCGATCGAGGTCCTCGCGTGTCGGATGCCGTCGCTCGATCAGCTGGGCCTGATCATACCCACGGGCAACGATCCAGGTACCAGGGGGTTGCGTCGCGGCGCGCTCAGCGATCCGAGTGACGATTTCCGCGATGCTCCGGTTGGGCGGTGTGCGTGCATCGACTTCGCGTAGGCTGAGGCCGAGTGCGATCGGGTGACAGTGCGCGTCGTTGAAACCGGGCGTGACCGTCCGTCCCTGGAGGTCGATTGTCTCGGTCTGTGGACCGACGAACGGCCGGATGTCGCTGTCGGAACCGACGGCGAGGATGCGCTGCCCCGAGATCGCTACGGCCGTCGCTGGCGGCGCACCAGCAACCGCCGTTACCACGTGGCCCCCGAACAACACCAACGTCGCTTCCATCGTGCCTCGCTCCGCGTTCTCTTCGCCAGCCTAACACGACGGGCGGTGGAGCGCTACGGCTCGGCACCGAGCCGGCGCAGGGCCTCGCGGGCGACGTCGAGATTGGCGTCATCGTCGAGAGCCCGGCGGTATTCGGCGATGGCGGCACCGATCTGCCCGAGTGCCTCGAACGCGCGCCCTCGCTCGTAGTGCATCTCACCGAAGACGCCGGCCGTCGCGATCTGGGCGGCTGCCAGTGCAAGCGCTTCCTCGTACCGTCCCGCATCGACGTATGCCGAAACGGGCCAGAACTGGTACCACAGCATCTTCGGCGGCAGTCCGATGGCGGCGGCGCGCTCGTAGGCAGCGAGGGCGGCATCGACGTTTCCGAGCAGGTACTCGGTAGTGCCGAGCGAGAACCAGAGGTACGCATCGTTCGGATGCTCCTCGACGAGCTGTTGCATGCGCGCGTGTGCCCGCTCGAGATTGCGCTGTGGATCGGCTTCCTCGCCGAGAATGGCCAGAACGCGTGGCTCGTCCTCCGGGCGATACACAGGGATGTAGCGGAAATCGAACGCGCGCCACAGCTCCTCGAACTCGCTGTAGGGCATCGCGACGCCGGCGCCGATCATCGAATCGTTGACCAAGAAGACGCCCTCGCTATCGTCGTAGCCTCGCACGACGCGGTAGTGGCCGATCGCGTCGGGCTTGTGGTCGAGCCACTGCGGTGTGATGATGGGGAAACCGGCGGCGACCAGCTGCTTGATGCGCTCGATCGTTCCGCCCTCGAGAATGCGTGCCCGCAGTCCGAACTGTTCGAGGAGCGCCACCACCTGGTGCGGCTCGACGTGCTTGTCGCCGGGGTTCGGGCGGAGCAGCGGCCCGAGCTGGGCCTGCGTCCGCTGGATACCGAAGTACGACAGCACCATCGCAGTGGAAACGGCAGCGCAGTTGTTCCAGGTCTGGTACTCGTGCGACATCGGCTCCAGGAAGACGCGACCGGGAACCGGTGTCGGCTCCGGAGTCGGTGTCGGTGCTGTCGTCGGCGTGGAAGTAGGAGCAGGTGCCGGTGTCGGAGTCGGCTGTGGTGTCCCCGTCGGCGTTGGTGCGGGTGACGGAGGAGTCGCGACGGTCGGTGTGGGTGGGTCGTTCGAGGGTGTGGCGGTGGGCATGGTTGGGGTTGCTGGGCTCGCGGCGATTCGACATGCCGAAAGGAGAAGGACGGCCACGATGAACGGCCCGGTGAACAGCGCACGAGGCGATCGCCGGAACGCGAGCGAGGGCAACATCGGGTACCTCCATCCGTTCCGTCGAGCGTGCCCGTTCAGTGTACCGCGCGGGTGGAACGAGGGCAGCTCAGGATTCGGAGGTGGTGCTGCTGGCCTCTTCCAGGTCGCGTTCGCGTTCGCGCCACCAGAGTGCGACGTGGTCGGCCCGGGCGATCCAGACGTCGCCGAGCGCGATGACCGTGTCCAGGAATTGCGCCAGAGCCCGAGACGGTCCCGGCCTGCCGGAAATCCAGGGATGCAGGGTGAGACACATCAGTTTGCCTTCGGCGCGGACGATTTCCAAATCCTCACGCCAGAACTCGGCAACGAGCCGCGGCGGGAGCGACTGCTCGATGAAGAACGGGTAGTCGTCCCACCAGCGCGACGGCGGGAGCTGGATCACTGGATGACGCGTAGGATCTGGCCGCATCGCGACCGGGAGGTCACCGAGTGCCAGATCCATGTTCCACTGGAAGCCGAGTTCCTGGAGCAGTGCAACCGTTTCCGCCGTCGGACGCCAGAAGGGTGACTTGTGCCCGACCGGCGTCACACCAGCCAGTTCGGCGATCGTCTCCCGCGTGCGGATGAGGTCCTCCCGCTGCTCGGACCGAGACATCCGGCTATAAACACGGTGGTCCCAACCATGAGTGGCGATCTCGTGTCCACGTTCGACGACGGCGCGCAGGGCATCTGGGCGTTCCTCGGCCGCGAGCCCGACCCAGCAGAACGTGGCCTTGATGTCGTAATCATCGAGCAGCTCGAGCAGGCGCCAGAGGCCAGCCTCGAGGTCGTACTTCGCCTGGCCGCGCCAGTACCAGTCGTCCTCGCCGTGCTCCGCAATCACGCCGTATTCGCCGTCGACATCGATCGAGACGACCAGCGCGGCTCGGTGACCGGCCGGCCAGACCGGAACCTGCTTCGTCATACCGCACTCCGTGCGCCAGCGAGCTCGGCACGCGCTTCGGTCAGCGCAGCGACGAGTCGCTCGATATCCTCTTCCGCATTGTAAAAGCCTACCGAGAGACGGACGCAGTACGGGTGGGTGATCCAGCGGACGATCACGTTGCGTTGCGCCAGCGCCTCGACGAGCTTCTGCGGATCGCAGTCGCGGACGGTGAAGCTCACGAGGCCAGCCATCCGGTCCAGTGGCGTCAGCACCTGGACACCGTCGAGGGTGGCCAAGCGTTGGGCGGCGAAGCGCCCGAGCTGCGCGATGCGCTGGAAGATCCAGTCGTAGCCGACCTCTTCGCGCAACCAGCGGAGTGCGGCTACTTGACCGGCAAGAGCCGGCAGGTGAACGCCGCCGACTTCGAACCGTTCGGCCGTCGCCTTGGGGACGAAGTAGCCGCCGATCGGCTCCAAGCCACTCGGTGCGAGCGAGGCGTACCCCACAATCGTCAGGTAGAGCTGATCGAGCGCATCGTCGGAGAAATAGACGGCACCCGTTCCTTCCGGGCCACAGAGCCACTTCTGGCCGGGTATCGCGTAGACATCGACCCCGAGTGCGTGCACGTCGACGGGGATGGAGCCAGCCGACTGAGCCCCGTCGACGACCACCAGGGCGCCGACGCGATGGGCGAGCTCCGCGACCTCCGCGACGGGAAGGATGGCACCGGTGTTCCAGGTCAAGTGCGAGAGCACCACCATACGGGTTCGCGTGTTGATGAGTCGTGCGATCGCGCTGACCACATCGCCCGCCCCGGTGCCGAGTCGCGCAGTCCGGACGACGACTCCGAAGCGGCGGGCCACATTGAAGATCGGCCCCTGGGCACCGGGATGTTCCATGTCGGTGGTGACGATCTCGTCGCCGGGCTGCCAGTTCCGGCCCATGACAGCCAGGTTGATCCCGTCGGTCGTGTGGCGAGTCAGCGCGATCTGCTCGGGGCGGCAGTGCAACAGCTGAGCGACTTCCTCGCGGGCCAGTTGCTTGAGCTGGGTCGCGCGCTCGTAGCTCGTTGTCGTGATGCGGCCGTCGATGAGTTCCCGTTCGCTCTCGGTTCGCATCGCGTCAGTGACGACTCGTGGCAGCGGGCCGAAAGTACCGGCATTGAGGTAGACATGCTCCGTGACGGCGGGCATCCCGCTGCGGATCGCCCGAACCTTCTCCTGCTCCGACATACTCAACGCTCCTGTCCGTCGCGTGCCTCCCATGCCGATGTCGGCTGTGTACCGCAGGGACTCTCGCCCGTCAACCGGGTCCTGCACGATATGGCCCCAGTCCGGCGGAGCCGAAACCGGTCGAACCGCGCGAAGCCGGTCCACCACGTCGCCCCCTTCAGCGCAGTGGGAGGCACGGGGTGGTATGTCCTCGCTCAGGCCAGGCCAGCGAGTGCCTGGTCGAGATCGGCGATGATGTCCTCCGGATCCTCGAGCCCGACCGAAAGCCGCACGAGCCCCTCGCCGATACCGATAGCCTGCCGTTCCTCGGGCGAGAGACCGCGATGGGATGCCATGACCGGATAGAGGATCTCGGAGTAGACGTCGCCGAGCGTCGTGGCTGGGATGATGAGCTGGAGGCTGCGCAGGAAGGCGAAGACCCGCTCGCGCGTTCCGTCGCGGATCTCGAACGAGACGATCGCTCCGTACTCGCCGGGGGGTAAGAGCCGTACGGCCGTCTCATGGCTGGGATGCGTGGGAAGACCAGGGTAATAGACACGCTCGACCAGCGGGTGCTCGGCCAACCAATTGGCGATGCGGACGGCATTCGCGCACTGACGCTGCATCCGCACAGGGAGCGTCTTGATGCCGCGTAGGACCAGATACGCTTCGAACGGACCGAGGATACTGCCGACGGTCTTGTTGAGCTCGTTCAACTCCCACCGTCGATCAGCCCGCGTCGCGACGACACCAGCAGTGACGTCACCGTGCCCAGCGAGGTACTTGGTCGCGCTGTGCACGACATAATCGGCGCCGTACGTTCCCGGTCGCACCAGATACGGGGTGGCGAAGGTGTTATCGACGATCAACCGTGCTCCGTAGCGGTGCGTCAACTCGGCCAAGGCTGGGAGGTCCGTGACCCGGAGCAGTGGGTTCGAAATCGTCTCACAGAGCACCACGCGCACGCGTCCCTTGGCGAGAGCGGCCTCCACCTGGTCGAGGTCGAGGATGTCGACGAACTCGGTCTCGACGCCGAGTGCACCGAACACGAGCCGAAGCAAGGTGATCGTCTGTCCGTAGAGATCGCGAGAAGCGACGATCCGATCGCCCGCTTCGACGCAGGAGAGCAGTGCCACGTGGAGTGCAGCCATACCGGAACCGAATGCCAGGGCGGCTTCCTGCTCTTCGAGTGCGGCTACCGCGGTCTCCAGTGCCTCCGTGGTCGGATTACCGTAGCGGCCGTACACGAAGAGTCCCTCGGCTCCGCCGAGGGCCGCATCCATCCGGTCGAGATCCTCGTAGAGGAACGTCGACGCTGGATAGATCGGAGTGACTGTCGGGATGACGTTGCGCGGTGCTGGCCGTTCGCCGGCATGGACGGCACGGCTGGCGAACCGCAAATGGAGCCGACGCAGATCGCGCATGCGGCTTGTTCTCCTTCCCTGCAGCGACCGACCATCGGCTGGTCGTGAGGGCAAGTATAGGCACACGCACAAAGACAGAATCCGAACTCGAGCCAAAAGAGGGCTTGGCCGACCGCAGGTACTGTTTCGTACTTAATCGGCAACGTTCTATTGACTTAATCGGCAACGAGGAGTAGAGTACGGCCGGATGGGTCGAGGTGGAAAGATGGCGCGTTTCCGAGCGCGAGATCCACCGTCGGGCGGTACGCGCACTGGAGAATGATGGGGTGTCGGCCTTCTTTTCTCAGGAACGTGAGGTGCGAGATGTGGAAATCTCGGAAACTCTGGCATCTTCTGTCCTTACTCGTGCTCGCGCTACCCGTTCTGGCTGCCTGCGCGCGCTCGCAGGCGACTCCGACCCCTGTCCCGAGCGTGGCGTGACGCCGCAAGCGGGTGAAACACCACAAGCAGGGCAAACACCCGCTGCAGCGGTGACGACGACTGGTGGTGAGAAGATCCTGCGGATTCACGAGTACACCTATCCGGATGTGTTCGACCCGCAGAAGAGTTCCTTCTCGAACGAGATCGCGGTCCTGCACATGAATTACGAAGGGCTCACACGGCTCGACCAGAATCTCAACACCGTCCCGGCTGCTGCAGAGTCCTGGGAGTTCAACCAGGACGGGACCGTGGTGACGTTCCACTTGCGAGCTGGACTCAAGTACAGCGACGGGACGCCGCTTACTGCCGAGCGGTTCCGGTATGCGGTGGAGCGGACCTGCGACCCGAAGACCGCGGGAGAGTACCAGTCGATCCTGTTCGACATCGTCGGTTGCCAAGAGTTCGCCGAGACGGATCCGAACGACCAAGCGGCCTATGAAGCTGCTCGGCAGAAGCTCGGCGTGGAGGCACCGGACGATCGTACCTTGATCGTCCGCCTGACGCATCCCGCGCCGTATTTCCCGACGATCGCCTCTCTCTGGGTCTTCTACCCAGCCCGCAAGGAGCTGATCGAGCAAGGTGGGGAAAACTGGTGGAAGGATCCGAAACTCCAGATCGGCAATGGGCCCTTCCAGATGGTCGAGGTCGTCGAGGATCAACGTATCCGGTTCGTTGCCAACCCCAACTACTGGGAGGGGAAGCCGAAGCTGGATGGCGTCGAGATCATCTACCAGAAGGAGAGTTCGGTCGCGCTCGAGGCCTACAAGGCCGGGCAAATCGACATGTTTGCACCCGATCCTTCCCAGTTACCGGCGATCAAGAGTGATCCGGAGCTCTCTAAGCAGCTCGTCACCTATCCGGCCGCGACGACGATCCAGTTGTCGTTTAATTTGACGAAAGAGCCGTTTACCGACAAGAAAGTGCGCGAGGCCTTCGCCTATGCTTTCGATCGCAAGACTTTCTGCGAGCAGATCCGGAACGGTGACTGCACGCCAACGCTGGAATGGATTCCGCCTGGGATTCCGGGGCATATCGGGACGGACAAGTATGCCTTCGATCCGGCGAAGGCCAAGCAAGCGCTCGCCGAGTCGAGCTACGGTGGGCCAGACAAGCTGCCGGAAATCAAGCTGACCTATAACAGTGACGATCCGGCGGCACGCCCGCGGATGGAGTGGATCGCCGGGCAATACCGGGACATCCTGGGTGTGAACATCACGCTTGAGCCGGTCGACGGCAAGACGCTCGTCGCTATGCGCAAGGATCCGAGCACCTACCCGCAGATGACGCTCGCCGGCTGGATCCAGGACTATCCTGATCCCCAGAACTGGTTGAGCGTGTACTGGAAGTGCGACGCGACCTTCGCGCAGCGCTTCGGGTACTGCAATCAGGAGTTCGATCGCATCGTGACACAGGCGGATCAGGAGCTGGATCAGCAGAAGCGCATCGAGCTCTACAAACAGGCACACCAGATTCTGATCGACGACGCGCCGGGGCCGTTCCTCTACAACCCACTCAATATCTGGTTGGTGAAGCCGTACGTCACCGGTTACAACCCGACACCGAGCGATGATGCCTTCCCTGGCGAATTCGCCTCGCTCATGACGCTCGATATTCAGAAGTAGCATGCAATACCGGGCCGGGGAAATCCCCCGGCCCGCCTCCTAGTCAGGAGGAACGGTATGCTGCTGTCGTTCGTCGTCCGACGTGTCTTATGGCTGATACCGGTCATCGTGGTCGTGACCACGATCACGTTTTTCCTGATGCATCAGACACCGGGTGGTCCCTGGGATCGCGAGAAGCCGGTCGCGTCAGCGACACTCAAGGCGCTGAATCAAAAGTTCGGCCTCGACAAGCCCGTCTGGTTCAATAGCGCGGCTGTCCGGGAGCGGTGGCAAAGCGGCGAGCGGAACCCGTTCCATCTCGCACAGGCGTTCCTCGACAGCCAGTACTTCCATTACCTCTGGGGGCTCGCTCACTTCGATCTCGGTCCATCGTATCGTTCCAAGGGGACCGAATCGGTGCAGAGCATTCTCTGGCGAAAGTTTCCCACGACGGCCAAAGTCGGACTGGTCGCGACGGTCTTCGCGGTGTTCGTGGGGATACCACTCGGCGTCTTGGGCGCGCTGAAGCAGAATAGTTGGATCGACTACATCAGTCTCACGGTCGCCACGCTCGGTGTCTCGGTCCCCAGCTTCGTGATCGGTGTGCTGGTCGTGATTCTGTTGAGCCAGCTGTTCGGGGTGAAGCCGATCCGCGAACCTGAGGAATGGCAGGGCCTGTCGACTGCGTACCTCGCACCGGGTATCGTACTCGGTCTCGGGACGATGTCGTATTTGACCCGGTTGACCAGATCGTCGATGCTCGAAGTGATTCGCCAGGACTACGTGCGGACGGCCCGCGCGAAAGGTCTGAGCGAGTTCCGCGTGGTGACGCGGCATATGCTGCGCAACGCACTGATCGCGGTCGTGACGGTGCTGGGACCGGCGGTCGCTGCCTTGGTGACGGGATCCTTCATCATCGAAACGATTTTCAATGTCCCCGGTATGGGACGCGAGTATGTGGTGGCGATCGCGGCACGCGACTATTCGATGATCATGGGAACGACCTTGATGTACGCCCTCTTCGTCGCGGTCGCGAACATCTGGGTAGACATCATGTATGGCCTCCTCGATCCGCGGATCCGGGTGTGAGAGGTTGGGTGCCATGACCGTTACAGCGACTGCACGGCAACTCGATCGCGATCTCGCGCTCCGGCGACCGCCGAGGAGCTTATGGAGCGATGCCTGGCGACGGTTCCGGAAAAATCGCCTGGCGCTCGTCGGCCTCGCCTACATCGCTTTCCTCGCGATCGTCGCGATCGCTGCACCGGTGATCGCGCCGCACAATCCCGTGCAGAGCGATGTCGCACGGGCAGGCGTGTTTCGTCAGGCTGCCTGGGTACGGGATCCGAACCCGATGCGGACTGGTACCTGGGAGTATCCACTCGGTACGGATTCGGTTGGTCGCGATGTGTTCAGTCGCTTGGTCTACGGTACGCGCGTCTCCCTCGTTGTCGGGTTCGTCCCGATGTTCTTCACGGTGACCATCGGCATGCTGATCGGCCTGACGGCTGGCTATCTGGGCGGTCGGGTGGACAATATTCTGATGCGCTTCACGGACGTCGTCTACGCCTTCCCGGATCTTCTGCTCTTCATTATCATGCAGGTCGCGTTCCAGGATGCCTGGATCGGCAAGCTCCTGAACGGCCTGGTGCTGCTCTTCATTACGTTGTCGCTCGTCAGCTGGGTCACGGTGGCACGGTTAGTCCGTGGAGAGGTGCTGGCCGTCAAACAGAAAGAGTTCGTCGAAGCGGCTCGAGCGATCGGTGCGAGCGGTATTTCGATCGTCCTCCGCCATATCGTTCCGAACACGTTGGGGCCGATCATCGTGGTCGCAGCCTATATCGTTCCGGGTGCGATCATCTCCGAGGCGATCCTCAGCTATCTCGGCATCGGTATCCGGCCGACGGTGCGTCTCGATGCGCCGTTCCCGACCAGCTGGGGAAGCATGATCCTCGAGGGTTCGAAGGCCTGGGAGTCGCAACCCTGGATGCTCATCGCGCCGACGGTTGCGGTCGCGTTGATCACGCTCGCCTTCACGTTCGTCGGTGATGGGTTGCGGGACGCGTTCGACCCGCGCCAGGCCGAACGCTGATGCGTTGCTCGGAGAAGCGGTCGATGCTATGCTGGGGCTAACGGGTGCCAGGGGTGCGCGGAAGCGCTGAGAGGTCGACGGACGGTCGGCCAACCCTCCGAACCTGATCTGGGTAATGCCAGCGCAGGGACGGCACCGCTCCTCAGCTCTTCCCCCACCCGCCGCCCCGTGGGGTCGGCGGATCGTTTTCCCCGCCGCCTCGTCCCGTGAAGGTCGCTGCGATACGGGAGGTGGCGATGGCGATGCGTATTCCCAAAGCCCTGACGATCGCGGGATCCGATTCCGGTGCGGGCGCCGGTATCCAGGCGGACCTCAAGACCTTCAGCGCGCTCGGAGTGTACGGTTCGACGGTCATCACGGCGATCACCGCCCAGAACACGGTCGGTGTCACTGCCGTCCACGAGATCCCGACGGATATCGTCGCCGCGCAGCTCGATGCGGTAATGGAGGACATCGGTGCCGATGCCGCCAAGACCGGCATGTTGAGCTCGGCTGCGATCATCGAGACGGTCGCAGACGGTGTCCGGCGACACCGGATCGAGCGGCTGGTGGTCGATCCGGTGATGGTCGCCAAGAGCGGAGACCGGCTGCTCCGCGAAGACGCGGTCACGGCGCTGCGCGAGATGCTGCTACCCCTCGCCTTCATCGTCACGCCGAATGCACCGGAGGCCGAGGTGCTGTGCGGGCGGCCGGTACGCAGCGAGGCGGAGATGCAGGAGGCGGCGCGCATCATCCATTCGTTCGGCCCTCGATACGTCGTCGTGAAGGGTGGCCACGTCCAGGGAGATAAGGTGGTCGATCTCCTCTTCGACGGAACGCACTTCGAGCGCTTCGCTCTGCCACGGGTCGACACGCCACACACCCACGGAACCGGCTGTACTTTTTCGGCGGCGATCGTCGCGTTCCTCGCGCGCGGTTTCGACGTGCCGACGGCGGTATGGGAGGCGAAGCAGTATCTCCACCGTGCGCTCGAGGCGGCCTTCGCGATCGGTCGTGGACGATCGCCGGTCCATCACTTCCATGCCTGGTGGGCACCGGTGACGGAAACACAGGAGGTGCGCGATGGCTGAGACTGCAGAACGTGCCAGGACGATGGTCGAGGACGAGCCGCTCAAGATCGCCGATCGGGAGTTCCGCTCGCGCCTCATTCTCGGCACGGGAAAGTGGCGCTCGAACGAAGAGATGCTCGCGGCGTTGGAAGCCTCGGGGTGCGAGATGGTGACGGTCGCGCTCCGTCGGATCGACTTCGACGATCCGAAGAGCCGGAGCATTCTCGAGGTGATCGACTGGAACAAGTATCAGATCCTGCCGAATACGGCCGGTTGCCGGACAGCCGAGGAAGCGATCCGGGTAGCGCGGCTGGCGCGGGCGATGGGTCTTTCCAACTGGGTCAAGCTGGAAGTGATCCCTGACCCGAAGTATCTCTTGCCGGATCCGATCGGGACGCTCGAGGCCGCCAAGGTGCTCGTCAAGGAGGGCTTCGTCGTCCTGCCGTACATCAACCAGGATCCGGTACTGGCGAAGCAGCTCGAAGAGATCGGCTGCGCCACGGTGATGCCGCTGGCCTCACCGATCGGTTCCGGACAAGGACTGCCGGACTTCCGCTGGTTGCAGATCATCATCGAGCAGGCGAACGTGCCCGTCATCGTCGACGCTGGGATCGGTGCGCCGTCCGATGCTGCACTGGCGATGGAGATCGGGGCCGATGCCTGCCTGATCAACACGGCGATCGCGCAGGCCGGCGATCCGGTCAAGATGGCACGGGCGATGCGTCTGGCGATCGAGGCCGGGCGGCTCTGTTACCTCGCTGGACGCATTCCGAAGAAGCCGTACGCATCAGCGAGCTCGCCGTTGGAAGGCGTCGTGCGTTGAGGAGGGGTGTGTGACCAGCTGGCGAGGAGTGCGCCTCCGCGAGGCGCTGCGCCTGTACGTGATCACCGATCGGGCGCTCGCGCGCGGGCGCCCGGATATCGAGATCGCGCGGGAGGCGATCGCTGGCGGTGCGACAGCGCTCCAGCTCCGTTGGAAAACCGGGCCACTGAGCGAGGCACTCCAGATCGGACGCGCGTTGCGGGCGCTCTGCCGTGAAGCTGGTGTCCTCTTCGTCGTCAACGACCGGGTCGACCTGGCTCTGGCGCTCGAGGCGGACGGGGTGCACGTCGGTGTGAACGATCTGCCGGTACCGGAGACGCGAAAGCTGGTCGGCGAATCGATGGTCGTCGGCTTTTCGCCGGAAACGCTCGAACAGGCCGTAGAAGCCGAAGCAGCTGGTGCCGACTACCTCGGTGTGGGACCGGTCTATCCGACGGCCACCAAGCCGGATGCTGGGCCGGCGGTCGGACTCGAGCACTTGGCGCGGATCGCGCGGGCGGTGCGTATCCCCGTCGTCGGAATCGGTGGTATCACGGCTGAGAATGCGGCAGCGGTCATCGAGGCCGGTGCCGTCGGTGTCGCGGTGATCTCGGCGGTGGTCGGTGCCGAGGACGTCCGTGGGGCTGCTGCGCGACTGCGCTGCGTGGTGGACAGCGCGCTCGCAGGGCGAGGTCGTTGACCATGCGGATTCCGCGTCTGCATCTCGTGACGGATCCAGACGTGTGCCCGTTCGACCAGTTGCTACGGCTGTTGCCCGATCTCGTCGCTGCCGGTGTCGATGCGGTCCACTTGCGGGCACGTGGGGTTCCAGCTGGAGAACTGCTCGGTGTAGCCCGCGCGGTCCGACGCCTCGTGATGCCGCCGGCCGTGTTGCTGGTGAACGACCGAGTAGACGTCGCCCTCCTCTGCGAAGCGGATGGGGTGCAGCTCCCCGAAGCGGGGCTCCCGATCGAGGAGGCGCGCCGGTTGTTGGGCCGGGGCCGGTTGATCGGGCGCTCCGTGCACAGCGTTGCGGCGGCCGAACGCGCGGCAGCTGAGGGGGCCGATTTCCTGGTCTTCGGTAACGTCTTCGAAACAGCCAGCAAGCCGGGGCTACCGGCGCAAGGGCTGGAGACGCTCCGCACCATCGTGCGAGCGGTGACCTGCCCGGTGATCGCGATCGGCGGTGTGACGCCCGAGCGGGTGCCGGAAGTACACGCTACTGGCGCGCACGGTATCGCGGTCATCCGTGGCATCCTCGGTGCGAGCGATCCGCTGGGAGCCGTCCGGGCCTTCGGCGCAGCGTTGCGCGGGATGGGAGGGGTATGACGATCCGTTTGATGCTGAACGGAAAACAAGTGGAGTTAGAGGGAGTGCGGACGATCGCCGATCTGCTCCGTGCGCGGGGACTCGATCCGCGGCTGGTCGCGGTCGAGCACAACGGTGAGATCGTGCCGCGCGACCGGTACGAGGAGCGCGAGCTCCGCGACGGTGACGTGCTCGAAGTCGTCCATTTCGTCGGGGGTGGCTGAAAACGCAGCAAGCGACGACCTGGTCCGACGGGAGCCGTGGAGCGGCTCGCTCGTGTCATGGCGCGTCGAAGCGCTCGTCCTCGGGCTCCCAGAGATGCCGTTCGAGATCGACACGGTATTCGTCGATGAACCTCACGCCCTCTTCTTCCAGAAGTGCCCGCATCACACTCGGATGCCCCCAGGCCCAGCCACCGGTCAACTCGCCGTTGCGGTTGACCACGCGGTGGGCGACCGCGGCGATGTCGGGCGGTGCTTCGTGGAGGAGCCAGCCGACCAGGCGTGCGGAGCGGGCCAGGCCTGCGGCACGGGCGATGCGGCCATACGTCGTGACGCGCCCTGGCGGGATGCGCCGGACGATCGCGTAGACGCGCTCGGCGAACGGTGAGGACCGCTGGCTTCTCTTCGCCGTGCCCATGGCGTTAGATCCGTCCTCCCACGAACAGGATACCGAGCACGATGAGGAGCGTGCCGAACCAGACGCGGAACGGAAGCGGCTCGTGGAGCACGAGACTCGCCGCGATCACCTGCACGCCGATCACCGAGAGGCCAGTCGTAATCGGATAGGCGACCGACAACGGGATGAAGCGAAGCAGGATCGTCAGTGCGATGACGGTGAGGAAACCGGCGAGGTTCCCGACCACTTGCCAGACGAGGAACGCGAACCAGCTGCCGCTCTGCGCGGCGAGCCGGAAGGCCAGTGCGGCGACAATGTTGAAGGCAAGATGTGTGGCGATGCCAGCCCCGATGAGTTCGCTGCGATGGGCCAGCGGTAGCAGGCGGTCGAGCACGGATCGGCTCTCGGTCATCGGCCGTTTCCCTTCTACTCTGCTTCAGGTTAGCTGAAGGCGTTCGTCAGTCCCCTCGGTCGAGCAGTAGACTTGACGGGTACGGGTGCCGTCAACGCATCCGCGCAGTCCGACAGCGGGAGACGAGTCCATGCGAAATGTCCTCAAGAAGATTTTCGGCGACCCGAACGAGCGAGAGCTGAAGCGCTTGCGCCGGATCGTCGATGAGATCAACGCGTTGGAACCGGAATACCAGCGGCTCAGCGACGAGCAACTGCGCGCCAAGACCGACGAATTCAAGGCGCGGCTCGAGTACGGCGAGACACTCGACGACATCCTGGTCGAGGCGTTCGCGACCGTGCGCGAGGCTGCGCGGCGAACCCTCAACATGCGTCACTTCGACGTGCAGCTGATGGCCGGTATCGTGCTGCACGAGGGCAAGATCGCCGAGATGAAGACCGGCGAAGGAAAGACGCTGGTGGCGACCTTGCCGCTCTACCTGAACGCCCTCTTGGGCCGTGGTTGCCACCTGGTCACGCCGAACGACTACCTGTCGCGGGTCGGCGGCGGCTGGATGGGGCCGATCTATCACTTTTTGGGCCTGTCGGTCGGCGTCATCACCCACGAGTTCGCCGGCATCTACGATCCGACGTACATGGCGCCCGACCCGAGTCCGGACGATCGGCTCAACCACTGGCGTCCGGTGAGCCGGCGCGAGGCGTACCTGGCCGATATCACCTACGGAACCAACCACGAGTTCGGCTTCGATTACCTGCGCGACAACCTGGTGTACCGTCCGGAGGACATCGTCCAGCGCGAACTCTACTACGCGATCGTCGACGAGGTGGACAACATCTTGATCGACGAGGCGCGGACACCACTGATCATCTCCGGTCCGGCGCGCGACACGGTCGATCGCTACTACCAGTTCGCGCAGATCGCACGACAGCTCCGCCGCGACGTCCACTATACGGTGGACTTGAAGCACCGCACGGTCACGCTGACCGAAGCCGGGATCGATCGCGTGGAGCGGCTGCTCGGCATCCCCGAAGGACACAGCTTGTACGACGACCGTTACTCCGATGCGGTCCATTACCTCGAGCAGGCGCTGAAGGCGAAAGAGCTCTATCTCCGCGACCGGGACTACATCGTCCGCGATGGTGAGGTGATCATCGTCGACGAGTTCACCGGACGCATGATGCCGGGTCGCCGTTACAGCGAAGGCCTGCACCAGGCGATCGAGGCGAAGGAGGGCTTGCGCGTCCGGCAGGAGACGGTCACGCAGGCGACGATCACGTACCAGAACTACTTCCGGATGTACGAGAAACTGGCCGGGATGACCGGTACGGCCGCGACCGAAGCGGAGGAATTCCAGACGATCTACAACCTCGAGGTCGTCGTCATCCCGACGCACAAGCCGATGATCCGGATCGACTACCCGGACGTGATCTACCGCACGGAAGAGGGAAAGTTCCGGGCGGTCGTGCGCGAAATCAAAGAGATGCATGCGATCGGCCGGCCGGTGCTGGTCGGGACGACCTCGATCGAGAAGAGCGAGTACCTGAGCCAGCTTCTCAAGCGCGAAGGGATCCCGCACGAGGTTCTCAACGCGAAGCACCACGAGCGCGAGGCATTGATCGTCGCCAAGGCGGGACAGCGTGGTGCGGTGACGATCGCCACCAACATGGCGGGACGCGGTACCGACATCGTGCTGGGGCCGGGTGTCGCGGAACTCGGTGGCCTGCACGTCATCGGTACGGAGCGGCACGAGGCGCGGCGGATCGATAACCAGCTGCGCGGCCGTGCGGGCCGGCAAGGCGATCCGGGGTCGAGCCGGTTCTACGTGTCGCTCGAGGATGAACTGCTCAAGCGCGTCGGGACCGATCGGATTCAGGGGCTGCTCGAGCGGCTCGGGATGGACGACGAGCACCCGATCGAGCATCCGCTGGTCAGTCGGATGATCGAAGAAGCGCAGAAGAAGATCGAAGGGTACAACTTCGACCTCCGGAAGCATCTCGTCGAGTACGACAGCGTGATCAACAAGCACCGCGAGGTGATCTACGCTGACCGCCGCAAGATCGTCATGGGCGAGAACATGCGCGAGCACGTGCTCGGCATGGTGCGCCGTCAGCTCGAGAAGGCGGTCAAGCAGGCGTTCGAGTCGAGCGACGAGCCCGATCCTGAAGAGATCCTGCGGGCCTTCGTCGGGATTGTGGGTGACACGGATGACCTGACCCCGCGCGATCTCGAGGAGCGCGACGAGGACGAGCTCGTCGAATTGCTCTGGGAGCGGGCACTGGCGCGGTACGAGCGGCGGGAGCAGGAGTTCGGCGCGGACACGATGCGGACCATCGAGCGGCTGGTGCTCCTGCAGGTCATGGACCGGCTGTGGATCGAGCACCTGACCGAGATGGAGCACATGCGGCACGAGGTCGGGCTGCAGGCCTACGGCCAGCTCGACCCCCTCGTCGTCTACAAGCGCGAGGGCTACCGCATGTTCCAGCAGCTGCTGGAGAACATCGAGTACGACGTGGCGCGGCTCATCTACCGGGTGCAGCTCGCTCCCGCCTTGCAGCGGCCGGTCATGCAGATCGGGACGCCCAATCGCGGTGGCGACGGGGCCGGCCCGGCACGCAGGAAGCAGAAGGTCGGCCGCAACGACCCCTGCCCGTGCGGCTCCGGCAAGAAATACAAGCACTGTTGTTTGCTCCGCGAGTCCGGCGTCAGCACAGCTCGTTCACCGGTGCGTGAGCGGTAAACAACGCCGCGTCAGGCTCGACCCTCGGAGCGCTAGCGCTGTTCGAACGCGCTGTCTCGGCTATGTGAAAGATGCATACCGCAGTCGTTGAGGTGCGATCGGCGTCGGGAGATAAAGGAAGACGTCCGCGAGAGCAAGTGTCGCGTTCCAGGCGAGTCGTGTTCGCGACCGCGGTGCGCTGCGTTCCAGGCCGATATGCGTGATGCTTCGGCCGTCATCGTTTACCGAGGGAAAGCTCTGTCGGTAGGCGGTTGATCGGTGCTCGTGAGGATTCCTGGGTTACGGCTGTTTCGTCGTCATCTCGAGACGTAGGACGATACGGGTGAGACGGAGCGCAGCCCCACCGTGCTGCATCGTTGCGCTGAACTGGCCTTCTGTTGGTGGTACCATGGATACCTGGTTCGCTCGCTGTGGCGCTCGGCGCCGCGTACCGAGGCCCGCCCGGGGGGTACGCTGCGTACCGCGCGAGGGCGGGCCGGTCCACCCTCTCAGCGGTGGGTGGTGAACCAGCTGGGTCGCGTGCTCTATCCTTTTTGCACGGTGGTGTTGGCGGACGGATGCAAACGTCCCCCGTAGAGTGGGCTCCGATCCCTATGTCCTCTCGTACCGATGTCGAGAGAGGACGCGATTGGATGGTCCGACTCCCTGCTGTCGAGACCTGAGGATAGTGCCGTGTCCGGCTTCCGCCTACTACTAATCGAAGACGACGAGACGCTCCGTGGACTGCTGCGCGAGGCACTCGTGCGCTATGGCTACCACGTCGATTGTGCTCAAGAGGACGATTTCGCCCACCTCGATCGCGTGGTCGAGGCCTCGCGTCCCCACCTGATCGTGCTCGACATCATGCTTCCAGTGTTCGACGGGTTTTACTGGGTACGGCGCTTTCGAGCCCTCACCACGGCGCCGGTTCTCGTTATTTCCGTCCGGGGGCATCCCCTCGAGCAGGTGCGCGGCCTGGAGCTCGGTGCCGACGACTATGTGCCGAAGCCCTTTCCGCTCGAACTCTTGCTGGCGAAGATCGAAGCGCTGCTTCGCCGCGCTTACGGTGATCTTTCCCGCTCCCCGGAGGAACTCGAGAGTTACGGTGGCCTGACGCTGGATCGGTCGCGAGGCCGAGTGCTGTTCGGTGACCGCTCGATTCTGCTGACCCCCGTCGAACAGCGCTTGCTGCTTCGTCTCATCCAGGCCCGCGGAGCAGTGGTCACTCGTGAGCAGCTCCTCCTCGCGGCCTGGAGCGAAGAAACGTTCGTGGAGGACAACACGCTGTCGGTGAATATGACGCGGCTCCGCCGCAAGCTGCAGATGGTCGGGTTTCCTGGTGGTATCGAGACAGCGCGCGGCCTGGGATATCGTCTCGTGACCGCAGCCGAACGTGGGCGCTCGGCGGAGAACTGGAAAGAAGGCGCGTGACATGCGTTCAGGTCTGGCGACCACGTCCTGGGTCAAGTTCGGTGGATACGTGCTGGATCACTGGCGTTTGCTCGCTGGAGCCGTGGGGGGTCAAGCGCTCGCGATCCTCGTTGTCGTTCTCTCGGCGATTGCCCACCGGCAACCAGGAGTGCTCGGGGATGCGCTGTATGCGGGGGTGCTCGGGCTCGTCGGGCTGATGCTCGGATTCTTCTTTGACTGGTCCGTCCGCTCGCCGGGTGAAGCGTTGCTCGAGAGACTGACCGGTGCGAGCGGTGAGGTCGCCGCACGGTCGTTCGACCCGAACAGTATGCCGACGAGAGACCTGCAGCGGGCCCTGATGGCACTGGCGCGGCGGGAGCGGGCATGGCGTGACGCCTTCCAGAGAGCAGAAGAGCAGCGACGTTTCGCGACGACCCTCGCGCTTCGAGCCATGCACGCGGTGAAGACGCCTGTGCAGACGGCGCTGCTGCTTCTGGAAGAACTCGGTCGCTACAGTGTTGAGGAGCGTGAACGGTTCGGTCGCGCGCTCGCCACCCTGCGGCAGCAGCTGGTTCGCATGGACGCGATCGTGATGCAGGTCTTGATGGGGATGCGGCTGAGCGAGGTTTCCAAGGATCGCCGCATCGAGTCGGTGTCGCTGGTGGAGCTGGTGCGCGAGGTCATCAATGCTTTCCGAGTGGACTTCGTCCTCCGTGACATTGCACCGCGTCTCACCATCGAAGGGGATCCGACAGCAGCGATCGTCCCGACCGATCGCAAGTGGGCGCGGCTGGTCGTGGAACAAATCGTGCGGAACGGCGTCCAGTATGCACGCTCGTCCTTCACCGCCACGATCGTACCGGATCCGGATGGATGCGAGATCCGCTTCATCGACGACGGTGAGGGTATGACGCCGGAAGACCTGGCGCGGGCTACCGAGCCGTTCTACACCGGCGAGCGTGGACGGAAGCATCCAGAGGCGACCGGAATCGGATTGTATCTGGCCCGCGAGGTGGCACGTGAACTCGGTATCGAGTTGCGCTTACGATCAGCACCTGGCGAGGGTACCTGTATCGTGCTCCGGTTCCGGCGTAGTCGTTACCTCGATCCGCTCCGACAGGATATTCCCGCGGGCGAGTGAGGTGCGCTCGCCGTATCTCCTCCTTCCTCTGTGACAAATTCGTCATCCAACGGGGCGCGATCGTCACCGCTTGTACGAGCATCGCTGCACGACGAGGGGTATCGTGGCAGCGGACAGGTTGATGGGTCGCAGGAGGTGAAGGATGCGACGACGTGTAGTCGGCATGCTGGTCGGGTTTTCCCTTCTTCTCGTGCTCGCCTCGGCGGGGGCTGCGGCCGGTGTCTGGTATTCGTACAACCTCACAGTACCGCGCTTTGGGGGTGAAGCCTATACCAACAATGCTCGGAAGCTATACACCGGTTATGCCAGCGTATGGGCGACGAGTGTCGGTGGAGACTACACCTTGAAGGTCTGGCTGGAGCGTTACGATGGAACAGACTTGTCATGCACGAGCTGCTATCGAATCTCGGATAACACTCGGATCTTGATTTCCAACACATCATATCCGACCGATCTCGTCCATGTGACATTCAAGACAGACTATACGACTCCTGTCAGTGTGCTTACCTACGGTCTCTGGAGCCCAGACAACCCGTGAGCGCTGTGTCCCAGGTGATGGATCGACGCGATGCGATGCCCGGTTCTCAGATATCGTGCGGGACCCGGAATGGCAGTGGCATCTCTGGCGGTTCTGATCAGTGCAGCCTACGAGTTGACGGGGTACTGGTGCTTACCAGGGGAGATGCGCTGTTCGGCACCCGATGCCTTCGTTGCGGCGGTTGCACCAGCACCCCATAGTCTTTTCCTGCCTCTGTTGGCCTGTGTGCCGTTCGCGGCAGCAGTTGCCGATGATGTTCGAACCGGCTTGGTGAGCCATTTCGTCCTTCGGGTGGGCAGGTGTCGGTACCTCGCTTCGCGGTTGGTGACGAATGGCGTTGCCGCGATCACTGCCGTCATGCTTCCGCAGGTTTTCATTGTTTTCCTACTAGGGGTGCGATTCGGCTTCGGCGGAACGATCGGCACTCTCGTAACGGGCCCAGGCCGTGAGTGGGCTGCCGGTTATCCTTGGCGTTATCTCGTGATGCTGCTCGTGTTTGCCGGTTTGAGCGCCGTGCTCTGGGCGACACTCGGTCTCGTGCTCGGTATGGCGACCGGCAATCCGTATGTCGCGCTGGCTGGGCCGCAAGGACTCGCGATGGCTGTTGACTACGTGTTGCATCTTTCTAATGTGCCACAATGGACAACATCAGTTCTAATTCTGCCATACGCATACGAGCGCGTATCTTGGATAAATATTCTTGGCATATATAGTGCATGGTACTTTGTAATTGTATTTGTATTCCTGTTCCGCCGACGAGTCGAGTGGCTTGTCCTGGCACGCTCAGAGGGATGATGGTTTGCTCATGCCGTGGTGCGTTCTTCCGGGGCAATGGCGCCGCATACCGTACATCCGAACCGTGGCCGGGTGTCTTTTGACCGGTTTCCTCGTTGGCTACTTAGCGATCAAACATGCTCGAACGAACGGATGTTTTACCACTCCGCTTGGCGAGTCGCTTCGGCTGCTCGGAGATCCGCTCGTCATGAGCTACGTGCTATTGCCGGGTTCAGCGCTTGTCTTTGGTGAGAGTTGGGCTGTCGATCGTTTCGACGAGATGATCGCTTTTCGTCTGGGGCGGAGGATGTACTGGGTAGGAGCACGTCTGCTGGCTCTCGGTGCGATGGTGGGGGTAATGCTGCTGGGCGCATTCGCCGGTGCTGTTCCTGTTTTGTTCTTTGCTTGCCCTGCTCGATCCCATGAAGGGACGATGACGAGCAGCACGGTCGGCGTGCTGGTGCTGTTCATCGCTAGCCTCTGTCTGTACGCCAGTGGCGTGTCTGGAATCTTGCTGGCTTTGTTGAGTGGGCATCGGGCGGGTGGATACTTCGGTGCCATAGCCTACACCGCTCTCGTCGTCGTCTCGCTGAAGGGATGGACCCCTGACTGGCTGTCCCCATTGATGCCGGGACCCCAACTGGCTATTGTGCCCACTCTCGTGGCAGCTGAACGCACAACGCTGATTCTGTCGTCGTTTGTGTACTGGTCAAGTACCGTGGCTCTTCTCGTAACTGCCGTAAGTGCCGTTGTTTCGCGCCGTGATGCGCTCATTCCTGCACGTTGAGGACTCCTGAATGACGCTGCGTGTGTACCGACTGACGAGATGTGTTGTTCGGTCTATCGGACCTTTTTCTCTGAAGAATTCTCTCTCGTTGTCTCTGTTGCTCGCTGCGGTCGGGGTCACAGCAGCTCCCGGTACGCGAGGGCTTGCAGAACCTGCCTATCGACTTGTTTGCGGCACCGATTCGCTGTCAGGTGCCCGTGAAGTACTTCGAGCGCTCATCCAAGAATTCACGCTTCTGGCGATGTGGGCATCATTTCAGGACACACTGCTGAACCTGCGGTCCACCGTTCTCTTGCATCTGGGTAAACGTCGGTACTGGTGGTCCTTCATCACAGTATCAGCTGTGGTGCTGGCTTTCGCCTACTGGTGTGGATTAGTCTTCGTCGTTCTCGCCGCGTCACTTCTTGTCGAAAGACCCGTGATCGGAGTCGGTGAGACGAGTGCTGCTCTCGTTATGCGTTCGCTCGGCGGTTCGTCCTTACTCCTCTGGCAAGCTGCATTGTCGCAGACACTGCGCGAGAGCCGCCTGCCCCTTTTCCTCATGATGCTGCAGACCGCAATCGCTGTGGCGGCGTGCTGGCGGCCAGCTGCCTGGCCGTGGCTACCGTCGAGTTACGGTATGTGGTGTCGAGTGAGGGATCTGCAGGCTCCACCCTTGTTCACATCGTCGGCGGCAGTGGTGGGAATCGCTTTGGTGCTTATCGCCATCGGCTGGGGCGCGGGAAGAGCGTGTGTTCGGTTCTACGATTGAGCCTTTGCCTGTTCACGACGGGTTCGATGGTTGCGAGCGACAGGGAGTCGCCATGCCTGCGGTGGAACTTCTCGATGTGACGAAACGGCTTCGTGGTCGGCTGATTCTGGATGCGATCTCGCTCGCCGTACCTACCGGTGCCTGTGTGGCACTTGTGGGGCCAAACGGATCGGGAAAGACCATGCTGCTTCGCGTGATCGCCGGTCTGGTGCGACCCGATGCCGGTACGGTTCGCGTCTTTGGTAACACGTTGGGCAGCGCAATCGAATTCGCACCAGAAACCGGCATCCTGATCGATCGACCAGCACTGCTTCCCCACCTGAATGGGTGGCAGAATCTCTGGCTCCTCGCATGTGTGAATCGCGTGACATCGCGTGAGGAAGCACGTGAACTCCTGCGACGAGTCGGTCTCGATCCTGACGATCGTCGTCCGGTTCGGAATTGGTCGCTCGGCATGCGCCAGCGACTAGGAATCGCCGAGGCGTTGCTGGATCGCCCGCGACTCCTCCTGCTCGACGAGCCGACGAATGCGCTGGATGAGCGTGGGCGGGAACAAGTCCTGAGCGTGCTCGCCGAACGCAAACGGGAGGGCGTCACGATGGTGTTGACGACACACGACGAGCGGATGGTGAGTTGGCTCGCTGACGGGGTTGTTCGCCTCGAAGCAGGAAGGATCGTCGAATGCTTGTGGAAGTGAGCGGGTTGCAGAAGATCTACGGTACGGCGCACGGAGCGACGAGCGTCGCGCTGCGCGGAGTCTCCTTCGAATTGGCTGCCGGCTCTTTCGTCGCAGTGATGGGTCCTTCGGGGAGCGGCAAATCGACCCTGCTGCAGGTCATCGCCGGTCTCATCGAACCGACTGCTGGGCGCGTGGTGATCGAGGGCCGTGTGATCCATGATCTCCCGGAAGCCGAACGCGCAGCCTTACGGCGAAGGCGTCTCGGCCTCGTTTTCCAGGAGCCGCACCTGCTCGATGGGCTGACGGTCGAGGAGAACGTCTTGCTCACCCTGGCCATCGATCGACCCGTTGGGCCAGCCGAGAGAGAGCGGGCAGCCACTGTCCTGCGGCAACTGGGTATTCTCGATTTGGCGAAGCGTTTCCCCGCTGAACTCTCCGGTGGCCAGCAACAGCGGGTGGCGATCGCCCGTGCGCTCGTGCACCGGCCGGCGTTGATTCTGGCTGACGAGCCGACGGGAAATCTCGATACCGTATCGAGTGCACGTGTCCTCGAGGCTTTCGTGGAGCTCAAGCAATGTCAGGGTGCCACGCTGCTGCTCGTTACTCATGATCCCCTGGTGGCGAGTTATGCGGATCGGGTGCTCGTGCTCGTGGACGGCCAGCTCTATTCCGAGATCTGGCGGAACGGGGAGCGGCGCGAGCTATTCTACCAACGCATCGTCGCTTCACTGGGTGCGCTGGAGGGAGCGTACCGATGAGCTGGCGGCGCCTGTGGTTCCGGCGTGCGCTACGCCGCTGGCGCACCGTGAGCGGGTACGTCGTCGCTTTCGCGACAGCGGTTCTGGTGTTCTACTTTTTCGAAACAGTCGGTCGGAGTTTCCAGCAGGACATTTCAGGTTATTTCGGCGGCTTCCTCGTCGGTGTTCTGCGTGTCTTTCAGGGGATCGTCCTCCTGTCCGCGTGCTGGATGGTCGTGTTCTTTCACCAGCTCGTGCTGGAGCGGGAGCGTCCTGTTCTGGGACTCCTCTGGACACTCGGCCTCTCCCCGAGTGGGCGTCTCTTCCTCGTCCTGAGCGAGAGTCTCTTCCTCGGAATCTGGGGACTCGTGATCGGCTTGGCAGCCGGTGTTATACTCGAGCCCGCCTTTCTCCTCGCGATGACCGTCGCGCTGGACCTGCCGACTCGTTTGCCGTATCGGCCGAACACGAATGCGATCCTGCTGACCGTCGGAATCTTCCTCGCTCTGGCACTGCTCGAGGGGCTGGTGAATGGGATCCGACTGATGCGGCGCTGGCCGCGACTTCTCTTCGTGCGTCGAGAGCCACGGCATCCCGGACGGCCGTCACTCGTTGCGAGCGTTGCAGGCGTCGCGCTCATTGCTGCGGCGTATCTTTTGGCAGTCACTGTCCATCCGTGGGCGTTCGAGCAACAGGTGCGTGCCATCGCCGAGGGGCGGAGCCCCCTGCCGAGTCAACTGGTGTGGCTCGTACTGGTTCCAGTTTTGCTCTTGCTCACGCTTGCTGGGAGCTGGCTGATCCTACGAGAAAGCTTTCGAGGAGCTCTCGCTGTCGCTCGCCGGACGCCGGTGGTTTCAGCTCGGTTGCTGGTCTCGGGCAGCGAGATCGCCTGGCGGGTGCGCGAACACGCTTTGGGCACGGCTGTTCTCGCCGGGCTACTCGCCTTCGCGGCACTCGGTGGAACGGCACTGGCAACTGCGCAGCTCCAGGTCCTGCGGAGCGCTATCGAAGACCAGCCGAGCATCATCGAGATCCGGGCGACCGATCCGTCCAGCACGGCGACCGCACGAGAAACGGCTCGGCAGCTGGCTGCTTTTCTCGAAAGAGAGGGGTTCGGACCGGTGGAGGCGTACGAGTTCGAAGTCGTACCCGGGTTCGTGCGACCGGTCGCCGGTACGGAACCTGTACTGGAGCGGCCGCCCATAGCCTGGTTACCCCCGGGTGCGGTGCCCGCTCTCATCGTCGAGCGAGACGCGTACGAAGAACTCCGCCGAACGATCGTCCGTTTTCATCCTGAACTCGATGCGTTGCTCCCATCGGTACCACCGCTCGCTCCCGACCAGGTGTTCCTCGTTCTGCAAGGAACGAACCGCTGGGATGCGAGTGGTCTGCTGGATGCTCCCTGGCTGGTCGCGGGGGACAGGGTAGAACTCGTCGCACTGCCCATGCGGCAACTCCTGACGGGTGAGGCAGTGAGCGAACTCGCGCAGGAGATCGACCGAGCCCCGCAGCAGCAGGCCCTCATTACCGGATACGACACCTACCGGGGGCGGATCGTCTCGCGTGGATTCGGAATCGTCCCCTCTTCGCTCGTCATCGTCGTCGACAGCGAGACATTCGCGGCCCTGCAACGGCCGCGCGATGGGATGCTCGATCCTGGCGCTGGGTCGCTCCTGGTCACGAGTCTCTTCTATGACGATTGGCAGGCGAGCGCTTCGAAACTCGAAGACTGGGTGCATACTCCGGGCAATGTGGAAGGGGATGTCACGGTCTCGCCCTTGCCGACGATCTATCGCCAGGAAAGGCAAAACACTGCGGCCTTGCTCTTCCTTCTCGGCGCTGTGGCTGCACTCTTCCTCGTTGCGTATGGTGCAACGATGGGCTTCCGTATTCTCGAAGCTTCGTGGGACGATGTGAGACGGGCGCGTCTTCTCCTGCGACTCGGCGCTGCCCCGGCTCTGGTTCGCTCCCTTTTCCGCTGGGAGATCGTATTCCTCTTTCTCGCTCCACTCGGGCTTGCGGCGCTGCACAGCTTGGTGGCCGTCGTGGATTGGGGACGCACGATGGCTGTGGGAACGGTACTCCGTTTCCATCCTCTGTGGACGCCGCTCATCGTCTGGACTTCGATTCTGGCTTTGTCGCTCGTCGTCGTCGGCTGTTGGATCGCAGCGTTGGGGCAGTCAACGGTGCGTGAGGTCATGCGTCGCGCCGCGAGCGAACGTGAACCCGAATGAGGGGGAATCGGATCGGGCACGGCAGCCTGTCTGGTGGCGCGTCCGGGCGGATCGCAGCTCGGGCCAAGGCGGATGACAGCGTATGGGGGGCGTGTGAGAGGGGAGAAAATGCGTCAACGCCCCCTACCCCCATGACAAGTCAGAGCTCTCGAGCTTCTCTCGGAACGCTGCGTGACGCGTCGTGGATGGTGCACAGTCGCCGCTGAGGGCGAACGAGCGAACGGCAGTTCCGTCAAACTCAGCTGGAAAAGCAAGGCCGCTGGAGGCTGCCGATGGTCTCTCGGATCCTACCGTCCTCGGATTCTGCCGTCCGATGAAGGCGATCCATCGCGGCAAACGTGAAGGCTGACGGCAGCAACCGCAAGAAGTCTGAAGAGCGTGAACGTCGGAAATGCCTCTCGCGGCTGCGAGGGAGGGGAGTCGCTCGGTGGTGACTGACTTCAGCTGCCGACGGCTGCGTCGGAACAACACTTCGTTCTCGCCGAGCTGACTCGATCGGTGGCCTCGTCCCCTCCTCGTGCTGGAGGGAACCGACGGGTGAAGAAGCTCGCTCGATCCAGCGGAAATAATAAATAAGAAGGCCGAACCGATCACCAGTTCGCCCCGACCAGCCGCAGGCAGGCGACCTCACGAGACGACTTCCATGAGTGAGCTATCCCCTCGAGACAGCTTAACCCTCGTACTGGCAGGCATAGGCGAACTGCCACGGGCTACAGGGGTCCCAAGGATCGCTCCCGATCAGGATCTCGTCGAAATCGGACGTGCCGTCGAGGTCGGTGTCTTCCTTGCGCGGGTCGGTACCGTGGACGTAGACCTCGCTGCCGTCGGAAAGGCCGTCCGAATCGGTGTCGGAGTTGTACGGGTCCGTGCCGAAACTGAGTTCCTCGTCGTCGGGCAGGTCGTCGCCGTCGGTGTCGCGGACAGCGGGAGGCGGCGGTGCAGGTGGTGGCGGTGGTGGCTGGGGAGCCGGTTGCGACTGAGGCGGAGGCGGGGCCGGGATGGGACGCACCTCGAACGTCGCCTGACCGAGCACGGTCTGCCGGGTCGCAGCATCGACCGCTCGGACCGTCCAGGTGCCGGCGATGTCGCTGCCACCAGCCGCTTGGCAATAGGTCAGACTCACGGTTGCCCAATCGGCATTCCGCAGTTCGACGGAAGCGAGATCGACCGGCTGCCGTCCGGGTGGGATGACCTGGATGACGACCGCCAGCGTGCGATCGGGTGTTCCCGCGGCATTGCGGACCCGGAGGTCTACTGTCGCCCCACAGTCCTGCGGTTGGACGGGTTCGGTCGGCACGACCCACTCGATCACTGGCGCCGGTGTCGGTGTGGGAGTCGGGGGGAGTTCGACCTGGAAGCGATCGGTCGCAACCGGCTGTGTGTCCGCATCGCTCCGGTACCAGCGTACGGTCCAGGTTCCCGCCTGACGCTCTCGGGGGACGATACTGCAGAGAGAGACGCGGATCGTGTCCCACGTATCCCCGGTCGTCTCGATCGGGCGGAACCTGACTTCCTGCCCGTTCGGGGTCGTGACGACGGCATAGACGGTGAGCCGTTGGGCTGGTCCGGCGTTCTCGGCACGAATGCCGAGTTCGACGATCGGCCGGTCGGCCTGGCAGTCTCCAGCAGGAACAGCCTGACGCGGTGCGCTGGTCTGCCAGGCGATCGCTGCTGCGGCCTGGACGCGGAAGGACACGGTGGCCAGGACGCGATCGGGCTGGCCCGCATCGACCCACTCGGCGCGCCATGTCCCTGGACGTGTTGCAGCACTCCCGAGGCCGCTCAGGTCTACCTCGACCTCGAGCGGTTCACCCGGACTCACGGCATAGCGCTCGGCAAAGACCCGGTCACCGCCTGGCGCGATGAGCTGGAGTTCGACTGCCCGGACTGCTGCATCCGACGGGACCTCCAAGCGGAGACGGACGCGGGTCGATCGGGCTGGGTCGACCGGCGCGCTGGGACCGGCGGCACGCCAGTCTCCGGTCTGCGGCGTACTGGGAGCCGGCGTCGGAGTGGCAGTCGAACGGTTGCAGGCAGCGAGAACGGTAGCGAGAAGGAGGAGCAGCACGAGCGCTCGCTTCGGTGACCAGCCAGTATTCTGCCGCATCGGTCTATCCAGCTACGAAGAACCGCCTGTCACTGCCGGTCGGTGACTCGTCACCGACTCTAGCACGACCGATCCGGCTGTCAAGGGCTCGGTCGCCGCGGGCGGGCTCGTGACCGACACCGTCCGCGGTGCGGAGCGTTGCCCCCTGATGCACCGAGGCCGTGGGAAAGCGGTGGGCGCGGAAAAGCAATCCGGGGGACGAGCGCGCTCGTCCCCCGGAACGATGCAACCTCGTGGTCGCGCGCGACCCTATGGCTTCTGGACGACGGCTCGCACCGCTACGTGACCGGCTTGCTCGAAGTGCAGCTCGAGCTCGATCTCATCACCCGGTTGCAGGTCGCGGGTCAGGCCGATCAGCATGACGTGTAGACCGCCTGGCTTGAGCTCGACCGACCCGTGTGCTGGGATGTCGATACCATCGACCGGCTGCATTTTCATCACGCCGCCTTCCATGCGCGATTCGTGGATCTCAACGGATTCGGCAACGTCAGCGTGCGCGTGGAGCAGGCGCTCCGGCTGGTCGCCGGTGTTCTCGATCACCATGTAGACTGCGCTCACACCGTCGGCCTGGCTGGCCGCGCGTGCCCAGACGTTGCTGATCACGAGCGAGTCGCTCCGGAACTCGTTCTGGAGCGACGGCGTACCCATCGCCATCGGGGTGCCATGCGGAGCGTGCTCCGTGGTCGGTGTCGCTGACGCGCCCATCGACGGCGTCGGGACGCGCGTCGCGGTGGCAGGAGTGGTCGGTGTCGGGCTCGACGGAGACGGTGTCGCTGGCGTGCTGGCGACCATCGGCGTCGGTGACGGTGTGGCGACCGGTGTCGGTGTCGCCGTGCTCCCACAGGCGGCGGAGAGGAACAGCCCGAACGTCACGACCATCCCGGCGAGCCAGCTGGCCCGCACTGACGAGAGGCATGGCATCGCGATCCCTCCTCGCAACGATACGCTACCGGCTGGTCTTTCAGGACTTCAGGAGTGCGCGGAGGTCGCTCGCCACTTGTTCCGGTGTCAGCCCGAAGGGCAGGACAGCACGGAGTCGTCCCCTCGTGTCGAGCACGAACGTCGATGACGTGTGCTCGACCAGGTAGCCCAGTGCCGAGTTCGACTCGACCTTGGCATAGTGGACACCGAACGTCGTCGCGAGTTGCCGGATCGTCGTCTCGTCTCCGGTGAGCCCGAGGAACGAGGGGTCGTACTTGGCGAGGTAGCTCGCCAGCCGCTCGGGCGTGTCTCGTTCGGGGTCGACCGAGACGAAAACGAGCTGGACGCGCTCGGCCTCCTCTCCCAGGAGGGTGCGAGCCCGCGCCATGGTGGAAGCAGTCGTCGGGCAGACGTCCGGACAGTGCGTGTAGCCGAAGAAGACGACGACGAGCTTCCCGCGAAAATCGCCGAGCGTGTGCGCGTGCCCGTCGCTCCCCTGGAGCGTGACGCTCGGGATGTCCTGCGGCGGGTCGAGTTCGACCCCATTCAGTGTCGTGGCGCGGGAGCGCCAGTAGAACCAGCCGGTGACGAGCAGGACGACGGCGATCGCGATGAGCTCAGCGACGACGAGTCGGCGGATCCACGGTCGAGTCGGCATCGGTCATGCTCCTCCGAGATTGCAGGTGAAGAGATGGGCCGCTTCGTACAGGTACCGGCGCGCTCCCCGGCTGTTCTGAACTTCCTGCGTCAGTGTTGTGAGGTCACCCTGGAGCACCGTGGCGGTCGGAGCCGTCCGGTATTCGGCCCGGACGATACCAACCGGGTCGACGACCACGAGCACCGGGTCGACGGTAGTGCCGTGCTCCGAAACTTGCCGGGGAACCCGGAATCCCGCGAGAACGAGCTCTAGCTCGCGTTCATCGCTCGTTCCGAGGACGCGCCAGGGAACTCCCGATGCAGCGAGTTCTCGCTGGAGCAGCTCGAGGCGTGTGGGGTCAGTCGGTTCGGCCACGATCCAGATCGCTCGTATCGAGCTGCCGATGGTGTCCCCTGCCAACGCCTCGGCGAGACCGGTGTTCCACTCCGCGCAGCGCTCGTCGCACCGTGCTGGTCCGAATGTGACCAGCACGATCTGCCCGCGCAGATCGTCACTGGAGACACGGTTCCCGTCTGCATCGACCAGACCGAAGCCGGGAGCGACGCGGAGCCGCGGCAGGACCCGCGGTGCAGCGAGCGCGCTCCAGACGATCGAGAACGTCGCAGCGAGCAGCACGATGACGAGCGCGAGACGGCGAACCATCTTTCACCAGCTCCAATATGCGTGAGGCGCCTGTACGGAACGCAAGGCGTGCGACACTCCGCTGGAGGCTACCAGCGCGGTGGCGGATCGAGCGGGGCGAGTGTGACGCCGTCGGGACTGAGGAGATCGAACGCGTGATATCGCCTCTCGATGATGAGGAACGTCACGAGGAAGATCGATGCGCTGAGGATCGGGAGTGTGCTCGCGATGGCGAGCGGTACTGCCGGCAGGGTGAGGACCGGTCCGCTCGGCAACTCGGCGCTGTGACTGGTTCCGGCAGACGGACCGTGGCGATGCGAGTGCGTGTGGCCAGGCAGCTCGAACAACGCGTGCGGGTGCGGCAGCTCTGCGCCACAGGAGCAGTCCGTCGGCGTCAGAAGCGCAGCTGAGAGCGCGACGATGAGCAGGAACCCTGGGAGTAGTGGAAAGAGAGTAGGCATCGTCCGCATCGCGCCTCCGCACCCGGCTCATCCCTGACGGAATCTTACGGCTGCGTGGCCCCCGGTTTCCAGATCAGCCACGGCAGTGCGCGGCGTTCGGCTCTATACGGTCGCCGTACACCAGCCGAGCCCGTTGCCGAGTGAGGCCGCTGCGGGCACTTAGCGGAAGGCAGGCATGACGTGCTCGACGAACGCCTGCAGGGCCTCGAAATCGACCGGCGGTCGCACGGTGACGTTGATCCAATCGGCTCCGGATTCTCGGTAGGTAGCGAGCTGCTCGGCGATCACGGTCGGGCCACCGATGAGCCAGCCGGGCTGCTGGAGTGCCTGGGGTCCGACTTGCTCGGCCAGCCGTTCGCGCAGGCGGGCGACTGCACGCTCGTCGTCCTGGGGTGCCATGTACAGGCCGACCTGCACGGCGACTTGGATCGTCTTCGGGTCACGTCCCTCGACCTCGCACCAGTGCTCCAGCGCAGCCTTCTTCTGGCGAAAGCCCGCCGGATCGATGTACGGGATGTTCCAGCCGTCGGCGTGACGTGCCGCGATGCGAGCGGTGCGCCGCTCGCCAGCTCCACCGACCCAGAGCGGCAAGCGGTGCTGCACCGGCTTGGGAAGGACGCGCGCCTCACGGAGTTGGATCCACCGTCCGTCGAACGTGACCGCGTCCTCCTGGAGGAGACGACGCAGGGCTTGGATACCCTCTTCGAGCTGATCCAGCCGCTCGCGGTCGGGGAGGAACGGATACCCGAAAGCGCGGTATTCCGGCTCGTGCCAGCCGGCACCGAGGCCGACCTCGAGACGGCCACCGCTCAGGTGGTCGATGGTGACGATCGACTTGGCCAGCAGGCCGATGTTGCGGAACTGCACGGCGAACACCATGCAACCGAAGCGGATGCGTTGTGTCTCACTGGCGATCGCCGAGAGGAGGGACACGGCCTCGAAGTGTGGAATCCGATCCGAGGTGCGGGCGTAGAAATGATCCCACACCGAGAACCAATCGAACCCCTGTTCATCGGCGAACCGCCACAGGCGGCGCAATTCCTCGACGGTCGTGTTCTGCGGGCCGACGTGAATCCCGAACCGCACGGCGCGCTCCCTTCGTTCCGCTCGCCTCTCGTCGCAACCGACTCGAGCTTACCGCGGCAGGGTAGCGGTGAGGAATGCCCCGCCGGTTAGCCGCTACGGGATCCGGCGGGGCGAGATGCGCTGTCACGCTCAGGCGAACAGCAGATCGCTGAACGTGTAGAGGCCAGGCGGCCGGTTGCGGATACGACGCGCGGCTTCCAGAGCACCGCGCGCATAGGCCCGGCGGTTCTGGGCCCAGTGGGTGATTTCGAGTCCCTCATCGTCGCTCGCCAGGAGCACGCTGTGCCGCCCGACCTCACCCCCGGCGCGGACAGCATGTAGACCGACTTCACCGGGGCGGCGCGGCGCCTCACCTGGTCCACGCCCGTAGACCGGCGTCAGCGGTGCTTCGGCACAGGTGGTGTTGAGAGCGTGAGCGAGCGCGAGCGCCGTACCCGATGGCGCGTCGCGCTTGCCCCGGTGGTGACGCTCGATGATCTCGATATCCCAATCGACGAAGAGGCGGCGCAACTCGGGAAGGATGCGGAGCAGCACGGCGATTCCGAGACTGAAGTTCGCTGCGTGGACGATCGGGACGTGCTGAGCCGCATCTAGGAGAGCAGCCTGGTGCGCCTCGGCGAGACCCGTCGTACCACTGACGAGCGGCACACCGGCGCTGGCGGCGGCGCGCGCCGCCGCCAGCGTGAGATCGGGGTGACTGAAGTCGATCGCCACGTCCACGAGGCGCATGAGATCGGGGAGTGCGTCGGTGAGGAGCAGGGACGGTGGCAAGGTTCGTCGCAAGGCCGTGGTATCCCGGCCCGGCCGAACGAACCCGGCCACGACCGCGATGTCGCGGAAGCTTCCCGCGACTTCCAGCACCGCCTGGCCCATTCGCCCGGTGATGCCGATGACGCCGATCCGGAGCATCAGGCAGCCTCCCCCAGACGGCTGGCCAGCAGCGGTGCCGTGTGAGGACAGGTGGCGAGGACGTGTGCTAGGCGCTGGCGGTTCGCGTCGCTGAGAGGTGCGAGCGGGAGACGGACTGTCCCCGCGCACAGGCCGAGCATTTCGGCCGCAGTCTTGACGGGAACGGGATTCGTTTCGAGGAAGAGCGCTCGCGCCAGCGGGAAGAGTTCGTGGTGGAGCGCGCGTGCTCGCTCCATGTCACCCTGCAGGGCTGCGCGCACGAGCGCCGCCATCGCCGCTGGTGCGACGTTGGCGACGACCGAGATGACTCCCCGGCCACCGACCGCGATGATGGGGAGTGTCAGGGAGTCGTCACCGCTCAGCACAGCGCAGCGCTCACCGACTGCCACGACGAGTTCGCTGATCTGGTCGAGCGAGCCGCTGGACTCCTTGATCGCGACGACCGGTGCCTGCTCGACCAGGCGTCGGGCCGTCTCTGGCGCCAGGTTGACTCCGGTTCGTCCCGGCACGTTGTAGACGACGAGCGGGAGATCGACTGCGTCGGCGACCGCGACCACGTGTCGGACGAGCCCTTCCTGTTGCGGCTTGTTGTAGTACGGCGTCACGACCATCGCGGCATCAGCGCCGAGTTCCCGTGCGATGCGCGTCCGCGCGATCGTGGTGGCGGTGGAGTTCGTGCCGGTTCCGACGATGACCGGCACGCGTCCCGCCGCGCGCTCGATGACGAACGCAGCGACACGCTGCCACTCCTCCTCGGTCAGGCTCGGCGTTTCCCCGGTCGTCCCGCAGGGAACGAGGCCGTCGACTCCCTGATCGATGAGCCAGTCCACCAGGCGAGCGAGCGCTGGCTCGTCGATCCGGTCGCCGGTGAACGGTGTGATCAATGCGACGAACGTGCCCTGGAACATGCCATTCCCTCCCATCTCGCTCCGACACGGAGTCCGAACCGATACGAAATTCGTGCGTGGTCACCAGGCGCACCGAAGCCGTGGTGCGCGAGAGACGCGCTACACGATTCGGCGTGTCACTGTCCGGTGACGCGCGTCGCGTACGCGAAGGAGCGTTCAACGAGCGAGGGAATGGCGTTTCAGGGGATAGACACGACGGGGTGCTGCTGGCAGCTGTGCTGACCAGCTTCGGGGGACAACTGACACTCTGTGGGCTCGCCTGTCTTCGATCAGCATCGTCGACTCCGCTCGAGAGCCCGACCAGTCGCATCGTACCAGCTCCTCGTCGTCTCGTCAAGCGCAGCACTCGTCGAACTCGCGGACAAGCTGTCTCGTCACGCTCGCGAGCTGGTTGACGCGGTTCCAGCGCGGGCAGCACGGAGCAGCGGCACATGGCGAAACACCGGATCCGCCGACCGTGTGCGCAGACTTCCCGAGTGCTCACCGTTGGCTGTATCGGGCACCGCTGCGCCCCGATCACGGTGCGTCGAGGCGGACTCGTGGCTGTGGCGTGGTGCGCCGATCTCGTCGCTGCTCGACCGGCCGGCCCGCTCAGAGTGTACTGGGCCGGGTGCCCATGGCCGAAGAAGCGCTCGCTTGCCGGTTCCTGGCAGGCGGTCAGGGGCGTACCAGTGCGGGGGAGTTCGCGGAGCCTGGGGCGATCCGGCCTGGCGCGATTGCTGGCGGTCGGCAAGTTCGCGAGTGTACCCGAGGCAGCCGGCTCGGCGCAGCGACCGTTGGCCAGCCCTGATCAGGCCCAGGTGCGATCGCGCGCTGTTTGATACGGCGTCTGTGGGAACGCGAGCGGCGGAAATGGCGAGCCGCGACAGTGCTTAGGCACCGAGTTCGCATTCCGGATGCTCGGCGTCGACGACGCTCTCCCGTACGGTGGCACCGAGGAGCGTACGGAACGTGCTGGCCAACCAGGCGGCAGCGTCCTGCGCGGCGACATCGGTCACACCGCGAAACGCGTCGATCGGCACGAAGACGCGCCGGGTTTCAGGCGTCACCAGGCCGATCCGGCTCTGGCGCCACACCCAGCGCCGTGTTCGCACTTCGTGACCGTGGGCGTATACGATCTCGCCAGGCTCGGGGGTTTCCGGTTCCCCGTCTCCGAGCGGGAGGAAGCGATCGGCTGGTGTGCTCGGCCGGACGGTGATCCCGTGAGGTGCGCTGTCGAGGTCGTGCGCGCCGATGGGTACGAGGAACCGCAGCGAGGCCGCGTTCACCAAGTCGACGACCGGGTTTATGCTGGGCGGAGGATTCCCCTTGAGAGTACGGCGGAGGAGCGCCTCGACCGAGCTCTGATAGGTGCTGGCAGACCAGCCCAGCTCGCGGAACGCTCGTCTCCACACGGCGATCGGGGCGAGCTCCTTGGGATCGGTCGTGTTGGAGCGTTCCTGCACCTGCGTGGCACTCTCGGCGAGCCAGGCACGTGCCGTTTCCGCGGCGCCGCGCATGTCGAGACCTTCCGCGACCAGGACGATAACCAGATAGTCGGGGAAGCGTTCGAATACCTCTTGCGCGACAGCGAACCGGCTCATGGCATCGCTCACGCAGTGCAACACGGTCGCAGCGTTTCACGCCGCGCGACCTGCTCGTAGACCCGGGCAACGATCGTGGTCACGCGGTGCCAGGAATACCGCAGGGCAGCCTGCCGCGCACCGACCTGCAGCCGTGATCGGAGCTGGTGGTCGGTGAGGAGGCGGATCGTCGCAGTGGCGAGGGCTGCTGCGTCGCCGGGCGGGACGTGCAGGCCAGAAACTTCGTGCTCGACGCTGAAGCGCAGTCCGCCGACCCCACTCGCCACGACTGGCGTGCCACAGGCCATCGACTCGACTGCCACCAGGCCGAACGACTCGTACAACGAAGGAATGAGGCAGACGTCGGCAGCGTTGTAGTAGAGCGGTAGCTCCTCCTGTGGACGTGACCCGACGAACCGGATGGTCTTCTCGAGACCCAGCGCTGCAGCTTCGGCGACGATTCTGGCGAGCGGTCCTTCCGGCTGCGGCCCAGCGGGACCAGGTCGGAATGTCCCGCCCAGAAACACGAGAAGCGGCCGTTCGGGCGCGAGCTCGGCGCAAACCTGAGCCCAGGCGCGGAGCAAGACCTCGATTCCCTTGACCGGATCGATCCGCCCGACGAAGAGCGCGGTCGGTCGTCCCGGTTCGATGCCCAGTTCGGCGCGGGCGGCGGCACGGTCGAGCGGGCGGAAGTGCTCGGCGTCGACACCGGGTGGGACGGTACACAGGCTGGTGCTCGCCGCTCCCAGCTCGCGCTCGATCGTGAGGCGTTCATCGGGATTGGCAGCGATGATCGCATCGGCGACCCGTGCCAAACCCTGCTCGACCTGCAGCCGGAGGAGCGACTCGCGGGGACCGAACGGGACGGCGTTCTTGAGGACAGCCAGCGTGTGGAACATCTGGACGAAGGGGATGTTCCAGTAGCGCTGCAAGAGGTAGGCGGCCCAGCCGGACAGCCAGTAATGGGCGTGGATCACGTCGTAGGTCCGCCGGTCCCGATAGACCTGGTAGGCGAGTTCGGAGACGAAAGCGGGCAGGTAGCAAAAGAGTTGCTCCTTGGCGACCGGTGCGGGTGGGCCGGCGTCCAAGGTGTAGACGCGGACACCCTGGCGAGGCTCGACGACCGCCGGAGTCGTGGGATCCTCGCGTCGCGTGAAGATATCGACCTCGACGCCACGCTCGGTGAGGTGACGGCTGAGTTCGCGGATGTAGACGTTCATGCCACCGGCGTTGCCGATTCCTGGCTGTGCCAGCGGTGAGGTGTGCACGCTGATCATGGCGACCCGCTCGATTGTCGTCGCGGGGAAGAAGTCTCGCCGGTCCAGTTCGCTTTCCACCGCCGCGTGGCTCCCTTCACGCGCCTCAGCCGGCTCGCAAGCAAGAATGCCACCGACGTGCGTGCCGGTGGCAAGGAGTAGTCGCCGATGGCAGCGCCCGCGGAGGGACTCGAACCCCCGACCACAGGGCTTAGGACGCCCCGGCTCTTTCCCCTGAGCTACGCGGGCACGAGACCCAACGCACCGTCAATTCTACCCGACATACCGGGACACGCGCTAGGGAGCGCCTTGGCAGCGGTGCTGCGTGTATGCTATACTCCCGCCGGATAAGCGGGGAGTGGCGCAGCCCGGTTAGCGCGCCGCGTTCGGGACGCGGAGGTCGGAGGTTCGAATCCTCTCTCCCCGACTGGTTGGCCGGCTGAGCCGGCCTTTTTCGTATTCAATAGGGGCGTCACGATGGAGCGCTCGTCGGTCGAAGTCCTCGACGCGGATCGCCAACAGCAGCTCCGGAATCTCCCTGCCGTCTCGACACTGTGCCAGCATCCGGCAGTACGTCCGTTCGTGGACGAGCTCGGCGAGCGTGCGGTCGTGCAGGTCGTTCAGGAAGCGCTCGCCTCGGCTCGTCAGTCGATCCTCGCCACGGGCCGTTCGGGTAACGTGCTCGCGACCGTTCTCCGCGAGCTGGAGCGGCTGGCCCGACCGCGGCTCGAGCCGGTGATCAACGCGACCGGCGTGGTGATCCACACCAATCTTGGTCGCGCACCGGTCAGCGACGATGCAGCCGCCGCCATGGCCGATGCTGCCCGCCGTTACTCGGCGCTCGAGATCGACCTGGAGACCGGTCGGCGCGGCGGACGGATGGCGGAGATCAGCCGGCTCCTCTCGCTGCTGACTGGTGCGGAAGCTGGACTCGCGGTCAACAACAATGCTGCCGCGGTGCTCCTGGTCCTCAGTACCTTCTGCGCCGGCCGCGCTGTTCTGGTCTCGCGCAGTCAAGCTGTCGAGATCGGTGGTGGGTTCCGCATCCCGGATGTCCTGCGCCAGAGTGGTGCCCGGCTCGTCGAGGTCGGCACGACGAACCGAACCTACGTGCGCGATTACGAGGAAGCGATCACCGACGAGACGGCCGCCATTCTCTCTGTCCACTGGAGCAACTTCCGGATCATCGGCTTCACGCACCAGCCCGCGCTGGCGGAACTCGCTACCCTGGCGCACGCACACGGCTTGCTGCTGATCGAGGATCTGGGTAGCGGGGCGCTGCTCGACACCGCCCAGTACGGGCTCGCGCATGAGCCAACCGTGCAAGAAGCTATCGCGGCGGGTGCGGATCTGGTCTGCTTTTCCGGCGACAAGCTCCTGGGCGGGCCACAGGCGGGGCTGATCGTTGGTCGTAAGCAGCTCATCGAACGACTGGAGCGGCATCCGCTCGCTCGGGCGATACGGGCCGACAAGACCGCACTCGCCGGGATCGCGGCGACTCTCCGGCACTACCTGCGCGGCGAAGCAGTCGAGAAGGTGCCGGTCTGGCGTATGATCGCTGCGCCGCTCGCGGTGCTGGAAGAGCGTTGCCGTGCCTGGGCTTCGGCACTCAGCTCGTCGGTCGACTGCTCGATCGTCGCTACCGAAGCGACGGTGGGGGGCGGATCGCTGCCTGGAGAAACGCTGCCGAGCGTCGCGCTGGCGATTCCCGCACGCAGCGTGCACGAGCGCGCTGGGTGCACGCTGGAGGAGTTCGCTCGTCGCCTGCGGCTCGGTCGTCCGCCAGTGGTCGGGCGCGTGGAGGACGATCGCCTGTTGCTGGATGCCCGTACTGTCTTGCCCGAGCAGGATACCCAGCTGATCGCCGCTGTGCGCGCCGCGCTGGCTGTCAGGTGACAGGATCGCGGGTGTCCCGGAAGTAGGGACTACGCTCGGGATAGAACTCCGGGAAGCGCTGCTTGAGTGCTTCGATGAGTTCCAAGGCGCTCCGCAAGGCAGCCCGGTCGCCCATCTGCTCCGCAACCCGGACTTCGCTCAGGAGCGACCGGAGTCGCTCGTCGTGACGCTCTCGGCGCAGCCGACGGAGGGCATCGCGGAGCGCTTGCCGGGCGAGCGGTACCGGCAGATCGGGTTGAGCAGCGACGCGCTCGCGCAGGAACGCGACGTACTCGGTCAACTCGTCGGGCCAGCCAGTTTCGGCCCCGACCACGCCCGAACGGAGGGCCTGCACGATCTTGCGATGCCGGACGTCGAGGAGACTTTCCTGATCCAGCTCTTCCAAAAAGATGGCGGCAGCGTCAGGGTAGCGCAACAGGAGCGCGATGAGCTGCTGCTCGGTCGTGAGTGGGCGTTGTCCAGGCTGCTGGCCGTTCGTGGAACTGCTCGACTTCACTGGCCGCCGCCGGTACGACGCGAGCAGTCGGCGCACCGTCTCCTCGGGTAGGTGCAAACGGTGCGCCACTGCGCGGGTATAGAGGTCGACCTGTACCGGATCACCGAGCTCGAGCAGGAGCGGCGCCACACGTTCGAGCAGTGCAGCTGCTTCCCGCGGGTGCGCTGGTGGCTGGCTGCCGAGCAGGGCGTCGAGATAATAGTCGACCAGTGGTACCGGTCGCGCGAGTGCCGCTTCCCAGCGCGGGCGATCCTGACGGATCAGATCGTCCGGGTCGAATCCCTCTGGGAGCACGACGACCGCCAGTTCGACGCCGAGCGTGCGCTCGAAGCGGACGAGCTGGCGCGGGTCGGCGACCGGCCGCTCGGCGTCGGCGAGCGCTGTGCGCAAGAGTTCGAGGCCGCGGAGTGTCGCCTGTCGTCCGGCGGCGTCGGCGTCCAGCGCCAGGAGGATCCGGTCGGCGAGCCGACGGAGGAGTTTCCCCTGCCGTTCCGTGAGCGCCGTTCCGAGCGACGCGACCGTATTGGTGTAGCCGAATTGATGCGCCGTGATAGCGTCCAGGTATCCCTCGACGACGATCGCGCTGCGCTGAGCGCGGATCGATTCCTCGGCGAGATCGAGGGCGTAGAGCACGCTGCTCTTGTCGAAAAGCGGGGTCTGTGGGGAATTGAGGTACTTGGGTTGTACGTCGCCGAGCGTCCGACCGCCGAACCCGAGGATCCGTCCCTGTCGGTCGCGAATCGGGAACATGACGCGGTTGCGGAAGCGGTCGACGAGCGAGCCGTCGTCACGCCGGACCACCAGTCCGGCCTGCACGAGTTCGTCCGAGCTGGCGCCGCGCTGCGTGAGATAGCGGAGTAACGCAGCGGGTGCGTCGGGGGCGAAGCCGAGCCCGAAGCGTTCGGCCGTCGCCCGGTCGACGCCGCGACGCTCCAGATACGCCCGGGCCGGCTCACCGAATGCGGTCGACCAGAGAACATGGGCGAACCAGGCAGCGGCCAGGCGGTTGAGCTCGAACAATCGCTGTCGCTGCTCGTCCTCCTGGTCATCGTGCAGGCGAGATGATTGGAGCGTGATACCGGCTCGTTCGGCCAGACGCTCGAGTGCCTCGCGAAAACCGAGCTGCTCGGTCCGCATGACGAAGGTGATCGCGTCGCCGCTCGCACCGCAGCCGAAGCAGTAGAACGATTGCGTCTCGGGGAAGACGTAGAACGAGGGCGTCTTTTCCTGGTGAAATGGGCAGAGCGCCTTGTAGTTCTTCCCTGCCTTGCGCAGGTCGAGCGTGCTGCCGATGAGCTCGACGATATCGATGGCTTCTCGGACTCGTTCGACGTCTTCGCGTGCCATCGTCTCACCCGAGGAACGACCAGAAGCGCGGCATCCAGATCGACTCGAAGCAGGCGAGCGCGAACCGGTCGGTCATGCTCGCCACATAATCAGCCGCGATCCGTTCGACCGATTCACCAGCCAAGGCTGACCGGAAGTCGTCCGGTACCGCGTCGGGGTGCGCGACATAATATTCGAACAGAAACTGGATGATCCGCTCAGCCTTGCGCGTGGACTCGAGCTGGTTGAGCGGCTCGTAGACGCGATCGAACAAGAAGCGCCGCAGACGATTGGCGATCTCTTCCATTTGCGGGGAAAGGCGGATCACCGGTGTGCCGGGCTCAGCCGTGTCCAGCAGTGGCTGGGAGGTGGCGATGACGTCCGCGACCAGGCGATGGATCCGCTCGCCATGCGACCAGCCGAGGGTCTCAAGAATATCGCGTGGGACGTCGTCCAGCTGAATGATCCCGGCGCGGAGTGCGTCGTCGAGGTCGTGGTTGATGTACGCGATCCCGTCGCTGATCTTCACGACTTGTCCCTCTGGCGTGCGTGGCCAACCAGCGACCGGACTGGCGATGCTGTCGACCGTTTTGGAATGCCGCAGAATACCGTCGCGCACCGGTTCGGTCAGGTTCAAGCCTTGTCCGTCGCGCTCAATCCGGTCGACGACTCGCAGGCTCTGCTCGTTGTGGCGGAAGCCGGGAAAGACCGCGGCCAGGGCTCGTTCACCGGTATGGCCAAAGGGGGTATGGCCGAGATCGTGCGCGAGGCCGATCGCTTCGATCAGGTCCTCGTTGAGACGCAGGGCACGCCCGATCGTGCGAGCGATCTGCGTCACCTCGAGCGTGTGGGTGAGTCGAGTTCGGAAGTGGTCTCCGCTCGGGGCGATGAACACCTGCGTCTTGTGCTTGAGGCGGCGGAACGCTTTGGAGTGAATGACCCGATCCCGGTCGCGCTGGAAGGCTGTGCGGTACGGGCACTCCGGCTCCGCTCGCTGGCGCGCTGCGCCGCGGCTACGCGTCGCTGCCGGGTGCAGCCAGGCATCCTCGCGGAGTTCGAGGAGCTCGCGAATCGGTGTTGCTGGACGTGTACTCACCGTGCCCACCTCTTGCGCCGAAGTGTACGGACACAGCGAGGCTCGTGCCAGTCGCTTGGGAAACGAGAGGGACTCCCCGCCAGCGGGGAGTCCCTCTGGGATCGCTCGCGTAGTGTAGCGCTACTTGCGCGCCTTGGCGACCTGCTCGCGGTAGCGGCGCGCCGGCTCGGCGTACGGCACTGGCCCGACAGTGACCCACACCTCGGTCTGCACATGCCGCTCCACCGACGGCTTGCGCGACCCACCGTTCGGCTCGCCCCAGACGACGCGCAGCCGCGTCCCCTCCTTGGCGTATTCGGGTTTCACCATGCCGAGCGAGAGGACACGCTCTTCGTTGGAGCTGAAGCCGGTGAACATCGCGAAACCGACGACCTCGCCGGCATCGTTGAGGACGGCGTCGTACATCCAGGTGGCGTACTGGGCCAGCGGCAGGTCGAAGTACTTGTAGCGCTGCCCCTTGGGCTTGGTGACCAGGCTGGAGAGCACCCGCGCCGCTTCCTCCGGGTCCCAGACCAGCGTCACCTTCTTGCGGTGCGGCTGGTCCTTCAGCCGCTCCAGCGCCGCCCGCCCGACGAAGTCATGGTCGAACTTGATCAGGCGCCCGTACCCCAGATCCCACGGCGTCAGGTAGTAGTCCTCGATGTTGGGGCTGACGAAGCTCCCACCCAGCGAGCCGACCGCCTCGTAGGCGTTGGCCGGCAGCCACTCGCGGTACTTCTGCAGTTCCGGGCTGGTGTAGATCGCTGGCAGCGGGTTCGGAATCCAGCCCGACTCGAGCGTGTTGGTCGCATACGCGCGGCTTCCCACGTGGCGGATACCGAACTCCTTACCGGCCTCGAGGATGGCGGCCTTGACGGCGGGGCCGTCGGCGAAGTCACCGAAGAACTCGGCGCCGGAGACGCCGCTCATGCCGTGGTGGAGGAGTCCGACGGTCTTGCCGGCGATCTGGACGCGGGTGAAGTGGAAGAAGGGGATCTCCGGGGGCGGGCCACCGAGCAGCTTCTCGAGCACCTTGGGGGCGTTGGGACCCTGGATCTGGAAGCGGAAGGTCTTGCGCGGCTTGTGGGGATCGGCGACCGACCACTCGTCGCGCTCGTAGGTGACGTTGGCCCCGCTCGTCTCCGCATGGAACTGCACCCAGTTGTGCACCGAGGGGCGGCCGACCAACTGGAACGTGCCGTCCTCCAGATAGAACATGATGACATCACCGATGACGTAGCCCTCGGGGGAGACTGGCACGTACTGCTTGGCCTGGCCGGGCTCGAAGCCCTCGAAGGAGTTGATGCCGAGCTGGCGCAGGAGGGCGAAGGCGTCGGGGCCGCGGAGGAAGAGGTCGGTCATGTGGTAGGAGAGGTCGAAGAGGCAGACGGTCTCGCGCCAGGCGTGCTGTTCGTCGCGCCAGTTGGTGAACTCGGGGGGCACGACCGGGTAGACACGCGCACCCGTCTGGTTGTTGTACAGGTACTCCTGAATGTTCGGAACCCGGCTGAGGATCTCCTGGAGATTTTTCGCTGTACCGCTCGACATGAATCCTGCCTCCCTGTGCATCCAGCAACGGCTCACTGCACGCGGATACGGGGAACGTGGCCGGTATCCCTGAACGCCACCGCGTCGACGGTAACTCCAGTCCGTTCCGGACAGCGCTCCCCTGGAGTCGCTCCCCGTGCCACTCCGCAGTGTAATCCTTTAGGCATAATGCGGCAAGCCGGGCGTTCAGCCATGTAGAACAGGAGGGGCGGCCACGACGGGCTTGTGCGGGGCCGCTCGCATCCTGATGCGGTACCTCCCGGGTTGCTCGTGCCGGAGCAGTGCCAGTGCCGTACCAGCTGTGTGGGGCTGTTTCCCGCGTCGTTGGGGCCGACGGGTGTCCGATAGCACGTGCTGCCCTCGACCGGAGTCGACGGAAGACTCGTCCATGCAATGGTATCCTGATCGGTGAGTGGTGGTGATGAGGCCCGGGAGAAGCCGATGACGACTCTCGTCTGTCCGAAATGCCTCGGTCGCATGCGTACGGTCGAACGCCACCATGTCGTCTTCGAACGGTGTGAGGAATGTGGTGGTATCTTTCTCGATCGTGGCGAGCTGGAACAGCTGATTCGTGCCGAGGGCGCCTACTACCGTCGTCCGCCGGACTGGGACGACGAATCTGAACCTTCTTACCCGCGAAAGCGTCCGAAGAAGAAAAAGCTCCGGCACTTCTTGGAAGAACTACTTGATTTCGACTGATCGAGACCGGTACGGCCCATGACGGGACAGCGTACGACAGCACACCGATTGGACATGTTTCGCGCCCGCCTGGCAGCGATCGATCCGGCTCCTGGGGTGTATCTCATGAAGGATGCCCAGGGGCGGGTGATCTACGTCGGGAAAGCGACTTCGCTCCGGCAGCGGTTGCGCTCGTACTTCGGCTCCCAGGCCGGAATGGATGCCAAGACGCGCGAGCTCGTCCAGCACATCGCGGATTTCGAAGTGATCCGGACCGATACACCGACCGAAGCGCTGATCCTCGAGAACGAGCTGATCAAGCGCTATCGGCCGCGGTACAACATCATGTTGCGGGACGACAAGACGTACCCGTTCATCCGGATTACTAACGAGCCATTTCCCCGGGTCGTCGCGACGCGTCGTGTCGTCCAGGACGGGAGTCGCTACTTCGGACCGTATCCGAGCGCCGGAGCGGTCCATCGCACGCTGGATTTGCTGAAGCGTCTGTTCCCCTACCGCGCCTGCGACATCGAGATCACCGGGAACGCTGCCCGGCCCTGCCTCTACTACCACATCGGCCGCTGCGTCGGGCCCTGCATCGGTGCTGTGTCGCAGGAGGAGTACCGGAAGGTCATCGAAAACGTCGTGCTCTTCTTGGAGGGACGAGCTGACGACGTGGTCGCGCGTCTGCGAGCCGAGATGGAAGCCGCGGCTGAGCGTTTGGAATTCGAGCGGGCGGCGCGGCTGCGTGACGAGTTGCGAGCGATCGAGCACGTCCTCGAGCAGCAGAAGATCGTGACCGGCAGCGACGAATCGTTCGACGTGCTGGCCGTAGCACAAAGTGCCGGTGGCGATGCATGTGTCCAGGTCGGCTTCGTGCGCAATGGCAAGCTGCTCGGTTCGGAGCACTACCTCATGGCCGGTGCTCGGGTCGACGATCCGCCGAGCGCGATCCTGACCTCGTTCGTGCAACAGTACTATGCCCAGGCGTCGAGCATTCCGCCTGAGCTGGTGGTGCCGTACCCGCTCGAGGACTCCGATACCCTCGCCGCGTTCCTCGCACAGCGGCGTGGTGCAGCGGTGCAACTGTGCGTCGCGACCGGGGGCCTGCGCCGCGATCTTGTCGACATGATCGCGAAGAGCGCGCAGCAAAATCTCGAGCAGTATCGGGTCCGCTGGTTGAACGACGAGCAGCGGACGACGCTCGCGCTCGAGGAACTGGCGGACGCGCTCGGTCTCGATCGCTTGCCCCGGCGGATCGAGTGCTTCGACGTCTCACAGCTCCAGGGGACGAACGTCGTAGCGAGCATGGTCGTCTTCGAACAGGGCAAACCCAAGAAGAGTGATTATCGCAAGTTCCAGATCAGGACTGTGGAGGGGCAGGACGACTTCGCGGCGATCCGCGAGGCAGTGCACCGCCGCTATCGCCGTGCACTGGCAGCCGACCAGACCGAAGCCTGGCAGACACTGCCCGATCTGGTGTTGATCGACGGTGGAAAGGGGCAGCTCAACGCCGCGCGCGAAGCGCTCACCGCACTGGGACTGGATCTCCCGGTCGCTGCGCTGGCCAAGGAACACGAGGAACTGTACGTTCCGAACCGGAGCGAGCCGATCGTGCTGCCGCGCGATTCCCAAGCGCTCTTCCTGGTCCAGCGTATCCGTGACGAGGCGCACCGGTTCGCCGTAACCTTCCATCGTTCGCGGCGGACGCGCTCGACGCTGCGCTCGCTCCTGGACGATATTCCTGGCGTGGGGCCGCGTCGGCGGCGGGAGCTGCTCCGTCGGTTCGGCTCGGTCGAAGGTATCCGACAAGCGAGTGTGGAAGAGATCGCGGCAGTGCCGGGGATCAGCCGAGCACTGGCAGAGCGGATCAAAGCTGAACTCGGGGGAGTTTGAACGGTGCGGGTAATCGCTGCGAACGATGCCGCTGCTGTCGACGAAGCCGCGCGGGTGCTGCGTGAGGGTGGTCTCGTCGTTTTCCCGACAGACACGGTCTATGGAGTCGGCGCGGCTGTCGACCGTCCCGATGCTGTCGCCCGCTTGTACGTCGCCAAAGGCCGGCCACTCGATCGACCGATACCGGTGTTGATCGCTGATCTCGATCAGCTCGAGCGATTGGCCGGTGACGTGAACGATGCCATTCTCCGTCTGGCGCGCCGGTTCTGGCCAGGGGCACTGACGATCGTCGTGCCGGCCCAACCTTGGCTGCCGGTCGAGATCGTTCGCGATACCGGCGCAGTCGGCTTGCGCATGCCGGACCACCCGGTCGCGCTGGCCATCATCCGGGCGGCGGGAGGCGCGGTGGCAACGACCTCGGCCAATCGCTCCGGTGAGCGCGAGGCGTGCACGGTGGAGGAAGCGGTCGCTGCCCTCGGCGAGACGGTCGACCTCTATGTGGACGGCGGGCGAACGCCGGGTGGCATTCCCTCAACGGTCGTAGCGCTGCAAGATGGAGAGATCCGCATCCTCCGGCGGGGAGCGCTGGATCCGGCGCTGGTCGAGCAGGCACTCCGTGAATGATGACGAGTCGCCACGTTACCGATGCGCGGAACGGTTCCGCAGCATTGACGTGTCACAGACCGAGAGAGGACACTCTCGGTGGTGGTTGCGGGTGACGGAGATGGGTGGGCCGAACGCGTGTTGGGAGAGTGGCTGCTGATCGGTGCGGCCGGAGCGCTCGCAGCGGGCGGGTTGACCCAGCGACAACGTCGGTTCCGGCGTCTACAGCATCTGATGCGGTCGTTCCATTTTTCGAGGGAACGCCCGCATGTGCTCATCCTCTCGGCCTCGATCGGTGGGGGACATAACGCTGCCGCGGCCGTTCTCCGTCACGATCTCGAGCTACTCGGGTGCCGCGTGACGGTACTGGACGGTTTCGCGTTCGCCACACCGCTCCTGAGCCGGTACTTCGCCTGGGCATACCCGGTGCAGCTGCGTCACGCCCCTTGGCTCTACGATTGGCAGTTCCGGTCGTCGCATCGACCGGCATGGGCACGGTTCTGGCGTGCCGTTTACAGCGCGCTGGCGGCTGGCGCGTTCGAGCGCTTGCTCGAGGAAGTGAATCCGGATATCGTCGTCTCCACCTATCCGCTCGTCACCCAGGCACTCGGGTCGCTCCGTCTGCAGCGAAGGATTACCGTCCCGACGGTTGCGGTCATCACCGATTTCGGGGTGCATCGGTTGTGGACAGCTCCCGGAATCGACTTGCACCTGGTTCCGTCAAGGGTTTCGGCCGCTCAAGTCGAGGATGCGACCGGGACGGTGCAGGTGATGGAACCGCTGGTTCGCGCTGCTTTCCGGGAACCGATGGATCGCCGGGAGGCTCGCGAACGTTTCGGTTTCGATCCTGAGGAGTTCGTCGCGTTGGTGGTGGCGGGAGCCTGGGGAATCGGTCGCGTCGAAGCGATCGTGCGGGATGTTGCAGCCTGCGATGTGCGCACGGTTGTCGTGTGCGGGAAGAACCAGGATCTCGTCGATCGCCTCCGTCGCGAGCACGGCGGCAACGCTCGTGTCCAGATCCTGGGCTGGACCGATGCGTTGCCGGAACTCATGGCGGCGGCTGACTGCCTGGTGCAGAATGCCGGTGGACTGACGTGCCTGGAGGCGATCGCGCGCCGTTTGCCGATTCTGATCTATCGCCCGATCGCCGGCCATGGCGTCTTCAATGCTCGAACCATGGAGCGGGCGCACGCGGCGCGGTGGATTCGCGAGGTGGGCGAGTTGCAGCAGCTGCTCCGGGACGCAGCGTCCGGGCGCATTCAGCTCGCTCCGCCGCGCGTCGAGACAGGTGCGGTACCCGCAGCACGTGCCATCCTATCGCTGCTCGTACCGTCGATGGCAGCAGAGTCGGCGACGAGTTCGGGCATGCAGAATGCACGCCACCAATGGAGTGGCTGAGACGGAGCGCTTCACGATATGACGCGTTCGATCGCCACGCGTATAACACTCGCGAGTTTGCTGGGTGCGGCTTTGCTTGCTCTGCTCGCCGTCGTCACGCATCGAGTCCAGCCCCCGGTCGGATTGGTCCCCCTCTTGACGGTGCAAGGGCGTCCGTTCTGGCTGGCGGCGATCGCCGTCTGTCTCGTCGGTGCGGCGGTTTTCCAGGTGCTCGACCCGATGCCACAGATCGCAACCACGACAGCTGCCCAGCGAGGGATCCGCTATGATCCGGTCCCGGAGTGGCCGACCGGTTGGGGGCTCCCCTTTACGACGCTCGCTGCTGGCGCGCTCATCTTGAGCGCGTACCATTCTGCGCTCGCTGGTCTCGCGGTGACCTTCTTCGGGTTCATCGCCTTGCTGGTCGGTGAACTAGCTCGTCTCGCTCTCTACAGCGTCGAACAACGCGTGCGGATCTTCGGGCGGGTGACCCACACGCTTCTCCTGTACGGCTTGGCGTTCGTCACCTTCGCGATGATCTACATCCACAAACTGCGTAGCCTCTATTCGGCGACCGCGGTGTTCCTGGTCGCGGGGGTGCTGTTCCTGCAGCTGACCGAGGCGGCCGATGTGCAACTCGATCGGCGCGTGTTGTACGCGATGGTCGGGGGACTCGTTCTGGCGGAAGCGACTTGGGTGCTCAACTACTGGCCGGCAACGGGTTGGCTCGGTGGGGCGGCGCTGCTCGCGGTCTTCCACGTCGTCGCCGGCCTCATTCTCGCCAGAATCGAGCGGACGCTCAGCTGGCGGACGGTGGTCGAGTACGGTGCGATGGCCTGCCTGGCATTAGCGGTTATCATTTGGGGTATGCTACGCACGCGAGGTGGGCCGTGAGCGATCCGCTCGAAGGTGATCTCTACGAATTGCTGTTACGCCTGGATGCGCTCGAGGAGTTGCTCGAAGAGCTCGAAGAGCGCGGTCTCGAAACGCTCGACGAGCTGCATACAGCACTAGCGTCCGAGCCAGGCACCGACGATCTCCGCGAAGTGGTCGGCGAACTCTTGCTGCGCGGTGTTCGAACCGCTGAGGATGTCCAGCGCGAACTCGCCACGCTCGAACGCCGTATCGAAGAACCGGGTGCCCCAGACGCTGAGTGGTTCGGTCCCAACTGACGATTGACGCGTATGGAAAGCCTTTTTTCGGCTCGTGAGCGCGAGTTGCAACACCGATACGCACCGCTCGCTGAGCGGATGCGCCCGCGAACGCTCGACGAAATCGTCGGGCAAGAGCACGTGCTCGGTCCCGGAGCGTTGCTCCGGAGGATGATCGAGGAGGATCGCCTCGTCTCGCTCATCCTGTGGGGGCCGCCTGGCTGCGGGAAGACGACGCTCGCCCGAGTCATCGCGGAACACACCCGGGCGGCATTCGTTCCGCTGTCGGCGGTCACCGCGACGGTTGCCGATGTGCGGCGGGCGGTGCAGGAAGCCCGAGAGCGCTTGGGACAGCTCGGACAGCGCACGATCGTCTTCATCGACGAGATCCACCGGTTCAACCGTGCCCAGCAGGATGCATTGCTCCCGGCGGTCGAGGACGGCACGATCGTGCTGATCGGCGCGACGACCGAGAACCCGTCGTTCGAGGTCAATGCGCCACTCCTCTCGCGCTGCCGGGTCGTGGTGCTCGAGCCGCTCTCCGACGACGCGATTCGTTCGCTGCTCGAACGAGCGTTGACTGACACCGAGCGTGGGCTCGGTGGCCTCGCAGTCGAAGTCGACCCCGAAGCGCTCGAAGCGATCGTCAACCTGGCGAACGGTGACGCGCGTATGGCGTTGAACACGCTCGAGCTGGCTGTGAGCGGCGCGCGTGGAGGACGGGTGACCGTAGACCTCGTTCGCCAGGCAGCGATGCGTCGGGCGATGGTCTACGATCGGGCTGGCGATGCGCACTACGACACGATTTCCGCGCTGCACAAGGCGATTCGTGGATCCGACCCCGATGCAGCGCTCTACTGGCTCGCCCGGATGCTCGAGAACGGTGAGGACCCGCTCTTCATCGCCCGGCGATTGATTCGCGCAGCGAGCGAAGACGTGGGGTTAGCGGATCCGCACGCCCTGGTCGTTGCGGTCGCCGCACAACAAGCAGTGCATGTCATCGGCCTGCCGGAAGGTGCTCTCGCGCTCGCCGAGGCAGCCGTCTACCTGGCTGTCGCGCCGAAGTCGAACGCGCTCTATCGTGCGTACGAAGCGGCACGGCGGGACGTGATCGAGACGCGGAACGATCCGGTGCCGTTGCACCTCCGCAATGCCCCATCGACGCTCATGCGGCAGCTTGGGTGGGGGGCTGGCTATCGTTACCCGCACGATGAGCCGGATGCGATCGGTCGGCAGGAGTATCTGCCGCCCAGGCTCCGTGACCGGCGCTACTACGAACCGACGGATCGCGGCTGGGAGGCACGGTTGCGCGAGCGCTTGGCGGCGATCCGGGCGCGACGGGGTGAGCGAAGCGAGCGATCGGAGACGAACGAGGGGCGACCGTGAATACAATGGACGTTCCGGTTCGGCAGAACAGAGCGAACGATGAACTCCGACCGGTCGAGATCGTTCCCGATTACATACCGTATGCTGAGGGATCGGCGCTCATCATGCTCGGCAACACGCACGTGCTGTGTGCGGCGACGGTCGAGGACCGGGTGCCTGGTTTTCTGGCTGGTAGCGGACAAGGTTGGATTACCGCTGAGTACGGCATGCTCCCCCGCAGTGGCCGCGAGCGGATCCCGCGAGAGCGTTCCGGTGCCGGGGGCCGAACGGCGGAAATCCAGCGGCTGATCGGCCGATCGTTGCGGGCAGCAGTGGATCTCAGCGCGCTCGGCGAGCGCACGATCATCATCGATTGCGACGTCATCCGTGCTGATGGCGGCACCCGCACGGCAGCCATCACCGGTGGATGGGTCGCGCTCTACCTGGCACTCCGGCGGCTGGTCGAGTCGGAGCAGCTTCCGATGCTGCCGATCGTCCGACAGGTGGCGGCGGTCAGTGTCGGGATCGTTGCTGGTGAGCCACGCTTGGACCTGGAGTATGCCGAAGACAGCCAGGCGGAAGTCGACATGAATATCGTCATGACCGATCGCGGTGAGTTCGTCGAACTGCAGGGGACCGCTGAAGGCCAGCCTTTCGGGCGAGAAGTTCTCGATCGGCTCCTCGAACTGGCCGAACGCGGCATCGGCGAGCTGATGGTGGCCCAGCGGCGTGCCCTGCAGCTCCCGTGAAAGCGATCAGCCTTCGACCTCGAGATGTTCCTTCGTGCTCGGTAAGCGGTCGGCGATGCGTGGGTCGATTTGCGTTGCATGATCCAGGGCGCGCCCGAGAGCCTTGAAAATGGCTTCGAGCTGGTGGTGGGCATTCTGCCCGTACAGCGTGACGAGATGGATCGTGATGCGTGCCTCGCGGGCAAACGTCTCGAGGAAATGGCGCGCGAGGTCGCATTCGAGCTGGCCGACAGCGCCGGGCGGGAACGGATCGCGGTGGACGAACAGACCGCGCCCGCTACAGTCGAGCGCGATATGTGCGAGCGCCTCGTCCATCGGCACGGCTGCGTTGGCCATCCGGCGAATGCCGCGCCAGTCGCCGAGCGCCCGCCGTACGGCTTGGCCGAGGCAGATCGCGACGTCCTCGACCGTGTGGTGTGCGTCGACGTGCAAGTCACCGCGGGCACGGACAGTCAGGTCGAAGCACCCGTGGCGCGCGAAGAGCGTGAGGAAATGATCGAGCGCGCCGATACCCGTATCGATACTGGCCTGGCCGGAACCATCGAGCGCGATTTCGACCGTCACCGTTGTCTCGGCGGTCGTGCGGTCGATTTTGCTCGCACGTGTCGCGTTCATCCTCCGTCCTCCGACCATCAGAAGGGAAACGTGTCGAGTGCCTCGAGGATACGGTCCACTTGGTCCGCCGTGCCGACGGTGATCCGGAGGTAATCACGAAGCCATTCGTCGTCGTACCGTCGGACGACGATTGCCTGCCGGAGGAGATGCGCATGGAGCTCGTGGGCACGACCGTCGTGTACCCGGCAGAGGATAAAGTTCGCCTCCGAGGGATACGGGCGAAGGAACGGGTATCGTTGCAGCTCCTGGAAGAGACGGTTGCGCTCGCGACGAATCAGTTCCACGCGTTCCATCAGCCACTCGCGGTCGGCGAGAGCAGCCTCTACTGCGACCTGTGCAGCCACGCTCACGTTGAACGGTTGCTTGACGCGCCAGAGCGCCCGGGCGATGTGCGATGGGAAGATGCCGTACCCGATACGCAAGCCGGCGAGTCCAGCCCACTTACTGAACGTCCGGAGGATGACGACGTTGTCGTACCGCTCGGTAAACGGCTGGAGCGTCGTACCAGCGAACTCGTAGTACGCCTCGTCGACGACGAGCAGTACTCCGGTGTGAGCCAGTCGCTCGAGCTCGCCAGCCGAGACGAGGTTCCCGGTCGGATTGTTCGGTGAGGCCAGAAAGATGAGTTTGGTGTGCGGTGTGACCGCCTGTTCGATCGCGGCGAGGTCGAGCGCGAACGTCTCGGTTCGTGGTACGGTCACGACGCGTGCCCCGAAGAGCGGTGGCCGCGAAAGGTAGACACCGAAGCTGGGCACTGGAACGATGACTTCGTCACCTGGGTCGATAACAGCGAGCAACAGAAGATCGATCAACTCGTCGGATCCGTTCCCGAGAAGGATGCGCTCGAACGGCGCACCGGTATAGTCGGCGAGCGCGCGCCGCGCTCGCCGCTGGTCGGGGTCTGGGTAGAGATGCAGGTCGGTCAGCGTCGCGAGAGCAGCAACGACAGCTGGCGGGGGGCCGTAAGGGTTCTCGTTGGAGTCGAGTTTGGCGATTCGCTCCGGTGGAACTCCCAAACGCTCGGCGATCGTCTCGAGACTTTCGACTGGCAGGTACTCAACCGCGTTCTCGACACTCGCACGCAGCGTTCGCATCCTGTGCGCTTCCACGACCACCTCCTCCGGCGCTCTCGTGCCTGCCGCAAAGCGTATCGCGGGGAACGAGGAGCGTGCCAACGACAGGGCAGGCTGCTCCTCGTTTTCGCCCTCCTCTCGGTTCTCGCCCTGCTTCTAGCTGAACGGCCGGTGCAGGGGGTGCGCGCGTTCGATGCCGGTCCTGCCGACGCGCCAGGAGCCGCGCAGACGTCGGTGCCGATGCTGACGGCGCGCTCTGCCTTCGTTGCCGATATCACGGCTGGCGTCGAGATCTTCGCAGCGAATGCGGACGAGCCGCTTCCGCCAGCCAGCACGACGAAAATGGTCACGGCGTTAACGGCACGGCGTTACCTCGCGCCTGAGGAGTGGGTGACGATCGATGCGCGGGATCTGGTCGACCCCACGGTCTACAGCAATGCTGGATTGTTGCCGGGTGATCGGCTCACCGTCCGTGACTTGCTCGCGGCGATGCTCGTCGCCTCGGCCGGCGATGCAGCACGGGCGCTCGCCCGCCACGCGGGCGAGCGGATCGCGCCGCAGGCCGCGTCTCCGGTCGAGGCATTCGTGACGGCGATGAACGAGGAGGCTGAGCGTCTCGGTCTCACTCGGTCGCGCTTTCTCACGCCGGATGGCCGCGACGTACCGGGACAGCTCGCGACAGCGCGCGACCTGGCGGTCGCGGCGGCGCACGTGCTGGCCGATCCGGTGCTCGCACCGATGGTGGCTGCGGCACGGTGGGACATCGCTGTCGAGGGACCGAACGCCCGGCAGCTGGTTCTTCTCAATACGAATCAGCTGATCGCGGCACCGGATGTGATCGGTGTCAAGACTGGTACGAGTGCGGCAGCTGGGCAATGTCTCGTCCTGGCTGTGCGGCGCGGACACGATCTGGTTCTCGTCGTCGTCCTGGGGAGCTTGGACCGGTATCGCGATGTGGAGGCCATTCTCGACTGGATGGATGCGCAGTTTCGCTGGATCACGCTGGACGCTGCGACGTTCCCGGAGCTGGCCGCGCTCGCCGCGCGGGGTATCGTGCCAGCGCTCGCACCGACCGTGCTGGTACCTACCGACCAGCTCGATCGCGTGCAGCTCGTGGTCACTGAAGTTCCCGCAACGGGGCGCGTGCGTGGTACGGTACGATTGCAGTTCGAAGCAGTCGACCTGGTCGTGCTGCCGCTGATCGAGGTGCCGAGCGGGGACCAGGGACGAGTGCGCGGGTGAGTGCACCATGGCCGAGCAGCGTCTGCAACGGGTTCTCGCAGCACATGGGGTCGCCTCGCGTCGCAAGGCGGAGCAATTGATCCTGGCCGGTCGGGTGACGGTCGACGGGGTGGTGGTGCGGCAACTCGGGACGAAGGTCGACCCGGAACGGCAAGAGATTCGGGTCGACGGAAAACTCCTCCGTCCCGAGCCGCGTCGCTACATCATGCTGCACAAGCCGGTCGGGTACATCACGACGACTGCCGATGAGCATGGGCGCAAGACGGTGCTCGACCTGGTGAAGGTTCCGGAACGGGTCGTCCCGGTCGGTCGGCTCGACCGTGATTCGTCCGGCCTCTTGCTTCTGACCAACGATGGTGATCTGATCTACCGGATTACCCACCCGCGGTACGAACTCGAGAAGGAGTACGAGGTTTTGGTCGATGGCTTCCCGCCTCCCGAGGTGGAGGAAGCGCTCCGGCGGGGTGTGCCGGTCGATGGCCGGCCGGTGCAGATCCGGCGACTCGAAGCGGTCCGAACCGAGCCGGAGGGAACCGTTTACCGGGTAGTGATCCATGAAGGCCGCAATCGGATCATTCGGCGCGTTTTCGAGCGGGTCGGCTACCCGGTCCTCCGGTTGCATCGGGTTCGGGTCGGACCGCTCTGGCTTGGCAACCTCGCTCCCGGACAGTGGCGTGATTTGACGCCAGAAGAGCTGGCAGCCTTGCGGCGGGCGGTTGGCTTGTCGGAAACTGCTGCTGGGGCGGAGACGAAGGAGCGGGAGCAGTATCGTGGCAGAACCGTGCAGCTTCGTGGTCGCGATCGACGGTCCGGCCGGATCGGGCAAAAGTACCGTCGGCGCTGAAGTGGCCAAGCGCCTGGGCGCACTCTATTTCGATACCGGCGTCGTCTACCGCACGCTGGCACTCGTGGCGTCGGAGCGTGGCGTTCCGCCGGACGATGCCGAGCGACTGGCCGAACTGGCACGATCGTTGTCGCTGCGCGTCGCACCGCCTTCGGTTCAGGATGGACGGCTCTACGACGTGCGGATCGATGGTCGTGATGTCACTTGGTCGATTCGGACGCCGGAGATCGATCGGCTCGCCTCGGTGGTGTCGGCGCATCCGGAGGTGCGCCGGGCGCTGCTCCAGATCCAGCGCGAAATCGCGCGGGACGGGCGAGTGGTGATGGCTGGGCGCGACATCGGTACGGTCGTGATGCCCGAGGCGCCGGTCAAGATCTGGCTCGATGCCTCGCTGGAAGAGCGGGCGCGGCGCCGCCAGCGTGACCTCGCCAGCCGGGGGATCGCCCAGCCACTGGAATCGATCATCGCCGAGCTGGCTGAACGCGACCGGCGCGATGCGAGCCGAGCAGTCGCCCCGATGCGACCAGCCGAGGATGCCGTGATCGTCGAGACCGATGGGCGATCGATCGAGGACGTTGTCGAAACGGTGCTCGCTATCGTGCGCGAGCGATGCGAGTGTGCGGACCATGGAGCCGATTCCTCCCGCATGGCGACTGTCCCGTCGCCGTAAGCTCAAAACGTTGATTTTCTTGACGGCACGCGTCTTCGTCGTGCCACTCTTGCGTCTCCTGATCCGCTTCCGGATCGAGGGGCTCGAGCATGTCCCGCGGATCGGTCCGGCAATCGTGGCAGCGAATCACCTGCACAATGCGGATCCGGTTCTGATCATCGCGGCGTTCACGCGACCGGTCCTGTTCATGGCCAAGAAGGAACTGTTCAGCGTGCCGATCATTCGCTGGTTCGTCCGCCAGTCAGGTGCGTTCCCAGTGGACCGGGGACGTCCGGATCGTCAGGCGCTGCGCCACGCCGAGCAGCTGCTCCGAGAAGGGATGCTCGTCGGCATCTTCCCGGAGGGAACGCGCAGTCCGACCGCCACGCTCCAGGCGCCGCATCCCGGTGTGGGCCTTCTCATCCGACGTAACCCTGAGGTGCCGGTCATTCCGGTCGCGATCTGGGGTACGGAGGTCTTGCCGTTCAACGGCGCCAAGGGGCGCCGACCGTTGCGCGGTTGGCCACGCGTTACGGTGCGGATCGGAGCGCCGATTCGGATCGCGTTGCAGGACGAGGCAGGCCGCGAACGGACAGCGCAGGAACTCGCCGATGAGGTGATGGTCGCGATCGCACGGCTCCTGCCTGAACCGTACCGCGGCGCGTATCGCGAGCGGGTGGTGCTCGGGAGTCGTGCCGTCAGACCATCCACGCCGGCTGGTACAGGGTCCCGCTGAGCGAGAATCGGCATGAGCATGGTCATTCTCGGGCCTCTGTGCACGTGGTGGCGTGGCGATCCGCTTCCTGTTCTGCCTCCCTTCCAGGGCTTCCGTGTCGAACCGGGGCGGGACGAGTGGCTGGAGCGGATCGGCGGGTACGCACCGGAGGAGTTGGCGAGGCGACGAAGCGAAGGGCATCGCCCGTATGTCGCACTCGTGGGAGAGGAGCTGGTGGCCTACGGCTGGGTCGCGACGCAACGAGCCGAAATCGGTGCGCTCGCGCTCGCCTTCCTCGTGCCCCCGGGTGAGCGCTACCTCTGGGACTTCTTCACGTTGCCGGAATGGCGAGGCCGAGGCATCTACCCGCGTCTCCTCCAGGCGATTCTCGAACTCGAGAACGAGGCGGAGCGCTTCTGGATCGGCTACGACGCCCCGAATGCCGCCTCGGCACGCGGCATCGCGAAAGCCGGCTTTCGCGTAGTCGTCGAGATCGTACGTCTAGCCGATGACCGGCTGGCGCTCGTCCCCGTCGGATCGGCGGAGCGGGTGGCCGCGGCTGCACGTCTCCTAGGTTTGCCGGTCGTTCCGACGGCTACCGGTGGCGACGCCACCAACGAGCAGCGGTGACTGTACCGGCGAGGAGGGCTGCAAGCCCCCCGGCGACGATCGCCGTGCCGACCGGATCCGGGCCGGGTAGGACGACTTTCCCATCGTCGTAGCTGAGGAACAGTTGTCCCCACTTGGTCCGGAGTGCCTCTTTAACGCGTCGTCGCCCGTGGACCGGGTACCAGTAGACATTGTGGTAGACATTCGAGGCGACGTACGACCAGGGCACCAGTGGCGAGCGGAGTAGCAGATTCTCGAGCGGCTTGAGCGGGCCGTGGTAAATGAGCTTCTGGCCCCGGCTGGCGAAGGTATCGCCGGCGACGAAGCCCCACGACTCGTTGGAGATGTCCTCGCCGATTACCTCGATCTCCCGTGGGTCGCCCACCCCGAGCCCGCGCTCGTGCGCGATGCGGATGAAGGGGATGGACAGCGGGTCGAAGCCCTGGAGCTTCGCGCTGATCGCGTCGATGGCCACTTGGTCAGCGCTCGCCAGGATGATGTCTTTCTCGTGCGGGCGCATCGCCCGAGGGCCAGGGCCGTCGCCCGCGAAGGTGCCGTCCATCACGGCGAAGATGCCGGGGTGTATCTCCTGCTGGATCGTCAGGAGATCGACCAGCGTCTCGTGGATCACCGCATGTGTCCAGTGACGGCGCTCGTTGAGGAGCCCGCCGAAGGCGTTCTTCATCGCGCCGGTGATCGTGGTGAACACATGTGTCTTGACGGTCGGCAAGTGGATGATGTTGCGCCCGATGAAAAGCTTGGGAATCCGGATCCCCTCTGGGAAGATCTTGTGCAGGACGAGGAGCTCGCCCTTCGGTTCGTAGGGAACCCACTCGACGTGCGGTTCGTAGAGATGGACGTTCTCGACCCCGTACTTGTCGACGACGTACTTGTGCTTGTTGTTGCGCTCCCCTTTGTACGCATCGACGACGACGGTGCGGTTGTGTGCTGCGATGAGGTGACCATACCCATCGGCTTTCAACCGGCGGATCACGCCTTCGAGTTGCCACGGGGTTGTCGAGCAACCAGGGTACCAGGTGTCCCAGGTGATGTTGATCTTGAGGATCGTCTCGCGGTCACGCGGGAGCGCTTCGCGGTAGCCAGCCATCAACATGGCACGGCCGATATCAGCGAGTACCGTTTCCGGCGTGGTGCGGACGACCGCGACTTTACCCTTCCCAGGAAAATCGCTCATGGATCGCCTCCCGATCGTGTCGCGCTCGATCCTAGCACAGCGTGCGACATTCGTCCTACTCGACAGAACGGACCTTGTCCGTACACCGCTGGGGCTGCTAGGATGTGCCTGGCAGTCAGAGCGACCTGTCACCAGCGTGAGGAGACGTACGGGGAGGCTCCGGTGCGAGCAGGGGGACGTGCGTGCCTCGTCGCCATCGTGTTGATGAGCTGGGTCCTGTGGCCACAATCGACTGTGTATGCTGCGCCACCGAGTGAACCGGAGATCACGGCGGCTGCAGCCATCCTCCTCGATGCGACGACCGGAGCAGTTCTCTATGCCAAGAACGCGGACGAACCGCGTGCGCCAGCGAGCTTGACGAAACTCGCGACAGCGCTGACGGCCGTCGATCTGGCTCCGCTCGACACGGTTCTCGGAGTATCGAGCGCCGATCTCGTCGGGGAGGCATCGATGGGCCTCCGACCTGGGGACGAGCTGACGCTCGAAACGGCGCTCTACGGGCTCCTGCTGGCGTCAGGAAACGATGCGGCGATGGTCATCGCTCGGAACTTGAGCGCCTTGCCAGGCGATACGCCCGAGGCGGCGGTTGCCCGGTTCGTTCGCCAGATGAATCTGGTCGTTCAGCGACTGGGGCTCGAGCACACGACGTTCCGGAACCCGCACGGGTTGGACGAACCGGGACACGTCACGACGGCACGAGACCTCGCCTTGCTGACGCGCGCGGTTCTGCAGCGTCCCGAACTGCGCCGGATCCTCGCGACGCAGTCTTATTCCGATGGAACGTTCAGCGTGCAGACGACGAATCGCTTGCTCGGGAACTATCCGGGGCTCATCGGCGGGAAGACCGGCATCACTGATGCTGCCGGTTACTCGCTCATCGAGGCTGCTGAGCGTGATGGGCAGACAGTGATCGCTGTCGTCCTCGGTAGCACGCACGAAGCCTGGTATGACGACGCGGTGAAGCTCCTCGATTACGGATTCGAGCGGCTCTCGACAGGAACTTCGCCCGCGCAACCGGCACTCGGTGCGTCACAACCGACGGCGGTGCCAACCGCGGTCGCGACCGGAACCGCGGAGCCACATGCGCTCGTCCTGCAGGTACCAGTGACGGATCCGCAGGCCGCGAAGACATGGTTCTGGCCCATGTCTGCCGTGACGGCCGTCGTGGCGGTTGGGGTCACGCTGACCGGTCTCCCGCTCGTAACGGCGGTGGTCGTCACACGCCGTCAACGTGTGCCACGCCAGGCTCGCTCTGCTCACGCGACTCATCGGGGACGAGAACGGCGGGAAGCGGGTGTTCCGGCGGCAGCGCGGAGTGCGGGAAGGGTACGCGCTGTGCCGGCTGCTGGAGTGCAGCACGAGAAGCCGCGGCGGCCAGCGGTCATCGCGTTCGATCCAGCCGCTGCGGTCGCACAACGCGCGGTGCGGGCTGGACGACGTGGCGATGTCACGGTCGCCGAGGCGCAGTTCGTGGAAGCGTTGCGCCTGAACCCGGCTTGCGACTTGACGCGGACACCGGAGTTCTGGACGATGTCGCCAGCTGGTATCGTCGCTGCTGCACGGGCCTACCGCCGGGTCGGACGTGTGCGCGACGCGCGCACGCTGCTGACCGTCGCGCAAATCAGTTTCGGGGCGGTGCCGGCCATTCGTGAGGCGCTGGTCAGCTTGCCGCGCAGCTGGGACGAGCCGCCCGTGGCGGTCTTCACCCCGACGCGCTTGCCCCGATCTTGATACGAATCGTATCAGCTGCTATACTGCGATCGAGTGCAGGAGGAGAGGTACGGGAGGCGACGATGCGCCGGTCCGAACCGCTGTACGTGATCAGTGTGGCAGCGCGACTGCTCGAACTGCACCCGCAGACGCTCCGGAAGTACGAGCGTGAGGGGTTCGTGACGCCATCGCGAACGCGCGGGAACCTGCGTCTGTATTCGGCGGAGGATCTGGAGCGTTTGCGGCAGGTCAAGTATCTGGTCGAGGAACGTGGTGTCAACCTCGCTGGCGTGCAGCTCGCGCTCTCGTTGACCGAGCAGCTCCGTCGGCTGCGTGAACGGTGTCTCGCGATTTCCGAACAATACGATCGGATCTTCGACTCGGTCGTTGCCGATATCGACGCGATGCTGAATCTCCTCGGTGCGCCGAGCGAAGGAGAATCGTGAGGCAGCACCGCTCCTCCTGCAAAACATCGCTCGAGGGTGAGGTAGGGTAATGGGACGACCACAATTTACGGAAAAGGCACAGGAAGCGCTGGTGACTGCGCAACGGCTGGCGACGGAGCGGCAGCACAGCCAGCTGGACGTCGAGCACCTGCTCTTTGCGCTCGTGACCCAGACGGATGGCGTCGTACCGCAGGTGCTCTTGCGCCTGCAGCTCGATCCGCGGCGGGTGGCGCAGGAACTCGAGCGGGTGCTCGAAACGCTGCCGCGTCTGCAGTATGCGGCTGAGCCGACGATCGCGCCGACGTTGCGGCGCGCGCTCGAACGCGCGCAGGTCGAGGCGCAGAGTTTCGGGGACGAGTACATCAGCACCGAGCATCTGTTCCTGGCGGCACTGGAGGCCGCACCTCGTTCGCCGGCTGTCCAGGCGCTGTTCCGGCTCGGTGTGCAGCGCGAGCGGGTGATGAGCGCGCTGAGCCAGATCCGCGGTGCGCAGCGTGTGACGTCACCCAATCCAGAGTCGACGTATCAGGCACTGGAGCGCTACGGTCGCGACCTCACGGCGCTGGCCCGGCAGGGTAAGCTCGATCCGGTCATCGGTCGTGACGAAGAGATCCGCCGGGTCATCCAAGTGTTGCTGCGCCGGACGAAGAACAATCCGGTGTTGATCGGCGAGCCGGGTGTCGGAAAGACGGCGATCGTCGAGGGGCTGGCGCAGCGGATCGTCCGCGGCGACGTACCGGAGGGGCTCCGCGACAAGCGCATCGTTCAGCTCGATCTGGCGGCGATGCTCGCGGGGGCCAAGTACCGCGGCGAGTTCGAAGAACGCTTGAAGGCGGTCCTCGATGAGATTCGCGCCTCGGAAGGCGAAATCATCGTCTTCATCGACGAGGTGCACACGGTCGTCGGTGCCGGCGCTGCCGAGGGTGCGATGGACGCTGCGAATATGCTCAAGCCGATGCTCGCGCGCGGCGAACTGCACGCGATTGGCGCGACGACGCTGGACGAGTACCGCAAGCATATCGAGAAAGATCCAGCGTTGGAGCGCCGGTTCCAGCCGGTTTACGTCGACGAGCCGTCAGTCGAGGACACGATCAGCATCCTGCGCGGCTTGCGCGAGCGGTATGAGCTCCACCACAAGGTGCGGATTCTCGACTCGGCGCTAGTCGCAGCGGCAGTCCTGTCGCACCGGTACATCACGAACCGCTTCCTGCCCGACAAGGCGATCGATCTCGTCGATGAGGCTGCGGCGCGCCTGCGCATGGAGATCACCAGCATGCCAGCAGAGCTGGACGAGCTGACGCGGCGGATCACGCAGCTCGAGATCGAGCGCGAAGCCTTGCGCAAGGAGCGCGACGAGGCGTCGCGCCAGCGGCTGGCCGAGCTGGAGCGCGAACTCGCCAATCTGCGCGAACAGGAGCAGGTGCTGCGCTCGCAGTGGGAGCAGGAGCGGCAGGCGCTCGAGCGGATCAACGCGCTCAAGGAGCAGATCGAGCAGACGCGCATCGAGATCGAGCAGGCCTTGCGCGTCGCGGATTACACCCGTGCGTCGGAGCTGCAGTACGGGCGCCTGGTCGAACTGGAGCGGCAGCTGCGTGAGGAAGAACGGCGGCTGGCCGAAGTGCAGCGGCAGGGGCGTCTCCTCAAGGAAGAGGTCGATGCCGACGATATCGCCGAGATCGTCAGCAAGTGGACGGGCATCCCGGTCGCCAAGCTCATGGAGAGCGAGATGGAGAAGCTCGTCCACATGGAGGAGCGCCTGCACGAGCGGGTCGTCGGCCAGGACGAGGCGGTGCGCGCCGTATCGAACGCGATCCGTCGCGCGCGCGCTGGGTTGCAGGATCCCAACCGGCCGCTCGGCAGCTTCATCTTCCTGGGCCCGACCGGCGTCGGGAAGACGGAGCTGGCGCGAGCGCTGGCCGAGTTCCTGTTCGACGACGAGCGGGCGATGGTGCGGATCGACATGTCGGAGTACCAGGAGCGGCACACCGTTTCGCGCTTGATCGGTGCACCGCCGGGGTACGTCGGGTACGAGGAGGGGGGCCAGCTGACCGAAGCGGTGCGGCGCCGGCCGTACTCGGTGGTGCTGTTCGACGAGATCGAGAAGGCGCATCCGGAGATCTTCAACGTGCTGCTCCAGGTGCTCGACGACGGCCGGCTTACCGATGGGCAGGGGCGTACGGTCGACTTCCGGAATACGGTGATCATCATGACGAGCAATCTCGGCTCGGAGTACATCCAGGCGCTGCTCCCGTATCGGGAGGAAGAGGCGTACCAGCGCGTGATGGAAGCGGTGCGGGCGCACTTCCGGCCGGAGTTCCTCAACCGGATCGACGAGATCATCATGTTCCGGCCGTTGACGCGCGAGCAGTTGTCGCAGATCGTCGACATCCAGTTGCGACAGGTTCGGCAGCGGCTCAAGCAGCGGAACATCACGCTGCAGGTGACGCTGCGCGCCAAGGAGTGGTTGGCCGAGCGCGGTTACGACCCGGTGTACGGAGCTCGACCGCTCAAGCGGGTCATCCAGCGTGAGCTGCTGGATCGGCTGGCGAACAAGATCCTGCGGGGCGAGGTGCGCGACGGCGATACGGTCATCGTCGATGTCGACGAGCAAGGCCAGCTCAACATCCGGTCAATGCTGGCCGAGGCGGAGGTGGTCGCCTGAGGCTGGCGGGGGATCGCCCATGGCGATCCCCCGCTCACTTCTCGTGCGGAGGGTGCGATGGACGTCGTCGCCGAGGTCGTGAAACTGGCGCTGATCGCCGTATTGGTTGTCCTGGTTCCGTTTCTGTTCATGCTGATCTTCGACCTGGCAGCACATCTGGGAGACCTATTCGGCGAGCGTCGTCCCTGAGCGGTGGGGGACGGCGATGGAGAGCTTGCAGGCGTTCGGTCGGCTGCTCATCGTGATGGGGCTACTCATCGTTCTCCTCGGTGTGATCCTGCTGCTCGCCGGCCGCGTGCCGTTCCTCGGTCGGCTGCCCGGGGATATCGTGTACCAGCGCGGAAACTTCACGCTCTACATTCCGCTCATGACGATGTTGCTCCTCAGCCTGATTCTCACCATCCTGCTCAACCTCCTGTTCCGCCGCTGAGCGTCCGATATATCCTCACTGACGGCATGTCCTGACCTTCGGTAGAAGAGCAAAGGGAGAGTCAGATGCCTCGAGCGACACGAGCGACGCTCCTCGGCTGGATCGTGTCCTCCTGCGTTGCGTTCCTCGCGGGACTGATCCTCCGCAGCCTTCCGGTGCATCGCTTGCGCGTGCGCTTCGGGCGCTCTGGTCGTGCACCGTGGCAACGGTTTGCGGACGAGGACGAGCGGGAGCATGCCTTCACGATGCGGGACATACCGCGGGATGTGCTCGCGCTAGCAGAAGACCCGTACGTGGCCAGCCCCGTGCCACGGGATGCCCCGCTTGCGGATCGCCCGTTTGCGATGCGGGAACACGTACCGGACACCGGTGACCGTGCGGTCGTGGTGGAAGCGAGGGTTCGATTGGTCGTCACCGAGGTCGAGGAGACCGCCGCACGGCTCGAGCAGATCGCCCGGGAGGCGGATGGCTACGTGGTGGCGCTCGACGTCGCAACGGAGCGCACGCATCCGCACGGACGCGCGGTACTCGCCGTCCCGGTCGAGCGAGTCGCGCCCGTGATCGAGCGCATTCGCTCGCTCCCAGTCGTGCGCACTGTGGTGGACTCGTCCTACCGCGAACAGGACGTCACTAGTGACGTTCTGGATCTCGAGGCGAGGCTGACGGCGGCGCGTCGGACGGAGGAGCGCTACCTCGCGTTACTCGAGCGTGCCGAGCGAGTGTCGGACATGGTGCGCATCGAGGAAGAGTTGCGGCGGATTCGGGCGGAAATCGAGCGGCTCGAGGGGCAGCAACGCTGGTTCGCCGAGCGGAGGCGGATGGCACGTATCGACGTCGTCTTCCACTCGGGTGAGGCGACGCTGTGGCAGAAATTGGGCGATGCGTTCGGCGAGGGCATGCGGGATGGGCTGCACACACTGATCTCGCTCGCCCGGTTCGCCGGGCGGTGTCTCGCGATTGCCGGACCGTTCGCGCTCCTCCTCACGGCATTCGGGTGGCTGCTCCGGCGCGTGCCCGTGGCGCGCTGGCAGGGACACGGCACAGCGCAGTCTTCGCCGAGCGGACTGGGAGACGAAACCGGGCGTCTCGACGAATGACCCACGGAGCATGGGCCCCGTGGGTCGCATTCCGCGTTCGAGCGGTGTGAACGATCAACCCCACACAGCCTTCGCAACCCGTGCGACCAGCTCGAGCTTCTGGCGCTGCACCTCGGGCGTGATGCGATTCCCCTCCCAGGTCGAGGCGAAACCGCACTGCGGGCTGAGGGCGAGCCGCTCCAGCGGAATGTACTTGGCCGCCTCCTTGATCCGGTGAATGAGTTCGTCCTCGCTTTCCACCCGCATCTTCTTGGTCGTTACCAGCCCGAGCACGACGACGCGGTCTTCGGGGACGAAGCGCAACGGCTCGAAGGTACCCGAGCGTTCGTCGTCGTACTCGAGGAGGAATCGGTGGAACTTGGTCTTCCGGAAGACCTTTTCCGCGATCGGATCGTAGCCGCCGGAGGCGTAGAACATGCTCTGGTTGTTGCCACGGCAGATGTGCAGTCCGAAGACGATACCCTGCTTGTCGAACCCATCGAGAACAGCGTTATCCAGCTCGATCGTCTGATCGACGATCGTATCGGGATCGATACCGCGCAGGCGATAGCCCTCGCGAATCTTCGGATCGAGCAAGGCCGCATATTGCGGGGCGTCGATCTGGATGTAGGTGCAACCCAGCCGGATCAATTCTTCGATCTCGCGCCGGGTGATATCGACGATATCGGCGAGGTAGCTTTCGATCGTCGGGTACGCGCCGGCCGACTTGTTCTTGTCCCAGTAGACGGCAGCTTGCATCGTACTGATGAGTGTCACCTTCCCAACGCGATTGGTGCGGGCGCGCAGGTAGGTGAACTCCTCTGCGCACATGTTGCGCTTCCAGCGCAGTTTTTCGACGACGATCGGGCGGCGGACGATGTTTTCGTTCCCCTGCTCGTCGCGGAAGGGGATCGCCCACCCGCCGAACTTGTCGAAACCCTCCATGGCTTCGACGAGGTGCCCGAAGAAGGCGTAGCGGCGCTGCTCACCGTCGGTGACGACTTCGAGCCCAGCGTCTTCTTGGAGCTTGATCGCCTCGTCGACCGCTCGGTCTTCGATTCGTTTGAACTCGGCAGCGCTCAGCTCACCAGCCTCGTACTTCTGGCGCGCCTCGGTGAGATATGGAGGCCGCAGGAGACTGCCGACGACGTCACTGCGGTAGTACACTTGTTCTCCCGTCCCTTCTGCTCGAGCTCGCTCGGCACCCGGCTCACCGTCGCTTTCTAGGATAACCGAACGGTGCCGGACTGAACAGAACCCTACACCGCGCAGCAACGCGGTATAGGGGAGTCTACACGGTTCGGAAGCAGAGGGTAAGAGCCTCCTCCCTGCTGGAACCTCTCGGATGGGTTCCGAGGTATCCGAAGCGAGAGAGAGGCGGCTGCCGAACCGCTGGCACGCCACTTCCTCCATGGCGCGTTCGGGAGTCTTGAACGGCGTGATTGACCGGATAAGCAGTGCATGCTAGGGTACGGCTCGGACGCAGTCTTTTCATGCCTAAACGACCTGATACGGGAAGGTGCAGGAATGAAAACGCGGGCGGCAGTCCTCTACGGTCCGACACGGTCGTTCACGATCGAGGAGCTGGAGCTCGACGAGCCGAAGGAGGGTGAAGTCCTCGTCAAGCTGGTGGCGACCGGCCTCTGTCACTCCGACTGGCATTTCGCCAAAGGGGAGGCTCCGGTCCGTTATCCGATGGTCGTCGGGCACGAAGGTGCCGGGATCGTCGAGAAGGTGGGTCCTGGTGTCACCGAAGTCAAGCCGGGCGATCATGTCGTCCTCTGCTACATCCCGGCCTGCGGCAAGTGCCGCTGGTGCCTGAGCGGCCTCGGCGCTATCTGCGATCGTGGCATCCTCATCGGGCAAGGGACGCAGCTGGATGGAACGTTTCGCCTGCACAACCAGCGTGGCGAGGACATCGCGCAGTTCGCGCTGGTTTCGGCATTCAGCGAGTACACGGTCTGCCCGGTCGACTCAGTCATCAAGATCGACCCTGATCTCCCGCTCGATCGCGCCTGTCTGGTCGGTTGCGCTGTTCCGACCGGCTGGGGGGCAGCGGTCAACCGGGCACGGGTGCGTCCCGGTGAGACGGTGGCGATCTTCGGCACCGGCGGCGTGGGCATGAACGCGGTGCAGGGGGCGGCGATGGCGGGCGCCGAGAAAGTGATCGCCATCGATCTAGTGGACTGGAAGCTGGAGAAGGCGAAAGAGTTCGGCGCCACGCACACGATCAATGCCTCGCGCGAGGATCCGGTGCAGCGCGTTCTGGACATCACGCACGGTGTGGGAGCGGACGCCGTGCTGTTGACCGTCTCGCTCGTCACCGCCGAGATCATCGGTCAAGGCGTGCGGGCCACGCGGAAGGCCGGTCGGACGGTCATCGTCGGGGCCTCGGATCGGCGAATCGAACGGATGAATATCACGCCGTACGACTTCATGCTGCTCGCCAAGGAGATCGTCGGCACCATCTTCGGTCACAACGTGCCGCGGGTCGATATTCCCAAGCTTCTCGGCTTGTACCGGGAGGGGAAGCTGAAGCTCGACGAGCTCGTGACGAAGCGCTACCGGCTGGACGAGATCAATCAGGCGTTCATCGACCTGGAGGAGGGACGGCTGATTCGCGGCGTGCTGGTCTTCGACTGACCGGTTCCTGGGATGTGGGAACGGCCAGCCGGGCGCGGTGGAGCAGATTGGGTGGGTGCACACAGCCGCTGGTCGATTGCCGGTCTCGCGTGAACGGGGAAACTTGCCAGGAAGTCCACACGGGCTCTTGACAGCGGGAACGCACGAGATTATAGTGACGAGTGCTATGGGTAGTGGTTCGCTTCAGCACCAGGTCTGGTTTGCGTACTACTTTAGCCCGCCGGCGTTGCTGGCGGGGCGCTGGGTGCTGAGGCGCTGAACCCGTAGCCCGACAAGCCAGTAACGCCGGCGAGCAGGGGTACGAACCTCTGCTCGCTTCGTTTTGTGGAGCGTTGGACAGTCACACGGGAAGGGAGGCATGTCGCGATGATTCTCCGGCTTCGCTCCGATGCGGATCCACACGAGCGGCAGAAGCTGGTCACGGTGCTCCGTGACTACGGACTGGAGGTAACGGTCCTCGCGCACGGTGGTGTGCCAGTAATCGGGATCAACGGTCACGGTCTGCCGGATGCATTTGCCGACGATCTGGCCCGTTTGCCCATCGTTGAGGCGGTCGTGTCGATCGGAAAACCGTACCGGCTCGCTGCGCGAGCTGTCCGTCCGGAGGGGACCGTCGTGCAGGTCGATTCGGTCCGCATCGGAGAACGGGAGCCGGTCGTCATCGCTGGCCCCTGCACCGTCGAATCGCGGGAACAACTCATCCGCACGGCGGAGGCGGTACGCGAAGCCGGGGCGACGCTTCTTCGGGGAGGTGCGTATAAGCCACGCACCTCCCCGTACAGTTTCCAGGGTTTGGGTGAGCGTGGGCTGGAGCTCCTAGCCGAGGCACGCGAGCGGACCGGGTTACCGATCGTGACCGAGGTGCTCGATACCGAGCACGTGGAGTTGGTGGCACAATATGCCGACATGTTGCAGATCGGCAGTCGCAACATGATGAATTTCGCCTTGTTGCGCAAGGTCGCTGCGACAGGGAAGCCGGTGCTGCTCAAGCGCGGCTTCGCTGCGACCGTCGAGGAATGGCTGCTGGCCGCCGAGTACCTGCTGGCTGGAGGCAACGATCAGGTGGTGCTGTGCGAACGTGGTGTGCGCGGCTTCGATCCGGCGACACGCTTCATGCTGGATCTGAACGCGGTGCCACTCGTTCGCCAGCTCAGTCATCTCCCGGTGATCGTCGACCCGAGTCACGGCACCGGCTTGCGCGAACTCGTACCCGCGATGTCGCTCGCAGCGATCGCGGCAGGAGCTCATGGACTTATCGTCGAAGTCCATGTCGAGCCGGAGACAGCACTGGTGGACGGTCGGCAGTCGATCGACCCGGCGACGCTGGCCGATATCGTGCGGCGGGTCCGGGCCGTCCGTGATGTGATCGAGGAACCCGTCATGGCGTGAGATCGTGCCTGGCCAGGGCCACCAGCCCACTCTGGGCGGCACGGAAGGCACGGAGGAGGGCCGTCGCCATCCCCTCGTCCTGCGTGGTTCCATCCGGCTCGTTCGCGCGCGAAGCGCGTGCGGATGCGGCGGTCATCGTTCGCTCCAGGTGGGCCAAAAGTGCGCGGGCGGGCACATCCTGCAGTGAGGTGTCGCGACGCTGCAAGTAAGCAGCCATCGTCACCGAAAGAAATTGCTCGCGAAGCGCGGGTTCGAAGGACTGCAGTTCGGACAGCAAGCCAGCGATATCCTCGGCGGGGGGACGGACCGCAAGCTGATCCCAGCCGAGAACATAAGCGATCTCGCCGCCCGCCGCGAAGAGCGCTGCGAGGCGCGGTGGGTTCAACGTCGGCACCTGCGGTCCATCAGGCAAGAGCTGTTCGTCGATCCAGTCGAGTATTCGGTCGATGATCGATCGAACTGGAACCGGGAACCCCTCTGCAGCAGCGCGGAGCTGGGCGATCCGCTGTTCTGCCTCGGTCGAGTCTTGCAGCGACGCCGAGGCGATGCCGAGATCCTCAGGCGAACATCCGTGCAGCCGGTCGAGGAAGCGAGCGACGCTCACTGCCGCCGCGCTGACCTCCCAAGGAGCACGTGCCTGCTGGAGGCTGTTCGCGATCGAATCGCCAACCGGCGGGGTGCAGAGAAGGACGACCTGCGTCCCATCTTCCGCACGTGCCAGAACCGTCGGGGCCGGTAATCCGTACTGGGCGGCACGCTCGTACCGCGCAGCCGGGTCGGTCTCGTCCCGGATGAAGGGGAGGAACAACGCGAGGAACTGGTGTTGGCTGGCGGCCCTCGAGTCGGTTCGCTGCACCGTGATCGCCCAGGCTCGTCTCTGGAGGGCTGGCACCGGTCTCGCACTGTTCACTATCACGTCACCATGCGGGTACAGTTGTGCCAGCGCCTGCTGCAGGAGCGCTGCGGGCGACGGAATAGGTGTCGACATCGTGCCCTCCTCGGGGTCGATCGTTGCGCGATTGCGAGCAAGGGTACCGGCCAACGAGGTGGCTTGCCCACTGTTCCGTTGCGAGTCGCGCGCGACCGACAGTGGCTGTTCGCTCGTGGGGCTGCGGAAACGTTGCCATGCGCATTCTCGTCGTCTCCCCGCTTTTGCCGATCCCGCCGTACACGGGTGGGGAACTGCGTATTGTCCACCTCGTGCGTGCGCTGGCGTCCGAACACGAAGTGACGTTGCTCGCTGCGGTGCCGCGAGGGGCGCCGACCGACGCTACGTGTCGAGCACTCGCTCCGGCCCTGGTGCAGTGCGTAGCGGCCGGTTGGGTGCCAGGAGCAGCACCGTCATGGTCGAAGCGATGGCTTCAGCTCCGTTCGCTCGTGTCGCGTTCCTCCGCGCTCACCTGGACGTTCAGCCACGGGTTGCGACGCGCGCTTCCACACGTCGATTGGACGCGGTATGACGTTGTCCATGCTGAGTACAGCCTGCTCGGACTCTTGCCGCTTCCGCGACATCTCCCGCTGGTGCTCGATGCGCACAACATCGAGTATCGAGCCCTCCTGCGCACAGCTAAAAACGCGTCACTTTGGCGACGCGCGTGGCTGCGCTGGGAGGCTCGCCGCGTCCGACGCGATGAGGAGACTGCCTGGCGTCGCGCCGCGCTCTGCCTGGCGACCTCAGCGGTGGACGCTGATGAGATCGAACGGGTCACGCAGCGTCCGGTGGTGATCGTTCCCAACGGTGTGGACATCGACCAGTTTCCCATCCTGGATCTTCGCCTTGCTGAGCCGGATCACGTGTTGTTCGTCGGCACGTACCGGTATCTGCCGAATGTCGATGCTGTGCACTGGTTCGCTCGCGAGATCTGGCCGCGGATCCGGGCAGCACGACCCACGGCGCGTTGGAGCCTGGTGGGCTTGGACCCACCGCCTTCGGTGCGTGCTCTGGGTGAGGTTCCCGGCGTGAACGTGGTCGGCACGGTGCCCGACGTGCGACCCTGGCTCGCCCGTGCGAGCGTGGTCGTCGTGCCGTTGCGCTCAGGAAGCGGGACACGCCTCAAGATTCTGGAGGCGTTCGCGGCTGGACGACCGGTAGTCTCGACACGGATCGGTGCAGAAGGCCTGGCGGTGCGAGACGGTACGCACCTCCTTCTGGCCGACGATCCGGCCTCCTTCGCCGAGGCAGTGGTACGGCTGCTCGACTGTCCGGAACACGGGTGGTCGCTAGCGCGCGCGGCACGGGAGCTCGTCGAGCAGGAATACGCGTGGGCACGGATCGGTGAGAGGCTACTCGCGGTCTATCGGCAGCTCGCCGCTATCCGTGGATCGCCGGTGTAGATCCAGCCTTCGCGGTATGCCTCGGGTGGGAGCGGCGCACGGAGCGATCCATCCCGGGCGACGAGCCAGGCGGTCACGACAGCGATGATAGCGTCGAGCGCATCGCCGCCTGGCTGATCGACGATACGTGCGCACGAAGCGGGAGGGCAGTCGACTCCGAACGCCTGCAGCTCCTGGACGATCCGTACCCGCATCGCCCGCTGTGCGAGTCCCCTTCCTTTGTAGCCGCGGTACGGTAATCCCCAGCTTCGCAACGAGGCTGCCGGGCAGACCTCGATGAGATGCGGCTTCGGTGGCTCGGGTTCCTGGAACGGTGCGACCGTGGCCACCTGGCGGCGGACGAGTTCGCTGAGGATGCAACGCAGCCAGAGATCGGTCTGGCGGTACAAGCGGAGGTTGGTCGGGGCGAACGGCGCACCGGCGAGGCGGTCGGTGAGACGACGCCGCTCGTGCCCTTCAGCGGTACGACTGGCCGCACGCAGGGTAACCGGATCGGGAAAGCGAGCTGGGTACAGGCGGATCCACTCCGTCCATGGCTCGCTCACCAGTGGATCAGGGAGCCCGAAGCAGGCATCGCAGGCGACGAGGGCACCGGTGCTCGCGGCGAGGAAGGTAACCAGTCCTGCAGTGGCCTCCTGGCGAGAACGGCCGAAGCGTTCAGCTGCCGCAAAGACAGCGTCGATGCGCAAGTGCCCGTGCGTGGGTACAGCACGTGCGATCCAGATGCGTTGACCCGCGTCCCTGGCTGCCGAGAAGTCGATACCGATGAATTGCGCGAAGGTGGTCACTCCCATGCGCGCTCTTCCAGTTCGCGTTCCAAGGCACTCGCGAGGCGAGAGAAGCTCGGGCGATGCTGGTGCGCGAGCGTGGCACGTACCAGTGGACGGAGGTCGAGGTCGATGGCCTGGGACACGCGGAGCACCGGGCCAGTCGGGCGTTCGACCCAGTGCCCGCCGAACGCTCGTCGCAGTGTCTCCCCAACGTATGCGACGAGCGGCCCTTCCAGCTCGCTCAGGTCGTGCGGACGATCGCTGCCATAGACTTCAGCCAGATGCAGCCATTCGTCCAGGAGATCGTCGAGAAGTGCGAGCGACTCGAGCGAAAAGTCGAGGTCATGACCGGTGGCTTCACGTACGCGTTCTCTGAAGGTGGTCGCCAGTGCTGTCCAGTCGGTTGGCATCGCTCCCTCCATGCGTCGGGTGAGGGTTGTCGGTCGCAGAACACGGACGTTCTCTGTACGTGCATGGTACATACGGCAGTGCGTCGCCGGACGGAACCAGTTACTGGTTCGTGCTAGCCGCGAAGTGGAACGAGCGAAGGGGTGACCGGACGTGAACGCCGAACGGAGTGTGCTCTCGGTGCCAGGGTCGCGACCGGAGCTGTTCGAGAAGGGGTTGCGCTCGGAAGCCGACCTGGTCTTTTTGGATCTGGAAGATTCGGTTGCGCCAGCGGCCAAGGACGCTGCACGACGGGCGGTCTGCCAGGCTCTGCAGGAGATGGACTGGCGAGGACGACCGCGCACGGTACGGATCAACCCGGTCGATTCTCCGTACTGGTATCGCGATCTCGTAGAGCTGGTTGCGGCAACAGGTGGGGCCGTCGACATCGTTATCGTCCCGAAGGTGAACAGCCCGGCTGATGTCGCGGCAGTGACTCGACTGCTCGAGACGCTGGAAGCGACGTGCGGGCGGGTCGAGCCGATCGCACTCGAGGTACAGGTCGAGACGGCGCGGGGGTTGGTCGAAGTCGAGGCGATCGCGCAGGCGAGCGAGCGTCTGCGCGCACTCGTTTTCGGGCCCGGTGATTACGCAGCGTCGGTGGGCATGCCGATGACCGCGATCGGTACCTTCGACCAGTGGGACGCGCTGTACGGGGGCTCCCGGCTGGATTACCCGATGCACCGCCTACTCGTCGCGGCACGGGCTTTCGGACTGCTGGCGATCGATGGCCCGTATGCCGATTTCCGGGATGCGGAGGGCCTGCGGCGTGCTGCACTGCGGGCGCGGGCGCTGGGTTATGACGGGAAGTGGTGTATCCACCCGGCCCAGATCGCGGTCGTGAACGAGGTCTTCACGCCGACCGATGAGGAAATCGCCTGGGCACAGCGTGTCGTCCGAGCGTATCAGGAAGCGGCAGGGCACGGGCAAGGGGCGACGGCGATCGATGCGACCATGCTCGATGCTGCCAGTCTGCGGATGGCGGAGCGGACCTTGGCACGTGCCCGTGCTGCGGGACGCGCCGTCGAAATGAGTAGCGCATAGCTGCCCGTCTCTGTCGTCGTGGACTTCGGCGTGAGTGCGTGTCCCGAATCGCACGCGGTCGGTTGCCGTACGCGGGCAGTCGACAGGTTCGCCCGTGCGCGCCAGCGCTGGTAGTCGGTGAGCAGGTTAGACGGCGCGTCAGTGTTTCGATATGCGTGATTGCCGGACGGTGGAGTGCGTGGTAGGGTACTGGACAGTGTGGAGAATCCCGCGTACCAGCGGGAGGCAACAGTCCATCTGAGGATAGGGACGAGAGGTGTCTCTCGATCTCAGGATATGGTTGCTGGTTCTCATCAGTGCTCTTCTCATCGTCACGATCGAATTGACAGAGGACTTTCTCGAGCGAGGTTGGCCGCGCCTCCATCGACCGGCCGACGGTTGGGCCTCGTCGGAGGGGCTGCGCCTCCTGTGGATGGTCGTCGGTGGGCTGGTTTTCCCGGGAATCGTCTTGTTGCTGTTGAACCTCGCGCTGCTGGTCTGGCGCGACACGTCGGCTTCCCCGGTACTCATCCTCGGCGCGATCTTGATCGCCATTGGCTGGTCGGTCTATCTGATTTTGGTCAGTCAAATCGGCGGGCTCGAGGAGTATTTTCAGAATCTCGGAACGACATTTCCGCTCGCCGTCTCGGCGATCGTCCTTCTCGCTGACCTTCTCCTCCTGATCGCGTTCCTCAGCGCGATGCCTGACGTTTCGCTTCGGCAACTACTGCCGCCAGGTTGAGGCCGTCAGGAGCCGGTGTTCCGTCCACGCTGGGACGGGGTTCCTGTGGCTCGAGATAGTAGGTCATGCTCTGCAGCGCACCGATCGGGTCGATGTCGCGGACGACGACCCCTGGTGGAACATGGAGCGTGACGGGAGCGTAGTTGAGCAGTGCGCGAACACCTCCCGCGATGAGCTTGTCCGCAACTTCCTGAGCGGCTTCGGCTGGTACCGCGAGGATGCCGATCCGGATCGCGAGTTCGCGCACCACGCGCTCGATCTCGGTCTCCGGCAGCACGACGAGACCGTTCACGACCTGTCCGATATGTTCAGGACTTTTCGCGAAGATAGCGGCGATTCGGAACCCATTGGGCTCGAAACCACGATAGTGGGCGATCGCCTGGCCGAGGTTGCCGTAGCCTACCAGGGCGACGTCCCAGGTCCGGTCGAGATTCAGAACTGCCTCGAGTTCACGGATCAGCGTCTCGATATCGTACCCGTAGCCCTGTTTACCGAACCGGCCGAAGTAAGAAAAGTCACGACGAATCTGAGCAGCCGTGGTACCGAGGAACCGGGCGAGTTCTTCGGACGACACAGCCTGCTGACCTTCTCGCCGGAGCTGACGGAGGGTTCGTAGGTACAGCGGGAGTCGCCGAATGACGACGTCAGGTACCGCGCCGTTGCGCACCGCTTCTTTGCCCCCATTCTCTGGCGTTCCGGATGACGAGCTTCACAATGCGTCGTGCGCGGCAACTGTACAGTATGGCGTCGCTTCGTGCAAATCGGCATTTACCCGCGGAACCAATTGGCGATCGGCAAGCGGCGATCCCGGCCGAAGGCTCGTGGCGAAAGCTTGACGCCTGGCGCTGCCTGGCGACGCTTGTACTCTGCGCGATCCACCATGTTGATGACCCGATCGACGATCTCGGGGTCGAAGCCCTGGCGAATCAGCTCGTCGCGGCTCATGTCGTGCTCCACGTAGAGCTCCAGTAGCGGATCGAGGATTTCGAACGGCGGTAGCGTATCGACGTCCTTCTGATTGGGCCGGAGCTCAGCCGAGGGAGGCTTGGTGAACACCCGCTCGGGAATAACCGGCGACAGCGTGTTTCGGTAGCGTGCTAGTTCGTAGACGAGGAGTTTTGGTACGTCTTTCAGCACTGCGAAGCCACCGGCCATGTCCCCGTACAGTGTCGCATAACCACATGCCATTTCCGATTTGTTTCCCGTGGTCAGGACGATCGGTCCGAAACGGTTGGAGTAGGTCATGAGGATGGTGCCACGAATGCGTGCCTGGAGATTCTCGTCCGCGATATCGGGTTCCTCCGGCTGGTTGCCGAGTGGCGCCAGGATCTCGCGGAAGGCGCGGTGAACCGGCTCGATCGGAACGATGTGGAAGTGAATGCCCAAATTGCGGGCTAGGGCTTCGGCATCTTCGATGCTGTGGCGCGAGGAATAGCGACTGGGCATCGAGAGACCGGTGACGTTCTCCGGCCCCAGTGCGTCGGCGGCGATGCAGGCCGTCAGGGACGAGTCGATACCGCCGGACAATCCGATGACGGCCGTCCGGAAGCCGGTCTTGCGAACATAGTCGCGAACGCTGATCACGAGTGCGCGGTAGATTTCCGCTACACCGTCCAGCGGGACGCGGGCTCGCCGGACCTCATCGGGTAATGGCGGGAGCGGACGCTCGGGCACCGGCAGCGGGATCGATCGGTCGGTCACCGGGAGCGGCGCATGCGACTCGAGGCGAGCCAACCAGCGCCGGCGCGGGTCGTGCAGCCAGCTGGAGAGGACTCGTGTGACCGGGATGTCGACGACGATCAGGTCTTCCTCGAAAGACGCGCCGCGGAAGAGGGCCTCACCGTTCGGGTCGAGGACGAGGCTATTCCCGTCGAAAACCAGTTCGTCCTGCCCCCCGACCATGTTGACGTAGGCCAGGTAGCACCCGTAATCGGAGGCCCGTGTCTGGAGCATGGTCTGGCGCTGGTGCCACTTTCCACGGTGATACGGTGAGCCGTTGATGTTGACGAGGAGGTCGATCCCGTGCGTCGCCAGGCTACTGGCTGGTCCGATCGGATACCAGATGTCCTCGCAGATCGTCACGCCGAACCGCAGATTACCCCAAAGGAACCGAACGGTCTCTGTGCCGCGTGCGAAATAGCGGTCCTCGTCGAAGACACCGTAGGTCGGAAGATGATGCTTGGGGACGACAGCGACGATGTCACCGCGCGCGAGAACGGCGGCGCTGTTATACAGCATACCGCCTTCGGCCCACGGTACCCCGACGATCAGGACGCGGTCCGGCACGGTATCGACCAGCTGAAACAGAGCACGACGCGCCGCTTCGATGAAGCTGACCTTCAGAAGAAGATCCTCTGGCGGATATCCCGTAATGACCAGTTCGGGGAAGGCAATGATGTGTGCTCCCAACTCTGCCGCTCGACGCGCATACTCGCGGACGAGACGGACGTTGCCGGCGAAATCGCCAACTGTCGGATCGACCTGGGCGAGGGCGACGCGCCAGATATCCCGGGTCATCTGATCACTCACTGTTTTGCCCCTCCCCATCCTCATGCGGTTTCTTCTGGTTCACAGTGTAGCCGACGGTTGGTCGAGCGGCGTGCCGTACAATTAGGGGAACAGCCGGACCGATTCGGCCCTGAGGGGTTGAAGAGTCGTCATCATGCTGGTGCAACTGAGTGTGCGCAACCTGGCGATCATCCGCGATATCCGCCTCGATTTCGGGCCCGGCCTGACGGCGCTCACCGGGGAAACCGGTGCAGGGAAGTCGATACTCATCGATGCGCTCGGGTTGGTACTGGGCGCGCGTGCGTCGAGCGACCTGGTGCGGTCCGGTGCGGCGCGGGCCTGGGCGGAAGCCATCTTCGATCTGGCTGACCTTCCGGCGACTGAGGCATTGCTCTCCCAGCTCGCTGCGTACGGGGTCGAGCCCGAAGATGGCCAGCTGATCGTGACGCGCGAGATTCAAGCGAACGGGCGGAGCGTCGCGCGGATCAACGGACAGGCCGTGCCGGCGAGCGTGCTCAACGCGATCGGCAGTGCTTTGGTCGATATTCATGGGCAGAGTGACCATCTCTCGCTGCTCAAGGCAGAGCGGCAACTGGATCTCCTCGATCGCTACGCTGGACTGCTCGGCCTCCGCGAGGAACTGGCCCGTCGGGTACAGGAGTACCGATCCGTGCGGCGTCAACTGGAACGTTTGCGTGCGGAGGAGCGGGAGCGCGAGCACCGGGCAGATCTCCTGCGCTACCAGGTCCAGGAAATCGAAGCAGCACGCCTCCGTCCAGGCGAAGAAGAAGAGCTCCTCGCGGAACGTGCACGCTTGCAAAATGCCGAACGGCTGGCGATGCTGGCCAGTGACGTGCTGATGCTCCTCGAGGGAGAGGAGCTGGGGGTGCTCGACGGAATCCGGCGTGCGAGCGTTCGCCTGGATGAACTCGGTCGCCTAGATTCCACACAGGAGTCGCTGGCCGAGCAACTGCGCGAGGCACTGTACGTGCTCCAGGATGTCGCACGGTCGGTCCGCGCGTACGCGGAGGAGCTCGAAGCTGATCCGGAACGTTTGACGGCGATCGAGGATCGGATCGATACCATCCGTCGTCTCAAGCGCAAGTATGGCGACACGATCGAGGCGATCCTGGACTACGCTGACCGAGCGCGGCGGGAACTGGCGTCGCTCGAATCGAGTGAGGAGCTTCTCGGGGAACTCGAAGCGCGCCTCGTTCATCTCGCGAGGGACATCGTCCAGCTGGCGACGGAACTCAGTCAGCGTCGCCGTCAGGCAGCTCGGGTACTGGAAGAGGCGATGGGCGAGGCGATGCATGCCTTGCGGCTGGGACAGGGGGTGTTCGTCGTGGCGTTCGACGACCCACCCGAGTTGCTCGACCCACAGGCTGCTGCCGATCGCTGTGCCGAAACGGGCTGGGATCGTATCGAGTTCGTGATGGCTCCCAACCCGGGTCAGGAGCCACGGCCGCTAGCGCGCATCGCCTCGGGTGGCGAGCTGGCGCGTTTGATGCTGGCCTTGAAATCGATTCTCTCAGAGGTGGACGATACGCCGACGCTCGTTTTCGACGAGATCGATGTCGGTATCGGAAGCCGGAGTGCGCAGGTTGTCGGCGAGCGTCTGTGGCAGCTCGCGCGCGAGCACCAGGTTATCGTGATCAGCCATTTGCCGCAGATCGCTGCCTTCGCGGATCGTCACTTCAAGATCACGAAACATGTCGTGGACGGAACGACCGAGACGCGTGTTCAGCTCCTGGAAGGTGAGGCGCGACTCGAGGAGCTGGCAGCGATGCTCGACGGAACGCCAGTAACTCCCGAGTCGCTGGCGAATGCTCGTGCCATGCTCGAGCGTGTCGAGCAACGCAAGGCAGCTCTGGCTGGTGTTGGGACGCGTGTCCGTTCGTGAATGGGTTCGGAGCGAGTCGAGGGGGTGTTTCGTGCAGCCGAACATGCGGTTGTTGAAGCAAGTCCAGGAACAGCTGGCGAAACTACAGGCTGAACTCGGGGAACTCGTCGTGGAGGGCTCGGCTGGAGGCGGAGCCGTGCGGGTCGAGGTGAACGGACTTCGTCAGGTCCAGCGTGTCCGCCTCGATCCGGGTGTCGTCGAAGCTGGTGATGTCGAGCTGCTGGAAGATCTCATCGCTGCAGCGGTGAACGATGCGCTCCGACGCGTGGAAGAAGCGGTGAACGCCAAAGTCGGTGCACTGGCGGGCGGGCTCGGTCTGCCATTCCCAGGCGGACTGTGATGGAGAGGAGGAACGATGCGGCTCGGCATCATGGTGGAGGGGCAAGAGGACGTCACCTGGGAACGGTGGTTGCGGATCGTCGATCTCGCTGAGTCGCTCGGTTTCGACTCGATCTGGCGCTCCGATCATCTCGTTTCGGTAGTCGGTGCGACCGACCGAGCGTCCCTTGCACTGTGGCCGTCGTTGGCAGCAGTTGCGCTGCGCACCAGACGCATCCGTTTCGGTCAACTGGTTTCACCGGTGACGTTTCGCCACCCGGTGGAACTGGCCCAGAATGCGATTGCCCTTGACCATCTTTCCGGCGGCCGGTTCGTGTTGGGTCTCGGCGCTGGCTGGTTCGAGCGCGAGCATCGAGCGTTCGGTTTCCAGTTACCCGAGGTAGCGGAACGGGTGGAGCGTCTCCACGAGGCACTGCAAGTCATACGGCTCCTCTGGAGCGGCGAGCGCGTCAGCTTTGCGGGGAAGCATTTCCAGTTGCAGGATGCGGTGCTGCGCCCGAGGCCCTCTCGACCCGACGGCGTGCCGATCATGATCGGGGGTGGAGGGGAGCGGCGGACCCTGCGGCTGGTCGCGGAGTATGCGAGCGAGTGGAATCCTGGGTTCACCGATCCGGATGGCTTCCGACGGAAGAACGAGCGCCTTCACGAGTACTGTCAGGCGATCGGACGCGATCCACGCACGATCCGCCGGACCCTGATGGCTGGTTATGTTATCGGTCGGACGGATGACGAACTGCGCCGACGTGCTATGCGGCTTCAAGACTACTTGACGGGTGAGCAGCCGCTGTATTTCACCCGGCGATACCAGCCGGACGAATTCCTCGCCGAACTCCGCCGGCGCTGGTGGTTCGTCGGTCGACCGGCTGAGATCGTCGACCAGCTGCGGTACTGGGAATCGCTGGGTGTCGAGCTGGTGATGCTGCAGACGCTCGACTTGGACGATACGGAGCAGGTCGAGTTGGTGGCGCAGGAAGTTCTGCCGCACGTAGTGAATGGGCAGGTACGTGACGGCGAAGGGAACGCGCGTGCAGAGATGGTTCGATACTGAATCTCGCATCGGGCATCGTGCGCGGGAAGGGTAGGGGAGCACCGCGATGCAGTTGGGGGTGATGGTGGCGATCCAGGAGGACGTCACCTGGGACGGTTGGTTGCGTGTCGTCGACAGTGCGGAACAACTCGGGTTCGAGTCGATTTGGACCTCGGATCACTTGTGGACCGTCATTCCGGGGCTAGTCAAGCAGTCGCTCGCGATGTGGCCGGCTCTTACGGCAGCTGCGCTCAAGACGTCGCGGGCTCGCCTGGGGCAACTCGTCTCGCCGACGACATATCGGCATCCGGTGGAACTGGCGCAGAACGCTGTCGCCCTGGATCACCTCTCCGGGGGACGATACATCCTCGGAGTCGGTGCAGGATGGCAGGAGCGCGAGCACGAGGCGTTCGGGTTCGTCCTGCCGTCGCCGGGCGAGCGTCTCGCACGTCTCCGCGAGGCACTGCAGGTTATCCGGCAGCTGTGGACCGGTGAGCCGGTGACCTATGCGGGGCGCTTCTTCCAGTTGGACGGTGCGGTGTTGCGGCCGAAGCCGCTCCGACCTGAAGGGGTACCGATCCTGATCGGCGGTGGCGGTGAGCAGAAGACGCTGCGCATCGTGGCCGAGTTCGCTGACGAGTGGAATCCCGGCTTCACCGATCCGGACGGGTTCGTGCGCAAGAATCGGCTGCTCGCTGACTATTGCCGGGAGGTCGGCCGTGATCCGCGCACGATCAAGCGGACGCTCATGTTGACGTACCTCATCGGGCGGAACGAGTCGGAACTGCGTGAGAAGGCTCGTCGAATGGCGGCGTGGCGCGGCCTGGATCCGCGCGCCGTCGACCCGGATCGGATTCTCGAGGAATCCCGGCGACGCTGGATGCTGGTAGGAACGCCCCGGGAGATCGCTGCCCAGATCCGCGATTGGGAGGAACTCGGTGTCGAACGAATCATGCTCCATATGTTCGATCTCGACGACCTGGATGGTTTGGAACTGCTCGCGAACGAGGTGGTCCCCGCTGTTGCAGGTTGAGCGAACGTCCTATCCTTTTGCGTGTGGTCGAGTAGTGAGGGGGACACATGCGGGTCGGGATCATGGTCGAGGGACAAGAGGATGTAACCTGGGAGCGCTGGCAGCGCGTTACGGCATTGGCCGAGAACCTCGGTTTCGATTCGCTCTGGCGGTCCGACCATCTCTTCTCGGTGCTTGGGGTTATCGAGCGGGAGACCCTGGCGCTTTGGCCGTCGTTGACGACGGTCGCGCTCCAGACTCGGCATATCACGTTCGGCCAGCTCGTCTCGCCGGTCAGCTTCCGCCATCCGGTCGAATTGGCGCAGCATGCGGTCGCGCTCGACCATCTCTCGGGTGGGCGCTACGTGCTGGGCGTGGGTGCGGGCTGGTACGAGCGCGAACACACCGCCTTTGGCTTCCCGTTGCTCTCGTTGCGCGAACGGATGGACCGCATGGAGGAAGCCCTCGAAGTGATCCGTTTGCTCTGGAGCGGGGAGCGCGTGTCTTTCGAGGGGCGGTTTTACCGGTTGCGCGATGCGGTACTACGCCCCCGTCCGCTCCGCGCGAGCGGTGTCCCGATCGTGATCGGCGGGCGTGGCGAGCAGCGCACGCTGCGCATTGTGGCGCGCTATGCGGCCGAATGGAATGTCACCAACGTCGATCTCGACGAACATCGACGCAAGATGTCGGTTTTGGTGGACCATTGTCGGGCGATCGGTCGCGATCCGGACACGATCGTGCGGTCATGGATGGTCGCGCACATCATCGGACCTGACGCAGCTGCAGTGCGGGAACGTGCCGAACGGATCAAGCGGTGGTTTCCACTTTGGCAGAATGCGTCGCCGGAGCAGGTCATTGCCGAAGCCAGAGGTCGATTCTGGCTGGTGGGAACGGTCGATGAAGTGATCGAGCAACTCCGTGCCCGCGCAGCCATTGGTGTGCAGCGGGTCATGCTGCAGACCTTCGACCTGGACGACACCGACGCCCTCGAGCTGATCGCGCGGGAGATCATCCCGGCTGTCGCTGACGTGTGACAGCGGTTCAGGCATCACGCCGGTCCAGGTCGGCCAGCACCTGCAGCGCGCAGTTACGGCCCGGCGCGCCGAAGACGGCGCCGCCTGGCCAGGCGCCTGACCCACAGAGGTAGAGGCGTTCGATCGGTGACTCGTAGCCGTTGAAATCCGGCGTGGGACGGCCGAAGAACATCTGGTCTGGCGTGATCTCGCCGTGGAAGATGTTGCCCCCGGTTATGCCGATCGTCGCCTCGATGTCGCGCGGCCCGAGTACCGTCATGTACTCGATCGCGTCCCAGATGTTCGGCGCATACTCGGCGAAGGTGTCGATGATGTTGCGCCCGATTTCGTCCTTGCGTTCCTCCCACGTACCTTCAGCCAGATCATAGGGGGCATACTGAACATAGAGTGACATCACGTGCTTTCCGGGCGGTGCGAGCCCGTCCTCGGTTGCCGACTGGATGTAGCAGTCCATGAACGGTCGCGCCGATGGGCGGCCATGCTTGCAGTCTTCCCAGGCCCGCTCCAGGTACTCGATCGACGGGTTGATGACGATCCCGCCCGTGTGTTGCGGACCGACTTCGCTACCGGGGAGGCAGCGAAAGTTCGGCAGCTGGTTCAGCCCGAGCAGGACCTTCACGACCGATCCCTTGACCTTCAACCGCGAGATCGCTTCCCGGAATGACGGCGACAGAGCCGAAGCGGGAACCATGCGGAGGAATGTCCGCTGTGGATCAGCGTTGGAGAGAACGGCGCGTGCAGTGAACCGTCGACCGTCAGCGAGTCGCACGGCGCGCGCTGTGCCGTTGTCGACCTCGATCTCGACGACTTCGGTATCGGTGAGGATCGTCACCCCGTGGTCGCGGCAGAATCCGGCGAGTGCTTCTGCTATCGCTCCCATGCCGCCGCGAACGAATCCCCACGCGCCCTGGTGGCCGTGGAGATTGCCGAGCAGGTGATGGAGTTTCACGTACGCACTGCCAGGCGTGCGCGGGCCGAGGTTCACCCCGATGACACCGCCGGTGCAGAGCGGTGCCTTGATGTACTCGCTGTCGAAAAAGGTGTCCAGTACGTCGGCGATGCTGCGGACGAGGAGGGTACGGAGATCATCCCGGCCGACGGGACCGGAGAAGGCTGCCTCGAGCTCGGCCAGTGACGGTGCGGGTCGGAGGACAAAGGGACGGAAGCGGGCGATGATGCGGTTCCACATGTCCCAGTACGCTGACCACCGCTCAGCGTCACGCCGGGAGAACTTAGACAGTTCTTGATACGTGCGGCGCTCGTCCAGGAAGACCATGAGGTACTGTCCGTCCGGGAAGGGAACGAAGTACTGCGGATCGAAGGGGCGCACGTCGTAGCCGTACGCGGTGAGCCGCAGGTCGTGCACCACCTCAGACAGCAGCAAGCTACACACATAGGAGCAGGTCGAGAGCCGGTAACCGGGAAAGTGTTCCTCGGTCACCGTGGCGCCCCCGACGATCGACCGTCGTTCGAGGACGAGAACTCGTTTGCCAGCACGAGCCAGGTACCCGGCAGCGATCAGACCATTGTGCCCGGCACCGATGACTATGGCGTCGTAGTGTTGGGTGTGCATGCTCTGATCCCCCTCGTATCCGACCGCTACGCCCGTATCCTGAGGGAACGCAGCGCGGTACGCAAGTATTCAGAGAGCGGGTCGCTTCGTCACCGCCGGTGGGAGTATGCGCGTTTCGCCTCTGGGGGCTCGCTCGGCGACCAGGGAAAACCGTCGGGCGGTTGCCGCGTCATAGCGACCGCGGTCACGCGTGAGGCGATGATGCGAAACAGGTTGCCCGGCCTTGGGTAGACCGGGCAACCCGTGGAGGTGCGATGACGATCGTTCTATGGTTGCTGCTGGAGCTGGCGAATGTAGCTCACGAGTTCCCAGCGCTGTTCAGGGGTGAGCAACTTGCCAAATGCCGGCATGTTGGTGAGCCCGTCCGGATACTGGACCTGATTCTGCGGTGAGGTATACCCGTTGGTCAGGATCCAGTAGAGCTCACCGTCGGTGCGGGCAACGATGGCCGGATCCTTGAGGTTGGCTGGCGGGACAGCGCCCTGGACCGTCTTCCAGAAGGCCGCCACGGGACCGTTCCCGTCTCCATTTGGTCCGTGGCACGCTACGCAGTTGACCTGGAAGAGCTGCTGACCACGGGCGGCCGCTTGCGGATCGTTCGCGAACGGGTTCTGCAGGTTACGCGCCTCTTCCAGCGTGTACTGTGGCTCGCCGCCCGAGGTGGGAACCACCCCAGCGGGGATATCGAGTCGTGGTGGCTCCTGGGCGCGGAACGACTTCTGGTAGTGCATTTCACTGAAAAAGTCGATCGGATAGGTGTTGGTCGAAACGCACGCGCTCGCGACGATCGCGAGTGCCGTCCCGGCCAGCAGGCCGAGGACGAGGCGCCGTGCTTTGCGCGGATTGACGAGGTAACGAGTCATCGTCCCTGTCCCTCTCTCTCGGCCACGCTAGCTCCGTGCCGGCTGCCGACCGACGTTGCCGTTCTCGGTCAGGATGTCCTCGGGGTTCGCCTTCTGTAGTGCTTCGATCGCCTTCGCTTCGCGCTCGGGCGCGGTGCGGACGAGGATACCAATGTATCCGGCAGTAATACGTGGATCGTACAAGGCGCGGCCGATCCAGGGGAGGCGCGACTCGAAGAGCACCCCGAGGACCGTAAAGATGAGCGCGCCGAGCATCGTACCCTCGTACATGATGATGATCATCGGTGGAATAGAGAGCAGAGGCTTACCGCCCGTGAGCAACGGGAAGGAGAGCTGCGTGCCACCCGTGATGAGCAGGCCTGCTGCGAACCCACAGGCAGCGCCGATGAGCGGGAAGACGAAGAGTCGGTGAATCCCCGATTCTTCTCCGAACGTCCCCTCCGGGTACGGGGCATTGGAGAGCACCTCGAACTCGCTCCGGCTGAAGCCTGCCTCGCGGAGTGCGTCCGCTGCGGCGACAGCTGAGTCGAGATCGCGGTAGAGACCGAGAACTTCACGGATCGCCATAGCTGCCTCGCTTTCCCTTGCCTGCCCGTCCGCCTAGAACTCGCGCACGATCGCGTTGACGACACGCTTACCGACCTGGAGCTGCTGGGCGAAGTGCTGCCCCTCCTTCTCTTCCCAAACCGAGATGGGTGGGAAGATCTTGGAGAAGACGAGCAACAGGAACCCGACGAGTGCGAAGGAGCCGAGTACGATGCTCACCTCGACGATCGAGGGACGGTACCAGTTCCAGTCAAAGGTCCACTCGTACTTGCGCATGAGACCAGGCTTGATGAGCCAGTATCGCTCGGCCCACATGCCGACGTTCACGAGAATCGACGTCCAGAACATGATCTTCACATTGCGGCGGAAGCGCTGGAAGATCCAGATCGGAACCGGAATGAAGTAGCCGAAGATGAAGATCAACGCCGTCATCACGTTGAAAGGCCACTGGAAGAGCCGGAACTGCATGATCTCGAGCTCACGTGCTTCCTGTGGGTAAATCGCGAAGAAGATGTCGAGCAGGAAGAACCAGAGCCAGCCGGTACCAACGGCGATAAGCAGCCGGCCGATGGCATCGAAATGTTCGAGTCGGATGTAGTTGTCGAAGCGGAACAACCAGCGCATCAGCGCCATGAGCGTCACGACCGCTGAGACACCGGAGTGGATGGCTCCGATGACGAAGTAGGGTGCGAAGACGGTCGCGTGCCAGGTCGGGACGAGCGAAACGGCGAAGTCCCAGGAAACGATCGAGTGGACGGAGACGAAGACCGGGAGGATGAGGCCGGAGAGGAGGAAGCCAGCGATCGTTTGCATCTTCCACTGGCGCTCGTTGCCCCGCCAGCCGAGCGCGAGGATCGTGTAGAGCACCCTGCGCCAGCCGGTCGTGCGGTCGCGAGCCAGGGCCATGTCGGGAATCATCGTCGTGTAGAGGAAGAGGGTACTACCGGTCAGATAGGTCAGGATCGCGCTCGGGTCCCAGACGAGCGGACCGCGGACGTCCGGCCACAGGTTGCGCCAGAAGTCGTACGGGAAGACCCAGTACAGGGTTCGCCAGGGACGCCCGGTGTGGATGACCGGATGCAGCATGGCGGTCATGAGGCTGAAGATCGTCATGACCTCCGCTGCACGCGTCACGGGACGGCGCCATTCGGCCTGGGTGAGACGAAGAATAGCCGAGATCATCACGCCGGCGTGACTGATACCGATCCAGAAGACGAAGTTGACGATCATGAAGCCCCACATATTGGGGCGGCTGAGTCCGGTGACGCCGAGACCCCAGTAGAACATCCAGCTAACGGCGAACACGAAGATCGCCAGTACCGCCCCGAGGCCGATAAAGCCGACCCACATCATCGGCGTGGTCGTGACTAACGGGCGGAAGAGTTCTCGCGTAATTTCTTCTTCACCGAGCCGGTGTCGCTCTTGCATCGTTGTCCCCCAGCCTCGCTCTCCTCGACAGTCCCGTGCCGAACCGTCTCACTCCGGCTTACCGATGACGATGAGGCGGGCATGCTTGAACGGCTTGTGCGCCCGCAACCAGAGGCCGCCGACGACTTCGGCGACCGAGGGGAACGGCAGATAGCGTGCTGCCCACAGGACGAGCATGAGCGCTCCTGCGACCATGCCGACGAGGATCACGATGTCGGCGATACCCGGAATGTACGCTGCCGGAACCTCGTGCAGTTCATGCGCGTGTCCCAGGAGGGCGCTGTCCGGCTGCGAGAAGGCGGCTGACGTGAGCCGGATGCGATCGATGAGGTTACCGACGAGCACGATGCAGGCCACCACCGTGGGGCCGGCGATACTGCGGCGAATCGGATTCCACATGAGAATCAGGAGCGGCAGGGCGAAATTCATCGCGAAGGACAGGATGAAGGGCCAGCGGTAAGTCTCAGCCATGATGAGTTTGAGAACGTTGATTTCACGCGGCGTCCGCCCGTACCAGAAGATGATGAACTCCGACCACCAGAAATAGAACCAGAGGAGCGAGAATGCCAGAAGCAGCTTTCCGAGGGCCCAGAACTGCTCGCGACCGAGGTAGTCCGCTTGGCCACCCCAGCGGCGGAGTACGGCCATCGTGACGATGGTGAGCGCGATACCGGCCTGGAACGAGGTGATTGTAAAGTACGCCGGGAAGACCGCGGTGAAGTAGCCAGGAATCAAGGCGATGATAAAGTCGGAAGCCAGCACCGTCATCACTGGCACGTAGATCAGCACGTAGAGCACACCGATGTTGTTGACGACCTTCTCGTACATCCGCCACTGGCGGTGCGATCCGATCCAGCCCCGACTGAGCCAGGCGGCCAAACCACGCTGGCGCGGCTCGCCGTGGTCACGCACGATCGCGAGATCCGGAATGCTGCTGAACCAGGCGAAGAGATAGCCCGCGCCCGTCAGCGCGAGCATCAGGATCGCTCCCCACAACCACGGGGAGAGTGGCCAGCCGAACCAGATGGAGAGGCGATCCTCCGTTCCCGGGAACGTGGGGAGCAAGAGCAGATAGAGCAAGAACGGAATGATCAGCGTCACGGCCCAGATTTCCGAGGCCCGGTTGACCGGTCGGCGCCAGTGACTGCGAGCGACCCGAAGCGCCGTAGAGAGTGCCGGTGCTGCCGCGGTGGTCGACATCAGGTAGAGGAAGGCGGCCGCGACGTACGTCCAGGCCTGGCGATCGGCGAAGCCCTGGCGAAGTGGGAAGGCGAGAATGGCGAGTATGCCGAGAACGAAGAGAGCCGCACTGATCAAGAGCAGGGTTCGCCGTCCGGTGCCGATGGAGCGGATCCAGCCCAGGGCTGCGTTCAGGACATCACTCGGCGCGAGCTCCCACGTTCGCTGCAGTTCATGTCCGTGTGCGTGACCGTGCGTCGCCATGTGCCCTCACCCCGTTTCCATCGACCACACATCAATGCGCCGCGGCCGGTTCTTCTGCGGCCTCGACGTCGATCTTCTTGAGGTAGTACACCTTGGGATCGGTGCCCAGATCCTCGAGCAGTCGATAGACGCGTCCCTCCTGCTCGGCTTGCGCGAGCAGCTTGCTGACTGTGCTGTTCGGATCGTCGAGATCACCGAAGACGATGGCGTTCGTCGGGCACGCTTGCGCGCAAGCGGTCTGAACCTCGTCCGTCCGCAACTCGCGTCCTTCGACTTTCGCCTTCTGCTCGGCCTTGACGATGCGGTGAACGCAGAAGTTGCACTTCTCCATCACACCGCGACTGCGAACGGTCACGTCCGGATTGAGCTGGTTCTTCAACGAGTCGGGCCACTTCGGCTCCCAGAAATTGAAGAACCGTACGTGCCAGTGGCAGTTCACCGAGCAGTAACGGGTGCCGATACAACGGTTATAGACCTGCATGTTGATGCCTTCGGTCGTATGGTAGGTGGCATAGACCGGGCAGACCGGTTCACAGGGGGCATTGGTGCACTGCATGCAGGGCACTGGGATGTAACGGGCCTTGATATTCGGGTATTCGCCCTCCCAATAGCGCTCGACGCGGATCCAGGCGATCGCGCGTCGCTGGTGATAGACGTCCTCCGTATTGATCGGTACGTTGTTTTCCGCCTGGCAGGCAACGACGCACGCCTCGCAGCCGATGCAGCGATCGAGATCGATGACCATTCCCCAGCGTGGCATAATGTCCGTCCTTTTCCTCTTTCCGCTCACGCCGATGGCGCCATGACGCGCACGATCGGAAACTCTTCGAGCTGGAACGCTGGGACGTTCCCCTCGAAGCGGGCGAGACGCATCCGGCGACCGGTCTTTTCGATCCGACAGCGCGTCGCACTCCATGCCAACGTGCCCGTATCGGGATCGGTCTGCGGCGCGACGATCGTCAAGGGATTGACCCCGCGCCCTTCGGCGTACCGACCGTAGGCAGTGTGGCCTTGCCCAAAGGGAATCGCGATCACGCCCGGTTGCGCGGCCGGATTGACGTAGACCGGCAACTCGACGGTTCCTTGCGGTGTCGTGAGGCGCACGACATCGCCAGTCGCGAGCTGGAGCTCGTCAGCCGTCCGTTGGGCGACTTCGAGCCACGTTTGCCAGACATTCGTACTGATCGGTTCCGGCAATGCTTGCAGCCACGGCAAGTGCGCGAATTCGCCGTAGCCGAGGGTGTGCAATGGGTACGGCAGGAGCACGTACGGGTATTGACCGGTGTCCCCGCTGAACTCGGCTTCGCGAGGACTGGTGACACTCGTCGTAGGTGTTTTAGCGGAACCGCGCAGTTGTTCGCTCCACCAGCCACCCTGGGCCTGAAGGTTGATGAGGAACTCCTTGTCGTTGGCACCTGGAACACTGCCACCGCTGAGCTGCCGCAGCTGGACCGCCAGCGCTTTGGTCGCTTCCTCCTGGGAGCCCCACGGAAGCGTGTGCCCGAGCTGCTGCGCGAGCTGGATGAGGACATCGCCGAAGGCACGGCCGTCGACGAACGGTTGGACGACCGGCTGCTGGATCGCGACGGTGGCATAACCCGGGCCCGGGTCGGGAACCTGGAGCCCCCACTGCTCCAGCCAAGCCAGATCGGGCAGAACGAGATCGGCGAGCTGGGTCGTTTCGTCGAAGAAGGGTGAAAAGCTCACGACGTGCTGTGCGCTGCGGAGGGCATCGGCTACGCCGAGTGCCGGCGGCAGACTGTACACCGGATTGGCCCGATAGACCAGAACGGTGCTGATCGAGCCGGATCGAATCTGCTCGAAAAGATCGGCCCACTGGCGCTCGCTCAGGATGGCATCGGTGGGAATGCGCAGTTCGGGGAGCGGTGGATCGGGATTGAACAGTAGGCCGCCCGGTTGATTCAAGCTGTCGAGGACGAGGTTGAGGCCGAAGCACGCGACCAGGTTGAAGAAGCCGTTCGTGGCAGCGGCCGCGCTGGTACCCGCGATGACAACAGCCGGGCGGTGTTCAACGAGCGCGTGGGCGATTTCCCGGATCTGCTCGGCGGTCAGCCCACTCGCTTGAGCTGCCCGCTCGGGTGTGAACTCGCTGGTCAAACGCGCCTCGTCGATGCCGAGAGCCGTGAGGTAGGGACGGAACGCGTCAGCCGGGATACTCCCCTCGGTCAGCAAGACGTTGGCGATCGCGAGCGCGATCAACCCTTCGGTCCCTGGTGTGATGGGGAACCAGCGGTCGGCGTTGGCGGCTGTGGCTGAAAGGCGCGGCCCGACATGGTAGTACAGTCCCCGTTGCCCAGCACGACCCTGACGAAATTCGCCGTAAGCCCGTGCCAATGCGACCGGGGCAATCCAACCGTGCAGGAAGTCCGCACTGAAGTTCAGGAGGAACGACGCGTTCGCGAGATCCGGATACGGCAGCATGGTTGTGCCGAACAAGCGCTGCACGGCTGTCCGGAGCACGACGAACTCGTCCGGCTCGAGGATGGCATGGCGGATACCGGTTGCTTCGCGGAAGGCGGCGATGAGCGCCGCCTGCGAGCTCGACGGACGGCCGGTAATCAAGATCGCACGGTCGCCGCCGTTCTGTTGCAGGATTTGCGCGACCTCCTGGAGGGCACTGTCCCAGGAAATCGACTGGAACTGGCCGCTGCCACGCGAAGCTGCCCGCTGCGGTCCCGGAATCCGGTCCGGGTGATAGAGTTCCTGAACCAGCGCCTGGGCGCGGGCATCGCTCTTGCCGAGAATGCCCGGAAAATCTGGGTTCCCGTCGACTTTCTTGGCCCGACCTTCGAATACGCGGACGATCAGCCCGTACCCGCCTTGCTCCGGCGGTGCAGCAGTGGCGAACCAGGCATCCCGGCCGTAGACCCAGTCGTTCGGTGCATGGACAGGCTGCGCGATCTTGAACTCGGTCTCGGGTACGCCGTCACCGATTCGTCCGCACCCTGCGAAGAGCACGGCTCCCGTCGCCGAGGTCGCCGCAACTTTGAGAAACTCACGTCGTCGCATGCCCTTCTCCAACGTCAGCCTCCCCACAATCCTTTCGCGGGTTACACCCGACTAGTAGTGGCAAACCGAGCAATCGGTCCGCGCTCCGTTCTGCTGGTGGCAGGTGATGCAGTCGCCCATCCGCAGGTCACGGACCTGCTTGACGCCCGGCTTGCCCATGGCGCCGACGTCGCCGTGGCAGGTCGAGCACTGGAAGCCGAAGCTCAAGTGAACGGAGTGCACGAAATGCGTGTGATCAGGTAGCTGATGGACCTTGTTCCAGAGGATCGGCTGATTCTGTTCGAAGGCGGAGACGAGCTTCTCGAGTTCGGGGCGCCCTTGTGCGGGAATGATCTTGTGGCACTGCATACACAGTTCGAGGGGTGGAAGTGTCGCTTGTGCCGAGGTCGTCGCGTTGCGGTGGCAGTAGGTGCAGTCGAGACCGATCGCCTGCACGTGTACCTGGTGTGGGAACTGAATCGGCTGGGCCTTTACCGGTTGCGCAGTCGGCGACAGGAAATAGCTTCGTGCCAAGACGAGCGCGAGTGGAACGGCCATGATGACGAGGACAACGAGCACGAACACCAGGAGCCGCACGTAACGCATCCCCGAACTCCATTCCCTTTCCCTGCTCCCGCACGCTGAACGCTCAGTACGCCCGGACTTAGATCCAGCGACGCGGCCAGATCTCGTAGAGCACCTGGATACCGTTCACGATGTTGACGAAGGCGTAGAGAGCGGCGAGAAAGAAAACGGCAGCCAGAGCGAAGAGAATCGGGCGAATCGCGTTGATCTTCGCGGGAAGATCGCGCGTCGAGACGAGCGACGGAATAATGGCGTACGCGACGAGCATGTTGGCAGCGAAGGCGACGACACAGGCGAGGAACGTCCAGAACCAGATGAGCGCCTGGTGGATCTGTTCCCACTGCTCGGGAGTGACATTGGTCGGCGTCATCTCCACTCCTCCACACATCCGAGCGGGGAGCTCGGCCCATCCCTTCCCGTCCGTCCCACCGTGACGCCCCTGGTGATTCCGTCACGGTTGGCTCTCGTGCGGCGCTCATTCTGTGAGCGCCTTCACAACCACACGTAGGATGCTCGGCACGGCATCCTGTGTCAAGGGCAAATCCGAACGATGTCGTGCATCCGAGCACGTCACGAGGGAGGTAGGCAGTATGAACGGACCGAGCGAAGCCTATACAGCGATCTGCCAGCGCTTCGCGCGTTGGCTCGTGAGCGAACGCTGCGCAGAACCGGGTGACTGGATCGTTCCCCGGGGCGGATCACCGGAGTCAGCCCAGCTCGTGATGGAGCCGGTGTGGCTCGAGAAAGGCGTTATCGTCGTCCCACGGCTGGAACGCCTGCTGAGCGAGTTGTCGCGCGAGTGCACGTCGTTTGTCCTCGACTTCACGAGTCGCGAGTACGCGTGTGTCGCCTTCGACGAGCAGGGGCGGACGCTCGCTAATGTCGTCGCGAGCGATCCTGCTGCTGCAGTCGCGCAGGCGCTGGTGTTCATCCGTGCCGAACGAGCTGCGCAAGCGACGAACGAACCAGGAGCAGGGACACACTAGAGAGGCCGCTGCTGTGCAGAGCTCGTCCGGTGCTTGCGCTGTCCCGAGGTCGCAGCGGCCCATTCGACGATGAACCCGGTACGGCGCAGTGTGGCGATGAGCTGCGCTCGCCGGTGCGGCTCGCACGGCGTGATGACGAGTTCACGAACGCCGATCGGAAAGGCGATCCAGCCTGCACCCTCCAACGCCTCTCGCGCTCGATCACGGTCGATCGGGCTGACGAACGTTAGGGTGATGGCAGGCTGGGCGACCGCTGGGTGATTCCGGGTGAAGAGGCCGAGGAAACTCTCGCGCCAGCTGGGTGGAAGGTCGCGTTCGGTCGCCTGCTCGAAATACCGGAGAATAGCACGGCCGATCTTCTCCGGTTCGGGCGGCGCACCTTCCAGCTGCGCGGAGCGCAGGAGATAGTGTGCAATCTCGTCCCCCGTCACCTGCCAGACGATCCGGGGCCCGGCCTGCTGGGGCTGACCGAGACGGGCAGCGAACCACACGGCGAGCGGTGAAGGGCGTTCGAGCGTGATCTCGGGCTGGTCGACGAGCCGGAGATGCAGCGAGAATGGAAGCGGTGGCGCATCGTCATGCAGCCCGAGAATCCACCTGCTCCAGGGAGTCGTCCGGACGGCAAGTGTCTGAGCATCGATCCGGCCGAGCGAAAGGACCCCGAGCCAGGCCAATTCGAGCGCTCGTCGCTCGACCGAGCACTCACCGGCGTGTGTCCGTTCGCTCTCGATGCTCGACCACTCGTACCAGCTATCGGTCGCGAGCATCTTGGCTCGTTCGAGGATACGATGCCGTCTGGCGCGCTCGTGGGTATCCGGTGTCGAGCGCCAGACGCGAAGCAGACGGCGCGCTTGCTCGGGGAAGCTCAACTGCAGCCAGCTGCGCAACCGTGAGACATCCACTGTTCCATTCGCCCGAAGCAGTCCGAGCGAGCGCGCGGAGTGCTCGAGAAACGCGATATAGGCCTGGTGATCGAGCGGATCGAGCCAGTACCACAATCCTGTCGGGCTGGGCCGAGGTACGACGCTGATCTCCCTCCGATTCGCTTTCGGTTCGTGCATGAGCGAGCGTGCCAGGAGAATCAGCAGATCAGCGAGTGTCGCGGATGGCGAGGGTGCCGGAATCGGCTCGACCGCTTCGGCAGTGGGCTGTAGATCGCGTTGGCGTTGGGGGGCGGTCAAGGCAACCGGTACGAAGATCGCCAGCCTGTCGCCGAGTCCGGTACGCCACACCCATCCCCAGCGAGCCAGTTCGCTGATCGTGGACCGCAGAGCGGCAAACGATGCTCGTGAGCGTTCGACGATATCCCGGAGCGGGACAGGCTGCGCCTTAAGCAGAGAGTCGAGAAATGCCTGGGCTGCTGGCGACAGCTTCGCCCGCACGTCACGCAGGACGTCCGCACGGCCCAGTCGCCTGAGCAGGAAGTCGATGGCCTCCTCCCGCGTGGTAACGGCGGGAATGATCTGCATTCCGTATCGTTCGGCAAGGTCGAGGAGCTCGTGATCAGTGAGGCGGTCGAGCAGCATCGGGAGCGGCGTATCGGGCGAAAGAGACTCGGATCGTTCCTGTTCGAGACGGAGCACCAGGCGAAGCAACTCGTTTGGAAGGAAGAGCCGCATGCCGTCTTCGGAGGCTTCTGAGGCCAGAATCCCCGCCACATAGAGTTGCCGCGCTGTCGCGATGACCAGCGATTCGTCCGCACCGGCTGCCTCGGCGAGAGCACTGGGGCGCATCGGCGTGCGGTGACGTGCCAGCGCGGTCAGGATCGCCTGCGCGAGAGGCCCGATGCGTTCGATACCGAGAGCGAGTTGCCAGGCGTCGGTCAGGATCGGATACAGGTTACCGACGAGTTCGGCGGGATCTCCCTCGTTCGGGATACCCCAGAATCGCGCAGCGCCCGCAAGCACCTGCTCCGACCGCTCGTGCAGCACGACGATCAAGGGGCGCATAGCTGACCACTCCTCGTGCGCCGTGCAACGAGCGTAGCACGTCCTTCGCACGTTCCGCTGGCCGGGCCGGGCTCAGTCCCGTCCGTCGCTGGCCAGCTCGAGCTGAAGCGCCGGTCGTGGCTGTGGCATGGGCGGCCGTCGCAAGGCGAAGAGCACAGCGTGGTAACGGACGAGGAGAACCGCGATACCGACGACGGTGCGGAATCCCAAGCCGAGTGCACGGTAGGTGACGGCGATGGCGGTTGCCCGGCCGAAGCCGATGCCGATGAGGTTCAGAAGACCGATGAGGCTGAGTTCGTTGGTACCGAAGCCGTTCGGAATGGGTATCAGAAAGTGTGCGAGCATCGTCATACCATGCACATACACCGCTTCGTGTGGGCGTACACCGCGGAGCGTCAGCGCCTCGGCCAACAAGACCAGTATGGCGGCGGTGACCAGCGAGGAGACGATGCTGGCGGCGATGCCTGGCACGAGGGCCCGGGGGGTGCAGAGAGTTCGAAGCGTTCGTTGGGCATCGCGCTCGACGGGAACGAGACGGCGTGTCGCGCGGGAACGCTCGAGCATACCAGCGAGAAAGGTGCCGAGCCGGTCGCTCCGTGCACCGCTGACGAACAGAAGAGCGATCACGAAACCGGTGACAGGAGCGACGAGCTGGAACGATGCTTGCCCGGTGAGCAGAATGCCCGCGAGGGCCAGGAGCGAGACGGCAGCGAGATCGCCGAATCCCTGCACCAGCAGCGGGGGTGTGGTGTGGCGGAGGCGGACCCTGCCGCCCCCGTGTTCCTCGGCGAGACGTGCGGAGAGTAACGCGCCGCCCGGGAGTGCACTCGCGGCTTGGGATGCCAAGTAGCTGGTGAGGCCGTCGACGATACGGATCGGGAGGTGAGCTGCTCGCAGATACCAGGCCCAGCGGAGACCCTTGACCAGTTCGTTGACAGTCAGAAGTGCGAGGAGCGCGATCACGATCTCGACCGAGAGGCGATCGAGCGTGGCTCGAACCAGTTCGGGATCCCCGAATCTCCAGAAAGCGATGCTGCACCCGAGAGCGACTGTGAAGACGAGTAAGCCGCGTCGCATCGAACGCTCCATTGAGCCGGTATCCCTGCGAGAGCGACGCCCTGCTCACGGCGCCGTCCGCCTGGGCGTCGCGACGAGATCCGGTGTGTCGAGGAACGAACGGTGGAACGGATCGTGAGCCCGAGGCGAAGGACTGTACCCTTCACTCTACAGGAATCGGCCGCGCTCGGCAAGAGCGAAAGAGTCCGGAGAGCGATTCGCGTTTCACCAGCCACTCGCAGCGATCAGGTCGGCGACCACGCGACCGCGCGTGATTTCGTCAGGCTGTCCGACGCGATCTGGCCACCATTCCAGCCGGGCGTACTCGAACAACTGGGCGACGTACCAGCGACCGTCCGGTAAATCGACCCGAAATTCCTCTGTGATGGGGAGACCGAACGTGTCACGTCCGCCGTTGGCTTGCCAGTAGGCTTTGAAGCCGTGGCTCAACGAGTGCCCGGTTTCCTCGAAGAACCACCGTTCGTCCGAATCAGGAAACGGGTCGATCGGTCGCCAGGCCCACCCGGGTGCGGGCGCATAGTAGCCGATCGGGATGCGGTCAACGTCGCCGGTGTCCGGGTCATAGACGAGAACGGCACGCTCGAAATACTGCACGAAACGAACCGAGCCGTCGACCTGAATCTCGCGGAAGAACTCGCTGAGTGGGAGACCGTAGCGTTCCCAACCGCCACGCTGCCATGTCGACATCAGAAAGAGCGGTACGTTATGCCCTGTCTCGGGAAAGTAGGTGTAGCGTGCCGGGTCGCGCGGCTGCGTCGCGTCAACCGGCGGGCGCTCGCCAGGTCGGACGGTGGGGATGTCCTCGTACCCCGGTGGTGGCGCGGGGAGATCGCTCGGAGGATCGGCCACGAGCCACAGGAAGGTTACCGTCACCCAGTCCGATTGCGTCATCCCGAGCGCGGCGAACGCACCGTCAGCGATATCCATGCCAGCCGGGCTTCCCACTTGCCGACCCCAGCCGTCTTTGCCGTCGTTGTATCCGTCGAAATACGCAGCTTGCGCTGCTGGCACCCCTTGTGGAAGCCCTTTCCAGTTCCGAACGTCAGGCGGGTTCCAGTAATCGTCATCCACGTTCCAGGGGCCGACGTCCCAGACCGGGAGAATCAGGCTGCGGCCTCGGTACTCGACGAGGACCTGAAACTCGTTACCGCCGTTGCTCGAGAGCGCGCACGAGCAGGGCAAGGTGACGAAGAAATCATTGGGCTGGATCACGTGACCGTTCGCGGTGCGCTGACCGACCAAGCCGAGCCGGTGGGCGTAGATTCGAAACGTCGCCCGCTTCTGCAAGCTGGCTGAAGAACTGGCCTGACCACCTGCTGGTCGCAGGTAGTCGGCCAGCGCCCAGCCGGTCAGACCAGCCCACCGAACGTTCCACCAGCGGTTACCGTCGCGATCCTGCTCGGGGCCGCCGACGACCTGCACGGAACCGCCTTCGGGGATCACGGTCAGGACGGCGTGCTCGTATCCTGGCCCCGACCTGAGGTTGAGCCCGTCACCGTTGGTCCCGGCGACCACGGCTGTTCCGCCCACTGGGAGGTCGCTCGCTGCCTGCACCGCTGCCGGTGCAACGACCGTCAGAAGAACGGCAACGATCGCAATGCCTCGGACGAAAAACCGCATTCGTTCGCGTACTCCTTTCGATTCCGCGTTCGAACGCGCCCTCCGATGGTCGTTCCCAATCTAGCAGGCCAGTTCGTAAAGAGCAAGCCCGGTAAGCCCCGCTCGTCTCTCAGGATGTATGCGCTCTCTCGCATCTGGCGATGATGAACGCATGCGAATCCGATGGATCCGTGGACGGTTCAGTCGCATCGCACACATGTCTCGTTGTGGAATGACGAACGGTTAGGGGCGATCCGCTGCGTGCGTAACCGCCCGGTTCGAGGGGCTGCGGGAGCGCTGCAGGTGCTGGAACAGTGAGCACGATTCCGGCGCGATGGGCGCCCCCCGCGGTGCGCGTGAGGCTACAATCGTCCGTGTGTAGAGCCGAGCGAGCAGGAGGAACCCGTGACGGGACGAGAACGAGGACTCGCACCAGCTGAACGAGAACGGCTCGAAGCGCTCGCGCGCGAACTCCGCCGAGAAGTGCTGATCATGACGAGCGAAGCGGGGTCTGGGCACCCTACGAGCTCGATGTCTGCCGTCGAGATCATGGTCGCGCTGTACTTCGGCGGTGTGCTCCGCTACGATCCAGCGCGGCCCACATGGCCGGATCGTGACCGCTTCATCCTCTCGAAGGGGCATGCTGCACCGATTCTCTATGCCGTGCTGGCCGAGGCTGGCTATTTCCCGAAGGATCTCTTGCGGACGCTGCGGCGAATCGGGAGCCCGCTGGAAGGACACCCGAACATGCGGCGCCTACCGGGGGTCGAGGCGTCGACGGGAAGCCTAGGGCAAGGACTTTCGATCGGACTCGGCCATGCGCTGGCGGCACGGCTGGACGGGCGAGACTATCATGTATTTGTCCTGCTGGGCGATGGAGAGATCGAGGAGGGGCAAGTGTGGGAGGCGGCGATGGCCGCTGCGCACTGGCGAGTCCACAATCTCGTTGCCATCGTCGATCACAACGGCTATCAGCAGACGAGTCCAGTCGCGGCCGTGACCGATCCGCGGGCCTATGTCGAGAAATGGCGAGCGTTCGGCTGGCATGTCAGCGAGGTGAACGGCCATGACCTCGCCGCTGTGCATGAGGCGCTCCGCTTCGCGAAGGCCTATCGTGATGGGCCAGCCTGTATCATCGCGCATACCGTGAAGGGCAAAGGTGTGTCGTTCCTCGAACGCGATTTCACCTGGCATGGCCGAGCCGTACCCCGTGATCGTCTCCAAGCAGCACTGGAGGAGCTGGCATGAATTTGGGCACGCGAGCAGGTTTGCGCATGGGCAAAGCGACACGCGACGCGTTCGGAGAAGCGCTGCGCGATCTCGGGCATGTCTACCCCGACCTCGTTGTCGTCGACGGTGACGTGAGCAATTCGACGCGGACCGAGTACTTCGCGCATTCCTTCCCCGATCGGTTCTTCAACGTCGGGATCGCTGAGTCGAATCTCGTCGGTGTGGCCTCGGGCCTGGCAGCGAGCGGCAAGCGTGTCGTTGCCGCGAGTTTCGCGTGTTTCCTCCTGTGCAACGCATTCGATCAGATCCGCATGAGCGTCGCCTTCCCGCGTTTGAACGTGAAGCTCGTGGGCAGCCATGCCGGAATCAGTATCGGCGAGGATGGGCCGTCCCAGATGGGTATCGAGGACGTCGCGCTGGCGCTCGCCTTGCCGGGCGTGGCAGTCCTCGTGCCAGCCGACGAGCATGCGACGCGGGCAGCGACGCGGGCTATGCTGGAGTGGGAGGGCCCGACGTATCTGCGGCTCGGAAGGCCGCCGGTACCGGTTATCTACGACCCTGACGTGGAATTCGTGATCGGACGCGCCTTCCGGCTGCGCGATGGGAACGATGTGACGCTGATCGCGAACGGCTTGATGGTGGCGGCAGCGCTCGACGCAGCGGAGGAGCTGGCCGCCCGTGGCATCAACGCGCGGGTGCTCGACATGGCTACGGTGCGGCCGCTCGATGTGGAAGCGGTGGTCGCTGCGGCACGGGAGACGCGCGGTATCGTGGTGGCCGAGGAGCACCTCCATTTCGGCGGACTGGGAAGCGTGGTTGCGATGACCGTGGCCGAGCAGCATCCGTGTCCGATGGCGTTCGTCGATCTCGATGACACGTACGCGGAGTCGGGAGCGCCGGAAGACCTGCTCGAGAAGTATGGTCTGACGAGTCAGCGGATCGTCGCGTCCGCGCTCGCACTGCTGGAACGGGTATGACGGCGCGGGCGCAGCACGGCAAGGAGCAGGCGGCACGCTACGCCGCATCGCTCGTCGAGCCCGGCATGATCGTCGGTCTAGGCTCGGGCTCGACCGCAGAACTGGCCGTACGGGAGCTCGCCGAGCGAGTCCGCTCAGGTCTCCAGGTCGTTGCGGTCGCGACGTCACAGCGGACGGCGCGGCTGGCCCGGCGCGTCGGTCTCGAGTTGCGCCAGCCTACCGAGGTTGACCGGATCGATCTCGCCATCGACGGCGCTGATGAGGTCGAAGAACGGTCACTGGCGCTCCTGAAGGGGCGCGGTGGAGCCCTCGTGCGCGAGAAGCTGGTCGCAAGCATGGCCGACCGCGTCGTGATCGTCGTGGACGAGACGAAACTCGTGACACAGCTCGGAACCCGGCATCCGGTACCGGTCGAAGTCGTCCCGTTCGGCTGGAGCTGGTGCGCGCGCTGGCTTGAGGAGATGGGCGGCACGGTCGTGCTGCGCTGTCGTGAAGATGGCCGGCCGTTTCGCTCGGACAACGGCAATTTCATTCTCGACGTGTGGTTCGGCCCCATCGCCGAGCCACAGCGGCTCGCGGAGGCAGTGAAACGTCTCCCCGGTGTGGTCGATCACGGGCTCTTCCTGGGCCTCGCCGATGAGGTGATCGTCGGCTCGCCCGATCGAGTACGGGTGCTCTCTGCTCGCCCGGAGTAGGCCGGGTCGACGAAAGCCATAACTGTACCAGGCTGAGCGTGACAGGCGGTCGTGTGGCTGCCCGCGTGTCCGTACAGCCCTTGGCTCGCTGTCCCGGATCGGGTATAGTGTACGTACACAGCGAAGTGGAGCTCGCTGGAGGGACGGAGCGATGGCGAGCCTGGTCGACCGGTATGCGACACGCGAGCGAGCCCGGCGCCGGCAGCAGCTGGAATTGATTGCGGCACCCGACCCGGGACCGCCGCGCTGCTTCGGACGCGGCGTAGTGCTCGGTGAGCGACGTGCGAAGCGGGTGCTGGCGATCGGTACGCTGGCGACACTCGCGATGACTCTGACCGCCCAGCGAGCCGCTGCGGACTCGGTGCACATCGTGCAACAGGGCGAAACGTTGAGCGCTATCGCGGCTCGCTATGGTGTGTCGCTCGACGAACTGGTACGGGCGAATGGACTGCGCGACCCTGACCTGATCTGGGCGAGTACGTCGCTCGTGATCCCAGAGAGGACGGCAGCTGATTCGGTCGTGCATCGCGTCCAGCCGGGGGAGACGCTGACGGCGATCGCTCGCCAGTACGGTGTCACGGTCGAGGAACTCGCGGCAGTGAACGGGCTCACTGATCCGCACCGGATCTACGCTGGCCAGTCGCTCGTCATACCGCGCGGGGTGTCCGCGACGTGGGAAGCGGTCGAACCGCAGCGCTACGTCGTACAGCCGGGCGATACGCTGACGGCGATCGCCAACCGCTTCGGTGTCGCAGTCAGCACACTCGCCGAAGCGAACGGCCTCACGAACCCCGATCGGCTTTTCGTGGGGCAAGTTCTGGTGATTCCGCCGAAGGCTCCTGTCGAGGCGATCCGATTGCAGGGTGTGCCGGCTTATAAGCAGGCGCTCCCGTTGAGCTGTGAGGCGGCTGCTCTGAGTATGGTCACGGCGTACTGGGGCCGGCCGGTCTCCGAGTGGGTCTTCATCGAGAACATGCCGTACGATCCGAACCCACATCGCGGGTTCCGGGGCGACATGAACGGAGCGTTCGGTGGCACCGACGATTACGGCGTTTACGCCGAGCCGCTCGTGCCCCTGCTCGAACGGTACGGCTTCCAGGCAGAGGCGGTGTACGCGCACGGTGATGCCGAGGTGCTCAAGCGCGAGTTGCAGGCTGGGCGCCCGGTGGTTGTCTGGATGACGAACCTGGCATCCGTGCAGCCGCAGCTCGTCGGCGAAGCGAATGGCGAGCGGTTCGTGCTCGTACCGCAAGAGCATGCGGTCGTCGTCTACGGCTATGACGCTGAGCGCGTCTACATTGCCGATCCGGGCGACGGGCAGTACCGGTCGTTCGCGTGGAGCGATTTTCTGCGCTCCTGGGGCTATTTCGATGGCATGATGTTGCGCATTCAGCCTGCTCCTTGGGGCTAGGGAACCAGGCGAGCGGCGAGCAGAACGATCACGAGCGTCAACATGAGGTTGAGGCTGGAGACGATCCGCGACCACCGCGCGAGCTTCTGATACGCGCGATCGTGCGGGTTGTGTGGTGCGCGAGCGGCCGTGGCCAGGCGTGGGCCGATCAGACGGCCATGCAGAACCGTCAAGGCGAGCACGACTCCGACGAGGAGCATCTTGATCGCGAGCGTCCGACCGTAGCCTGCATGCCAGCTGGGTAGCGCAGTCCATTGCACGCCGCGGTGGGTACCGAGCAAGAGCCCCGTTACGATCATGATGCCCAAGCTGACCCACGCGAGTGGCGAGTACCGACGGCCGAGCGTTGCCGTCAACGCAGTTCGCTGGGCGCGATCGGGGACGGTCCGGCTCAAGACCGGCCGGACCACGAGGACGAGGAACAGCTGGCCACCGAGCCAGAAGCTGAGCGCGACCAGGTGGAACCAGCGGATTGCCGCCCAGATCCACTCGCTCACGGCGTTCGCCTTCCCTTCATTCCAATTCATGAGGCCGACGAGAAGGTATGTCGGCATACGACTCATGCCTTATCCTAGCGATGCGGGAAGGTGCTCGCAAGGCATGCGGCGAGATGCGGGTTGCGCAGTTCGATCCTCGATCGTCCGGCGTGCGGTCGTTGAGGAGCTGGTTCGGACGTGCGAGAGTCCGGCGACCGACTGCAGGCTTCTTCGGTTTCGACCGAAAGGTGCTTGACCGTGGAAGCAGCCGGAGACTAGAGTTACCGCGGAGATACCATCAGTCTGTGGAACAGAAGAACAGTTCGGCAGGGGGTCGTGCAACTGGACGAAAGGGGCGGCGACGGTGCAGCAGCACAGTGCGGACACTCCGGTTCGAACGCTCGGTGTCCCGCGCGAACGAGTGCCACGTGAGCGGCGGGTAGCGGCGACGCCGGAGACAGTGCGGCGCTACGGTCGTCTCGGTTTCCGGGTGGTGGTCGAGCGGGAGGCGGGACTGGCGGCTGGGTTCCCCGACGAGGAGTACGAGGCGGCTGGTGCGGAGCTGCTGGATGACCTTGCGGAACTGTACGGGCGCTCCGATGTGATCATCAAAGTGCAGCGTCCGCTTCCCGACGAGCTGGAGTTGCTGCATGAGGGTCAGGTCCTGATCGGTTTTCTCCAGCCGCTCGTAGCGCCGGAGCTGGTGGTAGCGCTGGCTGAGCGTGGCGTCATCGCCGTCAGCATGGATACGATCCCGCGGATCACGCGTGCCCAGCCGATGGATGCGCTCTCCTCGATGAGCACCGTGGCGGGCTACAAGGCTGTCTTGCTGGCGGCGAACGAGCTGCCCAAGTTCTTCCCGTTGATGATGACCGCAGCCGGTACGATCCGTCCGGCGAAGGTGCTGGTACTCGGGGCAGGTGTCGCCGGCCTGCAGGCCATCGCCACGGCACGCCGACTCGGCGCCATCGTCGAGGCGTTCGACACGCGGCCAGTGGTGAAAGAGCAGGTCGAGAGTCTCGGGGCGAAGTTCCTCGAACTCGGTGTGACAAGCGAGGAAGTTGGCGGGTATGCGAAAGAGCTCGCCGAAGAACACCTGCGCCGCGAGCAGGAACTCATCCACAACCATTGTCTCGAGGCCGATGTGGTCATTACGACCGCGCTGGTACCGGGACGACGCGCGCCGCTGCTCATCCGGGAGGAGACCGTCCGGCAGATGCGTCCGCGCGCGGTCATCGTCGACCTGGCTGCCGAGATGGGCGGGAACTGCGAGCTGACGGTTCCGGGTGAGACAGTCGTCCGGTACGGCGTCACGATCATGGGACCGCTCAACTTGCCGAGCGAGATGGCCTATACGGCCAGCCAGATGTACGCGCGCAATGTGGCTGCCCTGCTCGAGCATCTGGCTCCCAAAGGGGAATTTGTCTGGAACTTCGAGGACGAGATCACCCGTGGTGTCGTCCTCACGAAGGACAAGCAGATCCTGCACGAGCCGACGCTGGAACGTCTCAAGGAGGAAGTGCGGTGAACCAGGAACTGCTCCTCGGTCTCTACGTGCTCATGCTGACGATCTTCCTCGGCTTCGAAGTCATCTCGCGCGTGCCCACCTTGCTCCATACGCCGCTTATGTCGGGTACCAATGCGATCCACGGGATCGTCCTTCTCGGCGGGATTCTCGTCGCGGGCACAGCGAACGATACGCTGACCCTGCTGCTCGGCTTGCTCGGCTGTCTCTTCGGCGCTGGCAACCTGTTCGGTGGCATCGTGGTGACCGATCGCATGCTCGAGATGTTCAAGCCCAAGGAACGCGGTGCTGAGCAGGGTGCCGGCACCGCGCCAGCGGCTGTTCGTGAGAAGGAAGTGGTGGGGCAGCGATGATCGAGAACGTGCGCGAAGCGATCATCGATCTCGTGTACCTCGCTTGTGCCATCGTCATCATTCTCGGGCTGAAGCGACTGAGCACGCCCCGGACGGCACGCTCCGGCAACCAGCTCATCGCGCTCGGTTTGCTGGTGGCGGTCGCGGTCACACTGCTGGATCCGCACATGCAGTGGCGCTTCGCGAACGTGGCCGTGATCGTAATCGGTACCGTCGTCGGTGCAGCGGGGTCGATCTATCTCGCCCGCGTGGTGCCGATGACAGCGATGCCGCAGATGGTCGCGCTGTTCAACGGCATGGGTGGTGCAACCGCTGCGCTCGTTGCGGTTGCCGAGTTCCAGCGTTTCGTTGCCAGCGGGACGGTTACCGGGGGCGAGCGAGCCTCGGTCGCCTTCGGGACGACAGTCGGTTCGATCGCGTTTACCGGAAGCGTCATCGCGTTCCTCAAGCTGCAGGAGCTGATGACTGGACGGCCGGTGCGTTTTCCGCTCCAGATCCCGCTCAATGTCGCGGTTGCTGCCGGCATCCTCGCGATGTGGATCTGGCTCCTGGGACTCGGCGGCTCATCGGCCTCGGTCTGGATCCTGTTCGGTTTGGCTCTTCTCTTCGGGATCCTGCTGGTCTTGCCAGTCGGTGGTGCCGATATGCCGGTCGTCATCTCGGTCTTGAACTCGATGACCGGTTTGGCGGCGGCAGCGGCTGGCTTCGTCTTGGAAAACCAGATTCTCGTAGTCGCCGGCGCGCTGGTCGGTGCGTCCGGTTCGCTCCTGACGATCTTGATGAGCCGAGCGATGAACCGGTCGCTGGCGAACGTCTTGTTCGGGGCGTATCGCGTGCGGGCGGGTGGCGCTGCTGTCGGCGAAGCCAAGCCGATCCGCGAGACGACCGTCGAAGATACCGCAGTGCTCCTTGCCTATGCAAACCTGGTCATCATCGTACCGGGGTACGGACTCGCTGTTGCCCAGGCACAGCATGAGCTGGCGGAACTGGCGAACGAGCTGGAGAAGCGCGGCGTCGAAGTCAAGTTCGCCATCCACCCGGTCGCTGGCCGCATGCCTGGTCACATGAACGTGCTGCTCGCTGAAGCGAATATCCCGTATGACAAGCTGTACGAGATGGAGCAGATCAACGAGGAATTCCAGCGCGCTGACGTCGCACTGGTCGTGGGAGCGAACGACGTCGTCAACCCAGCTGCCCGCACCGACCCCTCGAGCCCGCTGTATGGGATGCCGATCCTGAACGCTGACCAGGCGAAGAACGTGATCGTTCTCAAGCGGAGCATGCGTCCGGGTTTCGCCGGTGTCGAAAACGAGCTGTTCCACATGCCACAGACGCGGATGCTCTTCGGTGATGCCAAGGAGACGCTCAAGCGGCTCGTCGAGGCGGTGAAGTCGGTGTGACGCTGCTCGGTCCGAATGCGCGGCTCGGGTTGCTGCCCGAGCCGCTGCGTCGTTTGCGGTACGGTTGCCCCGATGCGCTGCTGCGCTGGCGGGTCGCTGCCGTACGGCGTCGCTCGCGCACAGAGACGGCGTGAACGGGAAAGGGGACACGGGGACGATGGCAGAAGAGAATCGGCTGGCGCGGTTTCGTGCCTATCGGGCTCGGATGAACGAGCGGATCAGTGAAATCGGCCATCGCGAGATCAACCGCTTCTTTGCACTGGACAGCGCGAGCTATCGTGACGGTGCGCTCGATGCCCGCACGAAGGAACTCCTCGGACTGGTAGCGTCCCTGGTCCTGCGTTGCAACGATTGTGTCGACTACCATCTGGACCGGTGCGTTCAGTTGGGCTGGTCCGATGCCGAGTTGTACGACGCGATGCAGGTCGCACTCATGGTGGGTGGGAGTATCGTGATTCCCCATCTGCGTCATGCGGTGGAGACGCTGGATCTCTTGCGAGCAGAACAGCAGCGCTCGCACCAGACGAGCGACTGATTCCGCCCGCGCCGTCGTCCGGGACTATGCTTAACCGGTCGACTCGCGGTCGAAGCTCGGTGGAGGCGTACGGTGAACACCGATCGGAAGGGCGCGAGGAGTTCCGCACCAGCGCCGCAAGGACCGTGGATCTTGATCGCCCTCGCGCTCTTTTTCACCGGACTCCTGTTGGGCCAAACCTGGCGAGAACCCATCGCACCGTCGACGACGGCGGCCGAAATGCCGACTGCAGTGGCCGTGTTCGGCGAGGCGTGGACGGTGCTGCACGAGCACTACGTCGAACCGTCGGCGCTCGACGATGCGAAACTCCTGGCTGGTGCACTGCGTGGCTTAGCTGACGCAGTTGGGGACAACGGTCACACCCGTTATCTGACGGCGGAAGAGTTGGCCCAGCATTCCGAGCAGCTCTCCGGCGAATACACTGGCATCGGTGTCGAAATCGAGGAGCGAGAAGGAAAAATCATTGTCCGCGACGTGTTCGAGGCATCACCGGCCCAGCGAGCCGGAATACAGGTCGGCGATGTGCTCGTCGCTGTCGACGGTATTCCAGCCGACGAACTGGGGCTCGATGGAGTCGTTCAGCACGTACGGGGTCCGGAAGGGACGACCGTGACGCTCCGGTTCGTTCGCCCAGGAAGTGACCAGCCGTTCGAGGTCACAGTCGTGCGTACGAAGGTGCGTGTGAGCACGGTGCGCTGGGCGCTCCTGCCTTCGAACGTCGGATACGTCCGCTTGAGTTCCTTCTCGAGTGGCGCGAGTACCGATCTCCGGCGGGCACTCGATCGACTCGCTGCGCAAGGTGTTCGCAGCGTGGTTCTGGACCTGCGTGGGAATCCGGGGGGACTGGTCAGTGAGGCCGTCGATATCGCTGGTCTGTTTCTCCCTCCGGGAACACTGGTGCTCACGTCACGCGATCGAGCTGGCAACGTCACCGAGTATCGTACGGAGTCAGGCAGCGAACCGGTGAGGTTGCCTCTCGTTGTCGTCGTGGATAATGGTACAGCGTCCGCTGCGGAAATCGTCGCTGGAGCGCTCCAGGATTACCGGCGTGCGGTACTCGTGGGTGAGCGTACTTTCGGAACCGGAACGGTTCTGACCGAGTTCCGGTTGCAGGATGGTTCAGCCTTGTTGGTCGGGACACAGGTGTGGGTCACGCCGAACGGCCGAGTGATCTGGCGGAACGGGATCGAGCCGGACATCGTCGTTTCGCTCGATGCGGAAGCGGCCCCGCCGGTGCTGTACACTGGCCAGGTCGTCTCACCCGGTGAGCTGGCATCCGATCCGCAGCTGGAGCGGGCCTGGGAGGTGCTGACCCAGGACGAATCGCCTGTCGTGGCGTCTGGATCGGAATGCGTGGCATGTCCGTGAGCCGACCGTTGGACTCAGCTTGCCAGGAGAGGCCGCCAACGCTGCTGCGCGAAGCGGCGAGGCTCTACGCAGCCGCCGAGTATTTCGTCTGTCACGAGGTGCTCGAGGAGCTGTGGCGCGGGACGGAAGGGCCGCTCCGCGAACTGTACCGCGGGCTCATCCAGATCGTCGTCGGCCTTTACCACGTCCAGCGCGGTAACCTGGCAGGGGGTCGGCAAGTGCTCGCACGTGGCCTGGCACGGGTTGCCGAGTATCCGAGCCCCTGTGTCGGTATCGATCTCGAACGGCTGCGTCGCGGAGCAGAAGCGTATCTGCGGTGGATCGAGGCCGGAGCAGTCGGGACGCCGCCGGAACCGCCGCCGTGGTGCTGGGTCGGATGAAACCGAGCGTGCGAGTGAAAGCAGGGACGAGAAAGGAGCGTGGAGCGTGCGCGTACCGGATCGCCCGCAGCGGGTGCTGGTCGTCATGGCACACCCGGACGATGCGGAGTTCATCTGCGCGGGAACAGTGGCCCGCTGGGCGAGCGAAGGGAGCGAGATCGTCTACGTCCTCGTGACCAGCGGCGACAAGGGAAGCAACGATCCGACGATGACGCCCGAGCAGCTCGTCGCCATCCGGGAAGCTGAGCAACTCGAAGCGGCGCGAATTCTCGGTGTTCGGCACGTGGAATTCTTGCGCTACCGGGATGCGGAGGTCGTGCCGGATCTCCGCTTGCGGCGAGACATCGTGCGCGTCATCCGTCGCTTCAAGCCGGATGCCGTGATCTGTCAGGATCCCACGAGTCGCTACTTCGGCCAGCAGTACATCCAGCATCCCGATCACATTGCGGTCGGGGAGGCGACGCTGGCTGCGGTGTTCCCGAGTGCGCGCGATCGGCTGACTTTCCCGGAACTGTTGGACGAGGGACTGGAACCGCATGTCGTGCCGCATGTCTACCTGACGGGATCGCAGCAACCGGACGTCTTCGTGGACATCACGGCATTTTTCGACCGCAAGGTGGCAGCGCTGCGTGCCCATCGGAGCCAACTCGGCGATTGGGACCCTGAGCCGGTGTTGCGGTTGTGGGCCCAGGATACCGCTGCGGAGGCCCGACGGCGGGGCTGGCCGGGCGCCGAACAGATGCTCCTCGCAGAATCGTTCAAATTTTTCGACATCGGCGAGTGAGCGATCGGCGCTGCCCCGTACTCCGGTCGGTGGTCAAGGCTGGCGAACGAGGTCGAACCAGCCCCGGACGAGTCCAACGAACACCGCGAACCAGGCCACGAGCGCGATGTACGCGAAGGCATGTGACACCGGCAAGAGAAACGGGATGTGCATCGTCCGGGCGAAGGCATCGGTACAGGCTGCGTACATCCCGAGCGGGAACACCATGCCCCAGTACTGCGGATCGTACCGGAGGGCGAAGCGTTTATAGCCATGTCGCCACAGTCCGAGGAGAAGCAACAGGGGGATCCACCACGTCCCGGTCGACCAGGCGAGCCAGGTGCTGCCACGGAGCACCGGACCGAGTGCAGCCACGAGCTGGGATGCTGCCTCCTGACTGACTAAGGTCGCTCCAGCGAGCGTCGTGATCGCGACTGCACCCATATTGATCCAGTACGGGGGAATCAAAGTGTCGGGATGCACAGGATAGAACGAAAAACGGTACATGATCAGGGTGATAACGATGAAGTAGAGTGTGATACCGGCAAGATGAAATGTGACGGAAAGAAAGAGCAGCACGATGGTCCTCTTGGGGAGCATGGTCGCGAGAGGGGCGCCGAGAACGGCGAGTGACTGCGTCGCGACTGTCGCGAGCAGCCAGCCACCGTGGAGACCGCGATCGAGCGATGGCTTTTCCTCGCGAATCGTGATTGCGGTGAAGAAGCCGTACGTCGTGAGGATCCAGAGGAAAAGTGCTAGGATCCAGAGAAGGAGGGCGATGTTTGGGTGATCCGTAAGGGTGAGGAATTGGCGACCGAGGACGGCTGTTGCGGCGACTGTCGTGAAAAAGCCGGGGCCGCGATTGTGATCAGCGAGGTCTCGGGCGAGAAGTGTCGGAAAACGCAGGAGACGCCAGAAGAGAAGAAACCAGAGGATGAGATAAGCGAGAAGGTTCACTCCGAAGAGCAGCAAAGCGATTTGCCGCTGACCAGCGAGATCGACCGCCATCGAGACAATGCCCGTAGCCATGACAAGAGCAAAGTACGCCGGATGGAGCTGGGCGACCGCCTCGACGAGCGTCGCCCGCGCTGAGCGCGGTCGTGCTCGGATCGTCCCACGCATGTCATGCTCGTTGTGTCGTGACTGCTGTACGATCCGCTCTCGTCGCGGGTTCTCTGACGCGATAGTACGTCTCACCTGCGCAGCTGCGGCAGAACGGTTTGCCGTCTCTCCACACCTGGCGTTGATCGAGAACCTCTTCGCCACAACGCCAGCAATGTATTCGCTCACCGGCACGGCCGAGCAGTACGTCCAGCGGAGTCGAGAGTTCGACCCACGTCCAGGTGAGGAGCTCGTCGTCCGGCATCCGCTGATAGCCGAGGAGCTGCGCGTGCCAACGACTGGGGGCTTCGGGTGCGTACGCTGCTGCGCGCTCGCGGGCCTGTGGATGCGGGTGCAGTCGAACCGCCGTACCGGTGTGTGTGTCCACGTAGGTCGCGGCGACCTTGCCGAGATCGACGATCCGCATGGTACGACGACCGACCCAGCAATTGGCACCGACCGCGATGCCGTCGGCAGCACAACCGTAGGTCTCGACGATGACGAGAAGCCGTTTGTCGCGTTGCGGTAGTTCGAGCCCGAGTAACTTCCCCGCCAGGAGGCTCATCCGTACGCCGAGGACCTGGCGAGGACACAGGCGTCCCTCGTGCAACCGGGCACTCGCTTGCAGGAGCTCGCTCAAAGCTGGCATGACGGCACCTACCGTGCGGGTGCGACGCGCCGACGGATGTTCCAGACAACCACCTGATACGGTCGCCACAAATAGGTGATCGGAAACGCGACGACGTGAACGAGGCGCGTGAACGGGAAGATTGCGACGAGCAAGAAGCCACCCAAGTAGTGAAGCTTGATGATCCACGGTAACGAGGTCACGAACTGGATCTGCGGCTGCAACTTGAGGAGAGAGATCATCCACGGCACCGCAGTGTACATGTACCAGAGTGACCCCCAGCGATAGAAAAGCGCGATATAGACTCCAACCGCCAGTTGCGCCATCAACACGACGACGAGGAGCCAGTCCGGTAGCGTGGTGATCTTGCGGATGCGTGGATTGACGAGTCGCCGGAGCGTGAGTACAGCCAGGGTCACGACAGTCGAGAGGCCGAGTGCTGCTCCGATCGCTTCAAGAGGGTAGAGACGACTCGGTGGAGCCACGAAGCGTGACCAGATACCGGTGAACATGCCGGCGAGGTGAGCGGCCAGAATGATGAGCAGCGCATAATGCCATGGTGCTGAACCGAAGAAGAGCGCTCGGTTCTCGAGGAACTGTGACGAGAAGCTCGAGAAGGAAAAGCGGTCGAAGAAGTACCGGTAGAGACCCACGAGTACCGCCAGGACGATCGCCAGATAGGGGAAGACCACGAAGAGGAGAATGTCGAGCGTTCTCATCGGTGCCCGTTCCCTTCCGCTTCACTGCCCCAGTCCAGTTCATGTCTCCGCTGCCAGAGTGCTTCGAGAAGCAGGCGTGTGGCGACGAGTGCACAGCGATAGGCGGTGCGGCCCGGGCTCGCCTTGACGCTCGACTGGCCCTCGGTGAGCGCGAGAAGGAAGCCACCCGTCAAGACTTCGCCCAAACTATGCCCTTCGAGCTGATGGCTTTCGTCAGCCAGCCCAGCTTCTTCCTGCAGGACCGACTCGAACTCGGGCACGCGCTCGCCCAGCATGCGACGCAAGGCGGGGAGAAGCGCTTCCTGGACAACTATGGAACTTTCCATCGGATCCGCACGTGCCGCGAACCGGAGCACGAGTGAGAGGCGGTCGGGAACTTCCGTCATATCGGTGGGTAACCCGACCGTCGCGTACCGCTCCTTCAACGCGATGAGGAAGTGGCTCCGACGATAGGTTTCGCCGAAGAGCTGATAACCCACGTACGGGTAAAAGACCGGGTTGAGATCGAAGAGGGCAGTATAGACCTCTTCGAGTAAGCCGGCGGGGGATCGTTCGAGGTAATTGCGGAACGTCCGCAGGTAGGGCAGAGCCGGAGGAGCCAGCTCGTGCGCCAGCTCCTCCAGCCGTGCCACCGTGGACGCGAGCCCGGAGTGCGGGTAGTCCAGAAGGTCAGCGAGCAATGACAGGAGCTCGTTGCGCAGGAGACGACCGCTGATCGACGTCACGGTTCACCACCTTCGCGATGGCCCCTTGCGGAACCCGAACCCGACCTCAGCCTTGTACGTCGGGTAGTTCCGCCGTTCGGGATCGAGCTCGGGGAACTGATTCTCCACTGCCATTTCACGAGCCAGTGGTGGCACCACGAAGCGTTCCTCGAAGGTCGGCAGCGAGGTCAAACGCCAGATCGCTTCGCATTCCTCGGGTGTCGTCTGACCGAGCTCCAGCGCCCGCTGCACGTCACCGGGTGTGACGTCGCCGACTTTCTTGTACCGCATGTAGATGCGGACCGCGATCAGCTTGTGATAGACGTCGCGGATGATCGCGGTATTGCCTGCCGAGAAGAGGCTCGCCAGATACTTGATCGGCGTTCGATTCTTCTCCAAGGCTGCCAGCATCGGTGCGAGACCCTCAGCGCCCGCGTCCACCGTTTCGTACAGGCCATTCCGCTGGACGGCCTGGACCGGCTGCATCGGCGGAACGTAGAACAGCATCGGGAGCGTACGGAACTCCGGGTGCAACGGGAGCGCGATTTTCCAGAGCTTGAAGAATTTGTAGACGGGCGAGCGCTGGGCATACTCAATCATGAGATCAGTGATCCCGTTCGCCCGAGCAGCTTGAATGACCTGCGGATCGAAGGGGTCCAGCACGACCTCGCGCTGTGCTTCGACCAGCTTGTCGTCCGGCTGCGAGATCGCCCAGGTGATCCGATCGGCATCGTAGAGGATGAGGCCGAGATAGCGGATGCGACCGACGCAGGCATGGAAGCAGGCTGGTGGTTGTCCCGTTTCGAGCCGCGGGTAGCAGAGGATGCACTTTTCGGACTTGCCTGTGAACCAGTTGAAGTAGACCTTCTTGTATGGGCACCCTGATATGCACATGCGCCAGGCGCGGCACTTTTCCTGGCTGATAAGGACGATACCGTCTTCACCCCGCTTATAGATCGCACCGGCTGGGCAGGCGGCGACGCAGCCTGGATTGAGACAGTGGTTGCAGATACGGGGGAGATAGAAGAAGACAAGATTCCCGAGTTCTTTCATCGACTCACGCTCTTCGGGAGAGAGATTCTTGAGGTTGGGGTCGTTGTCGGCGTAGACAGGAGAGCCACCGAGATCATCGTCCCAGTTCGGCCCCGCCTCGACCGTGTCGATGTACTCACCGGTGATCATCGAAATCGGTCGGGCGGTGGGCTGATCGTCGCCGAGCGGTGCGGTGAAGAGCGTTTCGTAGTCGTACGTCCACGGTTCGTAGTAGTCGTCGATCCGTGGGAGATACGGGTTGTAGAAGATGTTGGTCAGCGTGCCGAGCTTGCCTTGAAGCTTGAGCCGCACCTTGCCGGTTCGCGGGTCGCGTTCCCAACCACCGCGGTACTTCTCTTGGTCTTCCCAGAGTGTCGGGAATCCGGTACCTGGCTTCGTTTCCACATTGTTCCACCAGTGATATTCGGTCCCTTTCCGATCGGTCCAGATGTTCTTGCAGGCGATCGAACAGGTGTGGCAGCCGATGCACTTGTCGAGGTGGAAGACCATCGAGACTTGGGCGCGGACGTCCATGGTCGCCTCCTTTCCGGCTCAGTCGTCGCTGTCAGCGAGGGCACCCGGCGCACGACTTCCGTTCCGGAGGAACTCGGTCGGTGCCTGACCGGGCTGGAAGACGGGGAGCCGGATGCCTTTCTTATCGCTCGTCCGGGCCGACCGATGGGGTGTGCTCAGGACGGGTGAACTGGCCGCTTTCGTAGTTTGGAACACGGGGAGCAGCGTGCGCTTCTTGCTGCTCTCCTTCGGCCGAGTCGGTGGCGCGACAGGCTGGACGGGCTGGGGAGCGGTCATCTCGCGGACGAGCTTTGCCAGCTCCGCTTCCCGATCCGGCGGTGCCGGTCGACGGCGAATCGGTGGCAGCGCGCGGAACCGTTCGAGCTCCTCGGACGTCGGTTCGCGTACATCGACGACATGGACTTCGAACTCGAGCGTCTGACCGGCCAGTGGATGGTTGGCATCGAGAATGGCGAAGCCATTCTCCTCGTCGATCTCCGCGATGACGAGTGCCTCGCGTCGACCGTCCTCTGTCTCGGCTTGCAGGACCATGCCAGCTTCCAGTGGCCCGAGCGGGCGCAACGCATCGAGCGGCACGCGATGCTGGAGCGAGCGCTTCCGCTCGCCATAGCCGAGCTCAGGTGGCACCACGACCGTGAAGCGCTCGCCGATACGGCGACCCTCGAGCGCCTGCTCCAGGCCAGGAACAAGGTGTCCGGCCCCATGGAGGTATTCGAGTGGTGAGTCACCGAGCATCGGCGAGCGCATGTAGCGCACCACCCCGTGCACTTTCAGGACGTAGTAGATCGCGACGATCTTGCCCGCCTCGACTACCATTCGAGCTTCTCCAACTTGCGCACCACCACGAAGGTGTCGCGCGTCGTGACACCGATCGGGCCCCAGTAGTTCATAGCGTAGGTGAACTGGGCGTAGCCGCCGGCTAGCTGGACCGGATTCAAGCGTGTTCGGGTGGGACTGTTATGACCGCCGCCGCGCCGCCCGCGCTCTTGTGACTTGGGGATGTAGATCGTACGCTCGACTGCGTGGTAGTAGAGGCAGGTACCTGGCTGCACGCGCCGGCTGACACAGGCGCGCGTGACGACCACACCATTGTCGTTGTAAACCTCGACCCAGTCGTTATCCTTGATGCCGATTCGTTCAGCATCCTTATCGTTGATCCACACAGGATCCATAGCGCGCGAGAGTGTGAGCATCCGATGGTTGTCCTTGTAGGTCGAGTGGATGTTCCACTTCCCGTGCGGTGTGATGTAGTTCAAGATGAGTGATTGATCGTCGACACGGCTCGCGATGATATCGCCGAGCTTGCGCCAGTCGAGCCTGGGCTTGTAGGTCGGCAAGTGCTCACCGAAATCGAGATACCACTCATGATCGATGTAGAAGTGCTGCCGGCCGGTGAGAGTGCGCCAGGGAACCAGCCGCTCGACGTTGTAACACCAGGCTGAGTAGGCACGCCCTTCGAGTGGTAAGCCGGTCCAGCACGGGCTGGGGAGCGTGCGCCGAGGCTGCCGGGTGATGTCACCGAAGCAGATACGCACGCCCCGGTAGGGCTCAGCTAGATCGGCGAGGGGCATACCGGTGTGGGCTTCTTCGCTCTTGTAGGCGACGTAGCTGACTTCGCCGTTCGTCTCCGGGGCGAGGTACATGATGACGTTCGCGACGTCGAGCGGGTCTTCCAATGCGGGGTACTTTTCGCCGTTCCACTGGATGCAGCGGAGTTTCCAGGGATCCGGTGTGATGCCGACCGGATGTTCGAGGAGGTCGTCGTAGAACTTAGCGATCGGGATTTGGACACCATTCCCGCTGATACCGTCTTCCCGGATGCGCCGGCCGAGTGCGATGAAGCGCTGGTAGAGGTTCACGTAATCTCGCTCGACGACAGCGAAGTGCGGCATCGTCTTCCCCGGTATCGGCTCGCATTCGCCAGCAGCCCAGTCCTTGACCGTGGGTTGGGCAATCTCGTCCGGCGTATCGTGCGACAGGGGCGTCATGACGATATCTTTGACCGGCTTGGGGAAGACAAGCGGTGCGAGCTCGCTCACCTTCTTCGCGATGCTCTTGAAGATATCCCAGTCGGTGCGTGACTCCCAGACCGGTGGGACGGCTTCCCCGAGCGGATGGATATACGAGTGGAGATCAGTGGTGTTCAGGTCGTTCTTCTCGTACCAGAACGCGGTCGGTAGCACGATGTCGGAATACAAGGCTGACGAATCCATCCGGAAGTTGATATCGACGACAAGGTCGTACTTTCCGCGCGGAGCGGGTTCGCGGAAGCGGATGAGCTTCGCGTGTGGCTTGGCGCGTTCGGGAGCGACCGCGTTGTCGTGGGTGCCGAGATAGTGCCGCAAGAAGAACTCGTGGCCCTTCGCGCTCGACTGGATCGCGTTGCCTCGCCAGATGAACCAGACCCGCGGCCAGTTCTCCGGTGCATCGGGATCCTCGACCGCGAAGCGGAGTTGCCCGCTCACCAGCTGCTTGACGACCCAGTCGACGATCTCCTGTGGTGTCCTGGCCCCAGCACGCTCGGCCTCGGCGACGACCTCCAAGGGGTTCCGGTCGAATTGCGGATAGAACGGCATCCAGCCCATGCGCACCGCACGAACCACATGGTTCGCCGCGAGATCGTGTGCCCAGCGTGTGTGCTGCGGAAGCGCATCGAACTCGGCGAGCGCCGTGTCGTAACGCCACTGGCAGCTGTTGATGTAGTGCCAGAGCGGAGCCTGCTGGCGGCGCGCTGGCTTCACCCAATCGAGCGCGAACGCGATGCTCGTCCAGGGTGCGATGAGCGTCAGCTTTTCCTGTCCGACATAGTGGTTCATGCCTCCACCGTTGCGTCCGCAGCAACCACAAAGCAGCAGTGCGGTGATCGCCAGCCGGTAGATGAGGTTGTTGTGGAACCAGTGGTTGACGCTCGCTCCGACGATGATCATCGAGCGCCCTTGCGTCACTTCTGCGTTGTGTGCGAACTCGCGCGCGAAACGGATCACAGTATCCCGGCCGATTCCGGTGTACTTCTCTTGCCAGGCGGGAGTGAACGGGAGATCGTCGTCGTAGCTGGATGGATAGTCACCGGGCAATCCCCGCGAAACACCGAAGTTGGCCATGACGAGATCGAAGACGGTGGTCACGAGGATCTCACCGTCGGCTGTCTGGAGCCGCTTCGCGGGCACACCGCGGCGCATGCTTCGGCCCGTCGCGAAGTCGTCGAACTCGACCGGGGCGACGACATCCTGGGCACCGAGGAAGCTCAGACGCGGGTCGATGGGCGTATCGTCGAGGCCGTCTTCGAGCTTGAGATTCCACTTCCCGTGCTCGCTCGACCAGCGGAAGCCAACCGTGCCCTTCGGCATGCGCGGTTCGCCACTCAGTTGGTCGAACATCAGGAATTTCCAATCACCGTTCTCCACGTCGCGATAGCGCGGGAGACGATTGGCCCGAACGAAGCGCCCTGGCCGGAACGCTTGCGAACCGGCTGGCTGGAGCTCGACGAGGAAAGGAAGATCGGTATACCGCTTGATGTAGTCGATGAAATACGGAACCTGCCGGTCGACGTAGAACTCCTTGAGGATGACATGATCGACTGCTGCCCACAGCGCCGCGTCCTGGCCAGCCTTGACGGGGATCCACCAGTCCGCGTACTTGGCCACCTGGCTGAAGTCCGGTGCGATGACGACGAACTTGGCACCCTCGTGGCGTGCCTCGGAGATGAAGTGCACGTCGGGTGTCCGCGTCATGTTGAGGTTCGAGCCCATCGAGACGATGAACTTGCCGTTGTACCAGTCGGCGCTCTCGCAGACGTCCGTCTGGTCTCCCCAGACCTCGGGGAACGCATTCGGGAGATCGGCGTACCAGTCATAGAAACTGAGGTTGAAGCCACCGAATAGCTGCAGGAAGCGCGATCCGGCGGCGTAGGAGATGTAGGACATCGCGGGGATCGGCGAGAAGCCGACGACGCGGTCCGGTCCCCAGCGCTTCGCTGTGTAGAGGCACGCTGCAGCGATGATCTCCAGTACCTCGTCCCAGGTCGTGCGGCGGAAGCCGCCTTTACCGCGTGCCTGCTGGATGCGAGAGCGCTTCTCGTCGTCCTCGACGATCGATGCCCAGGCCTCGACCGGATTGGTCGTGCGTTGCCTGGCCTGACGCCAGTAGTCGAGGAGCACCCCACGCGCATACGGATACTTGACGCGGATCGGACTATAGACGTACCAGGAAGCGGAAATGCCGCGCTGGCACCCACGCGGTTCGTAGGGCGGGAGATTCTCGCCGATCAACGGATAATCCGTTTGCTGCATTTCCCACGTGACGACTCCATCTTTGACGTAGACTTGCCAGGAGCAGCCGCCGGTGCAGTTCACCCCGTGGGTGCTCCGGACAATCCGGTCATGCGCCCAACGGTTGCGGTAGAACTCTTCCCAGACTCGCGCCTTCGGCTTCGTCAGATCTTGAATCCAGCCCATGTTTGCCTCCCTCGTCGATAACGACGTACGCGTACCCGTCGTTCAGGCTTGTCTCGCTCGCCGCACCCACGCTGCGTAGGCTTGCTCGTAGAGCGGGCGGCGAACTTCGACCAGGCGCTTGCGCCAGACCACCAGCGCGATCAGCCAGAAGAGGATCGTCCCGACCGCGGCAATGGCCAGAAGGATCAGCAGTACTCCCGCAGGGCGACGGGCGACCGCGGCTTGACCGAGGAACGCGATCACATCAGCTTTCTCCTGATCGGTCAGCGGATGCGGTGTCCAAACCGCGCGCATGGTCGGCCGACCACCGAAGTCGGGGGGCGTCAGAATCCCGGCCACGACCGATCGCGCAGCCTCGTTCTGCGCGACCGCTGCACCGAGTGGCGTCAGGTCAGGGCCGAGTTGCCCGCCACCGAGTGCACCGATCCCGCCGATCGAATGGCAGGCTTGACAGGGTGGACCACCGTTTTCGAAGCGCAGTACGCCAGTGAAGTACTCCTTGCCACGTATCGGATCACCCGGTGGGAGGACGATTGCTGTTTGCGTACCGGTCTGCGCCTGGGCGGTGGCCCATGCACCTCCGATCGTCAAGCTGGCGACAGTGAACGCAATGATGAGAAGAAGGCCGGTCCCCAACGGCAAGCGAGCCGACCCGTGCGATTCTCTTTGCATCCGCCTGCCCTCCTCTCATCGGGAGCGGTCGTTCCCCGGCAGGATTTCGAAGCGCCCTCGTTGAGTAAGGTCATCGTCAGCGTAGAGGGGCGCGCTTCCATAGCACTTCCACGGGAGAACAGGCCGATTCGGCTGCCTCTCAGCGTAAGGAGGGAGAACTTCAGGATGAATGGGGGGAACGCCTGATCTGATCGAGGAGGGCGAGCGTTTCCGGATCGGGCTCCATGCCGAGTTCTTGCCGGAGGAGACGCGCGCATTCGGCGAACTGCCGAATCGCTTCCGCTCGCCGGCCAGCGGCCCACAACGCGCGCATCAGTTCACGGTGGATATCTTCCCGGAAACGATCGAGCTCGAGCGCCCGACGGAGGGCGACGATGCTGCTGTCCCACTGTCCCATCGCACTCCAGGCACGCGCGAGTTGCCGGAGTGCGGCGATGCACTGCTCGCGGCGACGCTCGCGCTCCATCCAGCACCACTCGGCGTATGGTTCGTCGGCGAGGAGGTCATCCCGATAGAGATCCACCGCCCGGCTATAGGCATCGATGGCGCTCAACCGATCACCAGCGGTGTCAGCACGACGGGCGATCTCCAACAAACGATCGAATTCGGCCAAGTCGAGCCACACGTCCGATCCGAGTGTCAGCTGATACCGGTCGCCGTCTCGGATGATGACGGGGTGTGCCCGTTCCGTTTCACTGCCGGCAAGGAGGCGTCGCAGCTCGTGCACGATGACGAAGAACTGGGTCGTATGCTCGGTTGCGTCATCGCGCTCCCACAGCCAGTCGATCAGCACGTCACGAGGGAGGAACCGGTGATAGTGAACAGCCAACATCCTGAGCAGCTGGAGCACACGGCGTCGGGGAACCGTGCGGGGATCGACAGGCTGCCCGTCGATCGCTACCTCAAAGCTCCCGAAACAGCGGAGTGCGATACGCGGCCGATCGTGCACGACGATGCGTCTTGTGGGCTGTGGATTTTCGGACGGTGCACGTCCATCCAGCAGGTGAAGCGCTTCGGCCAGTGCCGAGGTGACGAGTTCGACGAGGGTGATCGTTTCCGGCGGAAACAAAGCGTGTTCGGCTTCCTGCCGGCATCGGAGCAGCCCGAACACGCGGTCGTTGAACAAGACCGGGGTGCAGTACCAGTTTCCCCCGCCTTCGGCCAGGCGGCACGGTATGGCGCGTTCATGGGGTAACGAACTCAGCACCGTCGTCTGCCGGTCGCGTGCTGCTGGGCAGCGCCCGAAATCGACAGTCGCGACGATCGGACAGGCGGGGAGAGGACGGAACGGGAAGGCTGAGAAGAGAGGAAGCGGTGCAACACTGTACAGTTCGACTTGGCTTGCCCCGACCTGGCGCGCGACTTCAGCGAGAAAGGCAGTGAGGCGCGCGCGTCCCTCCGGTGGCTCTGCGAGCAGCGTCTCCAGCACTGCAGCAAGACCCTGACTCTGCCATGAGGCCATGACTGCCTCGATGCGCAACCCGAGCCAGGTTGCTGCAGTGAAGGCAACCTGCTCGACCAGGTGGAAGTCCGGTGACGAGCGAAAGGCGAGGCCGATCGCTCCGAGCGATCCCCGACTGCTCGGTATCGGTGCCCCGAAGTAGCACTGGAATCCAGCCTGTTTTACTGCGGAACGCACGAAGCGAGAGTCGCTCGGGAGCGGATCACAGAGGATCGCGCGGTTCTCGGCCCATACCGTGCCGGGTACGCCTTGGCCGGGGCGGAAGCGAGCGATCTGTGCGAAGGCCTCACGCGCCTGACCCACGTGATACGCGAGCACCAGTTCACGCACCGCCTGCTCGGCGAGGAGAATCTCGGCGGCATCAGCCTGGGTTCGCTGGAGCAGGAACCCGAGAAGATCCTCGATCGCTTGTCGGATCGACGCCGCAGCGATCCGGGTCGCGATGTCCTGTATCGTTTGCGGGTCGAGTGCGGCAGCGCCTGTGTTCGGCGACGGGTGGTATTCGCGGTTGGAGAGAACCTCGATCGCGCGCTCTCCGTACCGTCTCGTGTGCTGGTGAATCGGTGGCCCCGTGGCATCGGGACCGCGGTGGGGATGGGTAAGCGCCTCGGGTTGGAGCGTCGGGTTTCCCGATGCTGCGTCGACCATGGCGCACTTCCAGAGCGGTTCGTTGTGGACGCTCGGATTTGACAGCATCAGTGTATTGTAAGGACCCGACCGATGCAAGTCCTCAAGGGGTGTCGTGTTGCGGTGGGGTGGCTCGACTCCACGGCGATGGTTGCTGGGCAGTCAACATGCTGGAGCGTGAGCGGACTTCGCGGCGGGGCGTCCGAGCTGGCGAAGCGCCGCCGCGCTCCCACGGTTCGTGCGGACGGCAAGATCCGGGAAGGTTTCGGTTTCGAGAGCGGCTAGTCGTGGTCACCGCTCAGCGGCTCCGGATGCGAAGGACGACCTGGACGAGGACAGCCAGCAGCATGGAAAGCACGAGCACCACAGCGGCAATTGCGTTGACAACGGGAGAAATGAGGAAGCGGACACGACTGTAAATTTCCAGTGGAAGCGTAATAACGCCACCACCCGCAACGAAGAAGGTGACCACGAACTCGTCAAAAGAGAGGGTAAAGGCGAGAAGTGCACCGCCGAGAATACCTGGTCGGATGAGATGGAACGTGATGCGCCAGAATGTGCGCCAAGGTGTGGCGCCGAGATCCTGTGACGCTTCGAGAAGCCTCGGATCGAGACTCGAAAACGACGACAGGATAATCGCTACAGCATAGGGGAAAGCATGGACGACGTGAGCGATGAGTACGCTTGGATAACCGAGCGGGATACCGACACGCTTGAACCAGAATACCAGAGCGATACCGGTGACGATCCCTGGTACGACGACCGGAAGGTAGAACGTCGCCTGCAGTATTTTCCTCCAGTGTGCCGGTAAACGGCTCAAGCCCAGCGCGGCGCTGGTGGCGAAGGTGATAGTCAGCAGGGCTGCCGCGACCGCGATCGTGACGGAAACGCGCAAGGCACGGAGGATGTCGCCATCGTGAAGAAGTTCGCGGTACCAGGCGAGCGTAAATCCAGTTGGGGGGAAAGAGGTCAGCCCGCTTGCGTTAAAGGATGCGATGACGACGATAATGATCGGAGCGAACAAATAAGCATAAACGAGGCCGGTAAAGAAGAACAAGGCTGTACGCGTTACGCGTCTCGAACGCTGGCGCAACACCGAAACCCGGTTGAGTTGGTGAACCCGATCAACCATAGAGCTGCTCCAGGCGCGCGAAACGGAAGAAAACGAGAAGGCCGAGCAAGACGACGAGAGTGACCACAATGGCGAGGGCCGCACCGAACGGCCAGTTGAAAGCTTCACCGAATTGATCCGCGATCAGGTTGCCGATCATGACGTCGGAGGACCCACCGAGAAGTTGTGGTGTCACGAATGAGCCGAATACTGCGATGAAGAAGAGCGTCGTGCCGGCGACCACGCCAGGCACGGTCAACGGCAAGGTGACACGGATAAATGTGCGCCACGGCGGCGCGCCGAGATCAGAGGAGGCTTCGAGAAGGTGAGGATCGATGGCGCGTGTTGAAGCATAGATGGGAAGTATGAGCAGTGGCAGATAAACATGAACGAATCCGATGATGACTGCTACTCTCGTGTAGAGCAATCCAAGCTCTACATTCCGCCTGAGTAGTAAGGTGGCAATGCTGTCGAGGAATCCGCCTGTTTGGAGAAATCCGATCCACCCATATGTGCGGACGATGTAACTGGTCCAGAAGGGCACGATAACCAAAAGAAGAAGCAGCGTTTGGTGCCGTCTCGGTACGAGGAAGCCGATCGTGTAGCCAACCGGATAAGCGAGGAGGAGCCCGATTGCTGTACTGGTTGCCGCAATTTCGAGTGACCGAATAAGAACGCGCCGGTAGACCGGGGAAGTGATGAGCCGGACATAGTTTGCCGTTGTGAAGTCTGCGCGCATGAGACCTGTGACGGGATCCGTTGAATAGACGCTGTAGAGGCCGATCAAGAGGACCGGTAACAATAAGAAGCCGACAAGGAGAATCAGGGCCGGTACAATGAGCAGCAAAGACCCTAAAGATTGTGATCGCTGAAGGAGGCGTCCCATCACTCCGTCACCACATGAATGTGACGAGTCTCAACCCGGATCCCGACCCGGTCTCCCGAGCAATAGACCGGTGAGGCAGCGGTATTCGGAGTCTCGACTTGTAGGTCAGTTGCGTCATCGACGGCGATACGGTAGTGGATCGTGCTCCCTTTGTACACCTTCGCACGCACCTGTCCACTCCACAGCGCACACTCGTCATGAGGTTCCGTGAGCTGGAGCCAGTGCGGACGCAGTACTACCCACACGTCTTGCCCTGGGGAAAGGTCAGATACCGAAACGGTAAGTCGCTGCCCAAGGACGCGTAGAGCTGCAGTATGGCTGTCAGCACTTTCCACACGGGCGGGAAGAACGTTCGCTGTGCCTAAGAAATCCGCAACGAAACGCGTTCGGGGGCGCTCATACAGTTCCTCCGGTGTGCCGAGCTGCTCGATGCGGCCCCGATTCATGACGGCAATGTAGTCGGACATGGTGAGGGCTTCTTCCTGATCATGAGTGACATAGATAAACGTGATTCCAATCTCTGTCTGAATGCGCTTCAGTTCGAACTGCATCTGCTGCCGGAGCTTCAAATCGAGGGCGCCGAGTGGCTCATCGAGAAGCAACACCGCGGGTTCGATGACGAGTGACCGCGCAAGTGCAACACGTTGTTGCTGGCCGCCAGACAGTTGGCGAGGGTAACGGTTTTCGAACCCTTCGAGTGCAACGAGTTGCAACATTTCCCGGACACGACGGTCGATCGTAGAGCGATCCATCTGTCGCTCCTTGAGCCCGTACCCGATATTTTCGGCGACAGTCAGATGCGGGAAGAGTGCGTAGTTTTGAAAGACCATCGATGTCGGGCGCCGATAGGGCGGGGTTCGGCCCATCGGGATCCCACGGATCAGAATCTCACCACTATCTGGGTGTTCGAAGCCGCCGATCATTCGCAGTGTCGTCGTCTTCCCGCAGCCCGAAGGGCCAAGAAGCGTCAGGAACGTGCCCTGTGGAACGACAAGGCTCACTCGATCGACGGCAACGACATCGCCGAAGCGTTTGGTGACGGCACGCAGCTCGACATCGACTGGACCGGACATCCTGGTGACGACCTCGTTCCTTTCATGCCTCAACTGAGCTTCACCTCATTCCACACTTCATTCGCCTTTTGCAGTACTTCGGCGGGAGCGAGATCGCCGAGAATCAGTTTGGCGTTCGGTGGTGGCTCGAACTGTGTCCGTTCCTCAGGCGAAAGAAGTTCCCGCGCCGCCGCATTCACCGCGTCATAGCGCATGCTCCGCAGTTGAAGAAGTTGAATATCAGCTCTCAAGAGAAAATCAATAAATTTGTGTGCGTTTTCGATATTCTTTGCAGTTTTCGGGATCGCAAAGGTGTCGATAAAAATGAGAACACCTTCCTTGGGGACTGTCCAGCCCACAGGCGCACCCAGGCTCTGGGCCATACGGACACGACCATCAGTGAGCTGACCGACGACCACTTCCTTGTTCACGAAAAGTTCCATGCCATTTTGGTAATCTTTCCAATATTTTTTGACGAGTGGCTTCTGTTCGAGGAGCTTTTGTTTGATCTCGTCCCAGCGTGTCGGTCGAATCGGATCGTCTCCGATCATGAGTGCAGCGTAGGCGATACGGGAGTACGCATTATCGTGAAGAGTGATTTGCCCAGCGTACGCCTTGTCCCAGGTGATCGCCCAAGAGTCAGGTGGCGTCGAAAACTCATCGGTGCGGTAAGCGAGCGCATAGAAGACACGGTCGAAGGGGACAGCATACGTTTTGCCGTCCTTGACGTAGTATTCGAGGTTCTGATAGTCAGGGAGCAGGTTCCTATAATTGGGTACGAGCGAGAGGTCGATAGGGTGCAGGAGGTCCGCTGCCATCGCGCGCATGACATAGCTCGTTGAGGGAATGAAGACATCCCATGATTCCCCAGCTTGCAACTTGGCCCACCACTCGTCATTGGATGCGTAGGCACCGAGATACGTCACCTTGATGCCGGTCTCTTTCTCGAACGCCGGAATCGGCTCTTCTTTGATCCACTTTTGATACCAGCTATAGACGACCAGCTCGCCACTACCACTGCTTGCCGGCGAAACGCTCGCTCCACCGGGGGAGCTTGCGGGTGCGGCGGTGGGCGAGCCAGCGGATGATGGTGTGCTTTCGCCACAGGCGGCGAGAAGACTTCCAGCTACTGCAGCTGTGGTGGCAAGGCCGGCGATGCCGCGCAAGAAGTGGCGGCGGGTCAATCGCGTTGTCGCATCGTGCTCCGGATTGATCGTCGCCATCGGCTCTCCTCCTCCGCCCTGTTCGATTTCACACGCTCAGCGAGTCAAAGGGGCTCGCGGACCGATTGCACGCCAATCACATTGCCACTGGCCAGTAGCAGTGTCAAGCCGGTGCGGCGAGGTCAAGAGAGGAGCGACCACTTCCGTTCAGGTGCTCCGGTCACATCAACATAGTGGGGGCTTGCTTCTTCGGATACAGTATCTTCAGTACTGGACGACAGTTCTTTTTGGCGGCCGAAGCGTGTTGCACTCTCTAACGGCGGGTTCTAGCAGAGTCGAAGCGTGAACATCAAGAAGCTCGCGTGCCGCCGTTGTTGCTCAAACTGGATGACTGGATGAATGATCCTCAGCAAAAATGGTGTCCACAGCCGAATCGCGAAAATCCGGAGGTGTTCAAAGAAAAATGTGTCTATCCGTTGCGCGATTTCCTGTAGGGGCGCGCGCAGCGTCCCTACCCTCCGAGCATCTCCGTGCTAGCCCCAGCGCCGGCCGCTGCTATACTCCAGCGTCGGTGTGGATGCGGTGTTGGGGTGGTGGAAGCCGCGTGCGCCGGATCGTTCTCGGAGTCCTCGTCAGCCTGCTCTTTCTCATCCTCGCGTTACGTGGTCAGGATTACGCCGCGCTCGTTCGAGCCCTGCGGACTGCGACCTACTGGTGGCTGCTTCCAGCGATCGCTGTCTACTTCGTCGGGGTCGTTCTCCGGGCGATGCGCTGGTCCATACTGCTCTCTCCCGTGCGTTCCCTCAGCTGGCGGCAGCTGTTTCCGGCAGTGAGCGTCGGCTACATGGCCAACAATGTCTTGCCGTTTCGCACCGGAGAGGTTGTCCGCGCCTATGCCGTCGGCCGCCAATTCGGCCTGAGCAAGACGGCGACGCTCACCACGATCGTGCTCGAGCGTTTACTCGATGGGCTGACCATGCTCGGTTTCATCGTCGTCGCGGCGACGGTCGTGGCCCTGGACAACGCGCTGCGTCACGTTGCGTTGTTCGCCTCGGCGCTGTTTCTGCCAGCCTTCGGACTCTTGATCGTCGCCGCGCGCTCCGCTCGGACCTTGTCGGTCGCCTTGTGGGCCCTGCAGTATGCGCCCCGGGCTGTCCGTGCGCGGGCTGAGCGTCTGGTGCGTTCCGGCTTCGCTGGCGTGGCGGTTTTTCGGAGCAGCTCGGCGCTCTTGCAGGCTATCGGTCTTTCGGTCGCAGCTTGGCTAGCAGAAGCGACGATGTACGCACTGGTCGCCCATGCTTTTGCGCTCGATCTGTCGCCCGCGCTGGTCCTCTTGACGACAGCAGCTGCGAATCTCGCGACGTTGATCCCGTCCTCGCCAGGCTATATCGGACCGTTCGAGGCTGGTGTGCTGCTGGTGCTGGCTGGTGTGGGTGGGATCGCTCGATCGCTCGCGCTCTCGTACGCGATCGTCCTGCACGCGGCGCTCTACCTACCGATCACGCTGGTGGGCCTCGTTTTCTGGTCGAAGTTGCAGCTCGACTGGGCTGTTCTGCGCCGTGCTCGTACGGAGGAGGTCGTCCCGTCGTGACCGTTTGGCAGGCCCTCGCCCTCGGCATCGTCCAGGGGGTGACCGAGTTCTTGCCGATCAGTAGCTCGGCGCATCTTATTCTCGTCCCGTGGCTACTCGGCTGGCCAGAACCGGGGCTCGCGTTCAATGTGGCCTTGCACCTCGGGACGCTGAGTGCAGTCCTCGTTTACTTTTATCGTGATCTCCTCACGATCGCTCGGGCATGGTTGACGGGCCTGGCCCAGCGGCGACCGCTCGGGAGTCCGGAAGCACGAATCGGCTGGGCCGTTCTGATCGGGTCGGTGCCGGCTGGTGTGGTCGGTGTGCTGCTCAATGATGCGATCGACCAGTACTTCCATTCCGGGGGCGGTGGGGTGTTCGCGATCGGCCTCACTGCCGTGCTCTTGATCGGGCTCGGTGCCGCACTGTGGCTGGCGGAGCGAGCGGGGAGACGGACACGATCCCTTACCGAAGTGGGACTACGGGACGGATTCCTCGTCGGCGTCGCGCAAGCGCTGGCTCTCCTTCCGGGAGTCTCGCGGTCCGGTGGCACGATCGCCGCGGGCCTCTTACTCGGCTTCCAGCGCGCTGCGGCGGCCCGCTTTTCCTTCATTCTCGGCATTCCGGCGATCGTCGGTGCGGGGATGCTCGAGACGATGCACCTGCTGCGCACTGGCCTCCCGGCGAGCGAGCGGACGCTCTTTGTCGTCGGTATGGCCGCTTCGGCCGTGACGGGTTTCCTCGCCATCGCTTTTCTGTTGCGTTTTCTCCAGCGCCGCAGTACCGGGGTGTTCGTCCTGTACCGGTTCCTGCTCGGAGCGTTCATCCTCGTGTGGCTGGTCGCTGTGCGCTAGCTTCGTGCTTCCGCAGTTGTCTCCCTCGGTACAGTACCGGGCGACGGCTCCTCACCCGGTCGGATGTCCGGAATCAACCAGCTGGCGATGAAGCCCATGCCGATGAAAGCGGCTGCGACGAGCGCGGTCCGGCGAGCGGCATCGGTGAACGCGTCCTCGATGGCTCGGACCATTGCCTCAGCACCGGGTTGCGTGCGGAGCTGAACGAGGATCTGACCGGCCGATTGCTTGGTGGCGCGGGCGAACATCGCGGCTTGGTCCGCAGGAAATCCGAGGCGCTCGATGAGGCGCGCTTCGGTGCCGCTGGCGAGCGTGGCGGCGAGGACAGTGCCGAGGATGGCGATGCCGAGTGCGGCGCCGACCTGGCGGGTCGTGCTCTGGGTCCCGGATGCCTGACCGGATTGCGCGGTCGGGACTTCAGCCAGGATCACCGAGGTCAACTGCGCGGTGGCCAGGCCGACGCCGAGTCCATAGATGAAGAGTGCGGGAGCGAGACGCCACCCATGGGTATCCGGTGCGAGGACGGGAACGAGGAGGAGCAGGCCGGCAGCTTCCAGGAGCATGCCAGCGCGCACCACCTGGCGTGCGCCGAACCGTTGGGCCAAGTTGGCGGCAGCCGGACCGCCGAGGAAGGCGCCGAGCGCTACGGCGATCAACACCTGTCCGGTCTGGAAGGCGGTGTATCCCAGAACTGCCTGGAGATAGAGCGGGAGGACGAAGACGATACCGAACTCACCGAGGCTGACGATCAGCGCGGCGAGGTTGCCCCAGCGGAAGCTCCGGTAGCGGAAGAGACGCAAGTCGAGGAGCACCGGACGCTCGTGCTGGACTTGACGGAGCTCATAGAGCGTAAAGAGTGGGAGGAGGAGGGCGGCCAGCGTCAGCGCGAGAGGAACCGGCGAGAGCGAGGAGAGCGGCCATTCCCAGCTCCCGATGCGGAACGTTTCGGTCGGTTGCCACCAGCCGTACCGTTCGCCTTCGATGAGGCCAAACACGAGTGCAGCGAAGCCCAGTGCGCTGGTTACGATACCGATCGGATCCAGCCCGCGTGCTGCCTGCGTATCGCGCGTCTCCGGTACGGTCAGGAGCGCGACGGTGCCTGCCACTAGGCCGATCGGCAAATTGATGTAAAACGCCCAACGCCAGGAATAGCTGGTGGTCAGCCAGCCTCCGACGAGCGGGCCGAGGGCCGCCATGCCGCCGATGACCGAGCCCCAGATACCGAAGGCGATGGCTCTTTCCCGACCACGGAACATCGCGTTGACGCTCGAGAGCGTCGAGGGGAGGATCATGGCTGCGCCGACCCCTTGGAGGGCACGTGCTGCGATGAGCAGAGAGTCAGTGGGAGCGCTGGCTGCGAGCAAGCTGGCCACTACGAACAGAACGAGCCCGAGGAGATAGGTGCGCTTCCGTCCGTAGAGGTCGCCGAACCGCCCCACCGTGACAAGGAGCGCCGCGAAGACCAGGGAGTAGACCGTGTTCACCCACTCGGCATCGGTGAGCTGGAGACCAAGGTCCGCGATGATGCTCGGGATCGCCACGTTGACGATCGTTGCATCGACGATGATCATCGCCAGTCCGAGCGCGAGCGAGGCCAACCCGAGCCAACGGAGACCTGATCGATCATTCATTGAAGCTCACCAATCCTTCCAAAAATGAACAAAGAGTCTATTAGTAAACTCTCTCGGAGTATAGCACACGAAGGGTCTCGAGTCCACGTCTGAGGGAGCGCTCGGAGAACAAGATGCTGCCTGGCACACGAGGTCAGGCGGAATCTCCGCTCGCTCATGCGCCGTGTTCTAGAGGGAAGCGCGGCGAGGGACGAGCGGTGGTGGAGCTCGACGCCGAACTCGGACGTCCAGCCTCCCGGGCGACCGTCAGGCAATCGGACTCCCTAGTGCGGCGTCGCTGTCGGGTTGGAGGAGGATGACTCGGCCGTCTGGCTGGATGGCACCCAGGACGAGCACCTCGGAAGGGAACCCGGCGACACGCCGTATCGGGAGATTCACCACCGCAACGACGAGCCGGCCGACCAGGTCTTCTGGCTGATACCAGGGCCGGATCGCTGCCGAGGAGCGCTTAATTCCGAGCGGGCCGAAGTCGATCGTCAACTTGTACGAAGGCTTGCGGGCCTCGAGAAACGGTTCGGCCGCGACGATGCGCCCCACTCGCATATCGATGCGTTGAAACAGCTCGACATCGATCGAGGGCTTCTGCTCCATCCGCTCTGCCTCCTCCCGGCCTTCGATAGCCTACCATTGGCGTAGCCTGTCCGCGCACGGGGAGGAACTGCGCGGTGCCGTTCGCGGAGCGGCCGGGACTGACGACCGACCCACAAGACGAGCCGTTCGACGTCCTCGCGGAAGACGGATCACCTACCGGGCGGGTCCTGCCTCGTGGGCAGGTACACCGCCTGGGTCTGTGGCATCCGGCGTTCCATCTCTGGATCGTAGCAGACGACGGCGACCGCTTGTCGGTCCTGCTCCAGCGCCGGAGCTGGACCAAAGACACAATGCCAGGCAAAGTCGACGTGAGTGTCGGTGGGCATTTTCGCGCGGGCGAATATACGCCATCTGTCCCACCTGCCGACCGTGCACGACGAGCTGTCCTGCGCGAGCTTCGCGAGGAACTCGGCCTCGAGGCCGAGCTCGATGCGGTGCACTGGCTGGGGCGACGCTGGTCGGTCGGAACGGGACCTGGAGTGATCGACCGCGAAATTCAGGACCTCTTCGTGTGGCCGGTGGCGCGTGTCCCAGGAGGCCTCGTCCCCGATCGCCGGGAAGTTTCGGCAGTGTATGCAGTATCGAGTCGCGATCTCCGTCTCCTGCTCGTGGGAGAGCAGGATGAAACGGGTGTGTCGGTGCTGTGGCAGGCAGAGGAGGATGCGGGCTCCACCGCAGGCTCGCTCGCGCGGCTCCGGCTGGACGATCTGATCCCAGGGAGGCGAGGCTACTGGCTGGCGATGCTGGCGACGCTCGAACGCTGGCTGCGAGGCGAGACGATCGAGCCGCTGATCCTCCGTGCGTGATGCGTTTACCGGAAACAGTCAGTGGCGCCCCCAACTGGGGCGCCGACACCGACTCCGCTCATACAGCCGTTCGGGTACTGTCCAGTGCTGCGAGGAGTCCGCCGGGGCTACACGCGTGTTTTCGTGCCCGGCGCGAGCTGGTGGAGCCGGTCAGGGAACCCCACCAGCCCGCGCGAGCGTGGTAGCAACATGCTCGTACTCAGTCGATGTAGTCGTAGGCCAAATAGGTCAGAAAGTCGATGAACTCGTCCGCGAGGACCAGGCGGTCGAGGATCTCGCGCGCCTCGCGGAGTCGCCCGGCCTGCTCGCCGCCGAGCTTCGCGAGTTCTTCGTCGCGGATTTGCTCATAGAGCTCCGCGGTCACTGGACGGCCGTCGTCCAGTTCGGCGCGATGGTAGCGCCACTGCCAGAGCTGTGCTCGCGAGATCTCGGCGGTCGCAGTGTCTTCCATCAGGTTGAAGATCGCAGCGGCTCCCTGGCCGCGCAACCAGTTGTCGAGATATTGCAGTGCGACGCTGACGTTGTTCCGCAATCCTCCCTCCGTGATCCGCCCGCCCGGCACGCGCACGTCGAGCAGATCGCGTGCTGTCACCCGCACGTCTTCGCGCAGCCGATCCTTCTGGTGCGGTTTTTCGCCCAGGACACGATCGAAGACTTCCATGGCGACGGGAACGAGGTCTGGGTGAGCGACCCAGGTTCCGTCGAAGCCGTCGTTCGCCTCGCGCTCCTTGTCCTCGCGGACCTTGGCGAGCGCGACTTCGTTGACCTGAGGATCGCGGCGACTGGGGATGAACGCAGCCATGCCGCCGATCGCATGGGCGCCGCGACGATGGCAGGTGCGCACCAGAAGTTCGGTATAGGCGCGCATGAAGGGAACGGTCATCGTGACCTGCGCCCGATCAGGGAGCAGGAAGTCACGGTGCCGGCGGAACTTCTTGATGACGCTGAAGATATAGTCCCAGCGACCGGCATTGAGTCCTGCAGCATGGTCGCGCAGTTCCCAAAGAATTTCGTCCATCTCGAACGCTGCCAGGATCGTTTCGATGAGCACGGTCGCACGGATCGTACCGCGTGGGATACCGAGGCGATCCTGGGCGAAGTTGAAGACATCGTTCCAGAGACGCGCCTCGAGGTGACTCTCGAGCTTTGGAAGATAGAAGTACGGGCCCGAGCCGCGGGCGAGGAGTTCGTGTGCGTTGTGGAAAAAGTAGAGACCGAAGTCGAAGAGACTCGCTGAGATCGGTTCCCCGTCGACGAGCACATGGCGCTCGACGAGGTGCCAGCCGCGGGGGCGGACGACGAGGGTCGCCGTCTTCTCGGCGAGGCGGTAGATCCGTCCGTCGGGACTCTCGAAGCTGATGGTGCGGCGGACAGCATCGCGCAGGTTGATCTGTCCCTGCACGACGTTGGCCCAGGTCGGCGAGAGGGCGTCCTCGAAATCGGCCATGAAAACGCGTGCGCCGGAATTGAGCGCATTGATCATCATCTTGCGATCGACCGGGCCCGTGATCTCGACGCGGCGATCTTCGAGATCCGGTGGTGCGGGGGCGACTCGCCACTCGCTCTCACGGATGTGGGCGGTTTCGGGCAGAAAGTCGGGGAACTCTCCGGCATCGAGTGCGCGCTGTCGCTCGACACGACGCTGGAGCAGTTCGAGCCGGCGTGGATTGAACTCCCGGTGGAGAGCCGCGACGAAGTCGAGCGCCGGTTCGGTGAGGATCTCCGCGAACTCCGCGGTAACCGGGCCGACGACACGGACTTCCTGACCCATACCTGATCCTCCCTCACCTGGTGACGACGCGATCCGCTAGGGCTAGTGTAGCGGAAAAGGGCCGGAGAGGAGGTCGTCGCCTCTCCGGCCCAGGACGATCAGACGACGGCTTCTTCGGGCAGGTCTTCCTCGAACTGCGTACCGAGGCGGGGGGCGTCGTAGACCTGCCCGAGCAAATGATGATAGGGAACACCGGAGAAGAAGTGGTGGCTGCGCGTGGGGAAGTCCGTGCCGGGTGCCCACTCCCGCTTCTGGAGGTCGATGTAGGCCCGTTCCTGTCGCTGAGCGAGATCCTGGAGCAGCTCGCTGAAGCCGAGCCCCATGGCGTGCTGTGCAGCGAGCGTGATGAAGATGAAGCGCACGCCCATTTCACCCAGTTCGCGGAAGCTGATCGGGTTAGGGTCGGTGAACCACTTGAATGAGGACGACCAGTTGAAAGCGAACCGGGCATCCGGGAAGCGCTTGCGCACCTCCTCGACGAAGGTTTCGAGCGGCCCGCGCTCCGAAGTTGGGAACTCGCACCAGACGAGGTCAGGAATGCCGCTGTCGAGGTACCGGAGTGCCCGTTCGATGGCGAGCGGGAGGCCGCGCTTGGATTCCGGCGCATCGACGGCCGAAACACCGTCGGTGCGGGCGATGATGACGAAGTCGGGATTGCCGAGGTCGTTGGCCACTGCTCGCATCATCTTGAGCTTGCCGACCATTTCCTGGGCGGGAATCAGGGCCTTTCCGGCAATATGCCCGCACCGCTTGGGCATCACCTGATCCTCGATGTGCGCGCCAGCCACCCCCGCCGTGACATAGAGTTCGGTGGTGCGTTGGACGTTGAAGATGTTGCCGTAGCCGGTGTCCATATCGGCGACGACCGGAGGAATATGCAGGTGCTTGGGCGGGATTCCCTTCTCGGGATCACCGACGGCCATGGTCAGCTGGAACTTGCGGAGAGCGGAGACGATGCGGCGGGCACCGTCGGCGATCTCCACGCTGGAGTAGAGGTCCATATCGGTGGTTCCCAGGTGGCCGATGGCGAAGGAGTAGCCGCTGAAGTAGACAGCCGGGAAGCCGTAGTACATCACGAGCTCGGCACCATGGGGATCGAAGACACCAGGGGCGAAGACATAGGGGAGCGTGTCGAGAAGCTGGCGCAGTCGGGTGCTCGGATGGATCCATCGTGAGGCGGGAACCTTGAAGCCGGGCGGCAGAAGCGGCGTTTCACGCAGTTCTTCAGGGTCGACCGGCGGCTGTGGCAGTGACCACATGAGACTCCTCCCTTCCTTCTGCACTCGACCAGCGACACCGATCGCGGATAACAAGCCGCGCTTTATGGATGGCTGGTAAGCTGTTCGGACAATTTTTGTCAGTTCTGAAGTATCAGCGACCTACGAGCGGGCCACTCATGGGGTGTTTCGAGGAGAGGCGAGGTCGAATCGTCCACTGCAACGCTGGCTTGCCCATTGCGGTTCCTTCCGACCGTACTTCCGAAGGCTGGCGCCCGCCTCCTGCTTCACAGCTTACCGATATCAGCATATAATCGCCAATAGTACTTCGTGATGGAGAGCATAGGAGGAGTCTATATGGATGTGAGTCTGCGCCAGCTCCAGGTGTTCCGGGCGGTGGCTCGTCACCGGAGCTTCTCGCGCGCGGCCGAAGAGCTCGTCATCAGCCAGCCTGCGGTTTCGGCCCAGATCAAGGCGTTGGAGCAGGTCTTGCACGTCCCACTCTTCCAGCGGACCAGCCGCGGTGTGGAACTCACCGAGGCCGGTCGGCAGCTGCTACCGTACGCGGAACGGATGCTGGATCTGCTCGAAGAAGCGATCACCGCCGTGCACGAGCTCCGGGCAGCGCAGCGCGGTCGTGTCCGGGTCGCGGCGAGCACGACGGCTGGTATCTACGTCGTGCCGAAGGCGCTCGGCGCGTTCCACCGAGCCTATCCTGGCGTCGAGCTCTCGCTGGATGTGCTCAACCGCTATGCGGTTCACCAGCGGCTGCTCGCTGGCGATGCCGATCTCGCCATCATGGGACTGATCGAGGATCCGCAGGACCTGGAGATCGCCGAGTTCCTCCCCAATGAGCTGGTGGTGATCGCTTCGCCGCGCCATCCACTCGCCCGGCGGCATCAGATTCCGCTCGAGGAGATCGCCCGTGAACCGTTCCTCGTCCGCGAGATCGGATCCGGTACGCGCTCGGATACCGAGCGGATTTTCGCTGAAGCGGGACTCCCGTTGCGCGTGGCGATGGAGTTGCGCAGTAACGGTGCGATCAAGCAAGCGGTGGCAGCCGACCTGGGTGTCGCGATCATGCCGCGCGATGCGATCGGGCTCGAGCTGGAGACCGGTCGTCTCGTCGTTCTCGACGTTCAGGGGTTCCCGGTTCGCCGCTGGTGGTCACTGGTCCGTCGTGCTGGTCGGCCGGCTTCACCAGCGGCGGATGCGCTCTGGCAGTTTCTTTTGCAGTATCGGCTCCAGCATCACTGAGCGAGCCCCGGAAGCGGTGGGTGCTGGATCCCGAGGAGATCCATCAGGAGCACAGCATTCCGCGGCCCCTGGTTACCGTAGTTGGTGTTGAAGAAGACGTGGACTTCCTGCGCTTCCTCGCGGGCCCGCTGCAGCTTCGGGGTCCATTCTTGGAGTTCTTCCGGACGATACTCCCAGTTGAAACGTTCCCCGGTCTTCCCGGTGAAGCGGTACCAGGTCTCGGCGTTCCGCCCGTGGAAGCGCACGACCGCGAGACGCGGGTTGGTCACCGCGTAGACCGGCGGGACGCATCCGATCCCCACCTGAGGTTCGTCGACCATCGTGTACGCGAGACCAGCGTCGCGGAGGAGCGCGAGCGTGTCCGCGCGGTGACGCGCGTCCATCCAGTCGCGTCGGCGGAACTCGACCGAGATGAGCAATCCCGGGAACAGTTCAGGCAGCAGCCGCAGGTACTCGCGATGCTCCTCCGTATTTCGGTACGACGGCGGGAATTGGAAGGTGAGGGCACCGAGCTTTCCGCTCTCGATGAGCGGTTCGATGGCATCGAGAAAGCGCTTGGCGACATCCGCATCGGGGACCGGTGCTTCCCCACCCGGCTGTTCGGGCGTCGCGGTGAGCTGCCGCGGCGGCTTGACGTCGAAGACGAAATCGGGCGGTGTACGTTCGACCCAGCCTTGCACCACCTTACGGGACGGAATGGCGTAATACGTCGAGTTGACCTCGACGATGGGGAAATAGTGCGCGTAGTAACGCAACCGCTCTCGCGGTTCGAGCTTCGGCGGATAGAACCCTTCGTGATCGGTCCAGGACGAGGTTCCGATCAGGATACGACCCATGCACGCCTCCGGTGTTCTTGCGTGGATCGTAGCACGTCGAGCGATAGCGCAAAGCGGTATCGTGCGTTACGCTTGCTGCAGTTATCGAGATCGTACAGGGAAGGGGGCCCTATGCCGATTCTCTCCGCAGCCGATCAGGAGTATCTGCGACAGGTCTTTGCCGAACGTCTCCGTGATCCGGTGACGATCGAACTCTTCACGCAGCGGGTGACCCAGATCAGCATCCCCGGCTACGAGTGCGCGACCTGCCGGGAAACCAACCAGCTGATGGAGGAGGTCGCTGGGCTGTCCGACAAGATCACGTTGCAGATGTTCGACCTCCTCCAAGATGCCGAGCGGGCACGACAGGCCGGAGTGGAGGAGATCCCGGCCATCATCCTGAAAGGTCACAACAAGGGGGTCGTGCGTTTCATCGGTGTGCCCGCCGGTTATGAGTTCGCGACCTTGATCGAAGACATCATCGATGTCTCGCGTGGGACGACCGAGCTCACGCCTCTCAGTCGCGAGACGCTCGCCAAGCTGGCCCAGCCGGTGCACATCAAGGTGTTCGTCACGCCTACTTGACCCTATTGCCCGAGTGTCGCCAGGTTGGCGCACATGATGGCGATCGAGAGCGAGAAGGTCACCGCTGACGTCGTCGAGGTGAGCGAGTTCCCGCATATCGCACAACGGTATCGCGTCTTCGCCGTTCCCAAGGTGGTGATCAACGAATCGCTCGAGTTCGAGGGGGCACGGCCAGAGGCTGCCTTCGTCGCGATGGTGGAGTCGGTCGCCGGGACTGTCCCACCAGCGGAAGGCCAGCCTGAGAGCGGGTCGTCGACCGAGTGATGAAGCGAGACTTCCAGGCGTCGGCCGCGTGGGACGCCGTCGTCGTCGGAGCGGGCCCCAACGGGCTCGCGGCGGCGATCGCACTGGCCCGCGCGGGGCGGCGTGTGCTGGTACTCGAGCGCGAACCGGTGCCGGGTGGAGGGCTGCGCTCGCAGGCGAGCCTGTTCCCGGGCGTGCGGCACGATCACTGCGCGACCGTGTTCGCGCTCGCTCTCGCCTCGCCGTTCTTCCGCGAGCTCGGTATCCGGTCAGCGTTGACCTGGGTCGAATCGCCGGCAGTCGTGGCGCATCCTCTCGACGACGGCGAGGTCGTGCTGCTCTGGCGTGACCTGGGGCAGACGAGCGAAGAATTGGGCTCCGATGCTGGCCGCTATGCCGCGCTGCTGAGGCCCCTTGTCGCAGCAGGGCCCGAGCTCCTGGCAACGGTGCTGGGTCCAGCGCCTGGCATCTACCGGTTTCCGGGATACCGGCTGCCGGCTGCGGCGCTGGTCCACTTCGCGCGTGCTGGTCTCGGTCCGGTGACCAGTCTCTACCGCTCCTTCCAGACCACACGTGCCCGCGCACTCTTCGCTGGGCTAGCTGCGCACAGCACGCTTCCCCTCGAACGGGCGCCCTCGGCGGCCTTCGGGCTGGTGCTGGCGTTATGTGCGCATCTGACCGGTTGGCCGCTGGTGCGGGGTGGGGCGGTCGAACTGGCACGCTGGCTGGTCCAGCAGGTGGAGGCGGGCGGGGGAGTGGTGCGGTGCTCCTACCCGGTCGAGCGCCTCGACGACATCCCACCGGCGCGTGCGATCGTCCTCGACCTGGTACCGCGTGCCGCGCTCGCGCTCGCGGGTCGTCGCTGGCCAGGCTGGTACCGTGGTCAACTGGAGCGGTATCGTCCAGGACCTGGTGTCTTCAAGGTCGACTGGCTGGTCCGCGATGGCGTGCCGTGGCGCAACGAGCGTTGTCGTCTCGCTGCCACGGTGCATGTCGGGGGATCATGGGACGAGATCGCTGCTGCGGAGCGAGCGGTCGCGGAGGGGACGATGCCGGAACGACCGTTCGTCATCGTCGTGCAGCCGGGGCGGTTCGATACCTCGCGCGCGTGCGGTGGTGTCGAGGTGGTGTGGGGCTATTGCCATGTACCGTCAGGCTGGACGGGCGACGCGACGGCGGCGATCGAGGCGCAGATCGAGCGGTTCGCGCCCGGGTTTCGTGACCGGATCGTAGCACGGCGGTGTTGGCGACCGCTCGACCTGGAACGCGCGAACCCGAATCTGCTCGGTGGTGACCTGACCGGCGGATGGCCGACCCTGACGCAACTGTTCACGCGGCCAGCCGTGTGGCCCTGGCCACCCTATCGCACACCGGATCCGGCCATCTTCCTGGCGAGCGCAGCGACGCCGCCAGGCGGTGGAGTGCACGGTATGTGCGGGTATTGGGCGAGCCGATCAGTCGAACGCTGGTTGCGACAGTTCGGACCGTCATCGTGCGCGAGCTTCGCCGGGTCGTGACTCGTTATCGGGGGCGGGGCAGAGTGCTGGTCATCGCCGGTGACGGCTAGGACAAGTTGACGTGACGACGCTGGCGCCGTAGACTGCATGTGCAAGACCTTCGGGGCAGGGTGAGGCGCGAAGGCGCCAATTCCCGACCGGCGGTATAGCCCGCGAGCGGCCACTGGCCGCAGGATCCGGTGAGGCGCAGGGGCGCCAATTCCGGAGCCGACGGTATAGTCCGGATGGGAGAAGGTCGTTGCTCCGGTCAATCGTACCGGCGCATGTGCGACTTCGACCGAACCTGAACCCGGGGGCTTTGCCACCCGGGTTTCTCGTTGTGAGTTGCTGATGGAAGCGACGCGAGAACGTACCCAGTGCGAACGAGACCGCCTCTGGATGCAGCGCGCGATCGCTCTGGCCTGGCGAGCGTGTGGGCGAGTGGCGCCGAATCCAGCTGTAGGGGCGGTCGTCGTGCGCGAGGGAATCGTTGTGGGCGAGGGATGCACGAAGCCGCCGGGTGGACCACATGCGGAGATCGTGGCCCTGAACCAGGCAGGTGAACATGCGCGCGGCGCGACGCTCTACGTCACGCTCGAGCCGTGTGCGCACTACGGTCGTACTCCTCCCTGTGTGGATGCGATCCTCCGCGCTGGAATCCGTCGCGTCGTGATCGCCATCCGCGATCCCTATCCGGAAGTCGACGGTCGCGGGATCGCCGCGTTGCGCGCGGCTGGTCTGGAGGTGGACGTCGGACTCGAAGCCAAAGCGGCAGCAGAAGTGGTCGCTGGCTATCTGAAGCGTCTCCGGACGGGGCTCCCCGAAGTGACGCTGAAGTACGCGATGACACTGGACGGCCGGTTGGCTACGCGGACGGGGCACTCGCGCTGGATCACCGGACCGGAGGCACGTCGCTATGCCCATCAACTGCGTGACCGGCATGACGCCATACTGGTCGGCGTGGGAACAGTGCTGCAGGACGACCCCGAGCTGACGACTCGACTCGATCCGTCCGAATGCGGTGACGGCGGGCCGCACCATCCACTGCGCGTGGTCCTGGACAGTCAGGCGCGGACGCCGCCGACCGCTCGGCTGCTCTCGCCTGCAGTGCCGGGGCAGACGCTGATCGTGACCACGGAAGGTGCGCCACCGGAACGCGTCGCCGCGCTGCGTGCGGCTGGTGCGGAGATCGTCACGGTACCAGCCCGCTGCGGCAAAGTGGATATCCGCAGTGCGCTGTTCGAGCTCGGTGCGCGTGGCATCAACAGTGTCCTGGTCGAGGGGGGCGGTCGCGTTCTCGGCTCGCTCTTCGACGCCGGGCTCGTGGATCGGGTGGTAGCCTTCGTCGCACCGGTTCTCGTCGGCGGCTCCGATGCGCCGATTCCTCTCGCGGGTCGTGGTGTCGAGACTATGGATCGGGCGGTACGACTCATCGATGTGCGTATCCGTCAGCTGGGACCGGACGTCGTCATCGAAGGACGACTCCGTCCGGTCGCGATACCGGAGTGAGGCGATGTTTACGGGAATCATCGAAGAGATCGGGGAAGTCCTCTCGCTCCAACCGGTGAGCGGGGGTGGAGCACGGCTCCGCATCGGGTGCCGCCTCGTGCTCGAGGGTACGAAGGTCGGTGACAGTTTGGCCGTCGATGGCGTCTGTCTGACGGTAACGGACCTTGCGTCCGATAGCTTCGCGGTCGAGTTGCAGCCGGTCACGCTGCGCCGCTCGGCCTTGGGGGCACTCCGGCCGGGTGACGGAGTGAACCTGGAGCGAGCACTCGCGGTCGGTGGCCGTTTCGGCGGTCACTACGTGCAGGGGCATGTCGATGCGGTGGGACGCGTGGTGACCCTGTACCGGGATGGCCCAGCGCTGGTGGTTCGCATCGCGGCACCGCCGGAGGTCATGCGGTACGTCGTCGAGCGCGGTTTCATCGCCGTGGACGGTGCGAGCCTGACCGTTCAGCGCCGGTGGCGAGGTGAGTTCGAGGTGTCGCTCGTCTCGTACACGCAGGAGCACATCACCTTGCCCAGGAAGAAGCCCGGTGCGCCGGTGAATCTGGAAGTGGATATCGTGGCGAAATACGTCGAGCAGTTGCTTCGTCATGGGACGACGAGCGAACTCAGCATGGAGACCCTGGAACGTGCTGGGTTCACCACTGCTTTCGGAGGTCAACAGTGACACGATTCGAGCGGGTCGAGCGGGCGATCGAGGCGTTCCGGACTGGTCGTTTCGTCATCATCGTCGATGACGCGGAGCGCGAGAACGAGGGCGACCTCGCGATCGCCGCACAGTTTTGTACGCCAGAAGCGGTCAATTTCATGGCGCGCGAGGCGCGTGGACTGATTTGCGTTCCCATGGCGGCCGAGTGGGCCGACCGGCTCGGTTTACCGCCGATGGTACCGCCGACGGCGAATACGTCCCGATTTCGCACGGCGTTCACAGTGTCGGTCGAGGCACGCAAAGGGGTGACGACCGGTATTTCGGCGTACGACCGCTCGGTGACGATCCGTAAACTCGCCGATCCGACCGCGACCCTCGACGATTTCGTGATGCCCGGTCACGTGTTCCCGCTGCGAGCGCGTCCGGGTGGGGTGTTGGAACGGGACGGTCAGACGGAAGCCTCCGTCGATCTCGCGCGACTGGGGGGGCTGCATCCAGTCGCGGTGGTGTGCGAGATCATGAGTGCGGACGGCACGATGGCCCGGCTGCCGGAGCTGGAGCGGTTCGCTGCGGTACACGGGATTCCACTGGTGCACGTCGCGGACATCATTGCCTATCGGTTGGCTCGCGAGCGCGTGGCCCAGTGTGTCGCCGAGACAACGCTCCCGACGCGATTCGGCACCTTCCAGCTCCGTGCCTATCAGCGTCTCGGTGGCGAGGAGATCGACCTGGCCCTCGTGATGGGTACGGTGGAGGCTGACGAACCGGTTCTCGTGCGGCTGCACTCCGAGTGTCTCACCGGGGACGTGTTCGGTTCCCAGCGCTGCGACTGTGGCCCTCAGCTGGAGACCGCGATGGCGCGCATCGCTGCCGAGGGGCGTGGTGTGCTCGTGTACCTGCGGCAGGAAGGGCGCGGGATCGGTCTCTTGAACAAGCTGCGGGCCTATCACCTGCAGGATCAGGGACTGGACACGGTCGAGGCGAACCTCCAGCTCGGATTCCCGGCAGACCTCCGCAATTATCGGGAAGCCGCGATCATTCTGCGTGATCTCGGTGTGGAGAAGATTCGACTGATGACGAACAACCCGCGCAAGGTCGCGGCGCTCGAGGAACTGGGATTCACCGTCGTCGAGCGGGTGCCGATCGAACTGCCGCCGACCGAGCATAACCAGCGCTACCTGCGTACGAAGCGAGACAAGCTGGGTCACCTGATCTTGCTCCAGGAACTCACGGCGATCAGGAGCGAAGCGGAACGAGGAGGCAACGCATGATCTTGCCCGATGGACAACCGGTGCGGACGATCGTCGCCTCATTGACCGGACGGGGACGGCGGTTCGCGATCGTCGTCAGTCGTTTCAACGAACTGATTTCCAGCCAGCTCCTGCGCGGCGCGCTCGACGGGCTCGTCCGCCACGAGGTCGATCCGAAAGCGATCGACGTCGTGTGGGTTCCTGGCTCGTTCGAGATTCCGCTGACCGCGAAGCGGTTGGCCCAGACGAATCGCTACCACGCGGTCATCTGCCTGGGGGCGGTCATCCGTGGCGCGACACCGCACTTCGACTTCGTCGCGGGCGAAGTGGCCAAGGGGATCGCGAACGCAGCACTCGAGACGGGAGTTCCGATCGTTTTCGGTGTTCTGACCACCGACACGATCGAGCAGGCGGTCGAGCGCGCGGGTACGAAGCTGGGGAACAAGGGGTTCGAAGCGGCATTGACCGCGCTGGAAATGGCGAATCTCTTTGCCGAGCTGGAACGGCTGACCGTGGCAGCGATGGAAGCGTGAGGTATCGAGCCTGCCGCGCGTGTCAGCGCTCTGCGCCGGTTGCGCGTCTTCGACGGCCGAACGGTCGACGTGGACGGACGCCACATGGTGACGCGTTGCTCACCGGGCCGACGGACGACTTGCGATTGCTCTTCAGCGCGCACTGCAATTCCTCTTGCGTTGCGTTTCGCCAGCCGGCAAGCTGAGCACAGTGCGCTCGTGGCCGTGCGAGGATGACCAGTGTCGTCGATGGCTGTCCGCGTGTTACGTCTGATCGCGCTTGTCGTACTGCTCGTGGTCCCTGCCCTCTGCCCCATGCCGCTCCATGCGAAACCGGACGTCGTAGCTCGCCACTGGGTCATCCTGGACGCGACGAACGGTCGCGTGGTCGCTGAGCAGGCGGCCCGTCAGCCGGTTGCGATCGCCAGCCTGACCAAAGTCATGACGGCGCTCGTTGCCCTGGAGCGTGGACAGCTCGACGGAACGGTCACGATCGTTCCGGAGGATCTGGTCGGGGAGTCGTCGGCTGGTCTGCGAGCAGGGCAGACGGTCACGCTTCGCACCTTGCTCTATGGTCTCTTGCTGCGCAGCGGGAATGATGCGGCGATGGCCATCGCCCGCGCGGTCGGTGGGAGTCCGCATCAAGAAGATCCGGTCGCGCGAGCCCGTTTCGTCGGCTGGATGAACGCGAAGGCTGCGGCGCTCGGGCTCGACCAGACACACTTCCGCAATCCGCACGGTCTCGACGAGCCAGGGCACGCGAGCAGCGCGCTCGATCTGGCTCGCCTGACCCGTTTTGCCCTCGACGATCCTCGCTTCGTCGCGATGTTCGGAGCAGGCACGTACGAGGGGGAGGGCTTCAACTGGCGGCATACGAACCGGTTGCCGGATCGTTATCCGGGTGTGATCGGAGGGAAGACCGGTTGGACGGACGATGCTGGGTTGTGCCTGATCGAGGTGGCTGAGCGCGCCGGGCATCAGTTGATCGTCGTGCTGCTGGGCTCGACATTCGAGGCGTGGTACGAGGATGCAGCGCGGCTGCTCGACTATGGCTGGACGCTGGTCGATCCGATCGAGGGGCCGGAGGACGCGGCGCGCCTGTTCCAGTGGTGGTGGCGACGGACGGACGATCCGGTCGCGAGCGGGCTCGTCGAGCGCAGCTGGCTGTGGGGCCGCGCTGTCGGGCCGGTCGAGTGGGAGCCATATCGCGAGGCACCGGGCGGGCAGCGGCTGGTGCAGTACTTCGAGAAGGGGCGGATGGAACTGACCGATCCGGCTGCTCCGGTCGATGCGCGCTGGCGAGTGACTGGCGGGCGTCTGGCCTGGGAACTCTTGACGGGCTACCAGCAGGTGGGTGATGCGACCTTCGTGCCGCGTGCTCCTGCTGCGATCGCTGTCGCCGGTGATCCGGGAAATCCCTTTACCTATGCACTCCTCGGTGGGCTTCTCGGGCAACCGGTTGGCAGAGCGGGGCAACCGGTCACAGCGCAGCTCTTGCCTGACGGAACCATCGTGGAGCGACCCGAGCTCGAGGTGTTCGGCGTGCAGTACGGAACACCGTTCGCGGAGACAGGGCATGGCATCGCTTCCGTCTTCGCTGAGTGGGTGGAAGGCCGTGGGCCGGTGTGGGCCGGCGATCGCCTGCGTGAGGAACCGCTCTTCACACCCTGGGTCACCTTGCTCGGGTATCCGGTGACGGAGCCGTATTGGGTACGGGTGCCGGTGAACGGTGTCGAGCAGGACGTACTCGTGCAGTGTTTCGAGCGACGGTGCCTGACGTTCACACCGGGTAACCCGCTCGGCTGGCGAGTCGAAATGGGGAACATCGGGGTGCACTATCGCGCGTGGCTCGCTGGTGCGATCGTCGTTTGTGCACCGATCGCGGGACGCTTACTGTGATCGAGCGAATCCGGCGCGAGGTGGTCGCCTACCGGGCGGCTCTGCAGCGATTCACGTCAGCAGCACGCTGGTTACTCGCGCTGTTCGGCGTGCTCGGTTTCGCCTATGGTGTCTTTTCGACACTGTTCACGCTCTATCTCGTCGCTATTGGATTCGGAGAATCGTTCATCGGCTTGCTGGTCGCAACCGGCACGCTGACCGGTGCACTCGCCAGTATCCCCGCGGGCATCAGTTTCGATCGTTTCGGAGGTCGAGCCGCGCTGCAGGCTGGGCTTACGCTGGCTGCGATCGGTCTGGCGATCGAGTGCCTGGTCGTGCACGGCTCTCTGCTGCTCGTCGGTGGAGCGATCGCAGCGACTGGTGTCGCGTTCGCGATGGTCGCGCAGGCCCCGTTGCTCGCTGCCGTTTCCCAGGAAGAGGAGCGCACCTATCTCTACGGGGTCGCCGCGGCACTCGGCGTGCTCGCCAGTGTCGCTGGCACGCTGTACGCGGGTAGCGTACCGGATGTTCTCGAGTCCTGGTTCACGACGGATGCGGAACGCTATCGCATCACGCTCCTCTCGGGCTGTGCGCCGGCACTCCTCTCGTTCTGGGTGCTGCACAAGCTCCGCCTGCCACACGTGGCGGGGCGCGAAAGCCGCCTGTTCCTGCGCGCGTGTCTCATGCACCCTGCGGTGCGCCGTCTCGTCGTCACCGGTCTCCTGCTCGCATCCGGCGGCGGCCTGGTGGTGCCGTTCATCAATATTTTCTTCGTCGAGGCGTTCGCAGTCGGGAGTCGCGAGGTTTCCCTTGTACGGGCCGCGAGTACAGCTGCGACGATCGCCGGCGCGCTCGCCGCGCCGCTCCTCGCGGCACGGGCGGGGCTGGTGCTGGGTGTGGTGCTGGGTCGAGCCCTCTCGGCCCCCTGGCTGCTCGCCACTGGCTTCGCGCCGGTCTGGTGGCTGGCCGGTGGTGCCTACGCGCTGCGAACGTTGTGCGTGTACTGCTCGGATCCACTGCACACCGATTTCTCGATGCGCGTCGTGCCAGCAGACCTGCGGGCGACGACCAACAGCCTGACGTTCCTCACTTGGAACGTGGCCCTGGCTCTCGCGGGGTGGCTGGGAGGGCAGATCGCGGAGCGTTTCAGTTACGGACTCCTCTTCACGCTCGGCACGGTGCTGACCATCGTCGCGGCTGGTTGCTTTTGGGTTGTCTTCCGCACGCACCAGCTTCCGCGGGCATCTCCGGTCACGGTCGAATGACCCATGGATCGAGGTAGTCGCTCGCACCGACCGTCCAGAACCGTTCGGCCAGCCTCCCTTGGCCGGCTTCGAGTGCGTAGCGACGCAGTATCTCCTCGGCGTCACCGAGATTCCGGAAGATGAAGGGTAGCTGGCTCCGGTACTCTTGGACCGCTAGGAGCCGCGCGCGGAACAGCTCCTCCGTGAGGAGCACGACCCATGGTGGCCCGGCCCGAGACTGCAGTCGGGTGGTCACCGCCTCGCGACCGCGCTCGGTCGCAGCGTACGGCATGTCTTCATAGCCCCAAACGGAGAAGCGACGCTGGGCCAGTCGCTGACCGAGCAGGTAGGCGATCTGGTGGTCCACGTGGTTGCCGATGGCGAGTGGAACGAAGACCGTCACGGGGTGCGGCAGGCTGTCGAGGAAGCGCTCGGTCTCGCTCAGCAGCGTGTCGATGAGCGGCGCATCATCGGGATGGAGTGCGCCGAAGAGCTCGTCGTCCGAGGTGTAGCGTGCGTCGCGGTAGATCGCATCCGGTATCTCCAGCCAACTCGCTTGTGCTCCCAGCATGGCAGCAGCAGCACGCTCCTCGGCTCGCCGGATGTCGATGACGGCCTCGTCGGTAAGCCCCCGCCAGCGATGCTGCTGGCGGGCGAACGGCGAGAGCGGTTCGGGCGGAGCACCGCCGAAGAGCGTCAGGATGTGCACCGGCACACCGCGCGACGCGAACAGCGCGACGGTGCCGCCACAGGAAAGTGCGACGTCATCGAAATGCGGTGAGATGAACAGTGCGCTCGCACCATGATCAGGCATAGCGGACACGGGCGTCTCCTACCCGCCGCGTGATATGCAACTGGTCGAGGTATTCGAGCAGTGCTTGTGCGTACTTGCGGCTCGTGCCGAGCGCGTCGCGCACCTGAGCGAGCGTGACGCTCCCGTTCTGGTCGATCAAGGCGAGAACCTGTTCCTGTATCCGCTGCCAGGCTTCGGGTGCGAAAACGACGTCGTCCGTGACGCGGATGACGCGACCGAGATCGGCTAGAGCCTGGACGAGTTCGGGGTCCAGGCCATACTCGGCTGGTGAAGGTGGTGCGAACGGCTCCCGCCGCAAGGCCTCCTCGTAGGAGTGAGCTCGTGCTTCCTGCTCGGGCGTCAAGCGAATGCGGTGATCGGGTGCGCGCAGTACCTCGCCGTCCTCGACCAGCTTGCCGAGCGATGCGAGATGCCGCACGAAGAGGTCGAAGGGGCGCTGGGGGAGAGCTAATCGACTGCGTGCCATTTCCCGCGGGAGGCCGCGCCGGAGCGGATACCGCTGATGGTACTCGGCGAGCGCTGCCAGCAGCTGCGCTTCGAGTCGCTCGGCCGTTTCTCGGCTCACCACGACCGTGTGCAAGGCGAGTGCTTCGCCGGTCGTATCGAGCGTGAGCGCGCGACCACTGCTGAGCAACCGGAACAACGCCTCAGTCGCGACCGTACGGTCGAGGTTGGATCGCTGGAGAAGGTCTCGCCACTCGAGGGCCTGGTTCCCGAGCGTCTGGAGCAGGATGGCTTCGGGGTCACCGGAGGCGAGGGCTTCGAGCGCCCGGATGACCTCCACCCGGAAGCGCCGATGTCGGCGCGGATGGGGCTCCACGACGATACCACCGGCCAGCGTCGCGCTCGGCGACGGGCGACGCAGGATGAAACGATCACCACGGACAGCGACCACCGGTTGCTGGAGACGCAGTTGCACCCACCCGCTCTGCCCGGGCTCTAGCCGCTCGGCATCCAGCAAGCTCACGCGAGCGAGAGTTTCGCTGGTGCCGATGAAGAAATCGACCTCGTCGTTCTGCTCCAGCACCGTCGGAGCGTCTGCGAGCATCCGGAGTTTCACATCGAGGAGCGTGGTCGGTTCCAGCCAGCCTGGCACGGTCAGGACATCGCCGCGCTCGAGGTCCTCGACGTCGACACCCGTCAAATTGACAGCCGTGCGGGACCCTGGCAGGGCGCGCTCGACTTTGGTCCGGTGGCTCTGGAGACCGCGGATACGCGCGCGCAGGCGGCGGGGCAGGATCTCAACTTCCTGGCCGACTTCGAGTGGACCATCGCGCAGCGTCCCGGTGACGATCGTTCCGAAACCGGGCATCGTGAAGACACGGTCGATCGCCAGACGCGGTCGTCCTGCTGCATGGTGGGAAGGAACGGCATCGAGCAGCGTGTCGATCGCTGCAACGAGTTCCGGTAGGCCTTCGCCCGTCACGGCTGAGACAGGGATGATCTGGGCACCTTCCAAGGTTGTGCCACGGAGCAGTTCTTCGACCTCGACGGTGACGAGGTCGAGCCAGTCCGCATCCACGAGGTCACGCTTGGTCAGCACCACGATCCCATGGCGGATGTCCAGGAGGTCGAGAATGGCCAGGTGTTCCCGGGTTTGGGGCATCGGCCCTTCGTCGGCCGCGACGATCAGGAGAGCCGCGTCGAACCCGCCCACCCCGGCAAGCATGTTCTTGATAAAGCGTTCGTGACCGGGGACGTCGACGATACTCAACCGCCGACCGCTCGGCAGGGTCATCCAGGCGAAGCCGAGGTCGATGGTCATCTCGCGCTCTTTTTCTTCCCGCAGCCGATCAGGATCGATGCCGGTGAGTGCTTTCACCAGCGTAGACTTCCCGTGGTCGACGTGACCGGCGGTACCGATGACGTAGGTCTGGCGGCTCATCGCTGGCTCGACCTCTCCACTGCCGCGTTTCCGTCGTTTAGTGTAACCGTTCGTCTGCAAAAGCAGCGGTACAGGAGGGCAGAGTGACGGGAGAGGTCAGGATTGCACGGAACCGGCGCTGCTCCGCCCTGGATGCGCACGCCCAGCCAGCAGCGCGCGTGCCGCCGGGCAGTATCGTCGAGTTCGAGACGAGCGACGAACCGTACGAGCAACTCGCGCGCGGCATTTCGCTCGATCTGCTGCCGATCGAACAGTTCAATCAGGTGACAGGGCCGCTCGCCGTGGAAGGCGCTGTACCAGGCGACACACTGCGTGTCGACATCCTGGATGTCGGCATCGAGCGAGCCTGGCTCGTCTTCCTCCGCGCGTTCGGCCCGCTCGGCCGTTGGCTTCCGGAGACGTTCTGCCGGGAACTCCCGATCGAGGGGCAGACGCTCGTCGTCTCTCCACGCATGCGTCTCCCATTGCAGCCGAGTATCGGCTGCATCGGGCTGGCACCGAAGCACGGGCGCAGCTCGACCTTCCGCCCGGTCTGGCCGTGGGGTGGGAATCTCGATCTCCCCGAGCTGCGGCCGGGCAGCACGATCTGGTTGCCGGTTCAACGACCGGAGGCCTTTCTCTTCATCGGCGACGTCCATGCGGCGATCGGCGCTGGCGAACCGGCCCATGTCGGTATCGAGGCGGCGGCGCGTGTCCGAGTGCGAGTCGATCGGGTTACCGGGCTGCGGTGTCCGGCACCACGTCTCAGAACGGAGCACGAGCTGATCTTCGTCGGCATCGGCGAGACGATCGCGACTGCCCAACGGCAGGCACTGGAGCACGCGATAGCAGCGCTGCGGGATGAATACGGCTTCACCCCGCCGGAGGCGTACGCATGTGCCTGTGCCTGCCTCTCGTACCGGTTCGGTGGCCCGGCTGGTCCGGTCGTGCTCGCTGCGCTTCCGCTCGCCGTCCTCGGTCAGTGCTCGGGAACCGGGACACCGAGTTGAACCGCCAGCTCCGTGGGATCGGTGACCGGTCGCTGGCAGACGAACTGGCGGCAGACGTAGGCGGTCGGCATGCCGTCGAGCGCAGTGCGATCAGCGAGTAGCGGGACGATCGTCGGTGCCAGGTCGTCCTCGGGCCGGCGCAGCGCGACGACGCGGTTCGGCAGGTACGCGCTGAAGACGACCCGGAGAAGCGCTCGCGTGCGCGCGTCCGCCGGATCGCCGACGATGGCGATCTCGAACGGTTGTCCGAGCGCGAAGTCCATCGCGACGAGGAGTTGCCCGCAGGCGATCGGGTGCTCGACGGCGATCTGTGCGTAGCGTTCGAGGACGCGGGTTGCGTGATCGAGATACTGTCGCTCGCCGAGCAAGGTGCCGAGCCGCAGCAGGGCCTCGGCTGCGGCGCCGTTGCCGCTCGGCGTGCCCTGGTCGACGAAGGTCTTGGGGCGGACGATCAAGCGTTCGCCGTCGACTGGTGTGTCGTAGAAATCGCCGGCCTCCGGGTCGAGGAAGCGATCGAGCACCGCATCGGCGAGCTTCCGTGCCCAGGCAATCCAGCTGGGGTCGAACGTCGCTTCGTAGAGCGAGAGGAGGCCGTTCATGAGATCGGCATAGTCGTCGAGGAACCCTGGGAATCGTGCTTCCCCGTCTTCCCAGACGTGGCGGAGCGTGGTGCCATCCCAGAGGTGGGTGCGGATGAACTCGGCTGTCCCGGCCGCGACCGTCGCGTAGTCGGGCCGATCGAAAGCTGTGGCAGCCTCCGCGAAGGCTCGGATGGCGAGCCCGTTCCAGGCGACGATCACCTTTTCGTCGCGGGCCGGTGCAGGACGTTGACTGCGGGCCGCATACAGTTTGGCCCGGGCCGCGCGGATCCGCTCGTGGAGTTCGTCGAGCGAGAGGCCGAACTCAGCGGCGACCGTTGCTGGGTCCTCTGGAATGTGGAGGATCGACTTGCCCTCGAAATTGCCCCGAGATGTTACGCCGAAAAAGCGGCAGACGAGCCGCGCCTCGTCCGGCCCGAGGACAGTCTCGATCTCCTCTGGCGTCCACACGTAGTAGGCCCCTTCACCACCTTCGCTGTCGGCATCCTGGGCGGAAAAGAACGCGCCGTGCGATCCCCGCATCTCGCGGAGCAGATAGGTTAGCGTGTCCTCGGCGACCTCACGGCACCAGGACGCCCCGGATGCGAGCGCGGCATGGGTGTACAGGCGAGCCAGCAACGCATTGTCGTAGAGCATCTTCTCGAAGTGCGGCACCAGCCACGCCTCGTCGACTGCGTACCGGTGGAATCCGCCGCCGATCTGGTCGTGGATGCCGCCGTGCGCCATGGCCGTCAGGCTCTGCAGCACCATTTCCAGGGCGCGCGGTGCGCCGGCACGGCGGTAGGTGCGCAGGAGGAACTCCAGCTGGAAGGGCGAGGGGAATTTCGGCGCATCGCCGAAGCCGCCATGGACTCGGTCGTAGTGCGGGACGAGGTTGCGGGCTGCTTCGTCGAGGAACTGCTCGCGCAGGCTGTTCGGGGTAAGCGGTGGACGCGTCTGCTGGCGCAGGTACTGCACCAGATCGTCAGCGGCGCGCTCGACTTCCTCACGCCGCTCGCGATACGCCTGGGCGACGGCGACGAGGACGCGTGGCCAGGCGGGGAGTTGGCCGCGATCCTCCGGCGGGAAGTAGGTGCCGCCGTAGAACGGTTTGCCGTCCGGAGTGAGGAAGATGTTGAGTGGCCACCCCCCTGAGCCGGTCATTGCTTGCAGTGCATTCATGTACAGCTCGTCGAGATCCGGGCGCTCTTCCCGGTCGACTTTGATATTGACGAAGAGTTCGTTCTGGATCTTCGCGATCTCGGGATTCTCGAAGCACTCGTGTTCCATCACGTGGCACCAGTGACAGGACGAGTAGCCGATACTGAGAAGAATCGGTTTGTCCTGCTCACGGGCGACCCGGAACGCTTCCTCGCCCCACGGGTACCAGTCGACGGGATTGTCGGCATGCTGGCGCAGGTACAGGCTCTTTTCGTTGGCGAGGCGGTTCGGCATGGCGATCCTCGCTTTCACGATCGGCGACTCGACGGAACCATGGCCCGGCAAAGCGGGTTCGTTCAAGGATACCTCAGTGTGGACGGGGAGTGGAGGGTGTCGAAGCTTCGTGGGGCGCGAAACTTTCTTCTATATTTGGGGGAAACTCCTCAATTCAGACGCAGAGGCTATCGAGTAGAAAGCAGAAAACGTTTTACGACTAACTACTCCTGAGAAGTGGATGACTCCACCCTTCGATCACTCGACTCAGTTGTCATGCGAAGTGTTAAAAGACAGCATCCGTCCTACAGGTAGATGTCAGGTAATATTAGGCAGTTGCGAGTTGAGATTATGTGCTGTAACTGTAACTTGTCACTTTGCTCGGTCTGATTACTGATGTAGTGAGACTCACGTGGTTGCTGACGATATAGTGACAATAATGACAGACTTTCACCGCATCGTATATGTGAGTTCTTCGTGCCGTCATCTTTCGTTATCTCGGTCAGTATGAAATGGGAGTTACGCCCGGGTCAATAGGGAAGAACTACTGATTTCTCGATATAAAAGGACAGGGTGCAATCGACTGCGGTTGATACTCCCTAATGGCCACCAGGGTGCGTTAGTCAGTTGCGCAGAGTGCCTTCGTAAGTGCAGCTTGGGGGCGTCTTTTGCTGCAAGATGCTCCTGCGACCACTTCTTGACATAGACTGCCAGTCACGGCGCACCGGCTGTTGACTCTCGCTCGGTTGTATGCTAGTATGTCAATGCACCGTGAACATGGGAGGTCGTGAGGAGGATGCCAGTTATGTCATCAGAGGTGCGACTCAGCCGACGCGAGCTGTTGGTGCGGTATGCACTCGGCTCAGCCGCGGTCAGTGCCTTACTGGCGGCTTGTCGCCAGCAGGGAGATACAACACCGACGTCAGCCCGCGAAGGAATTGCTGGCACGACGCCGACAGGAGTTGTGCCACCGACGCTGACTATGGCTACTGCGCCAACAGCCGCAGCTGTACCACGTAGGGGCGGCAGACTGCGGTATGCTGTCAACACAAATATTTCGTCGCTCGATCCCGCATTTATCGCACAGATCGCGGAGATTACCATAGGGGCACATATTGTAGAACCGCTCTTTACTTGGGATCCAGCTCGCAATCCGCTACCCTTGCTCGTTGAAGAGTATCAATTTAATAATGACTACACTGTGCTCGATCTGCGACTGCGCAACGGCCTGCAGTTCCACGATGGAGCGCCACTGACAGCTGCAGATGTTGTGGCAAGTCTGAATCGTTTTGGGAAGCTTCATGCAATAGGGAGAATTTTGTACTCTCGTGTTACTGATGTGGAGGCACTGAATAATCACACTGTCAGGATAACTTTCAATAAACCGAGTCCCGCGGCAGTTCATGCGCTCGCGAGCTTGAATGCCGGAATTCTTCCCAAGGGCTTGGTTGAAGCGTACCCGGACAAGGTGATTCCGGAGATTATCGGTACAGGTCCCTACAAAATTAAGGAACACGTGCCTGGCTCGCACATCATCCTAGTCAGGAACGAGCAGTATCAACCGCGAAAGGAAGCTCCGAATGGTTTCGGCGGCGCTAGAGTAGCCTATCTTGACGAGCTACATTTCTTCTTTGTGTTAGATCGATCGGTCCGTGATGACGGGCTTATGACGGGTGAGTTTGATTTCGCTGAGTTTCTGAGTTACGACAAATTTGATCAGTTTGCAGCGAATCCTGACCTGGTGCTTGAGTACAGAGCAGGGGCCTATAATGTTGGAATTATTCCGAACAAAAAGGAGCCGAGTATTATGACGAACGTCGCGCTGCGGCGTGCTATTCAGGCTGCTATCGATGCTGATGTAACCGCGCGTGCCTATTATCCTGAGCGATTTACAGAAAAGAATCCGGCCGTGCTTGGAGTGCCCGGTCTCGTCTGGTACAGCGATGCTGCGGCTCCCTATTACGATCAAGCTAACCCAGAGAAAGCCCGGCAGTTGCTGGCAGAGGCTGGTTATGCCGGGCAGCCCGTGAAGTGGCTGTTGCCGAGTGAAACGCCTCACTTCTATAATCTTTCCTTGGCTGCGATCCAGCAGTTGGAAGCCGTCGGTTTTAAGATTGAGCAAATTGTGGTGGACTTCGCTTCCGCGGTTCGGGCGAGTTTTCAGCCCGATGCGTGGGACATTTTTCTGTTTGTCAGTAATCCGTATGTTCATCCATCAGTGCATAATTTGCTCGTAACTGCTCATCCGTATAGTTGGGACGATCCGCGGAAGAATGAGTTACTGGAACTCATTTGGCGTACGCCCGATGCGGATAGCCTGGCACAGTATTACCGTGAGGTAGAGTTGGTTATTGCTGATCAGGCTGCATTTATTCCGATTATTACAGAGCATATCTTGAAAGGACATCATAGAAGGCTAAAGGGTTATCGTGATGATCAGTATGCGGTATTTTGGAATTGCTGGTTTGAAGAGTAAGGTGGACGATAATGATCCAGTATATCGCCCGACGAGGGTTGCTCACATTGGTGCTAATTCTACTGGTGGCAATTGGCGTCTTCTTTTTGCTACGATTAACACCGGGTGACCCTGTCTTGAGCATCGTGGGTACGGGGGCGACGCCGGAGCAGATCGCCGAAATGCGCGCTGCACTGGGGCTGGATCGGCCCGTGTATGCGCAGCTGGTGGGTTGGTTGGCTGGTGCGGTGCGGGGTAATTTGGGTGAGAGCATAGTACAGGGGCGGTCCGTAAACGAGTTGATTCTTCAGCGGTTGCCAGTCACGTTAGAGCTGGCTGTACTCGCATTGGTCGTGTCGGTTTGCGCTGGTGTGACGATTGGGGCGTTAGCTGCGGTCCGTGGCGGCTTGGTAGACGGTATTGTGCGTCCGATTGCCGTGGCCGGGATGTGTGTGCCGCAGTTTGTGGTGGCTCTGGTGCTGATATATGTATTCGGTGTGCAGCTCGGTCTTGTTCCAATTCAGGGTTTTGTGCCTATAAGGGAGAGTATAGCTGGGAACCTCGTGCGAGTTGTGTTACCCGTAACGGCGTTAGCGTTTACGCCGACAGCGATCCTTGTAAGGCAAACACGTGCTGCTGTCCTGGAGGCATTAGGTGAAGATTTTGTCCGGACTGCCCGGGCAAAGGGGCTATCCGAGTGGAGCGTCGTGAGTAGGCATGTGTTGCGAGCTTCCTTGTTGCCGATCGTAACGGTTATCGGAGTCGCAGCTACATTTTTGTTGAGTGGATCTGTGGTGATCGAGACAGTGTTCAACATACCCGGGATGGGACGATTATTGGTTGAGGCTGTTTTGCGGCGAGACTATCCTGTCGTGCAGGGTGTGGTGCTATACATCGCCATTATGACGGTAGTAATGAATTTAGTGGTGGATGTAGCTTACGCAGTACTGGATCCACGAATCCGTTTCGCGTAGATTCGCCTTGAGGGGGCGGAGCTGTGCGTGCTTTGACCGTTGAGTTCAACCAGAAGGGTCGGTTGTCGCGGGTAGTTGTTAATGTTCGCAAAGGGTTTGCGAGTTATCGAGCATTTGGTGTGGCGTTAAGTGTTGTGGCGGTTGTTGTTGCGGTGGCGGTGAGTGCGCCAATATTGGCATCGCATGACCCCGTCAGGGTCAACCCGCTGGAGCGACTCCAACCGCCTGGAAATGGACATGTTCTCGGCACCGACGCACTTGGTCGTGACGTATATTCCCGAGTCGTGTATGGGGCAAGAACATCGCTCTTGGTGGGTGCGGCCGTCGCCGGGCTAACACTACTGTTGAGTGTAGTTATGGGGAGTATTGCGGGATACTTTCGGCGCGCGGACCTCGTGCTTATGCGTGTGATCGATGCCGTGATGTCGTTTCCGGGGATTGTGCTTGCGATCGCTTTGGTCGCGGTGCGTGGAGCAGGTTTAGCGACAGTGGTGATCGCGATAACGGCTGTTTTCGTGGGGCCCGTAACGAGGGTAGTTCGTAGTGTAGTTCTGGATATTCGGGAGCGTCCGTTCATAGAGGCGGCCCGTGCGATCGGTGTGCCGCCATACTTGATTGTTGTTCGCCATGTGTTGCCGAATGTGTGGCCTCCAGTGCTTGTCCAGATATCGTTTGCGTTTGCACAAGCGGTCATTCTTGAAGCTACCCTCAGTTTTCTGGGAGTTGGGCCTCCGCCAAGGTTTCCGAGTTGGGGCAATATGATTGCGGAGGGAAAGGATTATCTTCGGATTGCACCGTGGATCGTGTGGCCACCTGCGATTGCGCTGGCGGCGACTGTTCTGGCGCTGAATATGGTTGGTGATGGTCTGCGCGACTTATTAGATCCGCGGATGCGAAGAGCGGTTGGGAGGCGTTAGTTAGCAGGCGGTGATTGGAGGTGTGCTATGGTGGCTCAGCAATCGCTACAGGATATTGTGAACACGGTTGAAAACGTTGTTGATTATCTCTACCACCGTGAGCCGGGTCCATATCTCAGAGCCATCTGGGCAGTAGCACAATGGGTTCCTATGCAGTTTACGAACTGGCGGGATGAGCAGCGGGCGTGGCGGGAGGGGGTGGCGTTATCGGACCAGTCGCATCACATGACGGAGGTGGTGGTGCGGGGGCCGGACGCCAAGCGGCTGCTGACGTATCTGGGGGTGAATAGTCCGAAGGGGTACGAAGTGGGGCGGGCGCGGCAGTTTGTGGCCTGTACGCCGCGCGGGCATCTGGTGGGGGATGCGATTCTGTACTGTCGGGAGGATGGCTCCTATCAGCTGGTGGGGCGGGAGCCGGTATTGAACTGGGTACAGTTTCATGCGGAGACTGGTGGGTGGGCGGTGGCGGTGGAGCGGGATGAGCTGACACCGCTCAATCCGAGTGGGCGACGGCGGGTGTATCGGTACCAGCTAGAAGGGCCGCAGGCGCCGGCCTTGTTGGAGAAGCTGCATGGGAAGCCGGTGCCAGAGCTGCGGTTTTTCCGGTGGGAGTGGCTGGAGCTTGCGGGGTATCGGGTCCGAGTGATGCGGCATGGGATGGTGGGGTATTTTGGGGTGGAGTTGTCGGGGCCGTATGAGGAAGGGCCGGCGGTGAAGGAAGCGATTCTGCGTGCCGGTGAGGAGTTCGGCCTCCGCCAAGTGGGCCTGGCGGCCTATTACACAAACGCATTGGAAAGTGGTTGGCTCCCGCTTCCTGTGCCTGGAATCTACACTGGTGACGATCTTCGGCCGTATCGCGAATGGTTGCCAGCGACGTCACTGGAAGCCAGTACTCCACTTGGCGGCAGTTTTTACTCGCGGAACATCGAGGACTATTACATGACGCCATGGGATGTGGGGTATGGGCATATTGTGAAGTTTGACCATGAGTTTGTGGGGCGTGCGGCGTTGGAGGAGATGGCGCGAGCGCCGCGGCGGCGGAAGGTGACGCTGGTGTGGCGGCGGGAGGATGTGGTGAAGGTGTTCGATTCCCTCTTCCAGCCATGGCCGCGGTATAAGTATATTGAGCTTCCACTGGCCTATTACGCCTGGATACATGACGAAGTGCGGAATGAACGGGGAGAGGTGATAGGGGTCTCGACGTACTGTGGGTACAGTACGAATGAGGCGGCGATGTTGTCGTTGGCGGTGGTGGACGTGGCGTATGCGGAGCCGGGGACGGAGGTTGTGGTCGTGTGGGGTGAGCCGGGTGGGGGGTCACGGAAACCGAATGTGGAGCGGCATGAGCAGCTGCTGATTCGGGCGACGGTCGGGCCGGTGCCGATTGCCGAACCGGCGCGTCAGTTCCAAAAAGCACCGCTCGGTGGACATAAGCAGTGAGGGGGGTACGGACAGTTTACGGGATGTGGGGTAGGTATGCTCATCGGTACGCCTATTCGAAGGCGTGAGGATAGACCGCATCTGGTTGGGAAAGCGCGTTTTACTGCTGATATCGTGTTGCCTAACACACTCTGGTTGCATATAGTTCGGAGTCCTTATCCACATGCGAGGATTCGCGGTATTGACGTGAGTAGGGCTCGCGGACATGCAGGGGTTTATAGAGTCTTGACGGGGGAAGATCTGAAGAATTTGATGCGGCCACTGCCGGTTACCTTGGGGCATTCGGCTGCAGGGCAATTGCGGCGGTATCCGTTAGCGATTGATAAAGTGCGGTTTGTTGGCGAAGGCGTGGTGGCGGTTGTTGCTACTGACCCGTATGTTGCGGCTGATGCAGCTGAATTGATCGGAGTTGACTATGAGCCACTACCCGCGGTAGCGTCCATTAGCGAAGCAGCTCGGCCGGATGCAGTGAAGGTTCATGAGGACTGGCCCGACGGTAATGTCGTCTTTCGCTCGGAGTTCGCGGTTGGTGATGTGGATCGGGTGTTTGACCAAGCAGATGCTGTTATCTCACTGGAATTGCGGCAGCAGCGGCTCTATGCAGCATTTTTGGAGCCGCGTGCGGCTGTTGCAGCATTTGATGAGGACCAAGAGCAGTTGATCGTGTGGCTCTCAACGCAGCGGCCGCACACCTTAAGATGGGCTATTGCATCATGTCTAGATGTACCCGAGTACACGGTGAGGGTGATTGCACCGCATGTTGGCGGAGGATTTGGGGCGAAGAGTCCACTGTACCCGGAATACATCATGACGGCTGTTCTCGCGTATCATTTGAAACGACCGGTAAAATGGGTGGAGTCAAGGCATGAGAGTTTTTTCGGAACAAATCACGCAAGAGATCAAATTCAGTATGTGCGGGGGGCATTTGACAGGAATGGGGTACTACTGGCGCTAGATTGTACGTTCCTTAGCAATCAGGGGGCATGGTGGGGGGTCGTTGCACCGCGCCCGATGGTTGCTGGTACAGCGGTTCAGGTTAGTGGGCCGTATAAGGTGCGCGCGGTCCGTAGCCGAGCTCTAGCCTATTTTTCCCATACGACACCGCAGAGTGCATACCGTGGTGCCGGGAGGCCGGAGGCAGCGTTTGCTGTGGAGCGCTTAATGGAGGAAGCTGCGAGCCAGCTTGGCATTGATCCAGTCGAGATGCGGCGGCGTAACTTGCTTACTTCCGGCGATTTCCCTTACAGGGCGCCAGGTGGTTTCACCATCGACAGCGGGAATTACGTGGCTACGCTTGAGAAGGCACTTGACGCGTTTCAGTACAACAAGTTGCGAGCACGTCAAGTTGAGGAGCTACGCAGTGGAAGATTGCTTGGTATCGGCGTCTCCTGTTTCATTGAGACGACATCTCCTGGGTGGGAAGAGGTGGACATTAGTGTACAGGCGGATGGTTCCGTGATTGCTCGAGTGGGTGTCACAGATACGGGTCAAGGACACATTACAACATTTTCGCAGATTTTAGGTGATCTCCTTCCGGTACCATTGGAAGCAATTCGTATTCTGTCGAGTGATACTGACGTGGTGGCGAGTGGTTTTGGAACGTTTGGTAGCCGAAGTACAACAGTGGTGGGAGGCGCATTGCACGCCGCAGCGCGCGAAATAATAGAGAAGGCGCGCGCTGTCGCTGCTGAGATGCTAGAAGTCGACAAAGCTGATGTCGAGCTTGAGGGGAATGTTTTTTACGTTCGCGGTGCCCGCGAGCGTGCGGTGGGTTGGCGTGAGGTTGCGCAATTTGCCCATCGTATGGATAGGAGACGTGCAGCGGGGAGTATGGAGTCACTGCGGGCTGTCGGAGTGTTTAATGCTGGCGGCCTAGCTGTCTCATTCGGTGTACACTGCGCACTTGTTGAAGTTGACCAAGAAACGGGCCAGGTGAAGGTTCTGAAATATGTTGCCTGCGATGATGCCGGGACGATTGTTAATCCCGAGATAGCCAATGGACAGCTGGTTGGTGCAATTGTTCAGGGGATGGGGCAAGCGCTCTACGAGTCGGTCGAGTATGATGAAGGTGGGAATCTGTTAACGACAAGCTTTTTGGAATACGCACTACCTAAAGCGGGCGAGATCCCTTGGATAGAAGCCATGCACATGAGCACTCCGTCGCCGTTTAACCCTCTAGGCACGAAAGGGATCGCCGAGGCGGGGACAATTGGTGCTCCACCCACGATCGTTAACGCTGTTCTTGACGCTCTGCGGCGGCGAGGTGGACGACAGATTGATATGCCGCTAACTCCACCCAGAGTGTGGTCTGCAATGTTGCTTGGGAAGGAAGGAGGGTGAAGTAACGAGGGTGAAGTGGGGTGGTAGTTACACGCGTTTGTGGGTTGTTGTAGTGTCCTCTTGCTGTTTTGTGACGTTGGGAGAGAATAGCTCTGCTGCCCGAAGAACGTGCTTTTCCATAAGCTTACGAGCTCGGATTGGATCCTTTGAGCGGAGTGCCCCCAGAATAGCACGGTGCTGCTTCTGGGATACACTACGGTCAGCAAAGAGTTGATCGGCGTAGGCGATATAGCGAATATAATCCCACAGTTCCTCAACGAGGCGCTGGATAATCACGAGTCCTGCCTGTCTGTGGATAGCAGAATGAAATTCTCGGTTGAGCTTTGCATACGTATGCGGGGAGGGCGCAGCATCCATGCGTTCCAGAAGTGCTTCAAGGTGTTGGAGGAAGGATTCATTGACATTGGATGCGGCATGTGCTGCCAGGAAACCCTCTAGGACAGCACGGGCGAGAACGCGCTGATAGATTTCGTTTGCTTCGGCGATTCGAACGAAGACTCCGACCTGTGGAACTACAACAAGGTAACCTTCCCGTTCGAGTAGGGTAATGGCCTCGAGAACGGGAGTTCTACTCATACCTAAAGAGTGGGCGATAGCATCGACGTCGACCATGGCACCCGGTTGCAGGAGTTGCTCAAGCAACTGTTGTTTCAGAAACAGATACGCTCGGTCGCGCTTGCGCATTTTAGGAGTCGACATGGTTTGCTCCCGCATGTATGAAGGTCAATCTCGAAATAGCGTGGTTGGAGCCAGATCGCCATCATGACTGTTACGATGCTACAACATACGAAGGCGGGTAATCCAGTGCAGGAGCCGTTGGAGTGATGTGGAGAGACGATAAGGCAGAATGGTTATGTAAACTTTTCGTGGCGCAAAGTGATTGCTCGGAATGCAGGTTTCCTGTTCGAGTTATGTACGGCCGAACTTGCTCATGGTACTTGCCATGTAAGATGCCGGGGTGCGAAAGAGAGTGAACAACACAGGTTAGTGCCGTCATGAATTTCTGTGCATTCGGAAGGAAATTTGGGAGAGGGTGACAGTGTTGAATACGGAGATGGTCGTCGTCACTTCTAGAGGTAGTCGGGGAACGTCTTGAGTACCCGACTGCGCCTGATCTCTGTCATGAGGTTTCTGCTGATCTCTCCTTCTTCCGTGATAGGGCTGTGCATGACGTTGAGCATGGTTTATCGTTGGTCGACGACACGAGGCAGTGCTACATCTCTCGATACGCGATGCGAGTGCCTGCGCCACGACAACGACCTACTCCATCGACTTGGGGTGGTCAGGTACGGGTGTGGCTGCATACGGTGGCTGTCGTTGCTGCCGCGTTGGCTTCTCGCGGTGCCCAGAAACGTTGGTGAAGCTTGTGTCGGGGTCTTCGACACGCGGTATTCGGCACCAGTAGTGATGATGGTCGACGGCGTCTCGTCTTGTAAAGGTGCCAGATGTCACGGTTGTGAGGAGAGCAGCCCCTTTGGGGAACCTTTGTTGGGGGAGCAGGAATTTCTGTATCAGCACTTGTCAGCAGTATGCGCGAACTGTTTCTAACTTGCCGATAGATCGGAGTTAGATGTGGTAAATGAGGATGTATGGCTAGAGGTAGAACACGGGCATATGTCTATCGTGCATCTTGATACGGCGCAATAATAGAGTCCGGTGCATTGCAGGGGTTTCTTGGGGCAAGCTCAGAAATCGTATAACATAACAAGTGGACCAGTTGAGGTGTCTGTGGCCTGCTTGATAGTATGTCTGGTGTTGGTATTCTGACCGCATCGTAGTCAGCTTGCAAATTATTGGTCGCCCCATTATCCTGGCACTATGTTCTTTTGGTCAAGTCATCGGAGGGTGTATACGGAACGGAAACAGGGTGGTGTCTGCAACACGGCGAGTACGACTGGCTACCTGGAAGAATGCCTTCACTGCTCTTCAGCCAGTCCGAACGGGGACTCGGGTGCGGAAGTGAGCCGCCAGATGTTCATGCCGCGCCTCACGGGCCGACGAAAAAGGTTTGCCTGTGAGCATTATAGCCGCGAGTAGCCCGAGTCGCAGGGCAGCAGGACGGTCGCCTTGGGGAAGTCTAGCGGCACCGTGCACATGATCATAGGTGACTGCACACTGCCGTGATTCTAGGACCAGAGGAAACCCAAATCATCGACTGAGTTCACAAGCGCTTGACACACCAGCGAGTACCATGCTACCATGTTAGTGAACCGCCGAGGGTCAACGGAGAGCGCAAAGGGATCGAACATGGAGTGTCCGTACACCGCACAGGAGTATCTCGAAAGCCTGCGGGATGGGCGGGAAGTTTGGCTGTACGGCGAGCGGGTAAAGGACGTTACAACGCACCCTGCCTTTCGTAATGCCGCACGGGTCATCGCACACCTCTATGACTTGATGTGGCAGGACGCTGGAAAGCGAGAGTGGACACGACCTCCTGATGGGGAAGGTAACGGTTTCACCCACCCATTTTTTATCGCTCCGCGTTCTGCAGCCGATCTCTACGCAAGCCGTGAAGGAATTTTGCGCTGGGCACGCGCCACGTATGGCTGGATGGGGCGTACTCCGGACTATAAAGCTAGCTTCCTTGCGACGCTGGGCCCGCAAGCAGAATGGTTTGCACCATTTTCAGATAATGCGCTTCGATGGTACAGAGAAGCGCAAATGAGGGTTCACTTCTGGAATCATGCGATCGTGAATCCGCCGGTAGACAGGCACCGGCCTCCCCATGAAGTCGACGATGTGTATGTACATGTAGTCCGGGAAACGGACGGTGGCATCATCGTCTCAGGTGCCAAGGTGGTGGCAACGGGCTCGGTATTAACGCATCATAATTTTATCGCCCACAATTTCGCTGCTCCGATCAATGATCCGCGTTTCGCTCTAGTTTTCACTGTGCCTGTGAATGCTCCGGGAGTCAAGTTTCTATGTCGGCCGAGTTACGAATTCGTGGCAGAACAATGTGGTAGCCCGTTCGATAACCCATTGTCCACGCGGTTTGATGAAAACGATGCAATCCTCATTCTGGATAATGTATTCATCCCGTGGGAGAACATATTTGTGTACGGTGACGTCGAGAAAGTAAATCGCTGGGATCCGTATGGGGCGTTTGCTGCGCGCTTCATGTTTCATGGATGTGTTCGGCTTTGTGTGAAGCTGGATTTCGTGGTCGGGTTGTTGATTCGGTCACTGCAGCTGACAGGTGCGCAGGAATTTCGCGGGGTACAGGTGCGCATCGGTGAAGCCCTCGCCTGGCGTCATTTGTTTTGGATGCTAAGTGAAGTGATGTGCTCACGTCCGAGTCCGTGGGTAGAGGGGTATGTGATTCCGAATGTAGAAGCATGTCTAACGTATCGTGTGTTTGCACCGATTGCCTGGTCGCGAATTCGCGAAATCGCACTGCAAGACGTTGCTAGCGGGCTTATCTACCTGCCTAGTCATGTCAAGGATTTGACGAACGATGAGACCCGTGCCTACATTGATCGTTTCATACGTGGCAGTGATGGTACTCCAGCACTCGAAAGGGTGAAAATTATGAAGCTACTCTATGACGCCGTGATTAGTGAATTTGCCGGAAGGCATGAGCTCTATGAAATGAACTATGCGGGAAGTTTTGAATCATGCCGTCTCGGTGTATGGCAATCTGCGCGAGAGCGGGGACTGGTGGACCAGCTACTTGAGTTCGTTGACGCTTGTCTTGGTGAGTATGACGAAAGGGGGTGGCGAGTCGATTATCTCGCACAGGATACAGACAAGCTCTCGGTTGCATCGCAGACTGAGGACGGCGAGGAAGCTTTGGAGGTGACGTAATGCAGCGGGTGGCTGATGATTACGGCTATATCTTTGACGTGGCGCAGCTGTCTCATATCGAGCTCTTGAGTCCAGATCCGGACAAGACAGTGTGGTTTTTCCGTGATCTACTCGGAATGGACGAGATTCTTCGTGATGGGCAATCTGTTTACTTGCGTGCCTATGAAGAGCGCTATTTCGGATCCCTAAAGATTACAGAGAGCCCGCGTGCTGGTCTGGGGCATGTCGGGTGGAGGGTTCGCTCGCCGAAGGCGTTAGAGCGGCGGGTAGAGGCGTTACAAAAGAGTGGTTTTGGGCAGGGGTGGATTGAGGGTGATCATGGGCATGGGCCTGCCTACCGCTTTACCACCCCGGAAGGACATGTGATGGAGGTGTTTTGGGAGGCGGAGAAGTACCAGCCGCCCAAGGAGAAACAGAGCCGGCTGTTAAATCGTCCGCAGAAGCGGCCAGCCCGAGGAATTCCCGTCAAGCGGATCGATCATGTGAACCTCTTTGCGCGGGATGTGAAGCGTTGTGCTGAGTTTATGATGGCGTATCTAGGCTTCCAACTCCGCGAATATATCGAGATGAGTGATGGGAGTTATCGCGGTGCCTGGCTAAGTATTAGCCCGCTGGTGCACGAAATTGCTTTCATGGCCGACGGCACTGGTGTGGGGGGGCGCTTCCATCATGTAGCGTATTGGTACGGAGCACCGCTGAACCTGTATGAACTGGGCGACCTTCTACGGGAGGAGGGAATCTTCATCGAAGGTGGGCCAGGCAAGCACGGCATTACGCAAGCAATGTGGTTGTACGTGTACGAACCTGGAGGCCGTAATCGGGTCGAGTTGTTTGGGGATACAGGATACTTGATCTTTGATCCAGATTGGGAACCGATTCGGTGGAGTGCTGAGGAAATTGCCGCCGGTAACCAGATCAACCCGTGGTTGAACCGTACGCTGGAGACCTACTACACGCACGCGACACCTGAGGTTGAGGAGACGGTGCTGGCCTGAGTTGGCGAGAAGGACGGAGGGGTCGTAATGGAGGCGCGGTTTGTTAACACGAACGGTTACAACACGCATGTTCTGCTTGGTGGAGCGCGTGGGCGGCCAGCGGTTGTTCTCCTGCATGGCGGAGGACCTGGTGCGTCGGCGCAGGCGAACTGGGAGCGTGTAATAAAGGATCTCGCCGATGAGTTTTATGTCATAGCCCCTGACATGGTGGGCTTCGGGAAAACAGAGCATCCAGAGCCTCGTCCAACGAGTGGTCTTGGATGGACCGGTTTGCGTGTGCAGCAGATTCTCTCGCTGCTTGATGCTTTGGAGATAGACCGCGCAAATCTTGTCGGGAATTCTATGGGCGGCTACATGTCGTTGCAGCTGCTTCTCTCTGCGCCGGAACGCTTTCAACGAGCTGTTCTAATGGGTTCTGCTGGGGGTCAGTTCGAGCCAACACCAGAACTGAATCTAATGCGAAACTTTTATCAAGATCCGCGATTGGAGCGATATCGGGAGATTATCCGCAATTTTGTGTATGACGTGAGGATCTTTCCAGATTTTGAGGGTCTCGTCCGGTTGCGCTATGAATCGGCGATGCAGCCGGAGACGAGGCGCTCGTACGAGGCAATGATGGCCAGCGGTGGTCCCATCACAGTGCCCCCGGCTAGCCTCGGTAGCATTGAACATAATATTCTGCTGATTCATGGTCGTTATGATCGAATTGTGCCATTGCAGAGTAGCATCTATTTGCTAAGCCATCTACCACATGCTGAGTTAGTTGTGTTGGATCGATGTGGCCACTGGGTACAGATTGAGCGCTGGGATGCAATGGGGCCGCTCGTACGGCGTTTCTTCCGTGGTGAGAATTGATGGTGGAGGATTTGATTATGACTCCAAGAATAGTCGACTTTCATGCGCACGTTGCACCAATTGAGTTTATCGAATGGTTGGACCGTGAGGCGGATCAACTGGGCGTATCTGTCGAGTGGGATCGACGAGCGCGCCATTTCCGTATTGGCACTGGGAGGATACTTGAGCTGCGGGAGGAGCTCACGTCGCTGGAAGCGTTGGTGGCTGCACAAAAGTCGGCAGGCGTGACTTGCAGCGTGATTTCCCCCGTCCCCACGTTCTTCCTCTACGGGAGCGATCCTAGCGTGACAGCGTTGGTGGCTCGCCGGTGCAACGACAGCATAGCGTCCTGGTGCAGGCGAGCTCCAGAGAGAGTGATCGGTCTTGGGACAGTGCCGCTGAATGATGGAGTTCTGGCGGCTGAAGAGTTGCGGCGCGTCGTTCGGATAGGCTTGCGTGGAGTTATTATCGGCACCCGGTGCAGTGGTCATGAGGTGAGCGAAGACATATTTGCGCCATTCTGGAGTGCTGCAGATGAGTTGAAATGTATCGTGTTTATCCACCCCGTGAGTGACCAAGCGGAGATGCGGCTCGGACTAGAGCGGTTACCGAATATTATTCAGGTACCATGGGAAACGACGGTAGCACTAGTACATTTGTTGGTAAACGGGATTGTCTACCGATACCCAAGCGTGCGGATACTGGTTGCACACGGCGGAGGATATCTGCCGTATCAAATTGGCCGTTTTGATCGCGCATATGCGATGTGGGAAACAATAAGGAAGTTGCTTCCGGAGGAGCCATCGCTGGCACTGCGGCGGATGTGGTTTGACACGGTGTTGTGGCGCAAGGATGCGCTGCAATACTTAATAAGTGTCGTAGGGGCATCACGAGTAGTCCCAGGGTCGGATTTCCCATTTGACCTATCCGTGTGGCCACCGCTCAGTGAAGGGGCAGAGGGAGCAGAGTCGCTGTTAGAGATTGAATGATGACGGAGCAAGGAGGGATGATATGAAGGGTCGGAATCTGCAGGGAATTATAGACGCGGTCGGCAACATCGTTGATTATCTCTTCAACAACCCGCCAGGACCCTACAGGCGAGCGTTGTGGGCGGTGAGTCAGTATGTCGGCTCAGAATTTACCAACTGGCGGGATGAGCAGCGGGCGTGGCGGGAGGGGGTGGCGTTATCGGACCAGTCGCATCACATGACGGAGGTGGTGGTGCGGGGGCCGGACG